>Ga0074195_1000016_pt1 | contig 495540 bp, 412 predicted proteins | sample EPASupsiteHSE623_FD_64525 | JGI IMG/M metagenome (GOLD analysis project Ga0074195, IMG submission 64525) | Bioremediated contaminated groundwater from EPA Superfund site, New Mexico - Sample HSE6-23 | ecosystem: Environmental > Aquatic > Deep subsurface > Groundwater > Contaminated ... | reverse complement strand
CAGAATTTGCAGCCTGCGGATAATTTTGTGCATCCGGTGATCGGATTCCATGTTGATTCTGTCCATTCTATCTTAGTCGTTGCCATTTTTCAAGCCTTATCTATTATTTGCGAAGCTATTTTTACCCCTGTCGGATTATTCGAGGCAAATACAAAGTGAAATATAGGAACTCCTCTTGTGTTTTCCAACCTTAAAGGTTTCTCCGTTACAAATTTCCAAATAGTTTTCAATCTTTGAGTATATACTTCCGCGATCTTTTCTATCGGTTTACTAATCTTACGGATTTTTTCTTCCGGGCCGAATAAAGTATCATGATTCTCTTTCCTGTAAAAGGTGGCTTCGATTTCTTCTTTTGGAATTCCGAGAAAGGATTCAAGTATCTTATAGCTCTTCAGTTCACATTTTTTATCAAGAAGCCTGTTTATAATAACACCTGCGGGAAGTAATATCCAGACATCAGAATGAGTGCCTTTTAACTTTTCAATTGCATTCCAGTTTATATGCATTCCGAATGGATCTAAAAGAATAAGCGATGCATAATTTCCTTTTTTCATTGCTTGTGCTAGGTCAGAAATAACTACATTACTGTCTTCATTCTTGTATTGAAAATCTATTTTACCGGCCTGGTATTTACTAAGCTTTGATTCAAGATTGGCGAGAGCAATTTTATCATTATCTATAAAATAATGGAAGTCAAAAGACAAACCTTCTTTTAAATTGAGTACTCTTTCTGCTGCCCCTTTATAGAGGTTCTCTTCTTCTTCAGTGATATCAAAAATATCTAATGTTTCACAACTATTAGTTTTAATCCTGTCGCCCGAACCCGCAAAGCCGTCGAAATAAATCGTTTTCCAGCCTAATTTTTCCTTCTGAGGTTTCATAATTCTGAGATATGCGGAAACATATTTTTCAAAAGCATCAAGTTTCTTTTCAGTCCAGCTGCCGCCCCATTCAGGTTTCGGTTCGCGCACCATATTTCTTTCGTTTACAGGCTCACTCATTTGGACTCTCCCGTAGTTCCCTGACTTTTCACTTTACGATACAAATATAACCTAAATCTATCCCATTAATAATAATAATCCAAAGTAATTTTTACATTTTTTCTGGCACATAATTTTATTACCTTGTGTAAAAGCAAAGGAGTTCGAATAGATGACCCTCTACGAAAAATTTAAATCATCCCTGCATAAGTATAACGCCTGTGATAATCTGCTGAAAGATATTTATGGATTAGATCCCGATTTTGAATACGATGCGATTATCGTGGCTCCTTCGTGGAATCCTGAAATTATTTTTTCGGCATACAACCCTGTGGTCAGAGTAGAAAAAAAAGGTCCGTATTATTGCGGTTATACTGTAGAATTTGAAGGTAAAAGTTTCGGCTATATTCAGGTAGCGGCGGGTGCGGCCAACACGATCGATTCATGTTTGACTCTGGGCGGATCGAAATGCAAGAAAGTGATATTCTTAGGCGCGGCAGGTGCTTTGAAAGCTGATATTAAGCTGGGTGATATTATTATGCCTAAATATTCAATAGCCGGAGACGGAGGGTCTTTATACTTATATGAGAAAATTGCGGTTGAGAACTTTAGAAAGAAGATCTATCCTGACAAAGAAATATCGCAAAGGGTAATTGAGACTGCCAAAAATCTGAATATTGAAGTGAAAGAGAAGGTCGTGTATTGTACTGACAGCATATTCTGCGAGTTTTATCATCTTGAAGAAATTCTCTCATTGGGAAGCGAGGTTATAGAGATGGAAACGGCGGCGTTTCACAGATGTATGGAACTGATCGGGAAACCCGGCATTGCGCTTTTGTGTATTTCGGACAATTCAGCCACGAATCAACCGCTTGTCGGCAAGACTGCTGAGGACAGAGCCCGTTATCATGACGCAAGGAATAAGTTTATTCCGGAATTGGTGCTGGGGCTGACATAATCGAATTAGGAAAATATAAAAAAACACTTGCACATAAAGATATTATTGACTAACTTTCACCCAGTATACCCGCCAAGCCTCTTCATGAAAGCTTAATTCTGGCGGGTTTTATCGTTTTAAGGAGTAGCTATGGAATATGTAAAAAAACCTTTAACTTTTGAACAACAAGCTGATTTATTGTTAAGTCGCGGACTGATTGCAGATAAAAATGAATTGATTAAAAAATTAAATGCAGTAAATTATTATCGCATGAGTGGTTACTTTTATCCATTTCAGGATAAACAAACAGATATGTTTTACAATAATGTAGAATTCGGAAAGATCTGGAAAAGATATATCTTCGACAGGCAATTAAGAATTCTGGTGCTTGACGCAATTGAAAGATTAGAAGTATCGGTAAAAACAAATACTGCTTATCATTTCAGCCACAAATACGGTTGTTTCGGATTTTTAGATTTAAATAATCTTCCGAAAATGAGTGAAGATGAACATAAAAACTGGTTGATAAAGGTTGATGAAGAAACAAGAAGAAGTAAAGATCAGTTTGTAGAACATTACTTCACAAAATATGGAGATAAGCATAATTACTTACCTATGTGGATGCTCGTAGAAGTAATTCCATTCGGCTCAATGCTGAACTTTTATAAAGGCATTGAACCTGATCTTAAAAGACTCGTCGCACAGAATTATAATATTCCGTATCAAGTTCTAAGTTCATGGCTAACTTCGATCAATAGTGTCAGAAATATTTGTGCTCATCACTCAAGGTTATGGAACAGAGTTTTACCTTATAAACCTCAGATTCTAGCAAAGAACAAGTACCCGGAATGGCATGAGCTTATTATCGACAATTCCAAATTGTATTCAATTCTTACGATTTTAAAATATTTGATGGATTATATCGCTCCTCAAAGCGGGTGGAAACACAGATTATTAACTACTCTGCTTTCAGAAAAATACGACATACCTTTGTTTCAAATGGGTTTCCCTGATGGCTGGGAAAAATGTACACTGTGGAAGGATGCTGTAAAAAAGTAACCTGATTTTCTCAGCTTAATATTGTACCTGTTTTCTATTCTTATTTAGCTTGATTTATCATTCTAAATAATTTATTTTCCATGCGATTCGTAAAATTAATAAGGAGATTGTCTTGAAACAGATTGACTTTGAACCCAATTTATCATCATACATAGACTTTAATAATTTAGCTGAAAGCCGAATTAAGTTACGAGGTATGGTTCAAAATTCACGCCCCCTTGCTTGGGGAGGATTTATTATTCTCAGAACCCCTAATTATTTAATTCAATGCGTAGTTAATACGGCAGATTCCGGGATCAGCCTGAACAATATACCGATCGAGTCAACTGTTGATATTGAGGGTAAAGTTGTCTCTGCAAAGATAAAGGACGAATCAATTCTCCCACGGGATTTTGAAATACAGATAGATAAAATAACTCTGATCTCATCGCCTGCAGTAGAATCACTTCCGATCGATACAAGCAAAAAAGAGCTGTCGGTACATCTTGATACTAAGCTTGATCTGCGGCCGTTATCATTGCGACATGTAAGGGAAAGAGCAATATTTCGTATAGCTGCGGCAATTAATAACGGATTCAGCGAGTGTTTAACTGACCTCGGGTTCACACGCATAAATTCGCCTAAGATCGTTTATTCCGGTGCAGAAGGCGGCGCGAACATCTTTAAACTGGACTATTTTGGAAGAGATGCCTATCTGGCTCAATCGCCTCAATTTTACAAACAAATGATGGTTGGTGTTTTTGGAAGAGTTTTTGAGACTGCGCCTGTATTCAGAGCTGAAAAACATAACACTTCACGGCATGTAAATGAATACACATCCCTTGACTTAGAAATGCAATTGAATGAAAGCTTCCATGAAATAATTCAAGTAGAAGCAAAAGTGCTTAACCATATTTTTAAAAAGATCGAATCAGAGTGCGCATACGAGGTTAGTGTACTTGGGCTCAAGATACCTCATATTGACAGAATTTTGATCCTTGAATTTGAAGAAGCGCACGAATTGGTATATAAAAACTTTAATATTGACCACCGTAGCGAAAACGACCTTGCTCCTGAGGAAGAAGAACTGATTTGTCAATACGCTGAAAAGGAATACGGCAGTGAATTTGTTTTTGTTATACACTACCCCACTTCTAAAAGACCTTTCTATGCGATGAGCGATCCTGCTGATCCTTCGAAAACACTTTCATTTGACCTTCTTTTCAGAGGAGTTGAAATTACCACAGGCGGACAACGATTACATGCCTACGATGATTATTTGAAAAAGATGAAAGAATGGGGAATGAATCCGGAATTATTCTCATCATATTTACAAGCGTTCAAGTTTGGAATGCCACCTCACGGCGGGTTAGGATTAGGTCTGGAACGATTGACAGCAAAATTATGTAACTTAAAAAACATCAAGGAAGCTACTCTTTTCCCCAGAGATATTGATCGCCTTGAGCCATAGGATTTACATAGCCAGAATTACTCAAAGTCAATCAGAATTACCTTGATTTGTAATAGATAAAATAGTATTTTCGTTTATACACGAACGAAGGGAAAAATGGCACTTAGCTGGAACGAAATAAAAGAACGGGCTACGCATTTTTATAAAGAGCAGGATCCGGCCAACGAAAGAGCTGCCGAAAAAATGGGTAAACTTCACGACAGGCTCAAAGAGATCGGTTATTCAGGGCACCCGCTGGAAGTCTATCTTGTGCGTATTCTTTTTTGTTTGTTCGCAGAGGACACCACCATCTTCAATAAATATCAGTTTCAGGAATATATCGAACAGTGCACAAGTATTGACGGCAGAGACCTTGCGGCTAAGCTCCATGAACTTTTTCAGGTACTGAACACTCCCGGGAACAAGCGCTTTAAGAATATTGACGAACAGCTATCCGAATTCCCTTATGTGAACGGTAAATTATTTGAAGAAGTACTTCCGACAGCAAGTTTTGATTCCAAGATGAGAGAGGCTCTGCTGGACTGCTGCCAGGTTGAATGGAGCAAGATCTCCCCCGCTATTTTCGGTTCAATGTTCCAAAGCGTAATGAATCCGTCCGAGCGTAGAAATCTCGGCGCGCATTATACAAGCGAAACCAATATACTCAAGCTAATCAAACCTCTTTTTCTTGACGAGTTATGGGCTGAATTTGAATCGGTCAAAAACAGCAAAAATAAACTTTCAGAATTCCATAAAAAATTAAGCACGCTCAGATTCCTTGACCCTGCCTGCGGATGCGGAAACTTCCTTGTAATAACATACCGCGAACTCCGCCTGCTCGAGCTTGAAATATTAAGAATATTATACAAGACGGATCAGGTGCTTGATGTCAGAGACATAATCTGGCTTGATGTTGACCAGTTCTACGGAATTGAGATCGAAGAATTCCCTGTACGGATCGCCGAAGTGGCAATGTGGCTGATAGATCATCAGATGAACATGCAGATAAGCAACGAGTTCGGGCAGTATTTCATCAGGCTGCCGCTAAAGAAATCTGCTATGATCGTAAACGGTAACGCTTTAAGAATTGACTGGCAGAGTTTACTCAATCCTGTTAACACTGTCGATATCATTGCGAAACACGCGAACATTTACATGGTAAGCGAACCGGAACCGGTTAAATACGGAACCGTAAATGTTGAAGCTGAAACGGTCAAAATCCATCAGGGCAGAAAACCTCAGCCGGAAACGCAGGTCAGGTTCGATTATATATTGGGTAATCCGCCGTTTGTTGGGCATCATTACCAGAATCACGAACAAAAAATTGATATGCATAAAGTGTTTGAAGATTACAACGGCATGGGAATACTGGACTATGTATCAGCCTGGTATCTAAAAGCTGCTCATTATATTCAGGGAAGCAAAACCCGAGTTGCGTTTGTCTCCACTAACTCTATTTCTCAAGGCGAACAAGTTGGAATACTGTGGAGCCTTTTGTTTGAAAAATTCAAACTCAAAATCCATTTCGCCCATCGGACTTTCAAATGGGGTAATGAAGCAAGAGGAAACGCGGCTGTCCATGTTGTAATAATCGGATTCGGAAACTTTGATATTCATCAAAAAAGATTATTTGAATACGATAATATAAAAGGCGATGCACACGAAATCTCCTGTAAAAACATTAATTCATACCTTATCTCCGCACCTGATATGATCATCACAAATCAAACAAAACCGATTTGTAATGTGCCGAGAATGATCTGGGGAAACAAACCGACCGACGGCGGACATTTACTTTTTGAAGACGAACTCAGTAAAAATGAATTCTTAAGAATCGAACCCGGCGCTGAAAAATGGATCAGACCTTACATGAGCGGAGATGATTTTATTTATGGAAAATTCCGTTACTGCCTATGGCTGAAAAATATAGAACCGAACGAATTAAGCAAACTAAATGCCGTCAAAAAAAGAATTGAGGCAGTAAAAAATTTCAGATTAAGCAGTAAGGCAGAACTGACAAGGAGAAAAGCTCAATTCCCTTCAATATTCGTTCAAATTTCTCAACCTGATTCAGATTATTTAGCCATACCTGAAGTTTCTTCAGAAAAAAGAAGATACATACCGATTGCTTTCGTTGATAAAAACTATATCGCAAGTAATACGATACAGCTTGTACCTAATGCTAAATTATTCCATTTTGGAATATTAACCTCAATGATGCATAATATCTGGATGAGTAATGTTTGCGGTAGAATGAAAAGCGATTTCAGATATTCAAATAGTATTGTTTACAACAACTTTCCATGGCCTGAAAATGCTACAAAGGTGCAGGAAATTTCCATCGAAAAAGCTGCACAGAAAGTATTGGATACAAGAAAGTTGTATCCAGACAGTTCACTTGCTGAGCTTTACGATCCGCTTACGATGCCGATAGAACTTACAAAAGCACATAACGAGCTCGACAAAGCCGTTGATCTTGCTTACCGTTCACAGCCGTTCGTAAACGAAGCTAACCGTATGGAATTTCTATTCGAACTCTACGAGAAATACACGGCTGATCTATTCACGAAAGAGAAAGGTAAGAAAAAAAGGTAAATTACATTATTCTTGACATTAAATAATTTTTTTATTTAATTTTGTATAAATCTAAAATAGGAGAATTGAATGAAACAAAGACTTATTCTGATCGTAATGGCGGCAATAATGTTTGTGTCATGCTCGAAAAAAGACAGCACTGTAACCGAACCGGAAATTACTCAGGAATTCGCTACAAAGTCAGGTACTTCATTTTACTATGATTTTACCCTGCAGGAAGATTGGAATGGCGGGTTCGCTGATTGCCCGGTTGATAACGATTTTTATAACCTGCTGTTTTCATGGAAAAATGCCCCCGGCAAACTTAAAGCTACTTTTGGAAAAACGCTTTACATAACCGGTGACAATCATAGCGATGACCTTTTCATGTTCGTAAAAAAACAGATTACCGGTCTTACACCCAACGCAACTTATCAGCTGAACTACAATTTCGATATAATCAACGACGTCCCGGAAGGTCTGATAGGCATTGGCGGTTCCCCCGGCGAAAGTGTTTATATGAAGTTCGGAGCTGTTAATTATGAGCCTCTGGCAATTCTAGATCCGACCGAAACTTTCTGGATGATGAATATTGACAAAGGAAATCAAAGTTTAAGCGGCACTGATATGCTGACAATCGGAAATGTGGCTAACCCGAATGTTGACATTTACACTCCCAAATACGCTCCAAAACATTTTGATTCTTATGAGATAGGATTTGATTTTCAGGTCACTGCTGACGAAAACGGTTCAGTATGGGTAATAATAGGTACGGACTCGGGATTTGAAGGAACTACCGAAGTTTATTACGACAATGTAACTGTAATTTTCGATCAAGTCTTATAGTTTATAAATTAATTATTCTTAATCATCAAACTAAATAAAGCCGGTTCCCATGACCGGCTTTGCTCTTTTATGCGTTTCGGACAATTCAGCCACGAATCAACCGCTTGTCGGCAAGACTGCTGAGGACAGGGCCCGTTATCATGACGCAAGGAATAAGTATATTCCGGAATTGTTGCTGGGGCTGATGTAGCTGTATGCAGTTAAATAACTTGTATAAATCAAATAAAAATGCTTGTATAAAAAGTATTTCTTATTTAATTTTCAATCAGTATACCCGCCAAGCCTCTTCATGAAAGCTTAATTCTGGCGGGTTTTATCGTTTTAAGGAGTAGATATGGAATATGTAAGAATACAATTCGCACACAAGGAGAATATATGAAAGTGATAACAATTATTGGTGCCTCTGCCACCGGGAAGTCATTTCTTTCTCAGGCTTATCATCAAAAATATAGCTCAATACCTTATTACCGATTCGATACGATCGGCGTGCCTGCTTATGAGGACATGATAAAAGAGTATGGTTCCGGTGAAGAATGGCAACTACAAAAAACTATTGAGTGGATGAATAGAATTGTTTCTGAGAATAAAAATGCTGAATGGGTTCTTTTTGAAGGCCAGACGCGACCACAATTTGTTAACGAAGCGTATGAAATTGCCAACCTGAAAGAATCTTTCATTGTTTGCCTCTGGTGTGATGCTCAGACGATGCAGAAAAGATTGCAGCAGCGTAAACAACCGGAATTATTTAGTGACGATATGATTAACTGGTGCAACCTGCTTAGAAAATGGTCTGAGGAGAGTTCAAATGCAATTGTTCTAGATACTTCCGGCGATGATTCAGATGAAAATATTGCAAAGCTTTGTAATACCATAAATGATATTATGATAGGAAAAGGGAAATGTACAAAACTATTACGGTAAATAAGTATTCGGATCTGTCTGAAGAGCAATGGAAAAAATATTATGATTTTAGGTTATTGCTTGATGAAAGAATTAATTCACAGACAACTTTCAAATCTTTTTCCAAGCTTAAAGAAATTCTGCCGGAATCGTTTAATGATGATATAAAGCTGATAATTATTACGGACAGTGAAATATTCATCGCTGTTGTTCAGCTGGTCAGGCTGGCAAAGATGTCGTGTTTTAATGCGAGACTTGATGTTTACTTCAACAGTTTACTTTATGATATTCCGCCTAAAATGGTCAGTGTGATCAAAAAAGTCATAACAGACTACAAACTTAAAGACGAACCGGTATATTTTCAGGCTTCGAGTTTTAAACATGCCGGACTGGTAAAAAGCCTTTCCGGTACACTGGCAAATGACAGCCTTTCGTTCAGGCTTGATGTGGCAGATATTATTTGGGAAAATGTAGATCAGTGGTATAAAGACGGCAGAAAAAACAATGCGGGTCTGACTCTCAGATTATTTAAAGGATTACCGAAAAATAAAAAACATGCGCAGGAACTTTTAGATCTGTGGAAAATGGCCGATATGGACATACCCAATGAGGAAAATTATTACGATATCTCCGACAGAAGTTTTATAAACGATTCATTAGATTATGCGGCAAAACATAATGGGATCAATTACTTCTACGTACTGATTGAAAAGAAAAGTAACAGGATGATCGGGCTTACAAATGTAAGTTTTTACACAAAAGGATCGGGCTATGCCCGTCAAGGCATAAGCGGAATTTTACCTGAGTATAGAAATCGGGGATTGTGCAAATATCTGAAAGCGGCAATGTTAAAGAAACTGTTGAAGGACCATCCCGAGATACTCAAAGGAATAAGAACTGCAGTGAACAATAATAACTATCCTATCCTCAAGATCACTAAGCTCATGGGATTCCGGTTTACAGGGAACTCGGTCAGTTACAAGTTGGGTGTTTAGTGTTTTTTCGTTGCAAAATTTTTATATCAAAGTTTCTTGCTCGACCATTTCAGGCATTTGATCGTATCTTTTACCTTGTAACAGCCTGCCTGCTTCTTTTTTGTTCGTACCGCCCCATTGTTTAAAGTAGAAGGCAGTTCCGGCTTTTTCGCACTGTTCTTTTATTTTGATTATCCATTCTTCTTTGATCGGGCGCGGTGTTCTTCCGCTTTCTCCACCTACGATGACCCAGTCAATTGCTTGTAGGTTGAGTTCTGGTAATGAGCTTAGGAGCGGTTCGCAGGAGAGGAATTTTACTCTTGCTTTTGTTTTTCTCAGGCAGTCAATTCTTGATGTTACGGTTGAATCTTCCACTGTCACGCCCATCCACAGGTTATGCGGACAGTCAAGCCAGCCTTCGCTGTCGTAGTATCTTAATATGTCGGCTCTTTTTGTGAGTATCTGAAATACATGCTGAGGATTGTCTTTGATGACTTTGAATATTTTTTGTATGTAATCAACGGGGACATCTTTATGGAAGAGATCGCTCATTGAGTTCACGAAGATCATTTTAGGCTTCTTCCAAGTGTAAGGTTCTGTCAGCGTGTCGGGATGGAGCGTAAGCTTGAAACCGTCTTTGTATTTCGGCTGTCCCATAGCTTTGAGTCTTCTCGCCATTACTTCGGCATAACAGAATTTGCAGCCTGCGGATAATTTTGTGCATCCGGTGATCGGATTCCATGTTGATTCTGTCCATTCTATCTTAGTCGTTGCCATTTTTCAAGCCTTATCTATTATTTGCGAAGCTATTTTTCATTTTCAGATAATCTCAATTTACTTTCCTGTATAGCTTTATGCAGGCGGTCGCTAAGTAATTTTTTCTCCGGGAGTTCTGTAAGATATTCTGCTATCTTTATGCCTGATTTCTCAAGCTGTAGAAGTTCGATCTGCTCATTGTTCCCTTCTGAGCATAGTATCAGACCCAGAGGGCCGTTTTCTCCTTCTTCTGTCTCATATTTTTCAAGCCATCTTAAGTATAATTCCATCTGAGATTTATATGCCGCTTTGAATTTGCCGAGTTTGAGCTCTATTGCTACGAGTCTTTTTAATTTTCTGTGGTAAAATAATAAGTCAAGATGGAAATCTTCACCGTCAATTATCATCCTTTTCTGCCTTTCTACAAATGTGAAACCGCAGCCCAGTTCCATTATAAACAGTTCAAGCTCTCTAAGAATAGCGTCTTCCAATGTTTTTTCAGAATAAGTATTTTTTAATCCGGTGAAGTCGAGGAAATAAGGGCTTTTAAAAACGATATCAGGACTTATGGTATTGTTTTCTTTTAAATTATTAAGTTCTGCCCTGATTAGCTCGTCAGGTTTTTTGCTTAAAGCTGTTCTTTCATACAGCATGCTATCTATTTTGCTTCTGAGAGTTTTGACATTCCAGCCTTCGATCCTGCACATTTGTGTATAGAATTCCCTCAGCAGCGGATCTTTCAGCGGGATTAAGGCGATAAAATGTGTCCAGCTTAAATGTCGTATTAGCGATACGACAATTTCCTGATCATTAAATACTTGTGCAAACTGAAGCATTCTGCGGAGATTTTTTTCTTCAAAACTTTTTCCGTACATCATTGCTAATTGTCGTGCCGTCGATACGACAATCTTTTTTCCGTATTCAGCTCTTTTATTTCCAAGGATATCCCTATTTATTCTTTCTCCCACCCTCCAGTAGGTTATTGTCAGCACGGCGTTTGATGTTGTGGCAAGGCCTTTTTTACTTTCCTCAATCAGATTTATTAAGTCATTTAGTAGTACCTGAACTTTTTCTTCATCGTTTAAAATTATTGCATTAGTTTTCTTTATATTTGCCATCAACCTCTCCGTTATTCCCTAAATATAACCTAAATCTATCCCATTAATAATAATAATCCAAAGTAATTTTTACATTTTTTCTGGCACATAATTTTATTACCTTGTGTAAAAGCAAAGGAGTTCGAACCTATGACCCTCTACGAAAAATTTAAATCATCCCTGCATAAGTATAACGCCTGTGATAATCTGCTTAAAGATATTTACGGGTTAGATTAGTCCGTATTATTGCGGTTATACTGTAGAATTTGAAGGTAAAAGTTTCGGCTATATTCAGGTAGCGGCGGGTGCGGCCAATACGATCGAAAAGGGTCAATGCTATTTTGAATTGTATTCTGCTTTATCTTCAGCTACTCTGGTACCCATTTCACGCATTGCGCGTCTTGTTATATTTAAGTTGATTTAAAGGCTTTATTTTATTATTTTACATTTGAACTTATGAGAGTTGGATTTATTATGCTTAACCGTAACGATACTGAAATACTTAATAGAATTAAAGGTATTCTGGCCCCGACAGGAATGATAGAAAGTATTATTCTTTTCGGTTCACGAGCTTACGGACAAAACTTTAATGAGCAGTCAGATTATGATATTCTCTTGATTTCATCCGAGTTATACGACTGGCAAAAGCAGGATTATATTTTCGACTTGTTGTATGATGTTCAATTAGAGTACGACATTGTTATTGATATCCATTTTCTCGCTAAATCAGAATTTGAAAGCATCCGGGCAAAACAGCCGATTTTTCAGAAAGCGCTTACAGAAGGGATTTTTGTATGACTTTGAACGAAAATGATAAAGCTGTAATGATACAATACAGGATCACTCAGGCTGAAGAAACAATCCTCGAAGCAGAGCTATTGATCAATAATAAAATGTATCGTGCAGCGACCAACAGAATTTATTACGGTGTATTTTATGCCCTTTTAGCTTTAGCCTTAAAATATGATTTCTCTACATCAAAGCACAGTCAGCTGATTGGCTGGTTTAATAAAACATTTGTCGCTGAAAACATTTTGGATCGGGATATAGGAAAGATAATCGGTAAGGTTTTTGAGTCCCGTATAAGAGGCGATTATGATTCTTTTGTAGTTATTACAGAGAATGAAATAAACTCCCGTTTTACAGATATGAAAAAAGCAATATCTTGTTTAAAAGAATTCGTCCGGTAGTAAACTTGTAAAATAGCCAAACTTGGATTTATTCGTTGCACATATTCTCATTTATTCCTAACTTATTAGAAAGTGTAATTCTACTGCAGAACTGAGGTCAAAATGAAGTATTTTTTATTGTTCCTGATCTTCACCGTATCATGCCTGAACGCTTTCAACCTTATGGAAGATCAGATTCGCGGCAGCTTTTTATGGTTCGGCGGCGGTATGGGTATTTTGGGCATTGATGACGGCAGCCTTTCAGAAATCAATGCTTCTATAAATTACTCAAAGAACTGCCACATCTTTAAGCTCAGAGCCATCCATAGTGCAGAGATGACTCTGTTGGAACTGTTTGAACCAAGTCAACCGAATGATGAAGTGTGGGAGTTGGGACTTCTTTACGGCCTGAGACCCTTTAATGACAACGCAAACATATCCTTTCATGCAGGTATAAGCTATACAGGAGGATCTTACAAAGGGGACCGGCTCGACAGCGGTTATTATGAAGTATTAACTTTCGGGACTGTCGGACTGCCTCTGGAAGTTCAGTTCAATGCCAAGTTGTCAGAGTATGTCGGATTCAGTATTATCTTATTTGCCGATATCAATCCTGATAAAAGTTACGGCGGAGTGAATTTAGCTATCCTTCTCGGACAACTGCCGGGATTAACTGGGACTACTCATTTTAAAAAGTATCATAATAACTAAGGTAAATATAGAATATCCGTTAATTTTTTCTTAAATCAGTGCTTAAGTGACACTTAGAGATTTTATGACGGGAAAAACAGATAAATCAAAAATGCTGAAGTTTAACAATTTATATCATTTGCATTTCAAAACTCATTTGGATATATTATTAAAAATAATTTTCTTCAATCAAGGAGGGATTTATGAGATCATCGGTCATTTTAGCGGTTATACTGAACTGCGTACTGTTATTTTCAGGGAATATAATCTATAATCACGGGTGCGAATCCGATCTCGTTTCAGGCAACATTCCGTTATGGACAGAGGAAGTTGGAACGGCATGGTCTCAGAGAACAACAAATCCGGTCGCTTACGAAGGAGGCGCATATTTCTTTGCTGGAACTGACGCACTCGATAAGCTTACCCAGACAATCGATGTAAGAGAGTATGCCGTTGAGATCGATGCCGGAATACAGGAGTTTTTATTCACCGGCAGGGTCAGATCGTACGACCAGGTTCCGGTTGACCAGACTCGGATCGAGGTTGAATACTGGGACAATGCGCAGACTACAAAGCTTGACTTTTTCGATTCCGGACTTAAAAATAACACTGCCGGCTGGGACCTTGTTTCAGATCAGCGCTACGCACCTGTTGGAACCCGATATATTAAGATCAGACTGACAAGTATAAGAAATTCCGGAACGAACAACGACGGCTATTTTGACGACCTTCATCTTGAAGCCATACCGAGACCGGAGATAGTACCGATGGAACTCCCGTTATCTTTTGCCCTTGTTACAAATGATTTTATTAATTTTGGTGAAACCAATACAGAAACATCACCAACTTTTACAGATATTGATGGTGACGGAATGCTGGATTTTTTGCTTGGGTATTTCGCCGGAGCAATGTGGCATTATGAGCAGAATTCTATAAATTCCAATTCTTTTACATTTCGAACCAGCATCTTTAATTCAATCCAAGTATTAGGAGGTTACCCATCACCTAATTTTATAAATCTTGACGGAGACGGATTATTGGACCTAATGATAGGAAATGCGTACGGAAAGATTTTTTATTATGAGCAGAATTCGGTTAATTCCTTGTCATTCACTCTCAGGACAGATTTTTTCAATTCGATCGATATCGGAGAAGATGCAGCTCCGGCTTTTACTGACTTTGACGGAGACGGGCTGATCGATATGCTTATAGGCACAGTCGGTTATATTGAACATTACGAACAGAGTGCGTTGAACTCCACTACTATGACACTGAGAACGGCAACTTTCAATAATATTAATTTACCTTCAAATTCAACACCGGCATTTACTGATCTGGAAGGTGACGGATTGATCGATCTATTAATCGGTGATTTTGACGGTTACATAAGACATTATGAACAAAGCTCACTGAATTCCACATCTTTTTCTGCGGTAACTTATAATTTCAATTCGATCGATGTGGGAGAAAACGCTGCACCGGCTTTTACAGATATTGACGGCGACGGACTACTTGATATGATTATGGGTTCTTCTGACGGACATTTAGAACATTATGAACAGAAGGGAGCCGGACCTTATGATTTCGGCAGTGTTAAAACCGGAGAGTTTTCTCAACTGTCTTATTTTTTAAGGGCAAATGACCTTAAAGCTGATCTGACTATAAACTGCCCTGAAGGCTATAAAGCATCGATCACTTCAGGTTCGGGTTTTGTGAAGGATCTGATCGTTTCTCCTGTTAACGGCAGTATATCGCGAACGATATATGTAAATTTCGAACCGGATACCCTCGGAGTTGTTTCAGGAAATATAGTTCATTCCTCGCAGGAAGCCGTATTGAAAAATGTTGCGGTTACCGGAACAGGATTACCCGGAAAGCCTCTAAACATCACAACCGAGGTTGTCGGCACAGACCTGATTATAAGCTGGGATGCGGTAGCTGGTGCTACTTCATACAAGATATATTCTTCAACCGATCCTTACGGTGCATTTGCGGAAGAAGCTATTACGGGTACAAATTCATGGACTACGGAATATATAGAGCCGAAAAAATTCTATTATGTCGTTACAGTTAACGATGGAAAATAATTCGAATGCAAAGCTGAGGTAAAAATTAAGTATCTCCTGCTATTCCTGATCTTCGCTGCATCCTGCCTGAACGCTTTCAATTTCAGGGAAGGGCAAAGTTAGCGTATCTTTTCTCGCAGGTATAAGCTATACAGGAGGAATATACAAAGGCGACCGGATCGACAGCGATTATTATGAAGAATTAACTTTCGAGACTTTCGGCTTACCTCTGGAAATTCAGATCGATGTTAATGCGTTGAAGTTCATAGGATTCAGTATAACATTCTATGCCGATATAAATCCGGATAAAAGTTAAGGCGGAGTGAATTTCTCCATCCTGCTGGGCAGACTGCCGTGATCAAGTAAATTTATATGAATGGTTATGATTTATGAACAGAAAGACATGCAAAGGAGTTAAAACGGATGCGTTTAAACATAAGGAGAAATACATGATGTACTGTAAAAAATACTATTTGATCACCGTGTTAGTAATAGCTGCAGCCCTTTCAGCGGTCAATTTCAAAGAGCGCAGTGAACCTTTCCCTTATTATCTCTGGTTCAGCGGCGGACTGGGCTTAATGTGGACTGAAGATGCAGGCATGACGAATCTATATGCATCCGCGAATTTCTCCAAAAATACTCATGTTCTGAAATTAAGAGCGATCGCAGGGGGACCGGTCATGGGTACAAATCAGGATGAACATGCGGGCGACATCGGTTTTCTTTACGGATACAGACAATCTTTCGGTAATATAAATATATCATATCTTGCAGGAATAGGGCTCACAGCCGGAGAATATAAAGGCAAAATTGATGAAGATTTCACCACATATACCAAATACGAAATGATAGACTATCAGACAATAAGCCTTCCCCTAGAGATTCAGCTTGATCTTAACAGATTTCGTCCTTTCGGATTGAGCCTGTCAGTTTTCGGAGATCTTAACTCAGAGAAAAGCTTTGCAGGCCTGAGTCTAAGCCTTTTGCTTGGTAGATTGCCGTAATCGATTTTGGTATAAAACTGGATTTATTCGTTGCAAAAAGTATCATACCATAGTATTTATTCGTTGCAAAAAGTATCATATTGTGTTATATTAGCCTTGTGTATGGTTTTAAATGGAGTTCGTTATGAAAAGATCGGCATTGAGTTATCTTATAAGCTGGAAAAATAAAAAAGACAGAAAACCTCTGGTGATCAAAGGGGCAAGGCAAGTTGGTAAAACATGGTTGATGAAAGAATTCGGAAAAAAGAATTTTACTAATTTCCACTATTTCGATTTTGAGAGAGAAAAAGATAAATGGACGCCTGTATTCGAATCCGATATAGACCCAGAAACAATACTGCGTAACTTTTCTCTTATATCCAACAGAGTGATCGACATTGATAACGATCTTCTTATATTCGATGAAATCCAAAATATCCCGAAAGCATTGACTTCGCTTAAGTATTTTTATGACGAAATGCCGAAGCTGGCAATATGCGCTGCGGGATCACTGCTCGGAATTATTTTATCCGATGAGTCTTATCCGGTAGGCAAAGTCGAATACTTCAATCTGCGCCCTTTGAACTTTCGAGAATTTCTGACCAATTACGGCAATGAACTCCTTTTTGAGGAATTTACAAAATCATTAAAAAATAAGACAGTTTCAGAACCGGTCCATCTGCAGCTGATGGAAACACTGAGGGAATATCTTATCACTGGAGGAATGCCGGAAGTAGTAAATTATTACATTCATAACAAAGGGAAAGATCCGGCTTTATTCAACCTGATACGAAAGAAACAGTCCGATCTTATAGTTTCATTTCAGGCGGATTTCAGCAAACATGCCGGAAAGATCAATTCTCTGCATATCTCAACCGTCTATCAGAACATTGCAACACAGCTGGCAGAAAACGTGGACGACTCTACAAAACGCTTCCGCTTCAAAGACTCGATCAAAGGAAAAAAAAGTTATTCAACCTTGAGCGGTCCTATTGAATGGCTCGTAAATGCTGAATTAATTATAAAGATACACATCTGTAACAGGGCTGAACTTCCTCTAAAAGCATTCTGTAAAGATAATATGTTCAAACTCTACTACAACGACATAGGATTACTAGGAGCTATGCTCGAACTCCCGCCTGCAGCAATAATTCTTGATAATTACGGTATGAATAAAGGCTATTTCATGGAAAATTTTGTTGCAGCTGAATTACTTAATTCAACTGACTCAAAATTATACAGCTGGTCTGAAAGGAACTCAGAGATCGAATTTTTAATGAATATCGGTAAATACATTGTTCCTGTGGAAGTAAAGTCAGGTACAAGAACAAAAGCAAAAAGCCTGCAGCAGTATATCCTAAAATACAATCCTGAAAAAGCGATAATATTATGCGGGAAGACATTTTCTGATTCTGATAAAACGAAGCTGGAGATCCCGTTGTTTTACGCAGGCGAATTAACCGATGCATTAAGGAGTTAGATTTAATGGAATATGAAAATAATGAATTTGAAGCGCAGACTTTTGACAATGTGAATTTCTCAGAATTGTCGTTCAAAAGATCAGCCTTCACTGACTGCCGCTTTGAGAACTGCAATCTGTCGAATGTCGATCTGACCAAAACCAGGCTTATAAATGTTTCGTTCAATAACTGCAAAATGCTGGGATTGAATTTTTCTAACTGCGACACTTTCACATTCAGCTTTAACTGCAAAGACTGTCAGATCACTTTGTGCGTATTTTCTGAAATGGATCTGAAGAGTATTGTTTTTAACAGCTGCAAAATTCACGATTGCGATTTCTATAAAACCAATCTGACTAAAGCTGTATTTGACAATTCCGACCTGCTGAACAGCCGGTTTAAAAACTGCGACATAAGCTTCGCCTCGTTCATTAATGCGGTCAATTACGATATAAACCTGAACCAGAATGCTCACAAAAAAGCAAAATTCTCTGTTCCTGAAGCTATATCACTGTTAAAATCTTTCGATATTGAAATTGAATAAAATCTGAAATCCCAAAAAATATTTTGAATTGTTAGATTAAATGGAAACCTTTGAAACAGTTCCGAATCTTTATCAACGCCATCTGACTGATGAATTCGTTCCGTTTGTGTGCGTAACGATGACCTGATCGGCTGTAAATTCTACCTTATAGTCTTTGGGGGTATTTATTTTTGAGGCGTCAAGTACTACGGGAACACCGAATCCGGATTTCATCGTCGTAAGTTTTTTTATCATTTCAGCTTCAGGACAGCCGTATTGAGCATAATACGCAGCGACAGTGGCTGCAACTGTGCCGGCCAGATTTTCGCATACCCTGTTAATTTTCCCCTGATTTGCCTTCTCTTCCGCGGCAGCTACAGCTTCTTCATATTCCTTGAGCTTTGCGAGCTTCTTTTCATAATCATCATCATTCACAAAGTCTTTTTTCTTATCAATTCCGGAAGTTAGCTGTTTTACCGCATCTTTCAGAAGGATGACAAGGTCGTCTTTTTTACACTTTTTATTTAGTGTCACGCTGTTGTCGTTCTTAGCTGTTTCTACATCGAACATCCTGATCGAAAGTGAATATACATCACCCAGCTTGCCGATACTTCCTGTCACCATCTTCTGCGCACCCAATAGTCCGCCGATCTTAACTAAACAGGCACTGTCGTCGCAAAGTCCGGAATTCTGCAAACCCTGCTCTTCAAGAATAGTTTCCATCCTTTCACGCTCTACAAGTTCATAATAGTTCATTCCTGAAAGCTCGCTGATCAAATTATCAGTAAGTATGCTCGCTACTGCCGCACCTGCATCTCTGTCTTTCAGTTCGATCACAGCTACGCTCGTTGCCCCATCTAATGAAAGGATTGCTATAAGCGCTGTAATGATAATCATTTTCATAATTGTTATACCTTAGTTAAAAATTATACTCGGAAAATATAAACAACGCAGATATTTAATGCAAAAGATTTCTGCCTTTTTTATTTGACTTACTTTTATTTATATCGTAGTTTTCACAGACATTATAAAATGAGTGTACATACTTAAGCTGCGGAGGTTTTATGAAAGCGGAAATTTTAAAAAAGATAATTTTAATCATCACCTTAATTTTTAGCTCGGGATTGTTCGGGCAGTTTGCAGGCGGAAGCGGAACTGAATCGGATCCGTATCAGATCGCCACACCTGTACAACTTGATTCAATTCATTATTACCTTGGAGACCTTCACAGCGACAAGTATTTCAAACTGATAAATGATATTGATCTGAGCACATACCTTTCTTCCGGTAACCCCGGCTATAACTCCGGTGAATTCTGGCTGCCTTTAGGAGACCCTTCAAATCCGTTTTCAGGTAAATTTGACGGGAATAACCATAAAATCATAAACCTGAAAATAAACCGGTCTTCAGATGTACTTATCGGATTGTTCGGATTAATTGGCAATACAGGTGAGATCTCTAACCTCGCAATTGATACTGACAGTACTAACGGAATAATCGGTTCAGCATGTACTGGAGGACTAGCAGGAGGAAACGATTACGGCACTATTAAAAATTCATGCATAAATGGAAAAATCACCGGCACTTATAGCACTGGAGGTCTTGTAGGTATGAACTACGGTATAATAATAGGCTGTTCCGGTTCAGTAAATGTAACAGGCATTGATTATGTGGGCGGTTTGATAGGAAGTAATTCGTCAGGAGAACTTTCACTGTCATATTGTACGGGATCCGTATCCGGCTATAACGAAGTAGGCGGTCTAAGCGGCGAAAACTTCTGCAATGTATTAAACTCCTACTCGACCTGTACAGTTGATGGCAACAGTTACATCGGAGGACTGATCGGAAGAGACTCGGGTACCGTTACCTGCTGTTATTCAACCGGGCTTGTTACTGGTATAGATTATATCGGAGGAGTTTTCGGTTATACAGGATCAACTTATTGTAATTCTGCCTGGGATATTGATAATTCTAACATATTGGAAGCAATGGCGGGATATGGTTTCACATCACCTCAAATGAAACAAAAGAATTCTTATACTTCGATCTCACCTGACTGGGACTTTATAGATATCTGGGATATAAAAGCTGACAGCACTGTCTCTTATCCTTTTCTCAGGCAGAATATTCAGAACCCGCCTCCAGGTGAATGGAAAATATTGTTTTCCGGTAGCGGAACAAGTTCAGATCCATGGAAGGTAAAAACGCCTACTGACCTTTACAATATAAGGTTTTACCTTGGCGAACAGCATTCGGATAAATATTTTGAAATGATGAACGATCTTGATCTAAGCACTTTCCTTTCCGAAGGAAATCCCGGATATAATTTCGGTAGATTCTGGTATCCAGTTGGCAATGACTATGATTATAGTGCTTTCTATGGACAATTCAATGGGAGCGGATATAAAATCAGTAATTTGAAAATCAATAGAGATTATTTAAATAACAGCGGGCTGTTCGGGTCTGCATCTTATACCGCCGTGATCGAAAACCTGAGCGTTGATATCGACCCGGCAGGTTCAGTTATCGGGAAACAAGAAACAGGCATAATTGTAGGTCGTAATGCTGCCGTAATTAGAAACTGTCACACTAAAGGAGATATTTACGGCGATTGGCTTGTCGGAGGAATAGCCGGTAGTAACGGCGGAACGATTGAATTATCTTCATCATCCGGAAATGTTTATGGAAATTCTGTTGTAGGAGGATTAGCCGGTTATAACTCAGGCAACATATATGAATGTTATTCTAATTCCGGAGTAACAGGTGAATCAAAGATCGGAGGAATGATAGGACATAACGATCCATATAATTATTCCTGTGAAGTTATAAACTGCTATTCTACAGGAAACGTGACGGGTTCTAACTATATGGAAACGGGAGGATTTGTTGGAAAAGACGACGGCGGTATGGGATTCTGTTATTCATTCGGACAAACTAACGGCGGAGGCTTTTCAGGAACTTCTATAGCCGGATATTCAACAGATTGTTTATGGGATATGGATGTATCCGGCATTATTTATTCAGATAGCGGTACCGGTTGTAGAACAAACGAAATTAAAAGCAAAGAAGTTTTAACTTACCGCGGCTATGATTTTGACACCGTCTGGGGAATCGTTTCATCAGGACCGACCGTATCTTATCCTTACCTGTTGAATAATCCTCAGAATCCTGTACCCGGACTGGACGATCTATTCGCTGAAGGAACAGGCACAGAATCCGACCCGTTCATGATAACAACAGCTGAAGAGCTTGACAATGTAAGATATTATCTTGGAAATCTGCATACTGATAAACATTTCAAAGTATCAAACGATATTGATTTAAGTCAATATCTGTCTGATAGCAATCCCGGATACAATATGGGTAGATTCTGGCAGCCTTTGTACATACAGTTTCCAATGGAATACAATACTTATGTTTTCAGAGGTAATTTTAACGGTAACGGTAAAACTATATCTAATCTAAAGATATATAGACCGGATGAAGAATATATCGGTCTTTTCGGATATATCGGTGAAAGCGGAAGCGTAACAGGTCTTAATGTTGAGATCGACCCGCTCGATCAAATACAGGGAATGAGATATCTGGGAGCGATTGCCGGCTACGCTGATAAAGCGGTTATATCAAATTGTTCAGCCTCAGGTTCGTTATCGGGAGAAAATTGCGGAGGTATATTGGGTTATAGCGATCTGTCATCATTATCATCATCCCGTTTTACCGGAAACTGCACCGGAGGATCTGAAGTCGGAGGTCTGATCGGAATAAATATGGGTATAATTTCTGAATGTTCTGCATCTCTAAATATAACAGGTTATAATAATCTTGGAGGGATCGCAGGATCTAATGTAGGTACAATACAAAGATCTTCAAGTTCAGGCACGATTTCAGGTGATTATTGCATCGGAGGAATATCGGGGCAGCACGGCATAGGTTCAATATCTGAATCTTATTCAACATGCTCAATTATTGCTTCTCAAAGCTTTGGAGGCGGATTAGCAGGTTACATCTTAGAATCCGGTTCAGTAGCGGACTGTTATGCGTCCGGCAATGTTACCGGCTGTGATAGACTTGGAGGTCTTATCGGAACTGTTGAATCAGGCACAGTCACAAACAGTTATTCTAAAGGGACCGTTTCCGGAGATTGGGATACAGGCGGTTTAATAGGAATTGCTTATGATATTATTGCCAGCAATTGTTTCTGGGACATAGAAACGAGCGGACAGACAATATCTGCTTGCGGAGAAGGAAAAACAACTACCGAAATGAAGATGCAGTCCACATACACAGGATGGGATTATATTACACCTGTATGGCAAATACATTCAACGCTCAATGACGGTTATCCCTATTTAGAATGGCAGGGATTGATACAGCCTTTGGATATTCCTCAGAATGTTTCCGCTGTTGTTTCCGGAGAAAATCTGACTGTTTCCTGGGATGCTGTCAATGGAGCTACCAGCTATAAAATATTTAGTTCGGTTGATCCTTACGGCGCATACGCTGACATTTCGGAGTCAGGAACATTCGCCGGAACAAGCTGGACTATTGCTTCGACAGAAAGTAAAATTTTTTACTACATCGTAGCTGTCAGAGAAGATAAAATCGATTTGAAACCGATTAGAAAATCCGTCGGATTATCTAAATAAAATCGGTTGAATTTTAATCTGCAATTGTTTCTTATTTACCTTGCTTTGAACCGTTAAATTAAGTAACATTCCTTTATATGGACAGAACCCGAACAATTAGAACAGCTTCAATAATCAGCATCGTCGGAAATGCGGTACTTTCACTGGCAAAGGTCGTGATCGGCCTGATGGCTGGAAGCCTCTCCGTTGTGGGTGACGGTATCGACAGCATGACAGATATTTTCATTTCCGTAATTACTCTTATGGTCTCAAAAATTATAGCCCGACCGCCTGACAAGGAACACCCTTACGGACACCACAGGGCTGAAACTATAGCTACATCGATCCTGTCATTCATAATGTTCTTTATAGGCGGGCAGCTCGTAATGTCGGTAATCGATAAGATCATGAACCATAATACTTTCGAAATGCCCGAAGCAGCTGCAGTTTATGTTACAGTTTTTTCGATCATCGGCAAGCTTATTCTTGCGTGGAGTCAGTACGCTCTCGGTAAAAAATCCGGTAGCGCTATGCTGATCGCGAACGGCAAGAACATGCAGAATGATGTGATAACTTCTGTCGGAGTCCTGATCGGCCTGGGCTGCGTATTCTACTTTAATATGCCTGTTATAGACAGATTTCTCGCTGTTATCATCGGCGGATGGATAATGTTCTCCGCGGTAAAGATCTTCATGGGAACAATAACCGAACTTATGGAAGGCGAAGTAAATCCTGAACTTTATAATAAGATCTTTGAGATCGTAAAAGACTCTGACGGCGTAGGCAATCCCCACAGGGTCAGGATCACCAAGCTTGGGGTGCTTTATGCGATCGATATGGATGTCGAGGTTGACGGCGAATGTAAAGTCAGTGAAGCGCATGACCTTGTTATGGCTCTTGAAAACAGGATACGGGAGCAGATACATAATGTTTACGATATTGTAGTTCATATCGAACCGCTGGGACTGCATGACAATCATGAACAGAATGAATGTTACGGACTCACTGAAGAAAATATTACAAAATAGATCAATCCAATCATAAGGAGAAACTATGAAAACACTAAAGTACATGCTATTGTCGGCATTCGTTATTCTTGCAGGATGTTCAGTATCGCCGGAAGGTGATGAAGAGGCCGTTCTTCTAAAACAGCCCTGGATTTTCGGTCACGGAGGTGTTGATCAGGATGCGGTAATGCCCGGTCTGGTATGGGTGGCTCCGACTACAAGCGCGATATTGTTTAAAGTAACTCCCCTTACGATCACAGAACCTTTCGACGACATGATCACCGATGATAACATTCCGGTTGATTTCAATGCGTATCTGAAATTGCAGATAATAAAAGGACAGACACCCAAATTGTATGGAAAGTTCGGACAGAACTGGTATGCAATGTCCATAAAAGAGACTTTCAGGACTATGATAAGGGACAAAGCCTCATCTTACAAGATGTTCGATCTCGCAGGGAACAGACAGGTCCTTGCAGAGATCCAGAGCGAAACTTTCACGCTTATCTCCGATTACTGTAAAAAACTTGATATCCCTGTCGAGATCCTTCAGGTTGTGATCGGAGCTGTCACTCCGCCGCAGGAAGTTCTTGAAGAAACTAAAAGGACAGCGGCGCAGAATCAGAGCATTCTGACCCAGGAAGCCCGTTCTAAAGCTGAAGTTTCAAGAAAGGAAGCAGAGGTAAATAAAGCTATTGCAGATAAAGCTTATCAGGTCCAGATGAATATGAGCATTCAGGAATACCTGCAGCTCAGAGGTCTTGAGATCGAAAAAGAGAAGATCGAGCTGGTAAGAGAAAAACAGAATGTCTCGATCATTCTCGGACAGGGAATTACCCCGATGTACAGCGTAGGTAAATAGACTTAGAACATAACTTTATACGATTGTATAGCTTAGATTAAAAGGTTTTATCCTGTAAGTATCGCATAAATATTTTATAAATTCATTTATATCGAATTTTTCGCCGAAGGTTACCGTGACCTGATTTTCGTTGATATTTATTAGAACTTTAGAGAACTGTTTTTTCTTTAATCCGTCTTTAGTAACCTGGGCTTCATAGATGCCGTCACTTATCCTGATTATTGTCGATCTTATATGAAATTTATTCATGAATGATGTATCAATTTTTTTCGATCTGTCAGTGACAGTTATCTCAATTTTATTTTTTACCTGATCCGGCAAAAGTATTTCTCCATACCCTTGTGCGTATTTATTAAAATCAGTCCTGAATTTGTCTGTTCGAATTACTCCGGTCAGCATATCCAAGCTTTCAGCCCGGCATCTGAAAACAGCTTCTTCGGCACCAAGGAGGTTCCCGTTATTAAATTTTTCCCTGTTTTTGAATCTGATTAATTTTCTGATATGCTTTTCACCATCCGGAACGGATCTTATGAATGCCGACAAAAAAACAGCTCCAATATACAGGTTGGAAAGTCCTGCGCATTTTATGCTTAAATAAACAGGAATTGATATTTCGGAGCCTCTGCCGTATTCAGCCTGAATTCCTCTTAGCCTGTCAAGAGTCAGTCCGGCGCTTTTATTGTAGGTTGTAGCGGATATTTTGTCTGCTGTTGTAACGCAGGCCCCGCAGGCATTACAAACAGCTCTTCCTTTTATGTCATTGCAGGTTTTTGTATCTTCTCTTCCTGCTGCTCTGCCGTACGCGGCAGAAATAAAGTTCTCATCTATATTCGAATTGAAATGCCTGAAATTCAGGTTGTTGTTTAGAAACGAATCCGGGTCAGGCTCGAGCATGCACAGATTGGCAAACAGCCTGTCATAAAACTTTTTGTCGATCGAGCTGAAATAAATAAATCCCGTCTCTTTCAATGTTCTTTGGACAGCATCATAAAATTCTAACGAATTGTTCCTTAAAAGCACCTGAGACACCCAGTATTCGTACTCAGTATTTGCGATCCTGAATTCAAAATCCTCTGAGGTAACAGCTTTTGACACCTGGCAGATTATCTTCTGCATGACATTTACAGGATAAGCCTTATCCATACCGAGCGGAGTTCCCGGGAACCTTACAAGGGGAGTCAGCGAAAATACGATCCTCGGAGGTCTGGTACGATTTTGAAAAGTATCCTTTATAAATTTAAGTAACGATCGGAGTTCATTTATATCTTGTTCAGTTTCGATTCCGGTCGCAATAAGAAATATCTTAAGTGTTCGTATGGGCGAATCCAATAAAGATCTCAGGCTTTGTTCCAGCTCTATTCGGCTAAGGTCCTTCGAAAGATAACTCCTCAACCTGTCTGATATACCCTCAAGACCGCATGTAATGCTTGTTTTGCCTGAAAACTGCAGCAGCTTAAGAAATTCATTTTTAAGCGACAGAACATCGAACCTCTGGCTTTTGAGGGATACTATCCTGAACTGTTTATGAAGTTCTCCGAGCAATTCCTCTATTCTGGAATGCGCATTGAAATTAAAGCTGAACAGGCTTACTTCTTCAGAGCCGTTCAGTGTTCTTATATCGGATCCTGCTTTTATGATCTCTTCCCGTGAGACTTCTGAATATGGTTTTGTCCTGTAACTTTCATTGCAGAACGAACAGAACCACGGGCATCCTCTGCTTATAACAAGGTTGGTCGAATGCGGATCATCCTTAAAAAGAACAGGAACTCCCGCAGGCTGTATATTTCTGCTGTAATTTGAAGAAATGCTGTTTTTTATTCCGTTTTCACCGCCTGCAGGAGAGACCGAAGGAAATTCAGAAAATAATCTGATTACTATCTCTGCTTTATTCATGCGCGAAAGTCTTAGTTCTTTTATTCTTGCAAATAACCTTACGATTTCGTCCGGATCCTCTCCGGTATAAATCAGATCGATAGGCGATATCGCGTTAATAAGGAAGTGACAGTTCGCGCTGTTGGAACCTCCCAATATTATCAGAGGCTGGTCTTCCCTGCCGATACGCTTTGAATGATCCGTTTCTATTCCGCTTTCCCTAAGCAGAACTTCAATATTTAATAGTTCCTGAACAAGCGAATTTGATATAGCTATAACATCAAAACTTAACGGATCGGCCTTCGTTTTTGTGGGAAGGAGAAGTGGAATACCGTTTTTTCTGAATACCTCAATATCAGACGGCGGCGGAAGATACGCCATATCCGTGAAACAATCCTCTATCCCCGAGATCAGCTTATACAATACCGGATGAGTAAACGACTGGGCGGTGTCTCTGTATGTTGACAGCCTGCATATAAGAACTTTTAAACCTGATGATTCAAAATCGGACGCTTCACCCGTGTTGAACTCTTTACCGCTGTAGAAAAGTCCGTTCCCGCTGAGCTTATCCGATAATGTTTCAATTATTTTGTTATAATCAGTCATAAGTGCTGAAAAGTATTTATAAATTTATAAAAAAGCGATAAAATAATGAAAAAAAATCTTTTTTTATAAGCTTAACATAACTATATTCTTGTTGTGAACTAACAAAGAGACAGCAATGCATTATCTTAGTGAAGAACATGTGTTTATATTTTTGATCCAGCTTTTCATTCTTCTTACTACCGCGAAGGTACTTGGAAGCCTGTTCCATAAAAAAGGAATGCCTTCGCTCGCAGGAGAGATACTCACTGGGATATTGCTGGGACCGACTGTCTTCGGAAGGTTCTTCCCCGAAGCGCATTCCCGCTTATTTCCTAACGAACTTATTCAGCAGAACATGCTTGAAACGGTTTCATGGATCGGACTTTTGTATCTTCTACTGGCTACAGGCTTTGAAGTAAATCTTTCAAGCGCGGTAAAGCAGGGCAGCAAAGCATTTGTCATAGCATCGGTCGGTATCCTTGTGCCTTTTATTCTTACTTTCGCTACATTTTACTGGCTGCCCGGACTGAGCGTGTATATGGGTTCAGCATCGGACCAGATGACTTTCACCATATTCATATCGATCGCCGCTTCGATAGGCGCGCTTGCCGTTATAGCGCGGGTTCTGCACGATATGGAGATATTAAAATCCGATTTCGGATTTCTTACGCTGTCGGTTTTCATAGTTAACGACCTTATCGGATGGCTGCTGTTCGCAGTTTTTATCGGATTTGTGTCACAGAAAGGCAGCCCTGATCTTTTCCCTGTTTTTCAGACCCTCGGACTTGCTCTCGCGTTCGGAATTATCAGCCTTACGATCGGAAGCAAATTCGTAGGCTTTGCCACAAAAAAACTATACAGGCTGGAACTGCCGCAGCCGGCTACAACTTTAACATTCATTTCCCTTCTGGCGATATTAAGCGGCGCTATGACACAATGGATAGGCGTTCATGCCATTATAGGTTTTTTTATAGCCGGGATCATGGCCGGAAACACACATGAGATCTCAGAAAGATCCAGAGAGATAATCTCCCAGATGGTCCATTCGGTATTCGTACCGATATTTTTCTCTTCGATAGCTTTGAAGGTTGACTTTATTAAAAACATCGATCTGTTTATGACAGCCTCTTTTACAGCCGTAGCTGTTTTAGGAAAATTCAGCGGCGCATGGCTTGGGGCAAGGATAGTAAAAGTGCCAAAAGACGATGCGCTGTCGCTCGGAATAGCCTTCATTACCGGCGGAGCGATGGAGATCATTCTCGGACTGCTCGCATTGGAACTGGGTCTGATATCTGAGATAACATTCGTAGCTCTTATTTTCGGGGCTGTAGTTTCTTCACTGCTTGTAGGACCGCTGCTTTCCTGGTCTATCCGGCACAGAATTTTACTAAACATCAGCGCTTATCTGATGAGAGACGGCATAATTCCCGAACTCAAGGGAGCTTTCAAAAATGAAATAATTGCCGAACTCTGTTCGAAAGTAACCCCTAGATTAACAGGTTTGTCCTGCGGTGAGATCAGTACAACTGTTCTTGAAAGAGAAAATCTTATGGGAACCGGAATGGCAAAAGGTCTTGCAGTCCCTCACGGAAGGATCGACGGGCTCAAAAATCCCGTGATAGCTTTCGGAAGATCTGCGCCCGGAGTTGACTGGGATTCCGCTGACGGTCTCCCTGCTCATTTTATATTCCTGATTCTTCTTCCCGCAAAGGACGAAAGCAAACAGATTCAGATTCTGGCCGGTATCGCTAAAACGATTTCCGATCCCGTTTATTCTGAAAATCTTCTCCGGATGAGCGATCAGGAAAGAATATACCAGTCTTTAAAAAAACGGCTGAGAGAGAATTCTCAAAAGAGAAAGAGTTGATTTGTGTTAACAAAACGGCTTGAATACATAGATTTCATAAAAGGCTTCGGAATATTTCTGGTCGTGCTCGGCCACGCTACTCTTCCTAGATCTCCGTACATCTACTCTTTTCATGTTCCGCTGTTCTTTTTTGTCTCCGGATACTTCTTCAAAGATAAACCTGTATCAGAAAATTTGAAGTCTAAGCTCAAAAGAATATATTTGCCCTTCGTAATTTTCAATGTGCTCACATGGCTGTTCTTTATAATTGTCGGTCTGTTAAAAGGAGCACCGGCAGACAAACAGGATTATCTGATTTTGATCAGGACGGTTGCCGGAATAGATAACAGTGTGCCTCAAAACGGTCCGTTATGGTTCCTTCTGTGTCTCTTTTCACTTTCTATAATGTTCATGCTGATAAATCTTGTTAAAACTGAATATTTACGGTTGATAATAATTCTTGCTTTATCCGTGTCGGGATATTTTTTATCCCGCACGGTAACCGATCTTCCGCTCAAGGTTGAAACAGCCATGATGATGTCTCCATTTTTCTATGCGGGAAATGTTTTCTGCAGGTACGGTTTTTCTGATAAAGTCGATAGATTATCAGGTATAGCTGTTTTAAATATTTCCGTTCTGCTGAGTTATTTAAACTATGTTACTAACAGTTTTAACCTCAAATTTTCAGACATTGAAAGGATCAGCGTTCTCGAAAACAGATACGGAAATATTTTTCTCTTTTATTTTTCTGCATTCTTCGCGATAATATTTATCATAGTGATCTCGAAAAAAATAGTCAGGATAGGTGCGGTCAATTTTCTTGGTAAAAATTCGCTGATAGTTTTATGCCTTCATTACCCGATCCTTCAGTATGTTGAACGTATCCATCCCGCTTTCCTAGGCAGTTCTTTGTTCCTCGATCTTATTTCTAGCCTGGTCACTGTCTTATTGTGCGTACCGGTAATATATCTGGCGTCAAAATTTAAAACTTGATTTTAAAGCTTGTTTTAAATATCTTATTCTAAATAAATCCAATTTAAAATAGAGGTGCTGCAATGGGACTAATGGACAAGATCATAAACAAAGCTAAAAATGAGTTTATCGACATAATCGAATGGCTAGATCAGACCGACAACACACTGGCCTACCGTTTTGAAAGGTACCAGAATGAGATCAAGAACGGAGCAAAACTCACGGTCAGAGAAGGGCAGATGGCCGTTTTCGTGAACGAAGGGCAGATAGCGGATGTCTTTAAACCCGGAATGTACACGCTCACGACTGAAAACCTGCCGATATTAGCTACCCTAAAAGGATGGAAATACGGATTTAACAGCCCGTTCAAGGCTGAAGTATATTTTTTGAGCACAAGAAACATAACTGATCAGAAATGGGGCACTAAAAATGCGATCATGCTTTCTGACAACAGGTTCGGAATGATCGAGATCAGAGCCTTCGGAACTTATGTAATGAGGGTCAAGGACGGTCCGGTCTTTATAAGAGAGATCGTCGGAACGGACGGTAACTTTACTACAGAGAAGATCAATGAACAGTTAAAAAGCCTGATCGTGGCAAGATTTACTGATGCCGTCGGCGAAGCTGATTTACCGATCGAGAAATATGCTGCGGACATAAATGAAACCTCTGATGTTGTTTTCAAAATAATATCTCCTGAGTTTGAAAAGTACGGAATTGAAATAACAAAATTCATAATCGAAAACATTTCAATGCCTGATGAGATCAAAAAAGAGATCTTCGAACTTTCCAGACTCGATAAGATCGATCTGGATAAATTCGCTAAGCTTAAAACAGCAAAAGCGATAGAAGTAGCAGCGGCGAATGAAAGCGGTACCGCCGGAGCAGGCATGGGAATGGGTATGGGATTCGCTATGGCTAATCAGATGGGTCAGGCTATGTCAAATAACCAGAGCCGTACTAATTCTCCTTCTGCGCCGCCTCCTGTACCTCCAGCCCTTCAATTCTTCATCGTATTCAATGGCGCACAGGACGGTCCGTATGATATGCCTGCGTTAAAAAATCTGGTATTGCAGAAAAAGCTCCAAAAAGATTCTCTGGTATGGCGCGAAGGAATGTCTGCATGGACTGCAGCTAAAGATGTTCCGGAACTAAATTCTGTTCTGGGCAGCATACCTCCTCCGATCCCGGGTGCTTAAATGGAAAATCCGGATAACGGCAATAATCAGGGAAGCATGTTCGCCTGCACCAACTGCGGAGCTGAACTAAAATATAAACCCGGAACCACCAGGATCAGATGCGATTACTGCGATACTGAGAACGAGATACCGCAGATCGAAGTTATAATAGAAGAGCTCGATTTTAACGATTATCTTGATAAGAGTCCGGGATCTTCCGATCAGGTTACGGTACATCTTGTTAAGTGCGACCAGTGCGGAGCTTCATCTTCAGTCGATCCCAAGATCAGATCCGGGTATTGCCCGTACTGCTCCGCCCCGCTTATAATAAGTTCCGCACATGACGAACTGACGCTGCAGCCCAAATACATTCTGCCGTTTAAGCTGGAAAAAAATGAGGCTCAGAGACTGTTCACCAACTGGATAAACAAACTATGGTTCGCTCCCGATAAACTGAAAAAAGCGACCCTTAATTTCGATCATTTTAAGGGCGTTTATATTCCGTACTGGACATACGACTCCGATACAGAATCTTACTACACAGGTCAAAGGGGAACATACTATTATGTTACCGAGACTTATTCAACTACAGTCAACGGCAAATCTGTCATGAAAACCAGACAGGTAAGGAAAACACGGTGGACCTCTGTCACCGGGCAGGTATCTGTAAACTTTGACGATGTGCTTATTGTGGCCTCAAGATCTCTTCCCGATGAATATGTATATGCCTTGGAGCCGTGGGACCTGAATAATCTTGTGCCCTATGATTCAAAGTATCTTAGCGGATTTGTAACAGAAAAGTATCAGGTGGGACTGAAGGAGGGATTCGAACCCGCCAAGGTAAAGATGGACAGTGCGATCAGGGAAAATATAAGAATAGACATAGGCGGCGATGACCAGAGAATCCTGCAGGTAAGCACAGATTATAAGAACATAACATTTAAGCACATTCTGCTTCCCGTTTATGTCAGTGCTTACAGGTATGGCGGAAAGCTGTTCAGATTCCTTGTCAATGCCCGGACGGGCGAAGTTCAGGGAGAAAGACCTTTAAGCTGGCAGAAGATAGCGCTGGCGACCGTCGCCGGAATTATCATAATCGGAACTATAATTTATTTCACTTATAACGGTTGATAGCTATTGACTTTGGCATCACCTTATCTTAAATTTTATTAAAGATTAATTCAATTACAAGGAGAACCCAATGACAGCCAACGAAACAGATAAAGTAAAACCGATCACCGAAAGATGTGAAGAAAAAATGAGAAAAGCCATTGAGCACCTTAAGCATGAATTCGAAAGAATAAAAGCCGGAAAAGCAAATGCCCATACCCTCGATCCGGTAAAAGTCGAATCGTACGGCGCGCTTGTACCTTTAAATCAGGTTGCAAATATAGCGATACCGGAACCGAGATCTATTGTAGTGACGCCATGGGATAAAACACAGCTAAAGAACATTGAAAAGGGAATAATAAACGCCAACCTCGGTTTTAATCCGATGAACGACGGAAATGTAGTGAGAATTCAGATACCTGCACTGACTGAAGAAACAAGGAAAGAGCTTGTCAAAAATGTCAAAAAGGAAGGCGAGAACACAAAGATAACTATTAGGACAAGCAGAAAAGACGCCAATACTGAGCTTGACAAACTTACAAAAGAACATGTAAGCGAAAATCTGATCGATATCGAAAAGGAACACGTCCAGAAACTTACAGACAAATACATAAAAGAAGTTGACCTTTTGATCACTGCAAAAGAAAAAGAGATCATGACCATATAACAAGCGGAGTGTAATGAACGATCTTAAAATACGAATAATCGAAAAACTCTACGGCGCCTATCCTTCATTAAAAGAAGCTTTAGGCGTCAGTTCTTTTGAAAACCCTAAAAATCCGGAACATGGAGATATATCTTTACCCTGCTTCAAATTCTCGTCCCTTCTGAAGAAATCACCTCATGCCATAGCTGAAGAATTTCGTACCGTTTTTCTTAGTGACAGCTCATTCGAGAGCGTTTCAAATATCAGCGGGTATCTGAATTTCAAATATGATAAGAGAACCTACATTTCTTTCGTTCTGGAAAAGTATGCTTCGGGATCATTTTTCGATAAAATGAAAGAAATTGGCTGCGGAAAAACCGTGGTGATAGATTATTCACATCCGAATGTCGCGAAGAATATGGGCATTCACAATCTCAGGTCAACGATTATAGGACAGTCAATTTACAATATATATAATTTTCTGGGTTACAGAACTGTCGGCGTAAACCATCTTGGGGACTGGGGAACCCAGTTCGGAAAACTGATGTGGGCACTTGAGCAGTGGTCATCATTCGGAGAAGTAGAAGAAAAGGGTATTCTTTTTCTGAACGAGATATATGTCAGGTTTCATACGGAGGCTGAAGTTCACCCGGAATACGAAGATCATGCCCGAGTCTGGTTCAAAAAACTTGAAGATGGCGATGAAACCGCCGTAAAGTGGTGGAAACTATTTATTAAAGTGTCAATGGATGCGTACAACAGCATCTACTCCCGCCTGAATGTTAAATTTGACCATATTACCGGGGAGTCGTTCTACATCCCGTTTCTTGAAGACGCAGTAAAAAAACTTGAGAATAAGAATCTTACAGAGATCAGCGAAGGCGCACTTGTCGTTAAATTTGAAGATACCGACAATATGCCTCCCTGCCTGTTAAAAAAATCTGACGGAGCTACACTCTATGCTACACGGGATATTGCCGCCGCTATGTACAGGCTTACTGAATTCGATCCTTACCGTGTACTGTATGTAACAGATGTTGCTCAGGAACTTCATTTCGCCCAGGTCTTCAAGGTAATGGAAATGTATGATCCGGGATCAAAGGGAAAATTTTGCCACATTAAATTCGGAAGATTGAGTTTTCCGAATGTTCAGATGTCAACAAGGAAAGGCAATATTGTTCCTCTTAGCGAAGTTCTTGACAGGGCAAAGGACAAAGTCATTGGTATAATCGAAGAGCGTAACGCGGATATACCCGATAAATTAAAGACTGCGGATAAAATTGGAATAGGTGCAGTGATCTTTAATGACCTTTCTGTGTCAAGGATAAAGAATATTGAATTCGACTGGGATAAAACACTTTCATTTGACGGTGAAACAGGTCCCCATATACAATATTCGTATGTAAGGATCCTGAATATTCTTGAGAAAGCGGGACTTACCGGCGGAAAGTACGATTCTGCGCTTCTTGAAGATGAATTTTCTTATGAGTTAATACGCTGTATAGACAAGTTTGAAAGTAAAGTTATTCAGGCTTGTGATGAAAATGAACCTTCTGTGATCTCCAACTACCTGATAGAGTTGTCAAAATGCTTTAACAGATTCTACCAGAACAACAGGGTTTTAGGTGAAAGAGAAGATATCTTAAACTCCCGGGCATTTTTGATCTCCACGCTGAGAACCGTTTACGGACGATGTATGGAACTGCTCGGAATACCGCAAATTGAAAAAATGTAGGATACTAACTTGGAAAGCCCGGAACTTAACACAATAGACAACAAGTACAATGTTATCAGAAAGCTCGGTAAAGGCGGCTCCAGCACGGTTTATCTGGTAGAGGACTACAACGGAAGCAAACTCGCGCTTAAACTTCTTAACAGGCATTCTACTCAGAAAAAAATCCAGCGTCTGAAAAACGAATTCAGGCTGATGTGCTCTTTAAACCATAAGAATATAGCTAAAGTTTACGATTTCGGTTATGATCCCGATCTTGGAAATTATTATTTTACTCTTGAATACATACCAGACGGGAATTACATCACGTTCAATCAGCTTTACAATTCAAAAGAGATGAAACTGGAATCTTTTTACCAGCTTCTCAGCGGACTCAGCTATCTCCATTCGAACAATTTCATCCATTACGATATTTCTCCCAATAATGTGCTTGTCAAAAAAGAATTTGACGGTTTTACGGTAAAAATTACTGATTTCGGACTGACAACTCAGTTCGACACACCCAATTTCAACTACGCAGGAACTCTTAATTACATGTCTCCCGAGATGATCAAGGGGATGAGCACGATAGATTCGAGAAGCGATCTTTTCTCAGCGGGACTTCTGCTTGCCAATCTTCTTAATTCAGAGTTCGTTTACACTCCGTCCTCTACGATACACGAATATTTCGATAAGAGGGTCAAGTTCGACGAATCTATACTTCTCGAAAAATTAAACAAGATAGAGGATCACGATTTTAAAGTTTTTTTAAGGAAGCTTCTCGATGTTGAGCCTGTAGCAAGATACAAATCTGCAAACGAGGCGATCGAAGCCATGAACAGCATCTTTCAAAAAGAATTCGCCGTAATTGCATCTTACGATACAAAATCAACTTTTTCAGATACAACTATCTTCAGAGAAAATGAATATAAGACAATACTCTCTGTTTTTAATTCTTCAAAAGAAAAATCCGGTAAAAGACCTTTTATAGTGATTTCGGGTGAATCCGGCTCCGGTAAAAAAAAGCTCGTTGACGAATTCAAGATCCACTGCCAGCTAACAAACCATGATTTCTATAAAATTGATTTTTTTGAAAAACCCAAAAGCGATAATCTTGAGCCTTTCAAGAACCTTATAATGTCTATCGGCAAGATCATAAGGAACGGGCAGCCTAATACGCTTGTGATAGACAGACTGTTTTATGCGACGGATGAAATAAAACCTTCCGAAATTCCGGAACTCAAAGATGTAGCAAAAAAATTCCTTAACGATGTTTCTCCGAATAATCTCTTGGTGATCGCGCTGAACAATATTGAATATGCGGACAAGTATTCTCTGGATTTTTTAAACTTCATGCTTGCGAATTTTTATAAGGAAGTAAACCTGTTCTTCATATGCACTATAAATCCGAGAAAGATAAAAAACAACAGAAAATCGCTCTACAATATTCTTAACGCACCGAATGATGACAGAGTAACGGTAAGCGTACCAAACCTTACTCTTGAGCAGATAAAAAAGATCGTTAATACATATTTCTCTAACCTAAAAGATATTCCGGAATTCTTTTATTCCAAGCTGCAGAATGTTACAGGCAACAGCATAAGGCGCTTAATAGATATTCTAAAGCTGCTCTACGCGAACAATATTATAATACGAACATACAGCGGTTATTCTTATCAGGCTTCATCCAAATATGAAACGCTTTTGAACGAATTTATAAGTAAAGAGATCGATTTTAAACCTGACCGTCTTTCTCCGGAAGAGCTTTCAGTGCTAAAAGCGCTGTCTGTATCGCTGGTGCCGCTGACTTTTGAAAATATTTCGGGTATAACCGAACTGGGTATAGGTATAGTAAAAGATACTATCGATAATCTTTACGAAAACTATTTCATCAAGACCCACAGCGAAAATCCGTACTCATTCTCTATTACGGAGGATTTACTTAAAAGAATGGTGCTTAAGGTTTCTAGCGAGGATGAGCTTAAACACCTTCACAGAAAGATATCAGCGCTTGTACTTAACAATATCGATCAGAAAGATACCACCAGAAGGCTTTACAGATTCATCCATAACCTTGCAGGTCACAATGTAGATACCGATCTTCTTGATAAAATAGAAATAGTTAAGAACGGTTTGCTTAAAACCCGGGACATATCGAACCTGATCGATTTTTATCAGACCCTTATATATAAGGTTACCATGCCGGACAAGATCAGGCTTCAGCTTCTTTACGAAGTGATTTATCTTATATTTAAACATCTTGTACCTGAATCGAATCAGCATTTTATTGAAGAATACAGAAGTGTGCTGTCAAGATACAGTACTCCGGCTTCTTTCGATTTTGAATCCGATGCGGTTAATCTGATCAGCTTGAACTTCGCTGAAAATTTTGAACAGGCTATCGAGCTTATTGAGAAAAACAAAAAATATCTTGAAGACAAGAATAAAAGATTTGTTATGATCGATCTGATGGTGTATGTAATGCATCAGTCTTACAACCACAGAAAAGAATACAACTACCTTGATGAACTTCTGAATTACACAGCAAATATTCCGTCGCTTAAAACCGTTAATTCGTACCTGTGCATGTATGACATATACAACCGGAGAGCTGAAACTTTAAAAAATGACCCGAAAAATTTCGAGAGTCTCCTGCTTGAAATATTTAATCAGCTGAAGAACTCTGATGATAAGGTCTATGCTGCGAGAGCATACCTGATAATGTGTTTCCACTATGAGAAATTAGACTATTCCGACTATATCGAAAGGTTTTTTCAGAAAACTTTCGAGTTCTGCCATGAGAACAGATTCCCGGTATTTCTTTTCTTCACCCGAAACGCATACTCGACATATCTTGAAAAACACAATATGCTCAGAAAAGCAGTTGAAGAAGCAAATAAAGCTTTCGTGTTCGATGTGAATTACAGCTTCTTATTTAGTATAATCAGCCTGATCGAGCACAGATCAAAAATAAGGATCAAGCTTGAAGACCCTATCCAGGAAATTATCAATGATCTTGTGATGCTCATTAATATTGAGACAGGGATCCGGAGCAGTATTGCTACCGTATATCAGAATATAATCGACCTGTATTACGAAGCCGGAAAATTCAATGATAAGATGGAGTATCTGACAGCTTATATAATCTCTATGAACAATTCAAAAAGAGGCGAAGACTCAGAAAGCCTTTCGTTCTATATAAGGTCATTGTTAAAAAATTATACAATTAATGAGATATTCGAATACACACGCCAGTATTTCGGAGAGATGTGCATAACTGAGGACAGGTTCCTTGATCTGATCTATAAAACCAGAGAGGAAATGCAGGCTGAAAGCGGTGTAAAGGAAGATGTGCTTTCAAATGATCTCTTAATCGACATTATCAACAGGATCACGGACGGAAAACCAGTTGACTTTGATCATATTTATGACCTGATGGAAAATTATGATAAGAACGCTCCGCTTTTCAACAGAACGAATATGTTCCTGTCTCTTAACTTCAATAAGGACTATACAAATACTGTCAACCTGTTTCTTCAGGATATAATCCTGCTTTACGGAAAGGGGTATTCCAATCTCGCTCAAAAGTATTCGACAGCCATGGCTAAATATCTGTTCTACATTAAGCAGGACAACAATTCGTTCCTTCTTTTTACAAAGCTTTCACTTAAGATCAACGGCGAAATATTTGCCAATTCTCCCCAGAAAATAAAGAACTCGATAATGAAAGACGCTGACATAAAACTGCTGAAGGACATAGTCAACAACCTTAAAATGCGGTTTAAAAAATGACAGACAGAAAAATTGAAACGATAGTTATACATTGCAGTGCGACTGAATACGGTAACAGATCGATTTTTAAAAGATGGCACAAAAAACGCGGATGGAACGATGTCGGATATCATTTTATTATCCTGAACGCATATCCTTTTAAAAAGTTCTGGGATGAAAAAACACCTGATTTCTTTTCCGACGGGAAGATCGAGATCGGCCGTCCCGTTGAAATTCAGGGCGCGCATGTCAGGCTTCACAACGAAAATACGATAGGCATATGCCTTGTGGGTGACAGAAATTTTACATATAAGCAATTCGCTTCGTTAAAAAACCTTGTAAAGAAACTGAAGCATAAATTCGGGATAAATTCGATAAAAGGCCATTACGAATTCGACACGGCTGCGGAACAGGGTAAAACATGCCCGAATATAAATATGGTTATGCTGAGGAAATTACTCACGCATCCAGACTGACGCCGGCGGTTCTTATTTTTTGTGCCATACCGGCTATTTCCCCTATCGTAAAAGCGTTTTTGACACTGTAACTTCCTATAGAAATCCGCCTCAAGTTTTTAAGATGGGCATAAGTGCCCAGCTTTTCTCCTATATCATCGGCAAGAGTTCTGATATATGTCCCCTTCGAACAATTTACAAGTATCCTGACACTATCTTTTTCAATTTCGGACACTTCTATCAAGTGAATTATTATCTTTCTCGGTTCTCTCTCGACCTCTATGCCTTTTCTGGCTGATTCATACAGCCGCTTTCCGTCCTTTTTAATGGCCGAGAACATAGGAGGAAGCTGTAGCTGTTCTCCCAAAAAACTCCCAACAGCCGATTTGATCTCTTTTTCGCTCACTTTCCTGTCGGAAGTAGCGGTCACTGTACCTGTAGGGTCAAATGTGTCGGTTCGTTCACCAAGCTTTAGTTCGGCTTCATACACCTTATCCGAGCCCGTTAACTCTTCCTGGATCTTTGTAGCTTTACCTACAAGTAAGAGCAGAAGACCTGTAGCAAAAGGATCCAGAGTCCCGGCATGACCTATTTTTTTTGTGCGCAGAATATTTCTGAGTTTCGCAACAACATCGAAACTTGTCCAGCCTGCTTCTTTATCTATGAGCATGACAAAACCGTCTTCGCTAAATTCCTGCGGTAAGTTATTCTTATCAATTATCTGAATTCTATTTCCCATAGTATTTCAAGCAAGTTTCTCTAAGGTCTTTCAGCAGTTTGCCTCTCAGTTCATCGTATGAACCGTAAAACTTGATCCCTGCGGCATTTTTGTGGCCGCCGCCTTTCCATTTTTCTGAAAATTCACTAACGTTAAAATCCCCTTTTGACCTGATGCTGATCTTATAAAAATCGACGCCGTTCTTTCTAACGAAAAGCGAAACTTCAGCTTCTTGTATCGAATTCAGGATCATAAGAACAGGCTCATTTTCGAGAAGGGGATTTTTTTCCTGGTCATTATAAGCAAAAGCCAGCTTTTCATCTCTGAATAACTCTATCTTCGATGCGATCTCACTTACTTTTACGGTTTCAGAAAAACTCAGCCTCATAAATATCCTGTCAGTCAGATCGGCAAGATTCGAACCGTATGACATAAATTCCATAACTGATTTTACAGTCCTTACATTTGTATTTTCAAAACGAAGCCCGCCGGTATCCGATAAAAGACCGCATAAAAGGGCGTCAGATACGCTTCTGCTTATTGAAAAACCGTTTTCTTTTAATATCTCGTGAACCAGTTCTGAAGCGGATGCGGCTTCGCTGTCAACATAATTTAAGCTCCCGAACAATTCATTCGTCGGATGATGATCAATATTTACGATCTGGGCATCTTGTGCGATTATGTTCGAGACTTTCCCAATCCTGTCATAATTTGCGGTATCCAGTATGATCACATTGCTGAATTTTCTTCTGCTCAACCCTTCATAATATTCTATATAAGGAGACTGTCGTGTGTTAAATAAGAATGAGAATCTTTCAACGAACTTGTCTTCATTTATTATTACTGCTTTTTTTCCGGTTTCTGTTAATGCCATATACATACCTATGCAGGCTCCGAGATTGTCACCGTCGGGGGCATGGTGAGCGGTTATCAGAAAATCGTCCTTTTCCTTTAAAAAAAATCCGATCGCTTCTGCCTGTACTTTATTTACCATAATTATTTCCTCATCCAAAGAAAAAGCGACATTTAAGTCGCTTCCTCATCTTTTTTGATCGAATTCAGCAGTGCTTCGATCCTGAATACATTTTCAAGAGTATCGTCGTAGAAGAACCTTAATTCAGGCACTATCCTCAGGCTTAAATACTTTGGTATTTTCATTCTTATGCTCTTATTGTTCAATCTGAAAAGCTTCTCAATTTCTTCTATCTCAGGTTTTGAAGTTCTTATCGAAGTGAAATATATGTTGGCGACAGAAAGATCAGGGCTCATTTTAATATGATTGATCGAGGCGAATTTCAGTTCTTCGATGTTTATATCGTTAAAAATGATCTTAGAAATGGTTTTCTTTAATTCCGAGGATATTCTGTTCATTCTTTTCGAGCCTGTCATTAGTCAAGTTTCCTCTGTGTCTCTTTATATTCAAATACTTCTATTATATCGTTTTCTTTAAAGTCGTTGAAATTATCTATCCCTATTCCGCATTCGAATCCTGCTGCAACTTCTTTGGCATCATCCTTCAGTCTCTTAAGCGAAGTCAATTTTCCCTGATAAACTTCAATTCCTTCCCTTATTACCTTGAGCATAGCGTTCCTGATCACTTTTCCTGACTGAACATATGATCCTGCTATGGTTCCGAGCTTCGGAACTTTGAATATCTGACGGACTTCCGCTGTTCCCAAAAGTTCTTCTGTGATCAGCGGTTTCAGCATACCCTCAAGAGCATTCTTAACATCCTGGAAAAGGTCGTATATAATGCTGTATATCCTTATCTCAACTTTCTTCTGCTGGGCAAGATCTTTAGCTTTCAGGTTAGGTCTTACATGGAATCCGAGTATTATCGCGCCTGAAGCTTCAGCAAGTAGCACATCACCTTCAGTTATAGCTCCGACACCCTTAGATAGAATTTTCACTCCGACTTCACTGCTTGCAACTTTCATCAGAGTATCGCTTATAGCTTCGACCGAGCCGTCAGCGTCGCCTTTTATTATAAGATTCAGCGTCTGGACATCTCCAAGTTTGATCTGTTCGGAAACGTTATCAAGGGTTATAATACTTACCTTATGCCTTGATTGTGCTCTGTTGATCTGCTCTCTTCTACCGGCTATCATTTTTGCTTTCTGCTCGTTGTCAACGACAATGAATGAATCACCAGCGTTTGGAGATCCCGAGAAACCGAGCACCAGAACAGGATAAGCCGGTTTAGCCTCGAAAACATTCTCTCTTCTCTCGTTCAGCATCGCTCTTACCTTTCCGTAAGTCTGACCGCAGACAAAAGTATCTCCGACCTTCAGAGTTCCTTTCTGAACAAGTATTGTGGAGACGGCTCCGAATCCTTTGTCAAGTTTTGATTCGATCACCGTTCCGATCGCCTGACAGAATGGATTGGCTTTTAATTCAAGCATATCAGCTTCTAAAATGATCGCGTCAAGGAGCGCTTCCATTCCCAATCCAGTTTTTGCAGATATCTCAACTGACTGATATTTACCTCCCCACTGCTCGACAAGAATATTTCTCTGTGATAACTGGGTCCTTATTTTTTCAGCATCGGCACTGGATTTATCCATCTTGTTTATTGCAAAAATTAAAGGTACTTCAGCCAGAAGGGCATGATCTATAGCTTCATTGGTCTGTGCATTGACTCTGTCATCCGCGGCTATTACTATGATAACGATATCCGTTATCTTAGCACCTCTTGACCTCATCGCGGTGAAAGCTTCGTGTCCTGGGGTATCAAGAAATGTAAGGCTTTTGTTTTTATAATCGACAACATAGGCACCGATATGCTGGGTAATTCCCCCGGATTCTCCTGCAACGACCTTTGTATTCCTGATATAGTCAAGCAGAGATGTTTTTCCGTGATCGACATGACCCATAATAGTTATGATAGGATTTTTCTCTCTCAGAAGGCTTGGATCTTCATGCTCATCTTCGTAGAAGAAGTCATCATCATACTCGCTCTCGAATTCAACATCCGTATCAAATTCCGCCGCTATGAGCTCGATCTTCTCTTTATCAAGTCTCTGATTGATCGTAACCATCAGACCCATTGAAAAACATTTCGAAATAATGTCAGTGACTGAAACTCCGATCTTGTTAGCAAGTTCTGAGGTCGATATAAACTCGGAAACGCTGATTACGTTTACTTCAATTTCAACTTCTGTTCCGTCAGCCTGAGCTTTTCTTTTCTTCCTTTTCTTAAAGGATTTAGCTGTGTCTGCGCTCATTTTGCTTAGAGTATCCTTTACAGAGTCCTTCACTTCCTCATGGTTGACTTTATCTTTCTTGCGTCTTTTTTTACCACCGCTTTTTGCCGCGTCATCAGATACGACCACATCTCCGTCAGCGACCACAACCGATACATTTTTGTGTCTTCTTCTTTTGAATACCGCTTTGCCTTTAGCGGCTTTATCCTCTTTTATTGAATCTTTATCATCTGTTTTCTTTTTCAGTTTCGATTTTTTATCCGCGGTATCTGCGCTTTCTACAGGAGTTACAGGAGGGACAGGACTTTTAGGATAATCCTTCTTAAATCCCCTATCCTGCCTCTGCTGATCATGCACAGTCTCTTTATCCGACTTCTGGAATTCTCTTCTTACATAAGGTTTGTCGTTCCTCTGGGCAACCTGAGTTCTTCTGTTATCTTGAGCAGGCTGAATTTGGTCAGGCTGCGGTTCAGGCTTTCTGGAGCTCTTATCCACTTCATCTTTAGATACTTCAGATTTATCTTCTTGCCTGGCTGCGGGTTCAGGTATAACTTCCGAAGGTTTTACCTCTGGTGCCGCCGGTTCTTCCTCGCCCTTGATCTTTCTTCTTGATCTTTTTACTTCTCTTTCTTCTCCGGCTTCCTTCGGGCTTGCCGATAATATCTCTTCTATCTCGGGTATTCTCGATTTTATATCTATCTGTTTCTTCTGGGCGGATTTTAGTTTGTCATCACTGTCGTCCTCCGATTTCTTTTCGGTAAAATCCTTATATCCGTCAGGATTGAACTTTTTTAATATATATCCATAGGCTTCATCATCGACTTTCGATAAAAAACCTTTTGAAACATCAACCTCGGGATGCTCTTTAAGGAGGAAATCCACTATCTTCTGAGTTGATAGCTCCAGTTCTTTAGCTATTTTAGATATTTGTGTATTTTTACCTTTCATATTTCAGATTTCCCCGCAAGATTTTATTATTTTTTTTATTTCTTTTGAAAGTGCTGATCTTTTAAATCCGATCACTTTGACTCCCTCTTTACCTATCAGTTTTCCCAGTTCAACTCCGCAATCAAGCATAATAACTTTTTCATCCCCGAATTTTGTGCTTAGATTCTTAATAGTGTTTTCACTGGTGCCTTCGCTTATCATAACAAGTTCTATTCCTTTCTCAGCCATGTTTTCCAGCCTGTTCTGACCGATCAGCGCTACTCCCGACCTTATAGAAAAATGGATCAGTGTTGTAACGCGTCCGATGATTTCGTTTTTAGTCAGCGTAGTAACTGTCAAGCGTAGCCTTTATATAGTTGTACTTGTCTTCATCCATTCCTTCGATCTGCAGAATCTCTTCCTTAGGCGTTTCAAAGAATTTTTCTGCATCAGTTATACCGTTATCCTTGAGAAGCGCTTTAAGCTCGTCTGTAAATTCTTCAACTTTTTCAATAGTAAGATTTGTGATCTCGTCGTATTCTGATTCTGTCATCACTTTGATCTTATACCCCGAAACTTCCTCAGTCAGCTCAATATTACTGTTCTTAAGGCCGATAACATCATTATAGATATGGTCTGGAACAACTATCTCGGCGGTTTTGTTTTCGGTATCAAGCTCGATCTGATACTCGGTTTTAATTCCGAGCAGCCTGGTGATGAACATTTTAGGTTCGCCGATCTTTTGAATAATGTCTATCTTCTCTTTATTAAGTTCGGATACTATTGCGGTGATCCTCGCGCCTCTCTGACCGACGCAGGCTCCGACCGGATCTACTCTTGAATCGAGAGTTTCCAAGATAACTTTTGATCTGATCCCCGGTCTTCTGGCGACCTGAACGATCTCGATTATTCCATCGCTTATCTCAGGCACTTCGGACTCGAACAGCTTCTTTATAAAATCGGCATCGGCTCTTGATACTATTACCTTTACATCCTGATTTTTAAAGTAAACATCTTTGATCACAGCCTTGACCAGCTCTCCCCTTCTGTACCTTTCGTTAAAAACAGATTCTGACTTAGGCATTATAACTTCGATATCGTCGTAATTGATCTTTATTTCCCTTGGTGTTATCTGATGGATCGAACCCATTATGATCTCGCCGATCTTTTCGATATAAGTGTCGTGAGTATTGGCTCTTTCCACTTTCTTGATCTTCTGGGCAAGTATCTGCTTCGCAGCTATTATATGTCTTCTTCCGAAAGAATCGAAATCTATTATCTCTGGAAAATCGTCTCCGACCTCCGCATCTTCATCCAAAGCCTGAGCCTCGGATAATTTTATCTGGCTGACAGGGTCTTCAAAATCCTCGTCTTTCACGACTTCTCTTTCATGAATTATCTCGACATCACCCGTATCAATATTGAAAGTTACGCTGAAATAATCTTCCGCATTGGCTTCTTCGTCAAGATTGTACTTTTTCTTTAATATGCTCAAAAAGATTGATTTTACGATTTCACTCAGCTTTGATTTTTCGATCTTTTTTTCTTTTATTATGCCTTCAATAGCGCTTACTACTTCGCGAGCATCCATTTGATCATGCCTCCGTTTATTAAAATTTTATTTTTATTTTAGCTTTGATAACATCTTCGGTTCTTACCTCTTTTTCTTCTCCATCCATAAGCAAAATGAGCTTATCTTCGAACGCTTTAACAAGCATCCCTTCCACATTTATGTTCTTATCTTCACCCTTGAGCAGCAGCTTCAGCATCCTGCCTTCATTCCAGTAATAATCTTTGAAAGATTTCAGTTCCCTGTCTATTCCGGGAGAGCTGACTTCAAGCTGATAATCATCCGGTAATATTCCATTTTCTGACGCTTCACAGAGTTTCCTGAAGTCTTTAGCTATAGACGCAAGGTCTGACACCATAGGTCCTTTTTTTGATCCTACAGTAACCCTCACCAGTAATCCTTTTGAATTTGAAGTAATCACAGTATCAATTACTTCCTGCCCGAATTTTTCTGCGATAGGTTTTATCGCTTTTTCTACTATTTCTGCCTGATCAACCGTAATTTTCTCCTTTTTTATAAACAAAAAAGTGGGGTTTACCCACTTCTCAAGTTCTTTCTCACAGTCACTTCGTCAAATATAACTAATGAAAATTCGTTCCGCAAGTCGAAAATGCATTATTTGCAGAATTCTATAATACTTTCTGAGAGACCTTCAGGATCAAGCTTTAATATTTTTAATAATATTTCTGTACTGCCGTGCTCAATAAATTCATCCGGCAGGCCGATCCGTTTCACTTCGGGCGCTGCTGAGGTTGAAGAATTATAATATTCCAGCACTGCGCTGCCGAATCCTCCCTGCAGGCTGTTCTCTTCTATTGTTATGATTTTTTTGTATTTGATTGATATATCATCCAGAACCGTTTTGTCGAGCGGTTTTATAAACTTCATATCGTAAACTGCAACTGAACAATTCTGCTTTTTCAGAATTTCAGCCGCGATGAGAGCTGAATTTGTAATGTTCCCTACGCAGAGCAAAGCGGCATCGGTACCGTCAAGGAGTTTTTCTGCTTTCCCTATTCCGATCTTCTTAAATCCTTTATCATCCGAACCGCACGGCGCTGAACCTCTCGGGTACCTGACGGCATATATTCCTTTGTTCACAGATGCCGTATAAAGCATATTTCTTAATTCTGTTTCATTCCTCGGAGACATTATTATCACATCCGGTATGATCCTGAGATACGATATGTCGAAAACCCCGTGATGCGTCGGGCCGTCTTCGCCGACCAGACCTGATCTGTCTATGGCAAAGATAATGTCGAGCTTCTGCAGTGCGCAGTCGTGAATGATCTGGTCATAAGCTCTCTGAAGAAAAGTCGAATAGATAGCAACAACAGGTTTCAATCCCCTCATTGACATTGCGGCGGCAAATGTTACCGCATGCTCTTCTGCTATGCCGACATCGAAGAACCTGTCGGGAAATCTGTCCGCGAACTCGCTGAGACCTGTTCCCATTTTCATAGCTGCAGTAATAGCGGTAATTCTTTTATCTTTTTCCGCCAGTTCGCACAGGGCGTGACCGAATACGTCCTGAAACTTCGGTCTTTCTATGCATGGCTCTTTCTGTTTTACAAGAATACCGGGATTTACTCCGTGGTATGTTCCCTTAACATCTTCTTCTGCCGGCTTATAACCTTTGCCTTTTTCTGTAATTACATGAAGGAATACGGGGCCGGAAATTTTTGATTTAATGTTTTCAAGAACTTTGATCAGAGCAGTCACATCATGACCGTTCACCGGACCTATATAATTGAATCCGAGCTTCTCAAAAAGTATTCCCGGTGTTAAAAGGCTTTTTACTCCGTCCTCAAGTTTTGTAAGCCCCTGTCTGATCTGCTTAGCCAGTTTATACTTGCCTGCAAAATTCCAGATATCGTTCTTGAATTTATTAAATTTCGGATCCGAAAGTACCGAAGTTGTGTATTTTGATATCGCGCCGACATTCTTTGAAATTGACATTTCGTTATCATTCAGGATTACGAGAAAATTCTTCCCTGAAACACCGGCATTGTTCAGACCCTCAAAAGCCAGACCTCCGGTAATAGAACCGTCACCGATGACCGATATAACATTAAAATCCTCTTTCATTATCTCTCGTGCCATTACGAACCCGAACCCTGCAGATATTGATGTTGAAGCGTGTCCGACGCCGAAAGAGTCATATACTGATTCAGACGGCTTTACAAATCCGCTTATTCCCTTGTACTGCCTGTTCGTATGAAATATGTCCCTTCTGCCGGTGTATATCTTATATGAATAAGCCTGATGTCCGACATCCCAGACTATTTTGTCTTTCGGCGGGTCGAATACTTTTAAAAGCGCGATCGTCAGTTCCACTACACCAAGGCTGGGAGCAAGATGTCCGCCTGTTCTGTCAACATTGTTTATGATAAATTCTCTTGTTTCTTCCGCAAGGATTAAAAGCTCTTCATCAGAAAGCTTTTTTATGTCTTCGGGTTTGTTTATCGTACCGAGAATTTTCATCTGATTTCTCTTTCTGAAATTATCATTCTTACCTTGTTCAGATCTTCGGGCGTATCTACTCCTGTTGAGTCTTTGAACACTTCTACGCATTTTATTTTGTATCCGTTCTCCAGCATACGGAGCTGTTCGAGGGATTCAGACCTCTCGAGCATTGTACTTTCCAGACCGATAAAAGTTTTTAGAAAATCTGATCTGTAAGCATAAATCCCTATATGCTTGTAATAGCTGCCTGTATCACTCCGGTTGTACGGGATCCTTGATCTTGAAAAATATAATGCGAACATACTTTTATCCGTGACCGTTTTAACGATGTTCGGATTAACGATTTCCGATTCAGCTGTGATCTTTTTGACCGGTGTAGAACAGACGGCTTCGGGCGTGTCTGCCAAAGCCGAAATCAGCGAGTCTATCGTTTCGGGGTCCAGCAGCGGTTCGTCCCCCTGAATGTTCATGATAATATCCGCGCTCAGGTCTTTTACTGCTTCGTAACACCTGTCGGTTCCTGTTCTTATTTCAGGATCGGTCATCACGGCTTTTTTTCCAAATAAAGCAAGGTGATCAAATATTCTTTTGTCATCGGTAGCTACTATGACTTCATTTAACAGTTTAGCTTTTTCAGCCTGTTCCACTACTCTTAAGACCATGCTTTTTCCATTGATATCCTCAAGAGGCTTGCCGGGTAATCTTGTTGAAGAATATCTGGCGGGAATTACTCCGATCACTTTAAGATCACGCATTTACGATCCTCTTAAGCTCTTCTATATCGAAAGGTTTGTTAAGAAGCCCGCTAATTCCGAACTCATTCATTTTTTCCTCTGACAAAAGCTGATGATAGCCTGAAATAATGTAAACCTTTGTACCGCCGTATTTTGATTTTATTTTTTTTGCGATATCAACGCCGGTCATATCGGGCATCTGATAATCTGTAATGACCATATCAAAACGGTTTTCCTGAAACTTTTTATCAAGATTATAACCCGAAGTAATTGCTACTACTTCATGGTTAAGAATTTCAAGTATTTCCGTCAGCACCTCCAATATGTCAGGCTGATCATCTATAATCAGTATCTTTTTCCCCATCCGCCTGTCTCCGATAATTTTTTCAACGAAATGATCCAGATCGGCATGATCATTACGACATTACAAGTTTAACTTTATTATGGCAAAAATTCAAGCGGTTTTTTTAAATAAAAAAGAAGCCGAAGCTTCTTTTCTTTTAAATATTTCAGTTCTGATAAGATCAGTTGTTCTTAATCTCTTCTACAGCCTCATCATGTTTCTTAAGCTCGTTCGCTTCCATTTCTTCAGCTTTTTTTAACTGATCGTTGGCTTTCTTTCTCATCAGCTTTATCTGTTTCATCTGATTTTCATGCCTTTTTGTTTCCCTTTCCAGAAGGGATTCTTTGCTGGCAGGTTCTTTTTTGGCTGCGGTTTTGGATTTCACTGCTTTTTCCGAAGATTTTGCTTTCTGAGACTTTAAAACGGGAGTTTCAGGTTCGCTTAAAGGTTCGTCTTCTTCACCAAAATCAACTTCGTCATCAGCCACCGCAGTTCCCTCGTCGGCAACACCGGTATCAGATTTCTGCTCTGTTCTTCCGCGAGTTTGCGCGAAACAATTGCTTTCATACAAAGGTATCAGCGCACAAACAAGGACAAGAACGAACAGTCTTTTCAACTTCGCATTCATCATAATCCTCCTAGGTTTTTTAGTATTCTGCGAATTAATATAACTGTTTGCGTTGATTAAATCAATGATTAAAAAAATAATTTTGAATTACCGTATTTTTTTTTATATTTGTGCGGTTCTGAACAGAACAAAACGGAACTTATTTAGTAGAAAACAAAAAAATAACAAGCTATGGTGATATGGAAAGAATAAAATACTTTAAACCCGAATACTTCAATCTGATGTGGCTTATAGCCCTGACGATAACTCTGATGATCCTTTCATATAAGAAAAGGATCTATCTGAATAAATCATTTTTGAAGGCAGGTCTTCATTCGAAACTTATCGCATCACTTTCAAAAAGAAAAGTTATCGTTAAAAGGATCATCCAGATATTAATTCTCGCGTTGATAATTTTTGCGCTTACGGGTCCTCAAATAGGATCGAAACTGGTAAAATTGAAGCGACAGGGTATCGATATTGTGGTTGCAGTTGATCTTTCAAAATCCATGCTGGCACAGGACATAACGCCAAGCAGGTTAAAAAAAACAAAGCATGAGATAAAGAATTTTATTGAAGAACTTGACGGTGACAGGATCGGGCTTGTGGGATTCACAAGCAGGGCATTCATACAGTGCCCGCTTACATCGGATTACGATGCCGCGCTTATGTTCCTCGACCTGATGGACACATCTCTGCTGCCGCAGGACGGAACTTCGCTTGCCCAGGCTGTTAAAGTATCAGGAACAGCTTTTTCCGAAAAGGATAAAAAGCACAAGCTTCTTATCATTATTTCGGACGGAGAGGATCACGAGTCCGGTATATCCGAAGCTGTTGCTGAAGTTAAAGAAAAAGGCGTAGTCGTTTATACGATCGGAATAGGTTCGATCGAAGGTGTACCGATACCATTGGGTAACGGATTTTTTAAAGACTCTGAAGGAAAGACCGTCATAACTAAACTTAATGAGCTGGATCTTAAGAAGATCGCATCCGAAGGGAACGGTAACTATTATTATTCTTCGACCGGCGAAGCTGAACTTAAGGATATATTCTCCGATATCGGCAGGCTTGAAAAGAAAGAATACGACGAAAGAACTTTCAAAGATTACGAACACAGATTTCAGATCATACTGCTTTTGGCGCTGTTCTTATTCTTCGTTGAACTTTTTATGAGTGAAAGTAAGAGGGAGATACTCGAATGAAATATGTATTTTTACTTTTAATATCATTTTTACTTAGCCTTAATGCATTTACTTACCTTGACGCGAAGAGCGGTGAGAAAGAGTATAAAAAAGGCAATTTTGATGTTTCAGAGAAAAAATTCGAATCAGCGGCGGCGTCAAGCAAAGAGAAAGATCCCGTGCTTTTTTATAATCACGGCAATTCACTTTTCCAGCAGAAGAAGTATGATGACGCGATGAAGCAGTACGAACAGGCTCTGGTTTCCGATGACAAGAAACTGAAATCTCAGGTTAAACATAATATGGGCAACACGCTGTTCATGCAGCAGAAACCTGAAGAAGCGCTTACATTCTATAAAGACGCAGTCAAGCTTGATCCTGACAATCGTGAAGCTGCGATAAACTATGAGATAGTCAGAAAACTTCTTGAACAACAGCAACAGCAGCAGCAGCAACAACAGCAGAATCAGGATCAGAAAGAAAATAAAGATCAGAAACAGGATCAGCAGCAAAATCAGGATCAACAAAAGCAGGACCAGCAGAAGAAGGAAGACCAAAAACAACAGCAGCAGCAGGCCGATCAGCAGAAACAGGAGCAGCAAAAGCAGGATCAGCAGGAAGAGAAAGACAAGCTGTCAAAAGAAGAAGCTGAAAGGCTTCTGCAGGCTTTAGAGAAAGACGAAAAAGACACTCAGAAAGAAGTCAAAAAAGCGCTGATCCAGAAAGAAGATTCCAATGTTAAGAAAAAATGGTAACTCTGTAAAGAAAACTTGATTTTCTTAACAGAGTTCGTTATCTTTGTAAAGAAAAGTGCATTTTCTTATCATAACATGAAGGTGTGTGATGGACAGGCTGCCTCTGAGCAAAGATATTGAAACAAAAGCAGTTGTCAAAAAACTGACTGCGGCGCATCGAGCGTTAGCTGAACTGAAAGGCATCGTTTCGATAATTCCCAATGAGATCATACTTATTAATACGCTCGGAATTCAGGAAGCCAAAGACAGTTCCGCCATTGAGAATATTATTACTACCCATGATGATCTTTATAAAGCAGAATTAAACTTCGATAATTTTCAGGAACCTAATACAAAAGAAGTCCAAAGCTACATTGCAGCTTTAAAGAAAGGCTTTAGTCTCATATCTGAAAGCGGGATGCTGACTATAAATGATATTTTAGAAATTCAAAGCGTACTCGAAAAGAACGCTGCGGGATTCAGAAAAGTATCGGGGACAGTATTGAGAAATTCAGCTACAGGCAAAATTATTTATACGCCTCCGCAGGATTATAAAACTATACTTGATCTGATGTCCAACCTAGAAAAGTATTTAAACGACGATTCACTTTGCGGATTTGATCCTTTAGTGAAAATGGCGGTTATACATTATCAGTTCGAGAGCATTCATCCCTTCTATGACGGCAACGGTAGAACAGGCAGGATCATAAACATTCTGTACCTTGTAATGAAAGGTCTTCTTAACATTCCGGTATTGTATCTGAGCAGATATATAATTGAGCACAAAATGGAATATTATAAACTTCTGCAGGATATCAGAGAAACAGGCGACTGGGAAAAGTGGCTATTGTTCATTCTGAGCGGGATAGAACAAACTTCAATAGAAACGATCGTGCTTATAAAAGAAATTCAGAAAGCCATGCTCGAACTAAAACATAAGATCAGAGCTGAATATAAATTCTACAGTCAGGAATTATTGAACAACCTGTTCAAGCATCCATACACAAAAATCGAATTCTTGGAAAATGATCTCGGCGTTTCCCGGATCACCGCTGCCAATTATCTAAATAAACTGGCACAAGACGGAATCCTGAAAAAGGAAAAGCTGAAGACGGGTAATTATTATGTAAATGAAAAGCTGTTTGAATTATTGACGAGGAAGAAATAATCTTATTTTAAATATAACATTTTTTTTGTCTCTTTCGCTACTCCTTCAATCGACAATTTATAAAAATAAATTCCAGAATTAATATTATCTGCCTTGAATGAGAAACTGTGTTTTCCTTTGTTCAAATTGCTTGATACAAGATTCTGAACAAACTCTCCTTTAGAGTTAAAAATGTTAAGTTCGATTTGCGAAGCTTTAACAAGGCTGAACTGTATTTTTGTTTCATTATTGAATGGGTTAGGGTAGTTCTGATATAGCTCGATTCCACTTACAAGGTTATGATTTTCTATTCCGGTCTGTGGCTCTTGTACAAAATCACCGGCTTCCGTCTGAAACAGAATAGTTACATCATTCTCAAAAGCATAGCTTGAATTTAATGCGACTATATCTTTAAGTCCGTTGCCGTCAATATCAGCTACAAATGACCTTATCGTGCTTGTGTAGTTGGGAGTATCACCGAAATAGGTTTGAAAATCAACAGGATCAGAGAAAGATACTCCATTTTCGTTATACAAAATGTATGTATGCCATTTTTCGTAGTCTGAATTAGGATAGTAGTAAGAGCAATTATAAACAATTTCAGGATAATAATCCCTGTTAAGGTCGGCTATTGATAATCTAGTCATTGCTTCACTTATTCTTTTAGAATAGGTAAGAGAGAAGCCTTTTGCTTCATTTTTAGAAAATACGAGTAATTCCGTGTATGCGCCTAATACTCCACCCGCTACAATTATTTCATTGTTACCATCTTTATCAATATCTCTTACCCATATTTCTGAGTAATCAGTGAAGTAAGTTATCTCATCTATTAGCCAACCTGAAGAATAAATAAGTAACTTATCTGGCGAACAACTCACGACTACCTCATCTACTCCGTCATTATTAAGATCTCCACAAGCAATCGAACCTAAAGGGACATCAAATTCATCATAATAAATTGGAGATGAGAATTGTCCCGTTCCGTCATTTTTCATGTATCCCCAAAAATAACCGCTGTTGGAATAAAACACTATATCAATGTCCCCGTCGCCGTCTATGTCACCGGTAGTAAAATCGTTTATTCCGTAGTCCATTGGATAATACTTGCTTTGAAATCCAATACTATCACCCTCCAGTATCGTCATATACTGTGCTTCGTTGTAGGAATGTCTGGCTATGATGTCAGGATATTGATCATTTGTAATGTTTTCCATATAGATATTTGTTTGCCATGAATATTGATAGATTGAATCTTTAAATTGCAAATTACCCTTCGCATCATTTTCAAATACAAATAAACCACCCCATTTAGAATTCGAATTAAAATTATGCCCGATGATAATATCATTGTCTCCATCCAAGTCCATGTCTCCGCATGTTAAAGAATATGCAGACAACGGAACTTCGTAAATGGTTGCATTTATAATACTTATTTGTGAAAATGCAATAAATAATACAAGCGTAATAATTTTGTTTACACTAACTATTTTATAGGCTTTGTAGCACATTTCTACCTCGAAGTTTATGTTGAGAAATAATGTTTAATAAATTGCATAAATAACCCTATAAGCTCTTTATATTATTTTTCAACGAGTTTTCCGGTATTATATTTATGAATTATGCTGGCGATTAGAGTCTGATACGGCAATCCTTCAGAAACCGCAGCTTTCTGCAGATCGGTAAGATCTTTTTCGGATATTCTTATATTGATCCTTTTATCCTTTTTCAGATGCTGCTGCGCGATCTGCTGATATTTTGTTATTCCGGCTTTTTTGTCTTTTACGGACTTCCATTCGCCTTCTTCATAAGTTCTGATCTCATCGCTTTCGTATTTTTCAGGCATTTTTGACATATTTACCCCTTCTTCAAATAATTTTCTGTTGCTTTTCTGCTCGGATATATAGTTTTAAGAAATATTTCATCTTCATTTTCCACAAAAGGAACAAGATAAACATAATCGTCAATTTTGATGACGAACATGAACTGATCTTTGTACTTTTCGTTGTTCGGATTTTCAATAATATCTAAAAGAGCTCCGTTTGAAATATGAAATATTATTTCTTCAAAAGAAATTCCTCTCTCTTCGATCAGCTTTGCATTTTTTTCTCTATCCCAATTGTAAATCATTCATAATCCTCTGATTACATCGTATGCCTAATATACTCATTATTTAAAATTTTGTCAACAAAATTATTTTAAATACAGCATTTTCTTTGTCTCTTTCGCCACTCCATCAACTGATAGCCTATAAAAGGCTCGCTCCATTCGTATTGAGCAAATAATGAGAATGCAGATATTAGTATAAGGATTAACTTTTTCATTTCATTCCCCTTTTTTCATGCCTTCAAGTTTGATCAGAAAAGATATTTCCTGATTTTCGGGAGTGATACTTAAGGCTTCGTAAAGCTTGGCGATATAACCCTGCGGATTTCCGCTCATTGACTGAATCAGTGCTTGTAGAACGATCTTTGTTGATACTCTAAATCTTTCGAGCATCTGCGGATCTTCAACATTGTAGAACACATCCGTGTTTTTCATATTTTTGAGTATATTTTCAGCGTTATACGCCCAGTTCTCAGGCAGAAAACTGTTCATAGCGAAAAAATCCAGATACGATCTGTCGTCTGAGCAAATCTCCGAACCGCCGGTTAAGCTGCTTAAAGAATTCTTATCGAATATCAGAAATGATGCGAGGCTGTAAGGATTATTGTATAGATACTGATCTTGAACCATTGCAGCTTTTGCTTTGAAATCGGCAAATTCAATCTTAAGGGGCTTTTTTGTTCCCGCGAGAAGCGTATGAGTATGACCGAGCCACACCGTTGTGTTCTCAAATACCGAATTGAATGTCCTGATTATCCCTGCGTAATCCTTGGGAAGAAGCTTGTGCAGCGGAAGGTACTGCGTGACCATTCCGTCATCAGAAAGATGGTCGTAGCACAGCTGAAAATACTCTTTCGAGTATAACCCTCCTGAACCGAGAACCGGATGCGTGGGATCGCTTGAGATCAGGTCATATTTTTTATCTGACATTTGAAGGTAATGCCTTCCGTCGTTGCCTATTATCTTAAGCCTCGGATCGCTTACGACATCATTGTTAAGATCCTTATAAAATCCCGCCGCTTCCTTAAGCTCTTCTGCAAGCTCCACGCATTCTACAGACCTCACTTCCCTATGCAGAAGAACGGTTGATGTGGTCACCCCTATCCCGAATCCTACGATCAGAACATTTTCGGGTACTTTTCCGGTTAAAAAAGGAAGATGTCCGAGAAGCTTGACAGCTTTGACGGCATCGTAGGAACTGCCGATCACTGAATTATTGTTGAAATAGGTATAATTAAGTCCTGTTTTTTTATCCTTTCCGACTACAAGTGTAGCTTCAACGGCCTCTTTGTAAAAAAGTATTTCCCGCTCATCCTGCGAGAATGACGGGGGCATGATCTTTACAGGCTTTGTGAAAAGCATCGCGAATACAATAACCGCACAGACTGACCCGAAGATCAGAACGGCTTTATTCGCACTTTGCTTCGACTTGAATATCAGAATTAAAGGACATGTCATGGCTATGAACGATATCAGCATCAGTGATTTTACCGCGCCGATACCGGGTATCAGAACAAAAGCGGCTGTGAACGGTCCGGTGAATGCGCCCAGTGTATTTATAAAATATATCCTGCTGAATCCGGTTGACAAAGTCTCGCTTTTATCATCATACAGCTTTATTGCATTTGAAAAAATGAAGCCGGACAGTATTGCCTGAGGCAGGACTGTCAGTAGTGAAAGAATTACAGGCGGCAGAAGTATTCTTGTCGCAGGAGTTTTTAATGACTCATGCAGCGGCAGAATAATCCATTCAGGCGCATTGATAAAAATTATTACGCCTGATAAAATTATCAGGCCTGAGAAAAACAGCGAGATTAAAAGTATCTTATGATGATCTCTTTCGGTTTTGAAGACCTGCCTGAAGATCATTGTGCCGATAAAATATCCGAAGATCGTTACTGATACTATCAGAGAGAAAGTATAGCTTGTATTCGTCAGATACACCTTAAATATCCGCATCCAGACGATCTGGGCGATCAGTCCGACAAATCCCGATATGAATGCAACAGCGAGTGCTGTTTTAGGGAAACTTGAAAACTTGATCTGAGCCTGTTTTTTTGATCTTACTTTTTCTTCCTTAACATATGCCTGTGGCTTATTTTTGGGCATAAAAAATACCGCAGCCGCCATGATCAGATTTAATCCCGTCATAAGCCATATTGAATTTTTCATACCCAATGATCCCAAAAGAACAAATCCGGCCAATATTCCGCCGAGCGAGCTTCCGATCGTGTCAGCACCGAAGGTGTTTCCTATTGACTGCGAAGTATTATTCCCGGACTCTATGAACATCCTGCTTACTACAGGCATCACGCCGCCGATGAAAAAAGCGGACATGAACACGATTCCGAGAGAATAAGGATAAATCAATGCCTGAATTTTTATATCAGGAATTATAAGCAGTAAATAATAAACTGCAAGGTTAACTGAAGCGATCAGGATCAAAATCACAGATAATAACATGTAAGGGTCTTTTGAATTCTGAGCCTTTTTACCGATAAAATACGACCCTGCCGCAAGCCCTGCCATATATGCTGATACGACAATTGTCGATGCATGGACTGTAATTCCCAGATAAAGCGACAGCAGCCTGTCCCAGATCACTTCGTAAACAAGAAAAGAAACGCTTGCAAAGAACAGAGCCAGTGTTATGAAAATCCTGTTATTTTTCAATTTTCGTAGTATTCTTAGCTACAATGTAGTAGAACTTCCTTGCTGCTGTGTAAGCAGTCGTATATGAGTTCGTCACTACATTAGCTTCGAATGTGAAAGTTCCATAAGGGTCGGCTGATGAATACACATCATAACTCGTCGCGCCAGATGACGCTGCCCAGTCAACCACAAGATTCGAGCCTGATATACTGGTTACGACATTTGATGGCGTACCGGGAATTATCGTGTTCGCTACATTGAACTTGACCGGCAGGATTAAGGAAGGTTCATCAGGATCATTTGAAGCAATGATCAGATCAGCGTAATAATATCCCAGTTCAAGTCCGTTTGAATTTGCAGTCGCGGTTATCAGGTTTGAACCGTTTTGATCTATTGAACCTGACAAAGGATTTACACTCAGCCATTCCGGAAGCAGATTGGGATCGAACTCGATCGCCAGGCTGTTCTTAATATACGCTGCGTTGTATTTTACCAGCGAGCCTACGGATCCGAGTTCATTCTCTATACCTACTGTACATGAATTAAGTGTGCCGTTCATTGCGCTGTACTGGAATCTGATCTTTCCGTCTGCGTAAAGTATGATCTCGAAAGTATTTCTGTTGGAAGTTCCGTAAGTCACTATCTGATAATATTCGATTATAAATCTCGAATTCGCGCTGTCATAATAATAATAAACATCTCCGCTTGAAGATGACGCGCAGTTAAGATCATCCCAGAATGGAGCGAGCAAAGCGTTCGGTGCGGAGGAATTAGGTATCGAAGCATTAGTTGAAGGCATACTTGAGCCGGTAAATGTGATCGCCCCGTTGTCCCCTATCCTGAGAGTGGAATAGTCTGTACCGTAAAAGTTGAACGGGAAACCGATATTTATCGCACCTGAGATAGCATCGTCAGCCAGAGTTACGATCGTTCCTGTGCTTCGTATATCTATCCATGAATAAACAGGCCCGCCGGCTTCATCGGAATCTTTCCATGTGTATCCGAAAGAATCCGGACCGCCGCTTAATTTTGAATCTTTGGTCTTCACATAATCTGTAGCTATAGAATAATTAAGCGTTTCGGTGTCAATATTACCGATCGTGAATGTGTTCTGACCCGTTCCAGCCGGTATCGCGCTGATCCTTAAAGTATCGGTCTGCGACAAAGTAATGTCCGGTCTTGGAGCTTTTACGAGCTGTACATTGACTTGCGTAGCGGTTCTGAGCATTCCTGAAGTGTCTGTTACCGAGATATTATTGATTGTTTGCGAAACATATCCGGGCGCAGAAACTGTCATTGAATAAGTACCCGCTTTGAGGATCCTGTAATAATCTCCTAAGTCAGGATCTGTGAAATAGTCTTTATTTATTCCTGCGATCTGAATTTTCGCATCGAGAGGCAATCCGTCGTCTGCATCTGTCACTATCCCGTAAATCCCTTTATGAGCGGCTGACAGCAGCCAGAACATTGAACTTCTGTTGTCTGCCCAGAACCCCGGAATCTCGGAATATGCGGGCCATTTGGTCATAGAAATTTCAAGCGTGATATCGAGATCGTTATAGTATCTGTAGTTCCAGTCCTGCATTCCGCCCAGTACCTGATACCATTCGTTCCCGTTTGTTATACCGTCGGTAAATTCATAGCTGTTGAACATGGGCGTATTTCTTTGAGAATAATTATACGAAAGCCATGTTACATGCGCATCGTCAGGGCAGGCTGCATAAGTATAATTCGGGACTCCGAAATCAGCGTCATATTCATAATTTGCGACTAACGCGCCTCCGTGATAATTCGTTGAAAGTATAAAATTATGATCGTTGCTCCAGTTGATCATAGCAGCTATTTCAGGCTCTTCTCCTACAGGGGTGTTAGGTTCATAAAGCGTGCCTTCGGGAAAATTCCGGTTAAGATCTACACCGTTGGCATTTCCTCTTTGGACAAGAGTATTGCCGTCAGGGTTAAAAAGCGGCAGCACATATAGTTCAGTATTGTTCACGATAAACAGCATCGAATCATTATTAGCCTTATACCCTCTTAAAATGTTCTCTATCATGAACATTTCCATCTCCATGCCTGTCACCTCGTCGCCGTGCATAGTGGATACGAATTTAACTTCCGGTTCGGCTTCTTCGACATTTACATTGTCTGATATCTTCAGCACCCATATCGGCAATCCTCCTGCCGAAGATCCTATCTGAATCCTTTTGCATATATCAGGCCATCTGTTCTGCCATATAAGCATAGAATCGCCTATCGAAGTATTGTTCCTGTAGGATGCCTTGTCCTTTGCTGCGAGGGGGGTCCATTTAGTTGAATACCCTTTGTTTTCTATCAGTCTGAACTGCTCTTCGGTAACATAAACGGTAACCTTTCCGTATAACGGTTTACCGCCACGACCGAAACTCGTCCTGTCAATGTCAATGTTATTAGCCTGAAGAAATTTAATATCTTCCGGGCCAGTTACTTTAACTTCAGCGTACTGGTATTTATTTGCCGCAAAAAGTATCGCCGAGACTGTAAGGATAATGATGATAAGATTTTTCATTTATTCTCATTCCTGTTTTATTTCAATTTTTTTTGTTCGGTTAAAAAAATACCGGATTTATAATCTGTCGGCAATGACAATTATCTTAATTTCTTTATATCAAGATATATCTTCACGGCTTTATTAACGAATTCGATCTTATCCAGCGCATCGTTAAGGTTTGTTCCGACACTGATGCAGCCGTGTTTTTCAATAAGCGCTATTTCTCTTTTCTTAAGTTCGCTGAAAACGGCTGATGCGAATTCATAAGAACCGGGCTTTTTTAATCCTACAAGACCCGCGCCTTCAGGCAGTATCAGTTCAGCTTCCGTATGCATTGAAAACAACATTTTATTTATCGCTTCTTTTGTTTTGAATGTTGCCAGATGCAGTAGTGTAATGATCTGATCAGGATGGCAATGAAGCACGGCTTTTATCTCCGGATTTCTCTTCTCATATTCATTGTGGAGCATTAAATGAGCTATGATCTCCGAACTCGGATTTTTATCAAAATTATTGACTTTATAATATCCAGTCCCGTTATCGCTCATTGTTATTATAGAACAATATTCTTCAGTGTTCTTTGAAGCTATCTGCCTCATTCTGCTGCCTGATGAAGTGATAATCAGTGTTTTTCCCGCAAGGTTTTCATATCTGTCGGAAAGTTCTGCGAATTTTGATCTGTCGAAAGCGATTTTTTCTTCAAGCCTCACGCTGAGATTACCGGCTGTTGCCTCTCCCCATCCGTGACCGTGTATCACCTCCGCTGTCTCTTTGATGTCTTCAAGAGCTATTTCGAGTTCATTGCTCATAATCGCCTCCGGATTAAATGTAATACCGCGGAATCGTTTTATCCATAAAAATATTAAAAAAATTACTTTCATTTTATTCAGGATTATCTTAGATTAAGCATCTGCAAAAATTAAATGGAGAAGATTTTACAATGTATTTTTCGAATGTTTCAGCTAAAAGCAACGGGTTGTCAACTCAGATCGCACAGGTTATGACCGCGACATTTCTGATCGCAGTTCTCTCTCAGATCGTAATTCCGCTTTATCCGGTACCTCTCACGGGTCAGACCCTCGGTATTTTACTGACGGCAGGATTACTCGGAAGAAAAAAGGGAATCCTTGCGGTAAGTACCTATATCCTTCTTGGAACTGTGGGAATGCCTTTTTTTGCCGGAGGAGATTTCGGTCTTGCGAGACTGGCAGGTCCTACGGGCGGATACCTGATCGGTTTTCTCGCCGCGGCTTATGTTGTAGGAATGATGAGCGACAGGGGAATGTTCATGTCTTTTAAAACCTCTGCTTTTGCAATGATTGCCGGTAATACGGTCATTTATGTTTTTGGAGTGCTATGGCTATCCAATTTTACGGGATGGGAAAATGTACTGAACGCTGGGGTTTATCCTTTTATACCCGGAGATGTGATAAAAATACTGTTGGCTGCATCGTTGGTGCCGATAGGCTCAAAATATATTAAATAAAAAAGGCGGGAAAATCCGCCTTTTTCTTTAGCTCCATTCTACATCTTCCTTTATGATCTTGGCCGGAACCCCGGCTACAAAACATTTTGCAGGGACATCTCTGGTAACTACAGCGCCGGCAGCTATTATAGCTCCGTTTCCTATATTTACGCCGGTCAGTATCATCGCCCTCATACCGATTCCCACATGCTCACCTATTAACACGGGTTTCAAACCCGGTTCTTCCATCCCTTTAATCGTGTGCTCATTTGAATCGCTTATGGCAACACCTCTCGATATCGCGACATAGTCTCCTATCTTAATATAATTATAACACGAAATATCAACGTCGTTGGCGGCATATCCGCTTCCAATTTCAAGTTTTGCTCCGTCAGCGATATTGATCTCGCAGCCTGTATGAAAGCTGAATATGCCGTTTACTATCAGCTCACCGCCTTCGTCAATTTTCAACCCGGTGCTGTTGTATTTTCCTCTCTCGAAAGCTGTGCCTAGATGCAGCCTCGCTTTTGCCCCATTGATCGTTATCTTGCCTTTTTTGGATTTTCCTATTTTCGTTTTAGGATATACAAGTATTTTTATGGATGGAAAATAACCCTGAAGGATATTAATGTACAAAGTTTTAAGAATATCTAGCCTTTTGTATCCGAAAAATATTCCTGTTATCCGTTCATAGATCATTAGTAGTTTTTCCATATCTGCTCCCTGTCAAATCTTGTGTATAATATAACAGCTCAATTGTGAACTTACAATAAAAAAGGGAGTTCGTCGAACTCCCCTTTTTATGATCATACTGCTACGACCCATCCGTCAGGGGCTTTAATGTCGCCGTACTGGATCCCTGTTAATATATCATAAAGCTTTCGCGTAACAGGTCCGACTTCCTTTTCCGAATGGAAAACATGATATTTCCCTTTGTGCATTATTCCGCCTATCGGGGAAATGACTGCCGCAGTTCCGCAAGCACCCGCTTCTTTAAACTCATCAAGCTTATCGATAAAAACATCTCTTTCTTCGGTTTTCATACCGAGATATTCCTTTGCGACATGAAGAAGAGAATATTTAGTAATTGAAGGAAGAATGGAAGGTGATTTTGGTGTTACAAATACATTGTCATGTGTAATTCCGAAGAAATTCGCAGCACCGACTTCTTCGATCTTCGTGTGAGTTTTAGGATCGAGATAAATACAGTCCGCATATCCGGCCTTGACTGCCAGTTCGTGCGGAAGCAGGCTTCCCGTATAATTTCCGCCGACCTTTGCAGACCCGGTACCGTTCGGCGCGGCTCTGTCATATTCGGAAGTTATAAAGTTCACGGGAGCTAAACCGCCTTTAAAATACGGTCCTACAGGTGAACAGAAAATTGAAAAAATATACTCTTTTGCCGGCCTTACACCGAGGTTGTCTCCTACACCGATCTCGAAGGGTCTTAAGTACAAACTTGCGCCCATCCCGTATGGAGGAAGGAACCTCATATTGGCTTTTACAACCTGTTTACATGCGTCTATAAATCTTTCTACAGGAAATTCAGTCATAAGAACTCTCTGGCAGCTTTTGATCATTCTTTTAGCGTTTTCATCAGGTCTGAACAACAAAACCCTTCCGTCTTTTGCAGTGTATGCCTTCATTCCCTCAAAACAGCATTGCCCGTAGTGAAACACATTGGACGATTCACTGATCGTTATCTGATTGTCTTCTACGAGTTTTCCTTCGTCCCATTTGCCTTCTTTCCAGTGGCAGATGAACCGTTTATCCGTTTTCAGATAGGCAAATCCCAGTTTTCCCCACTCAATATTCGCTTTTTCCATGCTGATCTCCCGCTTATATACTTTGACTTACATTACATCTAAAATTGTTTTTTATCGATTATTGCCTGGATCGCTTTACCTAACCTTTTGACCCCCTCAACGATTTCTTCATGAGTCGCGAAAGAAAAATTGATCCTCATGGTATTCTTACCGCTTTCATCGCAGTGGAACACCTTCCCTATAACAAAAGCAACATTATTTTCGATAGCAGTCATAAAGAGTTCTTCCGAATCCATCCACTCGGGAAGAGTCACGAACAGAAAAAGACCGCCTTCAGGATTTGTCCAGGTAACGCCTTCAGGAAGGTATTTTTCAAAAGCGTCCATCATCACATCTTTTTTAGCTTTGTACATCGTAATAATATTGATCAGATTTTTTTCGAAATATCCTTTCTCTATATATTTAGCCGCGATCATCTGAACAAATGACGATGTGCACAGGTCAGTTGACTGTTTCGCAGTAACTATTTTGTCGAGGATCGCTTCGTGACCTATTATCCATCCGATCCTGAAACCCGGTACGAACAGTTTTGAGAATGTTCCGAGCAGTATCACTCTTCCTTCGTCTGCCAGCTGATAAAAAGTTCTCTGAGATTCCCCTTCAAATCTCAGTTCTCTATAGGGACTGTCCTCAACTATCAGAACATCATATTCCTGAGCTATTTTTATTATTTCCAGCCTTCTCCATTCAGGCATCGTGACTCCTGCCGGGTTTTGGAAATCTGGAATTATATAGATGAATTTGGGTTTCTCGCCTACCTTCTTTAAGATGCTCAATTCTTCTTCAAGCATGTCAGATCTCATTCCGTATTTGTCATGCTTTACTCCGATCATATTAGCTCCGTAATTCTGGAATGACTGTATCCCTCCAAGATAGGAAGGAAGTTCAACAAGGACTTTATCTCCTGGATTTATAAGAACTTTAGGTATAAGATCCAGTGCCTGTTGAGACGAAGTGACAATTATAATATTGTTGGTAGTTATACTCAGACCCTGTTTGGCGTAACGCTCGGCTAGTATTTTCCTTAGGCCGGGGTTACCTTCAGTTGTAGAATACTGAAGAGCAGCCGCACCTTCTGTTTCAAGAACTTCGCAGGATATTTCTTTCAGTTCCTTTATCGGAAATGTCAGCGGGGACGGCAATCCTCCTGCAAAAGAGATCAGGCCCGGTTTGTTCGTAAGCTTTAACAGCTCGCGGATAGCGGATTTTTTCATTCTTTGTGAATTGTCCGATAGGATCGTGTCGAAATCTTTTACCATAGTGTACTCCGAAGTTTTTTTAACTTTTATAAGAAAGGAAGTAACTTGGTCAAAGTCAAATTAATTTTTTACTTTAAAAATATTTCGTTTGATAGATTTATAAAATCGTCCACGCTTAAATTCTCGGGGCGCTTTGTGATCTCGACGGATTCAACAAGTCCCGGTTCTATAAAAGGTTTTAATGTATTTCTGAGCATTTTTCTTCTGTTCAGAAAAGTTGTTTTTACTACCTTTCTGAAAAAACTCATGTTTTTGACCTTTTCAAGATTTCCGTTACCGACTGAAAAATTAAATCTGATTATTGAAGACACGATTTTAGGCTTCGGGAAAAATGCTTCAGGCGGTATGTCGAAAAGGATCTCGGGTTCGCAGAAAAATCGGGTGAATACACTTATGACGCCATATGCTTTTGTATTTACTTTAGCTACTATCCTCTCGGCAACTTCTTTCTGTATCATGATCGTAAGAGACTGAATTTTCAGTTTATCCTTATTAACTTCTGAAGCAAGTTCCATCACTTTGAAAATTATCGGGCTTGTTACATGATACGGCAGATTTCCTACTATCTTAATATTATCTTCAGCCACATTCCCTACAAGATCGAATTTTAAGAAATCCTCATTTATCAGTACGAAATCATCATCTGTAATTTTATTTTCAAGATTTTCTATCAGCCTCTGATCTATCTCTACAGCGTAAAGCTTTTTAACCTTTCCGCTGATTCTCTGAGTCAGTGCGCCTCCGCCCGGTCCGATCTCAAGTACTGTGTCGGTTTCTTTCAGGTTGAAAGATTCAACGATCTTTGAAACATAAAATTCATCTTTAAGAAAATTCTGTCCCAGCGATTTTTTAAGCTTCGGAAAAGTCATATTATCCTTAGTAATGTTTGTAAAATAATGAAATTATGATTATAACGACGATCGTGTAAAAGAAAGGTTTTATAAATTTCACCCCGTTCTTTATAACCAGCTTGGAACCGATCGTCGCACCAAGCACTTCCCCGACTCCCATTATAAGACCCGGAATAAATACCAGTTTACCTCCGATAAGAAAAAAAAGCAGCGCAGTGATATTGCTTGTAACATTCATTATCTTTGTATAGGCTGTAGCCGAGACCATTTCCTGACCGAGAAAGAAAACGATAAGGATCACCCAGAAAGCGCCCGTCCCAGGCCCGAAATATCCGTCATAGAACCCGAGCAGCAGTCCGAAAACAATATAAAACCATTTTTCGCTCATCCGCTTTTCCCTTTCGATCTCCCCCGCCTTCGGAGAAAACAAAAGATAAACAAGCACACCCATCAAAAGAAAAGGTATCAGCTTTTTAAGCAGATCATTGCTCGTTATCTGTACCAGAATAGTACCTGATCCCGCACCGATGAAAGTAAAAATGACTCCTGTCCCCGCAGTCTTAATATCCGCTTTTCCGTTCTTCACATAGTGGTATGATGAAGTAATCGACCCGAATGATGACTGAAGTTTATTAGTACCCAAAGCCATCTGAGGAGGCAGTCCTGCAAGCAGAAGCGCGGGCAGAGTGATTAGCCCTCCCCCTCCGGCTATAGAATCAATAAATCCCGCGGCTGTACCGGCTATGAATAGTAAAAAATATGTAAGAACTGTAATTTCCATGTATCCTCAGTAAAGTTCGCGTAAATATAATATAAAAACGACAATAGTGAAACATTGATTTTACGAAATTGCCCTTATTCCGTGACAGACTTTCTCGAATATTGGGTTTATTCTGTGACAAGAATAACGAAATATTGGGTTGATTTTGTGTAAATTTATAGCTAAAAAAGAATGTTCTTATAAGAAACAATACTGAACTTGATTACCTTTATCAGTACAACGGAAAAGCTTACCCGATCGAAGTAAAATCAGGCAAAACAGGCACACTAAAATCATTACATCAATTCATAGATGAAACCGGAATCACTGAAGCCGTCAGATTGTACACAGGAAAATTCTCGTTAGAAACAGCCTCAACCATAAAAGGCAATAAGTTCAGGCTTATGAATCTGCCGTTCTATGCCTTACCAAGCTTGGAGAAACTGATTGAGAAAGAATTGAATAAATAAATGTAAAGATAATAGTTATGACTTGATCAATCCGAAAGTCAACTAAAACTCATTCGTGCCGAGGTTCATCTGAGGAGGCAGTCCTACAAGCAGAAGCGCAGGCAGAGTTATCAAACTGCCGCCGCCTGCGATCGAGTCTATAAAACCAGCCGCCGCACCGGAGAGAAAAAGCAGAAAATATGTAAGTATGTCAGTTTCCATGATCCTTCTCTAAATCGGGTAAATATAAGATAAAAAACAAGAAAATTAAATAAAGATTTAAAAACAAATTTTTTCTAATATCTATTTTTATCTTTTTTCGTTAAAAATAGTTTGTGAGGTATTTTCAATCTTCAATTACACATCTAATCGTTTTTTTTATGTTTTAAAAATTACTCCTCATTCAGTAATTTATTAACATTTTGATAATCTTCAAAAATCGCTTCATGTGCACCAGAATTTGTATAAGGTGCATAGTTAATCATTTTATGCAATAATTCAATATTTTCATACCACAAACTCTTTTCTTGAATATAATCAACTAATTCTGTAATATCCCCTTTAAGAGAAGAATAAAACATCAATGGTTCATACCACCAATCATTTTGCATTAACTCAAATATTTCTTCCACTGAAAAATTATTTTCATAAATATATTCGCCTACTAAATACTCTTGGAATGATAAATGACCAAAAGAATATTTATTGGCAAATTCCATTATTATCACTCCACTAACATTAACTAAATCTTGAACAATATCTTGAAAGTTTTGTTTACTCCCCCAATGACCAAGAGAATTGAAATATGATTCATTCATTATAGATTTACTAAACAACCGATTTCTTTCCGGTGAATTATGTACACTAAATGCTAAATCTCTTAAAAATCTTCTTTTAGCTTTAGGATTATTAACTTTATATCTTTTTAAATTCTTAAAATCATCCCATTCAGATAATAATAAATCAAGTCTGTTATCGTATATTTCTGAGCGTGTAGTTGGTTTATATCCTTTCTCAATCAATGCAGCAGTAATTGTAGCTATAAGAGGTAATCTAGTATGATAATTTATGTCCTCGTGTTTTAATAATATTTTTATAGTTTCATAATTGTATTGATTATTTGCAAACCATTTCTTAAAAAACAAGTCACGTTCTGTTGTTGAAAATAATGCTAAAGATATATTCAAGGCATAATTCTCAAAATCAGTTTTATAGGTAGGTCTAGTTGAAACAATTATGTTATCATAGTTTTCTTGTACAGAGAGAATCTTTTGTGCAAAATCAAACGATGCTTCATCCAAACCATCTACTATTAATACACGTTTTCGTGTCTTATTATTCTTTGTATTATTAATTTGATTAAATTCAGAAATGATAGATTTCATATCAGTTTTTTGATGTTTTTTTGGAACTGACCCGCAAAAAATCAAATCACAATTATAAGATTGATGAATAAGATTATTTGTTAGAATTTTCAAAAAAGTCGTTTTTCCACTTCCCGGTGATCCTTTTATAAGTATAATCTTAGAAAGTTTTAGTATCTTTTCTGGTTTTGGTATATTTACTCTAATAATCTCCTTATCTAATGAAAAATTTTTAGTCAATATTTTTGCATTGTTTTCATCTAAATGGTACTTGATATAATCATTTAATAAATATACTGCTTTATAAGCATCATTAAACTTTATTATATTATTTTCTAATTTTTTGGGACATTTATTTAATATTGATTTCGTATTTTTAAGTAGATTTTCATAATCCTCTTCTAACTGATAATCAACTAAAAATGATATAAATAATGAGTCATCATCATTTTCATTAGTATATTCATCGCTGAATAATGATTTGTGTTTTTTTCCCTGATTGTTCTTTTTTTTTCTTTTATGTTCTACATACTTTTTATATGAATTCACAACTTCTGCAATGTTCGATAAATATTTTATTTCACAACTTATTTTTATAATATTTTTTTTTGACAATTCGATAGTACTAACATTTTTTTCTATTTTATCAGCTACTTTAGCAAAAATTTCATAGTTATGAGATTTTATTATTTCATCTTCACTTATGTATTCATATATAGGAGCGCTAAGTTCTTTTTGGTAATCTTCTACTTCAATGAAATTAGCTAATGCTAGATTAGCAAACTGAGTATCTGTTGTTAAATTAATAGGTATGTAAAATTGTTCTATATTTTTATCATAATCAAATTTGAATACTCGACTTTCTTTATGTGTCATTAGTTTCTCAATGGAATTGTTTGAAACAATAGATAATGTTTTAATAATATGAGGAGCCTTTTCTTTTAATAAATTACATAATTCGTCTAATGCGATTATCTTTATATTTTTCTTTTCAAGATTTTCAATGGAATCACTAACTTGCCTTCTCTCTGAATCAACAAAAGTTTTTGAAGAAATTAGCCATACTTCGTTTGGAAATACTTTATTTCCACTCTGAGTTATAACTCCTTGATCTTTTGCGGTTATAGCAGAATCAGTTATACTTTTAAATTTTGCTGCTCCATACGAAATCTTTATCGCTTTAACTTGAACACATAGTATGTGACTTCTACCTATAAGATCTTTCCCAAATGACACTATATCTCTACCTGATTCATTATTCGAATGAGTATATTCAATAGTCCCTTGATGAATTGATTCAATAAGTGGAATGATGATCGTGCTTGTTAATTTTTGCTCTTGAAAACTGCTAATCTTTTCTTTTAATGTAGAACTCATTTTCAACCTCACAATTATAGTACTTCTTACAAACACTATGAAATATTTAATGCAAAAAATAAGCAATTCCTTTATTCTTGTCAATAAAATTTATATTAAGGCCTTTATCTTAATCTATTTTTTCTGTTGTTAGTTTTTCTTCGAGCTTGCTTTTATCAGTATTATCATCGCGTACTTTCTTTCGTTCTTATAGATTTTATCTGAATAATTTATCGTCATTGTAACTGTAATCAGCTTTAAATAGCTTTTCCTGCTCTTTAATCCAAGCTTCTATACCGATCTCTTTTATGCGCCTGTTGTTCGCGATTAGGCACGGATAAGTTTTAAGAAATCCTTCGGTGAAGTTTGCACACGGAAAATCAGCGCATGATGCGCAATATTCAATTCCTTTCTCCTTGGCGCAGATCCTTATTTTACATTCCGGATTGCCGCAGCCTCCGAAGCATCTGCATTTTGTCAGATCGGTTGATTCCATCTGATCAAGCACCTTGCGGAAATTCTTGTATTCCGGGTAAATATATTCACCAAAGTAATCATAGCCTTCTTTAAGTAGAATAACTTTGAATTTTGCAGCCTGCTTGGGTACCCTTGCATAATGCGCGCACAGTTTGCAGTAAAGCCCGCAGTGAGTCGTAAAATCCTTATTTTCCATTTATTTGAGTTCCCCGATTATAGCGACATAATTCTTACCATAAACTTTCGCACACTTCGGGCAGGTCGTGTACCACATATACATCTTTTCTATGTTATAACCTTTCTCTTTAGCTGCTTTATTGTAATCGACGCACCATTTACCTGTGTCTTTAAAAGGCCCCTCATATACTTTACTATAGAATTTTCCGGTTATGGTAACATTTTCCGCATCCGGTATCTCCCTGTCCGTAGCAACAAAAATATCCATATTCCACTTTGAAGTATGATCTGAAAGGCCGAGATTATCAGGCATTGAAGCTTTAGTCTTGATTACCTTTCCGATCAGCCTTGTGATCACTTTTCCAAAATTCACTGGCATATAAAATATTGTAAAAACCTTGTCCTTTACGAACTTTTTATCTTTCCATTCAAACACTTTGTCTTCCCATGGTTCGGGATCGAATTTCGGACAGCATCCGGTTTCATTAATTTCTTCCATCATATTCTCCTCTATTTCGTTTTTCCGTCAACGATCTTGTTATACTCCTCGGGAACAGGTTCCCACAATTCGATCTTGTTTCCGTCACAGTCCATTATGTGTACGAATTTACCGTACTCGTAGGTTTCGACATCATCCAAGACCTGAACTCCGTCTTTCTTAAACTCTTCTACCAGCCTGACAAGGTCTTCCACTCTGTAATTTATCATAAACTGCTTATCGGAAGGCTCGAAATATTTTGTTTTATCGTTGAACGGGCTCCACTGAAGATATGTTTTAACTGAAGGGTTTTCCGAATTCCTTGATTCAAAATTAGTACCGTACGCATCTGTATGCAGTCCAAGGTGATTATGATACCACTCTTTGAGCTTCACAGGATCGCTGGTTTTGAAGAATATACCGCCTATTCCGACAACTTTCTTAGCTTTACCTTCAGGTTCTTCAATTTTTCCGCAGCTTTCCTTTAGCGACTCTAATACCGATTCCCAGGCTTTATCGAAATAGTCATAAACTTTATCCCACTGCTCTCCTGACGGCCAGCCAAGGTGAATTAACTCAACTTCGGTACTGCTATTCGGCATGATCCTGAAATTCACTACAACCCAAGTTTTATGCTCATGATCCCTGATATCCGGGTACTGCGGTGGGGCACTCCATGAAAAAGAAAGCATTTTCTCAGGCAGAAAACTTAATATTTTACAGCCTTCGCTTCCTTTCAAACCGTAAGGATTCTTTTCGATAAAATAGATCTCGAACGGACCGCCGATCCTAAGCTCGACCTTATTATCCATGCCAAAAAAGGTTTTCAAACCCTCTTGTGTCGTCCATTTTGTCCATATATTAGATACAAGCCCCTTAACAATTTTAGTCTTTTTAATCATTCTGTCGGTGATCTCTGTCATAAAAATCTCCAATTAAATACTTTCTATTTTTTAATTAATTTACTCATACCCGGCCTGTTATCGGGTCTCTCAACAAAACCGTATCTGGTATAAAATCCTTTTACCCCATTTGCTGCCATCAGCCCTATAAACGAATTATTGAAGGCTTTTTTCTGGATAAAATCTTCAATATTTTCCATTATCAGCCTCCCGATTCCCTTTTTCTGATATTCGGGGATCACGATGATATCTTGAATATAAAAATACATCGCGCCGTCGCCGATCACTCTTCCGACACCGATCAATTTGCCGTTATCAGAAACACAGACAGAGTGCAGATCTCTCTCCAAACCGCGCTCAACTACACTGTCCTCAAGCATAACCCAGCCTGTCGTCTTCCTTATCTGCTGAAATTCATCAACTTTAATTTTTCTGCTTTCAATTAAATACTTCATATAAACTCCTATCAGCCTTTCAGAAGTAATATAATACCTTAAAATAAAAAAACACTATTAATATAGAAATATTTATTTTTTAAAAAAAATTATTTTCTGAAATTCACCCAGTTCGTTACGAATTCAAGAACGCCGACGCCGATCTTTCCTTCCTTTAGAAGTTCGGGCGTAGTATATCCGTGGTCAACTTCGGGAATAATTTTTATCGTGAGGTCGGTAACAGTGGCCTCAGGGAGCACCTGAGCTATTCTGGGCAGATTGGATTTTACCACAACATGCTTGTCATTCTGACCGAACAATACGAGAACCGGGCAGGTTAATTTTTTAAAATCAGTTACCGGATCGTAAACTGCAAATGATCTTTGATGCGGAGAAGTATAATAAGCAACAACATCGTCAAAGTTCTTTGTAAACATTTCCTCTTCATCTTTAAAATTCTTCAGATTCTCAGCAAGTTTTTCAGACGGTAATTTTTTAATCTGATAATGTACAAGATTGCTTAAGATCTGCTTCATTGTCTCAAGTCCTTCTCCGCCGTTAGAATATGAGATCCAATTTTTCACGAACTTTTCGCCGTTCGCGATCACCTGTTCTTCGGTCATATCCGCTGAAGTTTTCCATCGTTTAAGCGTAGAAGCCTGTTCCATCATTATATCGCCGCCTGTCTGGTATGATCCTGAAAGAGTTATAATATAATCAATGTCGCTGTGTTTTGAAGCCGCCATGATCGAAAGTATTCCGCCTAGGCTGTGCCCTAAGAGTCCGATCCTGCCTACATCCTTTCTTGCTCTGAGCGCAACCACAGCAGAATATACATCTTCCGCAAGGTCATCGAAGCTCGTCAAAGTCTCCGACACTCCTGTGGATTTGCCGAAACCTCTGTCATCATAGCGGTAAACGGCTATTCCGTTCTTATTCAAATAGTCCGCAAATATCTTTGCGAGCTTGTAATTTTTTCCGAATGACCATTCCCTGTTCTGCGGTCCCATTCCGCTGACCATGATCACGACCGGGAATTGACCTTCTCCGGCAGGTTTAGAGAACGTGCCTGAATAAACTGCGTCGCCTCTGGTAAAATCAACAGATTCCTCTACGAAACCGGCATCTGACTGAGCGTTAAGCATCATCATAAGACTTAACAAAGCTAAAACTACATAAACATTTTTCTTCATAACTTTCCCTGTGTTATTTTTCGGGCATAAATCTAAGCTGAAAAAGATTGATTGTCAATAATATTCAAAGTAACTAATTTAGTTCAATTCTTTTTTTTCAAAACAATCAAATAAATTCATAATCAAAAACCTTTAGGTTACAGCCGTCGCCATCTATAGCGATCAGCTTGTCTTTGTCAAATATAAGTCGTTTATAGGTATCAGGGAGGGGCAATTTTATTCTTTTCAGAAACACACCGTTCGAATTAAATACATCGTAAAACTGATGACCAAAATCTAACCCTTCGACTGCGGGCTTTACCCATAAATTTCCATTTTTATCTGAATGTATCCACAATATCTGCTTCATATAATCAGCCACTAATTTTGCAATAGTAACTTTCTTGCTTTTTTCATTTACTTCAGCCTTGAACTTATCTGAGCAGGCAATCTTTTTTGTCTGCTTTTCAATTCGTTTGATTTTCTTTCCATTGAGATTATAAACATCAACAGCATAAACATCAAAACTGAGGTCTTCAAAAAATACCTGATCATTGTAAAAGCAGCTTCGTATTCGATCTTCATTCATAAGATATCTATAATTATTTAGATCGACTGACGATTCGATTTCAAGTATTTTTGAATAGTTTTCAAGGTTGTTCGTATCAAGAAGAAATAAACCCAGAGAAATTTTATTTTTATTTTCTTCAGGAACATAAATCGTACTTCTTGTAGCGCAAATAATATCATTACCCGAATTAATGATCTGCAGTCCGTTATATTTGCCTTCAATAAGCCTAAGTTGTTTGACGAAATCACCTGTTTTAGTGTAAACGGCAACTTTCCCATTTTCTCCTACTACATACACGAAGTTGCCAATAACATCAAAGTCATCTATTATAAGACTTTCTCCGGGACCCTGACCCTTTCTATGGAAATTGGTCAAATATTTACCTTCTTTATCAATCTTGTAAATGACAGCACTTTTAAAACTTGAAATGTAAACATTGCCTTCGTCATCAACCGCTGAATTATTGAAAGAATTAATTGCGGTTACGCTATCAGGGAGTTCTAGTTTCTCAAGTGAAATATCACTTATTAATTTTAAGTCCAACTGCAGTGAAGGATACGATTCTATATTTTTGTTCTTAATTATCTCTACACCGTCTCTGATCTCGACAGAATAATTCGTTTCTTTATTGCAGCCAATTACTATAAGGAGACAGATTGCGAAGCTGATGTACTTGAAACTTTTCAACGGTTACTCTCCATACTTAAAGCTGAATATTTATTACTGCTTCTTTTTCCCGAATTCGTAGGCATTACTCAGGATTGATGTTATGCTGGCCATATCAGCAACATTAGTTGGAACTATCATTGAATTGGTTGTTTTAGCCAGATTGCCGAATGACTGGATCCAGTCGGTAGCTATACGAAGGCTGACAGCATCTTTTCCGCCCGGCTGTTCAATTGCGCCTGCGATCTCTTTAATACCGAGAGCTGTAGCTTTAGCGACCTCATATATTGCGGCTCCTTTACCCAGCGCTTCATTTTCCTGTTTGATCTTTTCACCTTCAGATCTCATAATGGCCTGCTGTTTATCTACGTCGGCAAGATTGATCTGCGCCTGTCTTTCACCTTCTGATTTAGCTATGAGTGCGCGTTTTTCTCTTTCTGCTCTCATCTGCTTTTCCATAGCTTCCCTTAATGACTGAGGAGGCTCAAGATCTTTGATCTCATATCTGGTGACTTTAATCCCCCATGCATCTGAAGCTTCATCAATCGCCTGTACTACAGTATTATTTATTTCCTCTCTCGATTTAAATGTCGTATCCAAAGAGAGTTTACCTATCTGTGAACGCATAGTAGTTTTCGCCAGTTGAGTGATTGCGCTTGCATAATCGTTTATTCCATAGCTTGCTTTCTCGGGATTGATGGCCTTGAAAAACAGAACTCCGTCAATGCTGATCGTAATATTATCAGCCGTAATGCAATTTTGAGGCACGACATCAACGACTACTTCCTTGAGAGAGTGCTTATAAGCAACCCTATCAACGAAGGGTATCAGAATATGGAATCCCGCCCTTAATGTCCTTGAATATTTACCGAGCCTTTCAACCACGGAAGCTTTCTGATTCGGAACTATCCTTACCATCATAAAAACGATCAGGATAAGGGCCGCAGCTGCGATTACCAGCAAAATGTGTAAACCTGTCATGATTATCTCCTTAAATTAAGCCTGTCTTATTTATTTGAATCAATTTTCTGTACAATTAGAGTCAGGTTGTTAAACCCGATAATTTTTACACTGTCTCCGGGTCCGACCCTTTCTGAACATTCAGCTGACCATGGAGCTCCCAGATACCTGACTTTGCCGCCAATTTCATTAGGTTCGATCAGTTCGATCACAGGCACTATTTTTCCGATTTCAATATTATATATGTCGTCATTGGGCGGAGCTGAATTCCCGTATAGAATTTTCTTTAGGTATTTTCTGAATAATACCAAAGCCAGAATTGATGAGAAAATGAAAACAATGAGCTGAAGATCAAGCGATGAAGTTATATTCAGATATGTTGTTAATGCCGTGATCAAAGCTCCAAAACCGAAGAAAGAGATCACTACTCCGGGAATTAGGAATTCCAAAACGAATAAAATCACTCCAAAGATCGCCCAGATGATTTCTGGTGAAATAGATTCACAAAACATTTGAAGCCTCCATTATAATAATTTTTTTTTTATTGTATCTTTGATCTCTTCAGACGAAAAACCGAGTTTCAATACTTTTTCCATAAACTCGTTAGTTAGTTCATCAAGCATCCTGTGCTTATCTATTTTTCTATCCTGATTGCTCTTTTTTACATAGTAACCCTTACCTTTTAAAGAATAGAGAAATCCTTCCTGATCAAGCTGATAGTAAACTTTAACTATAGTGTTCTGATTGATCTGTAATAATGAAGCTAATTCACGGATTGAAGGCATCATTTCGTCTTCTTTCAGTTTTCCGCTGGCTATAAGCAGCTTTATTTCCTGCTTTACCTGATCGTAAACCGGTGTTTTTGACTTTGTGTCAATTTTGATTTCGATATTTTCAGGTTTTACTTCCATTTTATCCCTTGAATTTTCAGCTTTTCAACTGTACTACAATTATAGTACACTAAAACAGTTAAGTCAAGTGATTTTTTTAATATTTTTTAATTATTACTAAAAAATCGCAGGCAGAATTATCTGCGGCCTGACAATGCCTGCCCTGATCTGAGTTCTGCCGTTGATGCTAATATTCTGATCCTGAAATTTTTTCAGATAATCGAAAAGCCCGTCATCAAGCTGAAATGTTCCGAAACCTTCAATGAGCACGATCGTGTAACCGAGGTCTTCATCTCCGGTGATGGCTACACCGATCTCTTTTTTATGATAATTCACCCACTCTTTATTGTCTATCGACGCGGCGATAACTCCTTTGATATTTTTGCTTTTTATCCATTCCAGCATCGAAGGAGTTAAGTTGTCTTTGACAGCTATTATTATATTCTTATTATCAGTTGTGTCTGGCAAAGAAGCCTGAAGATCCGCAAAACTTCCTGCTATCAGCCTGCCGGTATTCTCTCCGCCGAAGCCTATGGCTCCCTGAAGGAAAATTGATTTGCTTTCGATCGTCGCGCTCTGATTTTCAATAACTTCTGTGATCCTGCCGTTAACGAAAGCTTTTAAATAAAACGGGTCAGCTTCATACTGGATTTTCACACAGCCTGTAACAGAATTTATTTCTTTTACAAAACCCGTTGAGGGGGAATGAACCTTTATGTATCCTGCCGCGCCTGTCGGGCTTTCCGTAATAATCTGAGCTATGATCTGACCCTCCCTGACAAAGTCACCCTGCTTTACGCTTAAGTAATCTGTTACTAATGAAGGTTTTACCTTTAAGTCATCAGAAACCGTTATCGAATGAGGTGCGTAATCGCAAATCTCTTCAGCTATAATAAGACCGATATTGTAATATATTTTTCGGATCAGTCCGGCATAAGGCATATTGAATACATGTTCGACGGTCTTTGAATGCAGTGCCTTTTCGATGTCATGATCGAAAGTGGCTGAAAATTCTTCCTTAAAACCTCTGAGCAGCGGTTCATCCTTTTTAACGATCCGGCCTTCATTAACAAGTATTCTGTTCCTGAATTCTTCCTCGGAGAATCTATTGTGCCCGTTATCAAAATTCGCAAGGTCTATAATATACCTGCCCTGAACTTCATTTTTATTGAAAGCTACTATCTGGTCGCTTGTGACTCTATCGCCTGTTTTACACAACACTTCGCCTTTAACGGGAAGTTTACGGGTTATATTTCTTTTCTCTGCGTTCAGCTGATCTGTATCTATCCAGTTCAGAGGTATTTTCGATTCGAAATCTCCGTAATTAAAACAGAATTCCTTTATGCCTGACTCTAAAAGCGATTTATTGATAAAATATTTATCTCTTCCTCTGCAGTCAATAAGTACCGGTAATGTTGTGTTCAGCTTGAAGTCATTCAGGTTCTTTGTAACTTTAACTCCGATCGCGCATGAAGTAGAGAATTCAAAATCTCCGCCATTAGGGAAATAATGAAAATCCCCTCCCGATACGGATATTTCATTTCCGGTTGCCTGATCTTTAGCCGTGAGGACTTTTCTTCCTTCCCAGATCAATCCAACGGGAGCGATGATATAAGCAATGTCAGTCAGGCACTCTCTTTCAAAAAGATCCAAAGCAAGTTTGGGATCAAGTACAGATAACATCCCCATGTGCGAAACCTTGAAAGGTTTATCAACGCATAATCTGGTAACGCCGTAGGGTTTAAAACCTTCGGCCAGCATAAATATCTGTTCTTCCACATTCTTGGCATAAGCGATCACTCCGCCCGATCCTATTATGACATCAATGTCAGATTGATAAAATGATCTTTCTTTATCTATAACGAATTTCTTTTCCATATAGTTTTTAGCTAATTTTGCCAGACCGATAAATTTGCTCTTAATATATTTTCGAATTGTCGAGAATTCCCGCTTATCCCAAAAATCGCTTCTCTGATTATTGAAATTCAATTCAAGGTGTTGCCGCCATGAAATTTCAAAACCTATTATTGCGCAGACCTGTTCCAGTAGTCTCTCAGCATCGCTGACAGGCAGATACGCAGGATTAATTGTTTTATTATTAAGGTAATTACGAACATTATTTTCATTGTAGCTCTCAGGCAAATGCTGGAGAAGAATATTAATATTATTTGTCTTTATTATCAGGGCGAGAATGTTCGCAAGAGAAAAGCTCAGTCCCACATTCGCCGATACGGACCTTCTGAAATCGCCTTTGATCCATGAGTAAATATCTGTAGTGGCTCCTCCCATATCAACCAGAAAAGCATTCTCGGAACTTTTTTGAGCATACAATGATAAAATATTTTCAACGCCGGTAGGCGTCGGTAATATCTCTGTTGCAGTAAGGCTTTTTAAATCAGCATAGCCTGGCGCTCTTTCCATCACTGATTCTTTAAAAATACGGTGAACCTCCTGCTTCGCGGGTTCGTAGTTCAAATTCTCGTTATCCGGCCTGATATTGGGCGTAATATAAACATCGAGAACATCATTCAGAAGTGTTTTTACGTGCCTTACCATTGATTTATTTCCGCAATAGATCAGCGGAACTTTCAGGTTTTTAACAAAGCGTGGCACAGGGCGGGAAATAAAAAGAACCTGAATCAGGCGCATGATCCCGTAGGTATTGTAACCGTCATAACCGCCGGCCATGAGTATCATATCAGGATTAAGATCTTGAATGATCCTGATCTTATCCATATCTTTTACATGATCGTCAATAGTAAAAGTCCTCAGAACGACTCCGCCAGCGCCGTAGGCAGTTATCTCTGCGTTTTTTCCCGTATCATTTTTTGTAAGACCAAAAACCATTATCTGCAACCCTCCGCCTGCCGAACTTGTAGTAAGATAGGGGATAAGCATTTTGCCGTCTTCATCTTTTATGCGTACTCCGTTTCTTTTTTCAAAAGTATCGATTATACGGTCAACTCCGATCCTTACATCCTCAAAAGGTTTTTCCACTGTGGTAAAAGTATCGCACTGATCTTTAAAAATATAACCCGAACTTTTCTGTTCGTGCTTCAGCAAAAGTCCTTTTGTGGTCGTGCTGCCTATGTCTGTTATTATTATGTACTCAGCGTTTAAAATCATTTCCACCCCGGCTTATTTTACTCGGCACTAATTTAAATTTATATTTAAGTTTTATGAATAAAAATGCGACGAAATGACTATAATTCAGGATAGGAAACAGCGGATATAAATAATAAAGCCTCTATTTTCAAGAGGCTTACAATAGCGAGTATCTTATAATCTCGAATTATTGATTCTATAAAATCTCAGCAATATCCAGAGCAGTTTTCCAGACATTTCCGTTCTTTTCTCCTAAAGCTATCATTCTGGTTTCGAATTCCTGAAAAATGTCCGGATGTTTCTGCATGATTGATGATAATGTCTTTTTATCAGCTATTTCTTTCAGAATATCCTCAGATATAGCTTTTAGTTTATCATCAGCGAAATTTAAGCTTATTTCTAAAGTTTCACTAAGTGGCATTGCAGTAAGCATTAAGAAAAAACCTATTTCGTTCCAAAAAACTTTTCTTTTAACTGTTTCAGAATCCGTTTCTTCTATCATTCTAATAACAGGCTGCAGACTTTTAATTGCCCTATCTAGATTTCCGGTACGCTCACCCGCTCTTACAATTTCCAACTCAAGTTTTGTAAAAGCATCCGGTCTGATTTCAAGTGTCGTACTAATATCCGATCCGCTATTAATTTCATTTAACATCGCATCGGTTGCTTCTCTTATTTTTTCATCTGCCCACTCAGCAGCTACCGGCATAGTATTTACTATTGTGTTCCCTAAATCTATCAAAGCAGTGTACATCTTCCAATAATTCGACCTTGTATTCTTTCTTTCTTCATTTTTATCCGGGAATCCGAATTCATCAAGAATATCTCCGAGCCCGTTGGCACATTCTGCAATGTGATTATCTTTTTCGGCAGTAGTAATTACCAGAATTTCCAGATTTGTAAATACGGTATTAAACTTTTTCAAGGAGTCAGATAATTTATTTCCCTGTTTTACTTCATTTATGATCTCAGGTAACACAGCTTTGGTTTCTTCATCAGCACTTTTACCTGCGACCTGCAGACTTTCAGCAATGATATCAGGTAACACAGCTTTAGTTTCTTTATCAGCACTTTTTCCAGCTATCTCCGGACTTTCCTCTATGGGAATGTTGCTCATCAGTAACTTAGCGAATATTTTCCAGAATCTGCTTCTTTGTTTTGACGCACTATTTATTTCAGTCATTGTGGCTCTCCTTATTAATTTTTCATTGATCAGACCCATCACGAAATTGTATTTCGTGATCTTGTCCTCAATTACATCTTTCTGCTTCTCAAGTAGCTCTGCAAGAACTGATTCATCATCCTGATTATTTACGATCGCCTTTATTTCAGCTAAAGATAGATCGAACTGTTTGAAGAATGTTATCAGATTCGCTGTTTCGATATTACTGTCATCGTAGAATCTATACTTTGTAAATTCATCAACCTTTGCCGGCACCAAAAGATCCATTTCGTGATAGATCTTAAGCATCTTGGGGGTTAAGTTCGTGATCTTTGAGAATTCTCCGATACTGTAATACATTTTGCCTCCGAACTACTTATTTTATACTTTTGTGGTTCCACAATGACTAATGTAAATATAGACCTTGGGTTCAAGTCAAGAGTTATTTTCAAATATATTAAAAAATTATTTAATTTAACAGGGTCTCATATCAGACTAATACACGCCCAGTTTGTTCAGCCTTCTGGCCTTGATGTCGTACAGCCTGAACATGTACAATCCGATCACAAGGTAAACAAGCGAGTTCAGAAGTATAAATCCGTACCACCATAGAGGATAGGTCTGGTTATAAACGATAACTCCGATAAGCGTCTTTGCGCCGGGTATGTACGGCAGGAATGAGAAGATGTTTAACGGATATGTCTGAAGTGCCATCAGCCCTATGATCCCGAATGAAAATATTTGAAAAATCGAAATAACTTTTTTGTGGATTATAGCTATCCCGCCGCCGGCGAATCCCAGTCCTATGAGAGAGATGACGGATACAACCACCATAAGTATGAAATATGGGTAATTGATATTCAGCCACCGGTTCGTTATCAGCATGGAAAGGAAAAGTATAACTATGTTAAAGAAAATGTTGAAAACAATGTTTGCAAAAACTTTTGCGAGAAGTATTTTTTCTATGCCGAGATGCGACAGATAAAGTTTTTCAAGCGTTCCTCTCTGCGATTCTTCCCAGATCATGCCGGAAATTGACTGAAATGAGGACATTGCGATACCCCACAGTATATACCCTATGATAAGCGAGTCTAAAGATGTGGCTTCAATATTAGTTCCGCCGAAGCTCTTAAGCCCGAAAAAAAGCGCGAGAAAGATGCCGAACATAACGATCGTGCCGGATATGAATTCAAAGTAATATCTGCGTATTTCCTTAACAAGTTTTTTTAGCTCATTTATTATCAAAATCATATAAGTCATTATTTAACCTCATCAGTCGTTAAATTCGTAAAAATATCTTCAAGTGTATTTTCCTTAACATTTATATCTAAGATCTCTTTATTCTGAAGCTTAAGAATATCAAAAATGTTGTAGATCTCTTTTGAGTTCTTCAAAGAAACGGTAAGAACGGACGAATCCTTATTCTCAATTATTTCGTGCTCGCCGATATCCTTAAAACTTACTTTATCTGAATCGGAAAAATTCTCTTTGACCGTAATCGAATATTTTTTATTAGCGAACATATCCTTCAATTCTGTCATAGAATTATTTGACAAAAGTTTACCCTTTTTAATTATCAGAATTCTGTCGCAGATGCTTTCCATGAACGCCATATCGTGAGAAGTAATCAGGATCGTTTTATTCTGCTCTTTAGACATTGAGATTATCCACTCTTTTATATCGTTCTTAGTCTCGACATCCAGCCCTAAAGTAGGCTCGTCCAAAAGCAGGATCGAAGGTTTGTGAATGATCGCGGCCGCTATAGCTGTTTTCTGCTGCATCCCTTTAGAAAATTCCCTTACCTCTTTGTCCTTTACATCCCACAGCTTTAATCGTTTTAGAAGGTATTCTTTCTCCTCTTTGATCTTATTCGTACCAAGACCCATTATGCCGGCGAAATAATTTATATTCTCATCAGGACTTAGATGCCAGTAGATATTTCTCGCGCCTTCAAGTACAGCCCCCATATCGGACATGATCTTATGCTTATGTTTTTTTGCATCCATGCCGTTGACGAATATCCTGCCTTCCTCGTACTCAAGCAGCGACAGAATAGATTTGATCGTTGTCGTCTTGCCTGCGCCGTTGGGCCCCAGAAAGCCTAGTATTTCACCCTTTTTAACGGTAAATGAAATGTCGTTTACTGCGCAGATGTCTTTATATTTTTTAACTAAATTCTCTACAATTATAACTTCACTCATCTGATCTCCTCATACCTGTAAACTTTTATGCACTGATTATCGGCGTCAACATAGAACAGCTTTCCGTTGCGCATAAATATCGACGAGTAAACAAAAGAGAAATCTTTACCTTTATAAAAAGGTAAATGGATAGTGTTCAGGTAAACTCCCTTATCAAATATATCTACATACAAACCTTCCTGATCCTTTTTGTTCTTGGTAGGAGAGACCACCCACAGTCTGTCATTTTCATCAACGAACATGTGATTAATAGATTTGTAGTGCAGAGTTCTGTTCTTCGCAGGAGTTTTATATTTTCTATAGAATGACCCTCCAAGATTATCCGGATTGAACATGTAAACTACAGCCATAGAATCCTGTTCAACTTCAGATCTGTATTTCTTCCTGATCTCCATTACTTTATTGTAATTTTTATCGTAACCAAAGACCTTATAGCTGTCCTCTGAAATATCTCCCACAAATAACATATCTTTGCCGGCGGCAAATCTTACATACATATCGCTTACCCTGAATACTCTCATGCCTGTTCTTGTATCCTTTGTATATATAGTTTTTGAAACATTTTCAAAATTTGAGTCTATCAAAGCTATAGAAGAGGTCAGAATAACTTCGGTATCATCAGCTTTTCTAAATTCCGTATTCATGAACATTTCATTGTTAAAAGAAAGCTGTCCCGAAAAACCGGCATTAACTCCGGGAGGTATCTTTTTTATAAAATTCCCGTCTGTGTCATACACATTTGTAGAAATATTCCGCCAGCACGGCGAAAGTAACTTATTTTTATGGTAGGTTAAAGATGAAGGACCTCCCTCAAATTCTCCGGGACCTAACCCTTTTCCGCCGAATGAAGTTACAAATTGATAATCCGGTGAAAATTTGAATATTTTAGCAACTGTACTTCCGGCGACAAAAATATTTCCGTCTTTATCCTCGATAACTGCCGTCGGCTGTTTAAAATTGCGTGCATCATTGTTTTCTCCGTCGGTAAAAGGAATTATCCCGTCCTCGATAAACTCATAACTGAATGTTGTATCTTGGGGGACTGCGCTGTTATTGTAAACAGATACACCGTTTACCACGCTCATGATATCATCTTTTTCCTTTCCGCAGCTGACAAGCAGGATCAATGACAGCGCTAAGATCAACAGCATTATTTTCTTCATTTTAACCCTCCTGATTTAATTAATTCAATTTAAATTCACAAGAATAATTTAACGGTTAAATTTTGATGAATGAATAAAAATGCGATGAAACGACTTTTTGTCGGTATGGAAACAATTACCAATGCGTAAAATTAATTCATATAACTGATCTTGCAGGCCGTTGAACCGATCGAGATTTTTATCATTACGATCGTTCTTAGGCTTTTTGCGCTATGGTGATGCGGTTCTGCACCGAAATGTCCGGTAAGGAAATTCAAAGCTTCTCTTTTCCCTTCTTCATCTTCGATTATTGAAGCTATTCCGGTACCGTTCACGCTGCGGTATCTCATTGTAAGCTTGCCGTCAAGATATTTTGCGTCGAGTGTCACATTGAAGGCTACTTTAGGGTTTTTTCGGATCAGATCGAGCTTCATTCCTTCAGGTGCGCAGTGAATATAAAGCGCGTTCTCATGATAGCCGTAATTCAAAGGGACTATATAAGGCTGATCCCCGTCCGTCATCGCTATATGGCACCAGACCGCTTCTTTTAATATTGCTTCTATTATCTTTTTATCTGTAACTTCTTTTTTCTTATTTCTCATTTCAATTCCCTTTTGTTCCCGAATTCATCGATCGCAAAGAACATCCCGTTTTCAATAAGCAATCCCTGAGCTTTCTCGTAGTGATCAACATCTATTCTGATCACTTTGCCTGAATAATCATTTGAAACACTGTCAACCACGCAATGTCCGATGACCGCGGTATGAACTGAATACTTTTTCAGCACTTCATCGAGTTTGTCTTCTGTGATCTTTTTATATTCGCCGTAATCAGTTACCAGACCTCTGTACCAGAGAATTCCGTATTTTGAGAATAAAAATTTCGCACTATCGGATTCCGGTTCTTCTTTATCAACATGCTGTTTTACAATTGAATTGATCTCTACAACCGTCAGATCCTTTTCAAGAAGTTCATAGCTGAGACCGCCGTGAACGAATATCGTTGAACCTATTTTTGCTACACAATTTTTGCTCCGCATCCATTTTCCGAACTCGGTGGCAATTGAATATAGCTCAGATGCTTTAACATTCAGTTTTTTGTATATCGGCTGATACTTATCTGATATATATCTGTCATCTCCCGACAGGATCATTCTGTCATGATTTCCGAGCAGATACCGGACTTTGCCTCCCGCCTTGAGCGCTTCTTCTTCGAGCCTGTAAACAAGCCACTGGCACTGCGTGACATAGTCTCCTCTGTCAACAAGGTCGCCGACGATTACAAGATGACCGTTTCCGAAAATCCAGTTGTAGTTTTTATCAATAACTTTATTTGCGTTCAGCAGCTTATAGAACTTTTCAAAATTACCCTCAATATCAGAAACTGCGATCAGTTTTGACGGCATTGGATTTTCAGCGTCAGTTGAAGCTATCTCCGTTCTGATCTTGAACTCAAGTGCGGGACACGGGATCGAATCGAATTCTGATATTAAAGTTACAGCCTTCAGCTTTTCTGTATCAAAATATGTAGTATCCGGTTTTTGCATTCTGTCGAAAGTAATGACTCCGGCCTTACTGCCTGCGTAAAATATATAAGGTCCGTCGCCGTAAGAACTTAATTCTAATTGAGTACTGCATGAAAACAGAACAATTGATAGTATAAAAAACTGCATAGATTTTTTAATCTTCACTTTTTCCACCACTGCATAAGTTTTCTGTGTTCTTCTCTCTCTTTATACGATTTCGCGACATAGATCTTCCCGCCCGTGAAGAAATCTTTCTCTGTGTAGTACATGCATGCCGCGATCGTCATAGGCAAAGGTATGAAATCCTGTACCTGTTCGACCTTAATGTTATATATCTTAAGATAAGCCGACATTTTTTTCGCACTTTCCAGAGTTGCACCGGGAAAAGCCGAGATCAGATAAGGCAGAACATACTGTTCTTTTTTCGAATACTGCCTGAACAGCTTCACGAATTCTTCGTATCTTATGATATCCGGCTTGAGCATGAGTCTGAGTATATCAGCCTCCGTGTGCTCCGGCGCGATCTTGAGAAGTCCGGATGTGAACTCGCCGGCTACAGCTCTAATATATTCCCTGTCTAAAAGAGCGAGTTCATGCCTGATCCCGCTGTTGATGAAAACCCTTTTATGCTCTTTGACTTTATCGTATAGTTGAAGAAGTTTTTTGTGCGAAGTGTCAAGATTGGGACACAACTTCGGGAACAGGCAGGAAAGCCTTATGCATTTCATGCACTTCTCAAGATCGCGCCCCCGCATGCGATACATGTTCGCAGACGGTCCGCCCAGATCGGTCACTGACTTAGATTTCAGCTTCATAGCTTCTTTGACTATCGAGGTTTCAGAGCGCGACTGGATGAAGCTGCCCTGATGCTGGGCGATGGAGCAGAAAGAACAGCCGCCGAAACACCCTCTGTGTATCGTTATGGAATTTCTTATCATTTCATAAGCAGGAATAGGTTCTTTATACATAGGGTGCGGCTTGTTCTCGAAATCCAGATCATAGAACTCGTCGAGATTATCATCGGGAAGCATTGGCGGATTGATCACTATCTGCCTGCCGTTAGTTTCCTGCACAAATCCTGTGTCGAGGAACGGATTTGTTACGCCGTGAATGACCTTTTCGGCCTTAATGAACAATTCTTTATCTGAACTGACTTCCTCAAAAGAAGGCAGCTTTTCGTACTTATATTTATCCGTCAGATTTTCTGTTTTACCCGCTATAAATGCAGTTCCTCTCAGATCACGAATCTGACCGGTACTCTTCCCTGCTTTTAATTCCTGAGCTATTTTCAGGATAGTTCTCTCGCCCTGCCCGAAAACAAGAATATCAGCTTTTGAATCTGCAAGCATGCTCCGCCTGACCTTATCCGACCAGTAATCGTAATGCGCGACGCGCCTCAGGCTTGCTTCGATCCCGCCTATAACGACAGGAACTCCTTTAAAATTTTCTTTCGCTTTATTTGCATAGACTATAACGGCCCTGTCCGGTCTTTTTCCGCCTGACCCGCCTTCTGAGTAATCGTCCGATCTTCTCGGCTTTTTTGAGGCTGTATAGTTATTGACCAATGAATCAACATTTCCGGAGGATATTCCCACGAACAGCCTTGGTACGGGCAGTTTTTGAAAATCTGCGTTTGATAATGTATCAGGCTGTGCGATCATTCCCACATTAAAACCTTTTGAAACGAGATATTTACCTATGATCGCAGTCCCGAAGGAAGGGTGGTCTATATATGCGTCGCCTGAAATTAAAATGACATCCAGATATTCCCAGCCGAGAAATCTCATTTCGTTTATGTTGACCGGCAGGAACATATCTTGTCCAGTTTTTATTCAGATATTTCTTTTATAAGATCTTTGAGCCTGTTTCTTGTACTGTTGTCTTTGTTCTGTGCAGCAAGTTTCTGTGCGGCCTTGAGCAGCAGAAGAGCGTCCCTTGTTCTTGAACTTTTACAATATACGTCGGCCAGTTCGAAAGTAAGCTCAATATACAGCTTTGAATAGTCAGAAATCTTAACGACTGAATGGCCTGCCTGAAGATTTAAGATCGCCTCTTTGTTCCTGCTCTTTCTTTTCAGTATTTTTCCGAGAAGCAGATAACCGAGAGCGATAAAATGAATATTTTTTGCCTTCTTTGAGTACAGCAGAGAATATTTCATATATTTAAGTATCCTGCTTATGTCGTCCTTTATCTCGTTCTTGTACTTATTGAACGGATCTTCCTCGTATTCAACTATCTCATTATAGAACATTTCCGCCAAATAATAATATATCATACCCATTCGTTTGTAAAGTTTTTTCTCCCGGTATATCTTAAGAGATTCTTTAAAGCTCTTTTCTGCTTCGGCATAACTCTTTTTTACAACTTTCAGTCTTGCTATATAAAGCAGTGAATATGCTCTCGCAAGGCTGCTGTTTATTTCTTTTGCTATCTTTCCGGCTTTGTTGAAACATTTCTCCGCCTCGATCTGATTGTTCTGAAGAATGTTGCATGCTCCGAAGTCCGTCAGCCTGTAGCTGATCTCTTCGAGGTTGTTAAGTGCCCTGAATATCTTTATCGACCTTTCAAAATTCGCCATTGCAGATGTCAGATCTTTTGTCTCAAGATATATATTTCCGAGCTGTCCTGCGCATGTGCCTTCTACATCCTTCAGGCTTAAAAGCGAAGCCGTCTCTAAAGCTTTCTCGTAGTACTTGACCGAATCCTTGACTCTGCCGAGCTTATATGTGATCTTACCAAGGTTTCCCAGAATAATTGACTGAAATTTAAGGTTATCATTCTTTTCGGCTATTTTCAATGCAGTCTGGAAAGTTGATATACTTTTTGTGAATCTGAACTGCGCCTCATAGATCATTCCGAGCTCATTTAGAAGAAAGCATCTGCTCTCGTAATTTTTAGTTTTTGAAATGTGAACAAGCGCTTTTGAGATATAGTTGACGGTCAGCTTAACATTACCTTCGTTTTTCTTAAAAAGAGCGTAATTTGTGTAAAGTCTTCCCTTTTGTTCATCATTCAGCTTGTATTTTCTCATTATGCTGGAAGCTTTATACAAAAGCTCCTTAACCCTTTTTGCCGGAGAAAAACTCATGGAATTTTCAAGTATGGTGCAGAGAATATCAAAATAGAACTGATAATTTTCAGATTTCTCATATTTGTTTATCAGAGTATATGAAGTTTTTCTTGCTTTGATCTGGTCGTTCATTTTGTAGAGTATCTTTATCTCTTCAAGTACAAGCCTGTCTTTTTTCTCCGGGTCAGAAGCGAACGCTATCAGTTTCTGGAGGTTCAGGTAAGCGCTTTCGATAAAATTCTTTTCTACGGCAGAATCATAACCTTCTTTCAGGCACTGAGCGGCTCTTTCATGATCTCCGGCGTGATAAAAATGATGCCCCTGCCAGTTCGCATGGCTAAGTTTTGATCTCTCTTTTGTTTCGATAAGAAGTTCCGCGACTTTTCGGTGCCATGATCTTCTGCTTTCGTCGCCTGCCGAAGCGTAAACCACTTCGCTGATTATCGGATGCGAGAATATATAATAGTTCTCGAGATAATATTTTTTAATAAATCCTGTCAATGCAATTTCTTCCAGATCACGGACATCAAAGCCCGAATAGTATTTTTTTACGATCAGATAATCGAACTTTACCCCGATTACCGAGCATGCCTGCAGAATTTCGAGCTGCTTCGGAGTAAGTTTTCCCAGGTTCTGCCTTACGATCTCTCTGATATCCGTAGGAATGTTTTTCTTTTTATAGTGTTTTGTTTTTTCAAGCTGATTTTCTTTTTCCAGAACCATCCCGTCCGTAAATACGAACCTGAAATACTGCTCGAGGAAGAACGGATTGCCTGCGGACAGTTTCAGGATCACTTTTTCTACTTCGGAAGACATTTTCTTTCCTTTGCTCAGCTGCTTTAAAAGCAAACGCATCGTGTCTTTTTTAAGAGGAGGCAGTTCCTGCGTGACCGGCTTTAGATATTTATTGAACTCTAAGTCGTCCTCGCTGTGATAGGTTATAAGAAATGATATTTTATTTATTTCACCTTTTTTATTGCGCCTGTTCCCCATTTCGACAAGATGCGATATGCTGTACTGGATCACATACTGCATCAGATCTTTTTCTTCATGCTTCAGATTGTCAATGTCGTCGAAAATAAAAATAACGCCTTCCGTTCGCTGAATATAATAATAATAGTTGAATATTATCAAAAGGCTCAAAGCTTCTTTCAAATTTTTCAGCCTCAATTCCGGAGTAAGTGTGTAATAAATACTGTCTTTTTCATCCACATTGTACATGATCTTGTAAAGAATGAAAAATTTGCTTTTGAACTGCTCGGATTCAAATTCGTCAGGCGCGTACTTCAAAAGTTTTGCAAAATATTTATCCAGCTTGGCTTTTACAGTCTCATTATCGTCGAATAATGTCACGCCTGAATCTTCTTCTATTATGTATTTGAACAGGTCAATTATATTATCCCTGTCTTCTACTTTCGAATGTATAATATGAAAATTCTCGTTCGACATTCTCTTTACTATTTCTTCGACCATTCTGGTCTTGCCGCACCCGTGCCAGCCGGTAAGCGTAATTATCTTCCCGCCCTGCCTGAGCATCTGATTAAGATTGATTATCTCTTTGTTCCTTCCGATGACTTTGTGCGAATACAGACCTTTAAGTGCCAGTTTGTCAGAATCCTTTTCGCATTCAAGCGAACTATCCTGTCCCGACAGTCTTTTTTCAGACAGCTTCTGTATGGACTTAATATCCCTTCCGGGATCAATTTCTCTCATTTCGCCGTCATTGACCGCGCCGGCTATATCGTCGAGTTTTGATGCCAGTTCTGATGTAATTAAATAAGCCGCCCTGTCTTCTGATCCTACAATGGAAGCGAACATAAAATCATCAAAATAAATGATCCTGTGCTTAAGCTTCTTAAAAGACGAACATATTTTATTTATCTCTTCTATACATATCAGTTTATTCGTAGAATCGTTATCGAATGTTTTCGGGAACGAGAAAGTGATGATTATCCTTATTCCGTATCTGGATAATTCTATCTTGTTGACGGCTCCGTCAAAATTGAATGAAAATCTGAATATTTTTTTTATCAGCTTGTTGAGTCCGAAAAAGTAATTATCCGTGAATACTTTGTAATCCGTCTCGTCAGTTGTTTTCTGTGCTGCGTCTATATATTCCTGACCGAATTCATGAATGTCGGAAAGCTCAATATCAATAAAAGTACCTTTTTTTATATCCGTGAACTCTTCTTCCTCATTATCCTTGAGAGTATTGTAAATATGCTCGGGGAGAAACGCTTTGATAATAGAGGTCTTAAGGTTCAGGTAATTATCGGCCGAACTGCTCACCGGTTCTATATTATAGCCTATCTTAGTAATTATATGACAGTTCTTCCTTTTGCAGTACTCTACTTTTTCTTTAACAGCAGTTAGAATCTCCTGAGACACTATAATATCGCCGTCTTTACCCTTAAATGCAGCTTCAAGAGCGTTCTTCGGCACATTTCCTAGCACAATTCTCTCTTTTCTTTTTTCATTCCCGAATATGATCTCGAGGAATTTACCGTTATCTATTCCGGCGCAAAAGTAATTTTCGAACTCAATATTGTGTTTTTTCTTTATTCTTTCCGAAAAGTCGCTGTATCTGACTTTCAGATCGTAAGCGCATTTTAAAGAGTGCCTGATAATTTCGTCTTTGGATTTTTCGATCAGTTCTTTTGTGAAAACTATGTCTATCTTATTGTCGCTTAAATTTAAAAATATCCCGCCGTTGTCATAAATGATCTCCAGAAATTCAGATATCAGATCGTTGAATATGCTTTTATAATTTAAAGAGAATTCCTCTGTTTCTTTCAGCTTTAAGAATAGTTCGTTAAACAGATTGAACCTTACGACAAGAACAGATCCTTCCTCGATGAACACCATATCATCGGTAAGCAGCTTGTTAGCGGTATTGTTCGGCAGAAATTTTTTAAGTTTTTTCAGAAGAAGTTCTGTGCTCATAATTATACCCTTTTCTAGTATTTTCTTTTAAGCATCCACTCTGTAAATTCTTTAAGCTCGGTCACATCATATCCTTTCGGAAATGAATTTATTATCCTTGCGGCATTTTTAATATATTTTGCGGCTTCTTCTTCAGCCTTCGTTATTATTCCATACTTTTCATATAATTTTTTAACTTTGATAAGCTCTGCTTTTGAGGCGTCTTCGTGACCTGCGATCGAGTTGAACACCTTCAGGTCTTTTGCTGACATAAGTTTTTTTGCCAGTATATACAGATAGGTTTTCTTCCCTTCCGACACATCGCTGCCGTAAGTTTTTCCGAACAGGGCTTCATCACCGGATATATCCAAAAGATCGTCCTGGATCTGAAAAGCAAGTCCGAGAGCTCTTCCGTAATCTCCTGCAAGGCTGATGATCTCATCCGGTGCTTCGGCGCACAATGCTCCTATCTGAGCGGGAACTGAGAGCAGAGCGGCAGTTTTATTGTTTATCATCCTTATATATTCTTTTTCTGTAACGTTTTCTCTTGTCTCGAATTCTTTGTCGTAAGCCTGGCCTTCGCACACTTCAAGAAGCCCGTCGGTAAAAACTTTAATAATTTTATCCGAATTCTTATATTTATCTTTTATCAGAACTCTATATGCAAGGCTTACTATACCGTCGCCTGAAAGCACTCCCGTGCTCAGGTCCCACTTTACATGAACCGTCTGCTGATTTCTTCTAAGATCATCGTCATCCATTATATCGTCGTGTACAAGTGTGAAATTGTGGAGAAGTTCTATCGCCAGCGCAGGATAAAGAACCTTTTTCTTTTTTCCTTTTAGCATCCTGTAAAAAATTCCGCACAGTATCGGCCTGACCCTTTTTCCTCCGATGTTTACTGCATAGCGCATCGGTTCATACAGAATAACCGGTTCCTGTTTGGTAAATACCTTTTCAAGCGATCCGTTTATTTCGTGCCTGTATGATTCTAATTTTTTATTAAAGTCCACAAACGCCCCGTTATTTTTTTTGTAAAGGTTCCATCGGCGGTGTTAATTTCTGCTGTACGATCCTGTAGAAATTACCCATAGTGTAATATAGAATTAGTCCTGAAGAAAGGTTATTGAAAAGGACTGTTAGGAAAACAGGCATAAAATACATCATCATTTTCTGGTTCGGGTCTCCCGATGTCATTGAATCTTTCATCTGGAAGAACATAGTTACACCCATAATGATAGGTAAGAGTCCGACATTTGCGCCGTACAGAGGTACGGAGAACGGGAGCGTGAACATTATCTCGGGCAGTGAAAGGTCATTTATCCACCATACGAATTCCGCGCTTCGAAACTCAATTGTAGCGCCGAAAACTATGAACATCCCGTAAAGAATAGGCATCGGCAGCAGTGTCGGCAGGCACATTCCGAAAGGATTTACATTGTGCTTTTTGTATAATTCCATCGTGGCAGCCTGCTGTTTCTGCATGTCGGATTTATATTTATCTTTGATTATTTTAAGTTCAGGCTGGATCCTTTTCATCTCCGCCTGACTTTTGTAGCTTTTTATCGTAAAAGGCAGAACGAGAGTATTAACCAGCAGAGAAAGAATTATTATCACAAGCCCGTAATTGTCAATATACTTATGGAGGAACTTAAGTGTCCAGTAAATACCCAAAGAGAAAGGTTTAACTATATTCCATCCCCAGTTCATGGTAAGCTCGAACCCTCTTTCGTATGACTTGTAAGTCTCATAATCGAGCGGTCCGAAATATACAAGCAGGTCTTTTACAGGAGTCTTACCTTTATCAAAACCCACAGAAAATCCCATCGAAGTGAACTGCGCTTTAGCATCTGCGTAAGCGGGATAATTTTCAAAAGAGGACAATTTTTCATCGTGAGCGGCAAAAAACACTTCAAAATATTTCGATCTTGTTGCGCCCCATTCAATGCTGCCTGTCACTTTCTCTGTATCATCATTGTTGTCGTATTCAACAAAATTGTCGCCGGATTTATAATATGTGGCTCTGTAATAGTCTTCCCTGTTCAGATTCTTTCCGCCGTCAGATACTTCAGAATATTTTACACCGTCCGGCCATGATATCTTTACTGCACCTGCATCAGAGAGCTCAGCAAAGATCGGAGTCGTATCAATCGAAAGATCGAATGAGTATTTGTCGCCGTAGAATTTTAATCTCTTTGAATATAGTATTTTTCCTGTACCGTCTTTGCAGGTAAGGATCAGTTCTTCCTCATTTCCTGATCCTGAAAGCACTATATTTTCTTTATCGGCCTCATAGATCACATCTTTCAATACAGAACCGTTCTTAAGATATATTTCCGTGTTCAGATTATTCGTATTTTCATTTATAAGTTCAATTACCTTGGAGGTGTCTTCTCTGCTTTTATAATGTTTCGCCTTCCAGCTTTTCACAACCCCGTTCTTCGTCGATATCAATGCAGAATAAAGATCGGTCTCGATTCTGATCTCTTTTTCTTCAGGGAGAAACATTCTGAGGCTGTCAGGCGTTGTGCCTGCAGTAAGCGCAGGCTCGATCAACGGATGATCAGAAATTGAATCAGAAACATTTACCTGATCTTGTGAAATATCTTTTGAAACATCCTGCACTCTCTCTACCGGCTGTTCCTTTTGAACCGGTGCCTGCTTAGGCATAAAGAAAGGGTAGATGATTATAATTATTGCGATCAGAACAAATGCTAATATTGTATTTTTATCCATTATAGTCCGGCTGTATTATTTATGGTTGTTTTTTTCTCAAAATGAAGCTTTTGAGCCCAGTTTTGCGGGGGATCCAGATATGCTCTGTTAAAAGGATTGCATCTTAAAATTCTCCACGACCCGAGTATGGCTCCTTTTATAACGCCGTACCGGCTCAGTGCCTCGACCGAATACTCAGAGCACGAAGGCACGAACGGGCATCTACTCGTTTTTAGCGGGGATATCAGTTTTTGATAGATTCTGATTAACGAAATTAGTGAATTTTTCACTCCCGACAACCTCCAAAAAATCATTTTTTAGTGAGGTGTAATCAAGTTCGGTGTACGGTCTTGGCGAAGTAATTATTATCTGAACCTGATCAGGGAAATACTGCTTATTCGTTCTGAATATCTCCCTGAACCATCTCTTGACTTTATTTCGAAGAACTGATTCTCTGCCCAGTCTTTTACTTACCAAAAAAGCCACTTTCAGCTTTGTAATCTCCGGGTTCGGTAAAAGGATTATTCTTATCGTTCCCGAATCGAATCTCTTTCCCCTTTTCAGAGTATCCGAGATTTCAATTCTTTTTTTAAGGATGAGATTCTTTTCTAAAGAATTCTCTTTCACCAAAATCTCACTTACCTTCTGATCTCGTCGCTTACAGTCAGTCTTTTTCTTCCGACCTGTCTTCTTCTCGCAAGAACTTTTCTTCCGTTCTTGGTTGACATTCTTTCTCTGAAACCGTGCTTGTTTTTCTTTTTCGTTATTGACGGCTGAAATGTTCTTTTCATTTGCTTCTCTCCGTTTATTTTAATCAACTTTTTTCTATAAAAATAGAGTATCGAATATAAACTTTATTTAATCGAATTGCAAATCTTTTTTGATGTTTATGTTAATAACGATATATCCGTTAGTTACATAATATTCCCGAACGATTTTTTTGATTCCAAGGTTGCGGTTTTATTAACTTTCCGCTATAAGTTTTATTTAATAATCACAAACTTTCCGATAAAATCATCTTTTTTATTATCCGCATCCTGAACATTGAAGATATATATTCCTGATACAACTGCCTGATTATTATCGCTGATCAGGTTCCAATATGCGCCGTTTTTTCCATACCAGTAAGGCGTATTCCATTCTGAATTGCCGTTATGCGCTATAACCTTTACGAGATCGCCTGCAAGCGTATATATCCTGATCACGCATCTGTCGGGTATATTTAAAAACACAAGCTTTCGGTACTCTTCCTGATATGTGTATTTACCGTCAAGAACTTCCCATCCCATTCCCGCATAATCTGCATCGCCACGATAAGGATTAGGAATGACTATGATATCACCCGACTTGCTGAGCGTAGATGTCACTGTTGCTGTAGCATTTGATTCAGGGCTTGATTTTATTGCAGGAACTCCCATTTTGGGTGCGCCGTAGTCCGATGCCGTGACCGCTATGAACTTCTGCTGTGCTAAAGTCTGATTATGCAGAACGAATTTGTAATTTCTTACTTCATCCCATTCCGGATACGGGCTCGGTTCAGTAGTGCAGGTAAATGTCATATCAGCCCCGACCGAATGATCTTCTTCAAGATCCCTGTTGTCTCCAAAGGGGACAAGCTTATATATCTTCGGCCCGATCGTAAGTGTATATGGATAGTCCCCAGGATGTGCGTAAACGGTATCGGCATGTACGGGATTGTCGTAATAATCCTTTGGATCAGCTACATTCTGATACGCAAAATTCATGAGATCAACACTGAATATGGTTGTAAAATTTCCGAGCTGCCTGTCCGGTGATAATTCAACATGATAGCCTTCGAAATCATGCAGCCTTGTATAAGGATCGAAAGTAAATTCCGGACCTGCTACTCCGATGCTGCCGTCATCCTTTTCATAGAACTCATGACTTGTCCATTCGACCGTTATATCATCATCAAGCTCGGTTACTGTGATCTTAGGCGGCGGTGGCGCAGGCGGAGATGTAAAATCGGGTACTCCGTCACCAGCGTCTATTCTTCCGTTGTCAAAACCGTATCTTATCCAAGATCCCTGCGGGTAAACACCGTTTGATTTGTCGTACTTGACCATATAACCGTAACCTTCTCCGTCAGTAAGGTTGCCGCTTATCCCGTAATCGCCTTCAACATGCTGTCTTCCGAAAGGAAGAAGCATATCTTCAGTTTCGGCAGTATATCCGTAATAATCCGTAACAGGAGCATTGAAAGTTGTCATCTCATAGTCATTTTCGCCTGTGTCCGGACCGATGTATGGAGAATCAAGCCACCAGCAGTATGCATCGCCTGCGAAATCTCCGAAAATCCCGTCCGCGCCAACATCCTCACCGAACCAGCCGTCTTTTTTAGTCGCACCCCATCTTGTCACAGGCGTATCGTACATTGGTGTATCAAAGACCCTTTCAGCCCATACCACATTATTGAAAGCATCATACCAGCCCTGATCGTAAAGAGACACATCAAGCCCGTCGGTCAAGTCAACCACAGTTGAATCCACGTAATTCGGATCCTGCTCGAGCCTTGTATGAAAATCATCGCTCACCATAATAGCTAAAGTAAGTTTAAGTGAATCTCCATAAGCAAATTTCCATACTTTTTTTGACTGTATCACATCATCCGGCTCTCCGTCAAAGTCTCTGTCAACAGCTACATTCACATAGCTCTCATATCCGAGAGGTCCGAATCCGAGTAGAAAACTGGAATGATAGCCGTTTGCAAAGTCATTTAGCATTCCTATACTGCCGTTAGAATATTCGCCCTCCGGTACTGTTCCGCTTACGATCCACGGCTGCCATTTCTCCGCCTGTGGTATAGGTGTACCGTCTGTCTGAGTATCCATCCCGAGATACACTTCCCTCATTGCTGTCTGGTTATGATCGAATTCGTCATTCGACATTAGCATATATCTTCCTTTTTCACTCATCGGTAATGAATTTGTAACACCGCCATATAGAGGAATGTCTTGACCGTCTTCTCCCCAGGGAAGCATTATATTTTCGTTGTTGTCATCATCGTATCCCCGTTGTTCAGGCGTCAGGTCATACATCCAGTCATCATGCATTCCAACTTTCCATTTTGGTGCCCAGCCGTAATGTACATATCCACTCCAATTGTTGTAAGAATATCTAAGATTAGGGTTTGGATTTCTCAGCACTCTTATGCTGTAAACGCCTGTTGCACCATCCATATTATTGCCTGCGCCTGGTTCGAATATATTATATGAATTTAGATCGTAATCATACTCTCTTCCGTCATTATCAGCAGCCCACACCATGTTCATGTCTACAGCCTTTCTTTCTCCCGTAGCAGGATCAATGTAGCCTTCCCATTTATCTATAAATCCACAGATGTCATCTGAAACTCCGCCGTATTCTCCGGCATTTGCCTCATTATAGACAGAATTGTCTATTGCATTGCCTATGAACAGATCATAAATATCCCTTTTATCTTTGTTCCTGTTATAAAATGTGTAGTCAATAATGATAAATTTTTTAGCGTAATCATAAGGCCATGCATAGCTGGTCTGCTTGATTTCTATACCCAACGGTGTATGGTAAGTATCATCCCAATAGTCAAATGCCCGGAAGGTTGTGCATTTATCTGTGAACATAGTAGCAAACTGCTCGTAAGCCGTAGCTTTGGGATCATATACCTGTTCAAACATGCAGTTCAGCCTTCCCTGTATATTTGATGTCTCGTAAATATTACCCAAAGTCCATCCTTCAGGATCGTTTTCAAATTCAGTAGGCAGAAGTTCAGGCATCGGATAAATCCAAAAATAATCTCCTGTCGAAACATGCGGCCCGTCGAACAATACAGCTGAACTACCGTCCAGTTGTATTACTGTTGATTCAAGGTAACCGCCTATCCATAAAGAAGACAGTCTTAGATATATCATTCCTGACCCGGCCGGCATTTCCAATGTTTTTACATCTTTACCTGTACATTCATCCTTAAAAATGCAGTCATCGAGCCATGGGTTGATAAATGGATTCCATATACAAACAGTACCGAAGTTATTTACAAGCATGTTAATTTCACCAATTCTGTGAGTCCTTGTTTTGAGCAGATTTGTATTGAACCTTAACCCTTTTAAGCTGTTTTCTTCATATAAATTTTTATAATAATCTTTAATTTTCGAGTATTTCGGATCAAGTAGAAAACTCTGACTAAAAAGATAATAAACCAAGAAAAGTGTTAAACAGGTAAGTTTTTTCATTTTTTCTCCAGTTCGAACCAGTCTATCATTGCTTTAAACATTTCAGATACCTTATTTTCGGAATTATCCATAAAATATAAAGGCATTGTGAAAAAGGCTGTCTGGAACAGTCTGTTCTCTTCAATGTATCTTATCGCTACAGAACCCGAGCGTTCCAGAACCGGTCCGACGGTATCACCTGTGACCCTGTTTGTTAAAATGAGAGAATGTTTAAGCGTGTCAGTTTCATTTTCCCATGGAAAATCGAAAGAGTAATCAGAATTATAAGGCAGTTTCGGAAGATCATAAATTGATTTATAGCCGTAAACGATCTCGCCTTTATAAGCTTCCAGTACGGGAACTCCGGTAAATACGGTGCCTCTGTCCTTTAATGCGTGCTGCCTTATTCTGCCTCCCGTACCCGGCGGGCTGTTGTACCATGCTTCGTTTACTTTTGTGCTGTCTATCCTTAAAGTGTTTACAGGTAAGTCCGGCACATGCTCGTAAAGCTCGGCTCCGATAAAGTCATAATTATCCGCCATATAATGATCGGCGCAGTACTGTGTAGAATCCGTGCCCGGTATCGTATAATAGGTTTTATATTCCGGAAAATCCATGAACTCTATCCCGAAATACTTGCTGAAGAATATCCTCAGATCGGTATTAGTAGCAGGAACTGAAACTGATACTGCTACATTGTCGTAAATATCTTTTTCAAATATCTGTCTGTACGGTTTTTTGTACATATTAACAGGAAGCTGCGAAGGGATCTGATTATATTTTTCGCCCTGCACAACTGAAGGTCCGACAATGAATACTTTTCCGCCGACATCAAGGTAATTTTTTAATGCGATCTTATATCCTGCATAGCCTGTCTCTCCGTTAAAATTAATTCCGTTATATGTGCTTCTGTCTTCGGAAGAGAGAATAACGAGCCTGTATTTTATAAGTTCCCTGATATTCGGTGAGTAATAGGTTCTGCCGCTTTCGGTTACTGTTTTCTCAAACCTGGCTATTTTATACCAAAATAAAGAATCGGCTGTCATATCTCCTTCAGGTTTACAACCTGAATATTCAAGCAGACCTTTGTAGAACTCGGTAACTTTTGAAGCTTCCGGATTTCCCATCCACTGCGAATAAGCCGGCGGAGGATAAAGCGTGGGATCAGTATCGTCAATAAATAGAATTCCTTTTTCAAATGTCGGCGCGAAAACCTCAAAATTGATCGTGGAATTAAATCCCGACGGTTCAAAAGCATCGTCTCTCACCCATACCCTGAAAGAGTACCTGCCGTTCTTATTGTTGTTATAAATAATTCCTGAAAATGAAGCCGACAGATTCTCTCTGCTCCAGTCCCTTGAAGCGATCAGCGTGTCAGGTTTTAACGGCTCTCTGAGTTCAAAAAGTTTCCATTGAAATTCAAGTTCAACATCCATACCGTCAGGGTCTTCACCCATCCATTTAAAATCAATTTCTTTCCAGAATTCATTCGGTTCAGGCATGATCAGCTGAGCGGAATCCGTGCCTACGGTGATCCAGTACTTGTCGAAACCGTTCACGCCAAGTTTGTCCGAATAAACCATAGGATGCTTGGGCCTTACATTAGTTCTTTTAAATATCTTTGATTTTACCGGTGTCATCTGTCCTGATTCGTCCATTCCGGCTATAAAAAATTTTGAATACACTGCTTTGAAAGTGACGCTTACGGTATCTCCTGTATCGGTAATTACATCACCGTAATCACGCAGATCCATAAAACAGGTATCGGCATTATATTTGTAATAAGGAAGTGATATATTGGCATAAGTTTCATAAGTGGAAGTCCATTTATCAATAGGTAGAACACCGAAAACAGAAGTTTCGTTTACAAATGTATCCGTAGTCACTGTATAAAAATATTTAAGCTTTATACCGTCAGTATCGTTTCCGTACCATTTTATAGTAGTCTTTTTACTGCTTGTCGAATCAGTCGTATCGTATAAATAAACAACAGGCGATAAGTTTTCCGGATCCGCTCCTTTATAATCGGATGAACATGCGTAGAACACAGCCATAATCGCAGCGATATAAAAGAAAATGCAGTATTTGCTGATTATTTTTACCATAAATAGCTCACTCCGAATCTGTAATTTCTTCTTTCAGCTATGTTTGAAGGATTTTCGAATATTTCTATCAGGTTCGAGTTATCGGTGTCAGTATAGAAAGCTTCGCTTCTTGTGTTCCATGTGCCCGTATCAGAATACACGCTTTCCACATTGATCTTATCGAACAGATTGAACACATTAAATTCGAATCTGAGTTTTCCGAATTTCTTTGACAGCTTGACATCGGTGTTCGATGTCCACGGGAGTCTTTCAGAATTTGTAATGATCTTGTTCGGATCAACATCCCCGTCATAATAATCAACAGACGGAGTAAAAGGCTTGCCGCTTCCGAAATCCGTGCTTACGCTCAAAGTCCAGTCGTCCGTATATGGAATACCATTTATAGTCTGTCCGGGTCCGTAAACCAGCGCGAAATATGAATTTATCGTATGCCTTTCATCCCAGTCAAGCGGAAATTCTTTTATCACAAGCTCATCGTCATAAATGTTCGATGTCTGTGTAGAGGATTTGCCGTAGGCATAAGAAAAAGTGTAGGAAAAACTCCACAGATAGTTATCTTTAAGCGCTTTATCAACTGTAAGCTCGATCCCTCTGGATTTGCCGTAGTCGGAATTTGTAAATACTGTGGCATCATCAGCGATCGTAGAACTGTATGTTTTTGTGTTTATCATATCATAAATATCTTTAAAATAACCTGTGATATCCAAAAGATAATCTCCGAACTGATTTACCACTCCCAGTTCGTACTGAACATTCCGCTCGTATCCCAGATTCATATTACCGAACAACGGGTTTGAAACGGCTTTAGTATTGGTATCGAATACCAGCGTATATTGAGGCAATTGGTAAAGGTGACCGTAAGAAAAGAACAGCTTTGAAGTTTCAGAGATCGAATGCGAGATTCCGAATCTGGGGCTTATTACAGCCTTGATCTGATCAATTTCATCGTCATAGCCCGGTAAGCCTTCGTCATATTTTTCTTCGTAATCGCTGACGGCCTTGTCGTCCAGTATTCTTGTGTCAATCCTAACTCCGGCGTTGACGACGAGGTCCTCGAACTCCATTTTATCCTGAACAAACGATGAGAATTCTTTCGGTTGATAGCTGTAAATTGTTTTCTCCCTTCCTCTTTCAGGGTAGGGATCGCCGTCCGCGACTTGGTACATTTCTGTATCATAAGTCGTGTACGGGTTTATTACGCTGTAATAATCAAAATCGTTTAAAACAAGCTCAAAACCTGTTTTGATCATGTGGAATTTGTCAACCTGATTAGTATAGCTGCCCTTTAATTTTGTTACCGTATTGTCAAACAGGCTGTATGTGATCCCGTCAAGATATTGTCCGCCCTTCAGAAATCCGTTATTTTTGTTCCATGAATTATCGTAGTTGTAATCTGTAAATTCTTCGCCGGTATCATAAGATTCATTCGGTCTGTCGTAAGTCTGGTTTACATCAGGATTCCTGTTTATCCAAGTACAGAATTCATTATGCGTAATTTCTCTTAAATTTGGCAGATTGTCATAAATATCTTTCGGAGCTTTAAAACTCGTGTATGTTCCTACATATTCATAGCTGTCCGCATTGACTCTCCAGCCTAGATCATCTTCCGTTGTGGAAGATCCGTAAGGCCTGAATTCGCAGTAAGCTTCAAATTCGTCGAAAATCTTATCTCCGGCTCCGTTGTAAATGTTGTTTATTCTCGGAATATCCTGCGTGGGCGATCCGAGTGACGATTTTAAGTTCGCGAAATCTTCTTCTTTGTATGTAAAGCTGATATACTGGTCAATTAGATCATAAGTTATGCTGTTTATTACCACGGTCTTTCCCGTAGAGGCTCTGGAATACAGAGTATCAGCCTGATAGAACGGGCTGGCAATATGATGGGTTACCCTTTCATAAAAATCAGCCCGTCTAAGATCTTTGTGTATTTCTTCTATGCCGAGTTCGGTATTTACCCGCAGAGTGTAGATCTTCAGCTCTGTCGTCGTTTCCGGATCCCAAATCCCGTTAGGCAGTTCCGATATTGTTTCCTCATTATTTTTTATTACATTATAAAATTTTCTCTGGTCAACGAAAGGCTCTCCGGTGTCATTGTAAGTATCTCCGTCAACATAAGGTTCGTCAGCTCCGGGGAACTCGTTCTCGGGTGAATACAGATCAACTTCATATAGCCCGTTCATATTGTTATCGGAATAACCTTCGACTATTTCTCCGTACAGGCAATCTCCGTTAAATCCGGAATATGAAGTCCCTTTTTCCCAGTGGTCCCAGGCATTATTACCGTTCGAATCGAAAAGCCTGTCACCGTCCCATACGCCGTTCATATTTGCATCATAAGCGGGATCAAAAGGAATGAAAATGTCTCCTGCATCGGTATCGCAAATACCGGTATCTGAATTGTTATCAAAAAACTCGCGGTCAAAATATCCGTTCTGATTAGAATCGGTGTAGCCTTCGGCTTCTCCGCCGTCCCTGACTCCGTTCTTTTTTACATCGTTGTTTCTGACAGGGTCATCGTAGCTGATAGTGAACCTGTCCATCGAATCCGACATCACAAAATCCCCGGGATCGTTCCCGCCGGGCAGGCTTTCATACTGTCTGTTATAGCGGGAAAAGATCAGATCGTAATAGCTGTTCCGGTTTATATTGTGGCGCCATGTTATATTCAGTACTGAAACATCCGAAATTGTTTCCGTAGCTGTTTCCGGCGTGTAACGGTAATAATAATCGTATTCTATCCCGTGCTCTCTTGATTTCATGTACGATGCGCTTAGCTTCATTGTCGGATTAAAATCATAAGCTCCTTTCAAAATAAGATTGAAAGTATTTTCGCGCCTCTGGGGCATTTCAAATCCGAGTCCTGTCAGATCGTAGTCTTTGAACTTAAAATACTCACCGTCAAGATCGCCTTTAAGCCTGTACGATTCAGCAAAACCGTTCTGCGTCGTAAGATCAGTTCCGATATAGTAAGTAGGTTTATTGCCGTTTATGGAAAAAGGTATTGGCCCGCTCAGGCTGAATTCTCCTCTGTCGTAATTGAGAGTGCTTTTTCCTGTAAAAAAATCTGTTTCGTATTTTACATGACCGCCTGTTTTTTCCTGATCGCCTGTTTTCAGTATAATATTCACGCTCCCGGAAAGGGCATCGCCATATTCAGCATCAGGCACACCTTTCATTATGTTGAAAGACTCTACATTTGCAAAATTTATTTCTACAGGATTCGTCTTTGCGCCTGTCGGATCGCCGATCATTATACCGTCTATTATGTAATTTACTTCTCCCGATCTCCCGCCTCTGAAGTGCAATTCGCCTTCTGCATCTTTTTTTACGCCTGCTGTCGCATTCAAAACGCCTTCAACTGTCGTAACTGCCAGTTTGTCAACATGACCCATGTCAATACTGCGCATGGATGTAGTAACATCTTTTTCGACTTTCTGCTCCATTGCCACTTCAACGTCGATCGTTTCGAGTTCTATTACCTGTGATGATATACTAAAATTCTGGCTTGTGGATAAGCCTGTTTTTACTTTCACATCTTTTGCTTCTTTTGGAGTGTATCCGACAAATTCGGCTTTTAAATTGTAAGTTCCTGCTCTTATGCCTATAATAAAATAATATCCGCCTGCATCGGTCTCTGCACCATAAGTTGTGCCTATTACGGTTACATTCGCGCCCGGGAGCGGATCACCGTTCTCGTCGGTAACATAACCTTTTATTTTTCCTGCAGCCTGACAATAGGCTGTAAATAAAAACAGTAAATAAAATAACAGAATATTTCTGATAATCAGCCTGATCGCTCTACCTCGTCAGCACCATTTTTTTAGTTTCAGCTCTACCGTTTACATTCAGTTTATAGAAATAAACTCCTGAATTCAAAGTTGATGCATCGAAATTTACCGCATGAGAACCTTTCAGCATTTTCTCATCTTTCAAGTCAGCTACAAGCTCGCCTTTCGTGTTGAAAACAGAAAGCTTTACTTTTGAGTCATTCTGCAAATCAAATTTTATCTCAGTTGACGGATTGAAAGGGTTCGGATAATTTTGCTCCAAAGTAAAATCCTTTATCATACTTACCTGCTCAGCTTCAATACCCGTACCCGTACCCGTGATCTTCCACACTTTTAAAAATTGCTGAAAGTCTTGAAAGCTTTCGGGGGGATCTACAATAGGGTTCGCTTCATCATAATACTGGCAAGCCGCATAAACAGTCAAAACCCCATCGTCAGTGCCGGAGGCGACATTCGTCCCACGCGTAGAAATTGACCATCCTCCCTCATGTATCCCGGCAGTTTTTGTAAGATTATGAACATATCTTAATTCATATTCTTCGCCGGGTACAAACTCATTTGGAAATGTCACTGTTTTATCGAACGACCATGTCTTTCCGTTATCAGCCGAATATGAAAAATATGCGTCATCTATATAAAAATATTGCTGATAAATATAAGGATTTGATTGCCATCTTATTTCCGGCCTGTCCCACCATGTGGTATAAATAACACCGTTACCGGCATATCCAACGGAACCTGCTCCCATATACCATTCATAGTGATTATCATCAATGCCCATATAATTCCCGATAAAGCTGATATCTTTCCAAACAACTCCTGTTGAAGTGATCTCACCGATAATGTCATAATATCCTGTTACGACTTTTTCGTAATTTTTTTTAAATCTCAACATTGTCGGATATTCTGTAGTCGTTGCTTCAACCTTTGCGATCACATGAACATAATTGCTTTCAGTACATACAACATCAAGTTGCGAGGGAAAGAAAGGGTAATTTAAAGGATACTCGCTGTAAACAGTATTTCCGTCTTGGTCAATACCTATTGAGTCTTTCGGAGCCATCGTGTTATACCAGTCGAATTTGTCATTAATACGCGCAGGTATAAAATTATTGCCTTCGTTCCTTAGTGTATTCCAATTTGCTTTAAAATCCCCTGTTGACCAGTCAGCCCCCCAGTTTGTCGTATATATATATCCAAGGCGGGGCTTATAAGTAACATCAACCGGATTGCCTTCTGAATCGTTTACAATAAAAGTTTTATCAGTGTAGTTAATCACTGCTATCCCGTATCCGTTGCCGTTACCGTAAATATCTTTTACATAAGAAGGTTTTATGTATCCGATAGAAGAAAATTCTGTATCCGGATTGCCCGGTTCAAAAAGTAGTTCGTTATAATCTGACCATTCCCAGCTCTCAAGTTCCGCCGGTGTATTCGATCTGCCTACGATAACAAAGTAAGAGTTGCTATATCCCGCACTGGATGTTCTCTTCCACGAAGTAGTCCAGTAATAATAACCGTCAACAGGGTTATAAGCTACATCGCCTGTCGCAAACCAGGCGCTTGTAGTTATTGTTCCGTTTACAGCCTCTATTCTCTTCGGTGCTGACCATACGGCATCGTCCCAGCCGTTTGTAGCATCGCATACAGTAAACATAGGTTGTGAATACGCGGTATTTAAAATATCTGCATCATTAAATAAGGCGAAGAAATATCCGTTTATAAATTCACAGGCATACATGAGCCTACCTCCCGGATCACCGACTTGATCTCCGGTTTCGCCCTGATAAATTGACTCATCATAAACAACTGCTGAACATCCGTAAAATGCAGTACCCCATGAACCTACTGTACCGCCTATTGCTCCCAACCCAGTATCAGAAATTTTCCTGTAAACCGATCCGACCATAGTTCCGGTAGCAGGATCAAGATTTGTTTGAATTTTTCTGTTGTAAGGCAATGTCCAGCTGTAACCACAAGAGGCATTATCGAGAGTAGTGTTCACTGTTGCAAAACCCAAAGCAATCAAGTTTTCTACAAAGATAGCTGTGATTATTAAAATGCCAAATGAAATAATTTTTCTCATTTTTCCCTCTTTTACCTCGTCAGCACCATTTTTTTGGTTTCAGCTCTTCCATTTACTTTTAGTTTATAGAAATAAACACCTGAATTTAAAGCTGATGCGTCGAAATTTACCGCATGAGAACCTTTTAACATTTTTTCATCTTTCAAGTCAGCTACAAGCTCGCCTTTCGTGTTAAAAACAGAAAGCATCACTTTTGAATCGCTTTCTAAATTAAATCTAATTTCAGTTGACGGATTGAACGGATTCGGATAATTTTGCTCCAAAGTAAAATCCTTGATCATACTTACCTGCTCAGCTTCAATGCCCGTGCCCGTTCCTGTGATCTTCCATACTTTCAGGAACTGCTGAAAGTCATCAAAACTTGTAGGAGGATCAAGAATAGGATTTGCTTCATCGTTGTATTGGCATGCAGCATAAACAGTAAGCACGCCGTCGTCAGTGCCGGGTGCAATGTTCGTCCCGTGCGTAGAAACTGACCATCCACTCTCATGAATCCCTGCAGTTTTTGTAAGATTGTGAACATACCTCAACTCATACTCTTCACCGGGTACATATTCATTTGGGTAGGTCACGGTTTTATCGAACGACCAAGTCAGGCCATTATCCGCAGAATAAGAGAAAAAGGCGTCGTCCAAAAAGAAATATGGTTCATATATGTACGGATTTGCCTGCCATCGGGTTTGAGGCCTGTCCCACCATGTTGTATAAATAACTCCATTACCCGCATAACCAACCGAACCTGCACCCATATACCGCTCATAATAATTGTCGTCTATACCCATATAATTTCCGATAAAACTGATATCTTTCCAAACAACACCGGATGTTGTTATTTCTCCGATAATATCATAATAACCGGTTACGACTTTTTCGTAATTTGTTTTAAAATTAAACCTATCCTCAGTAGTTGATGCATGGATCTTTGTTATTACATGTACAATGTTGCTTTCAGTACAAACAACATCTATATCTCCCATCGGATAAGGATAATTCAAAGGATATTCGCTGTATATTATATTCCCGTTCATGTCTGTACCTATCGAGTCCATTGGAGCTATGGTGTTATACCAGTCGAACTTGTCGTTAATCCTTGCAGGCATAAAATTATTACCTTCGTTTCTAAGAGTTTTCCAATTTGCTTTATAGTCGCCAGATGACCAGTCTGCACCCCAGTTCGTTGTATAAATATAACCTACCCGGGGTCGGGATGACACATCGACTGAATCTCCTTGAGAATCATAAACAATAAATGTTTTATCAGTATAACTAATCACAGCGACTCCATAGCCGTTCCCGTTCCCGTATATGTCTTTAGCATACGCAGGCTTTATAGCCCCTAAGGATGTAAACTCAGTATCTGGATTTTCAGGAGTGAAATACAATTCGTTGTAGTCCGTCCATTCCCAGCTGTCAGCTACCGCAGGTGTATTTGATCTCCCTACGATCATAAAAAAGGAATTACTGAATCCGTTGCTGTATGTTTTCTTCCATGATGTGGTCCAATAATAATAACCATCGGCGGGATTATACGCAACATCACCAGACCCGTACCATGCGCTTGTATTTATTGTTCCGTTGACAGCCTCGATCCTTTTCGGTGCTGACCATACGGCATCGTCCCAGCCGTTTGTAGCATCGCATACTGTAAACATCGGCTGAGAAAATTCGTAGCTTGATGAAGTGTCAAGATCACTGAATAAAGCAAAATAATATCCGTTTATGAATTCACAGGCATACATATTTCTGCCTCCCGGATCACCGACCTGATCGCCGGTGCCGCCCTGATAAATTGACTCATCATAAACAACTGCCGAGCTGCCGTAAAATACAGTACCCCAAGAACCGGTAGTACCGCCTATTGTTCCTGAGCCGGTCGAAGCGATCTTTCTGTAAACTGATCCGACCATCGTTCCTGTCGCAGGGTCAAGATTTGTCTGGATCTTTCTGCTGTCAGCCCCTGCCCAGCTATAGCCGTTCGGCGAATTGTCGAAAGTCGAGTTCGATGTTGAGAAACTCAATGCAAAAGCTTCGGGTGCCAGTATCACCGCGAACAAAAGGAAAAGTAAACTTTTATTCAGGATTGTGCGTGTCATTGTCTCCTCCTTATACTCTCTATTGTTTTAAATATAATGAATAAATTATAATTTTGCATAAATTATTTATATACGATATTATTTTACGGGTTTTAGCGGCCGGGCGTAATCGAAAAATCGAAAAATCGAAAAATCGAAAAATCGAAAAATCGAAAAATCGAAAAATCGAAAAATCGAAAAATCGAAAAATCGAAAAATCGAAAAATAAGGGATATTGGGCAAAAATAATATAAATTAGATACTGACATTTATCACTTCCACATATTCGACTGAAAGACAATATAAGGCATCTGCAGAAAAATCAAAAGATTAATTTAAAAAAGTATATATTTAAATGGTACCAAAAAGTTTAAGTTATACAAGAAACTTTTTATGTTTTTGCCAATAGTTTAAGTTATACAAGAAACTTTTTAGATGTGCTCGGTGCAGAACTCTTTGCGGCCGCATTTTTTGCAATGCTTACCCATCCAGACAGTATCGTACTGATCCATGATCTTATTCACTATGGATTCGTTGTCAGTGATGAACCCGTTCTCAAAATTGCGCGTGTTCTCGCTTTTTGATCCCATACCCGCTCCGGTAAGGTTCGCGCTTCCGGTGTATGCAAATGTTCCGTCAATTATAACGATCTTGAAATGCACTCTCGGACATAATAGTCTTTCCATTCCTTTGAAAAGCGCGGGGTATTTATCGAATTCCTCTCTGAATATCTCGCCCGGTTCTTTAGCGTGGATCAGCCTTATTTCCACGCCTTTTTTTATCAGATCGGAGAGGACCTCGAGAAAAGGCACCATCTTGGTCTTTTTCTTTACATAAAGATCTTTTATGTCGCTTGTGCCGATCCAGACAAATTTTTCAGCTGAAGGGATTCTTTCCTGAATTACCTTTTCGTAAATATCTTTGTTCGTAATGAATTCAATGTTCATTAAGCTTCCTTTGAAGTAAAATTCCGCTAATAATGAAGATCAGGCCTATGAAAGTTGATGCGAGTATTTCTTCTTTCAGTATGAAATTTATAAATAAAAGCGACAGGAACGGTGAAAGAAAGATCAGGTTGCTTACCTTTGCAGTTGTCTCGGATAGTTTCATCGCTTTAGACCAGAAGAAGAAAGTGAGTCCCATTTCAAAAATACCAAGATAAGTTCCGCCAAGCAGCCCGCTGAAATTTATTGACCTGAAATCCGAAACGAAAAATGTTACTATCGTTATATAGATCGTCCCGAATACAAAGTTAAGGAACAGCCTGACGGTTTCGTCTTTATCATCTTTTGAATTATATATCCAGTAAAGAGCCCAGAAGAAGGCTGAACCGAGAGCAAGCGAAACTCCCAGGGCATTTGTGAATCTGAATGAAAATACATCACCCTTTGTAGATATTATATAAACACCGAGAAAGCTTATGAGTATGGCAAGAAAGCTTTTTAGAGTGATCTTCTGCTTCAGCAGGGGGATCGAAAGAATAACGAGAATAATCGCCCAGAAATAATTGAGCGTCTGAGCTTCCTGCGCGCGTAGAAGGCTGTATGCTTTCAGAAGTATCAGATAATAAATAAAGGGATTCAAAGCTCCAAGAAATGCCGAATAAAAATAATCTTTCATGTTCAGATCTTTAAAAAGTGCAGTCTTTTTCTGAAACATTAGTGAAATGAATAGGATTATTGCAGAAGAAACCGATGCAATAAACAGCATCTGAAACTGGTCTATCTCTACAAGTGTTAATTTGAATACAGTAGCCACAGTTGACCAGAAAAATACTGCAGCGAGCGCAAAGATATAAGCTTTTTTTTGATCTTTCACTCTGATGCCTTTAATTTCTCTTCAAGTTTTTCGTTCAGATCAGCCCATTCGTCCATTTTATATGCCAGCTGTACCTCGATGTTTCCTATCTCTCTGCTTAAGGACATCGTTGTTTCATAATCGTGCTCTAAACCGCCTGAAAGCAGCGATTCTATCTCGGCTTTTCTGATCTCATAAGTCTCGATCTCAGCTTCGGTTTTTTCAAGTTTCTCTTTGAAATATTTAGTTTCCTTGTGAAGCTGATTGCGCCTGTCAGCCTCTGCCCTTTTCTGATCTTTGGATTTGAACGCGGTTTTATACTCTTCCTTTTCTGAAGTTTGTACCTGAGCTGCCTGGTTTTCAGCCTGAGCGCGTTTTTCTATATAATAACTGTAATTACCTTCGATTATCTTCAATGCGCCGTCTTTTATCTCGTAAACCTTATTGGCAAGCTCGTCTAAGAAGAACCTGTCGTGAGATACGATTATGATGGTTCCTTCGTAATTTAAAAGAGCTTCCTGGAACAGGTTCTTTGTAGCTGTGTCAAGATGATTTGTAGGCTCGTCGAGAATAAGAAGATTACTTTTGCTTAAAAGTATCTTCAGCAGCGCCATTCTTGACTTTTCGCCGCCCGATAAAACTGAAATGGGTTTATAAATATCATTACCGGAGAATAAAAATGCGCCGAGCATCGACCTTAATTTTGTATCGTTCTCAGCAGAACCGCATGACTGGATCTCTTCCCAGATGTTTCTTTCGGCATTAAGATTCTCGCTGCTTTCCTGTGAAAAATAAGCAGGAATAACATTCAGCCCGAATTCGACTGTTCCGGCAGTAGGTTCAGTTTCTCCGAAAACTATCTTGAACAAAGTTGATTTACCGGCGCCGTTCTTTCCCACAACCGCGATCTTTTCTCCGCGGTATGCCGTGAAATTGATATTTTCAAATACTTTCAATTCGCCGTAAGATTTAGCCAGATCCCTGACTTTAACGACTTCATTACCGCTTTTAGTTGAATCGGGGAATTTTATTTTGATCTTCTTTGATTCATTTTCCAATTCGATCACATCGAATTTCTCGAGCATCTTTATCCTGCTCTGAACCTGCGGCGCTTTGGATGCTTTTGACCTGAATCTGTCTATAAAATCCTGTATCCTTTTAATTTCTCCCTGCTGAGCTTCATATTCCTTTTTCAGAGCTTCAAGCCTTCTTTCTTTTTCCTTGAGGTAGAATGAATAATTTCCGCTGTAAATGTTGAACTTGCCCTTTTTAAGCTCAATTATCTTGCTGACCATTTTATCAAGAAATCTTCTGTCGTGCGATACCGTCAGAATTGCTCCCTGATGGTCCCTTAAGTATGATTCAAGCCATTCCATGCTCTCCGAGTCCAGATGATTTGTAGGCTCGTCTAAGAGCAGTATATCTGCGTTCTTTGAAAGAACTACCGCCAGATTGATCCTAATCTTCCAGCCGCCTGAAAATTCTGTACAGGGGCGGGAATAATCATCATCTTTGAATCCAAGACCGGACAGGATTCTTTTCGCCTCTGAGTCAAATGAATAGCCGTTCTTAATATCAAACTCGTGGAGAATGTTTTCATATTGTTTCAATATCTGAATATATTCGCTGCTCTCATGATCGCATTCAGATATTTTCTTCTCCAGCCCTTTTATCTCAGCTTCGATCTCAGTTATTTTTGCCGATCTTCTCATGAATTCAAGAACGGTGATCTCAGGAAGTTCGGTAGCTTCCTGCGATAAGTAAGCTATACTCTTGCCTGATCTGATCTCAATTGAACCTTTGTCAAGATAGACATCGTCCATCAGGCTACGCAGAAAGGTAGTTTTACCGGTACCGTTATCCCCGACTATACCGATCCTTTCCGTGTCTCTTATGAATATAGACACATTGTCGAAAATGACCTTATCAGCGAATCTTAACGATATTTCTGAAATGTTGATCATGCTTTAAATCTCTGACTTGAAATAGAATTTTATGTCTGTAAATTTTTCCTGAGCTCTCTGAAGACTCCATGCTGTTTCAGCTAAAAACACATCTTTCCCTTTATTGTCAACTGCTATAAAATAACTGTTTTTATCTTTAAAATCTTTGAGTTTATTTTTATCTTCGCAGCCGATCCAGCAGGCTCGGTAAAATTCTACAGGTTCGAATCTGCATAAAGCCGAGTATTCATGTTCCAGCCTGAATTTGATAACTTCGAACTGGAGGTTCCCTACAGTACCTACAATCTTTTTGCCGTCGGCTGTTCTTGTAAACAATTGGGCGACACCTTCGTCCATAAGCTGAAGTATCCCTTTATTTAACTGCTTTGTTTTTAAAGGATCAGCATTTTCGAGATACTGGAATAACTCAGGCGCGAAATTCGGAATTCCGACAAAGTTTAGTTCCTCACCTTCGGTAAGAGTATCACCGATCCTGAAATTACCCGTATCGGGTATGCCGACTATGTCTCCCGGATAAGCATCTTCAATTATCTCTTTCTTTGATGCCATGAAAGATGTGGGACTGCTGAATTTGAAGGTTCTTTTCAGCTTTGTGTGATAGTAGTACTTGTTCCTCTCGAAAATTCCCGAAACCACTTTTACGAAAGCGATCCTCGATCTGTGGTTCGGATCAATATTTGCATGTATTTTAAAAACAAATCCGGTGAATTTTTCATATTCCGGATGTATATCTCTTGTATCTGTAGCTACAGGCTGAGGATGCGGAGCTATATCGGTAAAACAGTCCAGAAGATCTCTAACGCCAAAATTGTTCAGCGCGCTACCGAAGAAAACAGGGCACAGATCTCCGTGGAGATATTCTTTTTTAGAAAATTCTTTAAACACCCCCGAAACCAGCTTAAATTCGTCCCTGAATTTATGAGCTGCCTCTCCGAGCTTATCATCCAGAACAGGATCGTCAACGCCATCTAATGGTATCGATGCTCCCTCGTCATTCACAACGAGCGAGCTCCTGTCGAAAATATCAAGCTTTTTATCATATTTATTATAAACACCTTTAAAATCTATTCCCATACCTATCGGCCAGCTTAAAGGAGTAACTTTGCAGTGAAGTTTGAATTCGATCTCGTCAAGCAGTTCAAATGCGTCTTTACCCGGACGGTCAAGCTTATTTATAAAAAACATTATCGGTATTTTTCTCATTTTACATACTTCGACAAGCTTTTCTGTCTGCTGCTCTACGCCTTTAGCTACGTCTATAACTACGATCACGCTGTCTGCCGCAGTCAAAGTCCTGAAAGTATCTTCTGCAAAGTCCTTGTGACCCGGGGTATCGAGTATATTGATCTTATGATCCTTGTACTCGAATCCCATCACTGAGGTCGCTACAGATATTCCTCTCTGCCTTTCGATCTCCATAAAATCGGATGTCGCGGCGTTTCTGATCTTATTCGATTTAACAGCTCCGGCTACCCTTATGGCTCCTCCGAATAATAATAATTTCTCTGTTAGAGTAGTTTTTCCGGCATCAGGATGACTTATTATCGCAAAAGTTCTTCTTCTCCGTATTTCTTTTATTCTTCCCATTTTCACCTTATTATTTTAGCTATAAATCCTTTCCATTAAAGCAAAATCATTTTGCAAGGGCATAAATATAATCTATTTTTTGATAAAAATCACTTTGATTTAAAGAGTCAATTATTTTATATTTAGTCAAAATTAAATTCGGAGAAATATCATGGCAAAAGCTCTAATTACTTCGGACATTAAAGATCTGAAGCTTATAAATAAAGGAAAGGTCAGAGAAATATATCAGTTCGGTAAAGATAAACTTCTTATTGTTACATCCGACAGGATCAGTGCTTTTGATGTAGTCATGGGGCAGGCAATTCCCGAAAAGGGAAAGATACTTTCTGAGATCTCGAATTTCTGGTTTAAAAGGTTTAAGAAGATCGTAAAAAATCATCTTATTTCTACTGAGCCTGAAAAGGATTTCCCCGAACTCGCTAAATGGAAAGATCAGCTTGAGGGAAGATCGGTCGTAGTTCATAAATGCAAACCGCTGCCTGTAGAAGCTATCGTCAGAGGTTATCTCGCAGGTTCCGGTTTAAAGGAGTATAAATCTTCAGGAACCGTGTGCGGTATCAAGCTTGAAAAGGGCCTGAAGAATTCCTCAAAACTTTCAGAACCGATATTTACACCTTCCACAAAAGCCGAAATCGGTATGCATGACGAAAATATTCCGTTTGAAAAAATGTGCGAAATGATCGGTATAGAACTTGCTGAAAAAGTTAAAAAGATCAGCCTTGAACTTTATAAAGCAGGCAGAGATTACGCCGAGAAAAAAGGTATTATCATAGCCGACACTAAATTCGAGTTCGGGCTGCTGGGAAAAGAACTTGTTCTGATCGATGAAGTTCTTACACCGGATTCATCAAGATTCTGGCCTGTGGACGGATACAAGGAAGGTGAGAATCAGAAGAGTTTCGATAAACAGTACTTGAGAGATTATCTGGAGAAACTGACAGAAGAAGGCAAATGGGATAAAAATCCGCCGGCTCCAAAACTTCCTGCAGAAGTGACAAAAACAACTGCAAAAAAGTATAAAGATGTCTTGAAAAAGCTGGTAAAATAAAATGAATATTGAAAAAAAAGGTAAAACCGCAGATATATTTCTTTCCGGTGACCTGACAGGAGAATCCTCAATTGAATTTGTAAAAAAAATGAATGAACTTGTTTCTGAAGATATAAAGAGATTCAATATCGATTTTACATCCGTATCGCATATAGACTCATATTCCCTTTCAAATATAATAGTATTCTGCGATAAACCCGATCTTGAATTCACATTCAGGAAAATCAGCCGTTCTGTAGCGAAGATTTTTGATGTGATCAAGCTGAATAAACAGGTTCTTATAGAATAAAACGGATTCGTTTAATTACTTTGCCAAAACTTCATTCATCTTGTCAGATAATTCATCCATGGAAAAGGGTTTTTCAAGAAATCCTTTTGCTCCGTTCATAAGCAGTGCTTCAACCTTGCTCGACATGCTGTAGCCGCTGCTGATAATTACTTTAATTTCAGGCTGAAGTTTTTTTAGTTCCACAAATACTTTTTCTCCGTCCATACCGGGCATTATCATATCGAGGATCACGCATTTTATGTCGGGATTGTTCTGAAAAATATCCAAAGCTACCTTACCGTTCTCCGCTTTTAGTGTCTTATACCCTAGATATGAAAGCATATCCGAAGTGGCGTTAAGTACCATTTTCTCATCATCTACGATAAGAACGGTTTCATTGTTCGAATTTCTGCCTGAAACAGAAGCCTTTCCGGAGCTATTGCCTTCCCATTCTTTTACCGGCAGGTATATGCTGAAAGTCGAACCGATGAATTTCTCGCTTTGGAACAGGAGAATTCCATCATGATTCCTGACTATCCCGTATGCGGATGCGAGACCCAGCCCCGAACCTTTACCTTTTTTTCTCGTTGTAAAAAATGGTTCGAAGATCTTCATCTTCAATTCTTCGTCAATGCCTGCTCCGTTATCTTTCACCGAACACTTAAAGTATTTTTGTTTATTTAAGGAATTGCTTCGAAGGAACTCTTCATCAGGATCGAAAAATTCAGTGCTGATCTCTATTATCCCCGTGTCGTTTATAGCCTGAATTGCGTTAAGTATGATATTTGTTACCGCCTGTCTGATCTGGGATTTATCGCCTTCCACCGCCAGATTTACTGACGAAGACAGGAATAGTTTAAATACAATGTTTTTGTTCGTATGCGAAAATACTTCATAGATCGATCTTACAAGCTCGTTGGGATCAAATTTGGTTATCTCGTATTTACCTGCTTTTGCCATACCGAGAAGCTGACGGGACAAGCCTGAAGCGCTTTTGATCTGATCCTCAACTACGCTTATCCTGCTCATGATCTCTTCATTTTTTTCATTTTTAAGTTTCAAAATGGAAATATTACCCTGAATTCCCATCAGAATGTTGTTAAAATCATGCGCGACTCCGGCGGCAAGATTACCCAGTGCGGCCATTTTCTCCGATTCTTTTATCTTTTCCCGGTAGATAATATCTTTTCTCTCCGACATTTTATATTCGGTAATATCGGGTCCGATAAGCTGGTATTCTGTGATCTTTCCCGTTTCGTCAAATGTAGCTCTGACCGTCAGAAAGTAATAAACTTCCGACCCGTCTATTTTTATCATAAATTCAAATCCCAGAACAGGATTTGACATACCAAGTTCATCAAGCTTTGCGTTAAGAATTATTGCTTCCTCTTCGCTGAATATCTCTACGATGTCCCTGTTCTTGAGTTTATTGGTTCTGCATTTGAACCTCTGGAAAAAAGCCCTGTTGAAAAATATTATCTTCTTGCTTTCATTAAGTCTGCATACTACGCAGGTCATATCCGTTACGACCGATTTATAGAGTTTCTGACTTACTGCGAGATTCTTCTGAAGCGTATCCTTTATCTCTTTTTCCTTCAAAATTATCGTCATTGTCCTGAATCTGTGAATTATAAAAATAAGTACACAGATCATCAACATTGACAGAATGAGAAATTTGATCGGCAGATACGAATGCTTTCTGAAGATAGAACTCTCGGACACTGCTGTAAATACATTCCATGACTCTCCGAAAGACAATCTGATCTTTTTAAAAGCTCCGAAATATTTTTCCCCATTAAATTCAAAGCTGAATCTTTCCTTTATCTTTCCGGCAAAATAATCTTCGAAAAATCCCGACACAGGATTTTCTTTGTAAATATCATCTAAAACATTCTTTCCGGTCTCGTTTCTATTATTGCTGTAAAGAATATTTCCGGAATTACTAAGGATCCACTGTATATCCTTCTCTCCGGAGCTGCGGAATTTTTCTATAAGAAATTCCGTAAGGTGATCAAACGATATAAGATAAGCCAAAGATCCGTCATATACACCCTTCTTCATAACAGGCATGTGAAGCCCGATCCCGTAATAACCCTGAACAGCCATGAAAACATCGCTGAAGACCGGCTTATGATCGTTCATTATTTTTCTTACATGGCTCTGATAACTGATATCTATGCCAACTGAATTCGGATTGTCCGGCACAGTGAAAACGATTATGCCGTTTTTGTCTGTTCTCGTTACCGAGCTTATGAAAGGCTTGTGAATCCTGAGAATATTCTCGATCTTTATTCTGCTCTCTTCATCAAGACTGTATTGCGAATGATGCTCGGTTTCAAGCTGAAGTTGCTTTGACAGCATCTCTATCACAGATTCAATATTCTGAATTGAATTTTCAACCGCGAAATCGTTGAAAAGTAGTTCCCTTTCCACGATCCTTGATCTGGTCTCAATTATAAAATAACATGAAAAATAGATCAACAGTACAATCGAGAGTGCTATAACTGTTAGGAAAATTGAGTAGTTTACTCTACCTTTCATAATACCTGTCTGTATTTTTTTCAGGCTCACTGATTATAATGTATTACTGATACAATATAATACTTTTTTTTTGTAAAAACAAACATTATATTGCTGGTCTTATTAAAATCAGGGAACTATGAAGTTTTTCGTATTTATATGCCTGTTATTTTTTAAAGTATCGGTACTTTTCGGATCGCCGGCCGATTCTCTGAATACAGAAGAAATCAACAAAAAATTCCTTATCCTTCCGTTCGGTTTCTACACTAATGAAACAAGCGTTGGTCTGGGATTGTTTTCTCAATACAGGCTCGATGAAAGCAGCAAATTGTTCGGAAACGCTGTATATACTTTCGAGAATCAGTTCATGTTCTTTTCAATAGTTGAATTGAATACAGAAAAAAACGCTTTTTACAATACTTTTAAAATTAAGGATTACTATTCGGATTTTTACGGTTTCGGCAGCGATTCTGAACTTGACGGAGCCGTAAAATACAGATATTTTCAGATAGATAATTATCTGGAAGCCGGTAAGAAAACGAGCCGCGGGGCAGTTATTTCCGTTGCAGTGAACAATTTCTTCCATATGCCTGAAGATAAAAAAGAACTCTTCGGCTATATCGCAAAAGAAAATTGGCAGCTTGCCAACGGGATAGGCGCATCTGTTAAGTATTCCGATGTAACTGATGATTTTTATAGAGACGGAGTTTCTCTGCGGTCATCGTTCCTTGTTTATCCCGAATTTCTCGGAACCTGGGAATATTTTTCGACATTCGATAATGAAGCCGGATTCTATAACTCGTTTAACGAGTCTTCTCTCAGCTCGTTGGTTTCGGCCCGGTTTTCATTCGGGGAAGTTCATCCGGAAAAACTGTCTGTCGCAGGCGGTTCGAAGATCCTTCGCGGATATCCGGAAAGAAGATTTATTGATAATAACCTTGTCGCTGTTCAGTCCCAATTTGATTTCAGGATCTATAGATCTGTAGCTGCGGCAGTCTTTGTCGGCGCAGGTGATGTGTTCGAAGAATTTTCTGATCTGGCTCTTGATAGAATTAAGACCGGATACGGCGCAGGTATTATCTATGAATTTAGAAAACTTATCATACGGGTAGAAGCCGCGACTTCTCCCGAAGAGAATATCGAGATAATAATTACCGGAAACAGAGCTTTTTAATCAACAACCTTATTGACTTCTTCTATAAACTCATCAACATTTATACCGTGGGCGACCAGACCGTCTTCAAGAGTTTCAAATCTGGCTGCTATGCATCCCATACATCCGAGATTGTATTTTGAAAAAACCTCTATAGATTTTGGATAAAGCTGAATTATCTCAGTAATAGGCATTTCTTTTGTGATCTTCATATTGTTTCCCCTTTTATTTTATTTTTGTTAATTGATCTTTTATCTTTTCCTTTGCTTCTATTGCAAGCCTGAGGCTGTGATGCTTTTTCTCGGGCAGTTTACCGAGAAGACCGTCAAGGTACTCGAATGTTATACTGTCGAGTCCGGCCTCGGTTCTTTCTGTTATAACTTCGCTGAGTAAAGAGAAGGCCGTTATCGTTCCGGAGCAGGCTTTAAGCTTATATTTAAAATCTTTTACCAGTCCGTTCTCGGTTCTCACATAAATATCGACATTATCAAAACAACCGCCTTCGGTATTCAAGACATTGCAGACAATATCAGCATTTTCAATCGTTCCGATATTTTTAGGATTTGAGAAATGCTCTATGTATTTCTGAGAATACATTGTTACTTTTTCCTGCTCATTATATCTTCTATTTCATCGGTTTCGATAGGGATCTTCTCCGAAAGGTTCCTGCATCCTTTTTCTGTTATCAGCACATCATTTTCAAGCCTGATACCAATATTTTTTTCAGCAATATATAATCCCGGTTCAACAGTTATCACACTGTTCTTTACGAGCGGAAGGTTACCGTTTCCCACATCGTGAGTGTCAAGCCCCAGAAAATGGCTGACGCCGTGATAATAGTATTTTGTAAGATCGTTTTTTTCTTTTACCATTTTCATATCAAAAAGCCCTTTAAAAAGCACCTCTTTGGTTATTTCCTGAAGGTCAGACAGCTTTAAACCAGGCTTTGCGTTCTTCATCACTTCTTTTGAGGCTTTCAGGACGAGATTATAGAACTTTTTCTGCTCGGGCGTGTATTTTCCGCTGACAGGATAAGTTCTGGTAATGTCCGAAGCAAAGTTTTTATATTCAGCACCTGTATCGATCAGGATAAGATCGCCTTTTTCGGTTTTTCTGTTGTTATCCTCGTAATGCAGAACTGTCGCGTTCCCGCCCGAAGCGGATATGGTTTGAAAAGCAGGCTGTACGGATCCATATTTTATATAATTATGGATCAGGATACCTTCACACTCATTCTCTGTTATGCCCGGTCTGAGATTTTTTAGAAGATCCGACAAACCCAGTCCTGTTATCTCAATAGCCCTTTCTATCATTTTAATCTCGCAGTCCGATTTGACCGTTCTGGGCAGATCGATCAAAGGATTTACGGCAGATATATTTATAAAACTGAATCTTTTTTTCAGATTAGATGCGAATACCTGAGTATAAGTAGGCACAACAAGCTCAGGAATGCTTTCATTGTACATAAGCACTTTTTCTATGCCTATACTGTGAAAAACCGTTCTGTAGTATTCTTCAAGATCATTAATGTCTCTTATGTCAGTAATCCCCGCGATCTTTTTAATATGATCTGCCGGGATGTTCTTTCCTACCCATTTTTCGAGAGTGGGATCAAGCACTTTTCTGAAAAGAGTTTCGAATACTTTGCCGTTGTACTTGTACATGGCAAGAACGGCTCTTTTAGATTCAAGACCGGTCAGGTAAAAGAAATTCGCGTCCTGCCTGTATCTGTATAATGTATCGCGGTTTTTTACTTTATCCAGAGAGGACAGGATAAAAATAATAGATCTTTCTTCCAGCTTCTCAGTAACTTTTTTTCTGTTCTTTTCAAAGAACCCTTCAGGAAACTTCAGCTCTTTAAGCATTTTCAACCTCTTTATCAGTTTTGTTTAAAGGAAAATAAATTTTAAATGTAGCGCCTTGTCCCGGTTCTGACTTTACAGAAATAAAACCGCCGTAAATGTCAACAATACTTTTGACTATGCTCAGACCAAGCCCCTGACCTTTCCCGGAGGTCTTGGTGGTATAAAATGCCTCGAACAATTTATCTGTCTGATCCGAACTGAAACCCGATCCGTTATCGGAAATCTCTAAAAATATTTTATCGTTCTCAACTCCCGACTTTATTTTTATGATCCCGTCTCCTGAATGTTTATCGCTTTCGGATATTGCGTCCCTCGCATTTGTCAGAAGATTGATCACGATCTGAGAGATCTCCTGATAGTTACATTTGTATCTGGGCAGATTCGGATCAAGTTCGACCTCGATTACAGCGCTGTATTTTATGCTGTTCTTCATTATGACAAGAACATCGCTTATGATATCATTGATCAGATTATCGCTCGTTTCTCTGTTGAAGTAGCTTATCTTATTTGTGCTCGTTACGATCTGGTCTATCAGTTCAACTGATTTTTTATTGCTTATGACAAGGCTTTTTATATCTCCGAACAGCTTTGTCACTTTATGCTTTTCTATAAGTTTTTTTATTTCTTCAGCATTTTTTTTATTTGAATTCTTGTTCAATTTTATCAGTTCGTAAATAAAAACAGCCAGATCATTAAGGCTGAGCCTGATGCTGTCCATAGAAAGCTTTATCACCTGCGTAGGGTTCTTGATCTCATGAGTAATTCCGGCCACCATTGTACCTAAAGAGACAAGCTTGTCTATCCTTGCCGCTTCTTTTTCTGTCTTTCTCAGCTTCTCGTTCGATTCATTCAGCTCTGATTTTGCCTTTTCAATGTCTTCCTGAAGTTTTTTGTTCATCTCTTCAATTCTTAGAGAATATTCTTTTATAAGCTTTTCGTTACGCGATTTGATCTTGAATGTATTATAGGCGAACAGGACTAATCCGGCGATCATGATAAAGATAACAATGAAAAAATTATTGATCTGTCTCTGCTTTTCTATTTCAAGTTTCTTTATTTCATTGTCTCGAATAAGAGATGAATTCTGTTTCTCTTTCTGCAATAGCTCATTTTTTGACATTGCATCATATATTTCCCGCTGACTTGATTGCTGAGATAATTCCGCATCAGCTTGATTGTATTTCTGCAGGTTTTCGAAAGCGGTTTTATAGTTCGCTGCTGCAGAATCAATCTTAGCCTTAAAATAATAGTTATCTCTGATTAACTCCTGAATGCCCTCACTTTCGGCAAAATCGTTACTTTTATCAAGGTACGCAGTAGCAGTTTTGTAGTCATTTTTATTAAAATATGCCCGTCCGAAATTATGGTTGTTCAATGCTTCTCCGAAATTATCATGAATACGAACAAAGATTTCGTTTGACCGCCGAAGATTTTCAATAGCTTTGTCATTCTGATCGATCGCGACATAAATTGATGCCATGTTGTTATAAATTTTGGCCTTTTTGACCTGATCATTAAGCTGATCGTATATTTTTAATGCTTTTCCGAAATAATCCAACGCAAGGGCTGGTTTATCCTGAAAATTATAAGTAATAGCTATATTGTTATAAACATCAGCAATTTCTGAGAGACTTCCTGATTTGCTGTAAATCTCTAACGCCTTGTTAAAAAATTCAAAGGCTTTTTCAAAATCCTTGATACCCTCAAAAACGACTCCGAGTCCTCTGTAGGTATCTGCGATCTTCAATTCATCTTCGATCAGTTTAGCAAGCTCTAAAGCTTTATAATAAAAGATCGCCGATGTTTTATAATCAGACAGCGAATAGAAAACTCCACCCATTTTTTTGCAGTTCTCGTATAAATATCCGGTGTCGTTTAACTTCTCTGCCAAAATAAGTGAATTCTTAAATTCTTCTCCTGCCTTTTTAAACTCACCGATATTGAAGAATACATCGCCTTTAGTGTGTCTTGCTTTCATTAGAATCCCGGGCTCATCGGCAGTTTGCGCAAAGTCGATCGCTCCGTTTATGTAAACGAAAGCAAGCGAATCGTCAGTCCCCGAGAGTTCCTTAGCAAGTTCTATAGATTTTTCATATTTTTCTTTGCCGCTTAAAGAGGACACTAAACTTTTCAGCGAATCTACAGTATCCGCAAAAGTTACGGTACACAAAATCAGTATTGATACTAAAAGTTTCATTTATGACTCCGCATAATCTTCAGTCTTATAATTTATTGATTTACTCCGATTTTATCAAGTTAAATCGTTTAAAGTTTTAAGCGGACAATGATGTTTTATATTGCAAAAAATATTTTTTTAGATTATTACTACATACAGAATTATTAAAGGAGCCTAAGATGTCTGCAAGCGGTTATAACACATACAAAAAGATCAGGACCAATATTTCCTCCGTTTTCAAAGGGGATATTTTCAATACGGACCTGCTCATGTTCGGTTATTTTACCAACGGGCACATTCTTATTCAGGACCTGCCCGGAACAGGAAAAACAACATTATCTAAAGCTCTGGCAATGTCTGTGAGCTCGGATTTTAAAAGGATTCAGTTCACTCCGGACCTGCTACCGAGCGACATTACAGGAGTGAATGTATATAATGCCGCGGATAAGGTCTTCAGGATTCAGAAAGGACCGGTTTTTACGAATATTCTGCTTGCGGACGAGATCAACAGGACAACATCAAGAACGCAATCTGCACTACTTGAAGCTATGGAGGAAAAGCAGGTGACTATTGATGGTGTTTTATACCCTCTTCCTGAAGATTTTTTCGTGGTTGCCACGCTTAATCCTGCCGAACTTCAGGGAACCTATCCCCTTCCTGAATCCCAGATCGACAGGTTCTCCATGAGATTTTCTCTTGGTTATGTTTCAAAACAAGATGAACTTTCTCTGCTTGAATTAAAAAATCCTTCAAAACCTCTTGATAACATTAAATCGTGCGCTTCACAGGAAGATCTTTCTGAAGTGAGAAGTTCTCTTGAAAATATTCGCATCGACAGCGATATTAAAGATTACATAGTTGAAATAGTGCGTAGAACCAGAGAATGCAGAGGTGTACTGACAGGCGCAAGTCCCAGAGCATCGATCGCCCTTATGAAGTTATCAAAAGCGATGGCGCTATCGGAAAATTCCGATTATGTCATACCTGAATATGTATTAAAACTTGCGCCGTACGTGCTGAACCACAGAATAAATCTTGACCGCTACTTTGACGGAGGAGATCTTAAACAGGAAGAAATTATAGACAGCATCCTGAAAGAAACTCCTGTACCGAGATAAAATGTCCGCAGAATTTTTTTATAATATTTACGCAAGATTTTCAAAACGGGGCAATAACTTAAGGCTCAGGATCACGCCTTTCGGGATCATAGTATTTTCCGTTTGCCTGATAAGCGGCATGACGGGGATAAACATTTTATCATCAGGACTTTACAGGATATTCGCTTTGACCTTATCATTGATCCTGATTTCCCGTTTATCCAGAATAAAGGATTTTTCAGGCATTTCAGTAAGCGTATTTTTTGACAGGCAGTATAACGCCGGAGAAAATTCAAAATACACTGTCACGATCATAAATCAAAGCGCTAAAGACCTTTTTGATCTTGAACTTATACCCGAAGTTGAAAGGCCTGTACCGTCTAAAGAAGATTTTATAAGCAAAAAGGAACCGGGCGAAGAAAAAAGAAATCTCTGGGACAGAAATATCTATTACTTTAGATGGGCATGGCACATTATAAAACTTCATAAAGCTGATCTGCCTTCGATTCGTAATGTCAGTGTTAAACATAACTCATTTACTGAACTTGATGCCGAAATAATACCCGTTAAAAGAGGTATTATCAGTTTTAAAGGAATGTATCTTACAAAAAAAGATATATTCGGTCTCTATACTACAAGTATATTCCTGCCTGCAGAAAACAGGATAGTTATTCTTCCGAAGCCGGCTGATCTGAATTCTAAACTGATAAATCAGCTGTCGGATGTAGCTGACAGAAAAAACAGATCAGATTCATTTTACCTGCTCAAGCATAAAACCGGCGATTTCATCGGCCTGAGGGAATATGTTCCCGGAGACCCGATGAGAAATATTCACTGGAAAACATGGGCAAGAACAGAAAAACCTGCAGTGGTCGAGAAAGGATTTGAAAAGATCAAAGAATGCACGGTTATACTGGGTAATATTGCCCAGAATGATAAAGAAGATACAGAACTTAATTTCGAGAACATTTTGTCTTATCTTTATTCCTCATTAAAGTTTTTCGAAGACAACGGCTTTGAAGTCACATTTCTTTATCTGTCCCTAACCGGCGATATTCGCAGGTTCACCGCTGAAAAAGAAACAGGTAATTTCCATAAACTCTATAATATTCTTTCTGAGCTTGATTATTGTAACATAACCGCATCGGTCTTTACCTCAAAATTAAAGCGGGAACTTAACCCGTACAGCCGCTCAGTCATGTTCTGCGTTGAAAAAGAACCTGAGCTTGCCAGATTCGCAAACGGAAGAAAAATTACACTCTACAACCCGGAAGAATGTGGAGAAGTAAACCAAAAAATGCCTGAGGTAAATCTGTCATGAAAGATTTTCCTTTTCTTATATCTGCAGCTCTGATCTACTGGGGTTATAATTCGGATCATATTATTATTTCAATAATATTTGCAGTCGCGCTTGAATCGTACCGTTTTGTTAAATTCAGACTTGATTTCGGCAGAAAAGATTTTGAATACATCTCGATGCTAAGCACAATTTCGGCTGCGGGATATCTGATATATTACATTAATAGCGACAGGCAGATCGGGGTGATTTCGGCCATTCTCCAGTTTTTGCCGGTGATACTCTTCCCGCTGGTATTTTTTTATTTATATGGAACCTCGCGCTATATTAATGCAAAAAGACTTTTTCTTTTATTCGTGACCAACAAATATTCGATCGTTCACCCTTATGTAAAACTCTTCAGACCCGATCTTTTTTACTTTGCGGCTGTACTGCTAGGCGGCAGCATTAAAGCAAAAGCAGCTTCATTTTTTATTGTTTTCGCACTCATACTTCCTGTGTTGTATAAATACAGATCTAAAAACCATACTGTGACAAGATTCATTTTATCAGCAGCGGGGGTTCTGTTGTTATCTGTTCTGCTGCAGGCAGGAATTCACAACTCATTTTATCTGCTGAGAGATATCCTCACAGATCTCTACATAGAAAACATCATGAAAGACCTTGATAAAAGTATGCCCATAGGTGACATAGGAAGCCTGAAAGATAATTTCATTATTGAATTAAGGGCTGAATCATATAACGGAAAAAAATCTGTAATATACCTTCGCGATAAAGTGTATAATACCTATTATAACGGGCAGTGGTCGGAAACGGGCGTCTCATTTCTCCCTTTCAATAACAGGATAATTGAATATGGTAGAACTCCTTTAGATTCAATTAGGATCTACTTTTTCTCCGGCGGAAAAACTGATGACATCAGGATGCCTTTCGGTACTTATGACTTCGCAGGTATTAACATCGGTGGTATCAGACTCAATTCGCTCGGTAATATCACTTCCTCTTATTCCCAGTATCTTGTTGACTATAAAACTTATACGGCCAGAGATCAGCTTATAAACCTTTTGGGTAGCCCGAAAGATCATGATCTGAAAGTAAATGCTGCAGATACACTGATCACAGACAGTATTATAGATTCACTCAAACTAAAAGATAAGCCCGTAAACGAAGTTTTCACTGCCCTGAAAGACTATTTCATACTTAACTATAAATATTCACTTGACTATATAGACTGGAACGGCAGAGATAAGCTAAGTAATTTTATTAAAGCGAAAAAAGGTCACTGCGAATTATTCGCCTCTTTATCATGTCTTGTTTTCAGAAGACTCGGATATCCGTCCAGATATGTTACCGGCCACCTCGTTACTGAATACAGCCCGCTGGAAAATAAATATATTGCCCGGAAAAAAGACAGGCATGCATGGATACATGTATGGGACAACAGCGGATCTTGGATCGAGTTCGATACTACTCCACCGGATATCAGCTCCAATCGTAAAACCTCTTTTATCAGCGGGATTTACGATCTGGTTTCGTACGGCTATTATAAGCTGTTCATGTTCAAAAAAGAAAATAATGACCTGTTCAGAAATATACTTTTATACTCACTGATCCCTCTCGGTCTTTTCCTTTTTTACAGAATACTTAAAGATGTAAAACCGTACGACAATTCAGGATCGGTAAAAACTGCAAACCCTTATAAGAAAATACCGGAACTGGAAACTATAGAAGATAAATTGAAAATGTCAGGCCATTTTCCCGAAAACGAAACTCTTGCTTCATGGTTCGCAAAAATATTCGGAAAAAACCTGCCTGAAAAGCTGAAACACATAAAGGATCACTATTACAAAATCAGGTATGGTGCCAGAATTCCCGACAAAGATGAAATAGAACTATTTGAAAGCAATATAAAAGAGCTGGATAAAACAGAAGATTAGATAATTTCACTTTTTATTTTTATTTAACGAGCCGAAATATTTGTACAATCCCTGAATTTTATTTTTCTCAACATACTGTGAAATATACCTGTAACCGTCCCCGTAAACAGGATTAGTGTTTTCCTTCATCCTTTTATTCAGGTGCTCATTTCCGTACAGAATGTTGATGCGCGATGCTGTGTATTCAGCCCAGCCTTCAGTAATTTTAGGGTCTGTTATACCCGGATACTTCATTTCCATCCAGTCATGCGCCAGTTCATGCGCAGTAACCTCTATAAATTTCTCTTTTGGAAGATCTGTAAGCAGATAAATATAGAACGAATCCGTCTGAGTCGTATTCACTTTTTTTCCGAACTCATACCCGTAAATGCTTTTTGTCGAAGTCTCTGTTTTTATCCTCTGTTCGTGGTAGAACAGACCCAGCTCCATTTCCTGACTTTGTGATTTACTGTTCAGATAATTCTTGTCAACAAGCTCGAATTTTATATCATTATCTGTAAAAACATTCAGCTTATCCTTCATGATCTTTCTTACATCTCTGATAGCATCCATTGCCTGCTTGTATGAAGTTATAGATGTTTTTGAACAGTCGGTGCATATATTCCTGCCGTCTTTTAAAATCCTGCAGTCGTTAGGAAGATTACAGGCGAAACATACCGGTTTTTCTGAGCATTCCATACAGTAAAAATCTCCGTTCCTGCTGCCGAAATGAACTCCGCTTCTGACTTTCTTGCCGCATAGAATACATGCTTCCCATGATGACTGAAGACATTTATCGCTGCAGTAATTTTTCCCGTTCTGGATATATCCTCCATTAACGGATTTACCGCAGACGGCACATTTTGGAAGACTTTTTTCGTAACAATCCTGATCGCAATATATTTTACCGTTAGATATAATATAACTAACTCCTGCTTTTATCTCATTTTCACATTGGTCACAAAATTTTTTATCTGAATCCTGTGCAAAGGAAATTAAAGTCAGAAAAAAAATTAACAGCATCAGATTATGCCATTTTAACATTTTCAGCCTCCTTTAGATAATTTAACATTTAATTTCGGTTTTTCAAAATATTCTTTATATTTACACGCAATTAAAGTGAGAGCTTAATGCAGAACCAGATAATCCTGCAGCAAATATCAATACTCGGTATTCTCACACTTATCGGATATTTCTCTGCAAAAAGAAACCTGTTCGCAGACAGCTTTTCTATCGGTTTGAACAAGCTTATCATGAAGATCACGCTTCCTCTCATGATATTCACTTCTTTGTCAAAGTTCGATTTTTCGATCGAAGTTATAAAAAGTTCGGTTTTTGTTCTTATCTTCGCTTTCCTGTCAATGTTCATTCTGCTTCTGATAGGCACAATAACTGGAAAAATACTGAAACTTCCCGTTCACTCATATACGGTTCACAGGATACATACGACATTTGGGAACATCGCATTTCTGGGTTACCCTCTGCTCGATTCGCTTTTTCCCGGCGGAAGCGGCCTTTTATACGCCGTCATTTATCATATTGCTGTCGAAGCGCTTCTCTGGACGATCGGAGTTATAATATTCAACCGAAGTAATAAGATCGGTTTTTGGGACAGTTTAAAGCACCTTCTAAACCCGAACACAATTGCCTTTGTTCTCGGAATAATAGCTTTCCTTATAAACCTTGAACTGCCATATGTAATTGATAAAGCTATGACCGGGCTTGGCGGAACAACTATATATCTTTCAATGATATATATCGGGATCATGCTCAGCAGAATCAGCATTAAAGGTACTTTCAGAGAAAAACAGATATATATTCTGAGTTTCAACAAAATGATACTAGTACCTTTCATTCTTCTTATGATAATTAATTTATCACAATATCTGTTCGGGTATAACATTGATGACGCAGCCAAGTCGGTTGTAATTCTTCAGACTGCTACTCCGTGTATGGCTACAATAGTAATCATGGCCGCGGAATTCGGATCCGATTCCGAGCTTGCCGCTAAAAATGTATTTCTTACAACTCTTTTAAGCGTGTTTACTCTGCCGTTAGTCTATTGGTTCATAACGATTTTTTGATCATCTGATCTTTATAGACGCCAGACTTACAAGCGCAAGGATTATGCTTACTATCCAGAACCTCTGAACTATTTTTGTTTCGGCCATACCTTTAAACTGGAATGTATGATGGATAGGCGCTCTAAAAAAAATCCTTCTACCAAGTCTGTTAATGCCTATTTTTTCCTGAATAAGCACTGACAAAGCTTCAGCCACAAAAATTCCGCCGGCTACGATGAAAAGAAGTTCCTGTTTGACAAGTATTACTGTAACTCCGAGAAGTCCTCCGATGGCCATCGAGCCCGTATCGCCCATGAAAACGGTGGCCGGATAACAGTTATACCATAAGAATCCCAGACCCGCTCCGAATAGGGCAGCCATAATTATTGCTAACTCGCCTGTTCCGGGAATAAAATCGAAAAGAAGATATTTTGAATATACCGCATTACCGATTAAATATGCGAAAACCCCATAAACTCCGCCGGTCACGATCGACGGAACTGTTACAAGACCGTCAAGTCCGTCCGCAAAATTCACGGCATTCGCTATCGAAAGCATAGTGATCAGAACAAATATTATATAGAAAAATCCCAGATCGATGAAAAAAGATCCTTTGGTGTAAGGTATCGAAAGTTTTGTGGCTATTCCTTCAGGGAAAGGGCTTAAACCGTCATTTGTAAGTATCCATGCAAGAGCCAAAGCAAAAATTCCCTGCAGGATTATCTTGGTAAGCTGCGACATTCCCTTATCGCTGTTTTTATATCTGATCTTGTCAATATCATCTTTAGCACCTATAAGCCCGTACCATAAGATCGCGGAAAGAGGGATAAGAGAGAACATTGACGACAAGTCGCTCCATAAAAGTATAGATGCTACCAGCGAGAGGATAAGTATCAGCCCGCCCATTACCGGAGTTCCTTTCTTGTCGCTGATTCCGATGCTTCCATAGTCTCTTACAACATCCCTGATACCCTTTCTATACAGCCATTTGATTATTCCGTTGCCAAAAAACAGAGAAACAAGTAAAGCGGTTATCATGGCCCCGATCGAACGGAATGATATAGAATCGAAAAGCCTGAAGAATGATAAAAAAGAATAGTCTTGGGACAGAAAGGACAGATAGTAGAACATAGATTACCTTTTCATATATTGATTTGAATGATAATAAAATAAATTTTTTAATTCAACAATAATTTTTTAAGTTCGGAAAATGATTTCGGTATTTCCGGTTCGACCGGCAGTGAATTGAGAAATGCCCTGCCCCATCTTGTATTTACGATGCGGCTGTCCAGAATTAAAACTATTCCGTGATCATCCCTGTGTCTTATCAGCCTTCCGATTCCCTGCCTGAACTTCAATATCGTCTCCGGCACGGAATAGCCCATAAATGAATCTTCACCTTTTTTTTCTATCTCCTCCGTGCGTGCCTGTATTACAGGCTCGGTAGGAACGGCGAAAGGAAGCTTTGTAAGCACAAGCGTATGAAGCGCCTGACCCGGAACATCTATGCCTTCCCAAAAACTGTCCGTTCCCAGCAGAAATGAATTTCTGACAGACTTGAACTGCTTGATAAGGTTTGTCCTGCTTGTATCTTTGTTCTGAATTGCTACAAGCCTGTCCTTTTTGATAAAATTAGTTTTGATACTGTTGTAAACATTGTTCATTTGGGCATAACTTGTAAAAAGTACAAGCGTTCCGTTATCATGATCGTCACACAGATGATTTAAAACATCGCTCAGATCAGATTCAAATACAATCGCGCTTTTTGGAGTAGCTATATATCCGGGTGTAATTATCCTGAGCTGCTTTTTAAGATCGAAGGGTGTGCCGAGAAGAAGACAATCCAGCCTTTCTTCGCTGTATTCGTCCAGACCGAGCTTTTTTGTCATATACTTAAATCTTGATTCGATCGTCATAGTTGCGCTTGTAAATATTATGCTCTTCATGTTGTCGTAGAGATCATTCTTCAAAATTGAGGCTACTTCAAGAGGCGCTGCATAAAGGCTAAGATTTTCTTTATTATCAGCGCCGATGACCTCGTACCAGAACACGTAATTCTCTCTTTTTGAGTTTAAAAAGAACTCGTAGGAATCAGATATACCCTCAGCCTGTTCAATTATAGATTTTATCTCGCCGGACAAATCATCGAAGTCATGATTCTTTTCTGCTTCCATATTGAAAATAATATCCAGCCGCTTTAGGATACTTATAAGCTCTTCATAAAGAAATTTAAGAGTTGTATTCTCCTTTTCCGAGCCGAATACATCTGAAATTTCCGAATATCTGTTTTTAATATTGACATACTGATAATTTCCGTTTGATCTCGCAAGTATCATTTCTGAAGCCATACCGAATACTTTCTTAGTCTGATCATTTACGCTGGAAGATTTCTCAGACAGTTGTTCGTTAAGATCGCTTATGGTTTTCTTATCTGTCTTGAACCAGTCGCTGCCCCTGTCTATCCTTACAAAAATACCGTGCTTATTATTATAATTGATCCTCTGACAAAGATTTTTTACAAGGTAATAATTAAATTCAAATCCGAGATATTTTGTAGCGGAGCTTTCAACATTGTGCGCCTCATCTATTATCAGGTGCCTGTAAGCTCCGAGAATCGCATTTTCCGATGCCATGTCTGAAAATAAAAGCGAATGGTTAATTATAACCAGATTTGACTTGAATGCGCTTTTTCTTACATTCTGAAGGTAACATTCATTATACTTCGGACATTTTTTCCCGGAACAAAAACCTTTGTCAGATACAAGTTTATACCACAGAAATTTTGAATATCCTATCTTGAATCCGTTATTTTCTTCAATATCGCCTGTAGTGGTTCTCTCAGCCCAGTAGATCAGAGGCATGAATTTTTCATATTCATCCCCGGTAAGATATTCCTCAGGCCTGTTCAGTATTTTTTCATACCTTGATTTACAAATGTAATTGTTCCTGCCTTTTAGAATGACAGCCTTGAAACACGATCTGAACAGGTCATGCAGTACCGGAAGATCTTTGAAAAATATCTGCTCCTGAAGATTCTTTGTATTAGTTGATATTATTATTCTTTCCTCGTTCAGAAGCGAATAAATAATTGCCGGAACCAAGTATGCGAAAGATTTACCCACGCCTGTCCCTGCTTCGCAGATAAGTATTTTGTCATTTTTGAGCACTTCAGCGCATCTGCTCGACATTATATGCTGCTCTTCCCTGTATTCAAAATTCCTTATGTTCGTGCTTATAGCTCCTTCCGGACTGAATATTTTATTGATAATATCATCACTCGACAGGTCTTTTAGCATTCCGTCATCAGGTAAAGTGTCCTGATACAAAATATTTGTGTATGAAAAAGCAAGTTCTTTTGACTTGATCTTCCTGCCGAATGATGTTTTTAGAAAATAGTTGGCAAGGTTATAGAAAAAATCTTTTATGAAAACAAGGTCTGATTTGCCCGAAACTTCAACCAGCTTTCTTACTGTTGACTCAGTCAAATTTACTGCCCGTTCGATAATTCTTAAAAACAAATGACCTGTAGCTTCGCAATCATTATATGCTCTGTGAAGATTTTCGGATTTTATTTCAAAATATTCAGCCAGGCTTGAAAGTTTATGATTGGGGACTTCGACCGGAAAAAAGATCTGGCTTAGAAGAAGAGTGTCATAATAAGACCGGGAAGACAGCATAACTATCTCATCAAGCCTGTTAAGGTTTTCATTAATAAAACCCAGGTCGAAAGAAATGTTGTGTGCAACTAGAGGATAATCTTTTACGAAATCAATAAAGTCCGGTAGTACCTCATCTATCTTAGGCTTACCCTTAACATCGCTGTTAGAAATTCCTGTGATTATTGAAATATTCTCAGATATCTCAATATCTGGATCGATCAGTTGAACCAGCTTGGAAACTATATCTCCATCCTTATAACGTACAGCCGCTATTTCGATGATCCTATCCGAATGACAATCTGTTCCTGTAGTCTCAAGATCAAAGATCACAAAGTTATCAAGCTTAAGTTCTTTTAAATACTCTTTCATTATTCCCATAAAAATAAAAAGAGGCGCTGCGTCCTCTTTTTATCTATTTAAATTAACGCCTGCCGGTTATTTTCTTTCGTATCTTACATCGAGATTTTTTGCCGCAAGTACTTCGTCAAGTCTTCGCACCGGAGTCGAAGTCGGAGCGTTCTGTAAAAGCTCGGGGTTGGTTCTGGCTTCTTCAGCTATCTTTTTCATTACATTTATAAAATTATCAAGAGTATCTTTGCTTTCAGTTTCTGTCGGTTCGATCATCATTGACTCATGAACAAGTATCGGAAAATATATTGTCGGCGCATGAATTCCGAAATCAAGTAGTCTTTTAGCGATATCGAGAGTCTTTATCCCGTATTGACCGAAATTCTCTCCGGAGAACACCACTTCGTGCATACAGTTCTGTTTATACGGCAGGTCGAATGTGTCTTCAAGCATTTTTTTTACATAGTTCGCGTTTATGATCGCGTTTTCTGATACTTTGTGCAGACCGTCGGATCCCAGGATTTTCATATAAATGTAGGCCCTGACTATGATCAGAAAATTCCCGTAGAACGAATGAACTTTGCCTATGGTTTCCGGTCTGTCGTAGCACAAATAATATTTGCCGTTCTCTTCGCACACATCAGGTACGGGAAGAAATTTCTCGAGTTTTTTTACAACACCGATCGGACCCGATCCCGGACCGCCGCCGCCGTGCGGAGTAGAAAATGTTTTGTGAAGATTATAATGCATTACATCAAAACCCAGCTCTGCCGGTCTTACAATACCAAGTAAAGCGTTAAAATTCGCCCCGTCCATATAGAGCAATCCGCCTTTCGCATGAACTATCTCAGCGATCTGTTTTATATTCTGCTCAAACAGTCCCAATGTATTCGGATTTGTTATCATAAATGCAGCCGTATCTTCGTCAAATGCCTTTTTTAATTCCTCAATATCAACAAGGCCATGCTCATTTGATTTCAGCTCAACTACATCATAACCCGCCATCACTATCGAAGCAGGATTTGTGCCGTGAGCCGTATCCGGAATTATTATTTTTTTTCTCGGATTGCCTTTAGATTCGTGGTAGGCTCTTATCACTTTCAATCCGGTCCACTCGCCATGCGCACCTGCTACCGGCTGCAGTGTTACCTTGTCAAATCCCGATACTTTGCACAGCATGTCCGCAAGGTCGTGATATATTTTTAAAACACCCTGGATCGTAGAGTCAGGCTGGTATGGATGTATCTCGGTAAAACCGTCCATAGAACTGAGTTTTTCGTTTATCTTCGGATTATATTTCATCGTGCAGCTGCCTAAAGGATAGAACCCTTTGTCAACATGATGATTGTTCGTTGACATATTAACATAATGTCTGACGATCTCAGGTTCGCTGACTTCAGCTAAACCTATCGGTTCGCTCCTTAAGAACTTTTTGTCAGTATCTACCGTCTTGCTTTGATCCCAGCAAGGCATAGTATAAGCTTTCTTGCCTTTTTGGGATATTTCAAATATCAGTTTCTCAGCCATACAATACTCCGTTTGGATTTAATTTCTTTCGATTGGGAAAATAAGGAAGTTATATACAAAAAACAATTTAAATTTATAAAATTTTATAGCAGAATATCCTAAAGGTCTTCTTCGATCGATCCGCCGTTCTTTCTAATGCCGTATTTAATTTTAAGGCTGTCGATAAGCTGTTTAGCATTATCATCCTCCTTCATAAGGCTGAATTTCATCTGTTCGAATTTATTATTGTAAATAATCCTATCCCCCTTTTTTTCCACTTCAAGCTTTCCTATGAACTCAGGAGAGGAGCCCGGACTAATATAAACCTTATTCCCGAATAAAAAGAATTCGTTACCGCTATTCGTTCCCGAAATCATTATGTCAATATTCTTGACCTGATTGAATACTTTTTTTTCGAACTCGGCTTCCAAATTGGAAATGAATATAATAATGTCACTGAAAGCTTTCAGTGAGTCAGTAAACTGTGAGATCTGGTCGATATCCTTTTCAGCTATAATATTTTTATTGTTGAATCTTGAATAAGAATAATCCGTCATACCTGTAACTGATATTCTTAATCTGCGGAAATCGTATTTTTTAAATGAAATACTATTTTTTATATTCATAGAAACAACAGGGATATTCTCTATCTCACTTATAAATTCAAGATCATTCCTGCCGGGCGAAAAAAGGTCATAATTAAGTGAATCCAAAAGAGGAATTATCAGCCGGTTTTCTTTTTGAGATGAATTTAGCGCAAAATAATTACCGGCACTAATATTTAATTTTTCATTCCGCCCTCTGACACTGTCTTTATAAAAAGTTACATGGTTCAAAACGCTTCCTTCAGAGACTTTTGGACATCTGCAGTTCTCATAAACGCCATTAAGATTACCTGAATAGAATAAAGTAAGTTTTGTTGCCGTTGAGCATCCGGTAATAATTATAAAAAAAAGAAGCAGGAATAAATTCCTGCCTCTTTTTGTATTTATTGAAAAACTATTCTTCAAAGTTCTCATCTTCATCAAGAACAACTTCTCCGTCGATCATAATGTACGGCGTGACTTCTATTATCAGATTTGTTGTCTTTTTAGTTTTTACCTGATGCTGGAAAAGGTATCCGAGATAGGGGATGTCTCCAAGCAGAGGAAGTTTGTTAACGGTATATGTTTCATCTTCCATCAGCATTCCGCCGATCCTTATAGTCTGACCGTCTCTAACCCTCACTGTCGTGTCAGCCTTACGAACTTTTATCCACGGTATTTCTGAATTCGGTCCAACCCAGCCGAATATTGAAGATACTTCGGCCGATAATGATACAGTAATATCATTTTCTTCGTTTATGATCGGTTTTACTTTCAATTTAACACCGACTTCTTCTTTTTTCACGCTCTGTTTAGTTGTACCGGAAGAAACTTCTGTAATTGTATAAGGTACAATATCACCGATGTGAACAAATGCTTCTTTATTGTTAAGCGTGGCGATTTCTGGTTCAGCGAGTATTATCGCGTCATTATCTCTGTTTTTAAAATCGAAACTGAGTTCGTACTCCTGGCTGATGACTCTGTGCCATACTGCATTCAAACCGCTTGTAGTTTCGTGCTCATAGTAAGGTGAAATCGCAAAAGGAAAATAGTCGCCGGAATAATCACCGCCAATATTTCTCTCGGGATAGTCTGTAGCATCGTAGTTAAAAGAATAGTTTGTTCCGTCCCAATCCCAAGTACCCCAATCCTGGTAAGCGCCTTCTCTTACGGTAGTAGAATAATTGTTCAATTTTTCCCACTCAAGACCATACCTTTCTTCTCTGTCATTTCCAACTTCTTTAATTCTGGCTTTAAATAGAACCTGCTGCAGCGGTCTGTCGATCCTGATAAGAACTTTTTCAATTTCTTTTGCAACTTTCGGACTCGCCTGATAGATCAATCTGTTTCCAAGTTCGTCAACCTGAACCATTTTTGATATATCCGAGAGCATAGTTTTAGCGGTTTTAGCATCTGCATACTGAAGATCGAAAACTGCGGTATTTAGACCTATCTCGCGGTCGATCTTTTTCTGAGTCGCTACGATTATGGAATTATCAATTATCTGATAGCTGAGGTCTGTTGCTCTTACAACCAGATCCAACGCATCTTTGATCGGGATTTCATTCAGAGTAAGAGTGACTTTTTTCCCGATTGTTTCTTCACTTTGAACAAGATTTACTCCCGCTCTTTCAGCTAACGCATCAAGCACCTGGGCAACCGACTGGTCAATTGCTGTCAAAGAAATCGGTGTCCTGAAATTGTCCGATGTTGTGTCATAAAGCAGTTTCGATCCAAAGACCAGACTTGGAATACTGATCATCAGAATTAATACCATACATCTTTTCATTTATCGTTCCTCCTAAATTTTTTATCTCAAAAAATAAAAATGCTGTTTACGGTCTTGTTCCGCCTCTGGGTCTTCTTCCTGGAGTATCAGCAGGCTCAGTAGTTGAACCTTTTTCATCGTTAGGAGAAGTATTCATAAGTCCCCTGTCAAAGAAAGTAGCGTCCGCATTCGGTTTGTATCTTATTACCTTTTTTTTATCGTCACTGTCAACATAAACCGCTCTTTCAGTTATTACGAGGATTTTATTACTGTATTCTCTTCCGGTCTTAGTATTACCTGTAGGCTCATTTGTGCCCTCGACAACTTCAATCGACACAGCTCTTCCTACATTGATCATATCTCCAACTTTTACTTCCTGCGTTTTGCCATTAATTGTAAACCGGGCTTTTCCGTTAAAATAAAAAGAATATGAAACTTTATCTTTACCGTACAATTCGAGATCTGAAGAATTTACCCACTTAGTTTTAACTTTAACAGCTTTAACGGTATCGGTCTCCGTTTCCTGTACCTGCCTTTTTAATTTCACCGATTTAAGATTAAAAATATCTCTTGAATTTAAAGCAACCGCATTTGAAAAGTTTTTAAATAAAGTATCTGCCTGAATAACGCTGTCTATGCTTGATTTATATTTGCTCTTCAGATCTTCGTCATTAACACTTGAGTCAAGAGTTAAAACCTGAAATGCCAATATTAACATCGCTATTATCGAAACTATTATCACGGTTATTTGTTCTTTTGAAAATTTCTTCATTTTAGTAGGTCATTTCCATTTAAATTATAAGAATTTAACAAACTCAAGCCTTGCTTTTATTGTTACAGGAGCGGAAATATTATACTCATCAACTTCAGCGTCTTTACTACCCATACTACCCTGAATTTTATTCTCTGATGTGACTTTTGCCCTGTATATTTCTATCGACTCGATATTTATCAAATGTTCACTTTTTTCAATCAGTTGTATAAGGTTTCTTACTTTACTGTAGCTGGATGTCAGATTCAGGTTAATATACATAGAAGTTGTACCTGATTTAAAGTTCTGAACCTCATCCATATCCTGATTAATATCGTTACCCTTATATTCTATTCCTGACTTCTGAAGCATATTTTCAACTGTTTTCAGCAATTCGGTGATCAGCTCTCCATAAGTTATCTTCTTTGGATCGCCTCTTTTGTTTTTTTCGTACAGCACTTTAATGTTTTTAACATTATCCTGTACCAGGCTGTCTTTATAAAATTTAGCGCTTAGGTCGTTGCTTATATCCAAAATCTGCTGAGTATCTGACAGAGTATCTGATAAAAAGACCGATTTAAATAAAATTCCCAACAGGCATAATATTATAGGTACCGCAATGTAGATTATTTCTTTTTTCATAACAATTTTTCTTTTATCATTAATTTCACTTTAGGTTTACACCGGAACCAGAACCGGGTTGCGGTGCCTGTGTTTTTGACGGTGCTGGCTTTTTGAAATCTCCGCCCAAATCAAAAACCCAGTACTGAAATTCATCAAAGTTCTTTTTAATGTCCGGGCTTTTAAGAAGGTTCATAGCCGATTTCTCATCAATATAACCCATGTTTAATATCTTCCCGTTGATCTCATCTTTCAGCATATTCACTCTTGACATCAACTGAGATTTACTTGAAGAAGTTCTTGATATAAATCTTAACTCATAACTTTTTTCGCTGATTAAAAAATTATCTAAGATCAATGTTGAGTCCAACGAAGTTTCAATAGCGTTGAGTATCGATGTTATACTCCTCCTTTTTAAAGCGGAATTATACGCATTTTCGATACTTTTGTATTTGAAAAAATCACCGTTTCTGAAAGCTGTGCTTTTATCGGTAATTCTTTTTTGGTAATCCTGGGCGTCATTAAAATTTGAACCGATGTTCAGGGACTGGAGGAATAAAATAACCAGAAGTAGCGAAAGGCAGCCTGTAGAAGAAAGGAAAATCATTTTAATAAACCTGTTTCTTTTCTTCTCTTCAAGTTTTTCCAGGTTGATCTTATTTAGAAAATTAAATTTGTACATTTACTTAATGTTCCTGAATTTATTCATATCTAAGTGCCAAACCTATTGCAACATAGGCTATACTTTCCTTTTCGATGGCATAATCAAGCACGGTTGAATCTCCATTAAAGAATCCTGTAACATCAAGTTTGTCGCACGGAATGTCTGTATTCTTATTAATGAACTGTGCGAATTTACTCATCTCAAGTGCTTTACCGGTAATATAAATTTTGGAGGGAATTTTATTCTGATTCTGCTGCGAGTAGTACTGGAATGTTTTTTGCAACTCTCTTAACAGCTGCATTCTTACATATTTTTTCACTGAATAATGCTGATTCAGATTCTCTGTAGTTTCAGCCTCAAAAGCATTTGTAATGTAATCATAGAAATTTCTGGTTTTGATCATCTCCTCTGTTTCAGCGGCTGAAATATCCCTGTTCTTCTGGAGCATTTTTTTAAAAGCGCTATATGTAAACTCAATATTTCTTATGTATAACTCTTCATTTCCGCTCGGTATTATGATAATGTGGGAATAATCGTTATTAATGTCAATAATACAGGAAACTGTTCCTTTAGGCGGTTTTACTGACTCATTGTAGAGGTTAACTATTGCCATTTTGTCGACATCTAAAATCTGACACTCAATTCCCGACATGTTAAAAAGCGTAAGAGTATTAAAAAAGGTCGCACTTTCTACAATTGACGCAAGTACATCGTGATTCATACCGTCGGAGTTGAGAGGGATATATTCGTATCTGCTTATCAATTCGTTAAACGGAGACTTTACAAGTCTGGGAAGCTCCATCTCAATGTTCTCTGTAGGTGTGTTCTGAACATATAACTGCCTGATAATAATGTTGGGGCCGTTCAGAGAAGAAACTATCATAGGATCTTTCTTTGATACTCCTGCTCTAGTGAATACTTTATCAATAGCTTCGACCTGTAGCCTTCTTATAGCAATTTCAGGATCTTCCTTATCTTTAAGTAGATTTTCTTCTGTGATCTGAGGAAGTTCGATCGGGATAACCTGAAGATTTGTCAACTTGTACTGAACACCGTCAAATGCTGTCTGCGCAAAAGTAACATTTTCTCTTGTAATATGAACAGCATTGATTCTAGATTTTTTTGAGCCTGAAGTATCAGATGATGATTTCTTTTCTGTTATTTCTTTTTTTGAAGATTTTTCGATGATCTTAAGATCTTCATTCCCTGCGGAAGTTTTGAATATTTCAGGAGTTTTCTGAACTTCTGAAAATATGTTTCTTCCAAAACTCTTAGGTGCGTTATCTACCGCGGGAACATCCCTTTTTCCGGATTCTGACTTGTTTTTAAACAAGTCGCTTTTCCCTTCGGCGAAAATGTTCCTCCCTATACTTTTAGACTCTTTTTGTGAATCGTCAGTCATATCGATCAACCTTCAATGGCTTTATTTATTGTCAACTTCATTTGCAAGTTTAAAATAATCCTGAGCGCCCCATGAGTCAGGAGCATACTCAAATATTGTCTTCATAAAACTAGGAGCTTCTTTAAGATTTACATCCTCCCTGATGTATGTGCTAAACAGCTTTTCTTTAAAAAAATCTTTTAGTATTGCGACCGTTTCAAGTGAAATTTTTCTCTTTTCATTATAGTAAACCGGAAGAACACCAAGTATATCAAGATTTTTATTATATGACTTACTTACGCTGTCTATCATACCCAGTATTTGGTTAGCACCTATCTGCGAAAGAAAATCCATTGATATCGGTATAACAACTTCATCGCAATATGTGAGAACATTTACATTTATAAGATTAATTGAAGGTGCACAATCTAAAATAACATAATCAACACCTTCAAGATTTGAAAGATTTTTCTTAAGCTTGTATTCTTTTCCCCACGCTTTCGTAAGTTTAACTTCGGTATCGACAAGATATTTTCCGCCGGAAGTGATCACATGCAGTTTTTCTCTTACTTTTACTATTGAAGCTCTTCTCTTCAAAAGCAGATCGCAGAGAGTTTTCTCCGGATTAACATTGAATACGATCCCGATCGTGTTCTGAGGGTCGCTGTCAATAAGAAGAACACTTCTGCCCATAAGCGCCAGCCCGTGAGCCAGATTGATCGAGGTAGTCGTTTTTCCGGTACCTCCCTTTGAAGATAAAATAGCAATTTTACGCATAAACCAACCTATTACCTTATATTAAAAACATCAGCTTGAATATAAATGTTTTCATTCTTTTTTGTCAAGTTATTTTTTTGTCTTAAAACTTATTTTTTTCTCCGTTACAAATTACCCGTCTAAAATATGCACTATAACTTTTACAATTACAACAAAAAAGTTAAAAAAATCTAACTACCTATTTCGTTTTTGCATTTCGGACATACCATTCTTGTGGTTTTCTTCTTAGGGTCATATTGCTCTTCCATTATACTATAACCGCATTTATCACATTTTTTGTCGATCGGTTTGTTCCATGATGCGTAAGCGCATTTCGGGAAATTAGAGCATCCGTAAAATTTTTTCCCTTTTTTTGTTGATTTGTCCTTGATGAATCCGTCGCATCCCTGTTCCGGACATTTGATACTTACATGCTCCGTTAAAATATAATTACACTTCGGATAACCGTCACAGGCGATGAATTTCCCGAATTTTCCTGTTCTTTCAATAAGTTTTCCCGTTTTACATTTTGGACAGACACCGTGATCAGCCGCCTTGTTTTCATTTGATTTTGCTTCATCACCCGTGATGAGCGAGTTCGTGTATTTGCACGCCGGGAAATTGCTGCAGGCAATAAATTTCCCGTTCTTGCCCCATTTATAAATTAAAGCACCTTTATTACACTTGGGGCATGTTTCACCGACAGGCTGTTCCATGGTTTTTTTTATTTCAACAGTTTTCTTAATTACTGCATCAAGCGTTTTTTCAAAAGGCTTGTAGAATTTGTTCAGAATCTCTATCATATCGACTTCGCCATATTCGATCTTATCAAGATTAGATTCCATTTTTTTTGTGAATTTTATATTAAATATCTCGCCGAAATTCTCTACAAGAATGTCATTGACAAGATTTCCAAGTTCAGTAGAAATAAGCTTTTTCTCTTTTTTGTCTATATATTTCTGATATATGAGCCTGTCAATTATAGTTGCATAAGTTGATGGTCTTCCGATCTCTTGTTCTTCGAGCTCTTTAGTGATTGATGCTTCATTATACCTTGCTGGGGGTTTTGTAAAATGTTCTTCAGATTCAATATCATTTAAAGTGACCATCATACCGACATCGATATTTCTGGGAAGTTTAACTTCGCTCTCTTCATCTTCGCTGTCAACTCCTACATCGCTATCCATAAACACCTGCTGGTAACCTTTGAAAATATTCTTTCTTCCGGTGATCCTGAATTTATAGTTTTGACTTGATATATCTATAACAGTCTGCTCAAAAACCGCTTCTTTCATCTGTGTGGCTACAAATCTGGTCCAAATCAGTTGATAAAGTTTAAACTGCTCCTTCGTAAGATGAGTCTGAAGTTTTTTTGGCTCAAAACTTACATCTGTAGGTCTGATAGCCTCATGAGCATCCTGTATGTTCTTTTTAGATTTAAATTTTCTAGCACTGATGGAAACAAAATCCACACCGAATTTTTTACTTATAAAATCTCTTACCTCGTCAACCGCCTCATTCGAGACACGCATTGAATCCGTCCTCATATAAGTGATAAGACCTACAACCCCTTTATTGCCCAGCTCAACACCCTCGTAAAGCTGCTGTGCGATCTGCATGGTTTTTTTGGATGAAAACCCCAGCTTGTTTACACTGGACTGCAGCAAAGTAGAAGTTATGAAAGGCGGCATCGGGGATTTTTTAAGTTTCGTTTTATTGATATTGGTCACAGAATATTTTGACTTCTTTATATCCTGAATTACTTTGAATGCTTCATCTTTTGTGTTTAATTTAAAATCTTCGTCATTTATCTTCACAAGATCCGCAGAGAACTGCTCTTTTGAAGTGGAAAACTCGCCTTTAATCGTCCAGTATTCTTCTGGAACGAAGCTGTCAACTTCCTTATCTCTTTCGCATATTATTCTAAGAGCAACTGATTGAACCCGGCCTGCGCTCAAACCATTTGAAATTGCCTTCCAGAGAAAGGGACTTATTTTATATCCGACAAGCCTGTCCATTATTCTTCTTGCCTGCTGGGCATCAACAAGGTTTTTGTCGATAGAGCTTTCGTTTTTTAATCCGGCTTCTATACCCTTCTTAGTAATTTCGTTGAATGTTACTCTTTTAATTCTCTGAGCACAATCTTTAAGCCTTCCAGCTATATGCCAGCCGATGGCCTCACCTTCTCGGTCAGGGTCGGTCGCAATCAAAATCTTGTCGCTTACTTTTGCCATTGTCTCGATCTTTTTTATGATCTTGCTCGCCTGACCTGCATTGTCGATAATTTTGTATGTCGGTTTGAAGTCATTCTCGATGTCAACACCGAGCTCTTTTGCAGGCAGATCGATAATGTGACCGTTACTTGCGATTACTGCGTAAGAATTCCCAAGATATTTGCTTACCGCTTTTACTTTACCCGGAGATTCCAGTATTACTAAATTCTTGCTCATTTTATCTTCCCTGATACTTAATATTTATTCTATTCAGCTATTCCGTGGCAGTTTTTGTATTTCAAACCGCTTCCGCACGGGCACAGATCATTTCTTCCTACTTTCTGTTGAGTATTTCTTATAATTTTGGGCTTGGGAGGTTCATTAGAAACCTGAAGGCCGGATATTCTTGCCTGTTCTTTTCTTTTATTTTCCTCTTCTCTATTAATTTCATATTCGATTTTAGCTTTAAAAATGAACTCCAGAATTTCCTGATTTATTTTAAAAAGCATTTCTTTGAACGCCTCAAATGACCTTCTTTTATATTCGATCAGAGGATCTTTCTGAGCGTGAACCATTAACGATAAGCCGCTTTTTAAATCGTCGTCCTCTCTCAGATGCTCCTGCCAGTTGATATCAATTAATTTTACGATAGCTATCTTAGAAAGTATATCCATCATTTTGTCGCCGATGTGCAATCTTTTCGAGTTGATCTTGTCGGATGCGGACTTTATTAGGTCATTAAGCAGATACTCAGGGTCACTGAGTTTTGACATATCCGGTTCGTAAGATATCAGCATTGTCTTGGTTAGATTTGATTTCAGGTAATCCCAGTTCCAGTTTTCCGCCGACCTGGAGTTTGAACATGCCGTGTAAACAACTTCTTTCAGGTATTCTTCAAGTATGTCCGCAACCTCTTTAATCATTCCCTCATCAGGTTCAATACCGTATTCCCTTGCGAAAGGGACATTTTTACCTTCGCTGATAGCACCTTTTATCAGTGCGGCTCTTCTTCTTCTGTAGATCACGTCGCGCTTCTTATTCATCACATCATCGTATTGAATAATATGCTTTCTCATAGCAAAATTATGCATTTCCACGCGCTTCTGCGCGCGTTCAATAGATTTAGTTATCCACGGATGAACTATCGCTTCTCCCTCGTTTCTGCCGAATTTATCCATTATTCCCGAAATTCTTTCAGAACCAAAAATTCTCATGAGATTGTCTTCAAGCGAAACATAAAATCTGGAGGAACCCGGATCGCCCTGTCTTCCGGCTCTACCGCGCAGCTGTCTGTCTATCCTTCTTGAATCATGCCTTTCACACCCGATTATTGCAAGTCCGCCCTTATCCTTAACGCCTTTCCCGAGTTTAATGTCTGTTCCTCTTCCCGCCATGTTGGTAGCGATCGTGATCGTGCCGGCTTCCCCGGCGTCTTTAATGATCTGTGCTTCTTTCGCATGATTTTTTGCGTTAAGAAGATTATGCGGAATTTTTCTTATTTCAAGCAGTTTATGCATGATCTGGCTTACATCGACATCGGGAGTTCCGAGAAGTACGGGTCTGCCTTCATTTCTGAGCTTGATAACATCGTTTATCACAGCGTTGTATTTTTCTTTTTTGGACATGTAGATAAAGTCCTGCTGATCGTCTCTGATCACTGGAACATTTGTAGGAATTACTGTAACCACAAGATTGTAGATTTCAAAAAATTCATTTTCTTCAGTAATTGCGGTTCCGGTCATTCCGCTGAGCTTTCTGTACATTCTAAAATAATTCTGGTAAGTAATTGAAGCTACAGTCTGAGTATCTTCCCCAACCTTCACACTTTCCTTAGCTTCGATAGCCTGATGCATTCCGTTACTGAACCTGCTGTCATATTTTAAACGGCCTGTTGACTGATCAACTATTATCACTCTGCCGTCCTGAACTACATAATCAACATCTTTTTCGAACAGCGAATAGGCTCTTAGAAGCTGGTTTATAGTGTGTATCTTGTCGCTTTTTTCCGCATAAACGGAATGCAGATTCTCGATCAGTGACTCTTTTTCTGATTCAGATATATTCATTTTTTCAATAGCCTGAAGTTCAACAGGCAGATCAGGAATTACGAACATATTCTTATCGGAATCGTTTTTTGTAAGAAGTTCGTGGCCCTTTTTGAATATGTCCACCAGATTTGATCTCTCTTCAATAGTATAATAAAGATCAGAAGTTACCTGATCGAATATCTTATCTCTGAGATAATCATTCTCCAGCTTTGTAACATTGGTTTTCACCGAAGGAATGTTTAAAAGTTTTTGAAGCTTTTTATTTCTTGGAGAAGCTTTCATGGATTTTAATACGAGAAAGAGAGCGTTTTTGTCATCGGGACTTTTTTCTATTTTGGATTCAGCTTCAGATAACCATTCGTTTATCATTCTCGATTGCTCTTTGACGAGATCAAAAACCAGCGGTTTCAACTGATCGAACCTCTGATTGTTACTCTTTGGTACAGCTCCCGAAATAACCAGGGGAACCCTCGCTTCGTCGATCAGGATTGAGTCAACCTCGTCGATTAGACAATAATTGAATCCTCGCTGAACCATATCCTCCACATCTATCACCATATTGTCTTTTAAATAATCGAATCCGAATTCATGATTTACGCCGTAAACGACATCTTTCTTATATTCTTCTCTTCTTTTTTCACGATCCTGTAATTCCGAGGTGATCACTCCTACTGAAAGCCCTAAAAATTCAAGTACATATCCCATCCATTCCCTGTCTCGTTTCGCAAGGTAATCATTGACAGTTACGATGTGTACCCCTTTTCCTGATAGTGAATTCAGATACGCGGGAAATAATGCTACAAGGGTTTTACCTTCACCTGTGGCCATCTCGGCAATTTTACCTTCCGCAAGAACTATCGCGCCCATCAGCTGAACATCATACGGGATCATGTTCCATACCTGCATTCTGCCGTCTATCATCCATGACCTTCCGACCATCCTTCTGCATGCTTCCTTTACCAGCCCGTATGCTTCAGGAAGAATTTCCTTTTCGCTTGCACCATCTGAAATTCGCTTTTTGAATTCAAGTGTTTTATTTTTTATATCCTGTTCAGATATTTTTTCGTAGGACTGGTACCACTCATTGATCTTATCTACAAGCGGGGTTAATCTTTTTACTTCCCTGTCCTGTTTGGTACCAAAGACTCTGTTTAATATTCCTGACAACATAGTTTTCCGTTCTTTAAAATTTATCTTCCGACCATCAGTCTTTCGCCTAAAAATTCGTTTAATCCTGCCTTAACAATTTTTTTATAAACTGATTTTATATCATACTCTTTTCTTTTTAGTTCATACTCGTTAGTTTCTGTATCCCAGACCACATAACATGCTTTAGGATTACCGTCCCTGGGCTGTCCGATCGATCCTACATTTACAATCATCCTCTGGTCAACCGACCTGAACATTTCCGGTCTGTGGGAATGTCCGATAAAGCATGCAACTTCGGTAAAATAGTTAAAATGTTTTTCTGCACTGTGCTGTGTCAGAATATAGCTCCAGTCTTCAGGTATTAGAGGAGTGGAATGCACGAACAGCAGATCGTGATCGCTTATTTTGAGAGGAAGGTTCAGAAGGTACTCATAATTCTCGTCCTTGATCATGCGACGGGTCCATTCGGTCGATTCTCTGGCGTAAGAATTAAAAAGCATCATATCTGTCTGGTTGATAACCGCACTGTCGTGATTTCCTACAACTACCTTGTCAGTCACTGATTTTACCAGATCGATACATTCATTCGGACTCGGTCCGTAGCCTACAATATCTCCAAGGCAATATATTTTATCGGTTTTTTCACTTTCAATCTCTCTTATTACCGCTTCAAGAGCTTCAAGATTTGAGTGTATGTCCGAGATTACCGCCAGTTTCATAAGGTCCCTTGCAATTAATTTTTCTCTGTTGTCCTTATCATATCTTTAAGCTTATTTAGTATTCCGTTTATAAATATATTGCTTTTTTCTGTGCTGTATTTTTTACCCAATTCGATCGCTTCATTGATTATCACTTTTGGAGGTATCTCATTGAAGTATCTAAGTTCGACTATTCCCATCCTGAGTATAATTTTATCAATTATAGATATTCTGCCGAAGTCCCAGTTCTCAAGATTGCTTTTTATATCGGCATCGATAGAATCTATATTAGTGAAATAATTTTTTATATATGTCCGGAAAAAAGCGAGGTTTTCTTTATTGCTCATAGAAATCTCATCCTCGGTTTTCTCAGTTTCGTTCAGTTTATATTTATCTATGAAAACCTGTGCGCAGTTCATAAATCCGTCGGCAACATTTTGGTTATCCATCTCCTCGAACGACATTGTGACTTTATCTTTGATGAATGGCAGTTGGAATTCTATCCGGTCGGCCGGATCAAGCTTTGTTATCTTTACATTATCGAACACTTCCTTAATTGACTCCCTTACACTGTCAAGTTTATCTTCCCTTTTTATTTCAGTGATCGAGTTTAAAAAATACTTTGCGTCATCATCCGAGAAAACAGTATCTAGGTTCAAAAATTCTTTACTGTAAAAGAACATGAGCAGATTCTCACGGGTGTTTCTTCTATTTGACAGTAAATTATTCGTCATTTTCCGGCTTGGTTTTTAAATTATCTTTTATCTGATCTTTTGCCATTTTGTCGCATTCTTCGTTATATAAGTTGCCGTTATGCCCTTTAACCCAGTTCCATCTGATATCATGCAATTCTGAAAGAGAAGTCAGCTCCTGCCATAATCCTAAATTCTTTACCTGTTTTTTCGACGATGTGATCCATCCGTTTCTTTTCCAGCCTGGCAGCCATTTTGTGACCGAATCAACAATATACTTTGAATCTGTAAAAACCTCGATCCTGCATTTCACCTTCAGAGCTTTCAATCCCTGGATCACAGCTGTAAGTTCCATTATATTATTTGTTGTCATCTCCTGAAATCCAGACAGCTTCTTAACTTTATCTTCGTATATTAAGACCGTTCCCCATCCTCCCGGGCCTGGGTTCTTACTGCATGCGCCGTCAGCGTAAATTGTTACCTGTTTCATTTTCTCTCGAGAATACCTCTTTTTTTTCAGGAGTAGTAAAATTATAACATTATCTGCAAATTTGCAAAAAATATTTTGATTATTTTGATGATGAAAATTTAATTAATTGTTTAAGTAAATAAATCTTGTTATTACATTCAGAAATTTGTTAATTTACCGGTAAATTATCGGGAGTATAAACATGAAAGGACTCTTTACCGCAATTGTGACACCTTTTAAAAAAGACGGAACCATAAATTATGAAAGTCTCAAAAGATTTTTAAAATTCCAGAAAGAATCCGGAGTGGACGGCGTTGTTCCGGGAGGTACGACCGGTGAAAATCCGACATTTACAGATGAGGAATTCAGGGATCTTTATTCTCTGGTTTGCGGATTTACTCAGGACACCGGACTTAAAGTAATTGCCGGTTGCGGAAGTAATTCCACAGAAAAATCTGTTTCACTTTGCAGAATGGCCTCTGAAGTAGGCTGCAATGCCGCTTTGGTTATTACACCTTATTATAATAAACCAAATCAGGAAGGTCTTTACCGCCATTTTTCAACCGTGGCAGACAGATCTCCTCTGCCCGTTGTAATGTACAATGTCCCTTCCCGGACAGGTGTAAACATGCTTCCGGAGACGGTCGAAAGATTGTCATTCCATGAGAATATCGTAGCTTTAAAGGAAGCTTCCGCTTCAATTTCCCAGGTACAGAAAATTATTTTTGCCGTTGAAGAACGGATCACTGTTCTTTCTGGCGAGGACGACATGACTTATTCAATTATGGCAATCGGCGGAAAAGGTGTAATTAGTGTGGTTTCAAATGTTATTCCCAAACAAATGGCATCACTTGTGAACTCTATGCTGGCAAAAGACTATGACAAAGGACTTTCGCTTGCAAAATATACAAATGAGATTTGTCACGCCATGTTCTCCGACACAAATCCGATCCCTGTTAAAAAAGCACTCAACCTGATGGGATACGAAATGGGACCTTTAAGGCTGCCTCTCGTTGAACTGGATGAAACCAGAACTGCGCAATTGAAAAAAGTACTTGAAAAATATAACCTGATCGAAAAACAATTTGAAAACCGATAATAACATCTTTCATATTGAAGTAGGAGAGCTTGAAGTCAACTGCATAATTGTTAAATGTCCAGAAACTTCCTGTATGGCTGTCTTCGACCCTGGGGACGAGTTTGATAAGATAGTTAGATTTATAGGATCTGTCGGCGGAAAACCGGAATTGATAATCAACACCCACTGCCATTACGATCATATCGGTGCGGTGAATGAACTCAAGAAAAAATATTCAATACCTTTTCTTATTCACCCCGATGAAAAAGAGTATGCTGAAGAACCTGAGAAAAATTATTCTTCAATGTCAGGTGAACCGATTAAGGTATGCCCTGACAGATTTATTTTAGATGGAGAATTAATCACACTGGGAAGTATCAAGATAAAAGTTATCCATACTCCGGGGCATACAAAAGGCAGCTGTTGCTTTTTGACAGGCAACACTCTTATTTCAGGCGATACGCTTTTTGCAGGATCTGTCGGAAGGACAGACCTTTACGGCGGCGACACCGATACGATACTTGAATCAATAAAGAACAAATTACTGGTACTTGACGGCGACACTACGGTTTTAACCGGACATGGAAGAAGCACGACTATAAAACAGGAAAAACGGTTCAACCCCTACCTGTAATGATCCGTTACGAAAACTTGGCTAAAAATCATTTTTAACTGCTATACAGCTTATTTCGATCAGTGCTCCGACCGGAAGTGCGCTTACTTCGTAAGTTAACCTCGCAGGGAATTCCGATTTGAAATATTTCGAATAGATTTCATTAAATACTTTAAAATTCCCAAGATCTGTAAGCATACATGTGCACTGAACAACATCTTCTATTGAATAACCTGCCTCTGCTAAAATGCCGTTAATGTTTTCCAAAACCTGGTACGACTGCTCTGAAATCCCGCCTTCTGTCATTACATTGTCCAACGGTTTAAGACCGACCTGTCCGCTTATGAAAAGCATTCCGTTGATCTCAACAGCCTGACTATACGGACCGACTGCTTTTGGGGCGTTAACCGAACTGATTATCTTTTTCATGATCCCTCCTTTTCGTTATAATCTCTGATTATGAACACAAGGTAGTCTCCAAGATATTTAAACCCGTAATTCTGATAGAGTCTTATAGCTTTTAAATTGTCTTTATGAACTTCAAGTTTGATCTGAAGTCCGTTCCTTTTGCTGAATTCAAGCGAAATCTCAAGGAGTTTCTGAGCAAGGCCTGATCCCCTTAATTCTTCTCTGATACCAAAATGATGCAGGTAATTTCTCCTATTATCAGTTGTGATCCAGGAACTTCCGACGACCTTACCGATCTTGTTTTTTACTGTGAATAACTGCCCGCCGTTTTTTATTGTGTTAAGGATTATTTTGTCTGTATCGCCTCGCCTTGAACCTCCGAGATGAATGTCTTCCCACAACATGATCAGATCTTTGAAATCGCCGCTTGAATATTCTGTTATTGTAAGATCTTTAAAATTCATTTTTCACTCCGTCAGGATTTCTTTTTGCTGAGGCTGTCTTCAATTACTCTTTTGACTTCTTCTATCTGCCATATCGGCGTTGAAGCGCTTCCAGAAACTCCTATCAGGTCATTCTCTCTGAACCAGCTGAAATCGATTTCGGATTTGTTCTCGATTAAATATGACCTTTTATTAAACCTGCTGAATTTATCGAACATCACTTTTGTATTTGAGCTGTTTTTTCCCCCTATGAAAATGATAACATTGTGATCTTTAGCGAATTCTATCAGCTCTTTCTCTCTTTTTTCAACAAAAGGACAGATCGTATTAGAAATTTTCATATCTTTTATTTTGTTTTTAAGCAGATCGACCATTTTTTTAAATTTCTCTGTTGATACGGTAGTCTGAGCTATAAGTAGAGATTTCAATTTCATATTTATCTTCGAGATGTCATTTTCATCAGATACGCATATCCCTTTATCATCGCAGAAACCCAGAAGCCCCTGAACCTCAGGATGGTTTTGTTTCCCTACGATTATTATCTGATAACCCCGCGAATAGAAATCTTCAATTATCCTTTGCGAATTTGATACTTTAGGGCAGGTGGCATCCACTATCAGGTTGTTGTTTTTCACTGCAAGCTCAATTATTTTCTTGCCAACTCCGTGCGTCCTGATAAATAATATATTGTCCTTAATTTTCTGAACTTTTTCTTCTACTTTGAGACCGCAATCTATAAGTCTTTCCATTTCGAGTCTGTTGTGAAGAAGCTCTCCATTAACGAAAATTTCCTTTTCAACATTGCGTTCGATCTCTTTTTCGATCATTTTAATCGCTCTTTTAACTCCTCCGCAAACGCCGGATTTTTTATCTATTACAACTTTTATTTTCATAATCTCTTCTTTATCATACCGTTTATGAAGTCAGCCTGTTCTTCTATACTCATTTTGCTGGTATCTATAAATATTGAATCCAGTGCGGGTTTCATAGGCGAATTCGATCTGGAACTGTCTCTGTGATCTCTTCTTTCTATATCTTCTTTCACTTGTGAAAATGACGCTTCAATTCCTTTTTCTTTCAGCTCTTTAAGCCTTCTTTCAGATCTAATATTGATATCCGCTATCATAAAAAATTTCAGATCGGCATCAGGAAAAACCACCGTACCGATATCTCTTCCGTCAAGTATTACATTTCCCTTCTTAGACATTTCTCTCTGCAGCTCCACCAACTTCGACCTGACTTCGCTTATTTCGCATACAGCAGTGACACCGAGAGAAATCTCCGGAGTTCTGATAACTGAGGAAACGTCTTGGCCGTCCAGAAAAGTCTTTGTGTCTCCTGTGTTTTTATCAACAACTTGTTCGATAACAGTATCGCTAAGCAGCCGGATTATATTCTCCTTATCGGTAAAGTCAACTCCATTAAGCTTTGCCTTAAATGCCATCGCCCTGTACATAGCTCCTGTGTCGATATATAGAAAACCCATTTTTAAACCGACAAGTTTTGCTGTGGTCGATTTGCCCGATCCCGCGGGTCCGTCAATTGCGACTATCATATTTATCTCTTTTATATTTTATTGTTTCTGATCTGATAAAGATACCACTGAATAATGATGGAATTTCTGTTCTCGCCCGTCCGATCAATTTTTTCTCCCGAGTTTAATAGATCATCTATCATCTGTTCTGTTACGCCGATATTATAATAAATATCGTAATTTTTTTTTAATTTTTCCTTATAAAAATTAATTATTTTTTTTGGAATTATTTTTTTTAATGAATTCTTTTTTTCCTGTTTTTCCAGTGTTTTAACGGATGGATTGGTTTCATTATCAAAATTAAGTCCAACAGGATTAAAATATCTTTCTTTCAAAACTTTATCATACAGTTTTTTCCCGTATTTCAGATCCGCACTGACTTTGGCAAAAAAATCCATTATGCGCGCATCCATCAGAGGAAGCCTGTACTCATAATCAAAGTATTCATATATCCTGTTTGAATTCAAAATGAATTTGGCCTGCCTTTCTTTTAAGTCCCAGTTCTCGAAATCCAGATAGCTGATTTTCCCTTTAAAGTTCAAAGATTCTCTTATAGATTTTAAAATGACGCCGATTTCAGACGGATCAAACTCTTTATTGTTAAAATGCTTCTCTATTATTTCTTCAGCGAGTTCATTTTCAGTTTCTGTAGAAATAATCTTTTTATTAAGATGACTGCCTGCGAAAAAATCTCCTGAATGCCCGGGGATGAAAACTGAATTTTCAGGAATGCTCTTTTTTAATTCTTCAAGAGCGAAATATTCCTGAAGATAAAACATTGATGAATAATTCGAAGCTGTCGGATAATAATCCCTGAATCTGTCAGATGCGATAAAATCTTTAACTGTATCTTCGGAATATTCAATAAAGTTCCACCCGTAACCGAGTTTTCGGGCAACTTTTTCTGACAGTTCAAGTTCAGGATTGTTCTTTCTTCCATATGTAAAAGTTATTACGTTATCAAAACCTCTTTTTTTAAGCATAGCTGCAATAAGCCTTGAATCAAATCCGCTGCTTAACGGAATAACAGGGGTTTTATCTTTTAACGATACGGCCAGATCATCACCTATCTTTTCGATTATCCCGCAAAGTTCTAATTCAAGACTGACAGCATCGTCTGATATTCTATCGCTTTCGTAAAAGTGATAAAATTCTTTCCTGATCTCCAGACCGCTGATCGTGATGAATTCACCTGCCTGTACCTGATGTATGTCATTGTATAGAGTACTGCTTCCTGTTGTGTATCCTGTATGAAGAAATATTTTAGCGGCTTCGGCGTTAAGTTGCGAGTCATCTTTTCTTAGATTCTTAGGATCGTCTGAAATTTTTATTAAAGAATCAGTTTTTGTATAAAACAAGGGAAAGGATCTTGTTCTGTCAGCGCATATGAATACTTTTTCATTTAAGGTTAAAATGAATGAGAATATCCCGTTGAAATCTTTCAGATAATCTTTTTTTGGACTGCTATTTTGAAACCTGAACTTGATATGATTTGCAGCTTCATAACCGGACAGGTATTTACCATCATCAAAGAGGTATCCTTTGAATTGAATCCCGCTCGATTCATACCATTTAAAACCTTTATTATTTGTAAGCTCGATCCTTACATTATCCATTCAAATACCATCCTGCTGATTATTATCGGAAGCATGATAAAACACAGCCTTATAACCGTAAATTTCATTATCTCCAATTTATCGCCGCCAACTGTCTTTATTATGAAAAAAGAAAGATAAAGCCAGTAGATAAAACCCGAAGCCCCGTACAGCATTACTGCAATAAAAGCACTTTCAAAGACAATACCGCCCACTATGAATGCTGCAAGCCTAATAATGAGAAGAAAGAAATTCAGCTTTAAACTTGTTTTCTGCTTTTCCAGTGTGGCAAAGATAATCGAGATAGGAGATGACGCAAATACCATCAGCATCCATGGAGCAAGTAGCGCGGCATAAAGACCTGACACTTCCCATTTTTCACCTAAAAAAATACTGAAAATGTAATCCCCGTAACCGGCTACGATTGAAAGAGGAAATATTCCTAATACTAAAAGCTTTTTATAAATATCAGTCGTTATTTTGCTTATGTCTTCGTTGCTGTTCTTAAGGTCTGTCGCTTTTTTATAATATACCTGAGAAATAGATGAACCGAGCATAGTCAGAGGTATGTTAATAAATTTTTGAGGTATGGAATATAAACCCGCCGCTGCAGAATCAAACATATTCGTCAGGAAAATAACAGGCACATTAGAAGAAAGATTGTTCATAAATTCGCTGGGCATGAAATATTTCGGGAAATCTTTATACCTTATCAGGCTTTCTCTGATAGATTTCACGCTGATCTTTTTCTTGTTTTTAACAACAGCTGAAACGAAATCTTTTGATTGAACAGCAGTGCCTGCAAAATAACCGAGGATCGAACCTGAGATCAATCCCATATAGTCTCTCATCGGATTAAGTCCGCGGATAAACTGTATCGTTGAACCTGAAACCGACCTGGTAATACTTCCGAGAGCTGTTCTATGAAATCTGTTCTTTCTGTTGTTCCAGTAATTCATGATCCTGAATAACGCCATGAACAGAGCCATCAGACAGATCAGCAGAACAAATGAATAATCCTTTGATTGAATTCCTGCATTTTTAAGTATCGTTGTGCTCAAAATAAGTGATGCAGGTAAACAGAGTAAAAATACAAATGCTGTGAGAATTATTGAACCCGTAGCCAAGTTAACTGCCTCTTTTTCCTCTTTCGGCAAGATAATAGCGAATTCATAATTTCCGGTCATAAAAATAGAGAGTATCCCGCTCAGGCTAAGGAAATAAGCCCAGAATCCGAAATCATCCGGAGAATACATCCTTGTTAAAAACGGGAGTATTATGAAAGGGACCAGCTGAGAAACGAAAGATGCGCCGAACAGCTTGCCGATGTTTTTAAGAAACTTTTTATCTTTTAGTAATTCACTGCTCATTAATTTTCTCAACAGCTTCTTTAAGCGCTTCATCCCAGTTTCTGATCTTGATGCCAAATTCTTTTATTATTTTGGAATTATCGAGTGAACTGTTTGAAGGTCGCTTAGCTTTCATATTCAAATATTTCGACAGAACCGGAACAACTTCTATCGGCGCTTTTGAAAACTCAACGATCTTTTTTGCATACTCATATCTGGAAACCGATCCTGTGTTGCAGTAGTGATAAACAGCTGTTCTAAAATTTTCAATTTCAGAAATTCTTCCGCAGATCTGAATTAAGGTTTCAGCCAAGTCTGATGCATAAGTCGGCGAACCTATTTCATCTTCAACAACTTTTAGTTGCGTTCCAGCCTTTGATCTCTCAATAATTTTATTAAGAAAAGTGTTGTGAGTGGTTGAATATAACCATGATGTTCTGACTATTAGACAGTTTTCCGGATTTTCAAGCACAGCTTTTTCACCTTCGGCTTTGCTCTTACCATAAATTGAAACCGGGTCTGGCATGTCTGACTCATTGTAAAGTCCGGATTTTAAACCGTTGAATACAAAATCAGTTGAAATATGTATAAACTTTATTCCTGATTCTCTGCATGATTCTACTATATTTTTCACGCCTAGAGAATTAACCTGAAATGCTTTCTCGGGTTCCGATTCGGCTTTTTCAACATCCGTATAGGCGGCGCAGTTAATAACAACGGCATCTTTAACTATGTTATTCTTAAAATACTCTTCAACCTTAGCATTATTTGTAATATCAAGATCGGATTTGGAAAGAAAAATACAGTTATTCAGCCCCAACCGAACTGCTGTATTTTTTAACGCCGTACCTAACTGACCTTCAGAACCGATAATTAACAAGTACATTTATGCCTCGTAAACAAAATTCATTTCGGCTTCAGACATTATTGGGAAGCTCATATCTCTTTTAGTTATGACTAAATCGTTTTCAGGAAGTAACCAATTGATATTCAGTGCCGGATCATTGAATCTTATACCTCTCTCATGCACGGGAGAATAATAATTATCGCATTTATACATAACAAGAGTATTATCTTCAAGAGCGACAAATCCGTGGGCAAAACCCTTTGGTATTAAAACCATTCTTTTATTTTCGGAATTTAATTCGATTGATAAGTGTTTGCCGAATGTTGGAGAACCTTTTCTCAGATCAACCGCTACATCAATTATTTTTCCTGAAAGAACAGTAAGAAGTTTTGTCTGAGCCAAAGGATCAAGCTGAAAATGCATCCCTCTTAAAACACCTTTTTTTGACCTTGATATGTTATCCTGAACGAAATCAGTTTTAATACCGGCATCGTACAGTTTTTTACTGTTAAATGATTCAAAAAAACATCCGCGGTCATCGATGAATACTTTTGGTTCGATTAACAGAATACCTTGAAAATCTGTTTTTGTTGTTTCGTAACTCATTCACCCTCCTTCTTAAAAAAACCTGAAAAATAATTTTTTAAGACCATATTTATTGCAAGTCTGAAAGTATTATTCGAATATACCTGATATTTTTTCAGAGGTTCAACTTCCCTCTCGTAGTAATCCTGAAAACTCAGGTAATCGTTGTCAGGATCGGCATCGCTGTTGATCTCCGTATATTCTTCCTGCCAGTATTTATCGTAAGCAGGAAGATTATGATTGTAATTAATTACATCTGTATGAGAATAATAAATATCCGCTGAAATGTACTTATTATACCTGTAGCTAAGTTCTGCGTAATAAAGGTTGTTCTTCTCAACCGTACCTCTTAAAAAAATTTTATTCTCGATTTTATAGCTGAGCGGCTGATCCCACTCTCCCCATCTTACCTCGCCTTTGTTTATCCTTGTATAACCTGCCGAAATGTTCAGGTTGTAGTCATAAAAGTATCCGAGTTTATAATTCAAAGTCTCGGTATCTCCGCCTCCGGGCATGGAAAGATAATAGTCAAGATTCATGTACCTGTTTATGTGAAATTTATGCCCGTAAACATAAGGCTCTACTCTTGCGTACTCGAAATTGAACGTCAGCCCGTCAACAAACAGGAAATCTGAGTTGTAAAACCCGCCGGCGACAGCCCATTTATTCATATAGTTCTTAGTCCAGCTCTCTGTGAAAGTTTCATCATCGAACAAAAGCTCTCCGTAAACTGAATAGCTTTTGTAAGGTCTGTATGAAAGATCATAGCTGATCAGAGAATTGTCATGGTCTCCGTAATAATGACCCATCCAAAACAGTGGAAGTACCGGCAGCAGATAACCCATTTCGATCGTTCTGTCGCCTGAGATCACCATTTCGTTCACGCCGAAGCTGAGATTGTCCAGCGCTCTCCATTCAAGTCTGTGAGCTGAAAGATATTTTTCCCTTTTTACATATTCCGCCCATTTTGTTGTATCTGAATTTGTTATTGCATAATCAGGTATTTCGCTTTCTTTTCTTGTCTGCGAATCGGCAAGAAGAGAGCCGGTGACCGTTGTAAATTTCAGCCTTTCTCCGGCAATTGAAAATATAAAATTTTCATAATACGCTTTGATCGGCGTCAGAGTCAGGGAATTCATCATGCCTGAACCTATAGAAAGCGGATATTTACCTATAGAAAAATTTATATCCTCTCCGGCAAACAGCAAAGATGTCTCAGTATGATCTTCGCTGGAAAAATCAGCTTCTCCGCCTGAGGATACAAGCACGAGCGTTTCGTATTCATCCCTCAAATGGTTCGTATAATTATGTTTCAGCATCACGCCTGAATTTGTGTGAAGCGATAAAAAATCCCTGTACCCGAAATATGCCTCTATCCCTCCGTCAGTGATATGTTGTGATATATCATCGAACTTATAATATTTCTCAGTAAAAGGCTTTTTGAGAAACAGCGGTCTCTCTATGGCATTCTGAGAGATATAAGACTGATTCCAATAGGCTTCAAACCACCCTACAGTATTTTTCGATTCAGATTTACCGAAGTGGTTATCTTTGTCTAAATACTCTTCCTCAAATCTGAGAATGAAATTCTTTGTTTTGGGATCAGGATCTTTGATCTCAAGCAATTTATTATAAATTTCATCCGCCCTATAGGGTTTTGATCCTGTGAACGGAATATTTATCTGCCTTGAAATGTTCAGATAATCCAGATAATCATAAGTATATTTGTCCGTCATAGGAATATTTATCGGAGCTGACGCATAAAGTACGCTGAAAAGTAAAGTAATAAGCAATAAGATCATTCTGATGTTCATTTTTCCTCCGGATTCTTTGAAAAAAACCGTTTATCTAAAATTTTTATTGAAATTATTCCTGTAATAAGCGTCAGAAGCAGATTCACCGCCCTGTCGATCAGCGAAGCTACTACTCCTATTCCGGCATCAGCGAAAAGAAGATACGATATTCCAGCGACAAAACCTTCCTTAACTCCAAGCCCGCCCGGTGTGAATGAAAGGAAGAATGATAAATTGGCGATTATTCCTATTAGGAAAGCTTGATATACAGAAATATCAGACCCGGCTATCCCGAAAGAAACATACATCCTCACCGAAAAAAGAGTTATTCCGCCAAGTATGGTCAGAACAATGTAGAACAGGTTCAATTTATTCTTTTTGATCAGCTTTCTGTTACTAATGAAAAGAATATAATACTGAGACAGTTTATTTTCCCTGTTACTTTTAGCAATTTTATACGAAACAAAGACTAAAACAGCTGCGGTCAGGAAAAACAATGTCACAAAAGGAAAATTTATTTTGTTATAGAAAGCTATCATCTTATCATCGAGAATAAAGAATAGGGACAGAAGCAGAGTAACAACGGTAACTAATATGTAAATAAGCATTGTCGTGAATACAAATTTATTGAAGGGAACTTTTTTCTTAACTTTAAGAAATGTACCCAGCGACAACATTCCCCCCTTTGCCGGAAGATAATTCAAAATATTTGACGCTAGGGTCAACAGTGCGATATTTGTTTTGCTCTCAAATACATCAAGCATGGCAAACTGTATTTTTATGGCAAAGAATGAGTTTATGTATGAAATGAGAATGACTGCCGACAGTAATACAAAATCATATAGATCCATATTCAGTATTCTTGAAAAATCAAAATCGGTTCTATAAATAAAAATTACAAGTAAAGCCGCAAAGATTATATATATAATTACTTTTTTCATTTAAGCGTTACAGATTTATTCATTAAAAACTCTTCCTCAACAATTAGACAGCAATTTAAGTTATTAATTGAAGACTTTCAATAAATTTAATGTGAAGAAGTATATTATATTTTACCGACTAGTTTGAAGATTTAATATAATAGAATTTTTTAACAGCCTGATTGAGATCGATCTGGTACGAATTGGATGAAACAGTATTTTCAAGCACATATGTTCCGTAAGGGTCATCAGACGAATAAATCTTATAAGAAACCGCTGACGGTATTATTTCCCATGTCAAGGTTAAAACTGAGCCGTTTTGTGATAAACTCAGATTTGAAGGACTGGCAATAAATGATTCAATTGCGCCCATATCAATTGTTTGCCCGAAAACTCTGCTATTACTTAGAAGATCTAGTTCTTCCAAAGGTATTTCAGCTGTAAAATCGAGAGTGCCCGCATCGATACAGGGAGAATCAGATGCCAGATTGTAATCCAATCCGTTACCGTTATCTTCGTATTTAGGATCTTCGTCAATGTTGTTGACCCATGCGCCGGTGAAGGTATATTCAGGATATTTAAAGCCGAAATTTTCCTTTCCGCCCTCGATGTTATTATGATAGAAATTAGGATCAGAAGCGTCGTCGTCAAAAAATATCTGCTGCTCCAGAGTAGCTGCCTCATTTCCTCTTATAATATTGTTGTGGAAATCAGGGCTTGAAAGTTTGAACCACAGAGCCCCGCCTTCTCTGGCAGAGTTGGTTCTAATAGTGTTATTAATTAGTTTTGCGTTAGAATCATAAAAAAATATTGCGCCTCCCGAGCCATGCCCCGTTGGTGGGTCAATATAATTATCATAGATGAGATTATTCATTATGATCGGATCTGAAGAATGAATATACATAGCGGTTCCTTCAGATAAATTACCGTCTGATATTATGTAATTTTCTCTTATTATATTGTTCTTTATCATCGGATTGGAATAAAAAGCACACCTTAATGCAGCTCCTGCACAATAATTCTCGCCAATCAGCCAATTATGCTCGAACAAATTATTGTTTATCGACGGCGCGCTATTAAACATACAGTTTACAGTTCCATAACCTGAACCTGTTTCATATCCGGCTCTGTTATACGAAAAAACATTTTCGTAAATATTAGGACTCGCATAATTATTACAGTTTATTGCTGATCCTGCGCCTGCTCTATTATTTGTAAAAAGATTATTGAATATGTCCAGTTTCGAAAAATTCTCAACTGATATTGCTCCGCCATAGTTTTCTGTACCTGTTAAGCTTGCATTGCCATTTTTAAGAACACAGTACCCGATCTGCGATTTAGGATTACCGATTGGTGTATTAATAAACCTTATTCCCATCCATCCTGTCTCAGTATTGTTAGCTCTGAAAGTTATACTGTCTTGCTCGGTACCCACAGCTTCGAGACATCCCTGAACATTAATTCTGTAATGACCCTGAAAAATTATTTCACAGCCTGGTTCGATTGTCAGAACTTCACCGTTTGGTATTGTGATATCACCGCAAATATAATAAGGTGAATTTTCTACATTCCATACTCCTGAAACTAAAGGAGGATTGATTATTGTGCCTGTGGAATAAGTATGCACTTTAATAATGTTGCTGTTCCCGCTGGTCCCGTAGCCATTATACGCTCTGACTCTGTAGTAATAAATGGTTTCGGGTAACAGTCCAGTAACTAAACGATATTCATAATTCCCAACATCAATATTCTGATTGCCTGCGACAAATTCTGTGAAAACACTGTCTTTGGCAATATCAAGAAAATATCCAGTTGCATAACTCGAAGTATTCCATCTCGCTTTAAAGCCCGTCGAAATAATATCTGTTGCATTAATCGCGATCGGTTCTGAAGGTATAGTTGCACTTGATGTGAAATTATTTTTATATAGCTTTGTTATACCTGATCCGCCACTATTTCCTGTGACAATAAAATCATTATCGCCATCATTGTCATAATCTCCAAATTTTGACCAGCCCCATCTTAACCCGGTGAAACCACCGGAAATGTCTGAAAACATTCCATCATTGTTTTTGTAAATCTTTGTATAATAACCTATAGCGGAATATCCGTTTACGAGAACGTCTTGGTCTCCATCGTTATCATAATCGCCCCACGTTGCATAGCCGGCATACATCTTTGTCATACCTGCATTGAGACTGGAGAACACTCCATTAGTGTTTTTATAAACTTCTGTGATAACATTTGAGCCATCCCATCCAGTAAGAATAATATCCAAGTCGCCGTCATTGTCATAATCACCCCAGTCCATAGGGCCAGATTCTACTGAGGGAAGTGAATGACTGATTGAAGTAAAGCTGCCATAATAATTATTGTAAATTCTCGTAACCCGTGATGTACCTGTGTAACCAGTAAGTATTAAATCCTGATCACCATCATTGTCATAATCGCCCCATTTTGCGAACGAATAAATGAGTCCTGGGAAACTAATATTTGAGTTATTAAACACTCCCGAATCATTCCTATATAATCTTGATATATATAATGATCCTGTGTTACCTGTCACAAAGACATCAAGATCTCCGTCATTGTCGTAGTCTGCCCATGTACTTACTCCGTGAAGAATGCCGGGCAATCCTGCATTAGCGTCTGAGAAAATCCCTGAAGTATTTCTGTAAATCTTGGTAGAAGTGGTTCCATTGTATCCTGATATTAGAATATCCAAATCACCATCATCATCGTAATCACCCCATTCTACTGAACCGTAGCCGACAGTTAATAAACCGGCGTTTATGTCAATAAAAACTCCGTTGTCGTTCCTGAAGACTTCAGTTGTATAATCGCCTGATAAAACTATGTCAAGATCGCCGTCGTTATCATAATCTCCCCATGCGATGCTGCTTCTGTTGACTCCGGGTAATCCTATACTGACTTCTGTAAAATCTTGTGAGAATGCTAAAGCAACAAGCATTAGAAATACAAACACAAAAGCACTTTTCATAATAAACTCTCCATTAAACTTTCCAGTTATTTTCGGACTGCGCTTTATTTACAATGTTAAATTAATGCATAATTAATATGAATGCAACAATAAAATAAATTATTTTAATCGTTCTAATTTAAATTTTTGGTTTATTAGAGAATGATCCGACCAGCCTTTTATATAATTTTTCAAGAGTACCTGCATAGAACAGTACTGCAAGGGGCGGTAGTGTCTTCATAATAATAATAATATCCTTTTTTTCCTCTGACAAATAAAATGAAATGAGTAAAAGAAATATAAATATAAACATAATTGCGAACATTAAACTTTTAACTATCAGAATGAATGCAAGTAAAGAAAAAAGTGCATAAAGAATAGAGTATTTGTTTATGAAACTTAAGTAATGATCTGCCCATATCCTGCCTCTGTGATGGATCCATGAATTTATGTTCGTTTCAGTTCTCTGATGATATTTTATAGATACTTCAGTATGTCTCAGAATCTTGGTTTTATTTTTAAATACAATTGAATGCATTATCTTCGTATCATCACTTGTATCTTTTGCCTTCGATTCGGGAAGGGATTTTAGAAACAATTCTCTTTTAACAAAAAAACAGGTTGTGCCTTTAGGGGCTTTAAAGAAGTTTGCTTCGTCTATGTATAATTCTTTAGAGTATTTTTCCTGCGGATAGTAAGGACTGTATATCTTTTTCCTTACGAGATAAAAGAAAGTTTCATAGTCGCTTTTATATTTTTCGTCACATAAACCTCCGGCTATTACAGGCGAATAATTAAGACCATGCAATCTTATTAAAATTTCCTTTGAAACCTCAACCCTTGCGTCAACGAAAAGCAGATTATCAAACTCGGCTCTTCTTGCTCCTGTTTCTCTTGCTACAACCCGACCCATATTCTTTTCAAGATCGATTATTCTCACATTCGGATAGGCTGAGGCAATTTCTTTTGTTCTGTCAGTTGAGCCGTCGTTTATGAGCAGTATCTCAATATTCATGCCTTCGGGTATGGTCAGACCGCTGACTGCATCGAGGCACAGTTTTATTGTTTCTTCTCCGTTGTAAACAGGTATGACGATCGAAATATCCAAACTGAATTATCCCCGGAATTTTATGTTTGTTTTATTTTGAAAATGTTCATGAACTGGGCTTTTACTCTTTCAAAAAATGCGTACATAACAGGCACGACCGTCAGTACGAAAAATGTTGAAGCAGAAAGACCGCCTATCGTTGTGATCGAGAATGAGTACCAGAAATTCTTCTCGACGTCTGAATTTATGATAAGCGGGACCACACCCAGAATAGTGGTAATTGAAGTCATTAGGACAGGTCTGATCCTTTCGATCGTACCTGTGATGATCGCCTGCATCATGTCGAGGCCGGCGGCTCTTTTCGTATTTATATGATATATGAGAATTATTGAGTTATTGACTACAATTCCTTCAAGAAGGACTACACCCATGTATGCGTCTTCATTGAATATTTCCTGAAGACCGAAAAATATCCCGAATACGCCGACTATGCTTAACGGAATGCTCAGGATTATTATGAAAGGGTGAAGAAGCGATTCGAAAAGTGAAGAAGTGACCATAAATACCAGAACAACCGCGAAAAGAATAAGCCAGATCATTTCCTTTTTTTCTTCTTCTGTCATATAATCTTCGTCTTCCTCGTCGAACTGATATCCTGACGGCAGCGGATAGGTTTCCTTTATAGAATTTAAAAATTCATTTGCCTGTTTGGTCGATGAATTATAATCGTATCTGACATATCTGGTATAGCTCTGATCTTCCTTTGATATCTCATTCATGAGAGCTTCTTTTTTGATCTCGGCAATATCTCTTATCCTGAAACTGGTATTTCCCGATATTACGGTCTTATCAAGAAGGTCTCTGACATTAAATTCCTCGTAGTCAGAATATTTGACGCTCATTTCTATCTCATCCCCGCCGAACATGATATTGGTTCCGCTTCCGCCGCAGGATGATCTTATTTCCCGTACCAGATCGCTCACATTCGCATTGAATTGCGCCAGCTTCTTTCTGTCGATGCTGATGGTATAGTTGAACTGGTCTGAAGACTGCCACCACCGGCCGGTACCGGTAATATCAACATCGCTGACACGCGAATTTGTAAGCAGAAATCTTTCCAGCTTCTGAGCTTCAAATTTCAGCCCTTCATAGTTATAACCTTTCAGGATCAGGGATGAATTGTAAGATTTGGATGTTGAGCCGCCTGACCTGTACCCGCCCGACTGGTTAAGCGGATTGTAAATAGAAATGAACGGGCCGGAAAAATTTACGGCCATGGACACGAGTTCATTTTCCATCCTGAAAGGTTCGATCGAATAATACTGTTCATCAGTATAATTTATCTGGATATATGCGCTCTGTGAAGTCACGGTAGTAGTAAAATTATCGTAATTACCTGTTTCCTGAACTCTTTTCTCAAAATTTTTGATTATATCGTCCGCCATTTCAACGGTCGATCCCACCGGCATCGATATGTAAACGCTGACCGTATTTTGAACATTCCAGCTGAACCTTCTTCCCTGATCCACATAATTGTCGAAAAGAAAAAATGACAGATAAAATACTACTCCGGTAAGAATAAGCACAACTTTTCTGTTGTTTATAAAATACTTCAGATATTTTGAATAGCCTTTAAAATCTTCAGAATTCTCTTTCTGAATTGTGTTCCTGTATTTTTCTGTCAGGAAGAATCTCGTTAATAGGGGAGTAAGAAGTATTGAAACCACGAAAGATGAGATGAGACTGACACTTACAGCAATAGCCAGAGGTATCCAGTAAAGCCTTCTTTCGCCTGACATGTATAAGAACGGTACAAACACGACTACGGTCGTTAGAGTTGAGCTCAGAATAGGATTAAGAACTTCTTTAGTTCCTTCTGAAGCGGCTTTGAATTTATCGTATCCGTGATTATAGAGCCTGACAATATTTTCAAGAACCACAACCGAGTTGTCAACAAGTAATCCGAAGCTCAGAACAAGACCTGAGAGAGTGACTATATTCAGAGTAAAATTAAAGAAATATAAAATAAAACCGCTCATGAAAAGGCTGACTGCAACAGACAATACTATCACAACGGAGAGTTTTATATTCCGAAGGAAAAATACAAGTACGAAAATAATTATCAGAATACTTATCAATCCTCTGATCTTTATATCACCGAGTTCTTCCCTGATAGATTCGGTAGAATCGTATTTAGTTTCAGTCTGAATTTTATATGCTGCGTGATCTTCTTTGAATTTTTCAAATACTTTATAAACATTATCGCAGGTCGAGATAGCATTCGAACCGGGTTCTCTGAAAACAGCCACATCTACAGATTCCCTTCCGTTTATCCTCTTTAAGCTGTTCGCTTCTTTATTTGAAATTACAACTTCAGCGATATCATTTATTCTGATGGGCACACCGTTGCTGTATTTAAGAATAATTTCCTTTAATTCTTCCAGACTTCCGAGCTCGTTGTCGATCGAGATCGTGAATTCAATTTTATTGCTGTCCCTAACCTCACCCGCGTTTATCTGATTTCCGTACTGATAGAGCTTGTTCAGATTAGAAATTGATATTCCGTAAAAATCCGCTTTTTTTCTGTCTATCAGCACTCTCAGCTCATTTACCGGAATTCCTGTTATCTCGACTGAATTGATACCTTTTACGGCAAGAAGATCGTTCTTAAGATCATTTTCGATCAGCAATCCCAGTTCGTCAAGCGAGATATCGCCGAAAATATTATAGCTGATGAGCTCCCTGCTTTCGTCAAGCTCTTCCCGCGGCACATATTTTCTGATATACAATCTGTTCCTGACAGCTTCGGGAAGGTCTTTTTTTATCTGATAAAGTTTTTCATTCAGCGCCAGATACGCAAAGTTCATATCCGTATCTCTTTCGTATTCTATCGTTATAGATCCGTAAGAACTCTCTGAGCTTGAAGATACTTTGTAAATATTGTCAAGAGTGTAAATCTCCGATTCTATCGGGCTTATAACTTTTGTCTCTATCGTTTCGGGAGAAACATTATTCCACGATGCGCTTACGATAAGCGTAGGGTATTCGGTATCCGGCTTTAATTCAAGCGGAATATAATTAAAGGCAATTATCCCGAGAATGGTCAGACTGCTGAAGAACATTATAATGGTAACCGGTCTTTTTAAAAGATTTTCAAACATTTATTTTGTCTTGCCTTTTAAGGATTCATATACAGCCGGAAGAACGATTAGAGTAAGCAAAGTAGCTACCGACAACCCGAAAATAACTGTTATTGCCAATGGTTTCCTGAGTTCGGACGAACCGCCCCATGCTACAGCCATCGGTATCATTCCGAATACTGTCGTGATGGTTGTCATCAGCATAGGCCTCAGCCTTTTCTGAATTCCCTCGAGGATCGATGTTCTTAAGTCTATACCTTCTCTTACGCTGTTATCTATAAAATCAACTGCTACGATCGCATTGTTGACCGATATCCCCACAAGCATTATCATACCGATACCCGAAAGTATATTTATCGATTCCCCGGTTAAAGTCAGTCCGACCGCTACTCCGATTAGTGAAAAAGGTATGCATAAGACAATAATAAACGGGCTGAGAAGAGATTCAAACTGTGAAGCCATGACCATATAAACCAGGATAAGAGAAAGCAAGAACATAAATACTATCTGCATCATTGAATCCTGCATCTCGGTATTCTGCCCTCCGACTTCGATCCTCATTCCCCGGTAAAGATCGATTTTATCGAGTATTGTCTTAACTTCACCGACAACTTTATCAAGCCTTCCCTCGTTTATGTTTGCGGTTACGGTTATAACCCTGCCCTGACTTTCGTGCTTGATAGACTCAGGACCGTTCTCGAAATTTACGCTTATAAGCTTCTCAAGAGGGTAATATGTACCGTTCTTGACATAAACTGATCCGATTATATTTTTTATATCATCATTAAAATCCTCATTTGTGCCTACAATTATATCTATTGATTTGTTGTTCTCAGTTATCTGGGTTGCCGTCTCACCTTTAATCATTGTTCTGATATAATTTGTGATCTCCTGCTCCGAAATATTATTGTTTTCCAGAAACTCATTATTGAAGTCTATTTTGATCTGTGGTTTATTACCCATAAAATCAGACTTGATCTCGCTTAGATTTTTGATTGTCTTTAACTTATTTATAACTTTATCTGTTATTTCGCGGAGATCGTTAAGATCGCTCCCGGTAACCTTTACGCTCAGATCGCCTTCATCTGATTTTAACAGCTCCCCGAGTACGGATACATCGGTGTTTATGCTTACTTTTATATCAAGGTCTTTTTCCGAATTATATTTGCCGATATCTTTTCTGAGCTCGGTTAAAAATTCTTTTGTGGGCATATCAGTTTCAAGTTTAACCTGAATGTCGCCTTTATAGACCGTTGCGCCTGTAAGAAGGGATTTTTCATCATAAATTCCTCCTGTCGCAAATATTGATCTTACTCCCTCTTTTATAATCAGCATCTGCTCATAATCCTGAATTACACTTTCTGTAGTCCAGATGCTGGTTCCCGGATTCATTTCAAGCGAAAGCATAAATTCGTGGCTGTCAACATCCGGCATCATCCTTCTTTCAAGATTGAACATAAGAATAATAGAAATTAACAACGCCGCGCCTATCCAGGCATATGTTTCAGCTTTGTTGTCCAGTGCTTTTATCAGAACTCTTCTATAAGCCATTTCAAAAATTGAATAAGCTTTATCATAGACATGCAGTACGGGTTTAAAAGCTTTCTTTGTGAACCTGACACTTAATTTGAACCAGAATACCGACAGACCCGTAATGAAACCGAAGATCATCATAAAGATATTTTTTATTGTACTTCTCAATTTTTCAACAAGAAAGATATCATGCATAATGTTTTTGTTTATACCGTAAAACCTGGCGGGATTCAATAGTCCGAACAAATTTACAATAAAAACCAGACCGCCGAGAGAATAGGCATAGAGCATAAATGATTTTGTGCTCAGTTGTTCCTCGTAGGGCTGGAATATTTCATTTACAAAAGATGAGAAATCATAAAGAATTCCGTCGAGCCAGCTGAATGAAGTAAGACTGAAATACGAGATGAACGCATGAACAGGCTCAAAATAATCAACTTTGGAAATATAGGCTGCCGGAACGGTAAGAAGGAAAAGCATGAACAGCCATATCGCGGATACAATTATGAAGCGTATCTTTTTTTTACGGGTGATCTCTTCATTTTTTCTGTAAAATACGAAAAAATCGAAAGTTTTTATTAACGGATCTGTAAGAACGGCAAGAAAAAGAATATAAGCAAAAGCGTGCTCGTCAACCGGTATCTTGCTGATCTTGATGATAATGAAATAAAGGATCGTAAGAATTGTCCAGTAACTGCCTGTCTTAAAGATCGGACCGTTGTCGCTTTTAAGGCTTTCGTCAAGTTCGGCCGCATTTTTCTTTTCAAAAGAAAATTTATTATAAAGTACAGGCACAAGCAGGATTGATACGAAGAGTGAGCTTATAAGTGCGAACACTACAGAAACGGACTGGTCTTTGAAAAGCTCTCCGGCGACCCCTGAAACAAATACGACGGGCATGAAAACGATTATAGTTGTAAAAGTTGATGCCGAAACAGGCATTATAACCTCTTTCACTCCCGCATAACATGAATCGAACACGCCTTTATTCATCTGCCTGTGCCGGTTAATGTTCTCCAGCACGACAATTGAATTATCGACGAGCATTCCTATTCCGAGAGCAAATCCTGATAAGGACATTAGGTTCAATGAAATGTTGGAGAAGTAAAGCAGAGTGAATGTTGAAAATATACTTATAGGCATTGCAAGAGACACATTGAAAGGCGACTTGAATTCTCTTAAAAAAAGGAAGAGAGTGAGGAAAGACAATATTCCGCCGAGAAGTATCGCGGATACCACATTGTCGATGGATTCGGTTATAAATTCAGACTGATCGTAAACCACATTTATATCTACATCTGTGGTTTTCTCGAATTCATCTAAGATCTTTTTTACATCTTTTACCACAAGAACAGCGTTTGCATCACCGTCTTTTCTGATGAGAACGGCTGTTGAATTTACGGCATTGAATCTGGTAAAAGATTTTTTTTCTTTTACCTGATAGCTTACCTTAGCGACATCTTTCACATAAATATTCCGTCTGTTGTCAAGCTGCTTAACAAGCGTATTTTCGATATCGGAAAGGTCTTTGAATTCTGATGAGATCACTAGATCGTAAATATAAACATCATCCTTTACGGTTCCGCCGGGTGAATTCGTGCTTGCGGATCTGACCACATTTACGAGAGCGGCAAATGAAAGTCCGTAAGTATTCAGCTTTTCAACATCAGCCTCGATCCTGATGTCTGACTCTTCTCCGCCGATCACATCGGCCATAGCAACGCCGTCGATCTGCTCGATCCTCTTTTTTATGATATTTTCTGATACTTCACGGGTCGTTTTCTGATCTTTTCCAGAGATGGAAATGATCATGATCGGCTTTGCCGCGGGATCGACCCTCAGAATATTAGGTCTGCCTGCGGTATCAGGCAAAGTGGCGGTATCGAGTTTTTCCCTTAAGTAAAGAACGGCAAAATCCATGTCTGTTCCCCATGCAAAATCGATGGTGATCAGACTTATTGATTCTTTTGATTCGGATTTAATCTTGATTATATCTTTTAATCCGGCGATTGATGCTTCAAGCGGTTCGGTAACAAGCCTCTCGACCTGTTCAGGACTGCTTCCTTCAAGTTCTGTCCAAACTGTCAGAGAAGGATATTTTATATCCGGGAGCAGGTTAACCGGAAGTTTCTGATAAGATATTATTCCGAAAACCGTGACAGCTGTGAAGATCATTATTACGGTTATCGGTCTTGTGAGTATAGTCTTTAGCATTTATACCTCTGAGCGTTATAAAAGTCCGTAAACCATGTAATTTATTTATCCACAATGATTATATCGGCATCATGGGCAAGTGTATAGTTATTCGTAACTATGATCTTATCACCAAGTTTCAGTTTAGGATCTTCTTTTTCCAGTACTATTTCAGTATAGTTGTAATTTGAAAGTCCTGTTGTCACATATACCCACTTCGCTTTACCTCCTTCCGCCGTAAAAACAAGCTTTCTGTTATCGCGAGTCAGTATTGCCTCGTTCGGAACAATCACTTTATCGTTATATATTCTTCCCTCGATCCTGACATTTCCGCTCATGCCTGATTTTATTAAAAGATCTTTATTCGGAATTATGACCTGAGCCATTCCGGTGCCTGTTGATTTATCTACGACAGCGCTCACACTTTTTATTACTCCGGTGAACACGGTATCTTTCATAGCTTCGAACTTTACTTCAACCTTTCTTCCTTTTTTCAGCTCGGACACTTCGCTTTCAAGCACAGGGATTTCCATTATAATGCTTTTGTAGTCAACGAGATTCATTGACCTGAAACCTGATGATACCTGCTGCCCCTCGACAATTTTCAGATCGGCAACATAACCGTCAATATTTGCTTTTACGACCGTATATTCAAGATCAAGTTTTGCTTTCTTGTAATTTATCATAGCCTGTGTCAGGCCGGTCGAAGATTTAAGAACTTCTTCGCTTCCGCCTTTATTAAAAAGGTATTCTATCTCAAGATCGAGTTTTAGATTTTCATACTGCTCTGAAGTTATTGAACCGTTTTTCTTTTTTTCATCAAGCTTCTTTACTTCTTCATCAAGCTTAGCCTGATTCTGGGTCTGATCGCTGTCTTTGATCTGATTCTTTCTCATTCCGTATTCGATCTTGGCTTTGAGCAGATTATCCTGCGCGCTCTGATAATTCAGTTCGTACTGCTGATTGTCTATGGTAAAAAGTATATCGCCTTTTCTCACATAGGAATTTTCTTCGACATTCAGCTTTTCAATATATCCGGAGATCTGCGGATATATCTCGACAGACTTTTCTGCTTTCGCTGTGCCTGTAGTATTTATGTACATTATAAGCGGAGCTTTTGCAAGATCTATTGTCCTTACCTTTACGAATGATTTTTTCGTTTCAGCCTGATCTTTAAGTTGCTTGAGTTTGTCCTCATCTTTTTTTGACTCTGGTTTTAAGACTATAACCGAAACCAGCGAGATAAGAATTATTGTAAAACCTATATACATTTTATTCTTCACGGCTTTCTCCCAAGAGAATTATAAAGGTCGTATTTGGAAAGTATATAATTATACTGCGTATTGATCTTATTATATTCCGCTTTTATAAAATCATTTCGCGCCTGCAGATAATCTGTTGCAGATTTGTCGCCAATAAAGAATAGTTTATCTGCAAGGTCAAGGTTCTCTTTGGCCAGTTCGACATGCTTTCCTGCAAGTTCGAGGCTGTTCTTCTGATTTTCAAGTTCAAGCAGTTTGATCCTGATCTCATTTTTAATGGATTCTATCTTGTTTTCCAGCTGTAGTCTGCTTTTCTTAACTTCGACTTTATTTCTGTCGATTCCGTTAAGTCCTGAATAGGTCAGATTGACGGAAAGTCCCGCTCTTGCCGTAATACCATCGGTTGTGGTTGAAAAATCACTTACCAGATCTTCTGTCTTATTGTATCCATAGCTGACTGATCCCGTCAGGGACGGAAGATAGTTATCGTAAGCCATTTTAAGAGAAAGTTCTTTCTGCGAAAGGTAGTTCTTCTGAACAACTACGTCCGGATTATTATTCAATGCTTCATCTATCATTGCAGCTTCAGAAAATATCTCTTCTTTAATATCAGACTGATCGTAAGTAATGCTTAATGAATCAGGCATTATCTCGGCGTTCATATAGTAGATCAGATTCTGTTTGTTCTTTTTAAGGTTAGATTCTGCAGCTTTAAGATCAATGACATCAGATGATTTTGATACTTCAAAATTCAGAAGATCTGATTTTGAAATATTTCCCATAGAATATTTAAGCTGGGCTTCCTCGAATTTCTTTTGACTGTACTCTGAAATATCTTTCTGCAGTTTCAGCCTTTCTTCAGCTATAAGCGTCTGGAAAAATGAAGTTATTATAGTATATCTGATCGAATTTTCTAGGCTTTTAAAACTTATGTCCGCAATCTGGTTCGAGATCTTTGAAGACTGATAATTATGGAACAGCAACGGGCTTATTTTCCCTGATATACCTGCCGATGCGCTTAGGGTCGTATTCTCGTTATCATTATCCCCGTTAAACGAATAATAGGAATATGATCCGTCTCCGTTTATATCAAAAAACCTGTTCCGAGCGTCTTTGAGATAATGATCGGAAATTACTTTATCCGAACCTGATATTTTTATATCCGTGTTATTCTTTTCCGCAGTCTGAATGCACTGGTCCAATGTCATCGTGACACCGAAAGATATTTGCGCAATTGCAAGCAGTAATATTATTTTTCTCATTTTCTTCCCTGATCGTTAATTTATTCTACGGTTAACGATTTTTTATCCTTTTTATTTTAGTAATCATAAACATCCAGAGTCAGTTCTTCGCCGTTAAGAACATACAGCCTGTCCCCTATAAAAAACTCCTGAGCTTTGAACATACCTACAAGTCCTGTGCTTCCTTTTTCCTGGATCGAATAAGGCACTCTGTTTAAAAACATTCCGTCTTTAAATATATCCAGATACACCCCTTCTTTATCAACATTTCTGTCAACATTCGGATATACCAATAATCTTCCATACTTATCAGCGTGCATCGTGACTATCGCTTTCTTAAAATTACCTACTTTAACTTCCTGCGTACCCTGCATCATTTTCTTCATTGAAGCAATATACTCTTCTTTCTCCGCATTCTCATATCTTATCATTTTGTGGTCTTTTCTTATCTCATTTTTCTTTTTGCCTTCATAATCGTAACCGAAGATTCTATACTGATTATCTGAATTCTCTGATACATATACATATTCATTTCCGGGTATGAAAGGTATAACAAGGTCGTTGAAATCTATTTTACCGCTCATAAGATCCTGAATTGAAAGTATTTTGCTGCTTAAAGATGATTTCTGACTTAAAGTTGACATTTCAATTATCGACAGTGCGAAATCTATATCAGGCTGCTGACCTTCTTTCGGTATTTGTTTTACTACAAATGCCGCCATTTTCTGGCCGTCTCTTGAAATTTTCGAATTCTGGATCTGTGTCTGATCTGTCAACATTTTTTCATAATAAAAATTTCCGTCAAGATCATATTTTGACAGCTTTCTGGATGCTGCGCTCATAATGTTCAATGTATCTTTATCAATGAACATTATCGACGGATAGAATAATTCTCCCGGACCCTGCCCCATTCTGCCGATACTTTTGATAAAATTACCTGAAGAATCGAATTTCTTTGCACTCATGGACATAAGATCAAGAATGTAAACATTGTCATTATTATCAGCAGTTATCGTAATAGGCCTTTTTAAATACGCACTGGTATCTGTCTGCGCCTCAGATGAGATAGTGAACAGTTTTTTTAGCTCGAGTTTTGCAGTGGGATCATTCGGCGTTTCGGTGTTGCTGTAAATCTTTATGCCGTTCTGCTCTTCAGTTTTGAAATTCTCAATCTTTTTTGAACAGCCTGCGAAAATAATTGCCATAATTATTAACGCCGTCATTAGTTTTCTCATCATTCGCTCCTGAATTTTGGTTAAATATATTTTTACCGGTTCAAAACAACAAAGCATAACGGATGAAACGCCGTTTTTTCCGGATGAACCGCATTCATTTAAGAACGGAATAAAAATAAGCATATTCAAACAAAATAAAAAGTAAATAATAAATTATATTACTTGAATTTTACAACTCTATTAAATAAATTTTGAATACATTATTTAACAAAAGGAGTTAAGATTGAACTTGAAATTTATTAGTCTAACGCTGACGGCAGCAATAGTATTTTCTGCTATGATTGCAGGCTGTGTTAAAACAGAGCCTGTAAAATCTCAAAAAAATCAAATACAGAAACCGGATTCTGCCGTGGCAGAAGTAAAAAAAGAACAGCCCGTAAAAAAAGAAGTCCAGGCCCCAAAGGAAAAGCAAAAAAAGGATATCGTGATCCACGAAGAATTTAATGGTGAACTTTGGGACAATGTTGTAAACAAGGACTTGAAAAAGACAAAAGAATCTCTTGAAAAAGGTGCGGATGTAAACGCCAGAGCGTTCGGAGAATGGACGCCATTAATGCGTGCAGTATCGGACAGATATCTTGACATGAGCAAACTTCTTATTGAACACGGGGCTGATGTTAATGCAAGAGAAAAAAATAACAATCCCGTAATAGCTTTTGCCTGCGGCAGCAATAATATCGATCTGATAAAACTGCTGCTTAAAAATAAAGCTAAAGCCAATGTAAAAAATTCTGAAGGCACTCCTGTTCTGCTGGTTTCATCTTCTTACGGGCTCGAGCCTGTAAAATTGCTTGTTGAAAAAGGCGCTGATATTAATAAACCCGACTTTAACGGTAAAACGGCCCTGATGGTCGCCTGCTCATACGGAAAGGCTGATGTGGCTAAATATCTGATTTCAAAAGGTGCGGATGTAAATGCTAAAATGAATGACGGATCAACTGCTTTAAGCATAATAAAAAATAACATCGGTAAAGAAATGCCGGAAATCAGAAAGTTATTGAAAGAAGCAGGTGCGGAATAAATAATTATTATATCTTCAAATTAACCCTTACATCCCTCGCTCGGCAATTGTCATCATTGATCCCATTAACGTCATTATTGCATAACTCATAGATATCATCAAAAGAGCCGCAGCGTACAGACCCATTATAGTTCTTCTTATAATTCCTGCCTCGTAATTTACAAAAAAATATCCCCCGGTGCACAAAAAAGCAATTGCAAGACAGAAAAGAAATACGGGAGTAGCTATAAAAAGAAATACTAAATAGTTGCCCGGAAATCTTACATTCAGAGGAAATGAATAGACTGCTGTTCCAACTATAACTGATATTGTGGCCAATAAAAACATATATATAAAATATCGCCAGCTGCTTTTGTTCGCTGATTGCTCATCCACGCTAACAAGATAACCATTAATTGATCCTTTAATTTTTTCAGGTATATGAAAAAATAGATAATATATCAATCTTCCGTACCATTTAGACTCATAATTCGATCTCTGCTCTGACATTTCAGCCTCAAGATCATCCATATTGTCGAACAGAACAGGCTGATCGCCTTTATAAGCAATATAAAATATTTCATTTTTATTGAACGAAAGCGGCGGCAGTTCCTCAAATCCTTCAGTGAATTTCAGCTTTGAGATATTAAGTTTATTGGCTTTGATCAGTGACTGATAATCTTTTCCGAATCTTCTGTGGTTCCCGGGAATTCCGTATAAAAGTAATCTTTCTTTGTAAGAAGCCACCGGGAACTCGGCTGTAGCCTCTTTTGAGCTGTCAATATTAGCCTGCAGAAGCATTATGCCGTTTTCTTTTAAGATCCTTACGAACTCCTTTAATGCCGGTGTATATTCCGGAAGTTTTTCAAGTATGTAATTGCACACGATCAGATCGAACGAAGCGCTTTTATATTTGTCCTTAAGCGTATTGTCCCTGATAGTAAAATCGCCTGTCTCAGAATATATTTTTACTTCAGCGTTCGGAAAGTTCCTAAAATATTCAGGTATTTTTCCTTCTTCTGAAATCACCAGAATTATAGGCTCTCCCGGCAATATCTCTGTCTTAGCCTGCAGGAACAGAAGAATTGTCCTTTCTTCTATCGTGGATGAGCACACTGGGCAGATCGTACCCGTTTCTTTCGTGAACTTGAACTTCTGAGCTTTATAAGTGCCTGAGCAGAACGGACAGTATATATCCTCACCTCTGAAGAAATTTTTCTTATGAAACTCGTAATTCTTTTTTATATTTGTAAACATTTATACCTCTGCTTAATATTCATATATCTTCAAACTATTATTTTTCCAATTCATACAAATAATTTTTTCTCCGATGTAAATCGGACCATATTCTTTATCAATATCCAAGTATATTCTTTTTAAGTAAATATCATCAAGAAATATGTCATAATAAGAACCTTTCTCTTCCTCTTTGTTCGATGAACTTACCCAAAGTCTCCCATACTTATCAGTATGAAGCCGATAAATTGAATTAAGAAATTCTGTTCTGAATTTCAAACCATATTTTGCACTATATTCTTCCTGTTCCTTAATTGCTTTTTCTGAATTCTTAATCCTGGCAAAATTCTTTCTAATTATTCTTTTCTTAACACCATTAAGATCATATACATCAATTTTGTAATCGGTTTTGGAATTTATGGATAAATAAAGATTCTTATCATTTGCAGTATGAACCGAACCGTCAGCACTTGGGTCTTCTACTTGATTTTCTATGTATAATTCTTTGAAGTTGTAAACATCCTTTACGTAGTTTAAATTTGAATCGAAGTAAGATACAAATTCAAGTGAAAATCTTTGACCTGTCTCAACAGAAGACATACCAAAGAATTTACTCACATATCCTGTACCATATTTAATAATATCAAAAGGCGTTTTCTGATAATCAGTGTATTTCTTGTCCGAAATAAACTTTCCATCAAGATCAAGCTTATTTATCTTCCATGATCTTGAATCAGGCACTATCAAAGTGTCCCCTTTCACTATTACACTAGAAGCTTGTACGAACTCACCTGGTCCTTGACCTTTTCCACCAAAAATACTTACTCTTTCAAATTTGTTGTTGAATTTATGGATCTTGCATTTCTCATAATCAAGAATATACAAATTTCCCGCTTCATCAAAATCAAATGATTTTGGAAAACTAATTAGATTATCAGGATTTTCTTCATTTCCTATATCAATAAAGCCTACTTCTTTCAGTTCGATCTTAAAAGTTGAATCAGCAGGTATTCCATTATTCTTTGTGACCCTGATCCTGTTCTCGACAGTCTGTTCGTAAGTAGCTGGCGTTTTGGAGCAATTGAAAAAAAATAATAATACTAATCCGAGAAAATACAATTTCAGCTTCATAACTTTTCCTTTTACTCTATCTTATAGTCATAAACTTCAATAAGGTTGTTTGTATGATCCACGATATAAAAGCGATCATTGATAAAAAACTCGGTCTCTTTATGCTCATCAAGTCCACCATGCAGTTTCATTTTCAATTTTGTAATTATATTTTCTTCCTTTAATATATCAAAAGTAATCTCTATACTCTCACCTGTAAGCCCAGAATTCCTCTGCACCCATATGTTTCCATATTTGTCTGTAAAGAGATCGTTTACAGCTATTCTATAATCGTAATACAAGTTAAAATCCGGATCATCTTTATATTTTTGTCTAAAATAATCCATTTCGGCTACGGTATATTTCGTCTTTGAGTAATTTTGGTGAATGATTTTTACAGGTTGTCCGTCATATGAAAATACTTTGATCTTATACTCGGATTTGCTCTTGGTTGACTGGTAGATGTAACTTCTGTCAAAAGTAAAAACAGGTTCTTCAAATACAGATTTTTGTATGTTGTTGATGTTTGTTTTATAACTGTAAATAGTTTTTTTGTCTTTTAAATTCTTATCGAATAGAGCAAGCTCCTTTGATATTTCAACCGTTTCTTGAGTTCTTTTGAAAGTATTAAGGTTTACTGCCAGAAGTGTGTCATTTAGAACACATACAGTAAACGGGAGTGATATTACATCATTATTCAAGCGTGTATTTGAAATCAATTCGCCTGTTAACTTAAATCTCTTTAGCTTGATTCTGTTATCGATTACAAATATAGTATCTTTCTGTGTGTAAAATGTGGTCAGATTCTCAATTTCATCAGGTCCCAAGCCGATTCCGGATACTGCAGTAAGAAAACTTCCAGACTTATCAAAAATTCTAATCGAACCGCTTTTTTCGTCAAATACAAAAACATTTCCCTTTTCATCAAATCTTGTTCCGTTATAAATTAAAGAAAAGACCCGGGAAGAATCCGCTTCATCAGGATATCCTTCAATAGTGTAGAGCTTGGATAACACAACTTGTTTCTGTTCGGGAATAGCTGTTTTTTTTTGGCAGTTGAGGAGCATAGATAATATGGCTGTCAGAACTATAATTATAAAAATTTTCATTCAATTACCTCGATTTTATAAACGAGCATGCTGTTTGTCTCACGATCTATGGTATATAGCCTGTCATTTACGATCTTGATCTGAGGTAACAGCTCAGACTCAACAGGAATATTTTCAATAACTGACTTCTGAAAAACATTGTCTTTAAATATGTCAAACTTAATGCCTGATGAATCAGCCTGATCCAAAGGAGTAGCCACGAACAGAAATGTATCGTTAAAATTATAAATACCGCTGATAGAATTTCTGTATTTTAGAAAATTCTCTTTAAATTCTGTACCTGACAAAGAGTTAAGAAACTCTTTTTCTTTTAAGAACTCCCCATCTGACAATTCATGTTTGAAATAATTTTTCTTTATGCTCTCAATATTGCTTCCGTTCAGGTCAAACACTTCAACATCATAATCATTTACGCTGTTTGTAGCCAGATAAACTTTATTTTTATGTATAGCTGTAGAATAGAAATAATTTAACGGGTCAAAATTTTCGTTCTCGTTGATCGGATATAAAGATCTGTTTAATTCTTTTATCAGATTAAAGGTGCTGTCATAAAAAGCGAGAGTTTTTATCAGCATGAATTTGCCTTCAATTTGCTCGGGACTCATGGCTGAGCAAAGATACTTGCCATCTTGAACAGGAAATATTGAAGTAAATATTTTGTTTATTAATATCTTCTCTTGGAAGTTACCTTTATCATCGAAAATAATCAAACTACGCTGCCTGACGTCATTCACATAAACATTACCCTTGGATAAAAATATATCGCTGGGGCTAAGATATTCTCCAGGCCCGTTTCCTGAATTGCCGAAACTCGTAATAAACTTTCCGTCTTTATCGTATTTCTTGATCTTTTTATCTTCGAAGTCAAGTACGAATAAATCACCTGTTCCATCTGCCTGAAAAAACAGCGGTAAGCCTAATCCTGTTCCTTTAGAGTATTTTACCGAGTCATTGTTTATTTCGACCAGCTTTTCAAATATAACTTCAAGTTTCTCATTTGCAGGAATGTTTTTGTTTTGATAAACAGATTTGCCGCTAATCTCTGTTATACTGTAATTTTTCTCCTTTGAACAGCTGACTGTAAAAATAAATACCGATAAAATGACCAAACACCTTAGAGCTTTCATTCTCATACTCCACACATTTATAATAATTTATATATCGCTTTGAATATTAAGCCTGAATTTATGTTTATGCAAACAATTATTTTAAAATTCCCTTGTTTTGAAAGCTTCAAGCGATCTTTTATAGGTAAAATATACGACAGGTATCGCAACTATCACCATGAAAACATTTACAAATATCATACTCACTCCGGCATCAGTTAAACCTTCCATAAGCGGTTTTAAAGCGAATGCAAAAATCAGAACCGGCATTGTAAAATACAGATTATATTTATCATGCTCGTATTTTGACCACAGATATAAATATACAGACGATATTATAACTGAAAGAAGGATACCGAAGATCAATCCAGCGATCAGCTCATCTATCGGAGTGGAAATATGAATTATAACTTTTCTCAAAGCATAATCCATCTTATCAGATTCATAAATAACTTTTTTTAGATTTGCCCAGACAGAAACAAGCATAGCGGAAACCGTGAACATACTTATAATACACGCAGCTGTGATGAACCTTGAAGTAACAATACCCTCTTTTTTAACAGGCATTGCGGCATTTATTTTATCGTGCTTAATTGAAGTCACGGTAGAATTGAACTTCAGCAGCGCAAAATACACTGATAGCGAAAGTCCTATTGCATAGGCTGAAAAATGTCCCTGCAGGATCATCACAGGTGCGACTAGCATAGCTAACACCGCAGCCCCGAAGTATTTATCAGCCCAGAATATCAGGTATAAATTTGATTTTATAATGTGCTTCATTTTAAAGTCCTGTTATTTTTTAGAAGGTAGATCGAGAATTTTGCTGAAACTGCAAATGACAAGACTATACCTATCCAAAGTGCATATTGATGCCCTTGAAACTCTAATGAACTTGCAAGGTATTTGTTCACATCTTCATAGAACGGTTTAATGAAATAGCGAAACACATTTTCGTAAAACAATAATACAGCTATAGGTGAATAAGCATACAGAACACAATTCTGGTAAAATCTATCTACACTTTTCTTTCGTAGAATAAATAATGCAGTTAAGCAAATGACAATACAGATCGAGAATACAGAAATATAATATTTGTAGTTATAAATTATCGTCAATAACCGTTCCTTTTCCGCTCCTGTATGAGTACCAATATTTTGTAATAATCCGGTATAGACATATGTATGATCAAGATTTCGCATAAGAAGCTCAATGCTTGCGATCAGGATCAGCAATATAGCTGCCGACCATCCAGTTCGGATCCATTCAGTAGGAACAGTCCGAAAGTAATACTTAATAACCAAATTAATACTTGCGGCAAAAAGTAATACTGTAATTAAAGAAGTATAAAAGTTTCCGATATTGTCCGTCATGAATGAGGCATGAAAATTATCATAAATGATCATGATAACCTCCATTATTATAAACCAAAAGAAAATAACCCCGACGGTGAATGAAGTTTTTATTTTTTTTGTTAAAAAATATATCGGAAAGGAAAAATAAGAAATAAGAAGGACATGGAAGATCGAATTCAAAAAACCTGGCAAGAAAGAAACAGCTCCGGATGATAGATTGGCACCAAGGTACTTTATTATAAGATCAGATAAATATGCTACTGGTAATGCTGTTACGCATAAAATGGCTATAGTAATATATTTGCTTAAAACATAGGTTCTTTTACTTAAAGGTAAAGCCATAAACGCAGAATCAGAATTATGTTTTCTATCTTCTCTAAGCAATTCAAAAATCAAAAAACACGGCGTGAGAAGCGCTATGATAAAATTCCGGACAGGTTCAGGCATATTGACGAATGGAATTAGAGACATACTTGTTACTAAAATTAACGTGTTCAGCGGGATCGCCCATATTCTGTGCCCGAGAACCTTCAGATCAGCCATAATTAAATTTTTCATTTTACTTTCCTCCTTCAGTTAAGAACTTTTTGGAGTAGTAGAAAGAAGCAATCAACATTAGAACAAAAATCATGTAGTCCGCAATAAAAAAATGAGTATCAGTATTGAAGAATGTACTATTGCTTGAAATAATAAGATCGGCTCCAAAAACAGCAAAAAGCAGAAAAAATTCTAAAGTAATAAATATTACAGGCAAGGTTATAAATTGAAATGTTGTAGCCATAATATTTCGAATATTGCCTTTTTTCCAGACATATAACATCAGAACCGTTGAAACCAATAATGCAGTCCCATTAGTCTTTAAAAGTTCATAGTACAGCTCCATGATAGACTTATATGTACCTGCATCCATATTGAAAGTCTCGTAATATCCGTTAAATCTTTTAAATATGTCAGGCTTAAATTTGGAGAGAGACAGATTGAATAGAAAGTCAGCTAAAATCGAGATCATTCTTCCCAGAGCTACAGTAAAGACCGTGACTACGGGAATAAAAATTAATTGCTTAATTTTTGGACTCTTATTTTCTTTTATGTAAAATATCGTTATTACAATAACCGAAATTATCAGTAAAAAAATATAAAGAAATAAATCCTGTTGGGTGTTTTGCTTTGAAACGCTGTAAATACTTAAGCTTATAAATGGAATTAAGCAAAGAAACCAGAAGATAGTACCGAACAACGCTGTTTTCTGATTCTTAAATTTAAAAAAAAGAGGTATCACAAATACGCTTAACTTCGTCAGAATCGGCATCGGATAATTAACAGCGTTATAAAAATCGGTTGCGTTAAAAGTGTAATCGGTAGTCAGGCTCATTATTTCCAAAAAAAGACTTAATGACAGAATACCTATCGCTACGAATAAAAATATCATTAAATATTTCTGGAACACGATAGAATATTTACTGCAGGGTAAAGAATTCATCTCAAGATGCAGCCTATTGTGACTCCATATTTCCATTAAAAAATACCCGAGTATTCCGGCCGTCAGCGGAACATGGAAATATTTCAATGACTGATGATTGTTGTGCCCGGGTATAACAAAATTGAATAATATTGTAAACATTAGAATTACAAGCGGTACCGCCCATATTCTGTGACCGAGAACCTTCAGGTCAGCCATAATTAAATTTTTCATTTTACTTTCCTCCGCTTATTTATTGGACAGATAGACCATCATCTGCTCAAGGCTGGGTTTTTCCGTCACGACTTCAAATTTCGAGAACAGACTTTCTTTTTCATAATCGCATAAAGCTTCAAACCCGAATCTGTTCTCTTTAATGCCCAGAAGTTCATTTCTTATCTCATCGGTCAGTATGCCTGTGTCGCCTTTGATTATTTTATAATTCTCTAAAATCGTGTCCTTCTGATTTGAGAATACTATCCTGCCGTTATTTATGAATGTGATGTAATCGGCTATCTTCTCAAGATCTGAAGTGATGTGGGTTGAAAACAGTATAGATTTGTTCTCATCCTGGATCTCTTCCCTTAATATATCCATGAGCTTGTCCCTGAATACGGGATCGAGCCCTGAAGTCGGTTCGTCGAGAATGAGAAATTCAGCGTTGTGTGAAAGCGCTATTGCGAGAGAAAATTTCATTTTTGTGCCTTTTGAGAGGTCTCTGATCTTCTTTTTCGGCGTAAGCTCAAACTTTTCACAGTATTCATTAAATTTATTATCATCCCACTTGCCGTAAAACGGTGCGATTATCTCTTTCATTTTGTTTACCGTCAGATGCTCGTAAAAATAGTTTTCCTCATAAACGAAACCTATCCTGTCCTTGATAGGCACTTCATCAGACACATTATCCATTCCGAATATTTTTATGTCTCCCGAATCTTTCTTTAATAAATTCATTATCAGTCTGATCGTGGTGGTCTTCCCTGCCCCGTTCGGCCCGATAAATCCCATAATATATCCTTTTTCAAGCCCGAAAGTGATGTTGTCGAGCTTAAATCCTTTGAATTCCTTTGATACGCCGTTTATTTCCAATATCTTAGTCATTTTAAATTCCTCTTATTAATAGATCATTCATATAAAGCATCGAGCATTTCTTTAAGCTCGTTCTTTTTTAACCCCAGCATCCTTGCTTCGTCAACAGCTTCGGACAGCTTCGCTTCGATAATCTTCAGCTTCTGCTCCCTGATGAACTCCATGTTCTGCGGAGCTACAAAAGTACCTTTCCCGCCGACAGTTTCCAAAAATCCCTCGCGCTCGAGGTCCTCATAGCTTCTTTTAGTTGTGATCACGCTGATCCTAAGATCCCTTGCAAGGTTCCTGATAGACGGAAGGGCTTCGCCGCTTTTCAGTTCGCCGGTAATGATCAGTCCCCTGAGCTGGTCGGATATCTGCTTGTAGATCGGGTCGGGTGATGAGTTCTTGATTATAATTTTCATATTTCACTCCGTTCATTCTGTTTTAACCGTATATAGACGGTATATACAATTTGCGGAATAAAATATTACTTGTCAAGCGATAATTTCATTAAATAAAAAATCCCGCCAAAAGACGGGATTATAGAAAGCATCAGATTGGTTTTCTTATTCAGTTACCTTGTACTCATAAACCCTTACTTCGAGTCTCTCCAAATCTGCAACGTAAAGCTTGCCATCTTTAACGAATACCTTTCCTGATATCCAATTCACTTCAGGCTCAATTCCTATATCGAGCGTTACCCTGTTCAGAAAAACTCCGTCTTTAAATACATCTACAAGAAAGTCATTTTTATTTTTATCGGTCCTCTCTTCTGATACAACTGATAAAAGGTGCTCCTGATCATCAACAATAAGTTCAATTACAGCTTTCTTAAATTGAATACTGCCTTTTGATGCGTCAGTTATTCCTTTTTCTGCCCTTAATTTTCTGTATGGTTTTTCGATCGAATAAAGCAGATTCCCGTTATGATCAAAAGTGTCAATTTGATACATTTCAGTACTATTATCAGCTACGAACAATTCTGTTTTCCCTGCCGCAAAGCCGAAAAATAAGTCTATATACTCTGTTTGTACCCGCTCCCCGTCATAAGTTTGTTCTTTCAGTTTTTTAATTACATTAAATTCTGACGAAGAAAGCCCCAGATCGTAATCCATGAACAAGCCATTGTCTTCATACCTCCAGTTGCAGAGGTAAGTTACGATCCTTTCTTTTCCGAAAGGTTTTGTATATACTGGCATCCTGCATTCTTTAGTCGGCACGCTGAAAAGAAAGTTGCCTTCTGTATCGAATTTATTCATCTGAAGAACTGTCTGATTCAGTACATTTACGGTATCGTTTTGAACATACATATTCTGAGGCCATTTTGATTCTCCCGGTCCTTCACCTATTCTGCCGAAGTTTTTTATAAAATTACCTATACTGTCAAATTTATAAACGACAGCTTTATTTGTGCTCAGAATGTAAATATTATTTTTTGAATCGACAGCCACAGAATTGAAATCCTGTATAATTCTTAAAGAATCATCAGCAAATTTTTCATCATATCCCTTGATCGTGAAAAGTTCCTTCAGACTGATCCTAAAGTTCGGATTTGCAGGAATGTTTTCGTTCTTATAAACCTTATGACCGTTAACTTCCTCGATAGTATAGTTAAGCTTTTTATAAGAACAAGCTGAAATAATTATCAGCGCGATTAATAAACTCATGAATTTCATGATAAAACCTCTTTAAATTTTAAGTGTTAAATATAATCTACGCCATAATTAATGTTTTATCAAATATTTTTTCTTGACAACGGTACTTTATTGTGGTAAATTTCAGTTAGTAAACATTTACTTACTTGGAGAAAAATGAAAATGACCGAACTTACAGAAAGACAAAAAGAGATACTCGAAAAAGCAATTAAGATCATCGCCAACGACGGAATTCAGAACCTAACGATAAAGAATCTGTCAAAGTCAATCGGAGTTACTGAAGCTGCATTATACCGCCATTATGACAGTAAGCATGCGATACTTCTAGCGATACTTGATCTTTTCGAAGAATTTTCTAAAGCGGGAAAATCCGGATCAGGCCTAAAAGGTATCGAGTCATTTCTTATGGAAAGATATGACAAATTTATAAGCAATCCCGAGCTGGCGAAAGTTATGTTCTCTGAAGCTGTATTCATTAATGACAAAGAACTCTCCGAAAGGATGAGGCTGATAATTCACGGGCATAGAAAAGAGCTTGAACTGCTGATAGATGAGGCTAAATCCAATAATGAAATATTGACAGATATAGATACGAAATCGCTTTTCAGGATGATAATCGGGTCAATGAGGCTTTTGGTGATCCAATGGTGTTTTAATGACTATGGCTTCGATCTTAAAAAGGAAGGAAAGAAGCTTTGGAGCAATATCAATAATTTGATAAAACAGAGGTAGAATATGAAAAGACAGATAATACGTATCGATGCCGATAAGTGCAACGGATGCGGTAACTGCGTACCAGATTGTCCGGAGGGAGCGATCCAGATGATAGACGGAAAAGCGAGACTGATTTCTGACATTTTCTGTGACGGACTTGGAGCCTGCATCGGGAATTGTCCTACAGGAGCTATCACTACAGAAGAAAGGGAAGCTGAAGCTTATGATGAAGCCAAAGTTATGGAAAATATTATTCCGGCAGGTCTGAACACAATTAAAGCGCATCTTAAACACTTGAACGATCATGGACTTGACAGCTATGTAAATCAGGCAATCCAGATCCTAACGGCAAAAAACATTGAAATACCTGAATTCAGAGAGAAAGCCGGATCATGCGCTACGGGTCACTGCCCGGGTTCAAATGCAAGAACAATAGACAGAAATGAAGATCAGTCTCCAAAATATACCGGAAGCCTTCAATCTCGCCTTAAACACTGGCCGGTACAGCTTCATCTCGTAAATCCTGCCGATCCGAGCCTTGATAGCGCCGATCTTCTTATCTGCGCGGACTGCGTTCCGTTCGCATTTGCAAATTTTCATGAAAAATTCCTCAAAGATAAAAGACTAGTCATGCTCTGCCCGAAACTTGACCAGAACATTGAAAGGTACATAATCAAGTTAACGAACATCTTTCAGAATAAAAACATTAAATCCGTTTCTATCGTGAGGATGGAAGTCCCGTGCTGCGGAGGAATCGAGACTATAGTTCAGAGAGCGCTTGATGCTGCCGGAGTCTCGAAAATGATAAAATTGACCGTCATCGGAATAGACGGCGAAATTCAATAATAAACAATCTGTTCATTGAAATAATGAATTCGTTTTGCGCATAAAGTGATTTTGGAAACAGGCGCGAGTGCAATTCTGCCGTCAAGAAACTCTGTCGCCCGTAAGGGTTTACAGAGTTTTAGGTAAAATTGACCGGAAGCCCCTAAATCAGCTTTCGCGCAATTAGAAACATTATTTCAATGATAAACCTAAAAGGAGAATAAAATGGTAAAAAAAATATTAGAATTAAAAAATGAAGTTACATATCAGAACGATTCAGTTGTAAGTAAACTGATCTCAGCGTCCAGCGGAGGAACGATAACGCTTTTTGCCTTCAGCAGAGGGCAGAAATTAAGCGAACATTCTGCACCGTTCGACGCCATGGTGCAGGTTCTTGAAGGAAACGGCGAGACCGTTATATCGGGAGAGAAATTCAGCCTGATCGAAGGACAGACGATCATAATGCCGAAGAATGAACCCCATGCCGTTAACGCGCTCACAGATTTCAAAATGTTGTTAATAATGATAAAATAAAGGAGAAACAAATGAGCATGTACTGTTTTCAATGTCAGGAAACTATAGGCAATAAAGGCTGTTCTTACGCAAAAGGATTTTGTGGAAAGCCGGCGGAAGTAGCAAATTTGCAGGATCTTCTGATCTACACCTTAAAAGGCATATCGCTGATAGCCGAAAAGAAAGGCAAAGTAGATGATAAGACCGGCAATATATTAGCTAAAATGCTGTTCGTTACGATTACCAATGTGAATTTTAGCACCGATGATATGGTAAAAAAGATCGAAGAGGCTGCGGCTTATAGAGACGAACTCAAAAAAGGAATGGATACAGCCGGAATGCATGACAGTGTGAACTGGGATGTTTTTTCGGTAGAAGAATTACACCGAAAAGCAGAGACCGTTGGTGTTCTTTCCACCGGTGAAGATGATGTGCGATCATTGAGGAATCTTCTGATCATCGGGTTGAAAGGGATAGCCGCATATTACGAGCACGCTAATGTTCTGGGATACTTTCAGCAGAGCATAAACGAATTTCTTTCCGAAGCGCTCGCAAGCACAACAAAAGACCTGACAGTTCCAGAGATGATAGACATGGTCATGAAAGCAGGAAGCGTTGCAGTTGATACGATGGCTCTTTTGGACAAAGCGAATACGACCACCTACGGTAATCCGGAAATAACAAAAGTAAATATTGGTGTTAGAAATAATCCCGGCATTTTGATATCCGGACACGATTTAAAGGATATGGATGAACTTTTAAAGCAAACTGAAGGCACGGGAGTTGATGTTTATACGCACGGAGAAATGCTTCCGGCCAACTATTATCCGGCATTCAAAAAATATAAACACTTCGTTGGAAATTACGGAAACTCTTGGTGGCTTCAGGATAAGGAATTCGTGACATTCAACGGCCCTGTGCTGATGACTACTAACTGCCTGACACCACCGAAGGATTCTTATAAGGACAGAGTATTCACGACAAGCGTGGTATCTTTCCCCGGATTAAAGCACATCCCGGACAGAAAGGAAGGCGGAGAAAAGGATTTCTCACAGATTATAGCCATGGCTAAGACCTGTAAACCGCCCGTTGAGATCGAGACAGGCACGATCACGGGAGGATTCGCGCACGCCCAGGTGGCAGCTCTTGCGGACAAGGTTGTTGCAGCCGTCAGATCCGGAGCTATAAAAAGGTTCGTCGTCATGGGCGGATGCGACGGCAGGCACAAGGAAAGAAGTTATTTCACTGATGTAGCGAAAGAGCTGCCGAAGGATACGGTTATTCTTACAGCAGGCTGCGCAAAGTACCGCTATAATAAACTTGATCTCGGCGATATCGGAGGCATTCCGCGCGTCCTTGATGCCGGACAGTGCAACGATTCATACTCGCTGGCTGTAATAGCTCTTAAGCTTAAGGAGATATTCGGCGCGGAAAGCATAAACGACCTTCCGATCTCGTTCGATATAGCGTGGTACGAACAGAAAGCGGTCGCGGTACTCTTAGCTCTGCTGTCCCTGGGCGTGAAAGGTATCAGGCTCGGCCCGACCCTGCCGGCTTTCCTCTCCCCTAATGTGGTGAAAGTTTTAGTTGAAAAATTTGATATAAAACCCATCGGTGATGTAAAAGCCGATGTCGAAGCCATGATGGCCGGCAGGTAATTCAATAAAGATCTGCGTTCCTTACATAATATCCGTAGAGACGCGATTTATCGCGTCTTTTTTTTATTAATATTCCAGAATTTATTATTCTCAAGTTCTTCAAAATATTTAAAATTAAATTCGTTCTCGATGTTTTCTTTTATATAAACATCATTATATTTAAATAATATTGGTTGGTTATATTTATTTCCTACACCTTTACTAAAATCAACATTAACTCCTCTTGCTTCCAATTCTGGAATATATGTATTTATTGAAATTGTATCTAAAGGATTGTCATATAAAGCAATGTAATCCCCATCATCTAATCCTAAATTTTGAACCAAAGGATAAATATCAACTATTTGGTTATTATTTAGATACAGTCTTCTTATATTCATCAAATTACTCAATGGAGTCATATCAACGATCTGGTTATCATAAATATCTAGAGTTTCCATACTCACTAAACTACTCAATGAAGAGATATCAACGATTTGGTTGTTAGAAAAAAGCAGTTGTCTCAAATTCACTAAATTACTCAATGGTGAGATATCAACGATTTGGTTGTCATAAAGAGTCAGGTTGTTCAAATTCACCAAATTACTCAATGGTGAGATATCAACGATTTGGTTATTAGAAAGAAGCAGTTGTTCCAAGTTTACAAAATTATTCAATGAAGAGATATCAGCTATTTGGTTGTCATAAAGAAACAGTTCGTTCAAATTCACTAAATTACTCAATGACGATATATCAGTTATTTGGTTGCCTGAAAGAGATAGGTCGTTCAAATTCACTAAATTACTCAATGATGATATATCAACTATTTCGTTTTTAGAAAGATATAGGAATTGCAAATTAACCAAATTTCCAAATGGGGATATATCTTCGATTTGGTTATCATCAACTACAAGTATTCTTAAATTAAACATATTTCTTAAAGAATATATGCTTATAATTTGGTTACCAGAAAGATGAAGAACTTCTATATTTATTAAACTATTTAACGAAGAAATATCGTTGATTTGATTATAAGAAAGATAAAGGATTTCTATATTTATTAAATTACTTAATGAAGAAATATCATTGATTTGGTTATCATAAAGATACAGAGATTCAATATTTATCAAATTACATAGTGAAGAAATATCATTGATTAAGTTAAAAGATAGTTCTAGACATTGCAAACTTACCAAATTCCCCAATGGGGATATATCTTCGATTTGGTTATTATAAAGATACAATCCTTCTAATGTTGTAAAATATTCCATTCCTGTTAGATCTGTAATTTCTAATCCTGGAGCTATAAAATTTGTAATTTTATTTACATCTTTTGGATAAATTCCACCAGTAGGTTTATTTATTACTTCTCTTATTCTCTGCTCTAGTTTTGCATCATTAAATACTATTCCATCAAGGATTGAAATAGAAATTTGTTCATTTGATTTTGCCCCTTCATTATCCTCAACCTCTACTTTCAATAAATGATCACCCACTAAAGCTGAATCAGAATAATAATTTAAAGAATAAGGGAGTGTATCATTAAATCCTATTTCCAAATCATCTAAATAATATCTAACCTCAGAAATATTACCATCAGGATCACTGGCTTCTAAAGTTACAGTAATTGTGTCACCTAAAAAAAAAGTTGTACTATCCCTTGGTGATACAATGCTACAATTTGGAGATTCGTTTTGTGGATCAGTACTACCGTCCTCGGTACATGACACAATAAACATTCCCATAAAAATCAATAATACAGATAAAACATGCACCTTTTTCATAACATTACCTCTTATTCAATAAGTTCCGTGCTTCCGTCTTTTCTAAGATGCATCTTCGGCAAAGGATATTTTGAATGCCTGACCGAAAAATCCTTTGAGTCCCAGATCCAGTCACCGGGTTTGCTGTCCCTAAGCCCGTTCTTGATCACTCGTCCCATATCCTGCGGAAAATCACCCATTTCGATCCATTCGTTTAGAAATGACATTTTTATTGACTGCATTTCAGAGATTATCTTCTGCTTTTCTACTTTATTCAGGATCGTCTGATTATTTATTCTCGGATTTAAAGGGTTCATATCGGGAAATTCGGAATGGCTGACTTTTCCTGTCGATTTGTCATACAGCCATGATCCTCTTACCGGATCAGGTATCCTGTCTATATAATCAGGCACAAGGTCTTCAAGCATCCCGGGATAAGTAATAGCGAAATCCTTTATATTCATATTCCCGTACAGATCAACAGCTACCTGCAGCGCATTCAGACCGGCCTGAACTGAAGATATCTCATCGCCTGATATTCTTGTTTCCTGAACGAAAACATCTTTTCTTATCTCTGCAATAGCGGAACTGAGTATCTTCCCTTCTTCGACATCGATTATTCTGAGGTTGATATCGAAATACATGCCTATTTCTGTAATCGTCCCGCATATAATCGCATCAGCCGCGATCATTTTACCGGCCTCCTTTGCGTTCTCCGCGTCGATCAGACCCGTCATATTCAGGCTTAGCTCCTTAAGCACTTTATCTATCATGCTTCTTTCGACAACCTTTACACTTTTGTTTTCAGCTATTCTGCTGTTAAAATATTCCGTCACGGTCATGCCTATACTTGCTGATTTTGCCGATAGCGAAATATTCTCTAACGGAATTATTGCCAGCGAACCTATACTGTCTTCTTCGATAGTCTGGTTTAATTTCATAAAAATATCTGAAAAATATTCGTCAAGAACTACAGGGTCAACTGTCTTTGCCTTTACAGTCACCGCATCCGGCTGAACAGTCTGCTGAGGGATATTGCTCTGCTCATTCTTTGAACAATTTATAAATAAAAAACCTGTAATTACAATGCAGGCAGACAAACTCATAATTTTATTCATACTGGATCACTCCTTTTTTAATCCGCAGTGGCGTAATATAAATGTTTCTGAATTATAAGGCAACTCGAACATGTCTGTTTTTCCTTAAGATTAAATATGAAGAGAAAATACGGGAAAATGAAGGGAAAGGCAAGGAAGTAGTAAAAAAAAGGTCTCATTTCTGAGGCCTTTTTCGTTGAGGAGTGAGTGAGTTAATTGAGTGGAGTTCTGACTAGTTTTTGAATTTTGACATTGAGTTTCTGAATCTGAAGGTGAAGGTTACTGCTCCTAACTGTTTTTTATCTTCTACTGTCATTTGCGTGTTTTTATTGTTTGTCATTTTATTTTCCTCTGTTTTAGTTTGTTTGACTTACACCGGTAATATATAATTAAATGTAAGGGCATCAAACGAATGTCCGACGAAAGGTTGATTTGGCGGTGGGAAATTATACAATTTGAAGATAAAAGGCTGCGGAGAGATAGGGATTCGAACCCTAGGTACCCCGTAAAGGATACAACGGTTTTCGAGACCGCCCCGATCGGCCGCTCTGGCATCTCTCCGGCATTAATAAGGGCTGTATGATATAAAAAAATAGTTTAATAATCAAATATTATTTTGCCGGCAGAACTTTTGCGTCGGATAAAAGATGTTTGTAAAAAGCTATAATTAAAGTTATATTCCAATCAATTGAACGGAGCTTTAAATTATGTCGAAACTAATTTTCACTTGTCAGAACGGGTACGAAAAATATCTTGAGGAAGAGCTCCAGCTCAATAAGATCGAACCGAGGACTGTCTCCGGCGGATTTATATCGGCTAAATCAGCTGAAAAGGACGGTTCTGAGCCGTTAAATTTATGCTTTCCCCATTTCTGCATGATAAATCCTGTATTGATCGAGGGAACTTCTGTAAATTCGATCAGCCTGGCAATAGCTGAAAAATTTTTTAATATAAATAAAAATTCAAAGATCGAAGATAAATGGTCTTTTATCGTACTTCCGAATTTGAATATGACAGGAATAGGAAAAAGAGAATCCGCAGTAAAAGAACAGACAAATGAATATTTGAGAAGGATAGCCGGAAGGATATCGAAACTTGCAGTTAATAAACTTCCTGTCGCACCCGGATCTCATAAAGGACTGGTGCTGTATTTCGAGGATTTTAATAAGGTTCACATGTCCACAGATTTTATATGGTACGGTCAGAAAAGAGTATCCGACGATGATGATGCGCCTTCAAGATCCTATTTAAAGATCGAGGAAGCTTATCAGGTAATGGGATATGAGCCGAAAGAAGGTCAGAAAGTATGCGATCTGGGAGCTGCTCCCGGCGGATGGAGCTACAGCGCGGCGAAGAGAGGCGCGAAAGTGACAGCAGTGGACAACGGGGAGCTTAAAGCTGGCGCAAAGAACAATCCCAACATTACCAGAATGGCCGATGACGCTTTTAAGTTTGACCCGTCTTATGATTTCGACTGGCTTTTCTGCGACATGGTCGAACATCCGAATATGGTCATGAAGTTATTGGAAAAATGGGTAGAGAAAAACAGATGCAGGTATTTTATTGTCAACTTAAAATTCGGAAGAGTAAAGCCTATGGAGCTTCTGACTTCAATTACCAACAACAGCTCAATTATTAAGAAAAGATCCATTTCTTTAAAGATCCGGCATTTGTTCCACGATCGTGAGGAATTGACGGTTATGGGAAGACTCGAATAATTTTTTCTTTTTTATTTTGACAGGTTAAATTTTGTTCTTATATTGTAAAGTAGAATAATCACTAATACAGGAGAGACCATGGATCTTTATACTTTTGTTATGCCTTTGGGAATTATAACTTACATACTGATCGTTTTTGCTATACTCACAGGGAAAAGGATAATAATACTTAAACCGGTTTGGCACAGAATAATCGCCGTTCTTACTCTGATCTTTGCTTCACTTCATGCAGCGATCGTCATTTCTTACAACCTTTAAACCAAATCAAAAGGAGAAAATCATGAAAAAAACTGTTCTTGCACTGTCAATGGCATTCGCCCTTCCTCTGCTTTTCGCACATCCCGCACTCGATATTACATTAAAGTATCTCCAGCCAAGTAAAAATCTTGTTGTTGTATATCAGCATCCTGTAAAAGATGTTAAAGACCACTATATTTCTGAAATAAAAATTGAACTCAACGGAAAAGAGATCATTACTCAGAAACTTTCAATACAGGACACTCAGACTACAGGGGAAGTTTCCTATAAGATACCCGAAGCAAAAGCGGGAGATAAGATCACTGTAGGAGCAAAATGCAATAAAATGGGAACAAAAAAAGCTGAACTGACTATTGAAGGCAAAGAACTTCCTTCAAAAGAAGCTATACCTGAGACGCCAAAAACTTCTGTTCCTGCTTTTCCAAAATAGTTTTTGCACTAGATTACTTACCGTTCAGCTTCAAATATGAGTTAAGGACTTTGCTCCAGACTTCATAACCTTTTGCGTTTAAATGTAGGCCGTCGTCTGTGTATTCTGGTTTTAGTGAATTGTTCTCTGACAAAAAACGGTTAAGATCGATAAAATCGACATTCTCCTCTCCGCAAAACTTTATCAGGTCGTCATTAAGTTCAGTAACGATCGGATTGTTATATTCCGAGCTGAAAAACCTGCTTTCTGTATAAAGTACAGACTGGATCACAGGAATGATTCCGTTCGTTTTTAGTATCTGAGCTATCGTTTTAATATTTGAAAGAGTTTCTTCGTATGGTACCCGCCTTGTAATATCATTAATTCCACACATTACAAAACAAATGGAGGGTTTAACCTTAATAACAGATACAAGCCTTCTAAGCATACCCTCTGTAATATCCCCGCTTATACCCCGGTTAAGCACATCATTTCTCCCGAGAAGATAAGTCCAGTCAGCCTGTGATGTTATTGAATTACCGAGCATGACTATATTTGAGTTACCTTCATAACGCATAAATTTCTCCGACTCGCTTTTATAAACCGGGTTCTTATCATATGTATATTTTTCTGTCAATTCAGAAAATCCGGTTGTGCCACTGACAGTTCTTGCTGAAAAATCTCCGATCAGGAGTATAAATATTAAAACAGCTAACAGAACAGATATAATGATCCCGATTATTTTTTTCATTTCTTCCGTTTTAGTATTATCTGAACTGTCTGTCAATAAAATAGGCCGCTTTTTTTCCTGCCGCTACCGCTTTTATCGCGTCATCGGGTCCTGTCTGACAGTCACCGCCTGCAAAGACTTTATCATTTGATCTTAGTGTATCTGAATGAACTTCAAAAGTTCCCCATTTGGTAACCTTCAGCCCGATCGACTCTGAAAATTCAGGTTCGACCTTCTGTCCGATCGCCATTATACAGACATCGGTTTCTATATAAAATTCAGTACCTTCTTTGGGTACCGGGCTTCTTCGACCGCTTTTGTCTGGTTCACCGAGTTCCATTTTCAGGCATTCGATTTTTAATCTGCCTGAAGGGAGTTTTTCTATCTTAGTCGGAGTGGTTAAGATCATTAATTCCGCTCCTTCTTCTTTCGCCTCTCTGATCTCTTCTATGTTAGCCGGCATCTCCTGCTCAGTCCTTCTGTAAAGGATCTTAGCCTTTGCTCCAAGCCTGATAGATGATCTGGTCGCATCCATAGCCGTGTTTCCGCCGCCGACAATAACGGCTTCCTTTCCGACGAAAGGTTTTTCTCCTTTTGATACTTTTTCTAGGAATTCAACTCCTGAATAAACTCCTTCGGTATCCATTCCCTTTATCGGCATATCGCTTCCGATCTGGGCGCCGACGCTTATGAAGAGTGCATCGTTATCCTTATGAAGCTGTTCGAATGAAACATCCTTTCCGACTTTGATACCGTATTTGACTTCAACTCCCTGCCTTAAAATAAAATCAATTTCTCTTTGAAGCACATCTGCCGGAAGTCTGTAGTCCGGAATACCCCACTTGAGCATTCCGCCCAGTTTATCGTGCTGTTCGTAAAGTGTGACCGTATGGCCGAACCGTCTGAGATAGAATGCGGCTGTCAGCCCTGCAGGTCCGCCGCCGATGATACCGACTTTTCTTCCTGTTGAAGCCGCAGGTTTTAGATCCATGATCTCGTCTTTCTTTTTAAAAGTCTGATCGCCTATATATCTTTTTAAAGACCTGATCGCTATCGGCTTTCCGTTATGACCGACGGCGCATACATCCTCGCACTTCGCCGTACATATCCTTCCGCAGGCTTCAAGCATCGGATTGGTCTCATACATTATCCTCAAGCCCTTATCAAGATCATTGTTTCTTATGGCGTTGATGTATTTGGGCACATCCATATGCGTCGGACAGGCCTGAATGCATATCCCGCAGTCAAGACACCTTCCTGCTTCGGCCATAGCCTGCTCGTCAGTGAATCCTTCAGCGTATTCTTCAAAATTCTTCTTTCTCTTATCCGGCTCAATTTCATTCATGTGCTGCCTGCGGGGATCAACAAGCCACGATTCTTCTGACCTTCTATAACCTTTTTCCGATTTATTCCATTTTTTATCGTCAACTCCCGGTATAAACCTGAAATCATCTGAATTTTCTGATATCCATGTGTAGTCATTCGACATTCCAAGTGATCCGGTCGGGCATATATCAACGCACAGAGCGCACCAGCAGCACCGTCCGTAGTCGATCAGCGGTCTTAATCCGCTGTCTCCAGGTTTAGCCTTTATTGACGCTACATCTACAAGATCGATCGCAGCATTCTGGCAGATCTCTTCGCACGATCCGCATCCTATGCATTTTTCTACATCGTTTATATGAAAACCTCTGTATAAGTCTGAACCTTCTCTTTCAGAGAGCGGTTTTACGATCGTATCCGGCTTCTCAAAAGCCCTTTTCCATGCGTTGAACGGGGATACTATATCTTTCAAGCTCATTTTTACCTCTCTATTTCAGGCGGATAAGTTTGTAGTGATACCATGATTCCGAATATATCTGCGTTAGTGTTTCCTTCAGCCAGTGTTTCAAGCAGGGACATTGCATGAGTGTAGCTCGGTCCTTTCACATGCACCCTTCTCGGATATTCGCTTCCGTCCGTTACCATGTAATAACCGTATTCTCCCCTGCCTGATTCAGCCCTGACATAAGTTTCTCCTGCAGGGATCTTCCAATGGAGAATATCGGGAATGAATGTTCTTACAGGTCCGCTTTTCGGCATCTTTGCCAGGATCTGTCTGATCAGATTTATCGAAAGATGACATTCCTCTTTTCTCAGAAGAACTCTCTCGTATACATCACCTTCTGTTCCGGTTATAACATTGAAATCAAGCTGATCGTAGATCAGGTACGGATGATCTTTCCTGACATCATAGCTGACCCCTGAAGCTCTCGCAGTCGTACCGTTTATACCGAAAGGTTCGATCCAGTCCTTTGGAATACGGGCTAACCCTTTTGACCTCGATTTAAATACAGCATTGTTGAACATAACTTTATCAATATCAGAAAGCAGTTTTTCTATCTTTACCAGAGTTTTTTCAAGCCTTCCTTCAAAACCATCGGGGATTTCGTACCTGACTCCTCCCGGGACAATATACATGTGATATATCCTTCCGCCTGTCAGCTCTTCAAAAGAATCGAGAAGGAAATCTCTGTGCGCCACCGCCCACTGTCCTATAGTGCCCAATCCGAATGAACCGGCCTGTCCGCCAAGACCCATAACAGTAGCACCAAGTCTTGCCATTTCAAGGTTAAGTGTGCGGATCCATTTAGCTCTTTCAGGTATTTCAATTCCTGAGAGTTCTTCTACCGCGGCAGCGAAAAGATATTCATTCGTGTCAGGCTCCGGAACACAGATCCTGCAAACTATCGGAAAACAGTTGATGAATTTTCTTCTTTCCATCAGCTTCTCAAACCCTCTGTGCAGATAACCTACATGAGTTTTAAGCAGTTTGATCTCATCGCCTTCAAGCAGTAGTTCAAGAGACATGTTTCCGGTTACTCCAGGATGCTGGGGGCCCTGCCATATTTTCACATATTTGCCGGATTTGAGATCGTATTCTTTAGTTTCATTCCAAATGGGTTTCATAATATCCAACTGATTTTATTTTTTTCTTACGGTTTCAGCTATGCCGTTTTTAACTTCAGCTTCAACGGGGTACAGCTGTTCTTCCATCTGCGCGATATTGTCTTTTGTATATCTTCCCGGACGCGGAAAGTATGTTTCTTCGGAATACTTCTTTGTATCGAAATCTCTCCTCATCGGAGGTATATCCTGCCACCCTTCGAGAGCAAAGGAATCGTTTACCCTCGGACATCCGGGGAAGTCTATTCCGAAAAGCTCTTTTATCTCCCTTTCATAAACATTTGCACCGGCCCAGAGATTGTTGATGCTGACCATCGTAGGATTTTTTCTGGCTATGAAGGTCTTTACGCTGACATCCGTTTTGTTGGAGTAATTGTGAAGGTGATATACAAGCTCGAACTGATCTTTTTCGATCCAATCCAGCGCAGTCAAAAGCGTCAAGTGACCGTAGCCTTCGAACTCTTTAAGGTAGAGTACGCATCCTTCGAGGTCTTTTTTCTCAACTGTGATGAACACAAAGTTCTTTCTCTGCTCTTTAATATTTTTAGCGTTGAATTTCGATCTTAATCTTTCTATAAGCTCTTTCATTCTTACCTCTACCAGTTATAGTCGGGCATATCCCAGTCTTTTATGATCTTTTTCTGATTTGCTTTATACCATGCGAAATTTTTTGCGTATTCGTTGGCTCCTTCGCCTCTGCCCTCTTTTATCCTTTTTTTAAGTTCGTCGAATCCTGCGATAAGAGCTTCGGGTCTCGGCATGCATCCGGCTACATAAACATCAACAGGGATATAATGATCGAGCCTGTTTATTGTATTGTAGCTGTCCCAGTACATTCCGCCGTTTATGGTGCAGCTTCCCAGTCCTATGACAAATTTAGGGTTCTGCATCTGTTCATAGCTTCTGATGATCCTTTTGAGAGTTTTGACAGAAACATAACCGCTTATAATAAAGAGATTCGACTGCCTCGGAGTAGGCCTCGGGGCTATACCGAATCTTGATATATCATATCTCGCAGTGTATAAAGGACGCATCTCAATAGATCCGCAGCCCGTGCCGAAAGCCAGCAGCCATAATGAATTGGCCTGAGCCCAGTCATAAAATTTCTGGATAATATTATTCATTCTCGGAACTTCTTTTGGAAGCGCCGTGCAGAAAAGTTCCGGATCGCAGTAATCCGGTTTAATGATCTTATTTTCTTCTTTATTAACTTCAGTCATTTAACTCTCCGGATCTTAGATTTAAAATGTGTAAAGCAGCACGGCAATTATTCCCGTAGCCGTAGGTATCCTGATGAACCATCTTATCGAGTTTTCAAGAGTGAATCTCGGATTTACCACGCCTACGAAAACCGCGAACATATAAAGAGTAAACGTTTTTCCGACCAGCACGGGGATATTCGTCGCACCGCCGAAAAACAGGTTCATGAAAAGTACAAGTTTAGCTGATGCAAAAAACGCCCTGTTTGCCTGCATATACCCCAGAAAGTTCGAGTGATACTCGGTAGGCGGTCCGACCGGAATCTCCTGCGGCGCAAGATGCAGGTTGAAAGGGGCATGCATCATCATGCCCAAAAATGCCATCATGCCGGCTAATGTCGCGACAGGATTGGTTATCATATTCCAGTTGGCGATACCACCCTGCTGCGCCGCCACGATCTCGGATATCGAGAGCGTTCCGTGCTGGGCTGCGAGCGCGATCACTGCGAGCGCGAAAGGTACTTCCGACACAGTTACCTGCGCAAGTCCTCTCATGATCCCCATAGGAGAATACGGATGCCCCGATTCAGCCGCACCTAAGGCCATACCGAGCTGTCCGAAGAATATAAAATATATTACAAGCAGAAGATCGCCGGAAAAACTGAAATTCTGCATCCAGACTGAACCGAAAACGACCGGCATGAACAAAAACAGTCCGATCCCGCCGGCGAACCTGAATACCGGTCCGAGCCAGAACATAATCCCGTGAGATATCGCAGTCCTGACGCCCATCACTTTTACCAGATTCACATACGGCTGCCATACCGGAGGTCCAAATCTGCCGTGAACTCTGGCGATGATCTTGTAAACAACGCCGCCCAAGAGCATCCCGTAGTTGAATATTACGAACATCGACATAAAAGCATATAGAAGAGTTGTCCAGAAATTATCCATTATTTAACTCCTACGGTAACATAGAAAAGCACTACGCTCATCATCAGAATATAGAAAATGTAAGTCTGTGTGTTGCCGGTATATATCTTTCTCAGAGAATCTGAAATTGTTAAAGTCCATTCTGTTACCGCCGACCAGAAATTCTTTGCATATGGAGCGATCATCCAGCCCAGCGCTCTTCTGTACGGTCTGAAAAATTCATAAGCGAAGTGGGTCAGCTCCGGTGCTTCAGGTCTTTCAGCCGAAAAAACAATATTGAACTGTTTGACTTTCTGGACTTTAGGTAACTTGATGAACAGTCCCCCAGCCAGTACTACGAATATTACACCGACGACAGTCATGACAGTTGTGCCGTTCCAGTAGCCCAATGAAGTTACCGCTGTTCCACCCGCCCATGTAACTCCGCTGCCGAAAATCGGATCCACGATCTTAGTGATCTGATCTATTAGTAGTTTCGGGAAGATCGAGAACAGGAATATTACCATTATGAATATGTATTGAGGAACAATAAACCATGCCGGCGCTTCTTTAACATTCCTGAATTCATTTTTAGGCTGCCCTAAAAATATTGAGTGTATCAGTCTGAAACAGTAAAGAAAGGCTACCGTGCTTGCAAAAAAGGCCGCTCCGGTCTGAAGATACCAGCCTTTCTCGATCAGCGCTTCATATAGAAGCCATTTGGCTCCGAATCCCGTAAGCGGCGGAACACCTGATATCGCGATGATACCGAACATAACGGCCGTAAATGACCACGGCATTTTTTTAATCAATCCGCCCATTTTATACATGTCGGCGGTACCTGTTCTGTAAACAACTCCGGCAATTGCAAGAAACAAGACTCCTTTGATCAGAAAGTGATTGATCATCTGGAACATTGCAGCCGTCCAGCCCAGACCTGACATTATCGAAAGAGCGAGAATTATATATCCGACCTGCCCCATACTTGAATAAGCAAGTAGCCTTTTTGCGTTTTCTTCATGAATTGCCATCATTGTCCCTATAAGTGCGGTGAGGGCACCAATCCAGCTGAGGATATATGACAGGTCAATGAATTCAGTTTTCGGGACTCCCATAGTCAGAAGTAGCATGACAAAACCGAATATTCCTGCCTTAGAAAGAAGCGCAGAAATGAATGGGGTAACATCGTCTTCCGCTTTTGAATATGCTCCCACGACCCAGATGTGAACACCGAGAGCTGCGCTTTTGATTAAGAAGCCAAGCGATATTAAAATGAATGCGGCTGTTGAGCTTTCCTGAGCCATAGATAATATATTGAAACCCAAAAATTCCGGATTCTGAGAATAGGCGTAAGCAAAACCGAGAAGAATAAGAAATGCTCCTCCCAGTGAAAACATTATATAACTAAAAGATTCATTCTCCGAGTCTTTACCTCTTCTTATAAGCAGATATGATGTTACGGTCATGATCTCCCAAGAAATGAAGAAATGAAGAATGTTATCGGCATTTGCAATCGCGACCAGCGACCCGATCATTAACATTAAAAGACCGTAGAAAGTACCGCTTTTCTTTTTTCTGTTCAGCGTTGCTATCGTCAGTACAAAAGCTCCGAATATGAACATTGCGTTAAAGAAAAATACGAATCCTGACTGAAGCGGTAAGAACATGTATCCGTATAAGATAATTGAAACCAGAGCAAGTATTCCTTTAATTTTTTCTGGGAGAAATCTGAGACCGAGCAGAGCTAATCCTGCAGTATATGGCAGGTAATAATCCATGTAATTGTGGTTCTGCCTGAAAAAATAATAGAAAGATACAATTAGTAGCATAATGTTCACAATTTCGATAGCAAGTACTTTATATGAATCATATTCCACGATATCTTTTTCATAAGTTTTTTTCAGCGTCACTCCTAGCCATTTCAGCATATATCCGGCTTCAAAAAGAGATCCGAGAAGAATTATAAATATCCAGAAGAATTCATAATTAGACGCGAGATCCAGAACCAGGTTCCATTTTCCCCAGAATCCGGGAAATGGAGGCATTCCTGTCAGAGCAAGAACCAAAACGATGAATATGCCTAAAAGCACCTTGTTCTCTCTTATCACTCCCCACTTTCTGTAATCGTTCTTTTTTATTAATCCCGTGATCCAGAATAAACCCGCCTTCGCAAAAAAATGATTGAGAAGAATAGGAAGTACTGCCGTAAAAAAAAGTCCGTCATTCTGTGAGAAAACCGACCATGAGGCTGCAGCCATTACAAGACCCATTTGAGCTACTGATGAATAACCTAGTATTCTTCTGGGATTGGTCTGCATCAGACCAATCAAGTTTGATGTTATAAATGTCAGTGTACCAATAAAAATTATCGTTCCGAGGATCTCATCAGACACAATGGGCATGATCTTGTACAAAGAGTAAAATACTGCTGCTGTTCCTGTAGCAGAAGTCAGTCCGGTTATGCCCGGATTAACACCGTCGTAAACGTCTATCGCCCAGCCGTTAGCCGGGAACTGTTTCATCTCTATTATAAATGAGAAAATCAGAAGAAAGGATCCTATTGAAAGGAGTTTTATATTATCTACATTCAATACATACTTTGACATGCTCTCAATACCGAGTGTCCCTGTCAGAGAATAAAGAATTATGATCCCGAGAAGAAGAAAAACTGAAGCGAGCCCGCCGGCTATCATATATTTTAACCCGCCAGCAAGCGAATTTAGTTTCAGATCCATACCGACAAGCGAGAAAGTCGCTATCGAAGTTATCTCCAAAAAAACAAAAAGGTTAAAAATATCCGAAGTAAGTATCAGACCGTTCAGACCAAGCACCATTAATAGGAACAGGATCATGGCTTTATACCCTGTCTCTTTGATCTGAGTAGACATGTAGATCGCACCGACAACGGCCATTAAATTCACAGATGTTATAAATATTGCTTCTTTAAAACCAATAAGAAAATTTATTGAAAGAGGCGGTTCAACGCCGGCAGTATAGAACATTATGGCAGTCTGCCCGTTGAATAAGAATGACCATAACCATTGGTAGCTTATTGCGGATACTGTTATCAAACTGAGAAAGAATACTGTAAACGCTACTCTTCTGCCGGCTTTTGATATCAGCGGAAGAAGAAATCCCGTTCCTAGAAGTAAAGCTACAATATAAAGAGGGTTTACCATTTCAGATCCTTATATTCGGTTATTGAAAGAGTCTTCTTTTTCTGATATAGTCTGATCACGAATGTGAGCATAAGAGCATTCACGGCTACACCGATAACTATGGCTGTGAGAACTAAAGCTTGAGGAACAGGGTCAACGATCATGTCCGCTGCGCCTTTTACCAGCTCTGTTGAGTCAAGTATAGGCGCGGTACGTCCTTTGATAAATCCGAATGCGACCATTACGAGCTGCAAACCTGTTTCCACAATCGCCAGTGCAAGAACTATCTTGATCATATTCTTCTGCGTAAGCATTCCCCAGAAGCCGATCAGCATAAGGATAAAACCTATAACGTGAATTATATTCATTCTTAATCCTTTTTCATGTTATCAATTATACTGGCGAGCTCCGTACCTACTTTAAGTCCGACGAGAGAATATATTACGGGAATTGCTCCTGCGCTCAGGATAGTTCCGAAATCGCCCAGAGGGAGTATCCTGTTATCAAGAAAATGGTTCGCTCCGAAAAGAAGAATTCCAAGAATACCTATCAGTACATAAAATGCGCCTGAAAAAGATTCAATAATATTGAAAAGACCGTGATTAATTTTGTAATTTGTATCTGATAGGAACAGCAGAAGCACTGCTGAAGCTATTACTGCGCCGCCCTGAAAACCTCCGCCAGGTGAAAGATGCCCGTTTACAAAAATATAGACTCCGAACATTACTATTATCGGAGTAAGAAGTCTGGTTCCGGTCTGTAGTATTTCACTCGATTGTCTTTTTGCCGAGGTAACGGCAGGCTCATCTTCTTTTCTTCTTCTTAAAAGAACAGCAACTCCTGTGGCGGCTATGAAAAGTACCGAAACCTCGCCCAGGGTGTCAAGCCCCCTGTAAGTTACAACTATCGATGTTACAATGTTCTGTGTTCCCAGCTCGGAAGCTCCTCTTTCAGCATATCCGCGGGCTACTTCCGACAGTCCGCTTTTTTCAGTTATATTCGAGTATAGCTGATATAACATAACAGCCATAAATACAAGCAGAACGGCGGCGAATAATTTCTTAATCATTTTCTTCCTCCGCATCTTTTGTTTTGTGCAGTGCATACAGGAAGATCAGTGTGGAGAGACCTGCTCCTATAGCGGCCTCGGTCATTGCAACATCCGGAGCCTGAAGAAGCAAATATATTATACTTGCAAATAAACTTACGACCCCGACAGCGATTACTGATGATATAAGGTCTTTTATCACCATAGCAAGTATAGACGAAAGTATCATCGCAAGTCCCATAAGTATAATAATGCCGTGCTGTAATTCCATTATCTTACCTCCGGTTTACTTTTTTCATCTTTCAGCTTGTCGATCACACTTTTTTCTGTAAGAGGTATTCCTTTAAAATGCGCGGCTCTCGCAAGAGCATGCGATGAAATCGGATTTGTAATTGCGATGAATATTATAAGTATAAGTATCTGCCCTATCCATTCTGTATGACAAACGCCAATTCCCAGAAGAGTCAGCATCGTACCAAGCGTCGTGGCCTTAGTTCCGGCCTGCATTCTGTTGTAAAGATCGGGCATCCTGTAAACTCCAAGAGCACCGAGAAATAAAAATATCGAGCCTGTTAAGGTTAATACAGAACCAAGCAGCGTATTCCATTGCATCACAGACCTCCTTCGATATATCTTGCTACCGCAACTACCCCTATAAAGCTTAAGATAGCATACACCATTCCGACATCAAGAAATATAACTCTGCCTGCCATGCACGATATCAGAACTATAAGTGATATGGATATCACTGTAAAAGTATCCAGCGCTACGACCCTGTCTGCCATAGACGGACCCTTTATCATTCTCAATGTGGCGAGTATTATTCCTGCAGACACAAAATATGTCGATATCTGCAGTATGATTTCCGGCAGTTTATCCAAAGATCACCTCCAGATATTTTTCAAAGTTGCTGACTATTTTTTCTGTCGCACCGGTTTCTTCCTTGTCCTTCACATCTATCCAGTGAATGTATAGCGTATCATCTATCATATCTACTGTGAGAGTCCCGGGAGTAAGAGTGATAGAATTTGTAAGGATCAGCCTTCCCATGCGTGATTTAAGTTTAGTCTTAACCGTTACTATTCCCGGATTAATAGGTATTACAGGTTTGATTACTCTCATTGCGACATCTATATTCGATTTTACGATCTCGATAAATAATACAACAATGTAAATCAGACTGAAGCCGATCTTCTTCGGATGCAGGATCGGGCTTACTAAATAATTCCTGTAAATCAGACTCACTGCTAAAGCGAGCGCACCGGTCACAAGAAGATTGTTCACATTTGTTGTCCTTGTCCATATAAAGTAGAATAGAGTAAGAACAATTGTCGAAAATGTTACCTTTACGATCTTATCCATTTCAGTTCCCTAATAAAAATTTAACTTATATAATATACCATAATGGACTGATGTGCAACAACTTAATAATTAACAATTTTCAACTCCCGGATATTTCATGCCTGTATATTTTACCCATGATTCGTTAAGAATCTGAAGACCCTTAAGAATATCTTCTTTTTCAGACTTTGAAAGGCTTTTGAAAATAGTGTCATAGTAACCGGCAGTTTTTTTCTTCAGATCTTCTATCAGTTTTTTCCCGGCGGGTGTAAGAGATACAATTATTCCGCGTCTGTCATCAGGGTCCATATCTCTTCTTAAAAATGATTGAACTTCCAGCTGACTGACTATCTTTGTAACTCCGCCTGATGTAATTCCCAGCTTTTCAGCAATATCTTTTACGGAAAGATTATTACTTGACAGGAACAGTTTCATACAGTTAAGCTCTGAGCAGGAGATTTTAAGTTCAACTGCTATTGTTCTGTCTTTCAGCTGACATTTACCTTTTATGGAGTTTAATGATCCTGATATTTGTTCGATTAGAGCGTCTTTCATTTACTTACTCAATTATTTACTTGGTAATTTATTTACCCGGTAAACGTTTGTCAAGTAAATTTTTTAAAAAATAAAAAAGGAACCCTTTCGAGTTCCTTTTTTCTATATTGATATCAGTTTCTAGTGTTTATGTCCGCAACCGCAGTCATGATCATGACCATGATCGTGATCGTGACCGTCTTCACATCCGCAATCGTCATCGCCGCATCCGCATTCATCGCTGTACGGATAATTTATAGCTGCATGAGCAGCTGCAAGCCTTGCGATAGGTACACGGTAAGGTGAACAGCTGACTTCATCCAGTCCTATCATGTGGCAGAATTCAACAGAATCAGGATCCCCTCCATGTTCGCCGCAGATACCGATGTGAATGTTCGGATTTGTTTCTTTAGCTACCATTACACAATGATACATAAGATTGCCGACTCCTTCACGGTCTATAGTCTGGAACGGATCTTTTTCATATATTCCGAGATCGACATATTTACCTAAGAAACTGCCTGCGTCATCTCTTGAGAATCCGCAGGTCATCTGAGTAAGATCGTTCGTACCGAAGCTCATAAAATCACACTCGCCAGCAAATTCCTGAGCTGTCAGAGCGGCTCTCGGCACCTCGATCATTGTTCCGACTTTATAATCAACTTTACCTTTCGCGCCAAGTTCAACTGCCACCTGCTCGATTATTTCTTTTACGATCATATATTCTTTTACTTTACCAGTAAGCGGTACTTCGATCCACGGTTTTGAACCTTTTACATTTAAAGCGGCTTTAAATATCGCTCTTGCCTGCATTCTTCCGATCTCCGGATAAACTACGGCAAGGCGGCATCCTCTGAATCCGAGCATAGGATTGAATTCGTGAAGACTGCTTATTGTCTGTTTAAGCTGATCAACAGATACATTTATTTCTTTTGCAACACCTATAATGTCGTCTTCTTCTTTCGGTAAGAATTCATGAAGCGGCGGATCAAGAAGCCTGATTATCATAGGTCTGCCTTCAAGAACTTTAAACATATCTTCAAAATCTTTCTGCTGATAGGGTTCGATCTTTGCCAGAGCTTTTTCTCTTTCAGGAGTTGTTTTGGCAACGATCATTTCCCTTACGGCTTTGATCCTTGAGGCTTCGAAGAACATATGTTCAGTTCTGCAGAGTCCGATACCTTCAGCGCCGAATTTTACTGCGACTGCAGTATCATGAGGTGTATCGGCATTGGTTTTAATAAGCAGCTCTCTGAATTCGTCAGCCCATTCCATCAGTTTTGCAAAATCGCCGGAGAGTTCCGGGTCAACAACCGGAATGGCTCCTTCATACACTGTTCCTTCGCTCCCGTTCAGTGTTATCACATCACCTTCTTTAAAAGTTTTATCGCCGAAAGTAATAGTTTTTGCGTTCTCATCTATTTTAGCATCAGAACAACCTGCCACACAGCATTTGCCCATGCCTCTTGCAACTACTGCTGCGTGAGATGTCATTCCGCCTCTTGAAGTCAGAATTCCTTCGGAAGCGTTCATTCCTATCAGGTCTTCGGGTGAAGTTTCTGTACGGCACAATATTACTTTTTTGCCTTCTTCAAAAAGATCATGAGCTTCGTATGCGTCAAAAACTATTTCTCCTACGGCTGCTCCGGGTGAGGCGGGAAGACCTTTAGCTAACGGCTTCATAGTTTTAACTACTTTCATATCGAGTTGAGGATGCAGAAGCTGATCAAGCTGTGCAGGCTTAACTCTCAAAATCGCCGTTTCTTTATCGATCAGACCTTCTTCATGCATGTCAACGGCCATTTTTACTGCAGCGGCGGCAGTTCTTTTTCCGTTCCTGGTCTGAAGCATCCACAGCTTACCTTCTTCTATCGTAAATTCCATGTCCTGCATGTCTTTATAATGCTTTTCCAGCCTGTCTCTGTAAGAAACCAGTTCTTCATAAACGGCTTTATTCTGATCCTGCAGTGTCTCGATCGGCTGAGGAGTTCTTATTCCGGCAACTACATCCTCTCCCTGGGCGTTCATCAGATATTCACCGTAGAATTTATTTTCACCAGTGCTCGGGTTTCTTGTAAAACATACTCCGGTTCCGCTTGAATTTCCTTTATTTCCAAAAACCATAACCTGAACATTCACCGCTGTTCCGGCAAGGTTTTTCAGATCGTTGAGTTTTCTGTATAGAATCGCTCTGTCGTTGTTCCACGAACGGAATACAGCCTCGACCGACATCTGAAGCTGATCATGAGGATTCTGCGGGAATTGCTTGCCTTTGGTTTTTTCGACAACTTTTTTATATCTTTCAATTACTTCTTTAAGATCATCAGAGGTAAGATCGGTATCGAATTTTGCCCCTTTAGCTTCTTTTACTGCGTGAAGCTCCTTTTCAAACATTTCGCCGGGGACTTCCATTACCACATCGCCGAACATCTGAATGAACCTTCTGTATGAATCGTATCCGAACCTTTCATTTCCGGTCTTTTTTATAAGTCCGATGACTGAAACATCATTAAGCCCCAGATTTAAAATCGTATCCATCATTCCGGGCATGGAAGCCGCTGCGCCTGACCTTACCGACATAAGAAGGGGATCATTATTGTCGCCGAGCTTCTTACCCATTTTATCTTCAACTTTTTTTAAGTGGTCTTTATACTCGCTGATTATCTCTGAAGACATGCTGTTCTTACCGTCTTTGTAGTAATCCTGACAAGCTTCCGTAGAGATAGTAAAACCCGGTGGTACGGGTATTCCCAGTTTTGTCATTTCTGCCAGATTGGCTCCTTTTCCGCCGAGCACTTCCTTCATCGAAGCATCTCCCTCGCTGAAGTTGTAAACAAATTTCTTACTCATTTTTTCACCTTTTTTAAGCTTTTTCTTTTGCGTGCGAAATGTAAGAATTTTACAATTCATAGTCAACATAATTATATGTTAATTTTTTGTTAAAAATATTTAATTTTTTTCTTGGAAATTTAAGTTTTTTTCATTATATTGGGGAATCCGTAACCGTAGGCACGGACGGTAATATTCTGAGATTAAAATTGCCTAAAAAAACCTAAGGAAAGGTAATCGCATTATGATGTATGTAGGATACCGCTCCAACAAGTCTCTAAATGAATACCTGAAAGAGATCAGCAAGGAGAATCTTCTCACGGCAGAAGAAGAGGTCGAACTGACCAAAACCATGCGTACTAAGGGTATTAAGGCTCAGAGAGCCAAAGAAAGAATGATCAAATCGAACCTCAGGTTCGTCGTCTCGGTCGCAAAGCAGTATAAAAACCAGGGATTAAGCTTCAACGATCTTATCAATGAAGGCAACCTCGGTCTTATAAAAGCCGCTTCGAGATTCGATGAAACGAAAGGTTACAAATTCATTTCTTATGCCGTATGGTGGATCAGACAGTCCATACTGCAGGCTTTGGCTGAGCAGTCGAGAGTTGTAAGGCTTCCTTCCAATAAAATATCCGTTCTGAACAAGATCCACAAAACGAGATCTGCATTACAGAACAAATTCGAAAGAGAACCGACCATGGAAGAGATCGCCGGAATTATGGAAACTTCTGAAGACGAGATCTATAATACTCTCAAGATCTCAGGGCAGCATTTATCAATTGACTCTCCTATTAAAGACGGTGAAGACAACAGACTGATCGATGTGCTGAAAAGCGACCAGTCGCCTCAACCGGATTCAGAGATAACCGATTTCTCCCTCAGCGTTGAGATCGAGAGAGCTTTGGCTACGCTTTCAATAAGAGAAAAAGAAGTGATCACGATGTATTTCGGTATCGACAGATACGAACCTCTGACCCTTGAAGAGATCGGACAGGAATTGAGTCTGACAAGAGAGAGGATCAGACAGATAAAGGAAAAAGCACTACAGAGATTGAGGCATAAATCGCGTTCAAAGACGCTCAAAATGTATCTTGACAGATAACTTTAAACCGGCCGCTGCGCCGGTTTTTTTATTGACTTAAACCGTGTTTCTGATTAAATTTCTGCAGGTTCTTCAAAGGACCGCTCCGAGTTCCGTTGCCTAAAGATATTATCCATGGCGCGTAACCGATGGGTTGAACACGAAAGAGTTCAGCCTCCCGCGTTTGGAAAGGAGAAAGAATTCATAAACTGAATACTCATTCCATTCGCATGTAGTTAAAAAACTAAATGTGAAGGAGAAAAAATGATCAAAAAACTCATGGCCGTAGTTTTGATTCTTATGGCCGCAATGCCAGCTATCGCGCAAGAAAAAGCAGAACCTGTAAAAATGGTCCTGTCAACAACAACAAGTACCTACGAGACAGGACTTCTTGATTACCTGTTAAAACCGTTCGAACAAGAGAATAACTGCGTTATTCAGTCTCTGTCCTTAGGAACCGGAAAAGCTATCCAGGTCGCTAAAGACGGTAATGCGGATATCATTCTGGTGCACGCTAGAGCAGACGAAGATAAATTCGTAGCTGAAGGATGGGGCGTAAACCGTCAGGATGTTATGTACAATGATTTTCTTATTATGGGGCCTGAAGAAGATCCTGCAAAGATCAAAGGTGTTAAAACCGCTTCCGAAGCGCTAAAGCTTATTGCCGATGCAAAGCAACCGTTCGTTTCACGCGGTGACGAATCCGGAACTCATAAGAGAGAAAAATCTTTCTGGAAAAAACTTGAAATCACTCCTGCCAGCGCTGAGGATTCATGGTATATGGAATCAGGCCAGGGTATGGCCGCAACATTGAAAATCGCTGATGAAAAGAACGGTTATGTTCTGATCGACCGCGCCACCTATAATTTTCAGAAAGATAAAACAAGGCTTGTCCTATTAATGGACGGCGGTGATGACCTTCTTAATCCTTACGGAATAATCGCCGTTAATCCCGAAAAATATAAACATGTTAAATATGATCTCGCTATGAAACTCATAGATTTCATGATCTCTGACCGCGGGCAGAAAATGATCGCCGATTATAAGATCAACGGCGAACAGCTCTATTTTCCGAACTATAAAAATCCCAGAGCTGCTAAATAAATGGACTACATTTTTCAGGGTATATCGGAAGCTATCAAACTTATCCTTTCCAGCGATAGAGAATTCTGGAGTATCGTCTGGCTTTCGGTTAAACTGAGTTTCATTTCGACGCTGCTGGCATCCGTTATCGGGGTTCCGGCAGCTTTTTTTTTAGTTCTTAAGAAATTCCCCGGTCGTGACCTTCTTATAGCAATTTCAAACAGCATGATGTCAATACCGACCGTAGTGGTCGGTCTGCTTTTCTATTCTTTACTTTCGAGAAGAGGGCCTGCCGGAGACTTCGGACTTCTTTTCACCCAGACAGCTGTAGTTTTGGGTCAGACTTTTCTTATCCTGCCTGTTGTTGTTTCGCTTACGGTTTCAACGATAAGATCACTTGATAAAAGTGTGCGTGAGACTGCCGTTTCCTTAGGAGCTGGCCGTACACAACAGCTGCTGATACTCTTTTCTGAAGCAAGATTCGGTGTATCTGCCTGTGTAATAACTGCTTTCTCGAGAGTATTCGCCGAAGTCGGTGTTTCCATGATGCTCGGGGGAAACATCCGCAATTATACTCGGACGATAACTACTGCGATCGCGCTAGAGACCAGCAAAGGCGAATTCGGACTGAGCATAGCCCTGGGACTTGTTCTTCTTGCGGTGGCTTTTGCTATAAACTTTTTCTTTCTTAAGATCACTAAATTATATAGAACGGCAGACTGATGATCAGACTGGAAAATGCTCAAATATCTTATAACGGTTTTAATCTGAACTCAGGCATTCTCGAATTTGAAAAAGGTAAGATATACTGCCTTACCGGTCCCAATGGTTCGGGGAAATCCACTCTATTAAAAATGATCGGGCTTCAGCTTCAGCTTCAGCCTGGCAGCGGATCAGTTATAATTGAAGGCAGAACTGTTGATCATGGAATGAACAATGAATTATTAAGCCGCCGAAGAGAGATCAGCTATCTGCTTCAGGACAGCAGGTTATTTCATAGTTCCGTATTTGAAAATGTGGCTTACGGATTGAAGATCCGCGGAATAAAACCGGATGAAATAAAAGAGCGCGTAAAAAAAATACTCGGCCTGCTTGAGATCGGGCATCTTTCATCAAGAAACCTGAAAGGACTTTCCGGCGGTGAATCGCAAAGGGTGCGCCTCGCCCGTAACCTTGTAATAGACGCACCGGTTTATATACTTGACGAACCATCCGCAGGTCTGGACACGAGAGGCCGCGAACTGCTTGCAGAGATCCTTTCGTCTTATAACAAAAATAAAGGCGCGACGATAATCTTCACTTCGCATCATAAAGAGGAAGCCTACAGATTGTCGCCCGAGATCATATCCGTCATTGACGGAAAAGTATCGGCTGTTCCCCGCGAAAATGTCCTGACAGGAAAAGCTAAAAAGGCAGGTGAAAATCTTTACCGCTTTTATAACGATAAGATCGTTCATCTTTATTTTTCATCTGATCATGAGATCAAAAGCAGGATCAGCCTTGCGATCGATCCGGAAGAGATCATCCTTTCCCTCACTGAAGTTCATACTTCAGCCAGAAACTGCCTGCCCGGAACCGTAAAAAGCATTAAAGATACAGCTTCAGCACTTCAGCTTACAGTTACGGCCGGAGAAGATTTTACGGTTCTTATCACAAAAAACTCTCTCGAAGAAATGAAGCTCGCACCCGGAAGCGTAGTTTTCCTCGTCTTCAAAGCTACGGCGGTCAAAGTTTTGAACTGATAACCGATCTAAGAAAATAAGTCCTGGTTTAACTTTAGATCATAATTATCTACGATAACGATGGACTTTTCAGCCCACAAAAGCAAAGCCCTGTCCTAATTCAATTAGGAATTTCTGAAGATTGTCGATCAGCTTTTGTTCCAGTTCATTCTCCCTTCGAGGATCTGCCGTACCGAGAAAATCAAATACATACGGATCTTTAAATATCTGGGCTGTCATATCTGAATCATAGGGCGGTAAAGAGGATTTGAAATTATTTAACGACGAACCTTCCCTTAAATGTAATTTAGTTTCTATCTGAAATACAAGCATATCTTTCCCAAATCCTTTTTCAACAGTTTTCTGTGCATACCATAATCTTAATTGAGGATTATTCAGCTTGTCTAGTAGTGTGATATTGCTTCTCCAAGGTATTTGTGCAACGGTGCGTTGCACTATTTTCTTTTCAGGCCATTCTTCCGCAAATTTACGCATATATTTCAGATTTCTCGGTGAAAATCCGCTCATATCCGGAAAGGCTTCTTTCAGATCATAAGAAAGCCTGTCTATAACCTTTGATCCCCAGCCTTCGTTTTTTTGTCGGGTTAGTATTGATCTTCCGATTTCCCAGTACAAAATTATCATCGCGCAATTTGCAGACATAATTGTTTTCAGCTTTTCAGCCAGAATTTTTTGTTTAACTTCTTTGAAGAACCCGATATAACTTTCAGGCATATCATTCAACTCAGATTTTACGGGAAAAATAACATCGTCATCTTTTTCCCCCATAAATTTCCTTCCTTCAGCATTGTTTTCCTTTCTTTTAACCATACTTCACCTCACTTTTCTTAACCATTTTACACTTCTCTCGCTTTACTTTATTTTCTCTAACAGCCTTAATCCAGACTTATCCATTTTCGTGAATCCGAACAGCTTTCTGCCTAAATCCTTCAACGATGCCCCGAGATGATACAATACCTTACCGTCAATAATAATAAATCTGTCATGAATATCCTTCGATACTTTGACCTCGATTTCAAAATACTGCTCTCCGAACTTTTTTAAATCAAGCTTGAACTGGTCTGAGATTGATTTCGTAACGATCCTAACATGCACACCTTTCTTTATTTTCGTCAGATGAACAAGCACCGTATCATCAACATAATTATCTACAATAACGATAGACTTTTCCGCACTCCTGAACAGATCAGAAACAAATTTATAAGCATCAAAAACCTGACCTTCAAAAAATATTCCCTGCTCAGGTACAAAATTTCCTGAATCAATAATTTTTGAAATATCATCGACTTTATTACACAATAACTGAACATCTTTCTCTAAATTTTTAAATCGATCATGCGTTATTCGAACTGTATTGATCGCATAACCGTTAAGGATATAATTTCTTAATACATTAGTGCTCCACTGCCTAAATTTTATCGCTTTAGCTGAATTAGTTCTATAACCTACTGCAAGAATCATATCCAGACTGTATAAATTTACAGGCTTATCGGAATCAGGAAAGTGCATTTTCTGCACATTGCTTTCTTTATCTACTTCCTTATCCCTTAAAATATTTTTTATATGCCTAGTTATAACTGTTCTGTCTTTTTCGTATAAATATGAAATTTCATCCTGCCTGAGCCAAATAGTTTCATTTTTTAGCGATACATTCAACTCAATCTCTCCATCCTGATAGATTATTAAATCACTATTTACCTTCATTTTAACCTCTTTGTTATTCTAACTTTTACAGCAATCTCACTTCTCCGACATTACTTTTAAAGCAATATAACAGAGATCAGTGCCACCTAGTGACCCTCATCTATATTATTGTGAATTATTTTTGAATTATTTTTCAACAAACAACAAGGTGGTCACAAATTGCGACCACCTAAGTGTTGACCTGCTGGGAAATAAGCGACTTTAGCTTTAAATCAATTCATCAATGTCATTTATGCCATACCTGATCATAGCAAGTCTTTCGAGTCCTAATCCGATACCGTATCCTGAATAGATTTCTGAATCAATTTTGTGCCTTTTTAGCAGATCAATATTCACCATTCCGCAACCGCCGACAGAGATCCAAATATCATTTTTGAGCACTTCAAAATCATATGAACAATTATATCCCGGATATTTGAATTCAATGAATCTCATTTCAATATTGCTGAGAGTATGCTTTATGATCTTCTCAACCAGATTCATCATCGTTTCTTTTGTTATACCATCACCGATTTCCATAATTTCGTACTGATTAAAAACTTTGGAATGAGTGGCATCTTCTTTGTCCGGTCTGAATACTCTACCCGACGTACAAAGCTTAACGGGCGGCTGCCGTCTTGAAAGTTCGAGCAGCAAAGAATCTGTCGTTTCGTCTCTTAAAACTTTATCGTCATCCAGATGATATACTTTGTTGAAATCTTTTTTTAGCTTCCTGAGCTGTGCCTTGATTATCTCTTCGTCTGTATGTATGAACTCGAAATCAGACAATACTTCCATTATCGAATCATAAATTTTCTTAACTGGATTTTTATCTCCGTTAAGCGGTTTCGGTCTTTTAAGCAGTTCATTGATGATCTTTTTTGAAAAAATCTCATCAGGAACAAGTCCGGGAAGGGTATCTCTTACCATTTTTGCCATCCTTTCTTTTAATATTTGCCTTGCGTCGTATAGCCTTTTCTTTACCGTCGCTTCGGTTATTTCCAGAAATTCAGAGATGTCCCTTACGGAATAATCTTTAATGTAGAAAAGAGTCAGAGTTATTTTTTGATCTTCTGTAAGTTCTTCGATCAAAGATCCGATCTTGTTTTTCAATTCACTTTTCTCGAGCTTTCCATCGGGTGATAAATCCTGACATGCCAGCCTGTCAGTGTCTTCTATCTGTTCAAAGTTCCTGTTCTCAGGTTTTCTTTTAATTCTGTCACATTGTTTGAAAACTATCTTTTTGAACCACCCCGGAAATGCTGCGGGCTGTTTAAGCGAACCGAGACTGTAATAAGCTTCGATAAATGATTCCTGAACAGCGTCTTCAGCATTATCTCGGTCTTTCAATATTGAAAACGAATACCCGACAGCCATTGACTTAAAGCTTTCAATTATCTTTTCGTACGCTTTAAGATCGCCGTTCTTTGCAGCAACAACCATTTTTTCAAGCTCTATCATACTTCCGCTCCTGTAAATTAAGGCCTTCTGAACATAAGACCCTTCAAATGACAGAAAGGTTACCGTAAAATATAAAGTTTCTTATTACAATCCGAATTTCTCTTTAATTATCTCAGCAGCTTTTTCAGCACTAAGAATGGAAAAGTTTTAATCCTGTTATCTTCTCAAGCTCCTGACCTACAGTCATTTTTCCTACTGCCTGAGGTCCGAATATTATTACTAATTTCACTTGTTTTCCCCTGTTTTTCAAAAACATAATTTAACGAAATAACAACTGATAGTCTATATTGTTTTTTCGATAATCTTGAGTATGGACTTATCCGTCTTCGGGAATCCGAACAGCTTTTTAAAACGCCTGTAGAAGTGTTCCATTTAACTTATTTCAAGCTCATGTTCTTCTTTTCAATTTTGTCTATATACTTGAGATAGTTACCGTATGTCGAATAATATTTGCCGACGATTATGTGCGCTCCTGTACGGGTAAAGAGGGCGTCAAGGCTGTAGCGGTTGGCTCTTTTAAAGTTCCAGACCACCGCATCCAGCAAAACATTTATTGACATTAAAAAAAGATCATGAAGGTTTCTTTTTAAAGAATAAAATCTGCGGTAGGCGTCATATGTAATATTGATCAGGCGGGTCGGAGTCATATTCTTAGGCATAAATACAATGAACATGCCGTTATAATAATCCCAGGTAGTGTGAAGAAGACGGTTGCTCTGCACGATAGTTTCATATATCCGGGTTCCGGGGAATGGAGTAAGAATGGAGAACTGCACAGTATCGATCTCGTTCTTAATTGCAAAATCGACTGTCTTTTCAATGTTTTCAGGCGTATCGTTATCTTCGCCGAACATGAACATGCCGTGGATGTTGATCCCGTAAGAATGCAGTATTTTTATCGCCCGTTCAATATCGGCGCAAGTCTGGTTTTTATGTAAAGCCGCAAGAACTTCATCATCTATAGACTCGAATCCGATGTTGACCCAGTTAAGGCCGACAGTAGCCATCTGCTCCACCAGCTTTTGATCCTGTGTCAGATCAGTACGCACCTGAATGGACCAGTTAATATCAAGTTTATGTTCTGTCAGCAGATCGCAGAAAGCCCTGACCCTTTTTTTGTCAGCCGAAAAATTATCGTCATAAAAAAAATAGCTTTTGCTTTTAAAATATTTGAAAGTGTTCTCGATCTCCGCCACTATCCTTTCCGGTGACTGCATGCGGAAGCGCTGACCGAAGATCTTAGTCACTGTACAAAAATTGCAGTCAAAAGGACAGCCCCGTGATGTCATGACCGGAATCGTTCTCAGGCTCTGAGCGCTGTTCAACAGGCTGTAATTTACTAACGGCAGACTGTCCAGATCCTCAAACGGAACCCCGTGCACGATCTTTTCTTTGAATTGTCCCTCCACCAGATCGATAATGATAGTTTCCGCTTCTCCGACCACAACGTGATCAGCCACCTCGCAGAAATCCTGCGGACGTAAAGATGCATGTATTCCTCCGACTATCACAAGCGATTGCGGATATATATTTTTGATCTGGGCAGCCAGCTGTTTCGCCCTGCCCGAACTGACTGTCAGAGCGGTAATACAGAATACATCAGCTTCAATTTCAAACGGATCGATCTCTTGAGCCATAATATTTTCATTTAATATTACGACAGGATAATCCGCATTATGCAGGATCGTAGCCAGGTAAAGGGAACCCATCAAAGGCAGTTTCATATAGTTTTCAAAGACGTTCGACATTTTACCGGACGGCTCAATGAATATGACGGATTTATTTTTCATACTTCTTTCCCGATAATAGAATACTTAATCCCACCATCACGAATATCAGCCACCAGAACTGACCGTGATAAGTAAAGATCAAAAAGAATAATACGGACACGGAAATTAACATCAATGAAGTGAAAAGCAGAAGCCGGTCGCCTGACCCGCAGAAAAGAACAGTCAATTGGGCTATTCCCCAAAAAGCTATAAAAAGCGGCCACCAGAAGGCCAGACAGTTCCATGAAGTGAAGTTGCAGATCATCGCCAGTACACTGAAGCATATAAGATAGACACCGATCCCCAGATAAAGTGAACCGTTGAGTTTCTTTTGCCTGTAAATTCCGATAAAACCAAGACCGGTAGTCAGGACAAATAGAGGCCACCAGTCCGCTGCCAGCGCCAGATCTAAATAATTGTCCAGTCCCAGCAGTACCCCGATGATGATCAATAATACCGACACCCGGGAATATGTTATCTGTTCAAAATTTTTCATAAACGCCGCCAAAATGGTTTATATTTCAGTCAGAACCGGTTTGTAATAATTATTATATCTATTAATATATCTCTTTTTTATTCACGGGTCAACTTATTTCTTCTCAAATAATTGAAACAACCTGAATATAAGAAGATAAATTTTCAGCTTAAATCGAAATCCCTGATAATACTCTCATCAAACTTTTCAACTTCATTCTTAACCATTTTACACTTCTCTCGCATAACTTTTAAAGCAATATAACAGAGATCAGTGCCATCTAGTGACCCTCAGGTATTTATTTTGAATTCTTTTTGATTTTCAATGTTCAGCTATAATTTTTCGATGGCGGTATCATAGTAACATTTCAAAATATTGTCAAGTCTTAATAACAACTTGGTTTCTACCACGAAACCATTATACCTCTTGACTGCAACTCGGGTATGTAAACATTTATTGATACCGAATCCAGCGGATTAATAGCCAGATTAAGGCTTCCTAATCCTGCAAAATCCGGGTTTTGAACCAGAGGATAAATATTGCTGACATTATTATTCTCAAGATAAATGTTCCTGATTTTCGGCAAATGCCTGAATGCTGTTATCTCGCTGATGCTGTTATTGCTGAGATTTACTGAAAATAGTTCGTTAAAATTACTCAGTACGGTTATGTCATCTATCTGGTTGTCGTTCATATCTAAATTGCTTATATTAGATAATAAATTCAAAGAAGTTATATCGCTTATATTGTTATAGCCAAGCCTGAGGATTTTTATTCCTGTTAAATTTTCAAGCGGAGTAATATCAGCTATCTGGTTTTGTGAAATGGCAACACTGGTTAAAACAGTTAAATTACTCAGTACGGATATATCATTGATCTGATTGAAAGAAAAGTCGATGCAGTCAAGTGAGGTTAAATTTCGTAATGCTGACATATCACCTACATTGTTATATACGAGAGTCAGTGTTTCCAGTGCCGAAAGATCTTCCAGTGGAGAAATATCTGAGATATAATTGTAGTCGAGGTTAAGATTCTTTAAATTCTTAAGATCACTGAGCGGTGTTATATCTACTATCTGATTTTCACCGAGAGAAAGAGTTTCCAGAGATCTGAAATATTCCATACCGGCAAGATCAGTGATAATCATATGAAAGGCATCAAATTCAGTAATGTTTCCTAAATCAGAGGAATAGATCGAACCGACGGGTTTGGTTATTTTAGCTCTGACCGCCTGCTCCAAATTCGGATCCGCAAATGTTACAACTTCATTTAGATACACTTCTATAGAGTCAGATGATATTGAGCCGTGGTCATCTGTAACTACAACTTTAATTATGCTTCCGTGCACTCCCATTGTCCAGTCAGCAGTATAAGGCGAAGCGGTGTCAGAGGAAATTAGCAGGTCATCAACATAAAAATCCGCTTTAGTAACGAATTTGGAGTTCTTTTCAGCATCTATAGCTGAAATCTTGATCTGTATCTCATCTCCTGAAGTAAAATATGATTCGTCAAACGGATAAGTAATGCGACATCCCGGAATGACATTAATAATAACTTCGACCGAATCGGAAGTCTTTGCACCGTCTGAATCAACAGCTGTAGCCTTAATAATATGGCTTCCTACTTCAAGCTCTCCCGTCTCAAATGCGTATGAATACGGAGAATCTTTATCTGTTCCTTCTTGAATTCCATCCATATAATATCTTACTTCAAAAATATTCCCGTCAGTATCTTCAGCATCGACTTTAACTTCCAGAGCATTTCCTTTCTCAAAAGTCAACAATGCTGAAGGCCCAGTGATCACACACGTCGGAGAAGTATTCGCCGGTTCCGTTGGATTAGAACTACAATCGTCCGAGCATGACCAGAATAAAGTTCCTGAGATTATAAAAACAATAAAAATGAATGCCATCTTTTTCATATATTCTCCTGAATTTTTAATTTATCTTAATATGCAATATAACAAAGCCTGTAAATTTATTCCACATTTAAATCATTTTTTATTTTCGATTTTACTTACAAATCGTGTACTTATTTCACCCGGCTATTTAAAAATCGGGAAAAGGTTTTGATTTCCAGCTGGCACATATTCTGTCATATTCTTCTTTCATGATCTTTTCGGGTACTTCAAGACCCATAATTCTATTTTCAATAAATTTTCCGTAATATCCTGCTAAGAATATGATCAGATCAAATGTCAATACATAAATAAGAGTAACAAACTCGCTGAAAAGAAGTCCGTAAATCGCCACGATGTTAAATGTAATAAGCAAAATCATCTGGATTAGCGCCATATACATATTTTTTCTCGCAAGAGTTTTAAATTCTTCAAATGAATAATAATCTTCGATAGCAGAGAATTTTGAAAGAAACTTCTTAACGCCCCATAAAGAATAAATAAAGTTAATCATGATAGCCGCAAACAACAGATTCAGTATTGTCACCACATCCATTTTATACCTCCTCAGCCATAGCCATTTACAACCCGAATTTTTCTTTAATTATCTCAGCCGCTTTTTCAGCGCTAAGATCAGTATTATCAATCTTAATAAAACTCTCTCTTTTAATCTCGCCATCTCGGGAATTCATCCTGTACTTACTCACTGAATCTATCAGTTCTTTTTCGAATTTTTCCACGTCTCTTTTCAAGGGTTTATGCTCCAGCCTGTTCGGAGATTTATTTCGTTCGATCCTTGTCTCAAGATCGGTCTCAAGCTCTACGAAATATACCGTACCGCCTTCGTCTTCGAATATTTTGCATATATTTTCTATATAATCCCATTCACTTTGGTGATCGAAACCCCAGACAAATGTGAATATCAGACCGTCAAGATCGCTTTTGGCTACTGCCTTGAATATCTCATCCCTTAACAGAATTACCAGTCTCTGGCCTTCTTTTGTGCTGTAGTTGAAAAAGTTCGACACGAAATCGATCGACATATGATTATGGAATAGTTTTAATCCTGTTATCTTCTCAAGCTCCTGACCTACAGTCATTTTTCCTACTGCCTGAGGTCCGAATATTATAACTAATTTCATCTATTTTCCTCATTTTTTTAAAGGAGCAATTTAACTAAATACTTAAAAAAGACTTCGAAGAAATAAGTCTAAACTATCTCAAAGCTACGCTATTTAGTCCTCGAGATACGAAATCCGCCGTTGACATTGCCACCGACTGGGCTTTCGGAGCCACGATACGCGCAACGTACGACGCCGGAGCCGACGCTGCCCCAGCCACCCCCGCGCAAAACACGGGAAGTTTGAGCCGTATCAGGCCCGTCCGGATCAGTTTCCGTTGTGCTTGGATAAGTTGCATACCAGTCCCAAACCCATTCCCAAACATTCCCTGCAATATCGCATAAACCAAGATTACTTTTACCTAAAGGATAACTGCCAACTGCCATTGTTGACCCAACATTGTAATTATAATTGCATAAGGTGCTCGAAGGAGTTGTCTCGCCCCAAGGATATGTTCTCTCGTCGTTGTACTGTGCTGCGTACTCCCATTCTGCTTCTGTCGGCAACCTGTAACCTTTTGCGCTAAAATTGCAGGTCACTGCATCCCATGCTGCATTCGAACTTGTCGGTACACTGCCCCATGCTGCAGGATCAGTTGATCCGCTTATCGTATAACAAGGTTCCAAGCCTTCCGCCATACTCCGCTTGTTGCAATATACAAGTATCGAATACCAGCTTACATAATATACAGGATAATTAACCCCTACTCCGTATCCGCTTGCAGGATTACTACCCATTATATCCTGCCACTCCTTCTGCGTTACCTCATATTTACCAAGATAAAATGCACGATTTATTATGACTGAATGAACAGGTTCTGCGACTCCTGTCTGACCCATGCTGTAACTGCCCGTCGGGATTGAGACAAACCCAGCTGGAGCATATGGAATTACTTCAATGTTTTTTATTTGTGAAAAATCTATTTCCATGCTCGGTGTTGCGTCATTGAAATCTATGTTAAGCTTACCCGCAAAACAGAATGCTGCGGTAATGAGTATTAAGGCGTATAAGTTCTTCATAATTTATCCCTTCTTTTTGTTATTTTAATGAGTTCCGTGCTTTGATCATATAAAAATATTTATTCCCCGCAAGCACACTGTTATCCTGATACGGTTTGGTGTCAGTGCTGTCAATTTTCGCGAATCCGGAATACGGGTCTGTGTCTGAGCGATAAATCAGATAATCAGTTGCTCCGCTTACAGACTCCCAGTCTAGTGTTACAGATGATGAATCCGCAAGTATGGTCAGATTTTGAGGCGCGGATAAAAAGCCGTACCAGTCGGTAAATCTCAGTTTATCTATGGTGACTAAACTGTCGTCATGCCATGTTCCGTTAGGATTGTTTACTCTGAGTATGTCGCCGGCTTCGTAATCACTGAATGTAAGGTTGGTTATGTTGCTGATCTCAAAATCCTGCCATGTACCGTCAGGATTGTTGACCCTGAGCATGTCGCCGGCGAACAGCAAAGCTGCTGTCAGCAAAAAGAAAGAAAACATTTTTATTTTCTTCATCCTACCCCCATTATTTCAATTTACTAACAAATATAGTTAAAATTTGAAATTATGTCAATTACACCACTCCACCTCAACTTTGTCCACTTCCTGCCTGAATCTTTTAATGAAGCTCCAAGATGATATAACACTTCTCCGGCATTTTAAGGCAATATACATGCGGAGACGGTTATATAGTGACCCACATTATACTTTTCCCATACATCCAGCATCGCAACTCCCTGTTCGGTAAATGCTGTATTTTTCTTCCTCTTCCCGCCCCAACTTGAAGTCACAAATTGTGACTTCAAGTTTTGCATCTCTCTGTTATTTAACAAGAAACAAAATTTCTCGGGGAATCTGTCCTTATTTCTTTTTACAGCCTGATTAAGAACTTTCGTCTCTACCCCATGCAGCTCAGCCAGATCCCTGTCCAGCATCACCTGATAGGAGCGAATCGAATAAATCCTGTCTCTGATAATACTCTCTTCAAACTTTTCAACTTCATTCTTAATCATTTTAAACTTCTCTCGCTTTACTTTATCTTATCCAACAGCTTTAATCCGGCTTTATCCATTTTCGTAAATCCGAACAGCTTTCTGCCCAAATCCTTCAGCGATGCCCCGAATTGATAAACAATCTCACCGTCAATAATAATGAACCTGTCGTGAATATCCTTTGTCTCTTTGACCTCGATCGTAAAATACTGATCCCCGAACTTCTTCAAATCCAGTCTGAACTGGTCTGATATTGATTTAGTCACGATCTTAACCTGTACACCCTTCTTCAATTTCGTCAGATGAACAAGCACAGTGTCGTCAACATAATTATCTACGATAACGATAGCCTTTTCCGCACTTCTGAATAGATCTGAAACGAACTTGTACGCATCAAAAACCTGACCTTCAAAAAATATTCCCTGCTCAGGAATTCTATCTTTACTTTCCAAAGCATCAAACACTTTATCGAACTTCTGATCATTCTCAAGCAGTTTGACCTCTACCCTATCGAGTCTTTTAAATATCTGCCCGTTCGCCTGAATGAATTTCCGCATAGCGATAAACGCCTTCATGATTTTGATGCTCATCTTCACAGCAATATCGCTTTTTAATACTGCAGACAGCATCGCCACACCTTCCTGAGTAAAAACAAAAGGGATATTACGCCTACCACCTTTTTTTGTAGGCATCATCTGTGTCTTCAAAGAAATCTTAGCCTTGTTTGAGGTCACAATTTGTGACCTCAGTTCTGGAACTTCCGAATATTTCAGCAGAAAGCAAAATTCTGACGGAAACCTTTCAATATTCCTCTTAACAGCTTGATTCAGAACCTTCGTCTCCACTCCATACAATTCTGCAAGATCGGAATCCAGCATCACCTGATAGCCCCGGATCGAATAAATCCTGTCTCGAATAATACTCTCATCAAACTTTTCAACTTCATTCTTCACCATAATTCACTTCTCCGGCATTACTTTTAAAGCAATATAACTGAGATCAGTGCCATCTAGTGACCCTCAAGTATTTATTTTGAATTATTTTTTTTTGATTTCAGCTTCAATTGATCCGTTGATAACGGACTTAATTTCTGATTTTTCAATATAGACGAAACTTAAAAGGTAAAGTGGTCGAATTTGACCACTTTAAAATACAATGAGCTTGACGCTGTCGTTCCAATTGGCTCATTGCCAATGAGCCAGTTCCACTCATACTTACTCCTACGATTTTACAATCTATTTATCGTTTTGTTGAGGTCAACAAAATCGTGTATTTAGCCTTAAATATTATACCTGCAATTAAACCTATTATTTCCATTTACTTCCTTCTCGTATTAAATCTGAGCGCTGTAACAAGATGATACCCGATTACTATGGCTAACAGACGATGTATAATCATCAAAGCTAGATATAGCGTATTATTTTCAGGGATATATACCTGAAAAGGATTTATAAATTCCAAAAAATTATGAAACGAAATAATATTATCAGGGAGGAGCTCTCTTACCATTTCATAAACCAACAAAGAATAGCTCATAGCAAAAGCATTCATGAAATACACACCTGATCTGAATTTTATGAAATTTAGATTTTGTGAGGATATTGCGCATGTTATAAACAATAAAATATTTGGAATCAAGATAAGTTTATAATTTGAAAGAAGCACGTATGAGGGGAAAAATAATTCACGCACTTGTACGAGATCGATAGTATATAATATTAAAAAATTGTATAAAAATACGCTCATGAATAGGAACCATGCTATCGGCTTTGTCCAATCCTGAGAAAAATTAGATAAATTTTTACTAATCACAAACACAAGCCATTCTTGAAAATTCTTGGAGGGAGAAACCTCTTCGCCATACTTTTCCATTTCAAGAGCATAAAATTTATTAGCCTGAATATAATTTCCCTGCTGATCGTTAACATGCTTCAATTGCCTGAAAGTATCTCGATTTTTAACATCCTTGGACAAAATAAACTCGCCCCATTTAACATTGTTGAATTTCGTAAAAGTATTACCCATAAAATTCGTATTAATCATAAGAATCTTGGCTTTACTCGCATCAACCGTATCGAAGGTATAATTATTCAATTCCGAACCTGATACAGTTAAATTTTTAGTAATATTACAGTTGAGAAAAGAAAAATGTTCAGGCTTCGACTGACAGTCTTTTATAGTAAGATCATCAAAATTACAACCTTCAATTTCCGCATACGAATTCTCTTCAAACAGCAATATATCTAACTTAGCACTTTTAATTACAGGATTGTCTCTCAATTTAAGATGTGATTTAATGCTTGTTCTTTCAAAAGATAAATTCTGTATTTTTGAATCATCAATAAAGATAGTATCATATTCTAAAGACTTAATTATTAAATTATCAAATGAAGAGATATGGAAAAACAGCTTGTTAAGTTTTTTAAAATTCCTTTTGTCTCCTATAATTTCTAAAGTAAAATAATGCGAATTATTGGAATTAAATTCTATTATTTTATCACCAATCGTTACTTTTTTCTGAAAAATTGAATTTTTCAAGTCTAAAACATCAACAATCTCGAATACTACATCTTCCGAAAAAATGCAATTCCAGATATTTAAACGGATAGTTAAAAAATCATTGCCATCTTGGTAATAAGCTTTTTCGGCTGGATAAAAAAGACTGATATTTATTTTTGTTTTAGGAAAAATTACGCCATGAAGATCATTATTTTTAATTCTTAATTCTTCTCTGACTGCTGCTACGAAATCAGCATATAATTGTATGTCGAGCTCATTTGCAACTTGTTCAGGCAGATTCCAGTCTTCCTTATCGCAATGCAAAATACATTTACCGTTACTGTGAACGGAGTGCTCGCATTCGATCGAGTCTGTATCGTCAATTTTACATTTGTAATTACATTTGTAATTACATTTGTTTATTTGCATTTGATTATCTCTTTTCTATTTAGTTAGCTAATTTGAGTTTCATTATTTTTTATTTGTAAGCTGTAATTAGTTTTATAAAATCATTATCCTTTTTGAGATTATTCCAATCAGAATCATTTTCAATTTGTTTAATCGTTATATTACTATTTTCTAAACACTTTCTTAGCAATTTCAAAGCTTCTATTTTATTTCCAGCTAACGAATAATGGCATGCAAGATTGTAAGGCATTGCACCAAGTTTATTAGCGATTAACAGTTTTTCGAAAGCCTGCTCAAATAAGTGTTTTGCTTTGTCACCTGTATTTATTTTACTCAAACTTGAAAGTGTAGCTCCCAAGTAGTCGTAAGCTTTATAATTATCTTTTTTTATTTTAATAGCCTGTTCATATTTAATAATAGCTTCCTTCTTGTATGTCTCTGCTTCATTTCCTGTTATAATATTAGATATTGAGCTTAAAGCGGAACCCCAATCTACATATGCATCGTAGTTGTTTGGGTTTAATTCAGTAACTTTTTTATATTTTTCAATAGCCTCTCTATGTAATGATTCTGCATTACCCGCCGCAGTACTCTGTGCCAAGGTTGTGAGCGCAATTCCCCAATTGTAATATGCTTCATAGACATCTGGTTCAATTTCTGTTGCTATAGAATATTTTTTTATAGCTTCTTTGTAAAGTAATACCGCATCGTTTTCATGTTTGATTTGTGCTAAATTATATAAAGCGATTCCCCAATTGTTGTAAGCCTGATAATTGTTTTCTTTGATCTCAATAGCTTTTATATATTTCTTTTCTGATTCTCTGAGTAGTTTTTCTTTTTCATCATTTTTCTTTCTTTGCGCTATTGAGGACAAAGCGATTCCCCAATTGCTAAAGGCTTCGTAATAATCATTCCTTAAATCAATTGCTTTAGAATATTTCTTGATTGCCTCGTAATATAGCTTTTCTGCTTCATCATCTTCTTTTAAATTGGCAACTCTAGATAAAGCTAATCCCCACCTATTGTAAGCATAGTAGTAATCATTTTTTAATTCAATTACTTTAGCATACTTTTCAATAGCCTCGTTATATAAATTCTCTGCTTCTTTTTCTTTTTTTGTTTCTGCTAATGTTTCAATTGACACTGCCCAATTATAGTATGATTCATAATAGTCATTCTTTATTTCTATTGATTTTGCAAATTTAAGAAATGCTTCTTTATTTAATTTTTCAGCCTCAATGTTTTCTTTGTTTTGTGCTAATGTAGCCAAAGCAATTCCCCAATTTCTATATGCTTCAAAATAATCTATTTTTAACTGGACTGCTTTAGCGTATTTTTCAAAAGCTAACTTATATATCTTATCGGTTTCTACCCCTTTTTTATTTATGGCAGAGGAGAATAAATTTATACCCCAATTATTATATCCACCTGCAAGAATTTCAGATAGTAGTTCATCATTTTTATTTTCTATTTGCCTTTCAAGAGTCTCAATGTCATTATATTTCTCTTTTATAATGCAATCAATAAGAGTTTTCCTCAATTGAGAATTTTTAATTTCTTGCTTTGTCATTTGTGTAATATTGACAGAAGGTTTTTCATATCTAGAGATTGCATCAATAATCATTTTTTTACTCTCAAACAATCTGTCTTTGACAGATTTGTATTTGTCATCATTAACATCAATTATAAATTCTTGAAGTTCTTGAAGAAAGCTAAAAGGTGTAGAAAATATTTTCGGTGCATCAATATTCAATTCGGTATTTAACTTGAGAAAAAAGGAGTCTGAATCGTAACCTCTTACAAGGAAGCTACCAGTATTTGGTTTATCCAATAATTCTTTTTTTACTCTTTGAATAGGTTCTTCTTCTTTATACCCAATCCAATATAATCCATTATCAAATCTGCCTAATTTAGCTAGTTGATCAAATATAAAATCTTCACCGCTATAACCTACTACGATCCACAAGCGATTGTTTGAAATTTTATTAAAAATGTCTTTTGCTACATTGCTTTCAATTACTTTATTCATTTCTTCTTTTGTATTCAGCTGCCACAATCCGTTATATTGACCGTGAAGATATGTTATTGATTTTGTATCTAAAGTTGTAGTTGTTAAATCTTTTAATATCGAAATATCATACGCTGGGGGAAATAGATTATACAAGGCTAAAGCTCTTTGAACTAGATTATCGAAGTTGACTGTAACAATATAATCTACATATCCTTTCTCCATCATTTGAGCCAAGTATATATGGCTAACATTAATCTTAGCCTTTTCAACATATTCTTTAAATAATTTTTTTCTTACAGGAGGAGAAAGGCACTCCATTAATTCTGCATAAGTAGGATTACTTCCTACACATTTAATATCGGGATTATCTTTGTGTATTTTCAAGACATTATCAACAATTACACTAGCCCTTGGTATGCCAGCAGATATTGAACAGCCTGCACCAATAAGAACTATAGCGCCAGGCTGTTTATTATCCATATTTTGCTTTAATTGATAAGCTATATGTTCAATTTTCTTTTCAATCATTTTCTACTCCAAATTAATTCCATCCACTTCCTTCATGATCCTGTCCGTTTCGGTGAGCGCGACGATGATCTTCTGATAATGCAGAATGTCGTCGAATTCCAGTTTGCGTCCTTTGCGGTCTTTCAGCCATTTCTGGGCGGGTTGATATCCGCCGATGAAGAAAGACCATGCGACTTCGGGGACATTCGCGAAATGCTGTGTATCGTTGATGTAAACTTTGCCGTCCTGATATTTGATCTTATTCACAACATTGTCACCGTCAGCGGGATATTTTGTGATGTATTTTTCAACTGCGGGGCTTTCGAGCAGGTGGATCTGCCTTAACTCGCCGCCGAGCCTGACCAGCTTCCAATAAGTCTCTTTATCCTTTGGATACGGCACTCTCGGGAAATCTATTTTGAGGAATTCTTTATATTTTTCGCGGTAGGTCGGGCTGTGCAGAACGGCGTAAATGTAATCGAGGATGTCTATTGGTGCGAATGTGCCTGACTCTGACTCTTTTTCATTCGTGAACTCTAAGCCTAGACCGCCTGCGATCTTTTGAACGATCTCTAAATTCAGGTTCGGAGTTCTTGAGGCTGTTTTCGATTCTTTTTCAGGATAGAGATAGAGTGGGAATACAGACATTGAATCAGCAGCAGAATCGAGTAAATGTCTATCTGAGATACAATTTGAAATAAAAATATATCCTAAACTTAATTGCCGGTTTTGAGAAGTAATTTGTAAAGAAAGATTGGGTTTCAAAAGATGTTTCATTACATCATACCTGGCTCTTTGTAATATTGTTTTGTCAAATATAGTATACCTGTTATCAAATGGGCGGTAAGAATAATTTACCGGTTTTATCAAGAATTCAATTTCTAATATTTTACTATCAATACTTATAAGTTTAGAATCATTTCCTGTAGCAATCCCGATGTTATAAAGAGTAAATAAATCTTCGATTTTTATTCCAGCTTCATATAAACCACTGCCTGTAAAATCTTTCTTAACGAAGAAATAATTTGGCGCTTCATTTTTAAGCTCGTTCCAGTTTACGGATTTGAGGCTGTTGTGGTGCAGGAATTCATATTTATTATCCCTTGTACCGTAGAGGTCGAAGTGCGAGACTTCAGCCTGAGTAGATTTCTTTTTATCTTTCTTCTTTACGAATATGTTTATGCTTACTCCCTGCATGATGTCAAAGACATTTTCATCTTTTGAACCGTCGGGACAGACTTCCTTTTTCTTTGCGTTGCCGTGAAGGTCGAGGATATAAACTTTGTCGAATGTTTCGAGCAGGTGTTTGCGCATTTGCCTGTGTATTATTCCGTCAATGAAGCTGTTGTTCGATATATATGCAAGTATGCCTTCGCCCGTTCTGTCAATTAGAGATTCAGCGTAGCGGATGAATTTGATGTAATCGTCGGATAGAGGCTGTATGTTCCTTTCGTTGAGGTCTTTTTTATAGTCAACCATGAGTTTTTCGATCCATTCCGATTTGTTGGAGCTGCTTACGCTGTACGGCGGGTTGCCCATTACGACCATGACCGGCGTGTCCCGTTTGATGTGGTTGGCCTCGTTCGCTTCGGATGAGAGCCATGATGCGAAGAGCGTATCTGTGTCGGGATGGTATTCTTCAAGGCTGTTGGTTAGATAGACCCTGAACCTCTGTTCTTTTGCGGGTTTGTAGCCTGTTTCTTTTAGGAGGATGTCGAGTTTGAGATGAGCCATTGCGTAGCTTGCCATTAACAGTTCGAATCCGTTCAGGCGCGGGAGTAGCTGGGTTTCTACATAATTGCTCCAGATCCCCTGCTGACCTTCAAATTTTATGTGTATCTGCCTGATGACTTCCGCCAAAAATGTGCCTGTTCCGGCTGCGGGGTCGAGTATCTGTACTTTATGAACATTATCTTTGGTTCTGCTGCTGTCGGCTAATCCCTGAGGGAGGTTGAATTCCGATTTTAAGATGTCGTCAACTGCGCGGACGATGAAATTTACCACCGGCTGAGGCGTGTACCATACCCCGCGTGCTTTGCGGAGCTTCGGGTCGTATTCGGACAAAAATGTTTCGTAAAAGTGGATTACGGGATCTTCGGTCTTCGTGTCTCTGCCGTAGTCTTTGAGCAGTTCTTCAACATTGCAGGCTAAAAATACTTCTACGAGGTTGTCAACTATCCATTTGATTCTGTCGTCCAGGTCGGGACCGGCTATGTAATTGAATAATTTCCTTAGGAAAGGGTTTGATTTTGGTATGAGTTCCGCCGCTTCCTGCCTGCTGAAGCTGTTGAGGTTGGTGTCGTGAAGGCGGGCCGCGAACATTCCGTAGGCTATGGTCTGAGCATAAACATCCGCGAAACCTTTGGGCGTTATGTCGTGAATTAATATCTCCCTGAAGGCGTTCATCTGATCCTTGAGCGTACTGTTCTCCTGAGTTTCCTCGTCGGAAAGCAGAGCTTTTTCAATAATGTCGGCTAAAAGACGCGCTTTGTTCGCCATCATTTCGGCAAGCTGTTTTGAACTTGTGATGGTCTGTCCGATATGCGTACAGAAATATTTCAATAAATATGTGAAGCTCTCAAAGTTCTGAGTTAAAGGCACGATCTTGCCGTTCCTCACTTCTCCGATGACCATTTTCTGGCTGAATTGACCATTGGAATAAAAGTGAAAGCTGAGATAGTCGGTAAATATCAGGTTGCTGAGTGAGTTTTTGTAGCGGTCGAACTGCTCCTTGTTGCCGGTTTTCTTATTTCCGTCAAGGTCGGGATCACCTATGTCCTTCGCTTCGATAAATCCCACCGGAATATCTTTCCGCGTCAGGATAAAGTCAGGCGCTCCGCACTTCTGCCGCTTGGGCTCGTTCGTCGCTCTTACGCCCGGCTCCATGCTTTCGATAAGCTGCTGAAGGTCGCCCCGGAAAGTGTGCTCAGTCGCGTTCCCGAGTTTATATCTCGTGTTAATGCTGGAAATGTATTGGTCTAAGGTCATGGTTTTACTTCCGCAAATATTATTAAAAAGAATAGTAAGCTATTTGAAGTGTTATTTCAAATGAATATTTATAAAAATTGACGGTTCCGTGCAATTATTCAACTTTTTTTGTTGACACTCCCTTAATCCGTTTAGTATATTGGAATTAATTAAGTATCACAGTTGAAAAAGAAATATTTCTTTATCTGACAAGAGCCATTAAACCGGAGGCAATTATGAACTGCAAAATTCTTTTAGTAATAATTCTACTTCTTCAGATTTCCATTTATGCTCAGAATCCTGTACCGCCGGCAATCGGAGACGGAACGGTCGGAAATCCGTATCAGATCGCTACATGGCAGAACCTGTACTGGGTCAGCCAGAATTCAGGTGAATGGACTAAGCATTTTAAACAAACAGCTGATATTGATTTTACCGATGCAGATCCTGCAATCAATACATGGGCATCAAATACAGGCTGGACTCCGATCAGCAGCTCGGTTGTCAATTTCAGCGGGTCTTATGACGGTAACGATCATTCTATAAAAAATCTCTACATAAACAGAGGCTCGGTAAGCGATCAGGGATTGTTCGGGATAGTCTATGGTGGTTTAGTAATAAAAAATATTGCTCTTGAGAATGTTAGTATCACCGGTAATAATAATGCCGGAGGTTTGATAGGAAGAATTTATCATTCAACCGAGAATACTGCTGTAATAATTTCTAATTGTCATGTTTACGGAACTGTTACTGCGATAGCCCAAAATGGAGGGGGACTTGTCGGTAAAATTGAAGTAATGAGTACCTGTTCCGGAGGCGATTATAATGTTTTCATTGAGAATTGTTCAGCCAATTCAGATGTACTTTCCGATGGCGCAGGCGGAGGTTTGATAGGTTACTGCTATGGATACAGTTCGACTCAAAACCCCAGAATTTCAAATAGTTTCAGCCAAGGTTCTGTGGGAAGCACCAGCAGTGCCGGAGGCTTTGGCGGGCTGATCGGTAAATTAAAATATTCAAATGTCTCAAACTGTTATTCCACTGCAACCGTAACAGGTAATATCGGAGACGATGCAGGCGGCGGATTTATCGGAGCAGAATGGCGCAGTTCGCAAATTTACAACTGTTACTCTACCGGATCAGCGACAGGTTTCGGTGCAGGTGATCAGTACGGATTTATTGGATATTACGACACATCTTCCCCGCCGGGAATAAATAACAGCTTTTGGGATATGGAAACTTCAGGTTATACATCGGGTGGAATTTCTTCAGTTACAGGAAAAACTACAGCCGAAATGAAAACACTGTCCACTTTCACTGACGCAGGCTGGGATTTTTCTACAGTCTGGAACATGGACGGATATAATAATTCAGGTTATCCGTATCTTTCATGGCAAAACTTTCCTGTTTATGCGCCGCAGAATTTTAATATTATATACTCATCCTCAAATCCGGAGCTTTCGTGGGATCAAGTTTACGGGTCAGCTTCTTATACAATTTACTCCTCAACAGATCCGTATGCCGAATTTTCAACATGGACACTCGAGATAAGCGGCGTAACGGGTTTTACATGGACAGACGAAAATGCAACCGAAACGAAGAAGTTTTATGTTGTCGTTGCTGTTAACTAAACTAAGTTTTATCCTGTAAACTTTCTAAGTATTTATTCATCATTCGCTATCTCCCAGTAACCTTGTTTCCTGCCGCCTATTCTTCTCACTACACCTTCTTTTTGAAGGAGATGCATATTCCTATAGATTGACCTTTCTGTAATTTTCAGATTCTCAACCATACTATTTACTGTAATACCGGGATTGTTTTTTATCATTTTTATTATTTTTGCACATGTTTTATTTAATTTCTTACCTGACGTTTCAGCTATGTTCTTACCTGACGTTTCAGCTATGTTCTTACCTGACGTTTCAGCTATGTTCTTACCTGACGTTTTATCGGTAGTTTTGTCAGGGATACTCCTATTGAATGTCGTAGTAAAAAAACCTGTGTATCCGAAACCGACCGTACTTTTTCCGAGAGAGTTAACAGCATTTTTAATTCTGTTGATCCCTGTTCCCATTTTCTCGATATAATCAATTCTAAGCAGCAATGAAGCAAGAATAGGATTTCTCAGTACACTTCGAGTTCCGAATTCTTCAGGTTTAAGATCACCGGGCAAACCTCCGGGATTTGTGATCTCAACTCTGTTGTCAAATACTTCGATCATGACATTCGCGCCCTGCTGAAAATAATCACGGTGGCAGACTGCGTTCACAATTGCTTCCCTCAAAGCGATTTCGGGGATTTCCGGTATCTCTTCTCTTCGTAATTTTTCAATTTTATACTCAAGATTCGTGTGCCTTTGAACGAACATTATCGCATTTTCAATATTATCCATCAGATTGCCTTTAAAATCCTTCTTGTCCATAATGTGAAGCTTTTCGTTACCCTTGTAAAGTGCGCAAACGACTGTGGCATGGTTCAAAAGAAAATCAATGTCTCTGGCGAAAAATAAAACTCCCGCATTGGTCATCTCGTTATTTTCAGTAAGACAGTCAAGGTTCCTGAGCAGAAATTCTTTCTTGATCGTCGGACTTATCCCTGCTTTTTGCACGAACAAATCGAATGCTTTGGGATCAAAATCACGCTCGAAGTCGGCTTTGTCGTTGATCAGCGTCTCGAATCTTATCCGGCCTTCTTTTTTAAAGAACCCGATTATTTCATTTCTGGTCAACTTTTGGGTATTAGGTCCGACACGCATAAAGAATCCGTGCGAGCAACCATAAGGCTTATCACTACCTTCCGGAACATCAACGACAATGATATTTCCTTCTATTTCAATATCTACAGATAAAGACGGCTGGAGTTGTCTTATGTAATCCTGTACCTGCGATCTGAAATTATTACCGGTATCGACTCCTTTTATATCTCCGCTGTTTGTAACACCGAGAAATACTTTTCCGCCTTTGGCATTTGCAAAAGCGCACACTTCCTCTGCAAAAGTCTTATCGAGCGATTCCTTGAATTCCGCATGGTAGCCTTCACCCAGTTTGATCAGATCAGATATGGTTTTGTTCATAATTTATTCCTGCGCTTTTTATTCTGCGAAATCGTATTTTCTTTTTATGTCGTTAAGTTGTGAGAACCCGATGAACTTTTCATGCTGAAGTCTTCCTACGACTATAGCCGGAGAAATTCCGAGTTCTGCCGCGAAACCTGAAACCGCCTTTTTGGTATTGTAATTACCCGACTGTATAAAATTCTGCCATTTATCGAACGGAATTAGCATATCTCTCGAAAAAACATCCGCTTCGGTCTCTTTAGCGTCTTTCTTATCATCGCTCTCTATGAAAATATCCTTTTTTCCGTGGAGCAGAATGTGGCCGGCCTCATGAAAGAAAGTGAACCAGAAAATATCCTCATATTTACCTCTCAAAGAAAGCTGAATAAGAGCTTTTTCCGGAGTCAGCCATCTTGTTATTCCGTAAACGGGGACGCCTTTGAGCGGAGGAACGAATGCCACAGCGACACCCGATTCCGCGCACAGGTCTATAATTTTGTTTTCAAATTCATCCGGATTAAGTTTAGTCATAGGCAGTATGGTCTTCAAAACTGAACTGAATTGCTGTTTATCGAACCTTGAACATCTTACATTCTGAGCTTCTATCTCACCTTTCCTGAGCCACACGGAAGTCGCTTCGGGATTTTTTTTGAAGCAGAATGACTGCCTGTAAGCAATATCATTACAATCCCATATATTTTTCCATTCCGAAGGTGAATTTACACCAAAATACTTTAATAACTCCCATGTTTGAAGAGCCACATCATCGATTTTTTTGAGCCAACCGAGTTTTACCATTTCATTCACAGGCATTGATTTGAGCCATTGAGAATATTCTTTCATCCTTTCGGCCGCTTCTTTTTTCGCTATACTTTCGTCATATTTTTTCTGACGGGTATTCCAGAAATCAGCAGGAACTCCAAGAACATTTTCCAATTGAATTGCCGTCTCCGGCGTGATAGAGATCTTTCCTTTGATGATCTCATTAATTTTGGTCTTAGGCCTGCCTGTTCTGACCGCAAGTTCAAGCTGCGACATACCTCTTTCTTCCAATATATCGTTAAGAGTTTCTCCGGGATGTGATATATTTTCCGGATTATATTCGTTTATAATTCTATTTGCCATGATAGTCCTCCACTTTGATGATTTTTACTGCTGTAATTTTCTTCAGATCAAGCCAGCCGTCTTTGGATAAAGGAAGAGGGTTAGCTACAGGTTCCAATATCAACCGGAGCGGATGTTCGAGATCCATTGCCCAAAGACCCGATTTGTTCTCTCTTAAAGCATGAAGCCTTCCCGGTAAAAGTTCGAGCATGCTCATGTCTTCACTCGCTGATATATCGTCCAGCCGTCTTTTAAGTTTCCCTGATGCGTTTTGGCACGCTTTCCTTATCTTATTATTGGCGAATATTATATCCAAAGTTTACCCGTCCAGTGTATTTGCATCTCAGCAATATAAATATTATAATTCACCCTGTCAATGAATTATTTTAGAATTTTCAAACTGTAATAAATCTCGGGCTTTTTTTATTGCTTTAGTCATACTTTTCAGGTAATTTTCAGACAATAAAATACGGAGAGTCTTTATGAAAAAATTATTACTGGCCGCAACATTGTTGCTTGGTCTGATAAATTTAGCTTTTGCTGTCAATCTGACAGTATCAGGCATTACAAATCCTAGTGCAGCTAACGGTAAATACATTCCGTGCACATCACCTGCCACGATCAACGGAAAAAGTGTCTGGATAAAAGAAACTGGCGGATATTATATCTATAATGACATTTACCAGTCTGCAAATCCTGACCAGGCTTACTGGAACATTGATGTGGATACGGAAGATCAAAACGCGAACGATGTATTGTTTTTCTGTAATGACAATTTTACTGCGGCTTCACCGGTAAGCGTAACTTCATGGAGTGCAGGCTTTAACCCGATAAGTCCGACAGGTACTCCGGTAGTTGTTGAAGAGACCGCGACTCCGGTTCCTGAAATTAAAATAACCGGAAACAATAATGAGATTACTGACGGCAATACTTTTACCTCATTCGCAACTCATACTAATTTCGGTTCTGTAAATGTTTCATCCGCAACACTTGCAAGAACTTACACGATTTTAAATAGCGGGGCAGGAACTCTGACAATTTCGGGTGTAACGATCACCGGAGCAAATTCAGCAGATTTTACACTCACTTCGTCACCTGCATCGTCTGTCGCATCTTCAGGCTCAACAACATTTGTAATAACATTCAATCCTTCCGCCGCCGGCAGCCGTAACGCGACTATAACGGTTTCAAATAACGACAATGATGAGGGTTCCTATGATTTCTCTATAAACGGATACGGATATACACCGGCAGACGTTCAGGTGACAGGGATTACAAACCCTTCCGCAGCAAATACTACTTATATTCACCAGGGTGTAATGAATAATTTCGAATACTGGAAAAGTGGTAACGGATATTATATTTACACAGACGGAAGCAACTGGCTTATTGACAATGATACCGTAAGCTCCGCAGTCCTTTTCTTCTCTTCAACATTACCTTATTCGGTACTTGATGTCGCTTCATGGACCCTTGAAGGAACCGCAACAGGCACACCTGTTGTATCTGCTGCTGTTCTTGTTCCGAATATTAATGTGAAAGCAGGTACGGTTGATATTGCTTTCGGAAGCACATATATTTCTTTCTCAAATTCCACAAAATTCGGTTCGGCAAATATCAATTCAGGTACAGCAACCAGAACTTATACGATTGAAAATACCGGTGGTGCGGCATTAACAATTTCGGGAGTAACTTTTACCGGAACAAATGCGGCAGATTTTTATGTATCTGCGGCTCCGGCTTCATCAGTTGCGGCATACGGTTCAACTACTTTTACAGTAACCTTTGATCCGACAACTACAGGCGTAAAAAACGCAACTGTTTCAGTTGCAAGCAACGATGCGGATGAGAGCCCTTATAATTTTGTCGTTTCCGGAGATGCATTTACTCCAATAAACCTGCTTGTATCAGGTATTACAGGCACTTACAGCACTGCGAACGGAACATACATACATCAGGGGATCATAAACGAATACCAATACTGGAAACACGCTACTCTTAATTATTATGTTTATAACAAAATATTCGAGAACAGCAACTTCTGGAATATAGATACCGATACAAATGACGCAACCCAGTTGTTTTTTTCAAGCAGCAACGGAGATAATTATACTCCGACGGCAGTACCGTCTTGGACGGCAAAGGACGGGGCAGGAACAGCCACAGTTGTATATGTTTCACCGGCAGTGCCGGCAAGCCCTGCAGTGGCATATTCGGCAAATCAGGCTGATCTGAGTTGGACAGCATCAGCAGGTGCGGTTTCATACAAAGTCTATTCTTCAGGCGATCCTTACGCAGAATTTCCGGCAGGATGGACACTCGAAGCTTCAGGAATTACTGCAACAAGCTGGACTGACACGAATGCTTCAGCATCGGCTAAAAAGTTCTATAAAGTTGCAGCGGTGAATTAAAATAAGATATAATTTAAACAAAAAAAGCCCGAATTAAATCGGGCTTTTTCATTTGATCGAACTGACATTATTCGTTCTCTATCCTGATCTCGATCTTTTTCTTTTCTTCGACTTTTTTCGCAGCTGTTACCTGCAACACTCCTTTTTTGTAAACGGCTTTGATATTCTCATGGTCGATCTGATCTGTCGGTAAGGGAATATACCTTTCAAAAGATCCCTTTATTACTTCTTTTCTGTAGAAATCTTTTTCGTTTACTTCGCTTTCTTCATGCCTTTTACCGAGGACTTTAAGATAATGACCTTCAATAGAGATCTCGACATCTTTCGGATCGATTCCGGGCAGATCGATTTCCGCTACAATATTGTCGCCCTTTACATAAACATCCGCGTTGCATGCAGGACATTTTATCAGATTCGTGTTCGCTTCCTGGTTAAAGAAGTTGTTCATCAACTTGTCCAGGCTGTCCAGTTCTTTCCATCTTATCAGGTTCATGATTCCCTCCTTTTTTTTTGTTTTTTTACCTGACAATAAATATTGCAAGAGCTGTGCCAATTTACTTTAGCTATGATTTTTTTTTATTTAAGAATTGTATATGAGCATACTGACATAATTTGTCAGTCTGTTTGACAAGTCTTTGACAACTCTATTGAGAATGTGTAGAATGTTATTTACACCTGATATTAAAATTCTGTAAAATCAATGTCAACAACAGGGATATCATTTTCAATTCGATCCTTAATCGAGCCTATTATTTTTTTCAACGCTTCAGTCATATCTTCGGGCTCAAATTTTTGATTCAACGCACAATACAAAGTAAGATCTCTCAGTTTGAGGAAATAAGGAATTTCCGATAACCATTTTCTATCAATAGAGAAATCCTGCCTGTATCCCTCTAGTATCTTCATGAATAATTTTTTTGCGTATTCAGCTCTTTCTTTAGAATCATGATTCAAATGCCATATTCCATAATATACTGCAATAGCCAGATCGCTGATAAAATACATGTATGCAGAATCATCAAAATCAATTATTTTCAAATTTTTCTTGTCATCATAGATCATATTTCCACTGTGAATATCAGTATGAATCAATCCGTAAGAGTTTTTGTCTATATGTAATGATTTAATATACTTAATTGTATCTGAAAGAACTTCTTTGATCTTAATATCGGCATCGGGGATAAATGCGCCTGTAACAATCTGATCATCATACCAGTCTATCCTTTTGAATTCAGGTTTTGAAGGTTTAAAATCATTGGTCACTTTATGAATATGCCCGATCGCTTTTCCCCATTTGACCAGATATTCATCATCATAATCTTTTCCTCTGACCATTTCACCGAGTGCTTTTTCAAAACTTACAGCAAAGAAAGAAGAATCTTGAAGCTTAATTTCTTCCACAAGCCGATCATTAACTGAATGAACAGGTCTGTAAACATTTGCACCTTTCTCATACAGGAATTCGATCCACTCAAGCTCACCGAATAATTGATCTTTAGACCTGTGTGAAGTGTGAGTTAAACGCAGAATGAACTCTTTGTTGTTTATTTTATAGTCGTAAACATAATTTTCAAAACCGCCGATCAGTTTCAGCTCAGTTATACTTGATTTAAAATATTCTGCAGCCTGAGATAAAACAACATCGGTTCTAAGATCATCTATCCATTTTTCCATTTGTAGTCCCTTTAATTTTTTTACTTTATAATTGCAGTACAGGCTTTAACTGACATAGCGGTAATTTCATAGTAATTAAAACATCTTATATTATACTTATTCTTTTTTCTTTTTATCCTTAACAGGCTCCCACTTTTCGAAAAAATCCATATCCTGCTTTTTAAGTAACTTCAGAAATTTTTCATTAAGTTTCGGCATGTCGCCGGCTGGATAATGCAGTCCGAACCTGTACTGGATAGGATTTATATAACCTTTATCTTTGATATCCTTGAGGCACTTTTTTGCGAACGCTTTTCCGCCGACATCAATGCAGTTCTGTTCAAAATACTTCAATTTATCTTCGTCAATGTCATATTTCGTGTTTTTCTGCCTTTTAGTATAGGCTGCAAAAAGCTTTTTGTTATCATAAGGCTGATATTTCTCTTTGTGGATCATAAATTCAGCCGGAAACTTATTGGCTTTTCTGATCTTGACCGACGGATAACCTATCGGGAGAAGTACGACAGGAAATACTCCTTTTGGAAGCTCGAACATCTTGATCAGTTTATCTAGAAATTCCATGACTGTTCCGATATAACATGAACCCATACCGTAAGAATCAACTGCTGTACAGATGCTTTGAGCGGCTATGATCGTATCCTGAAAACTTATCCAGAAATGCCTGAAGGCGTGATTTGCCGTAAATGGAGCGCAGCCTTCATCGGCGATCTGCTTCATCCTGTTCCAGTCTATGCAGAACAAAAGATTGACAGGTGCCGTTCCCACGAATTTCTGATAGCAGAGATCACCGAGTTTTTTATTCATCTTCGGATCTTCGATAACAATTACCGAATAAGGCTGAAGATTACCGCCCGATGCGCTCTGTATTCCGGCCGCTAATATTTTATCAAGAATTTCAGGTTCGATCCTTTTCTTTGAAAAATTTCTCAGACTGCCTCTTTCAAGAAGAAGTTCCATTGTCTTATATTCATGTTTATTCTTCATTTTCAGCTCCATATTTTGTTGATTGAATAATAAACTATTATTCCGGTTTTTCCAAAATAAAAAACCCCGACTGGCATTCGGGGTTCTTGTAAGAATAGCTACAATATTATTTTACGAGGATCATTTTTTTTGTAATAGCTTTATCACCGTAACTCAGTCTGTAAAAATATAGTCCGCTGTTCAGACCTGCAGCATCAAAGGTTACATTGTGATATCCGGCTGACAAGTTATCCTTTACAAGTTCTTTGACAAGCTGTCCGTTTGAATTATAAACTGACAGGTTGACATCAGAGTCTTTGTTGAGATCAAATATAATCTCAGTTGTAGGATTGAAGGGGTTAGGATAATTCTGATGCAGAGCAGTTACTTCTGGAATGCTGCTTTCTTCTTCTATGCCTGTCAGACCCTGCCAGTCAAGCCAAGGATATCCATTATTATAAGTATTGATTATCCAGACCGGTGTAGTAAAATCCCAGCCCGTATAAGTATCGATCGACTTCATCTCGGCAGTTGTCCTACCTTCTCCTCCTGCTGATGCTGCCTGTCCGGAGGTTTCAGTATCCCAGTAACAGCCTGTTATAGTTGAAAGACCGTTATTTCCTACCAGTCCGCCGATATTGTCAACTGTTCCTAAAACTGCACCGGCAGAATAGCAGTTTGTAGCCGAAGATGATTCTGCCACCCCGAGAAGACCTCCCACATAAGCACTTCCGCTTACAGAACTTTTAGAATAACAGTTTGAAATTATACTTGATAAAGCATATCCTGCCAATCCGCCGATATAATTAGTAGTGCCTGTTACAGTTCCGCTTGAATAGCTTCTGATAACACTCGGACAGCTGTCAAAAGAACCTACAAGTCCGCCTAGATTTGATGCTCCGGTAACATCAGCATTTGAAAAGCATTCAACAACTTCTGTACTTGTGCAACCTCCCACGAGACCGCCGGCACCGCTTGTACAACCTATATTTCCTGAGCTGCTGCAATTCGTAAAAAAGCTGTTATTACTATTGCCTGCGATCCCGCCTGCCACAAATTCTGTGGCACTGACAGTACCGGAAACATTACAGTTTGAAATTACACTATTATCGCATTCTCCGATCATACCTCCTACTGCATAATCACCCAAAATTATTGACGATTTATCTATTTCGACAGAAAGATCTTTAATTTCAGAACCATATATATAACCGAACAATCCTACAAAAAACCTTAAAGGTCTGTTTATTTTTATCCCGGAGATCTTTTTATTATTTCCGTCAAAATATCCAGTAAAACTATGATTTCCGCCGCCGATACCTCTCCAGAATTGACCTTCATTGTATCCGAGATTAGGCTCAGTTAAAAATGCTGTCAGATCAATATCATTATTAAGGATAAAGTAGGCACCGGAAGTATATCTTATGTAGTTTAAATGTTCAGCTGTAACTATCTGGTAAGGATTTCCTGAAGTGCCGTCGCCTCCTGCGAAAGTAAATGTATCAATGTTGGAATTCGGATGAAATGGATAGCCGTCATTTATAGCTGGATTTATTATCCATGTAAAATCAAAATCCCAGTCGGTATAAGTGGATTCCAGCTTCATTTCTGCAGTAGTTTTACCCACTCCGCCATCTGAAACTGATAATCCAGATCTTTCTGTATCCCAGTAACAGTACTGTCCTGTTGAAGCACTACCCGCATAATCTCCTATAAATCCACCAATTTGTGCTGTACCCGTAACCTGACCGACGGAATAACTTTTACTGACCGAACAGTTCAAATAACCCGCAAAACCGCCGACATAACCGTTACAGTTAGTTAATACATTTCCTGTAGCATAGCATTCTGTAATTGTTTCAGATGATGATCCGTTGGCCGATCCGACAAATCCGCCTATGCTTGTGCAGGATGCCCCGTCAACATTTACATTCACGCTTGAGAAACATTTTGAAATAGTAAAATATTCCGCCCAGCCTATCAGACCGCCGCATTCGGAAAAAGTAGAATTGACAGTTCCGGCAGAAGAGCATTGAGTTATCTCGCCATTATACTGCTGGCCTATTAAGCCTCCTGACATAACTCCTGAAGCTGTTACAGTCACATTAGAATGACAGTTAGTCACGATTCCGCTTGAGTTAACACCGATAAGGCCCCCTGTCTGATTATTCCCGATTATATTGGTATAAGAACGGGACTCAGTAACATTGCTTTCGTTCCATCCGATCAGACCGCCGACATTATAATTTCCGGACACCGATCCGGTGATCTGGCAGTTAATTATTGAGCTGTTGATTATTTTTCCGGCAAGTCCTCCAGTATATGCATTTCCTTTCACTTCTGAAACGGTATCTATCTCAACAGAAAGATCGTATATAATTCCCGCATCAATACTGCCGAACAGCCCGATATAATCCTGTGCAGGTCTGTTTATCTTCAATCCCGATATTTTAAGATCATTCCCGTTGAAGTCACCTGTGAATTTATCCGCATCGTTCCCGATAGGTTCCCAGAAATTGCCTCCGTTATAACCCGGATTACCATCGGTAAGATAACCTGTAAGATCAATATCATTCATAAGAATGAAATTGGCGTCCGCGTAAGCTCTGACACTGTCAAGTTCTGCTGCTGTTGATACCTGATACGGATTTCCTTCTGTCCCGTCTCCTCCTGAAAACTGCGAATATGCCGATATTGTGCTGAGCACGAAAGCAAGCACAAACAGCATTTTTTTTATTCTCCTCATAAACTATCCTCCCGAATAATTCCATTTACTTAGTTAATTTTGTAAGGTAATTTTGATATAAAACAGTAAAAAAGCAACAAAATAAATAATAAAAAACCCCGACTGGCATTCGGGGTTTCGTGATGAGGTTTGCGTAAAATTCAGGCTACTTACCTGAAATTGTAATATTTTTTATCTTTACCCACGGATAATTGCAGAATCCGTAGTCTATACTTTCTTTTGATATTTCTACTATGTCGTTGAGCATTCCGAGCGCATTTCCCGTGATCATGATCTCTTTTACCGGATATTTGATCTCGCCGTTCTCAATGTAATAGCTGTTTTTCGCTATGCCGGAAAAATCCCCGTTGTTATTCGGATGTCCGCCTGAAAATCTGCTTAACAGTATTCCCTGTTTTGTATTTTTGATCATATCAGCCAAAGCGGTATCACCTGTATCTACGCTCATGTTCGATCCGTCCGTCAGAGCTCTTGCCTTACCGGTTTTCTTTGATCCGTGCAAGGTGAGCAGGAATGTTTTCAGCACTCCTTTCTCAATTATAACGGCATTCTGATTTTTATATCCGTCTTCTGTAATAAAACTGTTCGTGGCGTAGCAGTCGCAGACCGGATCAGATCTTAGCGTAAATTTATCGCTGGCGATCTTTTCATTGAGCTTGTCTTTTAACAAGGAAGCTCCTGTGATGTGATAGTAGTCTCCGAGGTGAGACATGAGCGGTGAAAGTATTGATCCGAGACAATCGGGAGTGATGATTATTTCGCCCGTGAATTTTTTGTCGAACGGCTTAGCGTCAATTTCTTCCGCGCTCTGCTTTAACAAGGCTTTAAGATTCACAATATCTATCAGTTTTTCGTCAAGCCCTTTCATCAGCTTGTATGTGTAGTTGAACGAAGACATTTTTTTGTCTTTCTTTGAAGTGAACATCGTCATGAACTGATACTCGCCCTGATCCTGAGAATAGTCAACACCGTTTGAGTTCTTGAAGAAATGGTTCGTTCTGATATACGACAGACCCCCTTCTTCAAAATGCGTTATCGGATATGCGGTCTTAACATGATTCAGAAATTCATTCAGCCTGAAATACATTTTATCGTTGTCGGGAGCCATCACGCCGGCAGTAAAATCCTCTGAAGGCTGAAATTCACTTATATCGTTCGCCGGGTCAGGCTGAGAAGCATTCGCAAGCTCGATCGCGTCTTTAATAGCCTTGTCGAGAGAAGCTTTGTCCGTTTTGTTTAGAATTATGCTCCCGAGCTTATCATTTTTAATCGCGTTAAGACTTAATCTTGTATTAAATGTGGTTCTGAACATACTTACGCTGCCGTTATTGAAATACAGCTCTCTTTTCTCGGTCTGATCAAGCGTGCATTTTGATTTGTCGATCCCTTTTTCTTTGAAGCTTTTAATGCAGTAATCCAAAATTTCTCTGTATTTCATTTTATTTACCTCCGATGTTGACTTTGCACTTTATTGCCGGCCCGCCCATTCCTACTGGGATCGGCTGCTTTTTGCCGCACATTCCCGAACAGTTCCAGTCCATATCGTCTGAAACCATTGTGACGCTTTTGAGCACATCGAAGGCGATTCCCGATATAGTTGTGTCCCTGATGGCTTTCCCGATCTTGCCGTTCTTTATTTCATAACCGAGAGTTATGCCGAACATGAATTCGCTTGTGGAATCAGCCTGTCCGTTCGATGACTGAACAAGGTAGTATCCGTCCTCTATTGAAGCGATCATATCCGCAAGTTTGCTTTTCCCGGGAAGGATCACCGTATTTCGCATCCTGACAAGAGGTTCGTCCGAGAATGCATAAGCCCTGGCATTACCGGTCACATCCATATTCAGCTGCATAGCGGTCTGTTTATTGTGCATATATCCTTTTAAAACACCGTTCTCGATAATCACCTTGTCTTCAGCTTTTACACCCTCATCGTCAATATAAACCGGAACCGGACATTTCTCGCCTCTGAATGTATGTGCGAAATCAACAAGGCTGATCAGCGGGCTTGCAACCTCTAAGTTAAGATAATCCGCAGCCACGGATCCGCTGAGTACAAAATCGGCTTCAGTGGTGTGTCCGATAGCTTCGTGAGCAAGTATTCCCGCGATCTTTGCGTCGAGCACCACCTCTTTCATGCCTGCAATAGCGTAAACGCCTTCGGTTTTTTCGATCAGATTATTATAAGCTTCATCTATTTCTTTGAAAAGATCTTCAGGTTTTTTAAAAACATCCTCGAACTGACCGCTTCCGCCCGTAACCTTGAACATTTCAAAATTCTCGCCGTTTACATTTTTGTTCAGTATAGCATAAATATGAGCCTTTGGGATCATGGAATATGAATTTGAACCGTCAGAAGTTATCATGTTCTTTTCCATATCAAGAGCGCTCAGAACCAGAGTTCTGGAAGAGAGGTCGGGATATTTCGATTTAATATAATCGTCCAGCTTTTTCAGAAATTCTATTTTAGCGTTCTGATCCTTCAAATCCTGCTTTGTGTAGAACTCGTTTTGAGAACTGTGCGGTCTTTTCTGAAAAGCTACTTTACCTTTGCTTTGCTTTGTTCCCAGAAAATTTGCATTTTCTGTTGCCGAAAGTATCACTTTTTCGATCTCCTCATCCGATATAACCGGATTTGAAGCAAATCCCCAGTTCCCGTTCTTGTTCACTCTTGCAGATATACCGCTTGAAGCCGAAGATGAATTATCCATTATGTCTCCGTTAACAAGCACTATGTTCGTGCTCCGGTTCTCCTGAACCCTCAATTCGGTATATTCCGTGAACTCTTTTTTATACTTACTTAAATCAATTTTAAGCATGTTCACTCCTTTATTTTTAGTTCCATTCTTTGTGCAGTTCTTTTTTCAGTTCTTCGATACGCTTTAAAACTTTTATTGATTTTTTTTCTATATCCTCAAGCGAGTTTACCTTAAATGAATCCGCTATAAGATCAACATCTTTTTTCGGGAAATCCCTGTATGCATATCTGATGCCGAAATCAACTTTGCACGGTCTGTATTTTAAGTTCAGCAGAATGCCTAAATTGCTGCTTACCAGTCTGTAATATGAAGGAAATGCTTCGGTAAAATTTTTTCTTGCCAGAGCTTTTTTTAATTCGATCTCCATCAAAAAATCCGAATCCGCTATGAATCTGTAGTATTTCTTTCCTTTTTCAACCACTTTTTTCTTTGGAGTAGGTTTAGGATCTATCATTTTTTCTTTCTCGAACCAGATAACAGAATCGCCGTGCCTGTCTTTCTCTGTGAACTTATCCGGGATAGATCTTTTTATAACCGCTATGTCGAGATAATACAGCTCGGGCACATTTCCCACTTTATAGAAACACTGCGAAAAACCGTGCCATGCAGGCTCCGGTACTCTGTACTTTCTTTCGATGCCGTAATTTTTTTCAATTAATTTCTCCAGTTTAGTGAAAACAGCTTCAACCGCATCATCTTCACAAACAACTGCAAGATCGAGATCGGAATATTTATCAAGAAATCCCGTTGCAGCAGAACCGCCCTCCCAGGCTGCAATTACTTTTTTGTCTTTGAAAAGAAGGCTTTGCAATTCCTCTCTTACCTGCTCTCTCGTTTTCATACCCGCTCCTTTAATTTATATATTAATAGTCAAAGTATTTCATTCTATTATTTACAGCATCGAAGGCTACAAGTTTGTTCTCGACGAAATCAACTATAGCTGTGGTGTCCGCAGGTACTTCGACCGTATTAAGATATACGCCTTTTTCAAAGATATCGTAGATAACCCTTTTATCTTTTTCAGGTTTAGCGGCTGTTACCCAGAGCCTGTCGTATTTATCCATCGAGATAAGCGTGATCGAATTTTTGAATTTACCTTCAACTGTCACATTATTATTTCCGTTCCGTGCGAAGAAATTCCTTACTCTTCTGATCTCATTTTCAGTGAAAGGAATACGCTGATAATTCTTTTTGATCACCTGTTTTTTATTCCCCTGAAAATCGAATACGTCTATCACATATTCGTTCGTGCTGTATCTGGGAACATAAACGAGGCTGTCGCTGGAAACTGCAACAGCAGGATTCTGCACGAAATTCAGGTTGAATACAGGATTCTGGAAATCGTTTTTATCCTGATAAAAAGTATGCATCCTTTCAAATTTGTCGTTGAAAAGGTTAAGATTCCTTTTAAACACTCCCGGACCTTCATCCTGAACGGGCTCAAAGCTTATACCGCTCACAAAATTTCTGGATTTCCAGAATATTCCGGGGAAATCTAGTGCACTGCTATACTTTTTATCTGTAATATAATTACCGTTCCTGTCAAACTTAATTATTTTTAACGCCTGGGCAAAAGGTACATATACAGTATCATGCCAGACTACAAAAAATCCCGTACCTATGAACTCTCCCGGGCCCTGCCCTCTTCCCCCGAAAGTCAAAAGTCTTTTTCCGTTCTTATCGAATTTATGTATTTTTGACCTTCTGCTGTCAAGAATGTACACATTCCCGTCCTGATCCAATTCAACATTATTAAGTTGAACAGCATTTGCCGTATCTGCCTGACTTACTTCATTGCAGTCTATAGCTACCGCTTCTTTCATATCCAGTTTAAAATTCGGATCTGCAGGCACATTTTCATTCGTTATGAACTCAATACCGTTCGAAGTTTCCTTTTTATAGGTTTTGTTCTTGTCTGCGCATGATATTATCAGCAGCAGAATCACGATAAAAGGAATATACATCTTCATTTTCGACCTCCCGGGCAACTTGTTTGTAATTTATCACCTATCTATCTCAATAAATTGTAAAATTCCGTAATTTTTTAGAATTTCCAATTATCCACATCAATGGTATTTTAATACTTTCAATGCTTTAAAACAATTATTTGCGCCTGAAACGGCGATCTGAAGGTGTGAACGGAATATTTTTACGACGGAAGTACTTTTATTCCGTTTTCTTTTCGATCGAGCTGATCAGAAAAATATTAAAAAAGTTGTTTTCTCTAAAGTACTGACCCGGAGTGACTCCCGATATCTGTTTGAAATCCTTAATAAAATGCGACTGATCGTAGAACTCCGCTTCGATCCCCGTAGCTGTAAGATTCGGATAATATTTCGACTGCTTTTTATAATACCTGACTGATTTATTCAGCCTGATGATCTTCATATAATTCTTGGCTGAAATTCCAATATACGAGCTGAACAGCTTTTCAAGCGAACTTGTGCTCATTGAGAATTTTTTGGCTAGATCAGGTATAGAACACCCGTGATTGATATTTATATAACCTATGATATCTATGATCTTTGTTTTTACCGGAAGAGCCTGAAAATGTTTTGTCAGGATTTTTTGAACAACTAAAAGCTTCTTATTTATATTATCCGAATTTAAAATAAGCCTCATTTCCTCAGTATCCCTCTTTCCAAAATATCTTTCAAGAGGACAGCTCAGTCCGTTCATTTCGCATAAACGCACATTGATTACGCACCTGATCCCATAAGGTTTGAATCTTATCCCGAACAGCCTAGTTCCGGGTTCATGTATAATCCTTACGGCTGATGTCCTCTGAGGTATGATAACAACACCTTTAACAGTCTCATTTCTTCCATCCGGATAAGTCCGGTCGTAGCTTCCTTTCTGAACGATAATTATCTGCGTATTACCGTCGGGCAGATATACCTGATTAGCTTTATTAAGAATTTCCGGCGCAATATGGAACTCCCAGAAGCATTCGATATAATTCTGCCAGAAAAGATCGGGTTTATATTCCCTGTAATATTTTGATTCTTCCTTTTTCATAACCTCATTAATATCACGGCCTGTTCTTAATCAAAATTCCGCGGAATAACGGACATGGATCATGCTTTCTGAAAAAACCGCATCAGCAGGAATACCTATCATGGCAGATACTTCTCCAGTTCTGAACTTAACCGTCAGTCCCCCGCCATAACTGCTAAGCGTACTTAACCCGCGTATTTTTTGAATATTCATGCTGTTCCTGTTATAAAATGCGTTATCAAAAAACATGCTGAAAGCGAGTTCTTCCTGATCCGGTACAAAATAAATCTCTGCGCTTTGTTTTATAAATACATCCGTTCTAAAGAATTCCTCTCTGTACCCTCTTAAGCTGGAAGCTCCGCCAAAATAGATCCTGTTGAATTCCGGGATCTCTTCATCAAAGATCACATGATCGTAACGGGCAGAAAATTTTACAAAGTAAGACCTGCTGATCTTTTTGACGGCGGCACCTGAAAGAGTGACCTCAATACCTTTCAGCACAACTGAATCTTTTATATCGATATTAAGCGCAGCAATTAAACCGTCAACAAAAAAACCTGCTGAACGAGGTATCGCTTCATAAATATCTTCTGTTGAATAATTCATGCCGCCGGTATATCTGTCAGTAATAATATCGTTCTCCGAACCGTTGTAAAGAGAATCGGGATAAACTGTCTTTCTTGATATTCCTCCTCTTACAGATGATCTCGTATCAATATCAAATTCTTCTTCGAAGCCATACTCTCTCGAAAGAAAATAATCTTTCCTGAATTTCTGATCAAATGTGAACCTGCTTGCTATCAGATAGCTGAAAATGAACGGTTCACGGTACATCAGATTTAAATTTTCACTCTCACCGCCGTTTCTTTCCCATATTATTTCGGCTTTCCTCAGAGTTCCGACAATGTTTTCGGCTCTGATCTGAGCAATACCCGAGAAATTATCTTCTTTGTCACCCGCCGAGTATCCGGCCATCAGCATAATACTTAAATACCTTTTTTCGGCCACGCTTATAAGTACACCGTGCTCGCTCCCTGTTTTAAAGATGCTGAAATCCGGTATATTCTTAAACAGTCCTGTCTTATATATCATTCTGCACGCATTCTTTAGTTCAGTCTCGCTGAATCTCGATCTTAATTCTATCTGAGACTGTCTTAGCAGCGCATCGGAATGAGTAATTATATTTCCTCTGAATTCCACTTTGTCAAGCCTTACATACGACCCCGATTCAATATTAAGATATATCTCAAGCCTCCGTTCTGACATTTTCAGGCTGTCGGTTTTAATAACTGCCAGCGGAAAGCCTTTATCTGAATAAAAATCCAGCAGTCTGTTCATTATGTGCGGCACAAGGATTACGGGATCTTTTATTTGATAAGAAACTGTTTCTTCTATTTCGGAATTAAGTATCTCATCCGTAAAATACGGGCTGCCGGAATAATGTATCTTCAGGCTGTCAGAAGCATAAGACGGTGTGAACATAATTGTGATTATAATAATAGTTTTAAGATAAAACTTCATTGATTAGTCCGCCTATGTTGTTAGGCTCGATCTCGATAGGGCATGACAGTTTTACTGCTTCCATGACATCGTTCTTCAGATACATCTTGTCCTGTGATACTGAATAAAAATATTTCTTCTCTTTGTAGTAATCTGCAAGATATTCCTGTTCTGTCTGACCTGGAGTCGGAATGAACAGTGCTTTTTTGTTCAGACTTACGATCTCCATTACGCTTGAATATCCCGGCCTCGAAATTATTAGTCCTGTACCTCTGATCATAGCTGATAATTCCTTTCTTGAAGCATGCCCGTAAACCTCTATGTTACCTGACTTCCTTATCTCGCTGTTTTCAGGCTTTCCGCATACAATGATCGTTTTACCTTTCAATCCGGCTGCTTGTTCGACCGCAATTTTTTCGAACATGGTTCTCTGCGGTTCGGGGCCGGATATTATAATAAGATAGTCGGACTTAATATCTTCTTTACAGCTGTCTATATCCGCAAGAATACCTGTGTAGGTCAGTTTAATGCTTTTTATACTGCTCAGGTCATGTGACAGGCTTCCCGATAAATTCTGATCTGATGCTGAGTCCGGAATAAATACTTTTCTATATCTTCTAAAATAGCGTTTATTAAAATATTCGGAAATAAATTCAAGTTTTTCAAAGCCTTTCGGCAGTTTGAACTTTAACTGATGTGTTATAAAATATGATGGAATATTGTTTGAGTAGATACCATACCTGTTATCTGATATTATGCGTTCGAATTTCTGCTCCTCTACCAGCTTCTCGGCGAAACGGTGTTCTTCTTTCAGTTTTAAAAGTATTTTTGGGATCTGAAGAGCCAGGAAAAAAATCAAAGATCTCCCGCGTTTAGTATATTTAACAGAATAATCTGAATGATCAATAAAATTCAGATCCGGAAGTTCGTTTTTTATCAGATTTAGTGATCTGCCCGTAGAAAGTACGGTCACATCATTGTTCTTGGACAACTCTCTTATTATCGGAAGTGATCTTGTAGCGTGCCCCAGACCCCAGTCGAGTACAGCGTACAATATTTTTCTTTTTTTTGCCAAATTTCCTCAATCATTTTAATCCCGAGAAATTACAAAAAATATCTTGACTATACAATGAAAAAAAGATATATTTGGGTCACTTACCGCGGGATGGAGCAGTCTGGTAGCTCGTCGGGCTCATAACCCGAAGGCCGTAGGTTCGAATCCTACTCCCGCTACTATTACCGAAAGAGCCTTCAGGCTCTTTTTTCTTTATGCCCTTTTCTTGTCTTTTTGTACCACTCGTTATGAGTCTTCATTACGCTGAGTTTTTTATCAACATCAGTTTTATCTTCTGTAACAGGATCGGTTCCTGTATAATATAGCACGCTTCCGAGTGTAAGCGGCAAAGGTATAAAGTTATTGATATCGCCGGTTCCTGCCGAAAGGTCTTTAAGCGCTTTTATATTCAAATCAACCTCTTTGTCCGCTTGCCCGGGAAATCCGGTCGTTACAGAAGCTTCAAAATTTATCTTTTTACCGTACTCTCCGGCTCTTTTGATAAGAAATTTCAGATCTTTTAATATACTTTCCTGATCATCAAGCCCCATCAGCTTTCGAACCTGTGCCGAAAAGCTTTCCGCACTCAATTCCACTTTGCCGTCATTTCTGTTAGTCAGAAAATCCTTATACATTTCTTTATCTGAAAGCAGAAGTTTCATATCTGGTTTTCCGGCATAGAAGTTATTTCTGACATTCGGGAATTTATCGAAACCCTCGATTATTCTGATTATTTCCCCGTTGCGGGTTTTAATATTTTTGCATAGATCGGGAAGTGTGCAGGACAGTCTATCGCATTCAGAACATACTTTCTGGTTGCCGATACCGACTAAGTAATGATTGAAATAAGGTAATCCGAACAGCTTTATGGTTTTATTGTATTCCTTTGATTTGATAAAATGGATGACTTCTTTCCTTATATGCTCATTTGATCTGGATGAGATGAACTTTCCTTCTGTAAAAAGTTCCTGCGAGACCGATCGGTCATTCAGACATCCTCTATGCGTGATTATTATATCCCCGATAAATTTAAGTATAGGAATTTCAAGTTTATACTTCGGATGCGCTTTTCTTTTATATCCAACAGAGAATATTTCATCGGTTTCACTCTCGTCTAAAGGTAATTGAGCTTTATGTATTACAAGAAATCTGTCGAGTACTTTCTGTACCATTATATTCGATTTGTAGGGATTCTGATTCCTGTGCACAGTGAGATGATGCACTGATAGAAGTGTGTTGTCCTTTTCGATCTTTTCATGCGTCGGCAGCTTTATAAAACTCTTGATCTCCGGTACTTCCTTTGAGATATACGCGGTTCCATTTAGTTTTTTAATGTCAGAAAGTCTCTGACCGCTCTTCATCAGTTCGCAGATCTTTACGAGATTGTGCTCAATATTTCCGAAAAGGATCATATCTGCTTTTGAATCGAACAGGATCGGCTTTCTCAATTTGTCTGTCCAGTAATCATAATGGGTAGTCATTCTGCACACGGCTTCCGGACCTGCAAGGATCACAGGAGCATCTTTATAAAATTCTTTCAGCTTATTGCAGTATCTGATCACCGCTCTGTCGGGCCTGTGCGTTCTCTGCCCTCCGGGTACATACGGATCTGTGCTTCTGAATTTTTTGAATGCCGTATAATTCATAGCCATCGAATCTTCTTTTCCGGAAATGACCAGAAAGAAAAGCGCAGGGCGTCCAAACATTTTCCAGTCTTCTTCCTTTGAAATGTCCGGCATATCAAGTATAACCGTGCGGAATCCTTTGGAATTTAAGAATCTTCCGGCAGATGCTGTCTGAAAATACGGATGATCTATGTACGCATCTCCGGTAACGATCACTACATCAGGCTTCTTCCAGCCGAGGTCATCCGTTTCCTTTTTTGTCGAAGGCATAAAACCTTTTATCATTCTAACCCTTTTTAAACTTGAATAAATCTAATAAAAAAAGCTGCCAATTGACAGCTTTTTTATTGATATATTGTATTTAACTATCCAACGATAGCGGCATATTCTCCGAAAGCAAGCATCAGCTGATCCATTGTCATCTGGCTTCCGTCATTAAACAGAATATACACTTCAAGTTCATCGTGCGTACCGTAATCGTCTGTCACAGTAACGATCTTAGCTTTAAGCTGACCTATCTGATTATCTCCTTCGAATATCTTACAATAAGCGTGAACTCCTGCATTGATCATATCAAGTTCACCCTGCAGAGTGTAAAGTTCTGAATTGATATAGGTCGTGTATTCTGAATCTGCAAATAGTTCGATAGTATAATTATTGCTCGTATATGTTACATCTATCGAAGACAGTTCATCCCATGCAGGATCGTAAAATACTGCGTTAACTGTAAAAGATAGCTTTGTTACATTATTTTCTTTTATGTTCATAGACAAATTGAATTCCATCGTACCAACAAGGTCCATTGTCAGATTAAAGGAGAACGGCGCCATTACCAAATCAACAACTAAGGTTTTCGGCATCACATCATCAAGCGCAGATATATATTCCCAGTCCCCTGTCATATCAAGTGCGAAAACGTTAGTGTTGTCAGTGAATATATCCAGGTCGATGATCGTCGGGTAATAATCGCTATAATAATACTGCTCGGCATCGTACCATGAAACCAGTTCATCCATATAATCGTTGAGTTCGTATCTGATGTCGTACTGAAGGCCCGATACAGATTTAGGAATACTTATTATGATCTGGCTTCCGCCTAATACAGCATTCCATGTTGCAGAGGTGACATACTGCTCTCCAGTTTCAGGATCAGTGTACCATGTCAGAGCCTGTAGGGTATAAGTGCCTAGATGGTTCGCAAAAATAAGATGATCTTCCTGTTTAGATGAAGAATCTGAAACCGGAAACAGCTTTTTAAGCATAGCAGCCTGTGCGAATTTTTCGGTTTTCTCGAGCTTTCCGAAGATCTCATTTACGCTCTTCATCGGCATAGAGAAAGGCAGATCCACCATCATTGCAGAACCCTGGCTCATAGCAACAGCTCCAGGTGCTGTTATAACATCTTCTGCTAAGCCTGTAAACTCACTTTGAAACGCCTGAGAATCATTTACTGTCGGATCTGAACTTTTATCCTCTGAACAGGACATTATTGCCAGCGACGCTAACACCGCAATTATTAACGCAATTTTTTTTATCATGGTTTTCCTCCCTGAATTTAGTTTTTTGATGTCTGAATGCAATATAATGATAAATGATTTATAGCGCAATAAAATAATTTTTTTTAGGTTGAAATTTCGCATAGTTATCACTTATATTATGGAGATTATTTAATTGAATGGAACGGGGTAGGATTTGTTCATAAAGCTGGTTTATAATCTCATAATTGTTCCGACTGCTTACTTATCGATATCGGTCATATCGCTGTTTAGTAAAAAACTCCGCAGGTCAATAAAAGTCAGATCAGGAATTTCAAAGAACCTTTCAAAAAATAGAATTAACCTGAATCCTTACAGCGTAACCGTTCTTTTTCATTGTTCGTCGATGGGGGAGTACAAACAGATCCTTCCGATCGTGAAAAAACTGAACGATTCAAAACAAACTGAATACAATATCGTTCTTTCGCTTTACTCGCCGTCCGCCTACGAGCATATTGACAAAAAGAACCCAATGTTCAGCCTTATTACCTACACTCCTTTCGATTTTTATCTCGAAACTAAAAGATTTATAAATACGATCAATCCAGATATCGTTTTAATATCCAAGCATGATGTCTGGCCTAATTTTTTATGGGAGCTGAAGAAAAGGTCTGTACCTGTATTTTTAATAAACGGTCTTTTTGCCGATGACACAAAAATGGATAAATGGTACGCTAACTTCTTCTTCAGATCGATATTTTCAAACCTTACCGGAATAATCACGATAAGTGAAAAGCAGAAACAAAGATTTCTATCTGTTTTTCCGTATCCGGACAAAATTCATATCAGCGGAGATACCCGCTATGATGCTGTTATTTATGAGGCTGAATCTTCAATCGGTATAGACTATTTTGAATCTCTTGCAGGTAACGATCACATATTCATAGCGGGAAGTTCATGGCCGGCAGGCGAAAAGCATATAATTAACTGCTGGGTCGATCTGAAGAAAAAATTCCACGACGCTATCCTGATACTGGTGCCCCATGAAATAGGCGCTGATCATATCTACAAGATCGAAAGCATGTGCCAGGAAAAAGGTCTCGGATACATTGCGTTCACAGATATGACCGGAAAAGAAAAACTTAACAGATACGATGTTTTAATAATCGACAAGATCGGACTTCTTACAAAGATCTACAGATACGGGCATATCGCGTATGTCGGAGGAGGTTTTTCCAGAAACGGACTGCATTCAGTACTGGAACCTGCAGTTTACGGGCTTCCTGTTGTATTCGGACCTAACCTGGATAAATCCCCTGAAGCTCAGGAAATGAACATTTTAAACTGCGGTATGATCTTTAATGACAACAGAGAGCTTTATAACATAGTTGACAGCTTATGGTCGGATAAAAAACTATATGAAAAGGTTTCCGAGATCAGTTCAGGCTACATAAGAGATCACAGCGGGGCCACCGATAAAATTCTTAAAACGATCGAAGAAAACACACGCATGCATAAATCTGAAAAAGGCGGTTCAATAACGGAAAAAGATCTGGAAAATATCCTCCAAAGAGAATCAAATAAAGAAAAACAGAAATGAACATGAACCCTAAACCCTATGAATCGATATCAAAGCTTTTGCTGATCGCTTTTTCTTTTCTTGTAATATCGTTCGTTTTCGGATATCACTGGATGATCTTAAAAAACTACAGCCAGAATACTTCAAACATGATAATCAGCGCAATTGAGAGGTTAAATGATTTACCAAGTAAAGGCGAAGAGGAAAAAAGCCGCCGTTTTAGAGATATTACAGAAATTCTTGCTTCCGGAGAAAGATCTTTTCTGATCGTTGACGGCAAAAACAGACCCGTCTTCTGGTCCTTCCTTCCTGTGGAAGATGACCCTGCCGCCTCTCTTGAAGTATATAAAAATACCGGGATTTCACCGCTGATATATTCTGACGGACCGACCGAAAGGCGCTTATACTACATTCCTGATGATCTGACTGACAAAATAAAATATTATCCGCTGCTTCTTGTAGGATCGATCCTGCTGACCGCATTTATTACCTGGTATCTTTATATGTTTATGAGAAGAAATGAAAAACAGTCTATATGGATAGCCATGTCCAAAGAAACCGCACATCAGCTTGGTACACCTTTGACTTCTCTTAAAGGATGGAGAGAATATCTTTCTGAACTCGGAAAAGAAAATGACAGCCTCAATGCTGTTGAAGAAGGATTGAGAGATGATGTTGAAAGGATCTCTATCATAGTTGACAGGTTTTCAAAAATATCCTCTGAACATGATTTTACTATGTGCGACTTAAAAGCAATCCTTAACAGGTGCGCCGATTATATCTCCAGAAGAGTTACACTTGATCCCGAGAGGATCACTATCTCGAAAGAATTAAGTGACGTACCGAATATCTATGCGAACTCTGTTCTTATTGAGTGGACAGTCGAGAATCTTCTTAAAAACGCGATAGAATCTTTAAAACCCGACCGGAAAGGAACCGTAATTCTGAAAATGTTCGATGAAAAAAATAAAATTGTAATCGAGGTACATGACAACGGAACCGGGATCGGATCCTCTATCAGAAAAAAAGTATTTGATACAGGCTTCACAACAAAAAAAAGAGGATGGGGTCTAGGCCTCTCCCTTGCTAAGAAAGTTATTGAACAGTATCACAATGGAAGCCTGTTCATAAAGGAAACAGGGTCGGAAGGATCGGTATTCAGAATTGAATTGAACAAATTTATCTAGGGGAATTATGTACGGCAACTTAAAAACAGGGAGCGAAACAGCAGGCAGTATCACCGCAGGTCAAATGCTGAAGGTGCTGCCTTCAAAGGAAAAGATACCAGTTCCCGGAAATATAATTTCGGTCAGCATAGACAATAATTATACTACAGAAATGCTCGAGGAAGCCGAACTTAGCGACTCAATGATAGTAGTCTTGGGAAAAAAGAATCAGTATTCATCCGATCTTGCGCCCGAATCGTTCTACAGGTTCGGATGCATAGCTAAAGTTATGCAGGTTATAAAGCTCCCGGCTTTCGGAACCAAAGCTGTTATAAGATGCCTTAAAAGGGTCAGGATCACCGATTTCGATAAAAATAATATGAATCTGTTTGCCCGGATAGAACCTGTAGAATTAGAAACCGATAATGACGACGTTACAAAAGCTTCTCTTCGCATACTCAAAAGACTTTATCGGCAGTATCTCGACCTTAATCCGCATATAGAAAGACCTGACTATCTGATCAATCTCGAAGATGAATTTATTAATCCGCTGTCTTTTGCAGACATCATTCTCGGCAGCCTGAACCTCAACTACAGAAGGTCTCAGAAGATGCTGGAGATAAGCGATCTGAAATCGCTTGTAAATGAGCTTCATATCGTTCTGGTAAACGAAATTGAGTTCGCCAGGCTGGAAAAAAAGATAGAAGCTGAAGTAACCCAGAGAACTTTAAAGGAGCAGAAGGATTATTTTTTGCGGGAAAAGCTTAAAGGTCTCAGTTCGGAACTCGGAGCAGAGTCGGTTCAGATCCCCGAAGTAATCAGGATCCGTGAGATGAAGACGAACAACGAACTTTCCGAACAGGCTGTTATAAAAGCTGACATCGAGATCGATAAGCTTAGTAAAATGCACTCTATGTCTCCGGAATACGGTCTTATCCGCGACTATCTTGAACTTGTGATCTCTCTGCCATGGAAAAAATCCGGAGAAGTAAACATCGATCTGAATTCAGCCGAAAAAATACTTGACGAGGATCATTACGGACTCATCAAACCGAAAGAAAGGATACTTGAATACTTATCAGTTCTAAAACTGGTTGACAAATTAAAAAGCCCGATCCTATGTTTTGTCGGACCGCCGGGCACAGGTAAAACTTCACTTGGAAAATCTATAGCCAGAGCACTTGGAAGAAAATACATAAGAATAGCTTTAGGCGGTCTTCACGACGAAGCCGAGATAAGAGGACACAGAAAAACTTACATAGGCGCTATGCCCGGTAAAATAATACAGTCCATCAGGAAAGCGGGAGTGAACAACCCTCTTATACTGTTTGATGAGATCGATAAAATATCTTCTGATTTTAGAGGCGATCCGGCATCAGCTCTTCTGGAAGTCCTGGACCCGGAACAGAATAATACATTTACCGACAATTATCTTGATGTCGAATTCGATCTTAGCAACGTGTTATTTATAGCTACGGCTAACGATCAGAATAGAATCCCTGTTCCACTGCTTGACAGAATGGAGCTTATCAAACTCGACGGCTACATCGATCCTGAAAAATTCATGATAGCTTCAAGATTTCTGATCCCGGATCAGAAAAAAGCCAACGGAATAAATGAAAACAGTCTGAGGATTTCAGACAGTGCCGTATATAAAATTATTTCAGATTTCACTATGGAAGCCGGAGTGAGAGAACTGGAGAGAAAGATCGCGAAGATCTGCCGTAAAACAGCGCGAATGATCACAGATGATGCGGAAAAGGTCGTGAAAGTGAACGAAAAGAACCTCAGTAACTTTCTCGGGATCGAAGAATATAAGGATTTCTCAAATGTTACAGGTAAAAAGACAGGTGAGGTAAACGGACTTGCCTGGACGATCTCAGGAGGAACGATACTTAAGGTCGAAACGAACATTATTCCGGGGAAACCTGAACTGAGGCTGACAGGAAAACTCGGAGATGTGATGAAAGAATCCGCACAGGCAGCTTTCAGCTATCTGAGAACATATGCGGAACTGTTTGATATAGACCGAAGTATTTTCAGCGACAACGAGATCCATATCCACTTTCCTGAAGGTGCTACACCCAAAGACGGTCCTTCAGCAGGCGTAACTGTCGTTATTTCCATGATAAGCGCAATAAAAAAACTTCCGGTTGACCAGAATATCGCAATGACAGGCGAAATAACAATTCATGGAGACATACTGGCCATCGGAGGGCTTAAAACAAAACTTATGGCAGCCAAAAGATCAAAGATCTCAACGGTATTTATTCCGAAGCAGAATTTAAAAGACCTTGAAAATATTGATAAAGAGATTAGAAGATCGTTAAACATTATCCCCGTCTCGCACATTTCTGAAATTATAGATATGACAATGAAGACACAAGTATGAAAGAAAACGAGTTCAAAATAATCAGCTCTGAATATATCACAAGTTCCGCAAGCGGGGCAGATATCGCAGACGACGGTATGAAACAGATAGTTTTTACAGGAAAGTCAAATGTTGGAAAGTCTTCTTTAATAAATTCAATACTTAACCGCAAAAATCTCGCTAAAACGGGAAACACTCCCGGAAAAACCCGGCTGATAAATTTCTTTTTGATAAATTCATTTTTTTATTTCGTTGACCTTCCCGGCTACGGTTACGCATCAGTGTCAAAAACTGAGAGACAGAAATGGAAGAAAATGATCAATGAATTCTTTAAAAACTCGAAAAAGGTCAGCTTGGCTTTTTCAATTCTGGATATAAGGCACGATCCTTCAGAAAATGACCTTGCTCTAATAGAGATGTTCGAGAATTATAAGATACCTCAGATAATAATACTCAATAAGAAGGATAAGCTTTCGAATAACGAACTGTTCGTAAGAAAAAAAGCTTTCAGCATACTTTTTGACAGCTATAACACAATAATTGATCTTCTCCCTTACAGCTCAATATACCATTTCAATCGGGAAAAAGTGCTTGAGCACATTGACAAAATCGTTAATACGGAATAGATATGATAGAAATAAACAGAAAAATATGCGACAGGTGCGGCTGCTGCGTTGCCGTGTGCGAGGCGGACTGCATTTCAGTTTTCGAAGCATTAATTGAAATTGATAACTCCAAGTGTACAGGCTGTAAAAAATGCGTCTGGATATGTCCGCTTAATGCGCTGGCTTTTAATGATCTTACAAACCTTGATAAAAGTGTTTGAAATATTTATATTTGGTGCTTCTTAAAAAATAAAGAACTGAAGGAAAAAAATGTGCGGAATAGTCGGATATATAGGTAAAAAAGACTGCGTAAGGTTCCTTGTTGACGGACTGAAAAGAGTGGAGTACAGGGGGTATGATTCTGCAGGCATTTTAGTTTACCGGGAAAAAACCGGCGAACATTTTCTCGTAAAAAATGTCGGAAAGATAATTGAACTTGAAAAATCTATAGGCAGCACTGTCTCGGGCAACATAGGTATAGCTCATACAAGATGGGCTACGCATGGCGAACCAAATCACAAGAATTCTCACCCGCATGTTTCAAATGACGGCAATATTTTTCTTGTTCACAACGGAATTATTGAAAATTACACATCGCTTAAAAAGAAACTGGAGAAAACAGGATTTGTTTTTTATTCGGAAACAGACACAGAAATACTTGCCAACCTAATACAGCATTATTATAAAGACGACATTGAAAAAGCTGTAAAAGAAGCGCTTCTTGAAGTAAAAGGAACTTACGGGATAGGCGTTTTCTGTTTGAGTGAACCTGATAAACTGATAGCTGCCCGGCTCGGTTCTCCCCTTCTGATCGGAATCGGAAAAAATGAGAATTATTTTGCTTCTGACCCTTCTTCTGTTCTAAAAAAAACAACTGAAGTTGTATATATGCAGGACAGAGAGATAGCGGTTATCACTAAAGACAGTGTGGTACATAAAACACTGGATGATGAGCTTCTTCAGAAAAGTATAGAAAGAATCTCATTCGAGCTTACGGACATTGAGAAAAGCGGCTACGATCACTTTATGCTTAAAGAGATATTCGAGCAGCCAAAGACGATAACGGACAGCATGAGAGGCAGGCTTCTTCTTGAAGAGGGGACTACAAAGCTCGGCGGGCTTAATGAACATCCGGAAATTTACAACTCCCTAATCAATGCCGATAAAATATACATTGTCGCATGCGGAACAAGCTGGCACAGTGCTCTTATCGGTGAATACATGCTTGAAGAATACGCCAAAATACCTGTCGAAGTAGAATACGCCTCTGAATTCAGATACAGGGATCCGATCATAACGCCCAAAACCGTCGTGATAGCTATATCTCAATCAGGAGAGACCGCCGATACTCTCGCTGCTATCAAAGAAGCAAAGAGAAAAGGTGCTGTCGTTCTTGGAATATGTAATGTTGTGGGGTCTTCGATTTCCAAGGAAACCGACGCGGGTGTTTACCTGCACGCAGGACCTGAAATAGGTGTAGCATCAACAAAGGCGTTCACATCACAGGTTATCGTACTTGCGCTGATTACTATTGATATAGCCAGAAGAAAACACCTTTCATTCAGGCAGGGTTATAAAATCATTAAAGAACTTAAAATACTGCCCGCCCTGGTCGAATCCATCCTCGAAAATTCCGCTGTGATAAAAGATATAGCCCGGAAATTCAGCAGCGCGAAAAACTTTCTGTATCTCGGCAGAGGATACAATTTTCCAGTGGCACTTGAAGGCGCTTTAAAACTAAAAGAGATCTCTTATATTCATGCGGAAGGTTATCCTGCTGCAGAAATGAAACACGGCCCTATTGCTCTTATCGATGAGAATATGCCTGTGATCTTTATTGCTATAAAAGACACGATATATGATAAAGTGATCACGAATATCAAAGAAGTTAAAGCTCGGAACGGTATAGTTATCTCGATCGCCAGCTACGGTGATGACGAGATCGATCTGATCTCGGACTATGTAATAAAAATTCCGGATACTACGAACCTGCTCTCTCCGATCCTGACCGTGATCCCCCTTCAGCTTCTCGCATACTATATTGCCGTAGAAAGGGGTTATAATGTTGATATGCCGAGAAATCTTGCAAAAAGTGTAACAGTGGAATAAATTTGAAATTGATAAGACCTATCATATTGCTGATAATTTTTTTATTGACCATTGAGTCATCGGCCGCTGATATGAACATAATAAAAAACTTATACGAATCCGGATCATATCATGAATTGATTTCATATAGTGAAGAACTTAAGAGTGATCAGCGAACTACTGAAGAAGCTTTATACCGCGGTCTTGCATATTTTAAAATGGGCAGTTTCAGGGAAGGCAAAAAATCTTTTTTTTATGTAAGCAGTCATTCAGACAATATTTACATTAAAGAGTGCGCCCTATATTATCTCGCCCTCTCAAAGATCAGACTTGAAGAAAAAGTTGAAGGGGCAGTCATACTTACCGGGCTGCTAAACTCGTCTCAAACAGAAATATCCGGCAATTCAAGATCAGTACTTGAAGCTTTGATAGTTAACAGGCTGAATGAGGAGGATTTAAAAGAATTAAATGAGAGTATATTCGACAGAACCATAGAAAAGTATATAATTCAGAGCAGAACTTCTCTTAGAATTCTTGCGGTACTTCCTTTAACCGGAGCGGACAAAGACGCGGGGAGTGATCTTCTTTCAGGATTAGAATTCGCAGTAAAAAAGATGAACAGGAACGGCAGAAATATAAAACTTGATGTCATCAATTCTGAAAGCAAAATACCAGTGATGGTAAAAAAAGTTTTAGACAGACTGAATTCAACAGGATATAATCTTATTGCAGGAGAATTAAGATCCGATGCGACCGCCGCACTGGCAGGAATAGCTTCAGTTAAGAATATACCTCTGGTTTCTCCGACAGCTTCTGCGAACAACATTTCTGATATTTCCCGGCTCGTGTTTCAGCTGAATACAACTTCTTATTCAATGAGTAAAATGATCGCAGAATATGCAATTGATTCATTAAACTACAAAACTTTTGCTGTAATCTCCCCGGCCACTGAGGACGGGAACGAGTCTGTAACCGGATTTACAGAAAAAGTTACCGAGAAAGGCTGTTCTGTCTTATCCACGGAATGGTATTACGAAGCCTACGACCTAAATAAACAGATCCAAAGAATAAGAGAGAAGATTCTCGGCATATGTTCTTTAGAGATCGAGGAATATATGCTACCGGATTCTATCAGAACTTTTCAGGCTCCGGTTATTGATGCGATCTTCCTCCCTGTGCCAAATTCTGACATCGAATCTGTACTTTCACAGGTTTCATATTATAACTTTAAGGCTAATCTACTTGGTACATACGGGTGGAACGATATGGGTATGCTTAATAAACTATCTGCCAATGCGGACAGTCTTGTTTTTATCAGCGAAAGCTCTTACGATGCAGATAATCCTCGATTCAACGATTTTGTATTTTCTTTTAGAAAAGAAATGAACCGGAATCCGAAGAAACTGGAAACAGCCGGATATGCTCTGATAGAAATGTTGGACTCTATTCAGAAACATGATCCTGAAAAATCCGTATTACAGGCTCTTTCAGACATGACAGAATATGATTCTGTTTCGGGAAAAATATTCCTTGACGACAAAAGATCTAACCTTTCTGCCGATATAAATATGTACTCTTCAAAAAGAAAAATGCTGACAAAAACCAGCTATCAGGACAGACGGGTAACAGATGCCTTTGAGATTTCGGACAGATATTACAATGCGGGATATGTAAACGAAGTTACCTGCAGATACAATGATGCTGCAGAAAATTATCTGAAGTCTCTTGATGAGTTTAGAAACACTGTAAATTTGCCCGACAGTATTTTGGATTCAGACCCGAAATATATCAATTTGAACAGAAGGCTGGGAAACACATATTATATGCTTGGAGAATACAAAAAAGCGCAACAGTATTTCCAGATCGTGATCAATAATGTTCAAAACGATAAAGACACTGAATTCAAAAATGCTGTAGCCGCAGCCGGATCTGAAGATAACCCCGAAGAGTCTATAAAGACGCTTATGAAGTATATAACCGATAAATATTATTCTTCAGACGCCTGTTACGAGCTTGGCAACATTTTTGAGAAACAAAAGCAGGAAATAACCGCTATAGAATATTACGAGAAAGCCGCGAAACTGAATAATAAAAAAGCAAAAGATGCGCTCAAAAGATTAAGAAAATAAATTTTTAAAGGAATTGATATGTCTGAAACAACGATGGAAAAAATAGTTTCTCTTGCGAAAAGAAGAGGTTTCGTTTACCCCGGATCGGAAATTTACGGCGGTTTGGCTAATACTTGGGATTACGGTCCCCTTGGTGTTGAATTACTTAACAATATTAAGAACTATTGGAGAAGAAAATTTATTAAGGAAAGACCCGAGAATGTCGAACTTGATTCTGCAATACTTCTAAATTCTAAAGTCTGGGAAGCGTCCGGACATGTAGGCAATTTCGCCGATCCGCTGATGGATTGTAAAAAATGCAAAACACGCGTGAGAGCCGATAAGCACATAGAAGACTGGAACGAAAAAAATTCTACTGCGACATTTCCACAAAATTGGGCAGGCGAATTTACAGCCTCATCTGATCTTCTTGAATTTATAAATTCTAACAAATTAGTGTGCTCAAAATGTGGATCGCTTGACTGGACGGAGCCAAAAGCTTTCAACCTGATGTTTAAAACAGAGCAGGGCGTAATAGAAGGAGAAGGTGCTCAGATATATTTAAGACCGGAAACCGCTCAGGGTATATTTATTAATTTTAAAAATATTCAGACAACATCACGGAAAAAGATCCCGTTCGGGATCTGCCAAATAGGTAAATCATTCAGAAATGAGATAACTCCCGGCAACTTCATTTTCAGAACTAGAGAATTCGAACAGATGGAAATGGAATTTTTCTGCAAACCCGGAACAGAACTTGAATGGTTCGCATACTGGAAAAAGTTTACCTACGACTGGTTTTTAAGCATGGGTGTAAGCGAAGCTAATCTAAGAATGAGAGACCATGAAAAGGATGAGCTTGCTTTTTATTCAAATGCAACAACAGATGTTGAATACAAATATCCGTTCGGATGGGGGGAATTGTGCGGAATAGCTTCAAGAACAGATTATGATCTGAAACAGCATATCCGTCTCTCCGGAAAAGATCTATCCTATTTTGATGAAGTAGAGAAAGAGAAGTTCGTTCCGTTCGTAATAGAGCCTTCTCTCGGCGTTCAGAGAACCGCGCTGATCCTACTTTGCGATGCGTATAGAGAGGAAGTCGTTGGAGAAAATGATACAAGGATCGTTCTCAAACTTCATCCTGTTCTTGCCCCTTTCAAAGCCGCCGTACTTCCCCTTGCAAAAAAACTTTCTGATGAGGCAGAGAAAGTTTATTTGGATCTGCTGAAAAAATATGGCTGGAATATAGATTTCGACGAAGTAGGCAGTATAGGAAAAAGGTACAGAAGACATGATGAAATAGGTACTCCTTACTGCATTACATTTGATTTCGACAGCCTCGAAGATAAGGCTGTTACAATAAGGGAAAGAGATTCTATGTCGCAGGAAAGAATACTCATCTCCGAACTTGGAAATTATCTGGAGAATAAATATAAACTCTAGGGATGTCCGTTGAAGATCGACACCGAAAAATACAAGAAAAAACATCCGGCATTAACAAGGATCGCCAGAACTTTAAACTATTATTTTCTGCTTTTTGTTAGAAAAGAGGACCCTCCCCCTCAAATAGCTCATGGTTTCGCTATCGGAATATTTGTGGGGTTTTTACCGATAATACCATTTCAGGCTTTGTTTGCAGTAATTTTATGCACTATTTTCAAAAGCAACAGACTCGCAGGTATTCTCGGAAGCACAACTATAACTAACCCCATACTGGCTGTCCCTGTTTTTTATGCTCAGCATTTTTTAGGAAGAATTTTCATTCTGCATGATTTTTCATACGAAAATTTCAAAAATTTATTTTCTCATCTTTCTTTAAGCAGCATCAATACTGCAGGTAAAGACATACTTATACTTTTCGAGATGGTTACAATCGGTGGAATTATTACGGGTATAATCTTTTACCCGATAGCCTATTATCTGGCCCTGAATGCCGTTACCAGAAGAAGGGAGAGGATAGCCGCGTTAAAAAAAGCAAGAAAAAACCTGCGTAAAAAAGCAGACTAACAGTTCTATATTTTTACAAATTTAAGATGAAATATTTTAAAACCCTCTCTGGTTTTATGCTTTTCGAACTGAGTTTCGATTCTGTTTTTAACTTCATTTTTGAAAGGAGTATCATAAATATTCTTAAACAGCTTCGATCCGTTTAGCAGTTCAAAGACTTCCATTGAATATTCCTCATGATCGGAGGCGAATCTGAAGATCCCTCCTTTTTTTAACATTCTGTGCATTACGGAAATATAATCACCGTTTATAGTTCTATTTTTGTGATGTCTTTTTTTCGGCCACGGATCCGGAAAATTCATAATTATCTCATCAAAAGTACCGGGTGATATAATGTTGTCAATATAATCCGTTCCCAGTCGTGATATCACCAGATTGGATATTCTATCCTTTTTATTCAGTTTGCCAAGCGCAGTTCTTATCCTGTCCATTTTTCTGTCGATCCCAAAATAATTTATATCAGGATTTCTTTCTGCAAGCTTAATAAGCGATTCCCCGTTCCCGAAACCTATCTCAAATTTTAAAACACTGTTCCCGTTGTTGAAAATGGTATCAAATTCAAGCGGAATTATTTTATCTGTGACTTCAAGAATTCTATCATTGAATTCAAAATACTTCCTGCTGTCAGAGTTTATTTTTTTCAAATACTCTGAAAGTGTTATCCACATTATTCACCTGCTGCGGTTTTTCTATATAAATTACTTATTCTTCAGTTCTATAATCTCATCTCTGCTTATCGCGCATCTGAACCCTATGTTTCCCATAGACTTTGAAATGTCAAGAATAGCCCTTCTGTATGTTTTGCAGTCTTCTTTCGGACTCATCCAAGACCCTCCTCTTGGAACCCTGGCGCTTCCGTAATTTCTGTTAGGTGTCTTATTCCCGGGGTATTGTGTTATAACTCCCTGAACCCACTCACTGACATTGCCGGCAAGGTCATAAATTCCGAACCCGTTCGCCCTGTAGCTTTTTACCGGCTTAGGCGATCCCTCTGTAATGCTCATTCCGAATCTCGCCTGGCTTTCAGTCATATCATTGCCTGTCGGGTATTCGTAATTATGGCTATCCTTTGCAGCACATTCCCATTCTCTTTCTGTAGGGAGTCTTTTCCCTGCCCATTCTGCATATGCCACCGCATCGTAGTAATCTACATCCACGACAGGCATCTCGTCGTTATTGAACCTTCTGTCTCTAAAATGCGACAGGCTTCCTTTTGGCTTATATTTTGTTTCTTCCAGGAATTTTTTAAACTGACCGTTAGTAACCTCTGTCTCATCAAGGTAGAAATCTTTAACTTTTACTGAATGAGCCGGTCTTTCAATATCCGAAGCTGTACCCTGTGGGTTCTTTTGCGGAATAGGTTTTCCTTTTGCGTCAGTAGTTAACGCGCCTTTATCGGTGCCCATGATAAATGAGTGACCTTTTATCAGAACCATCTTTTTATTATCCTTCGCATAATAAGTTTTTTCATTATACGATTTTTTTCTTTTGCTTGCCTGGGCTTTTTCTGCGTCCGACAAAGTTTTATAAAGCGTCGTATCCTGACGCATTGTTTTACTTCCCTTATAGAGTAGCACAAGGCTGTCTTTTACTGCCTGTGCAAGTGAGTCTGCGAGTTTTAATGAATCAGCAAGTCTGATCGAATCAGCAAGTCTGATCGAGTCGGCTGTCCTGATCGAGTCGGCTTTATAATCGTGAGAGGGAACTGATGTAAATATTTTATCCCTATAAAAATACAAAGCTGCAGCCGCTACGATGACCACAAAAAATATAAGTAGAGTTTTAGAACTTTTTTTCTGGTCGCCGTTAACCATCAATGGTTTAGGTGCTTTTTCAGCTTTAACAGGTTTTTCTTTTTGCTTCAGCATCGGCCCGCCCTCTGAAGCTGATACCTGCTTTATCGCTGCTCCGCCTGAACTTTTTTCGAGCTTTTCCCCGCATTTAATGCATTTTTTTATTGAGTTCGGATTCATCGTGTTGCAATTTGGACAAATCATTTTCGACTCCTTAAATTAATTATTTCTATAATATCAGCATTGCATCGCCATAGCTGTAAAACCTGAATTCCTCTTTTATTGCAAGCTCATATGCTTTTTTTATCATCTCAATTGAGCTGAAAGCTGAAACCAGCAGAATAAGAGAAGATTTCGGAAGATGAAAATTTGTTACCAAATGATCGACCGTTCTGAATTTATAGCCCGGATAAATAAAAATATCGGTTTCACCTTTACTTGGAACGATATTGCCGTATTCGTCTGAAGCTGTCTCAAGCGTTCTTGCTGCAGTTGTACCTACTGCGAATATTTTATTTCCTTTGCTTTTTGCGTTATTGATCATATCTGAAGCCTGATCGGTCACTTCATAATATTCACGATGCATTTTATGATCAAGAATTGATTTGACTTTTATAGGCTTGAATGTACCTGCTCCGACATGAAGAACTATCGTACAAATATCAACACCCTTTCTTTTTAAGGATCCCAGCAGATCTTCTGTGAAATGAAGGCCGGCCGTAGGTGCGGCAACTGCTCCCGGTACTTTAGCGTAAACAGTCTGATACCTGTTCCTGTCAAGCTCGACTGCGTCCCTTTGAATATAGGGCGGAAGAGGGACTTTTCCATAGGTTTCAATAAAATCAAAGAAATTTTGTTCACACTCAAAAATAGCTGTCCTGTTCCCTTCGGCTGTTATCTTCTGTATTGTACAGCTGGCATTTCCCTCTAGAAATATAGTACTGTTTATTTTTACTTTCCTTCCGGGTTTAACCATTATTTCCCACAGATTTTCTTCTATCTCTCTGAGAAGCAGTATCTCTATTTCAGCATCATCTTCTGATCTTCCAAACAGACGGGCAGGAATAACTTTTGTTTCGTTGAGCACAAGTACATCACCCTTATTAAACCATTTTTCGATATCAGAAAAAATACCTGTTCCGATGGTGCCGTTTTCTCTGTCGATCGTAAGCAATCTGGATTTATCCCTTTTTCCTATAGGTTTCTGGGCTATCAACCTTTTGGGAAGAATAAAATCATAATCCGATAATTCGTGCATTATAGTCCCAGATCACTTTTACTGTTAATATAATTTTTCCCGTAATGCTTGTAACCAAGCTCTGTAACGATCCTTCCACGCTGAGTCCTCTGTATAAATCCTTCCTGTATTAGAAACGGTTCATAAACTTCTTCTATCGTATCCGATTCTTCACCGACAGCCACGGATATATTCTTTATTCCGACCGGACCGCCGTTGAATTTATCTATCATAGCTAGAATTATAGCTCTGTCCATATCATCAAGTCCTTTTTCATCAATGTCTAATGACTCCATTGCCGATACCGCTATATCCTTTGTTATGAATCCCGAATGCCTAACAAGAGCAAAATCCCTTATCCTGCGCAACAGCCTTATGGCTATCCTCGGTGTCCCTCTGGACCTTTTCGCCATTTCCGATGCAGCATCATCGTTCAGATCTATATTTAAGATTTTTGAGCTTCTTTTAAGAATTTTGTACACATCCCCGGAATTATAATAATTCATTCTGCAGGATACTCCGAAACGCGCTCTTAACGGGGAAGTAAGATTTCCTGCTCTTGTAGTAGCTCCGATCAAAGTGAATCTCGGTAATTGCAGCTGTACACTGTTCGCAGAAGGTCCGCTGCTGAGCATAATATCTATTGTATAGTCTTCCATTGCCGGATAAAGATATTCTTCTATCACAGGGGAAAGTCTGTGTATTTCGTCAATGAATAAAACATCCCTGTCCTTAAGGTTCGTAAGAAGACCTGCAAGGTCTGCAGCCTTTTCAAGCACGGGTCCTGAAGTGACTTTTATTTCAACACCGAGCTCATTCGCAATTAAATGGGCGAGTGTAGTTTTCCCAAGGCCCGGCGGTCCGTGAAGTATTGTATGGTCAAGGCTTTCGTTTCTCATCTTTGCGGACTGCACAAAAACCCTCAGATTTTCAATAAGCTTTTCCTGACCTACGAAATCTTCAAACCTTAAAGGCCGCAAAGAATTTTCAATCTCTTTATCTTCGATTAATTCAGAACCCGTAAGAATAGTTTCTCTCAATTGCACTCCACATATAAATTAGATACTTTCGGACAGCTCCTAAAGTAATACTATAAAATTATAAAATTAATTGAGCATTTGCAAGAATAATAAACAGGAATAAAAAATCTGGATTCTGCCTAAATTACCTGAACATTGCTTTGATGCTGCCCCAGGTCGCTGAAATTCCGGCAGTAGAAATGCTTACGCTTACAGTTTCAGACAAATGCTGCGAACCGTCATAGTCAAGCACAATAACTCTATAATAAAGGAGCGTATCCTTGGAGTGAGGGCTCATATCGAACACGGTGTAAGCAGAAGAACTTCCCTTAGGTGTTTCTGAAGTAAGTTTGTTGAATGTAACATTGTTTGATGATTTTTCTACAATGAATTCTTTGACATTGGTTTCTACAGAGGTCTGCCATTCGATCTTTACAAGACCGCTGGAGTACTCGGCGTTAAAATTAAGCACGCCGGTCGATGAATAAACCATGCTACAGCTAAAAATCAGTAAAACTAATATCCTTTTTTTCATTTTACCCTTTCGATTTCATTCCAAGTTCCAAGATACAACCAAAAGTCGTTTAAGTCAAGTATTATTTACATCCGGTTATTTTATAGTATGTTATGTCATTAAAATTCATTTTTTTGATCTCTCCCTTATTATTAAGCCCCTCCAGAAGTTCGTTAAGTTTGGTTTCAGTAATACCTGTTGAATCTAAGATCTCTTGAAAATGGCAGGGTCTGATCTTTAACAGAGAAACTATCATGTCTTCATCTGACTGGGAATAATTTTTGTTTATTTTATTAAATTCACCGATTTTTGAAGATGAAACACTGAAGTAATTACGGGCGTATTCAAGAAACTCATCGCTTACAGGATCAGCATGGCCGGACATCGAGGGTCTTGCTACAGTATGTATCTGCAGACCGTCAGGGTTGATCTCATTAACCGCTTTATATAGAACCTCAAGCTCACTTTCGTTATCGTTAATTCCTTTTACAAAGAGTATTTCAACGAGCAGTCTGCCTTTAAAAGCCTTTTTAAATTCCGAAAGTTTCTCAACAATTTTTTTAAAATCCAACCCTTGGACAGGTTTATTAAGTTTTTTTATCGAATTTGCATTTAACGCATCCAGCGACGGCACCACAACATCCGCTCCAAGTAAAGAGTTAAATACATTTTCATTTGTTATCGTGGTCGAATTAGTCAGAACACATACAGGAATATCGGTCATTTCATGAATTCTGTCTATAATGAAGCCGATGCTGGAGTGAAGAGTAGGTTCTCCCATTCCTGAAAAAGTAATATAATCAGGCTTTTCAGAGTTAGTTTCTAAAAAGTCTCTAATTTCATCCAGCACTTCACGGGCGGGAACATATTCGTCTCTTTTCATTGTCAGGTTAATAGTTCTTCCTACTTCGCAATAGATACAGTCCATCGAACATATCTTGCTTCCAAGAAGATCTATCCCCAAAGATAATCCGAACCTCCGGGAGGGTACCGGTCCGAATATATACTTATAATTTTTTTTCATTAAAATTTATTTTGCAATAATCAGGATCTGTTTTTTAATCAGATTTGCTTTGTTTACGAATTCAATTTTACATATCTGATCTTTCTTCAATATTTTTATATCTCCGGAAGCTACCAGAGATTTAGGAAGCACATAGACTTCTGTAAAAGCGTTAAGACTGAACTGCTTTGGTCTTATAATGAGGTTGTCCGTAACTGAAAAATCAACTTTGGATGAATAGTCCAGTCCTGAAGACTTTTCAATCTTTACTCCTTCCCATACGGTGTCCGAGATTATACCTCTTTCTAACGCAAAAGAATATGCGAGGAGTTTGTATTTGACTGAATTCAGTTCGCTTATCATTTCTTCTTTCTTTACCATCTCCTCTTTAAGCTGCTTGTTTTTTGAATCAAGTTCACCAAGTTTATCCCGTTCGTTCAGGAGTTGTTCAACTTTCGCCTGAGATGTTTTTAGATCTGTTTCAAGCTGTTTGGTAATATTTTTCAAAGCTGTTTTTTCTCTTTCAAGATCCAGCATTCTATCCTGGAATGCCTGTTGTGCCAGTTTTTTAATCTCGTTGGGCGACTTGTCCGCCTCTCCTTTGGTTATAAAAGATCCGTAAAAACCGTTCTCATAGAAATTCCAGACATAGAGTCCTTCGTATGTGTAATCAAAGACATTAACACTTTCGATTACCTCTTTTGCTTTTTGGTCACTCAATCCCTTTTTCTGAGTCAGAAACGCATATGCGATCTGCTCATGTCCTCGAGATTTTGTCATAACAACAGGGGCTTCAAGACCTTTGTTTTTCGATATTATATCCTGCTGAATAGCCTTTATCTCTTCATCACTCTGAATTATAGAGCTGATCTTGGATTTAATACCCGTATTATCTTCTTTTTTAGCCTGTTCGGATAAAAACTCCATAGATTCTTCGGTAAGGACTCTATTCTCGTTCGAATCTATTTCAAGATTTTTGTACTTTTCGTTCTTTTTAAGCTCGGAGACAACACTTTCTATCTCCTGAATTTTCTTGGATTTTTTAACATTAAGCTTCTCTACTTCAGCTATAAGGCTTTTATATTTGACGAATTTATCTTCAGCATCAGGTATCAAACTGTAAATGAAGAATATTAAAGTAGTAAGCACGATCGTTGAAACTATAACATAAATGACTACTATCTTTTTATCTATTTTTTTTACATATTCTCCGGATAAAGAGTCTTCTGACGAGTCAAACACATAGCCGGATTCTGCTCCCTGCTGGACTTTCTCCATCATCTCTCTCTGTTCCTGATCGAGTATCCTGCTTCTGAATTTTCCGTATATGCTCTCGCCTTCAGAATTCTCTCTGTTGTTCAGAAGATCTTTTCTCGGGGTTTTATTTTTTTCTTCGTCACCCATGGTCATACCAGCTTATTTAAATTTCCATTGTAAATATTTTTCCCGATAATATAATGCCGAACTTTTTCATTTACAAGATATTTAATATTTAAATTTTCCGCAACCATTTTTCTTATAGCTGTAGATGAAATCTCCATTTTAGGGCACTTTCTGCTTATCATCACCCTGAAGCCTGCATGGTCCGGATCGATCACAGCCTGTTCCGATCTTTCAGCTATAATTATTTCAGCATTATCCAAAATGTAAGATGAATTTTTCCATTTTTTTAGTGTTTTGTACGCATCATATCCTATTATGAGAGTTAAACTGTGATCAGGGTACAAAGATTTGAAGTACTCCACAGTTTCGCAAGTAAATACTGCTCTTTTTTGCGATGCCTCGAAATCCGAAATTTCAAATTCATTATTTTCTGAGATTGAAAGTTTTATCATCTCAATTCTGTGACTGATGTCAGAAGTTGATGAATTCTCTTTGAACGGGGATACATAATTTGGTACAAATATTATCTTCTCCAGGTCGAATTCCTGTCTGATAACGGAAGCTATTATCAGATGCGCAGTATGTATAGGATCGAATGATCCGCCGAACAATCCGATTCTCTTTTTCATTTTTCAGTTTTCATTATTTCCTGGAACTTGGAAAGATATACTTTATGATTATATTCATCATTAAGTGACAAATATGCCTTTGCAATATTTTCCAGGGATAAAACATAATAAGAAGTGTCGTAATAATTGTCGATTATTTCGTTAAAATATACTTTGGCTGCTCTCGGCTGGTCAAGCTTAAGATAAAGCACTCCGGCTTCAAATGTTTTTCTTGCAAGTTTTTCTCTTAACTCTTTTATATTTCTGTTCGCGTTCTCTGAGAATTTTCCCTTAGGAAAAAGATCGAGATACAGCTGATATTTTGATATTGCATTATATGTATCTTTCTGGTCCAGGGTATATCTGGGAGATAGTTCTCTGTAACATTCAGCTGAATTGAAATATGCATCTTCTATCAGTTGAGATTCAGGAAAATTTTCGGACATTCTGTTAAATTCATAAGAAGCGGAAAAATACTCTCCCAGCTCATAATGAGACCTTCCTATCAGGAACTGCGCGGAATCTATACCGTTTTCTCCCCCGTAATTGAGAATTATTGAATTCAGGTCATTAAGTGCCTCTCTGTAATTCTCATCATTGAATTTAGCCTTTGCTATCTTAAAACTTTTTTCAAACCCTATATCCCTTATGTTCAGTTCTTTCGTGCATGAAACGAATAGGCTCAAAGTCAATACGAATGAAAAGTATAATATTATTCTGCCGTTCATTATCTTCTGCCTCTTCTATTTATTGTCGGAGCAGCTTCCACATCTTCAAAAACATCTTCATCTACAGAGGAATCTTCTCCGTAGTCTTCTTCTTCGCTGTAATCATCGTCTGGTTTTTCTGTTTTCTTAACCGCTTCTTCTTTTTTCGGCTCGTCTTTCTTTGCTACGGTCTCTTTTCCTTCCGCTTTCTTTGATTTAAGTTCAGTTATTGCCTTGAGATAATTAAGTTTCTCATCATTAAGCTTTGCGACTTTGTTTCTGAGTTCTGTAATAGTTTTATTTTCAGTTTCGTTTGCCGAAGTTAGGCTGGCTATCTGGCCTTCGTAGTTTACCAGTTTCTGTTTATTCTCAGCAATACTTGATTCTTTTGACCTGATCTGAGACTGTTTGTCTTTTTGAAGCGAAAGAAGTTTGTCGCTTTTCAGTTTGTCGATCGAACCTGCAATTTCTTTCTTTGTATCTGTGAATCCCAGAAGTTGCGTTTCATAAGTATTTAGATTATTCCGGTCTGTCTGAAGTGACTGCGACAGCTTAGTTATATCTGCATCTATTGCGGTTTTTTTCTGTTTAAGTTCATTTAGCTGTGTTTGGAACAAAGCAAGCTTGTCCTTATCCTGAGAAAATTTTGCCTGCTGGATCTTCAGATCGCTTATTATTCCGTTTGCTTTAGCTTTTTCAGTCTCACCTGTGATCTTTTTCGATTCTAGTTGGGCCAGAACATTTTTCTCGGTCAGGACGGCGTTTTCAAGTTTTAAGATTTCATTCTGAAGAGACAACTTCTCGCTTTCAAGCTTAGACAGCTGCATTTTTATACCTGTAATTTTCTGCCCGCTTTCAAGAGAAGCGATCTGTTCAGATTTAATCTGATTGATTTTTTCAAGGTGTGTGTTCTTTACATCTAAAAGATCAGCTGATTTTTTGTTAAGGTCTTTTATAGTGCTTTCGAAATCCTCTTTTTTCGCTGTTTCATCAGATATCTGCTTATCAATCTTTGTAAGATCTAAACTCAGTTTGCTTTTCTGGCTCTCAAGTTCTGCTATTTTCTGGGCATTTGAGGCTTTCTTAGATTCTTCCGGTTTTTTAGTATCTGCAGGTTTCTCTTTCTGTGTAACTTTGGTTTCTACTATTTCTTCATCGCTGTAAGAAGATTCTTCGTATGCCTCTTCATCTTCAGAGTACTCTTCTTCAATTATCGAATCATCCGATGCACCTGAATCAATTTCGGCTTTAACTGCCAGTTTGTCCTGTTTCTCTCCTCCGCTCAACTTAATACTAACAGACGAAACATTTACGGACGGTACCGGGCTGTTCTTGATAAAAACCACAGACACATAGTACAAATCTGTCCCGTTAAGTATCGGATATTGAGTATCAAAATCCTGATTGAACTGAATTTTCTGAGCGTATTTTCTGTCGGAATTTTTCCATAAATTAATATCGACCAGATAAATAGTTTCGTAAGGATCCCATTTTGAAAGCATGATATTGTTTTCGTTTATAAAGGTTATTGAATTATCTTTCGCTACAACATCTTCAAGCAAAATATCAGTTTTGGGATTTGTTTGAATAAATACTTCTGTTTTAGTAGATGAACTGTTTATTTTTGCAAAATGCAAATTAACCTGATTGACCTTATCATCAATAAATTTCTGCGGGGTTCTAAGTAGGCTGAGAGCTTTAAAATAAAAAATTTGATTTCCTGTACTGCTCCACTTGAAGGGATACTCATAGTACCCGTCCATATTGTCAACAGTCACGACCTCAGACGTAGCTGAATTATAGACATTAATAGAGTATTCAGCATAATAGTCTTCGCCTTTCTTCGGCTGATTTTTCTTTGAAATGTAGGCAACAAGATTTTTATCTGAAGGCGAACATAACGGTTTTACCTGATCGAATCTTTTATCCAGCACAGTCTTAAACTCAACATCTTTAAACTTAAAATCCCTGTATTGAAAAACATCCTTTATCAGTGTTATGTTATAACTTTTGTTGTACTTGGCCTTTTTATCCCGCAGCTGAACTCTTCTTGAGAAATAGATATTATCGCCTGTCATGTCAAAACAAGGATCAATGCAGAATGATTTTTCTTCCTTTGAGTTTTCATTAAGCCTGATCCTGTACCCGTTAACGGCAAAGTTATTTATCAGCTCAGGTACAACAACCCTGCAAATGAAAAGCTGATCTCTGTTACTCAGTCCGTTCCCGTAAAATACGAACCAGTTCTTGTAAGGGTGCCACTGGACTCCTCTGTCTTTGGGGTAATATTTCTTTTTTCCTTTAGTCTCGGCTGTATATGACGATGATTCGACCTGGAAAATGTTCTTTGTCTTTACATTCAATAAATACAGTTTTATAGACGGGTCTTTATCATTTGTAACCTCAAAACTCATCAGCTCTGTATTAAATGGTGCTGCCTGAAGGTTACTTATATAACCTTCGATCTTAAGACTCTGACCGTTTATGATCTCCTGAACATCATTCACTGTTATTTCAGATGCCGTTAAAACAGAAACAGCTGTCAAAATTATGATCACCGTTTTTTTTGATATTTTCCAGATTTTTAACATTTCTTGATTTCCGTAATTATTACTTGATCTCAATATACACTTTTTTTCTTAACTCTTCAATCCATTTTTTCAGTTCAGCTTTTCTTTTCATCTCAAGAGTAAGGTTTTTTAAAAAACTGAAATCCGAACTTAATTCGATCTTGTGCGCATTTTTCTTGTCGTTGATTTTGTAAATATAATATCCGTCTTTTTCTTTTATCGGTTCGGTTAACGATCCCACTTCGGCATTCGAAAATATTTCGATATATTTTTTATCTAGCTGATCTATCTCAACCATACCCATATTTCCATCAGAATATTTCGTTTTTTCATCGCTGCTGTATTTTTTAACGGCTTCCTCAAAAGCCATTTTTTTATTTATGACCGAATCTCTGAGAGCGTATGTAAATTTCACAGCTGTCGAATCGTTATCGATCGAACTGGACGGGGTTATAAGAATGTGTGAAGTATTTATTTTTTCCCCGGTTTTTTCAATTAATTTAACAAGATGATACCCGAACGATGTTTTGACCGGTTCCGATATTTCACCCGGTTCAAGATTGAATGCGGTCCTTTCGTATTCTGAAACAAGATCTCCCCTTTTAGTGAACCCCAGACTGCCCCCTTTTTTCTTGGTCGCTTCATCCTGTGAATATAGTTCTGCAGCCGCTTCAAAACTGATCTCGCCGGATATGATCTTTGATTTTATATCTTTGAGGATCTCAACGCTTTTTGTTTTTTGCAGAGCATCTTTTGAAAAGTTGATTACCAGCTGGCTTAAAGATACTGTCGCTTTGGCTGGAGGTATGGAATCTTTGTACATGTTAAAAAAACCTTCTACGTCATTCCGGCTGACAGATACTTTCTGGATATATTTGTTTTTAATACGGTCAATAAATAGATTCTTTCTTATATCCGAACGATATTGTTTTTTAAGATCGCTTACTGTCGTATTGTACATCTCCTCAAATTTGGCTTCGCTTCCGACCTGTTCTATTATTGCACCTATCCTGTTATCGAGCATGCGCTGAACTTCTTCGTCAGAAACTTTTATCGTAGAATCCCTTAATGCAATATCATACATCACCATATTTGATATAAGCTCATCGAGTACTTTTGATCTTAATTCCTGTTCATCAAAATTAGCTTTGGACAAATATTTCTGGTGCTCCACATATTGATCAACTTCACTTTTAAGTATCACTTCATCCCCGACAACCGCGAGAATTCTGTCCGCTATTTCAGCGCTTGAGGATACAACAGTTATTAGAATTAAAAGAAGATTTATTTTTCCAAAGATCACTTTTACCCCTCTTCAATATTCGAGATATATTTGACTTTATATTTGTCAAAAAGCTCTTTTCTGTAATTTTCGAGAAATTTCTCTCTCTTGGACTCTATCAGGTTTTTTTTGATAATCTCTTCAACATACTCAAATTTGTATAACATAGATTCTTGAACTTTTGTCACCTTGATTATGGAGATCGCTTTTTCCTGAATTATTAGATCAGAAACATCACCTTCATTCATCTTCGCAGCAGTTTTTCCTATTAGAGCATGATCCGATTCAAAAATAAATCCGAGCTCACCGTCTTTAGTATGGGGTCTGGGATAAAATTTGGCATACTTTTCGAACTCTTCACCGCTGATTATCTTCTGCCTTATATTTTCGAGCTCTATTGCAACCTTTATCTTGTCGTTATCTTCCCTTTCGTCGTTGTTGTCATAGAATTTAAATATTTCAAAAACCCACATTTTCCTCTTACTTTTAAGCTCATCATCATTCTTATGTTCGATATAATAGTCTATCATTTCGTCTTTAGTGGGAATAAATTTGCCATCGCTCGAAATTATTTCTTTATTTTTGCCCGCTATAAAATATTTAAGCTGTTCTTTTGTTAAAGCAACTACCAAATTATTTTTAAAAAGTCCTTTTTTTTCTGCTTTCTTTTTAAGCAGCGAATTCAGTAATTTTCCTTCAGCCATAGCTTTAAGTATCTTAATGTCCGAAAGACTGTTCAAATGGTATGGTTTTACAAGACGGATCTGATCGTAGAGATGTCTTAACTGAACAGTTTGATCTCCGCATTTTATGATCTCTTTATTGATCCCGATCTTCTTAACCGATTCTGAAAACTCCTCACTGTCTTTAGCTTTGATCGCAGCAATTTCTTTAAACAGATCCTCCGAATAAACAACATTGTTTTCTTTTTTCAGTTCATCAAGGTAGTCCGAAATATATTTTTTTATTTCCGGATCTTTTTGTTTTCTCATATCCGAAATAACTTTTTTTCTGCCTTCTTCGCTTTTGAAATCAGGATATTTGCTTTTGTTTTCTTTGTAAAAAGTTGATATTTTTTTTTCAGTCAGAAAATTTTCTTCGATTAAAAGTTCCTTAAGATGCTCGACAGCATTTTTTGAAACAAGTTCGTTGTAATTCTTCTTGTATTCTTCTGAGTTGATCACTTCAGGGATATCCCCTTCGGTCTGGAGTAACAGGTTAAAAATATATTCATTGATTATCTTCTGTCTTTCTGAAACAGACAATTTCTTTCTTTCCCTTACTGAAGAAGGATAACCGAAAACACTATACTCTCTAATTGTGTCCTCATTAACAATGGCTAAAGGTATATTGTCAGTAAAAGGAGTCAGCAGTTCTGTATTCTGAGCTTGCAAAAAGGTTAAGATAAAAAGAATCGTAACTAATATAAATCTTGAGAAAACTCTCATCATTTTTTATCATCCCTTACATTTTGGAACGTATCTTCAAGCAGGCTATAATTAATTCTTACATTATAATCATTGAACGTCCCGTTTTCCCATTCTTTTAACGAAGTCGTGAATTTTTTTCCTTTGATGGAATTGGAAATACTGGCCTTAACCTTAATAAACTCTTTATATGTTCCGTCATCGTTTTTAAAAACTTCCATGTTATCGTCGTAATACTTCTTTAGTTCTTCTTCATCAGAAGGCTCAGGGATATTGGATTTTACATACTTTTGGATTATTTTATCCTTGTAAGTTCCGTACATGGCAGCTTTTGCTGCGTCAATAAATGTCTTCTTTTTTGTATATCCGAGCTCGTCAATTCTTCTTTCGAGAAGATTATTTCTTATCTTTTCAATAACGAACATTCGTATGTCATTATAACCATCAAGTTCCGGTCTTTTGTCTTTCGGGAATGTTTTAAGCGCGGCTATTACTTTATTCGCGTCTATCTTTATACCGTCAAATTCTGAAAAAAGAGCTTTTTTCTCAAGATCTGTAAAAAGATCTAAAGGATCAGTCTTTTCGTCATTTTTGGCTTTTTCTGCGTAGTTTTTTGTCTGCTTTATAAATTGCTTGATATTGGCGGAATCGATTTTTACTTCATATCTGACCATAAGATCTTCGATAAGTTTTAAAATTGTTTCATTAAACTTTGCTGAGTATTTTTTATTCAGATCGTTTCTTATGGCAGCCTCTTCCTTTTCGAAGCTTTTCAGCGCTTCGTTCTTCTTCGAGCTTGGCAGGTACAGTATATGATATCCATACTGCGACTTGAAAGGCTCGGAATATTCTCCGTCCTTCATTTTCAATACCTGATCCTCAAATTCTTTTACCATTTCATAGCAAAACACCCAACCCAGTTCACCGCCGTTTACGCCTGTTTTTACATCATCGGAATACTTTTTAGCAAGATCTTCGAACTTCTCGCCGTTCTTCAATTTCTGAAATACTGAATCGATCTTTGCTTTTGCCGGAGCCTCTTTATGCTTGCTTATATCGATCAGAATATGCTTGGGAAAATATTTTATTTTTTTCTGCTCATATGTCTTTTTTATCTCATCATATGAATATATCTTGCTGGTTATGCTGTCTATAACGAAACCATTGACAATAGCCTGAGAGTACAGCTTTTTTGTAAATTCCTCTCTGACTGTTTTTATAGTGTCTATACCACTCTTATCTGCCAAATCATAGATAAGCTCTCTGTAAACCATATCTCGAAGATAGCTTCTGCGATCCTCGAACGAGCTCTGATATGCTTTTTCAATATCGTCGTTAAATTTAGTTTCAAGCATCGATTTTTCAAAATCCTCAACGGTAATTCTTCCTCCCTTAAATTCGGCCAGAATAAGTTTAGAAATATCCTTTTGTTTGCAAGAAGTAAATATCAGTAGCGCTGTTAGAAGAAAGATAGTGAATTTGTTCATTTGTTTTTTCCCCCTGTCATTTTTTCTTGGTTTAAAACTCTCATAATATAGTCTCGTCATTGATAAATATCAACAAGAAAATGCTCTATACAAGCTTTGCTTTTACTCTATCGAAGAGTCAAAGTTCTATTGAAAACAAGTTCTTTTTCGTTAGAGTCTTTCATGTCAACGCAAAAATAACCGTTTCTCTCAAACTGGAATCTGTCTTCGCGGTTCGCCCCGAGAGCATATTTCTCTATCCTGCATTTGGAAAGTATCTTCATCGAATCATATTTTATAAGTTCCTTAAAATCCTTATCTTTTGCATCGAGAGGATTTTCGACGGTAAAAAGTCTGTCATATAACCTTACGGTACATTCCGTTGAATCCGATTGAGAAACCCAGTGAATTATTCCTTTTATTTTCTTGCCTTTGTACTCGGTTCCGGTTGTAGTTTCGGGAATATACTCGCACAAAATTTCCTGAACATTTCCGTTCAGGTCTTTTTTTGCCGATAGGCACTTGATTATGTATGCTTTTCTCAGTTTTACATATTTTCCCGGAGAGAGTCTGTAGAATAAAGGATCGTCAGTATCACAATAGTCGTTCCTCTCTACGAAAAGATCTTTGCTGAAAGCTATCTTTCTTTTCTTATCATCCGGCGAATTTGGTAAAGAGTCCATTTCCATATACTCAAACCCGTTTTCCGGATAATTAACTAATGTCAATTTTACAGGATCAAGAACAGCCATTATGTGCGGACTGGTTTTTTTAAGATTTTCCCTGATACAGTATTCGAAGTTCGCGATATCTATTACATTCTCTTTTTTACTAATTCCTACACTCATCATAAATTCAATAATAGCCTCCGGAGGCACGCCTCTTCTCCTGAGTCCTATAAGTGTAGGCATTCTCGGATCGTCCCATCCCTCGACTATATTCTGATCAACAAGCTGCTTCAGGAATCTTTTACTCGTAATAGTGTAAGTCAAATTCAGCCTTGCAAATTCGATCTGCCTTGATCTGAAAATATCAAGCTTCTCAAGGAACCATTCATACAGAGGTCTGTGGTTTTCAAACGAAATATCGCATAAAGAATGGGTAATTCTTTCAAGCGAATCTGATTGACCGTGAGTAAAATCATAAGACGGGTAGATTACCCATTTGTTGCCTAATCTGTGATGGTTTTTCTTGAGAATACGGTACATCACAGGATCTCTCAGATTAATATTCGGGCTTGACATATCTATTTTAGCTCTGAGAACTTTAGAACCTTCTTCGTACTCGCCGTTCTTCATTCTGATGAACATATCCAGATTTTCTTCGATAGATCTGTTCCTGTAAGGACTTTCTTTGCCCGGCTCGGTCAGAGATCCTCTATATTCCCTGATCTCGTCCTGTGACAGGTCGCAAACATAAGCAAGCCCTTTATTAATAAGTTTCAATGCATACTCAAAAAGTTGGTCGAAATAATCCGAAGCATAATACAGTCTGTCTTCCCAATCATAACCCAGCCATTTTATATCTCTTTTTATAGCTTCCTCGTACTCAGTGTCCTCTTTAACAGGATTTGTATCGTCGAATCTTAGATTATACAGACCGCCGAATTCTTTGGCTGTTTCATAACTGATCGTTATTGCTTTGGCATGACCGATATGAAGATAACCGTTTGGTTCCGGAGGGAACCTTGTGTGAACGCGATCGAATCTTTTGTCTTGCAGGTCTTCTTCGATAAATGTTTTAATAAAATTTGAACCCAGTCCATCTTTTCTTTCAGCTTTTTCCATTTTCGTCACACCTTACCTGATTTTATTAAACCCGCGTAAATATATGTAAAACCTGTATTTTAGGCAATTTAAAACTTTACCTGATCTAAGAAATTTTAGTTCTTGTAAATATTGAACAGCATCGTTATATTTACCGCGGAAAAATAAAAGTAATCTAATTACGGAGATCACATGACAAAACTGTTTGAAGAACTTGATTCAAGAGGCCTTGTAAAACAGTCAACGATCGAACTTGAAAGATTGAAATCGATCCTTAATGGTCCTTCTTTAAGTGTTTACGCCGGTTTTGATCCCACAAAATCATCTCTTCATGTCGGACACCTTATACCTATCATGATCCTGGCGCGTATGCAGACGGCCGGACACAGACCTATCTGTGTAGTCGGCGGAGGAACAGCTTTGATCGGAGACCCTAGCGGAAGGGACAGTATGCGTGAAATGCTTACTGAAGAGAAAATTCAGGAAAACATGCGCGGAATTCAGGCGCAGCTTTCCAGATTTATTGATTTTACAGAGGAAAAAGCACTTCTTGTCAATAATTATGACTGGCTGGGTTTTGAGAATTATATTGATTTTATAAGAAAGATAGGTCCGCATTTCACTGTGAACAGAATGCTTACAGCTGATTGTTTTAAAATAAGAATGGAAAAGGGACTGTCGTTTCTTGAATTTAACTATATGATACTTCAGGCTTACGATTATTTCACTTTATATAAAAAATACCAGTGCATACTTGAAATTGGAGGTGACGACCAGTGGTCGAACATTATAGCGGGAGTTGAGCTTGTACGCAGGATCGAAGGCAAGGAAGTTTTCGGGATGACCAATCCGCTGCTTACAAGATCTGACGGAAAGAAAATGGGGAAATCCGAAGGAGGAGCTATTTGGCTTGATGCTGAGATGACAAGTCCGTTTGAATATTTTCAATACTGGAGAAATACGACAGATGATGATGTAGTCAGATTTATGAAAATTTATACCTTTCTGCCTATTTCGGAAATTGAAAAATACTCCGCTATGAAAGGTGAAGAACTGAATGAGGCAAAAGAAATTCTTGCTTATGAAGCCACAAAAATTCTCCATGGAGAAGCCGAGGCGTTAAAAGCGAAAGAAGCGGCTTTGAATATTTTCAGAAAAGGTTCCGCTGATGGAGCTCCGGAAATAAGCATGAATATAAATCTGCTGAACGGAAAACTACTTGCTGATATTTGTGTAAGCGCAGGATTGTTCGATTCAAAAGGCGAGGCTAAAAGGATGATCCTTCAGGGCGGATTGACAATGAACGGTGTAAAAGTAGAAGATGTCGCTAAAACTATATCAGTTTCAGATTATAGCAATGATGTAATAAAGCTAAAAAAAGGAAAGAAAACTTATCTGAATATAAAGGTTATCCGTTGAAAACTATTATTAGAGAATTATTATTTTTTCTTTTCACCGGTGTAACACTGATTTCTTTACTTTCGTGCTCATCCGGTGATGATAAGCTGTTTGATGCGATAAAGAACGGAGATGTTGAAGAGGTTAGATCGCTTATCGAGGGAGGGATTTCTGTGCTGTCAACGAACAGCAGAGGTCTCACTGCTCTAGAAGTGGCCCGGCTGAATAATCAGACCGAAGTAGCGGAATACCTTTATGGCGAAACAAAAAAAATCCTGGATAATGAAACTGAGCTGCTTCTTAAGATAAAATATCCTGAAGACCTGTCAAATCTAAAAAAACTGGATAAACAAAGGTCTTTTTATTTCATCAAACTTACGAATTACAATAAAACTGTATTAGATTACCTCCCGGGGAATAAAAGACTTTCTGAGGAAATCCTGCTTGATCATGAAAAAATATTCAAAATACACCAGAAATTATTCAGGGATCTGATAAATGCAAAAGTTGATCTGATCGAAGAAATCCTTGGCGACTTTCTGGATAAGGATTTTGTTTCTTCTGTTGATTCCCGCGATGCCAGACAGATAGTTAATGAAAACATCCTTGAAAAACTCACAAAGACGGAATGATTATCTTGTGTTCCTGTGGTACAGCTTTCTGCGCTGCAGAGCGTCCTCTTCGACATACCTTAGTTCCAGCGCATAGTAAATATAGCTTGAAGATATAATAAATATTACAATTGAAAATATCATCGGAAAAAGAAGGTTCCTTCCGCCATATTTCCCGCGCCTGAACAGATATATCGGATATGAGTATATCCAAAGAAGCAGGAAAATAAAAAATTTTAGAAAGCTGCCCCCGTATATTTCTTTTTTTCCGTATATTCGGACTTTAAAACCAAGCCTGTGCGAGTCAATTGTCGCAAGAATTGTTGTAAATAAAACAGTCAGCGCAAGCACAACAAAAAGATATCTTGTCATTACTACAAGAACATCAATATAAAAAAACCAATACCAAAGAAAAATGGAAGAAATAAGAGGGGATATTACCATCAAAAAGCCGATAATGTCGATTTTTTTTGCGGGAATTGAACTTTCTGTGTGTTTTGATCCTTCCACTTATACCTTTTTTTACCTAAATATGATATAAAACCTGCTCAAGGTCAAGATGTTTTTTAAAAGATAATTCAGAACAGCTGCCTATATGCAGCTGTTCTGAATATAAAACAGTTTCTACTTCTCAATGTAGATCCTGACTTTATCTCCGTTCGCGCTTTCAACATTTACAATATCCTCATCGACCATATCGATAAATTCTTCGATGTTGTTGACGATCTGCTCAATATCAACTCCGTTGGACTTGATCTCATTAAGCTTTTGAGCAGGCATCATATTGAAAGCAAGTTTAGCGAGCATCAGAGGCAGTGTTATCATAACATTATCGCCGTCGGCGCTTTCTACTTCCACTTTGAATTTACCCTTGATCTTTACCCCGCCCATAGTTACTTTCTCAATATTTTTTACCGGTTCAGATCTTTTGGGTTCACTTTCGCTTTCTGGAACATCTACAGCCCTAAGAAGTTTCTCAGCCTGTTCTGCAGTGATCTTTCCCTGTTCAAGCATAACGAGTATTTGTTTTTTTTCTTTTTCGTTAGTCATTTTTCTCTCCTTTTTTTACAGTTTTATATTTATTTTTGTACCGTCTTTTGATTTGACACTTACTCCTATCTGATCATTCAGTCCGATCCTCGGGTATTTCTTGAAAAACAGAAATATATTTACAGGTATCAATATCGCGGGTCTGAATAAGCAGTAGTTTATTACCGCTTCTTCGCTTATTATACTTATTCTGCTCATGAATGGAACTTCAAGAATTACTCTTTTAAAGAAAATCAAGTATAAATAATCAGCAAATGTATATGCCAGATAAGCTATCACGGCTATTTTGAACCAGCTGTAATTCATGTAAAAAACTATCAAAATGTTCAATGCGAATATTATAAATGTTACGACCGTAAGAGCTTTTGTTTCTTTTACGATAATCCCTTTGAAAACATAATAAAGAGGAATTGTTAATATAAGCAGTAAAGCTATCATGGCATCAGTCCTTATTTTATGGCTTTTATAAGTTTTTCTGCTTCTTCTACTGTAATTTTATCATGGGCAACCATATCTAAGATCGATTGAATGTTGATGTTCTTATCCTTTGTTTCTCTAATCTCGGACGTACTGTTCTCATCGGAAACATTTTTAATGTGGTCTTTGAGATTTTTGAATACCGATCCGAAAGATCCTTTGAATATTTTATCGAACTGGTTGAAATTCGAGAAATCTCCTTTTACATTTGATATGTGGATCTTTTCTTCGGCAGGTTTGCTACCGGTTAACTCAATATCGCCGGATATGCTCTTGAAAGTAATGCTCTTATCACCTGAATAGTTTTTAAAATTCACTGCAATGTCTCCTGAAACCGTTCCTAACACAGCATCATCTATTAGACTGAAACTGCAATCAAGGTTTATATCGCCTGATACGCTTTTTATTTTCATTTCTGAACATTCCATTTCATCGGCTTTTATATCTCCGGAAACTGATGAGCATATTAGCGATCCCTTTTTAGCGCTTATGTTAATGTCCCCGCTTATGCTTGAAATGTCTGCTTCAGAATTTGCAATTTCATTAATACTTATATCTCCGCTTTTTGTTTTAACTTCGCCCTTTAAAGCTTCGATGACGGAAATTTTTATGTCACCGCTAATGTCGTTTATTCTTACATCTGCAACTATAGTTTTAGGCAATAATATTCGAACCGGATAATCATCGCCGCTTATAAACTGTGAAAGTTTTTTGCTCTTCTGAGACAGCTTAAGGATATTATCCTCAAAAGAAATATCGAATATCTCATCCGCCGCATTTTTCCTCAGATCAGAAAAATCGATCTCAAGGTCATTCCGTTCGCTTCCTGAAATCTCCAAATCGCTGTTCAGCAAAGTGATCTGCAGAGATATTTCATTTGAATTCAGATCGTACTTCATTTTTTACCTCCCTTTTGAAAGTTTATTTAAAGCTTCTTCCGTTGATATTTCACCCTTAGATAATTTTTCGATTACTTCCGCCGAAACATCATTTTCCTCATCTTCAATATCCAAAGCTGCCTTAGCCTTTTTTAGAAGGTTCTTTACTTTCGGATATGAACAGTTCATCAGCTTCTCAACCTGCTTTATGCTTCCCTCGGCATAAATAAATACTTTAATGAAATCAAGTATTTCTTTTTCGAAACCCGAAAATTCTCCGTCGCATTCAAAACTGCCTTTTATCCTGGTCTTGCAGGAATCGCATGAATATTCAGATACTCTAAGCTGCGAATTACATACAGGACATTCCATTAATTTCGTTTTCATTGCTACCTCCTTTTTTAGTAAGCAAATATCCTTTGCGGAATTCTATTTTCTTTGATAACTATAAATTCCTTTTCTATTGTCACTTCTGCCATCTCACGAGCCTGATCAGCGCTTATTATACCTTCATTAAGCAGCTTCGTAATAAGATATATCTGATTGGACAACATTTTTACCTCCTTTTAAATCATCCAAATGAAATATAAACATATTTTATTGTTTTGTCAAGTATTTATTAATATTTTTAATATGTTTTATATTTTTTATTCAGTTATTTAATGTATGAGGCTTCTGCAAAACTAAACAAAAAAAATAAGAACAGCGATTGTTCTATTTTTAAATATGTAATTTATGTAATATAAAGCGGTTATTTGGACAGATCTACTTTTGAAAATCTATAGGATTTATTGCAGAAATGACAGTTTACTTCTATGTACCCGGGATCTATTAAAGAATCTTTTATTTCTTTTTCATTTAATAATTTTACTGCGTTTTTCATTTTGCTTCGACTGCACCCGCATTTGTAAACCGGATCCGGCATACTGAAGATATCCACATCAAGATTTTTTAGGATCATTTTCTCTATTATATGCTCCAGAGAATACCCCATATCAAGCACATCTGTCAGATTTGGAAAAGATCTTAGATTAGCTTCGATCTGAACTATTGTATTTTCAGAACAGCCCGGCATTACCTGAATAATAAATCCTCCGGCTTTTCTGATCTTACCGTCAGATGATAGAAGAACACCAAGTCCGATCGAAGTAGGTGTCTGTTCGGATTTTGCATAGTAATAGGTAAGGTCTTGAGCGATGTTTCCGTATATCATCTCTGTCTGACCAAAGTAAGGATTTTTAAGACCCATATCTTTTATTATTGTGATCGAAGCTTTGCCCAGCATCATCTTGTCAATATACTTAACTCCTTTGACATCAGCTTCCGGACCAGCCTGAGGATTGCTTATCAGTCCTTTGATCTGAGACCTGCTGTTGACTGTAACGATAGCCTTTCCTGACGGTCCGTCGCCGTCAATCTTAATCGTTAGTACATCGTTTACCGATTTCAGATCGGCTCCTGAAAGGATACCGGCACAAAGCAATTTTCCCAGAACCTGGGAGTTAGCCGGTGAAAGCTTGTGTATCTTTGCAGCTTTTTTTACCAATTCAGTACAGTCAGCTATGAAGAACCTTGCTTCCTTTCCACCCATACCTCTTATAAGCCTGTCAGACAATTCCCGCCTCTGATAATTTAAATTGAATCATCATCGAAAGGTTTAAATCCTTCGCCCCTGACATCTCTAATATCTATTATAGTCATAAACGCATCCGGATCTATTTCTCTTATCTTCTCTTGAAGAGCAGCCAGTTCCCTTCTTGTTAATGCAGTAAATATTACTTCCTTCTCATCGTTCTTATAAATTCCTTTACTATGGAAATATGTTGCTCCTCTTCTCAATTTCTTTATAATAAAATCTCCGATTTCATTATATTTTTTAGAAACGATAAAAGCGCCTTTCCGGTAATTCATTCCTCCAGTAATAGAATCAACTACCTGGCCTGTCGTATAGATCGTAATGATTGCATAAAGGGCAAGCTTTATATCTTTGAATACCACAACTGCGACAATTACAACAAGGCTGTCGATCAGGATCAATAGCTGACCCATCGGCATTCTCGATCTCTTATACGCGATCTGAGCTACAATGTCTGATCCTCCGGTAGTTGCTTTGGCTTTAAAAATGAAAGCAAGACCTGCTCCGATCAGGACACCCCCGTAAAGTGCGGAAAGCAGAAGTTCATGTTCGATCAGAGGTTTATCTCCCCAAACTAAAGTCATAAGATCTATGAACCCTGAAGTAACTGTCATTCCCAATATCGTCCGCCATCCGAACTTCGGTCCGAGTTCTTTTACACCCCAGTATATTAATGGTATGTTCATTATAAGTCCCATCGTACCTGTCGGCAGACCTAAAGTATGGTGAAGGATTATAGCTATACCGTAAACACCACCGGGAATTATTTTATAGGGTACTACAAAAAAAACATAACCTGAAGCCATTATAATTGAACCGGCCAGTACCAATAAAATATCTTTTATCCCGTTTTTTGAAAAAGCTTTATAATCTGAAAAAAGAAACATATTAATATCTCCATCTGCTACGCGCACAATATAATGAATTCCATAATATAATAAAAGAATTTTTATAAAAATATTGTGCCGCTAAAAGGATTCGAACCTTCGACCTCTGCTTTACGAAAGCATTGCTCTACCAGCTAAGCTATAGCGGCCGGTTAAAGAACAGCAACCTCTTTTATTCAGATAGAAGCTTTGCCACTTTATCTGTCAAAAGTTCCTTTCCGCGTATGTTCTTATATCTTATAATACCTTTTTTATCGATCAGAAATGTAGCCGGTATTCCCTGAACTTTATAACTGGAAACATTTTCGTCTTTCCAACCCTGACCGCTATAGATATGCTTCCATTTTATCTGATTATCTGTAACGTATTTCTGTGCGTTTTCTTTTATCTCGTCAAGATTTACGCCTATTATTTCGAATCCTTTTGGGTTCATCTCATTGTAAACGGCTATAACATTCGGCATCTCCATTTTGCAGGGAGAGCACCATTCCGCCCAGAAATCTATAAGGAATACTTTTCCGTTGTATTCAGCAGCGTTAAAATCAGAAGAACCGTCGAGCAGTTTACCCTGAAGAGCAGGAAACTTATCTCCGATTGTTGGAGCGTCACCCTCTATTTTCTTCAATAGAGTAATGTATTTCTTCTCATTAATAAGTTTTTCGACAAACACATCATCGGTAATTCTATAAACCAGATTTCTGTCACCGGAGTTTTCGCTACAGTATTTTTCAAGAAGCGGAAGACCCTCTGAAATGTCTCCAGAAATAATTTTAAGCTTTGCATCAATAAAATCAATCATCGGATCTGCCTCATTTGCAGCTCTAGAACGGGCAATATAATCCCCAGACAGATCATTAAGTTCTAGGTCCAGATACCTTTCAGCTATGTTAGCATTGCTAAGTATATAAGGGTTGTTTTTCATATAAGTTTCAAGAATATCTTTAGCTTTATCTTTCTGATCCTTTTCATAATAGTAATAGAAAAGGTTCTCGAAAGCGCTTAAACTTGAAGGATCTTTAACAAGCATGATCCCATTCAGCACAGCAAGATCTTCAGTTCTGTTTAAAGATCTGAAAAGATAGCTTAATACTTCGAATGAATCGTCAATTGTATGATCTTTCAAAATTGACAGATATGCAAGCTTTGCCGGTATCTGCATATCCCCTGTTCTCGCGAAAAGATACGTAAAAGCTAATCCCAGATACCCGAAGGGATCGTCTTTTTTCTGCTTTATCATCTTTACAAAATACTCTTTACCCGCAAATGGTTCAAGGCTGGTTCCGTACAGGAATTGATTGTGAGATTTAAGGCTGTCTTTTTTATAAAGCTCATCAACATATTCCTTTTCCTGCCTGGTTGATCTCAGAATATTTATCTTTATAGCTTTCATATCATATGAGTCCGGATATTTCTCTATTAGCGAATCAATATCCTTCTGAAGCTCAACATAGTCATCTTTGTAGCTTTTAAGAGCCTTATCGGCTTCTGCCTGAACTACGACCTCTCTGTTGATCTTTGAAAGATCGATCTCTACATCACTGATCAGATCAGCTATAAATTCATCTGTGGTCAGATCTTTTTTCTTCGAGCAGCTTGAAACCGTTATCAGCATAGCCGCGGCCAGAAAACACACCCTGATTTTTTTAAACATTCTAATTTTCCCGCTGTTTTATTTATTCAGTTCTTTTATTATCTTGTCTGTCATTTCATATTCGGGTTTTGAATAAAGAAGCGTACCGGTATTTGCGTCGCATACAAAATCATATTTTTCTTTTTCTGAGACCTGCTTTATCACCTGATTGATCTTGTCGATTACAGGCTGCATAAGCTCGTTATTCTTCTTGTAAAAATCCCCGTTCTGTCCCCATACTTTGTCTTTGTACTGATAATACTCCTGAAGCTTTTTCTGTCCTTCAGCCATTTTCTCGTTCCTTTTTTCTTCGGATACCATCACGGACATGTTTTTTATCTCTTCTTCCAGAGCCTGTATCTCTTTTTCCATTGTTACAGCTTTAGCTTCCATATCTTTGTTCCATTTAGCAAGCTGTTCCTTTGCTTTTTTTGCTTCGTTGTACTCTGCAAGAACTTTATCTGAATTGATATACCCGAATTTCATTTCTGCAAAGACCACCATTGACGCTATCAGCATCATTACAGTTACCATTTTCTTCATTTTATTTTCTCCCTTTTGGTTTTTTATAAATTAGTTCCCATTCTGAAATGGGTTCTGAGCTGGTCCGACCAGTCAGCTTTTTTTCCGAAACCTTCAAAATAATCAAATCCGTAACCCACATCGAGACCCATCATCCCAAGCATGGGAACATTTATCCTGACACCAAGTCCTGCGCCTTTTCGAAGATCGAATAAACTGACCTCGGTATAGTCTCTCCACAGATTTCCCGCATCGAAATATGCAAGGGAATAGATCAGCATAGGTGTTTCTACAAGTTTAAGTCTAAGTTCAAATGATGTTTTAAAAAGATTTCTTCCGCCGACAAAATATCCGCTTTCGTACGGACCGACTGAATTTTCGTCGTAACCCCTTAGCGGTTCGCCTCCGGATAATCCGCCTCCGCCGAGATAGAAATACTCTCTTGAGCTGATATATGATGATTCCTTCAGTTTGTCCATAATCCCCACAACGAATTGAGAATAAAGAACGAACCTGTTTTGAACGAGCGGCTGGTACCATTTCATATCAAGCTTATGCTTATGAAACTCTTCATCACCGCCAAGTATTCCGCCGGCAAGTTTGGTCATAAGTGTAAGATTGGATCCTCTCGTTGGAAAATCCGCTCTGTCCCTGCTGTCTCTTATCAGATACTCTGTCAAAGATGATGAAATAATTGTTTTTCCTTCGTAAAGTTCATACTGATCAGGCGCATTATCGCTTATGTTTGTATATTTAATCCTGTCTATAGAATAATACCAGAGACCTCTCATCCAGTTGTCGCTCCATGCGAATCTTCTGCCCAGTTTCAGTACTCCGCTGATTATCTGTGTATCCGAGTATGAATCATCACGATTCTGGTAGTTGCCGCTCAGTCCGACCATCGTCGGGGTATCATAAAGCCACGGTTCCTCGACGCTGAGAGTGTATTTATAGTAATCTTTCCCGAATTCAATGTTTGTGGATAGCTGCTGACCGTCACCCTGAGCGAAAGGATGCTGGAACGAAAAGTTATTGAAGACAAGACCGACGGATCCGATAAATCCGTCCGCTTCTGAATAGGCTATTGATGTCTGTGCCTGCTCAGTCGGTTTTTCTTTTATAGAAAAAACGAGATCAACCTCTTTGTCGTTAACAGGCTTCATATCGGGAACAACATTTTCAAAATAATTGAGTATCATGGCATTTCTCTGGCTTCTGAGTATCTTGGTTTTACTGAAAATGTCCCCCGGGAAAATATCCATCTCTCTTCGAAGGACTTTTTCATTAGTTCTTGTATTTCCCTCAAAATCTATTTTTCTGATCCTTGCACGCGTGCCTTCGGTTATTTTAAAAAGGTATGAAACCGTATCGGCCCCCGTCATCTGCTCTTCAGGTATTATATTCGCCCTCAGATAACCTTTATCCATGTACATAGTGGATAGATTATTGTAGATCGACATTTCAAGCTTTTCAGTACTGAACTCATCACCACTTTCATATTCCAAAGCTTCTATAAGTTCCTCACTCGAAAAAAGACTGTTGCCTGCAAATCTGGATTCACCGAAATAGTATTTATTGCCTTCATTGACAGTTATATTGATATATATATTCTCCATTTTTTCGTCATAATAAACAGAATCCTTTACAACCTCGAAATCCTTGAACCCTTTGTTCTTGGCGTAATCGGTCATAAGCTTAAGATCGCTTTCAAATTTTTCTCTGTTATACTCCCCGTCGCGCCACCATCTGTCTTCATGAGTTTCCTCGAACCTGTCCAAAAGGTCATCGCTTTTAAAAAATACATTTCCAGAAAATCTAATCTCTTTGATGAATACTTCCTTACCTTCAGTTATGCTGATGGTGAGATCAACCTGTTTTTCATTTACTCTCTCAGTTTTTGATTCAATCTCTGTAAGAAGATAATTTTTTGAGTTGTAAAAATCTTTTATCGCTCTTTCTACTTCAGCTATGTTATTACTTTTTAGTATCTGTCCTTTCTGGAGTTTTATCAGAGGCTCGATATCATCTTTTCCGTACTCATCGTAACCGGTTACTTTAACATTATTCAGCCTTGGATAGTCTTCCAGAATTATTTTCAGAAATACTTTGTTGCTTTCAGCCTGCGTAACATCAATTACCACATCAGAAAAAAGATTTAGTTTCCATAATTTCTTTATCGCACTCTGGATGTCTTCGCCGTATATCACTTTTCCCTTTGATAAGCCGGATGAGATTTTAACGACATCAGACGAAACTTCAGTTCCTTCTACGACAACTTCAAGTATTTCGAATGAACCTGAATTTTTCTGTGCTCTCAGACTAACAGAAAAACATAACAAGATGATTAGTGCGGTCAATTCGTATTTAAGCATAAACGGTATGTATCTCAAAATTCTATTTCTCCGTACATTATTAATCAGATGCGGAATTTAACTTTTGAAGAGCCAAATGTCAAGCCCGTTCTTATACGATAAAAGGTTTTATTTTGTTCATTTGCATAGTTGATATATCAATAAATAATATTTAAATTGCTGTCTGTTAAATTAATTCTGGATGCAATGTAATGAAAAGGAATTTTGAACTTATTTCGCCTTTTATACCGATGGGGGATCAGCCTGAAGCAATAAGACAGATAACCGGAAATTTTAAATCAGGAATCAGATATCAGACGCTTCTGGGAGTTACAGGCAGCGGCAAGACCTTTACGATGGCGAATGTGATCAGAAATCTTAATAAACCTACATTAATTATTTCCCACAATAAAACTCTAGCCGCACAGCTTTACGGAGAACTTAAAGCTTTTTTTCCGAACAATTCTGTTGAATACTTTATCAGCTATTATGATTACTACCAGCCTGAAGCATATATGCCTTCGAGAGATCTGTATATTGAAAAAACTACCTCCTCGAATGATGAAATTGAGAAATTGCGTCTTAAAGCTACTTCCTCTCTGATCTCAAGAAATGATGTTATAATAATAGCATCGGTAAGCTGTATCTACGGACTTGGATCGCCTGAGGATTATAAAGAACTGTCGATCGAAGTTACTAAAGGCGATATAATTGACAGGAATAAATTATTCAATTCACTTGTCGAGATGCAGTATGAAAGGAACAATTATGAGCTTTCAAACGGGAATTTCAGAATAAAAGGGGATATAATCGATATTCATCCCGCTTATGATGACACAGGGATAAGAATTCATACATTCGGAGATGAAGTGGAAAAGATCGAGATCATAAACCATGTAACAGGCAACATTATCGAGAAGCTTGATAAAATAAATATTTATCCTGCAAAACATTTTGTCGTGACACAGCCAAAGCTTCAGAAAGCTGTTGCAAACATCGAACAGGAGATGAAGGAAAGAGTGAAATTCTTTTACGATAACAATCAGCTTGTTGAAGCTCAGAGGATCGAGAACAGAACAAAAATGGATATTGAATTCATGCGGGAAATGGGATTCTGTCCCGGTATCGAGAATTACTCAAGACATATCTCAGGAAGGCAGCCCGGTCAGAGACCTTACTGCCTTATAGATTTTTTCCCGGATGATTTTTTACTGATAATTGACGAGTCGCATGTCTCAGTTCCCCAGATCAAAGGTATGTATAATGGTGACAGAAGTAGAAAAACCACTCTCGTGGATTACGGGTTCAGGCTTCCGTCCGCGCTTGACAACAGACCTCTGAAATTCGAAGAGTTCGAGCAGATCACCGGCAGAACGCTATATGTTTCAGCAACTCCTTCAGAATATGAGTTTTCAAAATCAGACGGAATTATTATTGAGCAGGTGGTCAGACCGACAGGCATCCTTGATCCTGAGATAATCGTCAAGCCTTCCACCGGGCAGGTTGACGATCTTATGGAAGAGATCAGATTAGTAACTGAAAGAAAAGAGAAAGTACTGGTCACGACACTTACAAAAAGAATGAGCGAAGACTTGACGAAATTCTTGAAAGAGAACGGGATCAAAGCTGAATATTTGCACAGCGAAATTTTATCTCTGGATAGAGTAAAACTGATCCGTGAACTCCGTTTGGGGAAATTCGATGTGCTTGTGGGTATCAATCTGTTGAGAGAAGGTCTAGACCTGCCGGAAGTTTCTCTCATAGGAATACTTGATGCCGACAGAGAGGGATTTTTACGCGATAAAAGATCGCTGCTACAGACTTCAGGAAGGGCAGCCAGAAATGTCAATGGAAGAGTTATTTTTTATGGTGATAAGATCACTGATTCTATGAAAAACTGCATAGAAGAAGTTAGGCGCAGAAGATTTAGACAGGCAGAATACAATGAGTTAAACGGCGTAATACCCAAAACTGTTTATAAGTCTGCAGAACAGATCATGTATTCTACCAACATCAGGGAAGAAAACCTTCTAAAAGTTTCTGATAAAAAGGTGAAATACGGAAAAGATGAAGAAGCCTTGAGAAAAGAGATAATTGAGCTTGAGTCATTAATGGAGGAAGCAGCTGAGAAACTCGAATTCGAGAAAGCAGCTGAATATAGAGACCGCATAATTGTTCTTGAAAAATTATTTAAAAAATCTTAGAATCTGAATTCCTTGAATTCCTCTTCTTTTCCCAACGGAAAAGATTCGATTATCTTGTATTCCGGTCCTTCATTTTTTAAGAGACTCTCAAACAGAATTATTTCTTTAACCGGAATTACCTGAAAATATAGATCCTGATTCGAATTGACAAGCTTTTGTAATTCTTTCACAGAGCCGGCTTCCTTGAATCTGCCGATAGTAAGGTGGGGAGTGAATTTTCTGTAATCAACTTCAAAACCTAGGTCTCCCAAAGAATTTTCGATCTCGTTTTTTATAGTTTCAAAATCTTCGCATTTCTGCAGACCCAGCCAAAGAACTTTTGGGTGATAGAAATCTTTAAAAATACCAACGCCCTTTATTAGGGACTCAAATTCGTTGAATTTTTTCGAGATGTACTTCAATTTCGACCTGACTGCCGGAATGTTTTCCTCTTTGACATCACCGAGAAATTTCAGAGTAATATGAATATTTTTGAGATCAACCCATTTGACTTTTGCATCTTCGAGTGTGTCAGGCAGGGATAAATGAAATTTCTCCGTTTTCTCAGTAAAATCGACCTTTACACCTATGAATAATCTTTTAGTTCCCGGCATTACCCACCTGTTTTTTAATACCCTTGGCATTTTAATCATAAGTTTGTAAATAATCAAGTAAAGAAATTTTTGCATTGAAAATATTGTCGGTTTGATTTAACTTGTCTCGTAATTAAAGCGGAGCTTAACATTGGTTAAAAAAATTAGAAAATTGAGTTTAAGAAGATACCTTCAGATACTGAATTACAGCGTCTGGAATATGAGCAGTTCCAGAGGAGAAAAATATCCGTTCTATGCTTCTTTGAAAGTGACTTCCCGATGTCATTTCGCATGTAAATTCTGCGACATGAAAAATTTCCAGACCCCCGATCTGCCGACTGATGACCTAAAAAAAATAATCCGCAACCTCGGACGTTCCTCTATTTTCCTGCTCTCGTTTGAAGGCGGAGAACCTTTATTGAGAAATGATATTGAAGAACTACTGATCGAAGCCCGTAAACAGCCTTTTTATCTTTTATTTACTACAAGTCAGAAAAATCTATTTGATTACCCCTGGGAAAAATATCAGAAATATATTGATTTTCTTCATATATCCATTGATGAAGGGCATGACAATATGCATCTTTTCGACAAACTGAAAGATATTAATAAATTCAACATGATCGTCTGTGTCCAGACAGTTATCGCAAAAGAGGATCAGGACAAACTTGAAGATAAGGTTTCCAAATGTTATTATTCCGGAAGTAAAATTTTAATCATGCCCGCCGTTCATCTTGACAATACACAAGATCACTTTCCCGACCTTGACAGGCTTGAGAAACAGATAAACAAGCTAAAAAAAGACTATCCTGAAACGATCATCACTCCCAATTCCTATTTTTCGTCTGTTAAGAAGAAAACAGGGGGCTGCAGTCCGAGCTCAATAATTATTGATGCTGACGGGGGTTTGTTTTATCCGTGCAGGACACTTAAAGATAAAACAATAAAACTGCAGGAAGACGACCTGATGAAATTCATCATTACAGGAAAGGCCGCCGAACTCAGAAAACAAATGTCAGCATGTACAAGACAATGCGGATGGTACCAGTATTTTGCTACATCAAGATTTTCCGGATTCTCAGATTTTTTTGATGCAACAGGTCCATATCTTAGAGAGTTCTTTCTAGGCCGAAAGTTCGAAGAATAAAAATTTGCATTTCATCGGTATAAAAATGCTTTTCATCTTTGAAAACTAAATTCTTTGTAAAAACAGCCTTGCAAAATTTTTAATTTTAAACTATATTCTACCGTTTATTGAAACAGGTACGAGTGATTTATAAAACTAAAATATGAGGTATTAAATGTCAAACCAGGAAGTTCAAACGATCATCGCGACCGATTGCGGTTCAACGACCACAAAAGCCATTCTTATTGAGAAGGTCGGGAACGAATATCGTCAGCTGGTAAGAGGCGAGGCTCCGACCACAGTAGAAGCACCTTTCGAAGATGTTACTAAAGGTGTTCTGAACGCGATAATGGAACTTGAAGAACTTGCTACGGAATATTACAAAACCGACGCTGCAAAGGAATCAAAGTTTTATAACAAACCCAGAGTGTTCGTAAAGAACGAACAGATAATAAGAAAAGACCCAAACGATAAAAATGAGGACGGATGCGACATTTATATCTCCACCTCATCAGCAGGCGGAGGTCTTCAGATGATGGTTTTCGGAGTAGTAAAAGGCATGACGGCAGAATCAGCTCAAAGAGCAGCTTTGGGAGCAGGAGCGATCGTTATGGATGTTCTGGCTATAAACGACGGTAGACTTCCTCATGAAAAGATTGAAAGAATAAGGGCATTAAGACCGGACATGATCCTTATAGCCGGTGAAACTGACCAGGCTAAACCTAAGCATGTTATCGGGATGGCCGAACTTGTAAAATCTGCCCGTCCTACGGCTAGACTCGGCATAGGATTTGCGCTTCCTGTAATTTACGCCGGCAACCAAAGAGCCAATGATGACATAAGAACTATTCTGGAAAAGGATACTGCCCTAAGCCTGGTTCCCAACCTTAGACCCACATTAGAAAGAGAGAATCTTAGACCGGCTTCTGATAAGATTCATGACCTATTCATGGAACATGTGATGCAGCAGGCTCCCGGTTATGACAAGCTTATGAAGTGGACAGATGCTCCTATCATGCCTACTCCCGGTGCAGTCGGTTTGATCATCAACAAAATTGCGGTCATGCAGAATAAAAATGTGGTTGGAGTAGATATAGGCGGAGCTACAACAGACGTTTTCTCCACTTTCAAGCTCGAAGACAGGGATGGCGTGGTTCATCAGAAATTCAACCGCACCGTTTCAGCAAACCTCGGGATGTCATATTCTGTTTCGAATGTTCTTCTTGAAGCAGGTCTTGACAATATAATGAGATGGGTTCCTTTTGACATGGACGAACAGGAACTTAGGAACAGGATCGGTAACAAAATGATCCGACCGACTACTATACCTCAGTCAAAAGAGGATCTCGATATTGAACAGGCTATCGCAAGGGAAGCTTTAAGATTATCTTTTATACAGCACAGATCATTCGCTGTCGGATTAAAAGGTATTCAGCAGGAAAAGGGAATTTCAGAAGCTTTTGACGCTGACTCCTCAAACGATTCAATAGTAAATATGATGAAGCTCGACCTTCTGGTCGGTTCAGGGGGCGTACTTTCACACGCTCCTCTAAGAAGCCAGTCTGCGCACATGCTTGTTGATTCTTTCCTTCCGGAAGGCATCACCCAACTGGCAGTTGACTCTATTTTTATGATGCCGCAGCTCGGTGTTCTTTCAGAAGTGAAAGCACCCGGCTGTGATAAGGCCGCTATGGAAGTTTTCGATAAGGACTGTCTGATCTATTTGGCTATAAGTATCTGCCCGGTCGGACATGTGAAAGAAGGAAAACCTGTAGTAAAAATCAAAGCCGATCTTCCTGACGGGACAAAGCTTAATGAATGGATCAACGCTAATCAGCTTTTAAGATATGATATGCCTCATGACACCGAAGTTGAATTTGAAATCGAACCTGCTTCAGGATTCGATGTTGGCGAAGGAAAAGGTAAGAAAGTTACAAGAAAGCTGAGGGGCGGTGTTGTCGGTCTTGTAATAGACACAAGAGGAAGACCTTTCAATATCACAAAAGATATGAAAAACAGAGTTGAAATGCTCAATAAATGGGATATTTCAAAAAATTACAAGCCGAAATCCCACAAAGACGGCGTTTAATAAAACATTAAAGATTTGACATAGGAGATAAAATATGGCTCACGCATATACACCGGGATTAAAAGTAGCCGCAAAAATAGTAATTGAAAAAACAAGAAAGCTTCCGCTACTTGGGCAGGTGCTTGTAAAAAAAGGCGACAAGATCCCTTCAAATACGATCGTAGCAAAAACAGAACTCCCGGGTAAGGTTTATCCGATAAACGTAGCCGGTCAGCTCGGACTTGGAAAAGCGAACGAGTTGATAGAATGTATGCTGAAAAAGGAAGGCGATCCTGTAAAAGCAGGAGAGATTGTCGCAATGAGCAAAGGTTTTTTCGGATTTTTCAAAAGCGAATATAAAGCTCCTATCGACGGTACGATAACGCAGATATCTCAAATTACCGGGCAGGTTATTTTCAACGCGGCTGCAATTCCGGTTGAAATTGACGCTTATGTTGACGGCGATGTGAAAGACGAGATCCCTAGCGAGGGTGTAATTATGAGAACTGAAGGAGTTCACATTCAGGGAATTATCGGTCTTGGAGGCGAATCTTACGGAAATATTATGATCGTGGCAAAATCACCTGATCAGATCGTTGATATAAGCATGATCAACGATACAATGAAAGAAAAGGTTATCGTATGCGGTTCAAAAATAACTACCGAAGCATTAACAAAAGCTAAAAACGTCGGTGTGGCAGGAGTTATAACCGGTGGATTTGACTATCAGGATATAAAAGACATTCTCGGACATGATCTTGGTGTAGCGATCACAGGTCACGAAGACATTGGATATACACTTATTCTTACTGAGGGTTTCGGTACTATTCCTATGGCTGACAGGACATATAAACTGCTTAAGAAATATGAAGGCTTCAAAGCATCGATCAACGGCGCTACTCAGATAAGAGCCGGGGTTATGCGTCCTGAGATTATAATCACTCACAATGAACCCCAGGAAGAGAAGTCTTTAAAGAACTATGCCGAGTCTGGTCTTGAAAAAGGCGATCAGATCAGAATAATCCGTTCACCATATTTTGGAAAACTGGGAAAAGTAATAAGCCTTCCCGTTGAACTTCATAAAGTCGAATCGGGAACATGGGTACGAGTCATGACTGTTGATCTTGACGGAAAAGAAGTTTTGATCCCGAGAGCAAATGTTGAAGTGATCGAAAAATAAAATACAGGGACATACATGAAAAAATATATCACCTTTTTACTTGTTTTGACAGTAGAGATAGCCCTTGCTCAGACCGTCACAACGAAACGGATGATAGACATTCCTACCTGTTTCACGATGGATCAGGCTGAGCTTGAACTTGGCGGCAGACTATATGCCACAGATGGCATGAGTACAGAGATCAACATAGGAATATTTAAAGATTTCTTTCTCGGAGTAAGTTACGGCGGTTCAAATATAATTGGAAGCAGGAAACCTGTATGGAACGGAAATCCGGGTGTAAGGCTTCAGTACAGACTTCTGCCTGAAGATTATTACTACCCGAATATTTCACTTGGATTCGACAGTCAGGGTTATGGAGTCTGGTTCGATGTACTTGATCCTGACAGATATCAGATAAAATCAAAGGGTTTCTTTTTTGTTTTAAGCAAAAACTACTTTGTCTCCGGCGGAGATCTGGGTACTCTCGGTCTTCATATAGGAACCAATTACTGCGTGACTGAAGAAGCTGTTACAGGAGATGATAACATTAATGCTTTCCTCGGTTTTGACAAGAGCCTTATGAAAAACATGAACCTTCTGTGCGAATACGACTTTGCTTTTAATGACAATTCTGACAGCTCTCCCACTAGAGACAAAGGATACTTAAACATCGGTCTGCGCTGGTCATTCAGCAACGAACTTCATCTGGAGTTTGACATGAAGGATGTTCTCAGAAATCTGGAAAGCTCGGATAACCTGAGCAGAGAGCTCAGAGTGATCTATAATACTACATTTTTTTCGAAAAAATAAATATACGGAGTCAGAAAGATGGATCTGAAAAAATATTATTCCGGGCTGAACAGCAAGGCTGCCAAGAATTACGAAAAGGATATTCTTGAGATCAAAGCTGCAAATAAAAAATTATCCGCTGTCAACTCCAAAGAAGGAAGCTTCCTATATAAGATCTCCGATGTGATACTTTATTTTTATAAATTCGAACAGAAAATTGAAGACAGATATTTTCTTGATAATTCATTCGCAAAGATTAAAAAGGAATTCGATGCTATCTCAAATGAGATCAATCCAAAGAATTACAAAACATCCTACCTTAATCCCGACCATTCTGCGAAGATATTCGGAGACAAGATCGGCAGGATCGCTTATGTGATATTTTACTTTTTCAGGCAGTACCGTTCTTTTGCTTTTGAGCATAAGATCTATCAGATGGAAAGATACAACAGGCTGTTTTTGGAAATGTATGCCCAATATACTCAGAAGAAAAGATTTACTGAGAAATTCCTTAAAGACCTCGTAGCCAAGTATGAAAAAAGGTACGATATTGATGAAACACTTCTGGTTTACAAAGAGATGTTCGGTAAAGAATACACTCACTATAAGGAAATAATACTAAATTCAGACCCCAAAGATTTAAGATACCTGTACAGATACAATATCAATATTACTGAGAACGAGATCAAAACAGCTGAATTCTTTAGAACTTATTCCAAGAAAAAGCTTGACATACTGGCAAAACAGATCGCTAAAGCTTACGAGCAGGGATTTGTCAACGGCGGTAAGGATCTTAGCATAAAATCATCGGTCATGATCAGATTCAGCGCAGGGCAGGAAGAACTTATCAAAAGACTTATACACTTCCTACAAAAGGATTACGGTTTGGATTCAATAGTGGGAAGCCCCTCAACTACACCGATAAATAAGCAGGTATCTCATGATCTTAAATTTCAGAACGCTGTGTTCTTCAATAAAGATTATGCAGATAAAAGACTTGAGCTAATGAATAAAATTTACCAGAAAATAGAAGAAGATACCGATGCGTATTCAGGAATAATCCTTGTTGAGAGTTTTGGAGAAAAACCATTCTCTCCGGAAACAAAAAAGACTGCCTGGTCTTATACGCCCGAACAACAGAAAGACTTTCAGTATTTTATGAATCATAGCATGCAGTTGAGGCAGAAGTACATCCCGAGGACAGAGAACAGTTTCTGTATAATCGCATTCCCTTCACCTGAGATCGGAAAAGATTTCGAGAAAATATTCGAGGATATTCTTGAGGTCAATATGCTGGAAAGCTCTAAATATGAGGGAATTCAGAAACACATTATTGACGCGATGGATAAAGCTGACCACATTCATGTTAAAGGTACGAACGGTAACCTGACAGATATTAAAATAAAGAATCAGTTGCTTAAGAACCCGAAAAAACATACTAACTACTGCAATTGCGGAGCCGATGTGAATATACCTGTAGGCGAAGTATTTACAAGCCCTCAGTTAAAAGGTACGAATGGCACGCTTCATATTAAAGAAACATTTCTGAACGGGCTGAAATTCAAAGAATTGAGGCTGGATTTTAAAGACGGATTTATATCTGATTACAGCTGTAAGAATTTCAAGAACAAAGAAGATAATAGAAAATTCATTGAAGAAAATCTGATATTTCCGCACAAAACACTGCCTATCGGCGAATTTGCGATCGGAACAAACACATTAGCTTATACCGTAGCTAAAAAATATGATATTCTTGAAGTTCTGCCTGTGCTTATCATAGAAAAGATGGGACCTCATTTCGCTATCGGCGATACCTGCTTCTCACATGAGGAAGATAAAGCAACATATAACCCTATTGACAATAAAGAGATCACTGCGAGAGATAACGAAATGACCCTGAACCGTAAAAAAGATCATTCCAAAGCATATACAGGCGTTCATACAGATATCACGCTTCCGTACGAAGATATCGAGTTCATTTCCGGAATAGCTGATGACGGCAGGCATATCGACATTATAAGGAACGGAAGGTTTGCGGTCAAAGGTTCTGAAGAATTGAACATCCCGCTGGATAAAGCAGGAATATAAAGTATTATACTAGTTTTCCTGAGAAAACTCTGTTGTTTCCGGAATAATCCCTCAATATTTTGATATCTTTGAGGGATTTTTCATATATAGATTTAATAGTTTCAGCCTGATCATAGCCGATCTCAAGAAACACAGATCCGCCCTGTTTTAATATCTCCGGAATGATCTCTTTTATCCTTCTATAAAATGAGAGACCATCACCGCCGTCGGTTAATGCTTCGAGCGGTTCAAAATCCTTTACCTGCTTATCAAGTGATTCGATCACAATTTTTGAAATATACGGCGGATTTGATAATATCACATCGAACTTCTCATCTGGAACCTTCTTCAAAATATCAAGATTGATAAATTTAATCCTATCTGCTACACCATTGAGTTTCGCATTTGAAGCAGCGATTCTTAGAGCCTGATCTGAAATGTCACAGGCTGTTATATTTATATTTTTGCACTTTTTTGCCAGTGAAACAGCTATGCAGCCCGAACCTGTACCTATCTCGAATACGTTTAAAGGTTTATCTCCAATATATTCTACCGCTGTCTGAACCAAAATTTCTGTGTCGCTTCGCGGAATAAGAACTGACTTATCGACTGAAAATTTCAGACCGTAAAATTCCGTTTCGCCTAATATATATTGTATAGGCTCAAGTTCAGATCGCCTTTTTAACAAAGTTCTGATCTTTGATATTTCTTCATCTGAAAGCACTCTCTCGAACTGAAGATATATATCGAGTCTTTTAATATTCAACACATGAGTGATTATCAGCTCTGAACTGAGCCTTGGCTCATCAACACCTTTTTTCTGAAGGTGTTCAACTGATAGATTCAGTATTTCAAGTAGGGTTTTCAATTATTTGATTTTGTACTTTGAAATAACTATTTTAAGATTATCGCAAATATCTTTAAAATCGCGTTCGAAGATTGTACGGACACTTAAGTAATACTTTTCTTCATTTATGTATCCAAAAACAGGCACATTTGAGACCGTTCTCATTTCATCAGACAGCTTGCTTACACTAATATCTTTCTGTCTGAAAGATAAAGCTATACCTTTCAGTTTTTCTGTGGGAAGTGTGCCTGACCCTGCCTGATCTAAGACTTCTTCTATTTCAACAGTCCAAGTTATCGGAGTAACCTTCTTTACTTGCTCTCTTAGCAACTCAGCTTTTATTCTGAGAGAATCTCTTCCTTCGGACATCAGCTTCAAAGTAAGATGCCCGCTTTTGACCGGATCATTTGTAAGAAAATATTTCAGCGTCTCTTCAAGAAGAGCAAGCCTGGTCTTGTCAGTTCTGAGAACTCTCATTAACGGATTCTTCTTTACTTTCTCGACAAATTCTTTTTTTCCGGCTATAATTCCGCACTGCGGTCCACCGAGAACTTTATCTCCGCTGAATGAGAAAAGGTCAACGGCTTCCTTCACTGCTTCAAGTACAGTAGGCTCATGAGGCAGCCCGTATTTCTCCAAGTCTTCAAAAATGCCGCCGCCCAGGTCATAATAAAACGGTATGTTATGCTTTTTGGAAAGTGCTGAAAGATCTTTTAATTCAATTTCTTCTACAAATCCGTTTATCTTGTAATTCGAAGTGTGAACTTTGAGCAAAGCGCCGGTTTTTGAAGTAATAACCTCTTCAAAATCTGATGCTTTCGTTTTATTTGTAGCTCCGACCTCTATCATCTTTGCGCCTGATTTTTTGATTATATCAGGCATCCTGAACGACCCGCCTATCTCAACGAGCTCTCCCCTGGATATTATTACTTCTTTCTTCTGGGCGAGCGTATTTATGCAGATCATGACAGCTGCCGCGTTGTTATTAACTACGGTCGCAGCCTCCACTCCTGTGATTATGCTTATAAGTTCGGATATCTTATCTTCTCTTCTGCCCCTTTTTCCAGTAGCAAGGTCAGTCTCAAGGGAGCAATAACCGAATAAAATACTTTCTGCATTCGAAACTGCATTATCAGAAAAGGGAGCTCTACCCAAACCTGTGTTTAAAACTATACCTGTTCCATTCACAACTCTTGCCGTATAAGGTTTGAATTTATCTTCGATCTTACCAGCGATGTCTGATATCAGATCAGCCGGAACTTCAGACACTTTACCTGATATTATCTTATTTCTTAATATATCCAGCTCTGTCTGAATGATCTTAACAATTATTTCGTTCTTATACTTTAATCTGATATGCTGAAAAGTATCATCGCTGATTATTTTATCAACTTTCGGTATTTTCTTTAGAATTTTTTTCATTAAGGAATCAGACACCCCAGTTTTTATTCCGTTTTTCGAGTATATGAGCTTCTCTTTTATTTTTCAACAGCTCTCTATGTTCGTTCGTGTCTTTCTTCAATCCGTCCAAGACGTTTTGAATACCGTTAATTTTGCTTGAAAAATAATCAAGATATTTATCTTCAATTATTGAATTTTCAAGGTTATATGCTCTATCCAGAGCTTCTTCCAGTTCTAATCCGCTTTTTTCTGCTTTTTCAGTCAACCCCTGCAAGTTTCTTATAGAAATTTTAAGCGTCTTTTCTGAAAAATGATAATCCATAAAATCGATCGATCCTTCATACACATTGTCAAGAATTGATCTCACCCATTCCGCATGCTTTCTTTCTTCGCCGTATAAAAAACCCCAAATTTCGCACTCCGGAAATTTAACCGCATAAGCCGCATACAGATCTGCCAAAGCTTCTTCATGGAGAGCAAGAAGTTCTATCACTTCAAGTTTTTCATCAAGATTAGACATTTTACCTCCGTGTCTAAGATAAAAAAAGCCCGCATCAGCAGGCTTTTTTTATTTGATTGATAATTTACAGTTCGCCTTTTTTATTTAACTTGAAAATCTTTGCGCATACTCCTGCGCCTGTTACAACATTACCGCCTACAACCAATCCCCCGTCAGTAGTCTGAACAACTTTAACTCCATAATCATCATAAGCAGTATCTCCAAGATCTTTTGACCACTGGAGGATCAGTTCGGCATTCAATTTAAATAGCCACGTATTTTTATTAGTACCTGTTGTATGCCCAGTTATCACATAGCCTCCGTCTTTTGTACGATCGATACCATAAGCTCTTTCAGATTTAGCTGCCTCCCCGAATGTGTATTCCCAAAGAGCACCGTCTTCGTCGCCATTCATTCTGTACTCAACAACCCATGCATCATACAATTTGGATTTAACTGGTCCGTCATCCAACTGGAAAGTCTCGCCGGCCATAACCACATCTCCATCATAGCTTCCAAACGATTCAACAAGCCCGTAACTTATCTCATCCTCAGAGTAATCACCCAGATGATTTGCCTGAATAGTAGTAAACCCTATACCGTTAGTGGTGTGAAACCATTTAATAAAGCTGTCCGCATTTGACATATGTCCCAAATCGTACGCACTCATTGTGCTCCAAGTCAACGTGCTTATATAACCTCCGAATTGATCAACTTCCGCAAAAAACATGTCTTTTTTAAGACCGTCTGGTCCCGAATCGTAAAGCCTCGAATTATACCATCCGGTTATGTAGAAAGTACCGTCGTCTTTTATCACAAGATCATTTACGAACTGATCTCCCATCTTTCTGACATAATGAAACGGATGATCCTCATTTTCAGGAGGAGGTGACTCATGTCCTGTTATATCCCACCACATAGAATGAGAATCATAATTAATGCTATGACCCCAAACTTCGTTGCCGTTACTGTATATTTTTAACAATCTTACATCGTAACCGGTTTCATAGTTGTATGTATCAGTTCCGTCAAGACAAGTTATATCGAATGAACCGGAACCTAGAATGTTTTTTGTGTAACCGCCGATCAGATATCCGTCATCAATGGATTTTTTTATAACAGTAGCCCCGTCATCAACATTTGCGTAACCGAAGTGCTCATTCCAGATCAAAGAACCGTCAGTTAAGCTGATCTTTCTTACCCACGTATCTTTTAATCCGTCGCCGGCAAGCCGCCAACCTGCGATTACATAACCCTTGTCGTATTCAGTGTCTTCACAAACACTCATTCCGACTCCAACAGAAGCAGTTAATTTCCTGTTCCATAGCTCTAATCCTTCCTGGCTGAATTTTACGATCTTAGTTCCCAGTAGGGAATCTGAAGATACTGCCAGATAACCATTGTCGTAGGTTTGTATTATTGATTTAAGAGCGTATCCCGGTTCACCGAGAGGTGATATAAATGTCGGAATATACTCGATCAGTGTAAAACTTCTGTATCTCTTTAACGGCACAAATTCACCGACATCAAGCAAGAATTCTAAAGTATATCTTCCCGGTTCCAAATTTACGCTCGGAAAATTAAAATCCAATTTATTGATCTCGTAAGCTGAATAAATTGAGTCTCCCTGCAGGTTTACTATCATCGATTTAAAAAGAGCCTGATTCCCTGCAAGCTCTACATCTACATCAATTATATCGCCTACCTTCAGAGTGTCATTTAATGCCGGAGCTACTATGACCATATCAAGAGAAGTTTCATCATCTATCGTAGGTAGTTTAAGGAACACAGGTACTTGTACGATGTAATTTTGGTTATCGTTGCTCACTGCTTCTACAATAAGATATGTGCTGTCTGACACATCCGTCGAAAGTACCGCTGTACTTATCATATAGTCGAATTGAGCATCTTCCTCCTGAGTCAGAGCAAGTTCACTCAGCATGCTTTTGTCAAAAACTGCTACCGGTTCGGTTATTGCCCCAAAATAATAATTAATTTCGGCATACTCAAAAGTAAACCCGCTAAGCTTTACAGTGACTGAGACCGAATCGCTGATCGTTATACTGTCGTTAGCCAGTGGGGATAACACTTCGATCTCTATTTCTCCAACCACATTGTCTTTTGACGACTTCTCACAACCCGTAAAAACGAACACAAAAAGTAAAATCAACGCAGATAAAAAGATCGTGATTAACTTCTTCATTTAACTCTCCTTCTTTATATAATTTTTAAAATTCAATTTTCTAACACCGCAGAATCTTACTGTTCACATCTTACCTTTTTATATAAGATTTCTTAATTTGCATAAAATTTATTTCAAAAGCAAACAAAAAAGTATTTTTTTTCTTCTGCAGTTTTTACTATGTAATCCAAAGATTGATCGAATATCTCTTTTGATTTTTTATTGTCATGCATGACGATTATCGTGTTTCTTTCCAGATATGAGTCTGTCAGTCTTCTTACCTGAGAAAAATCGCCTGTATGATCACCACTCAAAAAAGACCACATCATCATTTTCATTCCTTTATTTCTGACAGCTGCTGTAGTATGAAAATTGAACCAACCGTACGGTGGTCTGAAGAACTCAGAATCTGAACCGGTAATCTGTTTTATCAGATCGTTTGTCCTTGATATTTCTTTCTCGTTGGCTTTGTCGCCCTTAAAAAGCAGTCGTTTATGGTTATACCCATGGTTCTCAACTCTGTGTCCGGCTTTAATAATTGCATTAAATTCTCTGAAATATTTTTCTATATTTTTTCCAGTGCAAAAGAAAATCGCCTTTATCTTATGCCTGTCAAGCGAATCGAGAATTCTAAAAGTGTCTTCTGAGGGACCGTCATCTATTGTCAGCGTAATTCCTTCCTGCCTGTTTTCCCATAAAACATCAGGGAAAAAAGATTTCAGCCACTTTGGAGGCTTGTAAAGAAGATCCATTAATTTTCCAATTCAAGAAACTTTGTCGTTTTCGCCATAAGATCAAGTTGTATAATATAAGGATACTTGTCTTTTGACGGTGCGAATACTGCACCGTCTATCAGATAGAATGATCCGTTTTTAATAAATGCATAGGTAAAGAAAGGCCCTCCGCCGTCTATGTATTCCCATATACCCTGAGCCTTAAGACCGTCATATGCAAAAGTTGAATCCTGTGTAAAACTTAAAATCTCGGGATTAATCTTTACGCTGTCCGCAAATTGCCTGCCGATCCTGTCTCTTGTCTGTATTATATTTTCCTGAAATGAAATCTCACTGTTGTAATCGCTTCTGAGCAAGGTCAGCCATCTGTCAGGATTTGTTCTCCTGAATCTGATAAACTTATCTTTTGCCTCACCCCGTTCGCCGATATTAAATTCATGCGGTATGAACATTTCGATATTATACTCCTTTTTTAAGAACTCTTCGGCTGTTTTATTATTGAATCTGTCAAATAACCTGTCTTTTATGTCTGTAATCATTTTATCGTAAAAAAATCCGAATATTTTGTCGCTGAATCTCTCGAGATAACCTCCAAGATAAATACTTTTTGAATCAAGAAGAAAAAGCACTGTCTGGCCTTTAGCCCACGCGTCTTTTTTTATAGCATAGTAATAATCACCGTTCCTGACTCCCTCAAGCACCCCGTCTGTAAGCATCTTTTTTATATACTGTGCTTCAGCATCATCACTGTCTATATTTGCCAGAAGTATCAGATTTTTATATCTGCTGAATCCCTGATGAAATTCATCGATAGTTATTCTGTTCAGAGTGAAGACCTTTTCTTCAGTCGGCGTATAAATTGAATGCGAAAATATCCTTTCAAGCTGAGGATAATGTGTATCAAAAATTGTTTGGTCCGCGAGAACATGGATAACATTGTCGGAACCTAAAGCGGGTTTTTTATAGACGGAACATGACGAAACGATCAATAAAAACCCGATGATTCCTGATAAAAACAAATAATTACTTTTTGTCGGCAATATTGACTCCCATTTTTATAAGTTCATCTCTTATTCTGTCAGCCTCTGACCAGTTTTTTTCTGATCTGAATTTATTTCTAATTTCAATTAATTCACTTATCCTATTCTGTTCTTCCGCGGAAAACTCTTTATCCTTTTTTACCTCAAAATCTAAAACTTCAAATATAGTATTTAATGATTTCATAAAATTTATGACTGTATCCTTTTCATTTTTAGATATTCCGGTATCGAGTTTTTTTCTGGCAGTTTTAATGAATCCGAAAAGTGATGCGAGAGCTACGCTCATATTAAGATCGTCATCCATTCCTTTCTCGAACTGCTCTCTTGCTGCTTTAGCATCTTCTAAGATTCCGGTTTCTTTTTCTGAGATCACTGAATTATATACAACCTGAATAAAATCGTTAAATTTATCTATCGTCTTCTGCGATTCTTTTAATTGCTCTTCAGTAAAATTAAGCTTCGATCTGTAATGAGCCGAAAGAAATGTGAATCTGATCGCATCTGCAGAAAATCCCTTGTTCACAAGATCCGATACAGTAAAGAAATTTCCGAGTGATTTACTCATTTTTTCGTTATTCACAACTACTCTGCTTTTGTGCATCCAGTAATTTACGAATTTCTTTCCGTTAGCCGTTTCAGATTGAGCGATCTCGCTTTCGTGATGCGGAAATTTGTTGTCCTCTCCGCCGGTATGAAAATCAAGAGTCTCTCCGAGATATTTTTTACTCATCGCAGAACACTCAAGATGCCAGCCTGGAAATCCAGTTCCCCACGGCGATTCCCATTTCATTATGTGCGCTTCGTTCTTTCCGGTCAGTTTTTTCCAGACCGCGAAATCGAATGCCGATCTTTTATCTTCATTGACCTCTACCCTGGCGCCTGCCTGAAGAGCTTCGAGGGAATTGCCCGAAAGTTTACCGTAATCTTTAAACTTTGAGATATCAAAATAAACACCGTCGGATGTTTCGTAAACAACACCTTTATTTTCAAGCTCTTTAACCATGTCGATCATTTCCGCAATATGCTCGGTAGCTCTGGGATATTTGAAAGCTGGAGTAAATTTTAAAACTTTCAGATCTTTCATGAAAAGATCTTCATAGTGCCTTGCGATCTCCCAAACGGTCTTATTCTCTTTTTTCGATGCGGCTTCCAGCTTGTCTTCACCCGAGTCCGAAAGCTCGTTATCGTCTGTAAGATGCCCGACGTCGGTTATATTCATTATCCATTTGACTTCAAAACCTTTGTATTTCAGATACCGTACCAGAAGATCGGCCATCATAAATGATGAAAAATTTCCGACATGCGCGTTGCTGTAAACGGTCGGTCCGCAAGTGTATATCCTTGCTTTTCCTTCTTCTATAGGTACGAACTCTTCTTTTTTCTTCGTTAGACTGTTGTATATCTGCAGCATTTTTTACCTCATTCAGCTGGTATAATCTATTGGTGAAAAGTAATTTTTTTTTGATAAATTAGCAATAAATTAGTATATTGTTTTCATGTACACACAATTCACAGAAGCAGTAATAGAAATCATCAAAGCAATTCCGGAAGGAAAAGTCCAGACTTACGGCGGAATTTCCAGGCTCGCCGGAACCCCTTTTGGTGCAAGACAGGTCGTCAGAATACTGTCTTCTATGACTGATAAACACAATCTCCCCTGGCATCGAGTTGTAAACTCCAAAGGTGAACTTCCGCGAATGTACGAAGAGATGTTTACCGAACAGACCGACCTTCTCAGAAGCGAATACATCATAGTTTCAGATGAAGGAAAGGTCGATCTTGAAAAGTATCTTTGGAATGGAAATTAAAACTCTATATTCATAAGTAATATTGCAACTATAATCAGCATAATCGCGATGATATCCTTTTTTTTCGTTTTTTCTTTAAAAATCAGAATTCCGCCGACATTGATAAGCAGTATCGTCCCCGAACTGTAGATCGGGAATGCGACCGAAGCTTTAAAGTGGTTGAACGATTCGATAAGAAAAAAGGATGCGAGCATATTGGGAATACCTACGGATAGTCCGGTCACGATGTCGGTTTTTGTAATTTTTTTTCCTTTCTTCCAGGATGAGTAAGTAAAGTAAACGCTTATACAGAAAGCCGTAAAGAAAATAATAAATAGGTACAGCGGTTTATTTTGTTGAAAGCAGGATCTTTCGAATAGTTTGGTTGTGAACTCAGCAATTCCGGCTATAAAAAAAAGCAGTATTATGGTAGGACTGTAACTTTTCAGCGATCTGATATCTTTTGGGTCGATGTTGATAATTATAATCGCCTAAATGGATAATATTACGCCTGCCGACTGAATTACACCGGGGATCTCTCTCCATAAAATCATCGACAGCACCACGGGAAGAATGATTCCGGTCTTCGATACCGCTCCTGTTATACCGACACCGTTCTCTTTTATGCTCTTCTGAATAAAAATAAAACCTAGAAAATACATTATCCCTGCAAAAATGCCCAATACGGCGACATCTTCAAGCCCGTTGAGAATTACTCCTTCACTTTTGCTGAGCATTAAAATAATGCTTGCCGTGAAAGCTGCAATATAGTTAGACGAAGTTACAGCGTATCGGTTTAAATTTTTGCTTTCGCTGTATTTAAGGATCAAAGAGATCGAAGTACTGGAAATTATTGCAAGAAGAAGAAATATCACCATTAATCCCACATCAAAATAAACAAAGAATTATATTGTAAAAACAAAAAATAATCAATATATTCCGACCTGATTAATTTACGCATAAAGAGAAAATGAAGAAGTTAAGAAATATCGCAATAATCGCCCATGTTGACCACGGAAAAACAACCCTGATCGATGCTGCTTTAAAGCAGACAGGAACTTTCAGAGATAATCAGAAGGTCGAAGAAAGAATAATGGACTCGAACGACATCGAGAAAGAAAGAGGAATAACAATATTTTCAAAAAATGCCTCACTTCATTACAAAGGCTATAAGATAAACATCGTTGACACTCCCGGACATGCCGATTTCGGAGGAGAGGTCCAGAGGATCATGAAGATGGTCGATTCCGTGCTTCTGCTTGTCGATGCCTTTGAAGGCCCGATGCCCCAAACGAAATATGTATTGAAAAATTCTCTACAAATGGGGCTACGACCGATAGTAGTTATAAATAAAATAGACAGGCCAAACTGCAATCCAGTTGAAGTCCTTGATAAAGTTTTTGATCTTTTTATTGAGCTTAACGCAAGCGATGATCAGCTTGATTTTCCAGTGATCTACGCTTCTGCAAAAAAAGGTATAGCGAGACACAAACTTGAAGATACGAACGAAGACCTTATTCCTCTTCTTGACACGATAATCGAATATGTCAAAGAGCCTGACGGAGATAAAGAGGGTCCTTTTCAGTTCCTTGTTTCAGCTATCGAATATGATAATTATCTCGGAAAGATCGGTACAGGCAAGATCCATAGAGGCAAAGCTAAGCTTGGAGACGAGGTCGTTCTTTTGAAAAGGGGCGGTGAACGAGTATTATACAGAATAGCGAAACTTTTTATATACGACGGTCTTAAAAAAGTGGAAACAAAAGTCGCTAATGCGGGGGATATAGTATCTATCGCAGGACTCGCACTTATCGATGTCGGAGAAACGGTATGCGACAGAGAAAATCAGGAACCGCTTCCTCTTATAAATGTGGATGAACCTACTCTAGCAATGACTTTTATGGTAAACGACTCGCCTTTTGCGGGTCTTGAGGGAAGGTGGGTAACGTCAAGAAACATCTGGGACAGACTGGAAAGAGAGCTTCAGACAAATATCAGCATCAGGATTCAAAAAACTGATCTGCCTGATCAGTTCGTCGTGAACGGAAGGGGTGAGCTTCAGCTCGGGATACTTATTGAGAACATGAGAAGAGAAGGATATGAGTTCGCAGTATCCAAACCCAAGGTAATATACAGAGAAATTGACGGCAGAAAAACAGAACCTATCGAACTTGCGGTGATAGATGTCGGAGATGATTACACAGGTGTGGTTATAGAAAAACTCGGCATTAGAAAAGGTGAACTTCTTAACTTAATCCAGGGCAGCGACGGTTATACAAGACTTGAATTCAAAGTTCCGGCTAGGGGCCTTATCGGATTCAGAAATGAATTTATGACTGAAACAAGAGGTACCGGGATACTTAACCATTCGTTCTACGAATATGAATACTATAAGGGTGAAATACCGAAAAGAACCAGAGGGGTTCTGATTTCTATGGAACAGGGAACATCAGTAGCTTACGCTTTGTGGAACCTTCAGGACAGGGGGGAAATGTTCATTGAGCCGGGAACCGAAGTTTATGCGGGTATGATAGTAGGCGAACATGCAAAAGAAGACGACCTGGTTGTTAATGTTAATAAAAATAAAAAAATGTCAAATGTCAGAGCTTCAGGATCAGATGACGCGATAAAATTATCCCCGCCCAGGAAAATGACGCTCGAACAGGCTCTTGAATATATTGAAGAAGATGAACTCATAGAGATAACTCCGTCAAACATCCGTTTAAGAAAGAGATTTCTGGATATTAACGAACGGAAGAGACAGAACAGAACAAAATAAAAGGAAAAAATGAAAGAATTCAAAGAGGCAGGACTTAACAGCGAGATCCTACAAGCCATATCGGAAATGGGATTTGTTAAACCTACGCCTATTCAGGATAAAACGATAGCGCATCTCCTGAACACAAGAAAGGATCTGATCGGTCTGGCACAGACAGGAACAGGGAAAACAGCCGCGTTCGGTCTGCCTATAATTCAGCAGGTAGATCTGAATGTACAGAAAACTCAGGCTCTGATACTTTGCCCGACAAGAGAATTATGCATGCAGATCACAAAAGATTTTAATTCATTCTCGAAATATTTGCCGAAAGTGAAAACTGCCGCAATCTACGGTGGATCAAGCATGGAAAACCAGATAAGAGCTTTGGACAGAGGAGTACATATCGCTGTCGGAACACCCGGAAGAGTCCTTGACCTTATTCACAAGAAAAAACTTAAAATTGATTCGATTTCCTGGCTCGTTCTAGACGAAGCAGATGAAATGCTTAACATGGGATTCAAAGAGGATCTTGATGAAATATTGTCAGCAGTTACTTCAGAAAGACAAACGCTACTATTCTCCGCTACAATGCCCAGAGAAATTGCGCAGATAGCTAAACATTATATGAAGGATCCCGATGAAATTTCAGCAGGACAGAAAAATACTGCTGCCGAAAATGTTGAACATCATTATTACATGGTACAGGCTAAAGACAGATATACCGCTCTAAAAAGAATTGCAGATGTAAATCCTGATATTTACGGTATAGTATTCTGCAGAACCAGAGAGGAAACTCAGGATGTAGCAGACAAATTGATCGGAGACGGCTATAATGCCGATGCTCTTCACGGCAACCTGTCGCAATATCAGAGAGATCAGGTCATGAACAGGTTCAGAACCCAGCATCTTCAGCTTCTTGTGGCAACCGACGTAGCGGCGAGAGGGCTTGATGTAAGCAGTTTAACCCACATCATTAATTATAACCTGCCTGACGATCCTGATATTTATCTTCACAGGAGCGGAAGAACAGGCAGAGCGGGAAAAAGCGGTATAGCGATTTCTATCATACATTCCAAGGAAAAGTTTCAGCTTAAAATGATAGAGAACCGCTCAAAGATCAGATTCGAACAGAAAAAAGTCCCGGACGGAATAAGCATCTGCGAAAAACAGCTTTTCAATCTTGTGGACAGGGTTGTAAACATTGAAGTTAACAAAGTGCAGATCGAAAGATTCCTACCTTATATATATGACAAACTTTCGGATCTTTCGAGAGATGAACTCATTCAGCATTTCATATCTGTTGAGTTCAACAGGTTCCTCGTTTATTATAAAGACGCTCCGGATCTTAACATCAGCCTTGATACGCGCAGAAACGATCGTGAAAGGGAAAGAAGTCAGGATAAGATTTATGGCAAGAATCTGGATAGAGGCTTTATTAAACCAACAAGGAACGGAGATTTCTCGAGGTTTTTTATCAATATCGGTTCCCGCGACAGCATGGATAAACCGAACATGATAAAACTGATCGCATCACGCATCAAGGACAGAAGCGTTGAGATCGGCAAAGTTGATGTCATGAAGAACTTCTCTTTCTTTGAGATCGAAAGCAGTTATGAAAATCAGACACTGAAGGCTTTTGAGATGGCTGAATTTAAAGGCCGCCCATTGAATGTTGAATTGTCCAATAACAGAACAATGGAAATGCCTGACCGCAAGAAACCTAAAAAATATAAATAAAAGATTTTTTAATAATTTTCCGGGAACATCACTCTTTCTATACCTTCAACGATTGTATGAAGAATGAACATATGAAGTTCCTGTATTCTGTCGCTCGCTGATCCATTAATTATGATCTCATGATCTGATTTCCCTTTAAGCTTTCCGCCGTCCTTCCCGAGCAGAAGTACGGTTATTATCCTGCGTTCACGGGCTTTTTCTACTGCTTTAATAATATTCGGAGAATTTCCGCTTGTAGAAAGACCGATAAATACATCACCTTTCTGACCTAAAGCTTCAACTCCTCTAGAGAATATTTCTTCAAATCCATAATCGTTCGCCACGCATGTGATGTGCGAAGGATCAGACAATGAAATTGCCGGAAGCGGCTTTCTGTCGGTTCTGAATTTACCTGTAAGTTCTTCCGCAAAATGCATCGCATCTGTCATTGAACCTCCATTTCCGCAGATGATTACTTTTCTGCCTGAATCAAAAGCGCCGATGATGCTTTTTACGATCATATCGATCTTATTGAAATTATTCTCGTCAGAAATAAAATCTCCGAGAAGTTTATATCCTTCAGCAAAAGATTCTTTTATTTTTTCTCTGGGCATAAATACCTCTTACAAGTTATTCTTTAACAGCTGATCCTCGGGCACATTCCCGAATTCTTTAGCCGGAACACCGGCATAAATTTTACCGGGTGGAACATCTTTTGTTACTAAGGCTCCGGCTGCGATCATAGAATCTTCTCCGATAGTAATTCCCGGAAGTATTGTAGCGTGTACTCCGATCCTGCCGCCTCTTTTCACCGTAACGCCTTTAAAATGCTTGAATCTTTCTTTAGACCTGCCCGCATAGTTGTCGTTGCTCGTAGCTACGCACGGTGCTATAAAACAATAATCTTCTATAACAGACATAGCTGTAATGTATGTGTTCGATTCTATTTTGCACTTTTTTCCAATCGAGCATTTTGATTCTACAAGTACTCCCCTTCCTATAATAGTCATCTCCCCTATTTTAACATTGAACTGGACAGCCGCCTGATCAGCTATAAGGACTTTTTCGCCTATCTCAGCTCCGGCATATACCACTACTCCCGCTCCGATAAGCACGCCGTTACCGATAATTGCAGGCGGAGGCACTTCATCGGTAGTCATCGCAGAATTCGGAGATTTAAGCTTGGATTTTCCAATCACAGAATTGTCATCGATCCTCACATTGTCGCCTATCACTGTTCCGTCGTGGACAACAACATTATTACCGAATACGCAATTTATTCCGATCTTTACACCGTTTCCGAGGAAAAGGTTCGAGCCTGTTTTTAAATCATTAAGTTCCTTCATTTTATAATCATCTCCGATTTTTTTAACTCCTATAATAATGAAAAATATTACGCTTTTTGCAAGTAAAATTTTAAGATATTAATCTATTTTATTAAAATGACTTTCTTTGTTATATTTCATTCATGAAATTTTATTTTTTTAATATTCTGATCTTCTCTTTTCTCCTCTCCGCAGAGATGATCAATCTCAATCCCGACCTAAATGAAAATCAATTATTTTCGGGAGGCTGGAAAGAACCTTCACAGGATCAGATGAAAATAATTGATTCTCTAAAGATTTTTAAACCTGAAATATTTATTGAAAAAGCTGATCTTCCCGACAGCATTGACAACTCAAAAAGCATATTTTTCAGGCCTGTTTTTTCACAATACTCGAATGAATGTTCACAGGCTTCGGGCGTAGGTTATGCCTTTACCTATGAAATAAATCGATCGCGAGGAACAAACGCTAATTTCAACAAGAATCAGTTCCCCACTTATTTCACATATAATTTTCTGAACGGTGGCGATGAAAATAAGGGTTCAAATTATTTTGACGCGTGGGAGATAATCAAACGTGAAGGCTGTCCGTATAATCTGGATTACGGCGGAATGGTACCGACTGAAGATCCTGATCTTAGAGGAATACTCTGGATGAGCGGTTACGATAAATATGAAAGAGCAATGGAAAACCGCATATCTGAAATATTTGCTCTGCCTACAGACACTCCGGAAGGACTTGATAATTTAAAAAGATGGCTTTTTGACCGAGGTGACGGTTCCTCAGCGGGCGGTGTAGCTGTTTTTTCTGCAGGAGTATTAAATTCGTGGGAGACCGATACACTACATCAGGGTACAGTGCATTCGGGAGAAACTGTTATCACGAAATGGCACACGACTGTAAATCATGCTATGACAATTGTTGGTTATAATGATTCTATCAGGTATGATTATAATGGTGACGGAAAATTTACAAATGATATTGATATAAACGGCGACGATTTTGTTGACTTGAAAGATTGGGAGATCGGCGCGCTTCTCATGGTAAATTCATGGGATTATACATGGGGTGATAACGGAAGAAGCTGGGTAATGTATAATACACTGGGTTACGAACACTGGGAAGGCGGAATATGGACTCAAACTGCACATGCAATAAAAACATTCGATTACTATACACCTCTTTTGAAGCTCCACACCGAAATTGATTATCCCGACAGGAACAATCTTAAAATTTATGCCGGGATATCTAATGATCCTGATTCAGTGAAACCTGAAAAGACTCTGGAATTGTTGATGCTTGACCATGCCGGCGGAAACTACCCAATGTCAGGTGATTCAACTTATATTGATCTCGGACTTGACATTACACCCCTGATCTCAGATTTTGAAAACAATTCTGAAGCAAGAATATTCTTATGCGTGACAGAAAGAGACAGCTTTTTCACATCTGAAGGAAAAATAATCTCAATGTCGGTTACTGATGTGTGGGATACGACCGTCTCATCCGGTGAAAATGATAAAATAATAGCCGATAACGATACGACTTATGTTAGCATTATGATGCCTATCTTTTATAATACCCCTTTGATCACAGTAAACACCCTGCCTGAAATAGTACCAGATGAGCCTTATAATTTTCAGATGACTTCACGGGGTGGAAGAGATCCTTTTATATGGAGTTTACTGATTGATTACATGGAAATGGAAAACACAAATCAATTTCCATCAGGAGAATTTGTTCCTGCCGTTTTTCCACATAACAATCCCGATAACGATATTATACCTGTGAAACTTGATTTTAAGTTTCCTTACTATGGGAATCTTTATGACTCAGTATTCGTTTGCACCGACGGATATATTTGTTTTGAAAATAAATATTTTTACATTCAGGATGAAGAATCCCTGACAGGAACAAAAGTTATCGCACCTCACGCCAATGATCTTACCTGCTATCCTCAAGACGGTAACGGTGTTTATCTTTTAACGGATTCAAATTCGTTTACTGCAGTTTGGGATGCTTCTATGCGCGAAGATGAAACAGCTGATCTGAAGTTTGCTTGCAAGATATTATCTGATGGAAAAATAGAATTTTATCACGGAGAAGATCAGACAGAAAATGTTGAATGGTACTCCGGAATTTCAAACGGAGATTCCGAGAATTTTATAATTCCATCAACCAGTAATGCTGCAAATTCTTCCGGGCTGAAAACATCTTTTACCGAGTCTGATTTTCCCTACGGAATCTCCTTAAATGAGACTGGTATTTTATCAGGACTCGTAACGGATTACAATAAAGTTTGGCCGTTAACAATAAAAGTCACCGACTGGAACGGCATTTCTTCTGAAAAAACTTTTGACCTTCGTTCCTCCACCGGAATAGAAGAAACGGGCGAAATAACCGGTTATACGATCTCAAATTATCCTAACCCATTTAATCCGGCTACTCTGATCAGCTTTAATATTTTAAATCAGGGCAACATCTCATTAATTATATATAACTCAAGCGGTCAGCTCGTAGATACAATTCTTGAAAATAATATTTTTAAACCAGGTCGTCATTCAGTGACCTGGAATCCGGAAGGTCTGACTTCAGGTCTTTATTACAGCGTCCTTAAGATAGAAAATAAGACCGTTATCTATGATAAAATGCTTTTTTTAAAATAAATTCTTTTTTTATTTACTTCCTAATCAATTTTGTTTAATATACCAAAAAAGCAAATGGAGAAATGAAAATGAAAAGATATATGCTGGTATTGTTTATTATAGCCAATTCAGTCTTATTAGGAGAACTAATAAACATAAATCCTGATCCTTACGGTGATCCGTGGATTGTCGGAGGCGTTTCGGAACCGACACCGGAGCAGATGGCAAGATTCAATGCAATTCCCAAACTTGTGCTGCCTGATAAATACAAGAACCGAAAGGACCCGCTCCCGTCATCCATAGACAACTCGCTTCTGCCTTACTTCAGACCGGTCTTCACCCAAAAGAACGGAAGCTGCGGACAGGCAAGTGGAGTCGGATACAATTTCACTTATGAGATAAATTTTGAAAGAGGTACTGCAGCAGACATTATGGAAAATCAGTTCCCGACCCATCATACTTATAATTTTTTAAATGACGGAGCTGACAACGGTTCATGGTATTTTGACGGCTGGGAGATCATCAAAGCGAACGGCGTTCCGGATTGCTATACTTACGGCGGTATGTATCCTGTTGTAAATACTGCCGTTACATGGATGAACGGCTATGAAGGCTGGGATATCGGTATGAATAATCGCGTTAAAGAGATGATAAACATTCCTGTAAGTACACCGGAAGGGCTTGAAACTTTAAAACAATGGTTCGTTGACCACGCCGACGGATCTGCAAACGGAGGTGTCGTTAATTTTGCCGCGGGAGTTTCCGGCGAGTACTGGACAGGAACACTTCCGGCGGGTACCCCCAACGCAGGTCAATATGTTATAAAGATGTGGGGCTCTGTTATGAACCATGCTATGACTTTCACAGGATACGACGATTCTATCAGAGTAGATTATAATAGCGACGGAAGATATACCAACGACCTTGATATTACCGGAGACGGCATTGTTGATATGAAAGACTGGGAAATAGGCGGACTCAGAATGGTAAATTCATGGGGAACTACATGGGGTAATTCAGGGAAAGCGTGGGTAATGTACAGAACTTTGGCACTTGATATTTCAGATGGCGGAATATGGAATAATGTTGTAAGCTCGATCAGAGCTAAAGAAACTTTTACTCCGACTTTAAAAATGAAAGCTGTTGTCAATCATAATGAAAGAACCGATGTAAAGATATTTGCTGGTGTTTCAGCCGATACATCTTCATCAGTACCTGAGCATACACTGTCATTTCCTCTGTTTGTGTATCAGGGAGGATATTATGGTATGGTCGGAGATACAAATGAAATTGAATTCGGGCTAGACATAACTCCGTTATTAGAATATGTTGATCCTGATCAGCCTGTAAAATATTTTCTATGCGTAAATGAAGTTGACCTTTACAGCTACGGAGAAGGTGAAATTGTATCCTTTTCGGTAATTGATTCTGATTCAAATGAAACAGTCTCAGCTCAGTCAAATGTTTATATACAGGATAATTCCACAAGCTATATATCTTTAATTAAATCCATAAATTTTAATCCTCCTGATATCACTACCGTATCACTGCCTGCAGCTGTTCAGAATGAACCTTATTCTTATGTCCTCAGCTCTCAGAACGGAACTGCTCCATATACTTGGGAAATCAAGTATGATTACACACAGAACGATAATATTTTCGATTTTCCTGAAGAGGCTGACAGCCTGCTTGTGACTACAGATGACGATGACGGTATCGGTATCTTGGATCTGAACTTCCGGTTCCCTTTCTATGGTAAACTTTACGATCAGATCACAGTATCTACCAACGGTTCTATACTTTTCGGAAGTGCTTTTGAATATATCACTACAGAAGTACAAATCATGCAGTCCAGAAACATCTCACCGTACACTGCTGACCTGGCAAGTGTTCCCGGCTATGGAGAGGGCATATTTTACTATATGGGTACTGAATATGCTGTGATCCGCTGGCTGACTTCGCTTTATGAAGACACTGAAGCCAATATAGATTTTGCAGTTAAGCTTTACTCTAACGGCAACATCGAATTTTACTATGCCGATAATTTCTCTACTGATATAATCTGGGCATCAGGCATTTCTAACGGAGACGGAACGAACCTGATCATGTCCGACATTTCAAATACGGCTGACCCTTCTGGGCTGAATACATCCTTTACTGCCGCTGATTATCCGTACGGTATGACATTGAGTTCGGACGGAACTTACAGCGGAACACTTAGCGCAGAACCGGATGTTTGGAGCATCCCGTTTAAAGTTACCGATAACAGCGGCATCTCTTATATAAAACATCTTCCCTTCGAGCTTATAGCACCAATGGGGATTCCGGCAAATATCAGCGTTGCGGCTTCTGTATCATCGGCGGTTCTGACATGGGATTCTGTATCCGGTGCCACTGTCTATAATATTTACAGATCAAATCTTCCGTACGGAACTTATTCAAAGATTGGAACTTCTTCCTCTCCATCCTATGAAGATACAGAAATATCCGGTTCAAATAAGTATTTTTACTATGTAACGGCAGATAACTTAAAAAAATAGCTCTTGTTAAAATGCCGAATTAAAGGAAATTGTTAACTTTACAATTTCCTTTTCTTTTATTATATTCAGATAATTGAAAAAATTAAAAGGATGCATTCCATGAAAAAAATATCGATAATCTTAGTAGCTCTACTCGCACAGCTGACGGTCGCAGAGCTTATTAATATGAACCCTGATCCGAACGGTGAACCGTGGTGGGCCGGCGGCTGGAGAAATCCGACTGCTGATGAACAGTCACAAATTTATGCTTTACCAAAACTGACTTTACCCGATTCCTATAAGAGCAGCAAAGCAAAATTAACTTACGCGCTTGACAACTCTATCAACCAGTATTTCAGACCTATATTCAACCAGGTCGGAGGAAGCTGCGCTCAGGCAAGCGGAATTGCTTATAATATGACTTATGAAATGAATTTTGTAAGAGGAACTGCCGCGAATGTTACGGTCAATCAGCTTCCGAGCCATTTTACTTATAATTTTCTGAATGACGGCAGCGGTGCGAACGGCTCAACTTATTTTCAGGGTTGGGACATTGCAAAAAACTGCGGAGTTCCGGATGTCGCGACTTACGGCGGATATCTATGGCCTACTACGAACACGACTTATCAGAATCTCCTGTGGAAAGACGGGTTTCCAATCTATCAGACCGGAATGAATAACCGCGTCTCCGAAGTTATCCAGATACCTGTCGGTACACCTGAAGGGCTTGCAACTTTAAAACAGTATTTTAATGACCATTGCAACGGCTCTTCAGCCGGAGGAATAGTAAACTTTTCCGCAGGTGTCAGCTATACATTCGCAACAAGCACATTACCTGCAGGAACTGAAAACGCCGGCCAAACCGTAGTTTTAAACTGGGACCCGATCGTTAATCATGCTATGACATTCGCAGGTTACAATGACTCTATCAGATATGATTTCAACAGCGACGGAAGATACACGAATGACATCGATATTAACGGAGACAGCGTTGTTGACATGAAAGACTGGGAAAAAGGCGCTTTACTGATGGTCAATTCGTGGGGTACATCATGGGGAACGGGCGGAAAAGCATGGGCGCCTTACAGAACGCTTGCATTATCTCTTGCTGACGGCGGGATCAACAGCAACACTGTTTACACTATGAAAGTTAAGAACTCATTCGTACCGCAGCTGAAACTCAAAGCTACAGTAACTTACAGCGACAGAAAAGAACTTAAGATCTATGCGGGTGTTTCAACTGATACAACTGCTTCAGTTCCTCAATATACCGTTTCATTTCCGATATTTAACTATCAGGGCGGAACAAATATAAAAATGGTCGGCGATACTGACAGTACGATCGAGCTTGGGCTTGATATCAGTTCGCTTCTCAGCTATGTAGATAGCGCTCAGCGAGTAAAATATTTTATCTGCGTAGAGCAGAAGGATGCCGGGGGATCGGGATCGGGCAGGATTGTCTCTATGGCTGTTGTTGATGAAAATGCAGTCACGAAAACGAGTTCACAATCGAATGTTACAATAGTTACGAACTCAACAACATATATGAGCGTAATTACCGGAACGAGCTTTAATCAGCCTTCCATATCAAATTCTTCACTGCCTGACGCACAGTCCGGAGTAGCTTACAGCGAGCAGCTTTCAGTAAGTAACGGGGCTTCACCTTATGTTTGGGATACGCTTTATGACTATACAGAAGCGGCTAATTCATATTTATTTCCTACCGAAGCCGTAAATCCGCTGACTACGAACAGCGACGACGACGGGATCGCAAGAGTTGACCTAGACTTCGATTTTCCTTTCTACGGTAAGCTTTACGACCACATTACAGTATGCACGGACGGTTCGATCCTTTTTGGAGATGAATTCGTTTATGTCAGGAACGAAGGCGATATTATAGCTACTAGAGCGATTACAGTTTATTCTCAGGATCTTCAGGCTTACCCCGTGGACGGCGACGGAATTTTTTATTATAAAGATACCAACCATTTGACCGTAAGGTGGAAAACATCAATATGCGGATATCAGGAAATGAATCTGGAATTTGCAATTAAGATCTATGCTGATTCACATATTGAATTCTATTACGGCGCAGGCATGACGACAGGCCTTGTTTGGTCAGCCGGGGTATCTAACGGAAGCTCCGCGGATTGTAAGATATCTCAATACTCAAACACAAACGACCCTTCAGGATTAAAAACCGGATTTACTACAATAGACTATCCGTACGGAATGGAGCTGAGTTCAGACGGGATTTTCAGCGGTATTCTGAGCGGTTCGGATAATTCATGGAATATTAAATTCAGAGTGACCGACAGCAATAATATTTCCGACATCAAGATAATTCCTTTTTCTCTGAAGGCTGTTCTTGGCACACCGGTCATCACGGCTATTACAGCCGGTTCATCTTCAGCTACGATCGTGTGGAATGCGGTTGCAGGAGCGTCTTCTTACAGAATTTACAGATCAGCTGAACCATATTCGGGATTTGCCTTTCTTGACACTTCTTCTTCTACATCTTACACTGACAATAATGTTTTATCTGGCAATAAATATTTTTACTACATAACTGCTGACAATGCAAAATAAGGAGCTTAACATGAAGAAATCAATATTGCTGCTTTCGATCTCATTGTTTTTTTTGGCTAATGCCGAACTTATAAATATGAACCCCGATCCGAACGGTGAACCTTGGCTGGCAGGAGGCTGGAAAATGCCTGATGCAGAAGAAATGCAGAGAATTGATGCTATTCCAAAGTTAACTCTGCCTGATAAATACAAAGGGAAAGAGATCCCATATAAACTGGACAATTCCGTTCTGCCTTATTTCCGCCCGATATTCAATCAGATGGGCGGCAGCTGCGCACAGGCAAGCGGTGTCGGCTATAATTTTACCTATGAAATGAACTATATTAACGGAACAAGCTCAAATATTACAGACAATCAGTATCCGACGCATTATACATATAATTTCCTCAATAGCGGATCGGGCGACATCGGATCAACTTACTTTGGCGGATGGGACATCATCAATGCAGGCGGAATACCGAATGTTACAACTTACGGGGGAATGTGGCCTTCAACAGACCCTCTGACAATGAATAAAATTTGGATGGGCGGTTTTGATAAATATATGTCCGGAATGGAGAAAAGGATCGTTGAAGTTAAAACTATTCCGGTGGGAACCCCCGAAGGGCTTCAGACGCTTAAACAGTATTTTAACGATTATTGTGACGGATCGCCGACAGGCGGTATAGTGAATTTCGCCGCAGGAGTGAGCTGGGTTGAAATAGATCCTCTTCCTGCAGATACGGAAGAATACGGAAAATCCATACTGTGGAAATGGGACTCAGCCGTAAATCACGCAATGACTTTCGTAGGGTATAATGACTCTATAAGAATTGATATCAACGGCGACGGCCGCTTTACAAACGATCTCGATATCACAGGAGATGGCGCAGTTGATATGAAGGACTGGGAGATCGGAGGTCTTCTGATGGCGAATTCATGGGGTTCGGGCTGGGTTGACAGCGGAAAAATATGGGTGGCTTACAGAACTCTTGCACTCGCTCTTGAGGAAGGCGGAATATGGATGAATTCTGTTCACACTATTAGAATAAGAGATGATTTTTCTCCGAGCCTGTACATGAAATCCACTATAAATTTCAGCGACAGAGAAGAATTGAAAATTTATGCGGGCGTATCGTCAGATACGACAGCAACGGTCCCCGAATATTATGTGCAGTTCCCTCACTTTAATTATCAGGGCGGAGCTTTCGGAATGAGCGGCACAGACAATATACTTGAGCTCGGTATAGATATAAGCCCTCTCTTAACATATATAAACCCTAATGAAAAAGCAAAATTTTTCATATGCGTCGAACATAAAGAGAAAGATACGGCGGGAAGAGGAAGCGTAACTTCGTTTTCGATAATTGACAAAGCCCTGAATGAATATGTCAGCCCGCAGACTGCTGTGGCTATCACAAAAAACACAACTACTTACCTTTCAGTTATAGCTACGGTAGATTTTAACGCGCCTGTTATAGACGAAGTCACTATTCCGGTTTCTGACCCCGGTATACCATATTCATACGCACTGTCGGCATCAGGTGGACTGCCTCCCTATAAATGGGATGTTATTTGCGAATACGACCAGGTAGAAAATGCAGGTGATTTTTTTCTTAATACCGAGACCCTTCTTACTATGCCGAACGATGATGATGGCTACGCAGTGATAGACCTTCCTTTCCAGTTTCCTTTCTACGGAAAACTGTACGACAAAGTGACAGTAACGACTGACGGATCGATAAAACTTGAAGACGGCTTTGATTATATAAGAACAGAAGGCGATATTCTGGCTTTTAAGACTATAACTGCATACGGAGCAGACCTGATGGCATATCCTTTGGACGGGGACGGAGTATATTATGCTGTGAACGACAGCTGCCTTACGGTCAGATGGATAACTTCCTTATACGATGTTCAGGAAGTGGATCTGGACTTTGAAACAAGAATATATTCAAGTTCAAAAATTGAATTCTTTTACGGTGATTCATTGACAACCGGGATCGCATGGGCTTCGGGAATTTCAAACGGGAAAGTAACTGACGCTGTGATCTCTTCACTTTCAAACATTTCTGATGTATCAGGGATGAAAACAGCATTCTCAACTGATCCTTACCCATACGGTTTAGAACTCAGCACCGACGGGGTTTTCAGCGGCACAACATTAGAAGCAGATAAATCCTGGAATATAATGTTCCGCGTTACGGACGATCAGAATATTTCGGACATTAAACAGCTTACTTTTTCGACAGCTGCCGGGATCGAAAACGCAGAATTCACCGCGAGCGGTTTCGTTCTTGAACAAAATTATCCTAACCCTTTCAACCCTTCAACAAAGATCAGATTCAATCTGAAAACTTCTCAGCAGGTTTCCCTTATAATATACAACACTTCAGGTGAGATCGTGGATATACTGATCGATAAAAAAACGCTTCAGCAGGGCGATCATTCATTTGATTGGAAAGCCGATAAACTTTCATCGGGAATTTATTATTTCGGTCTGAGATCAGAAAATGGAATAAAACAGATTAGAAAAATGACGGTTTTAAAATAAAGACTTATTTTTAAAATTTTATTTGCCGACCGGAAATATTTAGTTTATATTTCCGGCCTGTTTAAAAAGAAACATGCCCGGAGGAGGTGATCGGCAGTGATACACATAAAAGTTAGAGACGGCGAACATTTCGAAAAAGCGCTTAAAAGGTTCACAAAGACTTTCGAGAAAAGCGGAGTTTTAGCTGAACTTAGATTAAGAGAAAGATACGAGAAACCGACTTGGGTTAACAGAAGAGAAAGAATTCAAGCTACAAGAAAGCAGCAGAAGATCCAGAGAATGCAGAATAGAGGATTTTAATAATAAACTCCTGTAAAGAGAATAAAAAAGAGTGACGCGTCACTCTTTTTTTATTATATTCCATTGAAAATTTTCGGGAGATAATATATGAATTACATCGATATCATAGTGCTCGTTATAATAGCATTCTATGCTCTTGTAGGTTTCTGGAAAGGTTTTATTCCCCAGCTTTTCCAGTTCGCGGGAATTTTCTGCGCGTTCTATTTTAATACAGCGGTGAGCAGTTTTATCTCGGGGATAATCTCTGAAGAACCAGAAGGAGTGATCCTGATGCTGATTCAGATCGCGGCTTTTTTCATTATTTTCGCCGTATTTTATATAATCGGTAATATCTTGAGTAAAACTTTCGACATACTTCTTACTTCTATACCGAACAGAATAGCCGGGATAATTTTCGGAGCTTTGAACGGTTTTCTGGTAGTCTGCTTCCTTTTTCTGATCATCAGGTCAATTGGTTCAGGAGATGAGTACCTTAAAAAACATGTTACTCCCGACAGATTTACTGATGACTTAATAAACAAAGGTCTGGATATCGCTGATTCAGATGAAATGAAGATCGAACCGGATATAAAGGCAGAAGAACAGGGAAAGCCATATTCCAGGCTTGGGTATGGAGCTTACCGCATTTCAATGATGATGGACCCTTTCGTTGTTAACATAAAAAAGATCTTTAAGAAAAAATACGACGATATCATCGAGATCAAAGTCAGCGAAAAGATCGAAGACCTGAAAGATTCCCTCAAAGCTGACAGCTTATTTAATAAATAATCCCGGAGCATAAGTATGGAAACAAACTATTCTTCAAGAATGCATAAAGTTTTAGAACTTTCCAAAGAAATAACGCTTCAGCTCGGTCATGACACAGTTTACCCGGGACATCTTGCGCTCGGTATCATCAGATTGAACGAAGGCACCGCTTTTAATATCCTTATTAAACTTAATTGCGACATCACCTCGCTTCAGAAAGACATCGGGAACGGTATGGCAAGGAACAAAGAGCTCATAAAACTGGGTTTTATTCCTCTAAGCCACGAAAGTGACAGGATATTGACTCAGGCTGTTCAGGAAGCTGTTGAGCTTAACAGTTCCTACACGGGAACAGAACACCTGCTACTGTCACTGACTAAAGCAGTAAACACATATACCGAAAGAATACTGAGATTTCATGGAATTACATACCAACGTGTCAAACAGGTGCTGATAACAGGCGCAACTTCGAAAATGAATAAGGTTCCCTACGAAAAAATGGAACCTCCGGCGGAATTCTCTCTGGAAATGTTCTCGCACGACATCACCTCGCTTGCAAAAGAAGGGAAACTGGATCCTGTTATAGGAAGATCTGAAGAGATCGAGAGAATAGTTCAGATACTGTCAAGAAGAAAAAAGAACAATCCTATACTTATCGGAGAACCGGGAACAGGAAAAACCGCTATAGTTGAAGGTCTTGCCCTAAAGATAATAGAAAAATCCGTCCCGTCAGTTCTTCTCGGGAAAAGAATCCTGGGTCTAGATATGGGCATGCTTATCGCAGGAACGAAATACCGTGGTCAGTTCGAAGAAAGGATAAAAGCCGTAATAAAAGAAATTGAAAGCGACAGAAATACGATCCTATTTCTCGATGAGATCCATACAATAGTTGGAGCAGGCAGCACATCCGGATCGATGGACGCTTCCAATATGTTCAAACCCGCACTGGCAAGGGGAGATATACAATGCATAGGAGCTACGACTTTGGATGAATACAGAACAACAATCGAAAAGGACGGAGCTCTGGAAAGAAGATTTCAAAAAGTTCTGGTCGATCCCCCTTCGGTTTCGGAAACATTTGAAATACTGAAAGGACTTCAGTCCAAATATGAAAATCACCATAAGGTCAAATACTCTGACGAAAGCCTTGTGGCCGCTGCTGAACTGAGCGACAGATATATCACAGAAAGATTTCTTCCGGACAAAGCTATTGATGTCATTGATGAAGCAGGCGCTAAAAAACACCTTTCAATAAAAGTCCCTGCCAAGATCACTGAACTCGAAGATCAGATAGAGATACTCAATAAAGAAAAAAATCAGAAGATAGAAAAACAGATGTTCGAGAAGGCTGCAGTACTCAGAGACAAGATCAACGATCTGAGATCAAAACTCGAAAAGGAAAGAGAGCACTGGCATAAATCCGTTTCAAATAAATTTCTGAGCATATCCGTTGACAATATCAGAGACATTATTTCCATGATGACATCGATCCCCATAAGTAAACTTGAAGTATCGGAAAGTAACAGGCTTAACAGGATTTCCAGATCTATCTCAAAAAGGATAATCGACCAGCATGAAGCCGTTGAGTCAGTAATAAGAAGAGTTAAAAGATCACGGACAGGATTTAAAGATCCCAAAAGACCGATCGGTTCTTTTTTATTTCTCGGGCCTACAGGCGTCGGCAAGACCGAACTTGCCAAGGTACTTTCTGAAGAGATATTTGAAAACGACAGAGCACTTATCAAGATCGACATGAGCGAATACATGGAAAAATTCAATGTTTCAAGAATGATCGGGTCTCCGCCAGGTTATGTTGGTTACGGTGAAGGCGGTCAGCTAAGCGAGAAGGTAAGAAGACACCCTTATTCCGTTGTACTTTTTGATGAAATTGAAAAAGCTCACCCGGATGTTTTCGGAATGCTCTTACAGGTCCTGGACGAAGGTGTCCTGACTGACGGCAACGGCCGCAAAGTCGATTTTAAAAACACGATCATAATTTTCACATCGAACATAGGCACAAAGAACCTTTCAAATACCGAGAATATCGGGTTCGGAAGTAAAACCTCTTTTGAAGAAAAAGAGATCAAAATGAAAGACAACACCAGAAAAACGGTCGAAAAATATTTCAAGCCCGAATTTCTTAACAGAATAGACGAAGTGATAGTCTTTAACCACCTTTCTGAAAACGCGGTACTCCAGATCATCTCAAACCACATAGAAGATTCCTGCGAAAAACTTTCGAGGATTGATATTACACTTAATATATCTCCAAAAGTCAGAAAATATATCATGGAAGAGTTTTATGATGCCGAAAGCGGTGCAAGACCTTTAAAAAGAGCTGTCGAAAATCTTATCGAGGATCCTGTTGCAGAAAGAATAATTTCCGGATCTGTCAGATACGGGGACGCTATCAGTATTACAGTAAGTAAAAATAAATTGGTCTATACCAAAACTGATAAAACTACCGTAAGTTACGAAAAATAATTAAGCCCTATTGTGAACAATCTGTTTATAATGAATATTTTTTTTTAGAAAAATAATTGTTTTTTTTCTTGACAGCAAGTTCGGGCAGGTTAAGAAATGCTTTTAATATTTTTTTAATAAAACCCCGGTTGACCTTTTGTTAAAAGATTGTGAATAAGTATGTGAAATTATGATTTCTTTTTATTCGCACTGACCTTATAGATGCCGTGATAATTTCTTCCGTAAATGCCTTCGGGTGTCTTTACGATTATCACCATATCCTTTTTAGTCACAAGCTTAGTTTCCAAAAAGGCAATGGCATCTTTTGAATTTTTAGCTCTGAATATTCTAATTTTTGTATCCTTACCGTTTTTCTCTTTAAGCTCATCGCTTACAAATTCAGCAGCCTGAGAAAATTTCTCAGCTTCTTTTTTTACTGCAGGCACAGGCTCTTTCTTTTTTTCTTCAGGCTTCTTTTCATTTATTACTTCGCCGTTGTTTGTTTCAAAAGCCGTTTTGACTTTGTCGAAGAGAATCTTATCAATGGCGGTTCCGCACAAAATAACCTCATAACTTCCCTGTTCGACGGGATAATAGCCATAAATAAGAGGTTCTGTGCAGATCAATTCTTCAGTGTCTTCAGCGATCTTTATACAGTCTATCTGCATCAAAGCACGCACCGCATCGGTCTCATCTATGAATTTATAAAGCAGGAACGGTTCGAATTTCTTCAATTTCTTCCTGTCAGCCCAGTATTCTGAAGCGGTATCTACATTGTTATGGTATGTTCCTTTGTTGTCCGACTGAACAAAACTGGTTTTCTTTTTAAGGATCTTTTTCAGTAAACCCATACACCTGCCTTAAAGTTCTTTTACCATTTTTTTATGCTCTATTCCTGCTTCAAGAAAATAATCACCGACAGCTTCATATCCGAGTTTCATATAGAATGGAATAGCGTGGCTTTGGGAGTTCAGATACAGCTTTTTAATCCCGTTTCTTATCGCGACATCTTCAAGCTTGTTCATTATCATAGTTCCGAAATTCATGCCCCTGTACTCTTCAAGAACAGCTATCCTGCCCACATGTCCGTCCTTTTCCATTCTGCCTGTAGCTATCGGCTGATCATATCTGGTAAGAAGCACATGATAGCATTCATCATCTTTGCCGTCCTCTTCAATATTCTCCGGAACATTTTGTCCTTCTACGAAAACTTTATTTCGTACTTTTCTTATCTTTTCTCTATATTCTGAATAAGTCACTTCGATAATTTCAAGCATTTTAACCGTCCTGTAATTGTAATGTGCAAATTAATAACTTTTTTTGGTATTTCCAAACAATTTTATACTAATTTTAAATAATAATTCTTATCTTACGAACTGAAATTGAGAAAGACTGTGATGGCAGAAAATTATTTAGACGGTATTTTAGAGATTTACAGACAGATCAAACCGGATATAGTTAAAAGACTTTTATCTTTCAAAGCCGGATTTGACAAAATGAACAATGACGATGTTTTCGCAGAGCTGTCTTTCTGCACTCTTACACCGCAATCGAAAGCAAAATCATGCTGGAAATGCATAGAAATCCTTCGTGAAAAAGACCTTCTTAAAAAAGGAGATACTAATGATTTGAGAAATAATATAAAAGGTGTAAGGTTTCAAAATAATAAAAGTTCATACATCGTTCATAACCGCGAAATTATAAATAAAATCGATTTTAAAAAATTCATATCGGACCGCTCATATGATATACCGGAACTTAGAAAGTGGCTTGTTGACAATATTAAAGGGTACAGCTTTAAGGAAGCAAGTCATTTTTTAAGGAACATCGGTTTAGGTTCAGATATCGCGATCCTTGACAGGCATATTTTGAAAAATCTTGTAATGCTTAGCGTTATTGACGGGATTCCGAAAACCATAAGCGAAAAAGTATATCTTGATATTGAGGCTAAAATGGTTCATTTTTCAAAGGATATCGGTATCCCCATGGATCATCTTGACATCCTGTTCTGGTACAAACAAACAGGTGAAATATTTAAATAAAACGGAGTTTCAAATGATCAAAGTTAACGGCTACGAAATAACGGAAAAGGAATTTGATCTTGCATGCGCAGAAAGAAAGTTCATCTCTAAAAAGAAAAACCTTGAAAAAAGCGAAATAGAAGAAACTGTAAATGTTCTCGTTGACGCGGTCCTTATGCTTGAAGAGGCAAAGAAGGAAAACATTGAAGTTGATAAAACCGAGATAGAGAAAACTGTAACAAAGATGAAAAAAAACTTTAAAACAGAAGATGATTTCAGGCAGGCTCTTGCAAAAACAGGAGATACGGACGGATCAATTAAGGATAGAGTTGAAAGGAATCTGAAATTAAGGAATTTTGTGCGTAAGAAATTTATTGATGACACACATGTTTCGGATGATGACATGAAAAAATATTATGAGAAGTATCCTGAAAGATTCAATAAGGGAGAAGAGGTTAGGGCTTCGCATATTCTATTCAGTGAGGCGGACAAGGATAAAGCTCTTGAGATACACGAACTTCTGCTGAATGGTGAAGATTTTTCCGAACACGCAAAACTCCATTCGCATTGCCCCAGCGGGCAGAACGGCGGAGACTTGGGTTTTTTCGACAGAGGAAAAATGGTACCCGAATTTGAACAGGCTGCGTTTGAAATGGAAACCGGCGAGATATCTGACCTTGTCCAGACACAGTTCGGCTATCATATTATAAAACTTACTGATAAGAGATCTGGAGGTAAATTCGAGCTGCATGAGATAAAAGAGCAACTCAGACAAAGTATGGAAAACTCAATAGTAAACCACAAGATAAAAAAATATACTGAACAATTAAGAAAAAACGCCGAGATCGTTATTGATACGGATAAGCTCAGCAAAAAATTCCCGGCATAAAAAAAGGCGCGGCATAAAATGAAAAAAGACAAAAGGCATGAAAAAGCTTCAAAAAAACTCTATGAACCCCCAAAACCTAAAGATTACATCCGAAAGAATGAACGTTCTTACACAGGCATAATAGAGATAAAAAAGAACGGAAGCGGAAAAGTTACTTCAAACGAGATCGAAGGCACGGTGTTCATTCCAAGAATATATGTGAATGATGCTTATGACGGTGATGAAGTTGAATTCGTGCTTATTCAGACCCCGAAATTCTGGGATATCGAAGGCAAGATCGTAAGAATACTCAAAAGAGACAAGACCGAGTATGTCGGAGAGATAAAATATATTTCCGGCGCTATGCATGTTATTTGCGATAACGGACTGAATGTAAGACTCAATAAGAAAAAGGTGGAAAAGAAGTGGGAGGAACTCAAAGAAGGAACTGTGGTAGTTATTGATATTGATGACTGGAGAGATCAGGCTACTGCTCATATAATTGAGGTTCTCGGTAATAAGGAAGACCCGCATGTTTCATTAATGAAGATAGCCAGAAAATATGGTTTTATAGAGGAGTTCTCGAAACCGATACAGGACAGCCTTGAACAATATACACAGGATTTTGTAACGCATCTTATACCTGACAGAACTGATATAAGACATGAAAAAATATTTACAATTGATCCTGCTGATGCCAAGGATTTTGACGATGCGATATCGATAAATAAACTGCCTGACGGAACATTTGATCTCGGAGTTCATATAGCTGATGTATCGGCTTATATTCCGGAAGGAGGAATTCTGGATCAGGAAGCTGCAGCAAGGGGAACCTCATTATATCTCCCCTCTTCTGTAATACCCATGCTTCCCAGGAAACTTTCCAATTATCTCTGCAGCCTGAACCCGGATGTTGAAAGACTTTCGTTTTCTTGCTTTATGAGGATCAATAAAGAAGGTGAGATAACAAACTATCATTTTAAAGAAACCGTTATGAAATCGGCTTTCAGATTCAATTATCAGGAATTCCAGCAGCTTCTCGATAATGCTCTAGCAGGAAGGGAGACGGATGCTGTGTATAAAGATTTCAGACAGCTAGCCTTATGGTCTAAGGAACTTAAGGACATACTCAAAACCAAAAGGATCAGAGAAGGCGGAATTGAATTCGATCTGCCTGAGATAAAAGTTGTGATCGACGAGGAAGGCAGAACGATAGACATACACAGATACCAGCTTTACGAATCAAACAGCATAATCGAGGATTTTATGCTCGCTGCTAATAAATGCGCAGCTCACTTTCTGCATTCGAAGGAAGACAGGCTTCCCGGAGTTTACAGGATCCATGAAAAGCCGTCCCTTGAAAAAATAAACGATTTTTTTGAAGATATGGCGGCCAGCGGAATCAAATTCAAGATACCTGATGACCCCACGAATCATTTCTATATGCAGGATCTTTTAAGATTAATAAAGGAGTCTCCGAACGGCGATTATCTTGCGAATAATTTTCTTAGAGCCATGATGAAGGCTAAATATTCCACCGACAATATTGGGCACTACGGTCTGGCATTCGAGCTTTATACGCATTTCACTTCACCGATAAGAAGGTATCCCGATCTTATGGTGCACAGGCTGATAAAAAAACATCTTAAGCGTCTTTCGATCAATAAATCACGCGACAATAAAAAATTCGTTCAGAGTCTCTGTATGCTGGCTTCAGAACGCGAGATCAAAGCTATTAAAGCCGAATATGAAGCACGCGACCTGAAAATAGTTGAATTCATGGTCGATAAGATCGGTAAAAAATTCGAAGCGGTAATCGTTACGATCATGCCTTACGGGGTTTATGTCAGAATGAAGGAGTGGCCGGTTGAAGGTCTTGTAAGGGCGAGAGACCAGCATAAAGACAGTTTCGAATATGACGACAAAAGAAGGCTGTTCAAAGGCCGCAGATCAGGCGAAGAACTGTCTGTCGGGAAAGAAGTCATAGTTCTGCTTAAAGGTGTAAGCCGCGAGCTTCTGACAATAGATTTCGATCTTGTGAAAGGCACCGTATAAAATATAATACTTTAAGTTATGAATATTGCTTAGAACAAGAAAAATCAGATGCTTGATGACTCAAAAAAAGGGTTCTTGTTTGACCGCCCTTTTACATTCTGCCACAATTTTTTTATTGTGACGCCGCTACAACATAATAGAACATTTTGGCTGCAGAATAAGTATAGCTCCTGCTTGTTCCGGAGAATGTTCCGCTTGAAGAAAAATCACTGAATGTTCCGTAAGGATCTTCGCATGCCATGATCTTATATGATGTTGCATTCGCAGCAGCATCCCATGATAAATTCAGATTCGTTCCATCCACGGCTACAGCAATTTTTTGAGGAATTCCCGGTACGTTAGCCGTCACCGTTAAACGCCAGTATCGCAACATCGCCCACTCCCAAAGTGGTTGCCGCTCTAAGATTAAAATTAAACATTAAAATTGTTGTGAGCACAAAAGGCGCTGCGAACTTCATCTTATTCAACAATTCCTCCTGATATTTTTCTGAGAGCAATGTAATCATTATTATGCAACCTTATTGCAAGATCAAAGATATAGATTTATCCGCTATCAATGATTTATATTTTGCTGAATCTCATGAATAAAGTGTTTGTCACAACGCTGATGGATGAAAGCGCCATAGCCAGTCCTGCCAGAACGGGATTTAAAAGGATCCCTGTGCTCAGGTAAAGAACTCCGCAGGCCAGCGGAATTAATACGATATTATAAGCGAAAGCCCAGAACAGATTCTGTTTGATCTTGCGCATAGTCAGCCTTGATATTTTAATAGCCTTTAATATCTTCGCAAGATCACCGTGCAGAATTGTAATATCGGCCGATTCGATCGCAATATCCGATCCTGTTGACATCGCGACTGAAATATCCGCCATAGCCAGTGCTGGAGCGTCGTTGATCCCGTCGCCTACCATTGCGGTCTTACCTTTTTCCAGCTTTAGCCGTTTAATAACATCAGCTTTGGCATTGGGCTGAACTCCCGCGATGATCTCTGAAATTCCGGCTTCTGCGCCGATATATGCCGCGACATTCTGATGATCACCCGTCAGCATCACAGTTGCGATATCAAGTTTATGCAGTTCAGATATTGTTTCTTTCGCGTTATCCTTAAGCTTATCTGCAAGGGTAATGAAGCCGATAACTTCTTCTTCGGTAAAAAGAATTACCGGTGTTTTTCCCTGATTAGTTAAAGGTAATATCTTTCCGCTAATATCGCTATGATCTTTTTTTATGATCTTTGAAAGCATACTAAGATTGCCTGCATAATATTTCACGCCAGAAATCGTGCCTTCAACTCCAAGCCCGTCCTGATTATTAAAATTGCCGACCGTAAGCAGCTCCTCATTCGGGCAGTATTCTACTATAGATTTAGCAAGCGGATGCTCCGAGTGCGATTCAAGTGATTTTAACTTACTCAATAATTCTGATGCCGTACCTTTTTCAGCAACGACATCTGTGACTTCAGGAACTCCTTTTGTTATAGTTCCTGTCTTATCGAAAACTATGGTTTTTACGGCGTAAAGCTTTTCAAGACTTTCGGCGTTCTTTATCAGTATGCCGCGCCTTCCCGCCAGCCCTGTGCCTACAATTATACCCAAAGGTGTAGCTAATCCAAGAGCGCAAGGGCATGCAATTACAAGAACTGCCACAAATGTTGTCAGAGCTACAGGAAAATATCCCGCGGTATCTCCGTTCAGATATCCGTAGATCATCCACGAAACAAGCGTAAGCGATGCCAGAGCTATCACAACAGGCACGAACACTGCCGAGATGCGGTCCGCCAGTTTCTGTATCGGAGCCTTGGATGACTGGGCTTCCTCGACTGTCCTGATTATCTGCGCGAGCAGCGTATCCGCCCCGATCTTAAGCACTTTTACTTTAATAAATCCCTGTTTGTTAATCGTTCCGCCGATCACTTTATCACCCGTCACTTTATCTGCCGGCAGGGATTCTCCTGTGATCAAAGATTCATCTATTGAAGATGCGCCGAATATTATTTCGCCGTCTGTCGGGATCTTCATTCCGGGCTTTATTATCATTATGTCGCCGACCTGAAGGTCTGATATACCGACTTCCTTTTCAACGCCGTCTTTCTCAATGATAGCGCTCTTAGTCTGAAGCCCTATCAATAATTCAATAGCCTCGTTGGTCTTGCGTTTAGCCTTAGCTTCCAGATACTTGCCGATAAAAATGAAGCTGATCACAATGACTGTTGCATCAAAATAATATATCTTTTCAAGCCCGAAAACTTCAGTAACCTGAGGGAATAAAAACACTGCTGAAGAGTAAATATAAGCTGTAAAAGTTCCTATGCCGACAAGGGTATCCATATTCGCTACGCCTTTTGAAAGAAAACGCGGAATCGCGAAAAGATAATCACGCCCCACCCAGAACATAAAGATAGTAGCAATGATGAAATTGAAGAGCATCAGCAGGTGCATCGGTAACGGTAAAACCGGTATCGAATCTATAACACCTCCGAGTATTCTTCCCAGCGTCTGATTAGGTATAAAATTTCTGTATTGTTCAACAAGTTCCCAAAACATAAGGATAACGCTCAAGATCATTATCGGAACAATAAATGATACCATATTGTGTTTCATTACCAGCTCGGGATCGACAGCTTTTGCTTTAACTTCAGACTCTTCTATGGCCTCTCCCGCAACTCCGAATCCGAGATCAATGATCATATTATTTATCTTATCCTGCGTAATTTTGTTTTCATCGAACTCCACCACGGCTTTTTCGCTGCCGTAGCTTGCTGTTGCGCTTTTAATTCCCGGTTCTTTTGAAAGTGATCTTTCTATAAGCTGAGAACAGCTGGCGCAATGCATTCCGGTAACTTTGATTATTTGCTTTTTCATAGCTGACCTCTATTTTACATTGTACCAGTTTAGACGCCACTCTTTAAGCGTGATCAGATTATCTGAAAGCAGCTTTATCGCAGCGTCGGCAGTTTCAATTGATTTTGAATAATGTGATTTAGCCATCAGATCTTTTGATACCGAGATGGCTTCTTCATGATGAACTATCATCGCGTTTAGAAACCTCAGATCGAATTTGTCATCTGCCGGTCCGAGATTCATCTTTCCATACTTGTTTATCTCTCTTTCATCGCCGTATTTTTCCTTTTTCATCGCATAAAGATCCGATATACCTTGAGTATCAAGCGCGATAATGAAGTCCGCCAGATCCTGAAGTTCCTTCCTATTCGACTTTGCCTTTACCTGATCCAGCATATATAATGCAGCCTTGTGGTGCGCGATCATTCCGTTAATGAACCGGAGATCAATATATTTATCCGCCTTGCCGAGACCGTCATGGGATGAAACGCTTTTAAGGTTTGCATATTCGGGAGTAAGATAGTACCCGAACGCGACTCCAATTATAAAGGCGACTATTATCAGTGAGCCTGCTAGATATTTTGACATAATGAACTCCTTTTATCTATTATTTTAAATTATTCTACGGTAAGGGAACCCCTTTCCATTCCCATCGCTCAAGTGATCGGAAACACCCCTTTTTTGACCGCAGTGAATTCAAGAACCATTCTTCCTTTTATTAAAGGTTTCGCATCGTCAAAAAGCCCCGGGATCATTATAGCGGACATACATCCCTGTCCGTCTTCCTTCACATCAATTACGAATCTTACTTTTTGACCTGCTTTTACTTTAAACTGATTCGGAACGATATCTTCGTTCAGTGTGTATGTTGTCAACAGCTCAACGGGCTCTGCGACCTGAATTGATGTCGTTGATTTCTCCAAATCAGCCTTATCTTGTACCGTTAAAATCGATCTCGAAAGGTTGTAGCCGTTGTTGAAATTATAAAAAGCAAAGGCTATCAGCACAAGTCCGGTAACGCGGAATAATATTCCTCCCGCACGCCCTTTAATGAAAGCGGTTACCGCTCCTATCCCGAATAAGCCCGGTACAGTTCCTAACGCGAATGCGCCCATTATTGCCGATGCCTGCCAAAAATCGCCTGTTGACACTGCAAAAGTCTGCATCATCTGAGTAAATCCGCACGGCAATAGAAAAGTCAGTGCGCCTAATATCGTCGCTTTTCTATATGAAAATCCTTCAGAATCTGCTCCTTTACCGAAGATTTTACTGCTTACACTTTTCGGAAGTGCGAACTGAAAATTGCTTAATACCGGTATTATACCTGTTAATTTGAGACCCATTATGAACATAAGTAATGCTACAAGAATAGTGAATATTCCTGAGAATGCTGCTGAGATGCTGAATAGAGAACCGAACAGGCCTAATAAACCTCCTAATATCCAAAATCCGGCTATACGGCCGAGATTAAATAAAACATGAGGCTTAAGTTTACTTATTGTCCCCGCATTCTGATGTTTCTGATTATAACCTGCTGACAATCCTAATAATAATCCGCCGACAAGAGCCATACATGTAGAGACTCCTGCTGTTAATCCTACCAGAAGAGCTGTTGAAATTGAGAATTCCGATAAGCCGACAGTAAAACTCTCGCCGATGTCAAAGAGGTAAGCCAGATAATAGATAAGGATAAAAATTAACAGCGCGAAGCCGAATTCTACATAATTAGATTTGCCCTTGCTTTCTTTCGTGCTTTCTGCTTCCGCCTCAGTATTATTACCAAAACCCAGCTTTTGAATTCTCTGACCGATCTGATCAATATCGGTTTTAGTTTCATCGAACACAACATGAACGGTCTGCTGCTTCCAGTCAGCTTTTACATTGGATACTGCGCTTATTCCTTTAAGATCCTGTTCAACGAGTAATTCGCATGAACGGCAGTGCATTCCTTTTGTTTTAATATTTATTTCTTTCATATGGACCTCAAAGCCATTAAAATATTTATTTCCCTGAAAGTTTATTTACCTTCAAGATCTCATTTATCATTTTGTTCTTCATCTCTTCATCATTTGCTTCCATTGCAAATTTGAAGCAGGAATGGAGATGTCTTTCGAGTATCTGCTGATTTACAAGCTTAAGCAATCCTATCACAGCCATATTCTGCTGCATGATGTCAATACAGTATTTACCTTCTTCCAGCATTTTTACGACCTTGGCTGAATGGGTCTGAGCTTTTTTAAGATTTTTCACTATCTCTTTAGTGCTTTTTTCGTATTCTTCTTTTTTCATATCGGTCTCCTTATTACCTATACCCCCGGTATAGGTTGATTTATAGCAATATAATCAAACAATTAGCATTTTGCACATGATTGTTATCATTATTAAAAAACAATAAACAAAGTAATAAAAAAGGGCGTTCAAATTGCGTTTTTGTGTTATAATAACACATTCGTTGAATTAATTCAATCAAACACTTAACGCTTCAATGATTTAATCGAATAAATTAAAAGCCCTGAAAATTCTCAGGGCTCATGACATTACTTCTGGTCTTTAATGCATTTTGCGAGTCTTTTGACAGCCTCGACAAGCTGATCCTTTGATGAAAATGAAAAATTCAGCCTCATGTGGTTCTTCGACGGTTTTTCACCGTAGAACTGCCAGCCCGGCACAAAAGCCACCTTATATTTCAATGCCTCATAGAAAAGTTTTTCCGTATCTATTTTTTCAGGAACTGTTACCCACAAAAATAGTCCGCCTTCCGGTTTTGTCCATGTAACGCCCGATTCAGGAGGAAAATATTTCTCCATCGTCTTCAGGAAAAGGTTGAGTTTTTCCCTGTAATAATTCCTGCAGTTGTCGAAATGCTTGTCAAGATCCATTTCAGTCAGATAAGCCGCGCAAATATCCTGATTATATTTAGGCGTGTTAAGAACATTGCCTTCCTTTATATTGCACATCTTCTGTATAACTTCGGCCGGTCCGATATTAAAGCCGACCCTCATTCCCGGACAGAATATTTTCGAAAATGTATAAAGTCCGATCACATTCGTGCCTTTTCTTTTCTGATCAAGAGAAAATATGGAAGGCATCATTTTTCCGTAATACCTTAGATCTTTATATGGACTGTCCTCTATGATCGGGACATCATAATCATAGCTGAGATCAAGAAGCTCTTCCCTCTTTTTCATGCTCATAGAAATGCCTGTCGGATTCTGAAAATCAGGAACGACATAAATGAATTTAGGCATCTTTCCGCCTTTCTTCATTAAAGCATCCAGCTTTTTACGGAATCCTATTACATTTGAACCGTCAGGTTCAATGTCAACACCGATATATTTTGGTCTGTTCAAATCGAAAGCAACGATAGCTCCCGCGAAGGTCGGACGGTCTAGCATAACCGTATCACCAGGATTTAAAAATAATCTGCCTGCGAGATCGAGCCCGTGCTGGCCTGAAGTGGTTATTAGAACATTCTCTTCCGAAACCTTTATCTTATCACGCTTAAGGTATTGAATCACCGCATCAAAAAGAGATTTCTCGCCGGGAATGGAAGCATACTGCATAACCTTGTCAATGTTGTTTCCCGCCAGACTTTTTTCAGTCGCTATCCTGACTTCACTTTTCTGAAAAACATCCGGCGAAGGCAGACCGCCGGCTAAAGATATTATATCCGGATTGCCTGCTAAGAGCTTCAGTGTCTTCCCTATCGGATAACCTTCATAATTCACTGCGTTCTCTGAGAACCGCTCTTTCCAATTTTTTATCATTTTAGCCTCGGTTTATAGTGAACCTTTACCAAACTGCGTTTTTATCCCCTTCTTCATAAAATCCATTCCGTCGGTCGTTGCCTTAAGTGATTTATAATAGATCACATCGCCGATCTTCGCAGCAAGTTTCTTTCTTTCATCATCCGAAACGAAGTAAGCAGCCATTGTGTCAAGTTCTCTTGCGGTGCCGTCGCTTTCGTATTTATAAGTAATGTCCGTGCCGCTCTCAAGAACTTTATAAGCCTTATCTGTCCAGTCGAAACCGGCCATGCCGAGGTCAGGATTGATTCTCATGTGGGCTGCGAGGCTGATGCCCTTAATGCCGCTTTTCTTAAGCTCTTTTGCGCAAGTTATAAAAGTGTCCGGGTCTGCTCCGTTGCCGATGTTGATCTCATATATCGGGGTCGTTCCGTCTTTTCTGATATATTCATTAATGATATTTAACAGCATCCTGAACTGCATTGTAGTCTGAGTTGACAGCAGCATAGAAACTTTGAAAGTCAGGTTCGGAATATCTTTTGCGTAGTAGCAGGCTGCAATTATCGAACTCCAGCTTGGGTTAAGATAAAAATCTCCGCCGGTCTCTTTAGCATACCTTGTCACACCGTCCAGATATACAAGGTAGTTGCTGTTAGCTACTTCTATACCGCCGAAGTTGCCGAAGAATGTTCCCTGATTCTTAAGAATTAAAGCTGAGTTTTCTTTGTCAATTTTGTTCCTTTCAAATCTTTCGCCTGTCACTTTTTCAAGTTCTTTAAATCTTTTCTCCGGCTGAGGAATACCGATAAGATTAGTGCTGCAGTATTTCTGTGCGCCCATAATGTTTTCTGTCATGCAGAGAGTCGCCAGAAGGTCGCCTGAATATACATAATGGTCGGTCATAGGAACTACCGCTATCATTTCGGCAGGCACGAACACAGGATGTGTTTTTGCAGTTTTAACAACTTTTTTCATAAAATTATAAGTGACATACGCGCCCTGGAATCCCGAAACCTGGCTTCTTGCAATACCTAATCTGCTGTTGTACTTAACCTTATTCGCTTTTTCAAAATCGGCAACTTTAGGAAACTTCTTGATCAACTTTTCCGCATCTGCTACCATTTCCTCAAATCCTGTACCTTTAAGCGCTTTTTTACGGTTTTCGAATTTTTTCATAAACGCTATTGTGTCGTTTATTTTTTTTGCTCCGCCGTGAAATATCTTCAGCGCATCCATTGCCTTCATGTCTCTTTCGGATAAAAGTTGATACTTCATTTTCCCTCTCCCTGTTGTTTTTATTTCAAATTATTTATGCATTTGTATTAGAATCGGAACCCTGAGCATTTGATATTAAAAAGATTTGTTATAAATATCAAGATTAATATTTCAAAAAAATAATGTGGCAAAAAAATATTATAATTCATAATTTACACAATTAAAATTCATGGGGATTATATGTCAAAAAAGATAAAGTACTACTCGACAAACCTAAAAGCAGCACCTGTATCATTTAAAGAAGCCCTACTTAAGGGAATCGCTCCGGACAGAGGCCTTTTTATGCCTGACAGCATACCTAAATTCACTTCTGACGAAATTGAAAAATTCTCCGCTATGGAATATTGGGAAATTGCCTATAAAGTAATATATAAATTCCTCAAAGATGAGATCCCCCCAAAAGATCTGAAAGCTATATGCAAAAATGCTTATAACTTTGAAGTTCCTCTCGAAAATGCTTATGAAAGAAAATATGTAATGAGGCTCGATCATGGACCTACAGCCTCTTTCAAAGACTTTGCCGCCAGAATGATGGGCAGGCTGATGAATTATTATCTAACGAGAGAAAAAAGAAATCTTCTGATACTTACAGCAACATCAGGCGATACCGGAAGCGCAATAGCCAGTGCTTACTATGGCTTGAAGAACATTAAAGCCGTTGTTCTTTTTCCGGAAAAAGAGGTAACGAACAGGCAGAGAAAACAGATGACTACCCTTGGTAAAAACATTCAGATTTTATCACTGGACGGAAAATTTGACGACTGTCAAGCGCTTGTAAAACAGGCTTTTGCCGATAAAGACCTTGATCATCTCAACCTTTCTTCCGCGAATTCAATAAATATCGGAAGACTAATACCTCAGACCGTCTATTATTTTTACTCATATTCAAGGCTGAGAAGAACTAAAGGAGAGAAAGTAATATTCTCTGTTCCTTCAGGCAATTTCGGCGATATGATGGGCGGAGTGATCGCAATGAAAATGGGTCTGCCTGTAAAGAAATTCATTATCGCTACCAACGATAACGACGAATTCCCGAAATACCTTGAAACCGGAAAATATAATATCATAGTTCCCTCAAAAAACTGCATTTCAAGCGCGATGAATGTCGGACATCCGAGCAATATGTCAAGACTTGTGGCGATTTACGGGGGAGTAATGACCGAAAAGGGCGAAGTTAAAAATAAACCCGATATGAAGCTGATGAAAAAAGAGATATGGTCAACAAGCGTTAATGACGCCGCTACAAAAAAAACTATAAAGGATGCTTACAAAAAACACAAGTTGCTTCTGGAGCCCCACGGATCAGTCGGATGGACCGGCCTTATGGAATACATTAAAGCTGAAGGAAATGTCGAAAAACAGCTGTATATTTCTCTTGAAACAGCTCATCCGGCAAAATTTCCAGAGCAGATAGTAAAACTTCTCGGATTCGATCCTGAACTTCCCGAAAGTCTTGAAGGTATTGAAGCTAAAAAAGAAAAATACGACAGTATAGGGGTTGATTACAGCCATTTTAAGAAATATCTTCTGAAGAACTATAAATAGGAATCCCTTCTATGAAATATATTATCATACTCGGCGACGGAATGAGTGATTACCCGATCGATAAACTTGGGGGAAAAACTCCTCTGATGGCCGCAGACATTCCCAACATTGACAAACTCGCGAAGATGGGCAGATGCGGGCTTTTCAAAACCGTACCCGATGAGCTTCCTCCTGGAAGCGAAGTGGCAAATATGGCCGTTCTCGGTTATAATGTAAGAAAGCTTTATCAGGGACGAGGAGTTCTTGAAGCGGCAAGCATGGGAGTAAAATTAAATTCAGACGACCTTGCCATGAGATGCAATCTTATCTGCATTAAGGACAGAAAAATTAAGAATCATTCGGCCGGACATATTCCTTCTGAGGAAGCGCATCAGCTGATCGAAGCTCTAAACAGGGAATTCGCGAACGATAATATGAAATTCCATAAAGGTGTGAGCTACAGGCATCTGTTCGTTCTTAAGAACGGCAGAAAAGAGCTTCAGCTTACTCCGCCGCATGATGTGCCGGGCACTCCATTCGCGGATGTTATGCCCCGCGCTTATTTACCTGAAGCTGAAAGCACCAGCACAATTCTTACCGATCTTATCCTGAGATCGCAGAAAGTTCTTTCTGAGCATCCTGTGAACCTGAAAAGAATTGCCGAAGGAAAAGATCCTGCGAATTCGGTCTGGTTCTGGTCTGCCGGTTATAAGCCCGAAATGAAAACGCTTCAGGAATCGTACGGAAAGACAGGTGCAGTTATATCAGCCGTTGACCTGCTTTACGGAATAGGAGTTTACGCCGGCATGGATGTAATTCATGTTGAAGGAGCGACCGGGTTATATACAACGAATTACGAAGGCAAAGCTAAGGCTGCTGTAGAAGCTCTGAAAACACATGATCTCGTTTATCTTCATATTGAAGCCACAGATGAAGCCGGACATGAGGGCAATGTTGATCTTAAGATAAAATCTCTTGAATATCTTGATAAACGGGCTGTTAAATATATCATGGAAGAAACAGCTAAATTCGATGAGCCTGTTGCTATTGCAGTCACTCCCGACCATGCAACTCCGTGCAGTGTAAGAACTCACACTCACGATCCGGTACCATTCATAATATACAGACCGGGTGAAGAACCTGACTCCGTTAATGAGTATAATGAGATCTCGGTTAAAAAGGGATACTACGGTCTGATCAGCGACGATAAGTTCATTAAAGCTTTATTCGGTATAAAATATTAGTTTATTCGTCAAGATACATTTTGCCTTTCGTAGTGATGTCGGCGAGCATTTTGCCGTCTTCGCTTCCTCTTAAGTCTATAAGACCTTTCCTTTCCAAAGCGTATTCAATGGGTTTAGAAAATTCTTTTGCTTCTTTCGGTCCCAACGAGTTCATCAGTGCGGCGTATATTGTTGAAGAGCCGTTCCTTTTTAGATAGTTGAGTACCGTTTCCATTAATTGTTTTTCATGCATCTTTTCCTCCTTCAGTAAAGCAGAATATAATATAAATACTAAGTAGCAAAGAATCAATTAAAATATTCAGTTTTTGAATTATTCCAAGTCAGTTTGCTATTGAAATATCGCGGGTAATTAGTTATATTGAATATTCTGAACAAGTTTATCTTAAAATGCATTAAACTAAAGGATAGTTCTCATGAAGAATGTTTTGAAGAACAAGCCGCTAAAAAATCCCTTATTCTGGACGGGATCAGCTTACATCCTTTATCTTGGATTCGCATTGATACTTTTTCCATACATTGCCGAGAAAAAAGCCGTAGAATATGTAAAAAAAGAATTCGGCAGAGATCTTGTGGTCGAAAAGATATCTTTAAATCCGTTCACTCTAAGATTAACCGTAAAAAATCTTTTTTTTCACGAACCCGATGGCGGTATGTTCGTCAAGTGGGAGGAATTCAGTGTTAATCCCGCTATCTTTCCTCTTATAAAAAAAACAATGGTTCTTCAGGATATTTCCCTTACCGCATCAGAGATCAGTATTGTAAAAATGAAAGACGGCACCTTCAATTTCGAGAACCTGATCAAGCCGGGTAAAGAGAAAAAACCGGAAACTGAAGAAAAAAGCGACTGGAAGGTCGTAATCGATAATCTCAGGCTCAACAATGTAGGTATTATTTATACCGACAATACTTATAGCCCAAGTTTCAGCCTGGATCTTTTAAATATTACAATTGATACGAAAAACATTGTTATCGGGGGACCGGAAGAATCCGTGACAAAACTAAATTTCGACTTTGATGGCGGAGGCTCATTCGCACTTGAAGGCGATTTTGTTATCAGCCCTCTAAACGCGGTGTTCAGCATTATACTTAAAGATCTGAACCTTTCTGCTTTCAATACAATTCTATCGAACTCGACTGATCTTAAACTCTCAAAAGGAATTCTGAATTCCGAAATAAACATTTCTCTTAAAGATAATTATGAGAAAAAAAGGCCTGATTTTCTTCTTAAGGGAGATATCAGGCTGAATAATATTGCGGTGAACGATCTTAAAACCGACTCTATGCTCGTTTCATTCGACAGATTTAATACTTCGATAGCTTCTCTCACGACCGGCCCTTTAGCTGTTGACATTTCAGAGATAGGTCTCAAAGGTCTGTATGCTGGCATAAGAAAAAATTACAACGGAAACTATAACATTACGGAAGCATTCGAAAAAGATGATGCCCAGACTGAAGCAGTGCCTGGTTCTTTAATCGCGTCTGACGAATCGGCACCGGCATCTGATCCCGATATCAGGGTCAGAAAAGTTATTCTAGAGGACAACAGGATATTTTACGAAGATCTGAGCAATCCTGTCCCTTTCAGTGATAATATAAGTTCGTTGAACTGCTCAGTTGAAAATATTAAAATTTTCAGCTCGGACAGTTCGTCTTTCAAATTGGATTTCATGGTCGGGGATAGTGAAGTAAACAGTCTGTCAGGATTTTTCAGGCATAAACCGCTGTCTGCCGGAGTTCATTCGATACTCCGGAAGATCGATCTTAGATCGGCCAACTCGTTCTTTCCGGACAACATAATGCTGAAATTGAGTTCAGCTAGATTATCCGCCGACCTGAACACATTTTACGATTCAACAGCAAAAACATCACAATTAAAAACATCAGGAGATATTTTTTTTACAGACTTCTCTTTCAGAGATTCTACCGGAAACGAGCTTATAAAATGGAAAGAGATTTCCTTGAACGATTTGAAATTTGAAAATGAACCTCTTAAATCAAGGATCTCGCTGATCAAGCTCAAAGACCTTTATTCCGATATCGTTATTTCTAAAAACAAAGAGTTGAACCTCGCTGCAGCTTTCGGCGCATCAGGAACACCTGCTGATTCAGTGCCTAAAGCACCTGTTGATTCATCTCAAGCTCCTGCCGGTAATCCTGACATTATAATTAAAAAAGTCAGCCTCGAGAATAATTCTATCAAGTTCGCAGACAACAGCCTGCCGCTGCCTTTCGCGACCACTATCGAGAAAATAAACAGCACTATAAGCAACATTGATTTGAAGAGCGGGGAAAGAACAAATATAAACTTTAAAGGCATCGCCGACAAGTCCGGGACAGCATCGATCAGCGGAGATCTGTTCATTATCGACCCGCTGAAAAATTCGCAGATGAACATCAATTTTGACAAGATCAGCCTGATCCAGTATTCTCCGTATTCTGCCAAATACATCGGAAATTACATAAACACCGGAAGTCTTTCCCTGTTCATAAAATACAACATTTTAAATTCTATCCTGACCTCAGAGAATAAGATACTGATAGACAAAGTTACCTTCGGGAAAGAATTTGACAGCGACGACAGGATACACCTTCCTGTCAAGCTAGCAATAGCCCTTTTGAAAGATAAGAACGGGCTGATAGATTTTGACATTGAAGTATCAGGCGACCTGTCGGATCCTAAAATAAATACCGGATCTCTTATTTGGCAGGCAATAAAAAAAGTCCTGACGAATATAGCGGCTTCGCCTATCAGATTTTTAGCGAAATCACTGGGTCTGCAGAATTCGGATGATTTCGATTTTGTCGAATTTGAATTCGGTGAAACATCGTTAAAAGATGCAGAAAATAAGAAACTTGACGATCTTTCAAAAGCGCTTAGAGAAAAACCTGACCTTAAACTGAGCGTGACAGGCATAGCGAGCAGGAGCTATGACAGAGTAACGATCCAGGACAGAAAATTAAGAAAACTTATTACAGCTGAGGCAGGAAAACCTTACGATTCATTGAAAACTTCCGAGAGAAAAGACCTTCTTGAAAAACTTGTTGCAAAGCTTGATACGATTCAAAATCTTGATTCGCTCAAGGTTAAGAATTCGAAGCTGGAAAAGAAGACTTTAAAGCTTGATACTCTTAAATACAATAATAAACTTTTCGTTATCGCCCGATCTTCGCAAACTACAGGCGACAATGAAATAATAGTTCTTACATCTGAAAGATCTGATGCTGTAAGAACAAGGCTCACTGTGACGGATTCAATACCCGAAGAACAGATAATTATTCTTCCGGGTGAAATAATAGACGATAAAAGTATTAAAGCGATAAGAACAAAACTTTCAATAGATATCAAATAATTTTTAAAAAGGAGCATAAGATGAAGAATCATGGCTATTACAGATTTCCGTCAGTCAGAAATAACGAGGTTGTGTTCGTAAGTGAAGACGACTTGTGGAAAGTTCCGCTAGGTGGAGGAACGGCATTGCGCATAACAGCTAATACAGCTGCAGTTTCATCGCCGAAGATTTCACCGGACGGAAAATTTCTGGCATATACATCTCAGGAAGAAGGAATGCCTGAAGTGTTTATTAAATCCACTGACGGCAGCGGACAGAAAAGGCTGACATTCCTCGGCGCCCGTTCCAATGTGCTCGGATGGTCAGGCGACAGTAAATACATATATTTTGCAAGCAGTTTCGAACAACCTTACGATTCAAGCATATACAAGATATCAAGAGACGGCGGACAGGAAGAAAAAGTTCCTGTAGGATATGCAAACCAGATCTCATTCGGGAAAAAAGGAACTGTGATCGCAAGACACGCCGGAGACCCTGCAAGATGGAAAAGGTACAGAGGCGGTACGGCCGGCGAAATATGGATCGATGAAAAAGGCAGCGGAGAATTTAAACAGATCCTTAAAGAGCTCAAATCGAATCTCGCATGCCCTATGTGGATAGACGAAAGGATCTATTTTGTATCCGATCATGAGGGAATCGGCAATATTTATTCATGCGACCTGAAAGGTAAGAATGTTAAGAGACATTCGCATCACAATGAATACTATGCAAGATATGCCGATACTGACGGAAAAAACATCGTTTATCATTCGGGAGCTGATCTTTATAAGATCGACGTTGCAACAGATAAATGCGAGATGATAAAAGTCGATTACATAAGTTCTCATACTCAGATCAGCAGAAAGTTCATTGATGCGCATCAGTATCTTGAAGGATATGATCTATGCCCGAAGGGAACCCATATCGCTGTTGCAGCAAGAGGCAAGATCGTTTCTTTAGCGAATTGGACCGGAGCTGTTAAACAGGCGGGGAAAAAAGACGGGGTCAGATACAGACTTCCCGCATGGCTGAATGACAGTAAAAGATATATGGCTGTTTCTGATGAAACCGATGGCGATGACAGACTGATCATCGTTGATTCCGAGACCGGAAAGGAAACTCTTTTAAAAAACATCATTCTCGGAAGGGTAAGGGGGATATTTCCTTCACCGAAGACCGATCATGTTATAGTTACGAACCATAAGAACGATATGATCCTGGTGGACTATAAAAAAAATACCTCTAAACTCCTTGATCACAGTGAAAACCACAGGATCTTCAATGTAAGCTGGAGCCCTGATGGAAAATGGGCTTCCTATGATTTTTTGAAAACTATGGAGAATGCATTAATAAAAGTTGTTGAAATAGCTACCGGCAAAACTCACGAAATAACAAAACCGGTAAAACATGACATGGCCCCGGTTTTTTCTTCGGACGGCAAATACATTTTTTTCGTGGGAGCAAGAGTTTTTTATCCTGTAAATGATGCTCTCCAGTTCGAACTGAGCTTCATTAAGTCTGAGAAATTGTATGCGATACCTTTAGCTAAAGATGCAAGATCTCCCTTTGAACCTGAGCCTAAATCGCCGGCCGGCGATCAGCCTCCGACAGAAGATAATAAAAAGAAAAATGGTAAGGATAAAAAGGAAAAACTGACGGTAAAAATTGATTTCGAAGGGATCGAAAAAAGAGTTGTAGAATTCCCTATACCCGCTGGGAACTATCATCTGGTCGGTTCATATAAAAACCAGGTTCTTTATACAGAATATCCCAGAGAATGCGTAGATACAGGCGGTGATAACGACTGGGGGGAAGGAAAACCCGAAGCATTTTTAAAAGTGTTTAATTTTGATGATATGAAAGAAGAAACGGTCATATCCGGCATTTCTGATTTTAAACTAAACCTGAACGGGGATACGATGATTGTCCGTAAGGGAAAAGACCTGAGCGTTTATAAAACAGGCGCAAAACCTGATGACAAAGCCAAAAACAAATTTTCGGTTCAGGGCGGAGATATTGATCTTTCCAGAATTAAAATAGGCATTATTCCCAGAGAAGAATGGAAGCAGATGTACCGCGAGGCATGGCTTTTACAGAGAGAGCATTTTTGGACTGAGGATATGAGCAAAATAGACTGGGTAAAGGTATTTAAAAGATACTATCCGCTGACTGACAGAGTGGGTAGCAGAGGCGAATTTTCCGATCTGGTCTGGGAAATGCAGGGTGAGCTTGGAACATCACACTGCTACGAATTCATGGGCGATTACAGAAGATCGAACCAGTACCCGATGGGAAAACTGGGTTGCAGATATAAACTTTCGGATGACGGGAAATCTTATACTTTTGAAAATATCATGTATGGCGAATCTGGAGAAAGACATGAAGTTTCACCTCTTCTAGCTCCCGGGGTCAATATTAAGAACGGTGACCTGCTTCTTGCGATCAACGGTACATCGGTCAATAAAAATGTTCATCCGAGAGAACTGCTGGTCAACTATCCTGATCAGGAAGTATGCCTGACAGTCAAGAGAAAGGGTGAAAAGGAATCAAAAGAAGTTACAGTAAAGACCTTAAGCTTCGAATCTAAGCTGCTTTACAGGAACTGGGTAGAAAAGAACAGGGATTTTGTTCATAAAGCCGGAAAAGGAAAGATCGGATATATACATATCCCCAATATGGGTAATGACGGATTTGCGGAGTTCCACAGAACTTATCTGACCGAATTCCAATATGACGGGCTTATTGTTGATGTCAGATACAACGGCGGAGGTTATGTGTCTCAGCTTCTTCTTGAGAAATTGAACAGAAAGATAATCGGCTATGATACTATACGCTGGTCAAAAAATGCCGCAACTTATCCTTCAGAAGCGGTTCACGGTCCGATCATTGCTCTTACAAACGAATTTGCCGGATCCGACGGAGATATATTCAGCCACTCATTCAAGCTTATGAAAATCGGTAAACTCCTCGGTAAGCGAACATGGGGCGGAGTTATCGGTATAAACGGTCAGTACTCTCTTGCTGACGGTACTATCACGACACAGCCTGAGTACTCTTTCTGGTTCAAGGATGTCCAGTGGGGAGTGGAAAATTACGGAACTGATCCCGACATTGAAATTGACAACACTCCGATGGACTATGTGAAAGGTAAAGATAATCAGCTTGAAAAAGCATTAGAGTTCGCTTTGGAGGAATTACGGAAAAAACCTGTCATCAAACCGAAATTTGATAAAAGGCCGAATCTCGCTCTGCCAAAGCTTCCAAAATAAATATTAAGGAGCTGAATATGAGAAAATCGATTTTTATTACTGTTATAGCTGTTTCTGTAGGACTTTTCAGCGCCGGAATGATCAAAGGGAATGTTATAAACTTTGAGAATACGCCAATGCCCGAAGCCAACATTACTCTTTCGGGAACTACTTTGGGTTCTGCAACGAACGATGCAGGTAATTATATTATTAAAAATGTGCCTGCCGGTACTTATACTGTCAACTGTTCTTTCATAGGGCATAATGATGTTTCGTTAAAAGGCGTTATTGTCGAGAATGATTCCGTTAAAGTAGTTGATTTTCTGCTATTTCCTGTTGAATACCAGATGGATGAGATAGCTGTGGAGCAGGATGAAGAGGATATTAACAGCCTTCTATATTTCAGAGATCTTGCCTTTATGGAGTTGGTCCGTGAATACAACATCCCGTCTCCCGAGATGAAAGGAAAGATAGATGTTCGGACAAAGCCCGGTTTCTGGGAGATGTTCAGATATTACATATACAGGATATTCAACTGATATGATGCGATCAATACTGCTTTCATTTTCATTTCTTATATTTCTTTCCTGCTCAGGTTCAAAAGAGCTTGGAAAGTACGACCGTTCTCCTTACGAGCCTGTTAAGTTAAGAATAAAAGATATTGATATCAGCGATCTTCCTGCCGAGCTGACGGTGCTGTCGGATCCGCGCAGCGGTGTATGGTCGGTTGAATTTTATGACCTCGACAGAAAAGAAACTTTGTTTGAGTACAATAAGAACAAAAATCTTCTTCCCGCCTCCAATCTTAAGATCGTAACTACGGCGGCTGCTCTTAAAGTGCTCGGGACGGATTACAGATTCGAAACTGAATTTCTCACTGACGGATATATTGACAGAGACAATAAAACGCTTTTCGGGAATTTATATGTAAAAGGCTCAGGCGACCCGTCTTTGAATCCAGGCATATTCAAGCCGGTCGCGGATTCCTTAAAGATCTCAAAAGGCATTGATTTTATCGAGGGTGAAATCAAGATACTGACCCCGTTCAAACAGGAAGAAGCGTACGGTAAAAGCTGGGACATTGACGATATCCCGTACTATTTTTCAGCCGTAATATCGCCGATAACTCTGAGCGAGAATCTGTCAAAGATCGTTATTAATAAAGGAAATATTGAGATCACCCCTTATTATCCCTTTACATTCGGTCTGGACACAATTCCTGACATGACCAGTCCAAGCTTTTACAGGCTGCCCGGCACGGATTCCGTAGTAGTAAAATCTGACTTTAAGAGTAAAATTACCGGGTTCATTACTGTCAGAGATCCTGATATTATGTTTAAAAACAGCCTGATCAGGCATTTCGCAAAAAGCAATATTACTTTCAACAACAAGCATTTCGTCTCTGCAGATACGACCAAATACCACTTTTACACGCATTACAGCGACAGCCTTTATAAGCTTATAGATAAATGCAACGGGGAAAGCAATAACCTTTATGCCGAGCAGGTTTTCAGGGAAGTGGCTGAGGTTTTTGCGAAAGATACTGCATTGACAGACTCGCTTGAGAACATACCTGCCACATACGATAATCTCATCAGAATAAATTCAGACCTGTATTCACGCATCTTCGGTATAAACAATTTTACTATATGCGACGGAAGCGGTCTCTCCAGACAGAATTTGATTTCGGCAAATAAATTCGTCAGAGTCCTTGCGGCAATGTATGAAGATCCTGATTTCGTAACATACCTTTCATCTCTTCCCCAGCCCGGGAACGAAGGTACGCTCAAGAACAGATTCAAGGACAAAGACCTGCAGAACAGGGTCTTCGCTAAGACAGGCGCCCTTACAAGCATCAACTGTATTTCGGGATATATTCTCACGAAGAACAATCACAGGCTGGCTTTCTCTATAATGAATAATTTTTATAATTTCGGAAGATCTAAAACAAATGAATATCTTGAAGATATTCTGATCTATTTTTCCAACAATTTCTGAGGTGATATATGCTGAATTTTACGATGTCGCTGCCTACTGAAGTTTTTTTCGGACGGGATATGATAATCAATCTGCCTGAATATATAAGAAAACACGGCGGTAAAAGAATTCTCCTCGCTTACGGGGGCGGCAGTATAAAAAAGAACGGGATCTATGATAAGATCACATCGCTTTTAAATCAGAACGGAATTTTTTATAAAGAGCTTTCAGGAATAAAACCTAATCCGAGAGTATCCAGCGTCCGCGAAGGAATTAAGATCATCAGAGAGAATGATCTCGATTTTATTCTCGCGGCAGGCGGAGGCAGCGTAATAGATGCATGCAAAGGAATCGCTGCAGGCTGGACTTATGACGGTGATCCGTGGGACTTTTACTTAAGAAAAACCAATCTTGAGAAGAAGCCGTTGCCTGTAGGGGTTATACTGACACTCGCCGCAACAGGATCGGAAACGAACTGGGGCTCTGTAATTTCAGATGATATCACAGAAAGGAAACTTCCTTTCAGGAATGAAATGCTGAGACCTAAATTCGCAGTACTTGATCCTGTTTACACTTTCAGCGTCCCTAAATATCACACGGCCGCCGGATTAGTGGATATAATGGCGCATGTTTTCGAGCAATATTTCAGCCCGACACAGGACGCTTACCTTTCGGACAGACTCGCAGAAGCTGTTATGAAAACTATAATCCGCTACGCGCCGAAGGTAATTGCGGATCCTGAGGATTATGAGGCCCGGGCAAATATACTATTCGCCGGAACTCTTGCATTGAACCAGATACTTTCTTACGGTAAAACGACCGACTGGGCAACTCACATGATCGAGCATGAGATCAGCGCAGTTTACGACATCAGCCACGGCGCAGGTCTGGCGGTTCTTTTCCCGAACTGGATGAAGTATGTCTTAAACGAAGATAATCAGCCTAAATTCATAGAATTCGCAGTCAATGTATGGGATGTTAATACGAGAGGAAAAGAGCCTTTAGATATTGCCCTAGAAGGAATTGAGAGAACAAAAGAGTTCTTCGACTTTCTCGGGATGCCCTCTTCCCTGTCTGAATTTAAAATAGACAGTTCAAGGCTTGAAGAGATGGCGGAAAAAGCCGTTGTCTTCGGTGAACTCGGCACATTCAAAAAACTTGGTAAAGAAGATGTTCTTCAAATATTAAAAATGAGTCTGTAAATAAATAGATAAAATTATAGCGCTAAGTATCTAAAAACGCTACATAATGCATTGTATCACTTTCAAAAATTTCTTGACAAATAATCCTGCTATGTGTATATTTTCTATTAACAATGTGTATGGAGGTTTTATGAGAACGAATATTGATCTTGACGACAAGCTTGTAGATATTGCAATGGAGATAAGCGGAGTTCATACCAAAAAGGCCGTAGTCAATCTTGCTCTTGAAGAGTATATTAAGCACTTTAACCGGAAGAAAATATTAAAATATCGCGGAAAGAAGATCTGGGACGGTGATCTTAACGAAATGAGATCAACCCGATGAACAGCGTTTTAGTAGATACTTCAGTCTGGATCGATTTCTTTAATGGTGCCGATGATTCCAAAGAAGCCGGAGTACTGCAATTACTCATAGATGAAAACTACGATATTTGTATCTGTCCTACGATCTATCAGGAAATATTGCAGGGAATAAAAGATGACAAAGTGTTCGGGGAGATTAAAGATATTCTGAATAGTTTTAGGCTTCTTGATATGGATATTATGATTATAACGGATCACTCAATTGAACTGTACAGATCACTCAGAAAGAAGGGCATCACGATAAGAAAATCCAACGACTGCTTAATAGCCTCTTATGCGATCTTAAATAATGTTGAGGTTTTTCATAAAGACCGCGACTTTGATCAGATCAGTTTGGGCAGTAAGTTGAAAATATTCAAAATGAATTAAGAAAACAACTAGCAAGGACTACTTCTATGATGAATGTTCCTAAAATTATCTGCCTGATATTGATTACAGGTTTAAATTTTATTTTATGCGCAATACCTTTTGAGCAAGATTCATTATATAATTTATTCAATATCGAATTGAGAAGAAATAATGACATTTTTATGAACAAGTCAATCATAAAAAGAATCACAAATGACACTTTATTGTTAAATCTTGCAATAAAATTCAGTAAGCCGGATTATCATTTTAATAATCAGTATTTTACACATAACGCTTTATCTAGAATCAAAGATAAAAATTTAATTTACGAAAAGCTCGATTCGCTAAAGTTTGATATTATTTTGTTCAAAAAATTCTTACTCGAACAAAATGAGAATGTTTATCTGAAATATCTGAAATCATTTACTTCAAGATATAATTTCACAGGCTTAGAGATCTCCACATTGAAATATGTTTTACAAAGATCAGATATTGCAAAGATATTAATTCCAGAAATTGTTCAGCACCAGGCTAATTTATGGTACACCGTTCAATCAGTATCGCCTGATATCATTCCTGAAGCTGTTATTTTAAAATTACTTAAAGATGAGAAAACGAAAACTAATGGCATAAAAAATCTGATCGAATATTATAAGGAAAATTATTTTGATGCTTTTATTTCAACTGATTTCAGCTCAATTAATAATTATGCAGATGATGAGTATAAACAAATTTTAAATGAATTGAAGCTGACAGAATATTCAAGAAATATTAAAAATACAGATAATACAAAAATTAAAAACCTGATAAAAGATGAAGCTACAGCTATCAACCGGAAAGCTGTTCTGCTTACTCATATAAACCCTAATTCAATTGATATTGATTTTTTTATAAGTTTACCTAAAGAATTAAAGGTAATTGCAGCCTATAGAATAAAAGACACAAAAACAATGTTACAGATTTTTGAAAGTAAAGAAAATCAATCTCAATGGGATCATATTTTTATAAATAAAATTAATGATGTGAAAAAGCTTAAAATATTAGCGGAAATGTACAAGAATAACAAATGTTCGTTGTCATATAAAACCCTGATGAAAATATTTGTTAAAATAAAAGATGGGAACTATGTTTATAATTATATAACATCAAATTCTTACAAGAATCCAAAAGACAGGTTCTTTTCAGACCCGTTGCTGTTTAAAGATGAGGACAAAAATGTTCAACTTTTAAGTATAAATTCACAACTATACCCAGAAAAAAATTTTGGACGATCTTATTCGAATTTATTGTTCGGTTTAAATAAAGAAGAAAACTATAGGAAAATAATTTTCGGTGAGTTTTCCGAAAAGATCAAGGAAGATCTTGTACCTATGATAACCAGCTGCTCTTTATTATCAGACATATTAATATCTGATCTGGATAATTCGATAAAATCTAAATGCGTAAACCATCCTTGTATGTATAACGATTCCATGTTGTTCGAAATTGCATTAAATCCTGAAACTGATTTCAGATTGTCTGAACTTATTGCGAATAAATTAAACAACGCGGAATTAAACGAGGCACTAAACAAAAGATATTCGAATCCTAAAGTAAGAAGTGAGATAATTTATAACAGCACAAACAAAGATACTTTAGAATACTACCTTTATAATGATCCTGATATTAGTGTGAGAAGAGCTGCAGCATACAGCTTTCTGGCCAATGAAGAATTACTTAAGCATTACACTAAACTTCGGGAGGATTATAATAAAGTAATCAAGTCTAAAGAAAATAACGAATCTTACCTCTTGAGAGAAACAATTAACACTATAATCATACGATTTAATAATATTGATTTTCTTTATAAAATCTTAAATAGCGAGAAAGATAAAAACTTTATTCAGAAAATTAATTCTACAATTGAAATAATCAAAGCCGATGAACACCCCGATAAGGTAGCGGAATTGATTAAAAAGACAAAAAATAACGACTTGTTAATAAAAATTAAAGATCCGAAATTGAAATTTAAATTATTCTGGGAGATTGATGACGAAATCTTTAGAAGTAAGATACGGAGCTTTAATCCTGGACATGAAGGAAGGGCGGATTTTGAAAGATTTCTAAAGGAAGTCTTAGAAAAAGAGAAATCACCCAAAGTTAGAGCTGACGCACTTGCCAGCCTGGATGCGAAAAATAATTTCGAGTATATGAGAGAGTATTTTTTAAAAGACACTACGGAATTAATCAGAGGGAGAATTATTTATAATTTATATGGTCTATCCACGAGTTTAGGAAAGAAAGTCAGCAGTAAACATCAGAATGACCTGATATCATTTTACAATGAAATAATTACTATGTCCGGTATTTCAAGCGTGCTTAGAAATAAAATCAGAGTCAGTTATCAAGACTTTATGGTAAGAACTGTATCGGATATTTCCGATACAGATAAATTGATGCAGCTTCTTGAAAATGAAAGCGATCCTTTACGAAGAGCAAATTTAACAGGCATGTTCATACGTATGTCAAGAGATTATTATAGATCAAGGAGCGGAAGAAAGCTCGCTGACTATTATAAAATGATAGATCAATTATCCGTTAAAATTCTTAATAAATTTGATAATGCTGATTCAAATATGGTGAATACTCTGTCCGAATATGCGACAGAACCGGAAATTCTTAAGATACTGTTTACCAAAACTTTAACAGATAAAAACAGACTTAAGATCATTTCAAAAATAAAAGATGACGAATTCTTAAACAGTGTTATTAGTGCAGATAAAGATTCGGCATTTATGGTAACAGCCATGTCGGGACTGACCGATCAGGCAAAAGTAACGGAATTGCTTAAAAAATATAGTAACAATCCGGGATATTTAGATATCTTGCTTTGGCGCTGCAATGACATAGCTATACTTGAGAATTTTATCAGTGAATCGAAAAATGAAAAACATATACTGATAGCTGAGTTGAAGCTGGAATTGGCAACTTGCGACAAAAACAAAATCCTAGATGAATTTTTTACTAACTGGCAAAAACAAATCAAACCGCTTACCGAAAAAGAGATCGAGAATCTTTCTTCGCTGGATCGAAATGTATATGAATTGTATAATATTTTCTTAGAGCGAAATAAAGAATACCACGACAGAAAAAAATACATAGTTTTACCTGAAGAGATAAAATGCATGATAGATTCTACAGATAAAGGGAATATTGACAATAAAAGTATTTATAAAAGAAAGAGCAAGGGCTATATAAATTGCTCAGTAAATGCTAAACCTTATTCAGATAAAATTCTTTATTTTGAAAAATTATACAAAAATGTGCTGGAAGAATTTATTCAATATTGCCTTATTGACCATAAAAAATTTGATTTCTTAACTTTCAAACAACCTGATTATGTTCAGGAGCATATTCAATTTTATGAAAAGAAGTATAGAGTTATGATACTCAACGAAAATATTATGGTAAATGAATTTGAACTTGGTTTAGGCTTTAATTTTATTACATCCCCTTCTATAGGCAGAATTAGCTTCAATAAAGATTATTCAAAAGCTGTTGTTAATTCTACGCTTTATGAATATTATTACGAGAGAGAAAATGGAAAGTGGAAGCTAACTAATAGCTCCAGTAACCCTCCAGTGTTTTGATATATAAGATAATCCTTTTTTTGTGACTCCAATCACATACATTCTCTCTCATAAGCTGTAAATTGATCTTAGAAACTTATTCCGGGGAGGGAATAAACTGTGACCGATAAACTAAAAAGACTAGAGGAAGAGTCAAAGATCAGGAAAAAGCTTGAAGAAATTGAAAAACTGCTCGATTCTACGCATATTATTACAGAAAGAAATATAAATCCGAGTAATCACAATTCATCAGATAAAGTTGAGATATACAGATAAAATAAATTCTTTCTTGCATACGAGATGTTTATTTCTTAAAATTCAGTATGTTTAAAATTAACCGCAGGAGGCAGTATGATGGATATATGTTTAAAAGGTAATTCGGATTGCAGAAGATAGCGTAATCTAAAAGCTTCAGATCTCTTCGATCATAAATATCCGCTCAGGGTCTTTGACTATCGTCATTTCAATCTCGAATTATCAAACCAAAAATGAAATATCCGTTCTCAGAACGGCAATGCTAAATTTATTCACACAGGAGGTCAGTATGATATTATTAGTCTGTATTAGTAAAAGTGAACTTGAAAAGAGGAACACGCGTTTCCTCATAACACTGAATTTGGAGACAACTGATAATGAGCACAATAACAGATTACGGCTGGGATGAATTCTTTGAGAACAGCTTTGAACAGTACAAAGCGTTGAATTACATACCGGCCAGAGTAACGAAAGAAAGTATCAATCAGTACTGGCTGATCACGGATGACGGAGAAGAAAAAGCGGTATTATCAACGAAATTTTTCATGAGCGCGTTCGCTAGAGAGCAGCTTCCAGCCGTCGGTGACTGGGTAGCCGTCAGCAGACCTGAGAACTTTGAGGAATGCTTTATCGAAGCGCTTCTTCCGAGAAGATCAAAGCTCATTCGCAAAGGCAAAGACACTTTCGGAAGGAACTTCGAAAAGGCCGGCGACGGCGGGATCAGGATAATATCAAGTAACATTGATACTGTATTCTATGTCGCTGCTATGGATCACCGCGACTTTAATCTCTCAAAGATCGAAAGATACATAGTCATGCTGTATGAAAGCGGAGCTGAGCCTGTGCTTATCCTGAACAAAAAAGACATCTGTCCGGACTGGGAAAATTATTTCGCTAAAGTAAAAAATATTTCCAACGGACTGCCTGTTCACGCAGTAAGTGCTGTCGACTTCGACGGACTTGAAGATATCCTTAACTACATTAAGCCCGGTAAGACGGTAAGTTTTGTCGGATCTTCCGGTGTAGGAAAGTCTTCTTTGATCAACGCTCTTCTCGGTGAGGACAAAATGTTCGTATCGGGCATAAGAGAGGCTGACAGGCGCGGAAAACACACGACGACTCACAGGGAAATGCTTCTCTTCCCTGAAGGGGGGATACTTATAGATAATCCCGGTATCCGTGACATGAAACCGGTAGCTTCTCAGGAAGCGATTGAGAACACTTTCGAAGATATAATCGAACTCGAAAACCAGTGCCGCTTTTCAAACTGCCGGCATCAGACAGAACCGGGCTGCGCAATTAATGAAGCTCTTGAAAGCGGCGAACTCACTGCTAAGAGATATGAAAACTATATCAAACTTAAGCGTGAATCCGCATTTTTTGAAAAAAGGTCGAAGCAAAGAGAGAGATTTCTTGAGAAAGCTTTTGAGAAAGAAAAGCAGGGCGCGATGAAGATCAAGATGCACATGAGAGGCATTAAAAGGCGCGATAAGTACGCGAATTGAAAAACTGGGTCTCGAAAGAGGCCCTTTTTTATTTTATTTGACTTATTCTCTTACAAGCAGTAAATTGTATTCTGAAAATAATTTAAAGGTTGCTGTTATGGAAAGGAATAAGCCTAATTTCAAAGTATTTATACCTGCCGGCATTGTATTTATAGGCGCAGGTGTAGGCTTTCTAAAAAGAACTCCGGGTACAGGTATAGCTCTTATCGCAGTCGGTCTTTCATGGGTGGCTATCGGCTATGCTAAAACTAAAAAGAATAAGGATGAGGAGAAGAAATGAGATCAGTTTTATCTATTATTCTTATCTCTATTGTAACACTATCAGCGCAAGTTGATTCTCTATCGCTGAAAAACAGCGGATATCCATATAAAAGAACCGAAAGAGAGAATTCTACTAAAGGTCAGGCTGTATTCTGGTCGATCTTAGTTCCGGGCGGAGGCCATTTTTATCTTGGTAACAGAAATACCGGATTAGCTTATGGACTTGTCAGATTGCTTATCATACCCGGATCAGTATTAATGGCCCAAAACTTATACGATGGTGACGAAGCTGAATTAAATATAGGGATCAGCTTATCCCTGATAGGAATTGCATCATGGACAGCGGATATTATTCATGCCGGTTATTCAGCAAAACATCAAGGTAGTGAGAAAATACTCGGTTATAGAATAGATACCGATCTTGAGAATAAAAGGTACGGGATCGGATTGACATATACTTTTAAATAGAGGTTCTTTATGAACTCCTACTCGCTAATACTGCCTTCTTCACTCGAACCGCGCAGAGCCGAATTTGAAGGCTATATTGTAAAAGCACTTGAGAATGTCCGCGCTTTTGCGGCAAAATACGGCTGGTCTTCACTAGTTCATGAAAGTTTTTTTGATAAAGTCATGATCTTCGATGTCAAAAATGAATTCGACAGGACTCTTCTTGAGCTTTGTAAAATGGATCCCGGAATGGTGCTCCCTGAAAGTTACTGCGGCGCACTTGAAGAAAGAAATCTGATTGCCGTCTCCCCTGAATATTATGCGAAATTTTATCCTCAGGGAATTGAACCTGACAGCTATATTAAACTACTGACGCATGAAATTTGCCACAGGCTTCATGTCCGCATTTTAAACGGCGATGAGGAAGCGATGGGTCCGGTCTGGTTCTTTGAAGGCTTCGCGATCTTTGCTGCCAATCAGTTCACGCAGTCTAAAATTAAACTCACACAGGAAGATATCTTTTTTATAATTGGCGAATCGAGGCGCGGTAACTACGAACAATACTCCCACGTCTTTAAATATTTCGTGAATAAGATACCGCTTAAAGAGCTTGTCGCCAACGCGAAGCGCGAAGATCTTAACGACTGGCTGAAAAAACATGTATGACAAAATTTCCGCACTGATCCTCGCCGGAGGCAAAGGGACGCGGATGAAATCCGATCTGCCGAAAGCTCTTTTTAAGATCGGTGATGATACTATCATAGAACATATCGTGAAAGCTGTTTCTGTCAAGGCCGTCAGCAGCGTAGCAATTGTCGTAAGTCCTTCAAATATTGATGCAATAAAAAAAGTTCTCGGAACGAATTTCGAATACATTCTTCAGCCAGAAGCTAAAGGCACCGGACACGCTGTTATGTGCGCCGAATCCGCTCTGAAAGGGAGATCTGAAAACATAATCGTATTTGTCGGAGATGCGCCTTTCATCACACAGGAAATGGTCACGGATCTTATAGATACGCATGTCGCGAATCAGAGCGCATGCACTTTTTATACCGCGTTTTATGAAACCGGATATATTCCGCCTTACGGAAGAATAGTCAGAGACGGCACAGGCAAAGTTTTGAAAGTGATCGAAGAAAAAGACGCTTCGCAGGAGCAGAAGGCTATCAGGGAAGTTCTTACATCGCATTACTGTTTCAGAACTGAGAAACTTTTTAATGCGCTTAAAAATATTAGTAACGAGAATGCCGGAAAAGAATATTACCTTACCGATGCAATAGGCATCCTTATTGAAGCGGGTGAAAAGGTCGAAACTCTCACCGCCGAAGATCCGATTTTTCTCGCAGGCATAAACACTCAGGAAGAACTCGAACTCCGCACTATTGAGATGAACGAATATTTGAGAATACACAAATGAAGAACAGGATCAAAGTATCGGCACCCGGAAGAATATGCCTATTCGGCGAACATCAGGATTATCTCGGTCTGCCCGTGATCACTGCGGCAATTGATCTCAGGCTTGAACTTACGGCTGCTCTAAGATACGATAATTTTCTGAACATTTCACTGCCCGATATCAGGTCGTATGAAAAGCTTGATATTTCCAGAGGAAAAGAGTTTAATTATAAAAAACCGCGGGATTATTTCCGCAGCGGATACAATGTTCTCTTTAGAAAAGGATTACGAATTGATCAGGGGTATGACCTGCAGATACGCAGCTCGATACCGATAAACTCGGGCACATCGTCCTCTTCAGCGCTTATTAATGTCTGGATGAGATTTTTGAACGAGATAAGCCCGAACAGGATCACTCTTGATGATAAGATGACCGCTCATTTATCTTATCTTGCGGAAGTTGAGGAATTCGGCGAGCCCGGCGGGAAGATGGATCAGTATGCTACAGCCATCGGTCATATACTTTTTATTGATTTTCATAAAGGTACAAGAGTTACAGCATTTGACGTTGATCCCGGATATTTCGTTCTCGGAGATTCAAAAGAACCCAAGGATACGCTTCATATTTTAAAAAGCGTAAAAGATCAGGTGCTTTCCGCCGTTCATAAGATAAGAGAGCATGATCCTGAATTCAGCCTGTTTGATAACGACTTGAATTCAGCTAAAAAGTATAAAGAGATTCTGACCGCAAGGGAGTATGAGGTTCTGTCTGCGGCGTTTATGAACAGAGAGTTCACATACAAAGCTCTTGAACAGCTTCATAAAGGCATTCCCGACAGAAAGCTTTTCGGAAGAATGCTGACGGGACATCATACAGTGCTTGATGAAAAACTCGGGATTTCTACTCCTAAGATCAACAGAATGATCAAAGCCGCGATAAGTGCCGGAGCCTACGGCGGAAAGATCAACGGATCGGGCGGCGGAGGCTGTATGTTCGTCTATGCGCCTGACGATCCTGAAAAAGCGGCCGAAGCAATTGAAAAAGAGGGCGGTAAAGCTTATATAGTCAAAGTCAGCGACGGTTTAAGAACGGAAAGGTTTTAAAGGAGAGTTTATGGCAAAGACATTACTGGTTCTCGGAGCCGGATCGAGAGGATTCACCTACGGAGAATATGCGCTTGCATTCCCCGACAAAGCTAAAGTAATCGGAGTAGCCGAACCGAGGGACGAATATAGAGCAAGATTCGTTCATAAACATGATATAAAACCTGAATTTACATTCAACAGCTGGACAGAAGCGGCTGAAAAAGACAAATTCGCAGATGCAGTGATAATATCTACGCAGGATTCGATGCATCTTGAACCTGCTCTCGCCTTTGCGAAAAAAGGATATCACATCCTGCTTGAAAAACCTATGGCACCCGACCTCGAAAGCTGCGAAAAGATAGTCAAAGCCGTTAAGGTCGCAGGCGTGATCTTCTCTGTCTGCCATGTGTTAAGATATACTGAATACACGCAGAAGCTGAAATCACTGCTCAATTCAGGCATTATCGGCGATATTGTGACAATCCAGCACCTTGAGCCTGTGGGATGGTGGCATCAGGCACACTCGTTCGTTAGAGGCAACTGGCGAAACGAAAAAGAATCTTCTTTCATGCTCCTTGCAAAATCTTGCCACGATCTAGACTGGATAAGCTATGTCATGGGTAAAAAATGCGCTTCCGTTTCATCATTCGGAAGCCTGCATCATTTTAAAAAGGAAAAACAGCCTGAAGGAGCCGCCGACAGATGCTTCGACTGCCCGGATAATATTGAATCAGCCTGCCCGTATTCGGCTAAAAAGATCTATTACGGATTTTTCGATAAAGGCGTTAGAGGCTGGCCGATAGATGTCATCACTGCCGATATCAGCAGAGATGGTGTAACAAAAGCGATCAAAGAAGGGCCGTACGGCAGATGCGTTTACGCCTGCGACAACGATGTCGTTGACAATCAGACCGTCAACCTGCTGTTCGAAGACGGAAGCACATGCGTATTCACCATGACCGCATTCAACAGGCCTGATCACAGAAAAACGAAGATCTTCGGAACGAAAGGCGAAATATTCGGCGACGGCGTATTCATCGAGCATTTTGATTTCCTAACTCAGAAAACTGAGAAAATAGACACGAGAGTTACCAACAACAAGATCATGCAGGGGCACGGAGGCGGCGACTTCGGCATAATGGATAATTTCGTAAACGCGATCATAGCAGGTGATCCCTTGCTCGTCATCTCAGGCACGGATGAAACCATCGAAAGCCACAGAATGGTCTTTAAGGCCGAGCAGGCTAGAAGGAAGAATATTGTTGTGGATATGTAGAGGCTGCAATATGGTAAATTATAAAAAGTAAGGAAAGTGATTCAAATGAGAACATCAACTTTTTTCCATTTTGATATCAATTGAAATTATGTTATATTTGTTTAAATGATAGAGTGAAGAAAATGAATTATCTTAATGAACTTGAAAAAATTAAGCCTGAATTGAAGAAAGACGGTTTCGAGATAATCGGACTTTTCGGAAGCGCATCTAGGGATGAAATGACCGAGAATTCGGACATTGATGTGCTGTATGATCTTGAAAAATCATTTCTTGAAATGCATAAAGGTTTAAACGCCATCAGACGCCTTGTTGAGATTAAAGAATATCTAGAAAGTATATTCTTAAGAAAAGTAGATATTGTTGATATTAAAGCTTTGAGCAAAACATCCCGTAAGTATATAATGAGCGAAATTAGATATGTTCAATGATAAACTGAAATTGGAATTTGTAGCTGAAATGATCGAAGAGATCGAATCCTATAAACAAAAATTCAGTAATTCTGATTTAATGATCAACGACAGAATGTGTTTTAACGCAATACTTATGAACTTACTGCAGATCGGCGAGGCTTTAAATAAATTATCACCCGAGACCAAAGCTAAATATCGTAATGAATTACCGGTAAAAGATATTTACGATACAAGAAATTTCATTGCGCATGATTACGGCGGAGTCAGACCGGATATAATAAAGGACATCCTTGATATACATATAGCACTTCTGAAAAAGAACATTACTGATATTTTAAAAAAATAGCTATGTGGAAATGTAAAACCTGCGATAAAGTGTATCTAGGTAAGTAATCTTAAAAATGAATTTTATTTCTATCATATTTATTCACGAATATATAAGCAAATTCCAGCCCGAATTTAGTCTCCTCACCACCTTCAATTTCCTTCTCGTATCGGAAGAAGAAGTTGATCATATAAGGTGAATTGAATAAAAAATATCCATTCTCAATAAATTTATCAGCTAGCTCGCTTAAAGGCAGATCCGTCTGCCAGCGGTAAAAGTTTTCGCCGGTGAATTTATGACCATATCCTATTTGACTTGTTATAAAAGGCAGAGTCAGTATGCCCGGTATTATAAAAAGCGGTCTGTCAACCTGTTTTCCGTGCAATCCGATTAGTTGAATGAACATCAAAGTAGTACCGCTTAAATGAATGCTGCCGGCTACATCACCTTTATATATTTTTTCTTCAAACAGATATTTATATTCTGTGCTTAATCCAAAAGATATAAACGATATCTGAGAAAGTAATCCTGAAGATGAATTAGTTTGATTAAGACCTGCGAAAATGGACAAGAAAGAAAAAGTCTTTGAACTATAGGTATTAGTTACCTCATAGTTTTTTATCCTGCAAGGTTCAATCCGCCCGTAAACTCCGTTATTCCTGACCATACTATAAATAAATCTTTCATAATTATAAAGTGGAATAAGACAAGGTTTCTTAAAATAAACAATATCGTTTATTGATTCGTATTCACCTCCAAAATAAAATATTGAATCGTTGTATTCGCTATGACTTATCGATAACATTTTCTTGCCTACATAACGGAAATCATCTTTCAGCTCAATTACAGGAGGATCTATATTAGATAAATTAACCCACTTTATACTTGAATTTCTCGAATTTAATACAAATGTTGCGCAGTGACTCCCCTGCTCAATTTTAAACTCATATATTGTTGTATCTTTTGAATTTGTATATAATTTTGAAACAAGATTACTCTTTAAATCATAGACAATATCGTCAAGGATCAATGTCAGTCCTAATTTGATCTCATCAGTCTCCCATGCTTGAAACTGTAGCATCTTAGCTTTGTCACATTTGAATTTTACAGAAACACTGCATGGATCAGTAATGTTACTCTCTTTTAAAAATAGACCATCCTTGGTAAAACTTAAACAAATTAAATCACTGCACACCCATCCTCTGACTCTAGGATCGGATTTAAATGTTTCAAGAAAGTCACCGGTAATTATTGAATCTTTTATTTCAGATTTAAATAAATGTTTAACATCAGATGTTAAATTCAGGCTGTCAGCTTGCTCACAATGCAGCCATGAAAATAATGCTGTAATTAATATAATCAGGAATAATGGCTTCAATCTTTTTATTCTTTAACTGATGCAGATTTTATCCCCGCTTCTTTCTTGAGCTTTTCTACATCAAGCTCTTTTATCCAGTCCGGAAGGTTGACCCATATCTCGTGATAGTTGTAGCCGCCTTCCTGCATTTCCTTTATTGCTTCCTCCTTCGTCCAGCCCTGAACCGCTATGCGGTAGATCGCGCACATGGTTCCGGTTCTGTCGGCTCCGTGCTGGCAGTGGAAGAGTACAGGCTGTCTTTTCGGGTTTGTCACTATTTGCAGGAATCTGACGGCTTCTTTGAATTCCGGATGCCAGGCTTTCATGTAAATATGCTCGTAAGAAATTCCGGTCGATCCTATTTCATCTCTGTCCGAATTGAATGATCTTAAGTTTATGACCGTTTCTATTCCGAGCTGTTTTAGATTCTTCATTCCCTCTTCTTCTGGCTGGGCAGAACGGTAGAGTTTGTCTGTTATTTTGTGAAGATTCGGCACTCCTTCCATTTTGACAGGCTGAGCCCATTTTTCCGGTCTCTGTACCGCTGCTTTTGCGTCTCTTGCGCCTGAATCATAAATGATATCGCCCCAGTTCTTCATTTCTGAAGGCAGGATCACAATCGGCATTTTATCTTCAGCGGTCAACCATTTTTTATATACAAAAACAGCAAGCTCGCTGCAATACCATCTCTCTTTGTCGTTTATTCCTACGGTGCCGAGGAAGTCATACTGCTTACCGACTTTATCCAGCGCGTTTTTGACGGCTTCAGCCCTGATGGAAGATGAAACTGCCCATTTTGGTCTGATCAGAACAAGCTGATGCGATTTATCTATAAAATCAGTCAGGCTTGTGGTATGAATACCCTGCCCTTCGGCTTCAATGATCTGATTGTTCAGGCTGTCGTAAACTACAACATGGCTGAAATCCGTCCAAGTGGCAGTCGTAACTATCTGATCTGAAATGTGATATCCTCGCGTGACCAGCCAGTCGCCATGTTTAGCTTTTTCTTTAATGCTGTCGTAATATGATTTATTCTGGATCGAGTGCGTAACAGGATCAGCTTTCGTTATAAAAGGATCTGAAAACACAGCGAAAACTAAACATAAGATTTGGATTAGAAAATATCTTCTCATTTTAACCTCAATTTTTTAATATTCAAAGCTGCTTCCGCCGATGAATTCCTTTATGATCGAAGTGTTCGAAATATCCTCATCAATGATAGGCAGAAAGAACGAAAGAAATTTCAACAGCCTCATAGCCTCAGCATACTCTTTCGTATTTTCTGGAACTTCGTTTATGATCGGTTCCGCAAAATGTTTCAGCACGCTGAACTCATACAGCAGTGCAGAATTGAACATGATGTCGGCTTCTTCCTGATACGGAAAAATATTTTTTTCCTCACCTGCTCTCACGCTCGGCCACCGTTTAAGGGTTGCCAAAGCGGTGTGCCCGCGGTAATTAAAATCCCTTACGATCCTTCTAAGAAGCCTGTTGTCCGTTGTAGGTATCCTGTTGTGCCTGTCAATTGAAATCTGAGTCAGCGCAGACACATATATTTTGAATTTCAGATTATTTTCTATAAGCAGGGTCAGATTCGGATTTAATGCGTGAATTCCTTCGACAATAATTATATTATCGCTTTCACAATTCATTCTGGGTCCCGGCAGCCTTGAACCGGTCGTAAAATCGAATCTCGGAATTTCGACCTCTTCTCCGGCGAACAGCTTCAATAAATGCTCGTTGAAAAGTTTGATGTCAATAGCCTCAATAGCCTCATAATCGTATTCCCCTGAAGAATCTCTCGGTGTAAATTCTCTGTTCACAAAATAATCGTCAAGTGAAATTACCAGCGGCTTCAATCCTGCTACCTGCAGTTGAATGCTCAGCCTTTTTGAAAATGTCGTTTTACCAGACGACGACGGCCCTGATATAAGCACTAATTTAACATCCTTTTTATCGGCGATCTTATCCGCAATGTACGCGACTTTTTTCTCATGGAGAGCTTCAGCTATCTTTATAAGATTACCTTCCTTCTTATCAAGTATCTGCTGGTTTAATTTACCCACATTTTCTACTCCGAGCAGCTTCACCCATCGGCTGTGCTCGTTGATTACATCGAAAAGTTTTTTCTGAGGTGTCTGCTCGACGATCTTGTCAGGCTGGGCTGTCGAAGGTATCTGAAGAAGCATCCCGTCGAAATATTCTACAAGATTGAATACATTCAGGCTTCCGGTTGATGGCGCTAAGAATCCGTAAAGGTAATTTACAATACCGTCCATCTTATAAACCGAAGTATAAATTCTTTTTCTCTGCCTCAGAATAAGCTCTTTATCGTCAAGCCCCTGAGCTACGAACAGACTGATCGCTTCCTCGGTTTTGAGTTTATGCCTCGTGATCGGTATATCTTCCCTGATCACTTCCTCCATCTTAGCCTTAAGATCAATAATGCCCTGCGGCGTCAGAATATTTTTTTCATTCAGATCTCTGAGTTCGCAGTAATATCCTTTTGAGATGGCATGAAGTATATATAGTTTCGTGTCAGGATATAGATCGATCACAGCTTTACACATAACAAAGATCAGCGACCTTACATAAGCGCTCAGACCGTTACTATTGGTTCTGTCGAAAAATTCAACCTCGCACTCGCTTATGACCGGAGATGAAAGCTCCTTAAGGGTGTTATTGACTATAGCGCCGATAACGGGATATTTCAGATCGGGATTTGCAGATTCAGCCGTTTTTGATAAATGATCTCCTAGAGGCACTGAAAGTATCTCTCCGTTGTTTAAACATTTGACCTTAATTTGTGGCACCATAACTACTCCGCAATTATTTCAGCTTATAAATAAGATCCGCCTGAAAGTAAGATCTGCCCAGCGACTCTATTGAAAGAAGCTTGCTGTCCGCATACCTCGCGTTTAAAATGAAACTTCCGAAATCTATGCCTGCAAAAGCTCCGATAGTATGTCTGAATTCATCGCCTATTTCGGGCATGTTCTCTGTGAATACTGTAGGAAGAAGCTGATAATCAATAGACAGCTTCAGATTTTTATCAAAATTGTAACCGAACACAAAATTATGCTCCGACACCCACGGATAGGTAAGCTGAAGACCGTCATCATCATCATAAAATTTCTCAAAATTTCTGTAAATGAATGAATAGACCGCGTAAAAATCTTTCAGCTTGTAATTGAATCCGGCAGCACCGTGGAATTTATCGAAATAATCTCTCTCGCTTCCGTTTTCGTTATCATCGATATCAAAATCTAAGAATACCGGAGACACCGCCGAAACGAACATTGACGACCTTTTATTGACTTTTGCATTTATGTACATACCCGCAGAAAAACCGCCCCGTCTGAAAATATATTCTCCGCCGTTGTCGTTCTGATTCACTTTATATGTGGACATCAGCATATCGAACGACAATCCCACCTGGTGCTTTTTCTGATCCGACAATATCCCGATAGAAACCGCATCCCGCTTTTTGATAATTTCTTCAAAATCGTCGTTGTTTAATACGGCTTTGTATGGTGTGTAATATGCCATAAAAGGCATAAAATCTTTTCTGTGGTTCCAGACTATGCTGAAATTCTTTAAAAGATCAATGTTTTCACTATTGGAAACATCCCTCCCATACATCTCCCCCTCCTGCTTTACATAAGGAGATACTGAGATCAGGAGCTTAAATTTCGCATCGATGTTGTCAATGTCAACCGGAAGAAATCCGAAAAGAGAATTACCGGTATATGCAGAAAGTGCAGTTACAGGCTCGTTATTAAAATTTTCATGATAGTTATAGTATGTTTTAACCCCGCCTCCGTAAAGTTCTGCGGCATATATTGATATCATTATAGCTATGAGTATATTTACTTTCAAACCATTCTCCTTTCTTTAAGTTTCATATCGGATAAATTTAAACACAAAATCCGAGATATGAAAGTATTGAAATAATAAATATTGATTTTTATTTCAATATTAGTTAATTTATTACTCAAGAAGCGAAATCTAACTGACGGGTGAAAATGCTTTCGGCAAAAATACTGGAATATCTGAGTAAAAATCTTCTGTTTGAGAACATACCTGCCGATGATCTTCAAAAGCTGGATGATTCACTTTTTCAGGTTCGTGAATACAAAAAGGACGACCTGATTATTGAGCAGAACGCAGATCCTGACGGAATATATCTGATCTTAAAAGGTTCAGTTATCATCAAAAAATCCACAACGAAAGATACAGTTGATGACGAAGCAAATAAAGAAGTTATACTGAATTACTGCAGCAAAAACGAATTCGTAGGAGAACTCGCTTTGGTCAGCAATAAAAAAAGGGCCGCCAATGTTTACTGCTTCAGCGAGATAGCGAAGATCATATTTGTGAATACCGATGATTTTTATAAGATCTATGAGATCATCCCGGGCATACAGAAAAATCTGGGCAAGACGATCGCCGAGAGGCTCGGTGAAACCTCGATCAGAGCAGCCAACGAGTCCAGTAAATATAAAAAACTCTATGAACTGCAGCTCGAAAACTCAATGAGAACAACTGAACTTCTGAAAGCTCAAAAGGAATCCGAAAAAAGAAACCAGGAGCTTGTGCAGAGCCAGAAAGACATTAAAAGATCAGCCATCGTAGAAACTATCCTGACGATGGTAAATACCGTCAACTATGATTTTGCTAAGCTTGTAAACGATGCCGGGGAAGCTTACAAAAAACTGCATCCGGAAGGATCCGCTGATGAACTCGGCCGTATAATAGAATCCATACAGGACAAATTGAAACTGTACTCTGATAATTCGTCTTTGGAGTTCGGTTTTGATGAACAGGGAAAAAAGATAATTATTTTTAAAAACAGGGATGAAGTATGAGCCTATTCAGTTTTTTCCGGTTTGAAGAAAAGACCGACAAAAAGATCAAAATCGCTGCGAACCTTTCCTTTCTGGCTTGTTTCGGCGCGGCTGGATGGATTGCATCGACCATGAATTTTTCAGCGGTAGAATTAAAGCTTAATGTTCTCGATTTCGGATTCATACTTACTTCAAACGAACTTGCTGTTATCTTCGGATTTTTAATTTCTTTGTTACTTTCATACATCTCAGAATCAAGGCTCTTAGGAATTCTTGTATCGATGGCCGGAACAGGAATAATTCTGACCGCTTTGGCGGGTTTTGAGAATCCCATGTTCGGATTTATTTACTCGATCTTTAATGGAATAAATCCCTTTGCTATAAATATGGGTATTTTTGCTTTTCTGCTTTCGCTGAGCATAGAATATTTTGAAATGAGCAGGGATTCACTTGTTAAACACAGCACCGACAGCTCAATGACAGCCGTGATCCTAAGTAAAATTTCAGCATACTCGCTGCTCGGAACCGCTTCGGGGTACTTATTTGTAACGATCCTGGGATTTATTTCTTTCGACTATTTTTATTATGTTCTTTACGGCTTGATCGGACTTCCGCTTATCGTAATAGGCATCATGAGTTCAAAACAGGCTGAAGCCGCGAAAGCTCTTAAAGAAAATGTAGAATTGATTATCCGAGGTAAATTTTATAATTTTTATATTCTTACTTTCTGCACAGCGTCTTTGAACATAATCATGGTATTTTTCGGAGCGTTTTTTCTCGTTTACAAATTTGAAATGAGCCTCGGATTTATCGGACTGATCTTTCTTCTTCATTCCGGACTTGTGTTTTTCCTTAGAAGAAAAGCCACTGAACTGATGAAAAGTAAGGGCGAAGACCTTACGATGAAGATTCGTTACGCAGTGGGCTTATTGTTCTTCATTATCCTGTTGACCGCTTCTGCGCCGTTCGTTGAAAAAGATTCTTTTATGAAATATGTGCTGTTGGGTATCTTAGCGTTGTATGGAACGACCACATTATTCGATAACGCAATTAAAAGTTTCATATCTTACTTCGCTTCTCCGAACGAGCAGAGATCGAACCTGATGATCTACACGAAACTTATCCAGACCGCAAAGATCATAATTCCGATATTGTCAGGAATTCTATGGCATTATCTGGACTTTTACGCTGTATTCGCATTCGGAGCTATTCTTTCCGCCGTTTGCCTTCTCGTAGCTTTCAAGATCTACGCCGCCTATAATGACAGCGGAAATAACCCGGCGGAAGAAGGATAGGATTTGATATAAAAAAAGGCGGTTGGAAAACCGCCTTTTTTTATATATACCCAGAGGGAATCGAACCCCCAACCGCCTGGTTCGTAGCCAGGTACTCTATCCAATTGAGCTATGGGTACAAGTCTGTTTTGTTGCGGAGACGGTGGGATTCGAACCCACGTTTCCTTGCGGAAACACGCTTTCCAGGCGTGCGCCTTAAGCCGCTCGGCCACGTCTCCAACTGTCTTCCAAGCGGGGTAAATATAATGTTTTCCTTAATCTTAGTCAATTTGATTAATCATATTCCTTTTACTTTGAGGGATATTTTTTCTCAAGTGATTTTACATATACTCGGTACCTGCTTCTGACAGCGGAGGAATTCGATAAAGAGAAAAGACCCAGCCCGTTAACCACATTGGTATATCTCTCTTCTCCGCCGTACCTTGCCTCCATGTATGAGCGAAATACCTGATCTGTCGAAGAGAATATAACAGTATGCATTCCTTCATGATATAATGCGTACCAGTATATCCGGATACTGCGGAGGTAATAATCCATAAAGTCGGAGCCGTATCTTTTTTTATCCTTGAATATCTGTGTTTCGATCGGGTAATCCTCCCAGACGGTTTCTGTAGTATCTTCGAGCCAGAACGAAGTATCAGTTCTGCAGATCTCATCCGGAACTATTCTGAATGAAGCCATCCGGTCTTCAAAAAGTATCTGCAGCGAATCAAATCTACATGATACAAGTTCAATGTCATCGAAGCTTTCGCCTCTCCTGTAGTACAATGTATCAACCGCTGAAGGATCTTCCGTTAATGATACCATTTCCACACCTGTGACAGAATTACTGACTGTGATGCCCGTAAGCTCAGGGGGGCAGACAGTTTCCGCATGTATCATTTCATAGTCGGGATGAATAACTTCAATCCTGTAAGTATATCCGGCCTTGAATCTGCCGGTGAAGTCTGTTTCGGGCATATAATATATTCCGCGCCTGTCTGCATATTCTGAAAGACTTCCCGCTAAAGTAAAAATCGTGTCGTCCGGAGATCTTTCATAAAGTATAACATTTGCGCCTGATACTCCCAGATTCCCGACATTTATTGACTCGTTGACTCCGCCGGACCGTGTCAGATACAGACTGTCTATCGTGGAATCCGCTTTCGCATAGCAGTACAAAGCCAGCTGTTCATCGTATTCTGTTGAATCTCCCGTTTCGCAGGAAATGATCAGGGCTAGAACGACCGCTGAAATCAGTGTTTTTATATAAATGTTCTTCATATCATGCTCCTAAAATGTATAGCTTAATCGGATAGACGGAAGGATGGGCAGCATCGGAAATACATCTTTCACGACAGTATCATTCTCCTCTCTCTCATCATATATATACGACTGAACATTCTCTCTATTCGTAAGATTCAGTACGCTCAGGTTCAAAAGGAGTTTTGATCCGTTCTTATAGAACCATGTATAATTTGCGCTTATATCCCATCTGAAATAATCCGGATAACGCATTTTATTTCTTCCTCCTTTTATAGGAACTATATTTTCGGTGCCGTCCTCCAGGATCTCGGTATAATACCCGATGTTTTCTGTGTAGGGTCTTCCGGAGCTGTATGTAATTATCGTGCCGAAGCTCCATTTTTTGTTTATGTTATAATTGAGTGAAGTTTTAAAGCTGTGAGGAACATCCCAGTGCGCATCAAATTCGTCCGCTTTCTCGTAAGGGTCATCGATTGTCTTAACTACTTTACCGTATGTGTATGACATATTTCCGTTGAATTTACCCAGCTGTCTCTCGACCATTAATTCAATGCCGTATGCGTGGGCATAGCTGTTGACAAAATTACTGTCTATAACCATTTCTTCTATGATATCGTCCGTTGCAGATGTTGTTTCTTTCCAGTTCTGTAGGTTCTGCATATATTTGTAATATCCTTCGATCGTGAACTTATAATCCCCACCCGCTATTCTTCTCGTAGTCTCGTAACCCAGTGCGGCATTGTCGCAGATACCGGGATCGACTGAGTCATCAATCGGGAACCAGTTGTCAACTATCTGAAGCGACTGATTCTCCTGCTGGACGGTGAAAAGATTTTGAAAATACCTTCCGCCGCTTAGAGTGACCGAACTGAAATCATTTAGCATATATTTGAGACTCAACCGCGGTGATGCCGTCAGCCTGAATGCGTCGTTCAGGATAGCGCAGTGCTCGAACCTTATACCGGGTTTTATTGTGAATTTTGAGTTCCATGTTTTCGAACCTTCAAAAAACAGCGAATATATGTAATAATTCCCTTCAATATCCATAAGTTCTGTTCCGGCGAACTCCTGATCGTATCTGATAAAAAACCTCTGGACTTCGAATCCGGTCTTATAAATAAGATCATTTGTGGCAAAATATTCAGTTGTATTTTTCAAAGACACATCGCCGATCTCGTTTTGGTACTTGAACGATCCGAAAGCGTCCATATTTATTTTGAAGCTTGAATATGACAGTTTGGAATTTGAATACAATTTCGGCGAAAAAATGTGCCTCCACCTTAATGCATAGGTGTCGTTGCCCCAGCCCATGTTCATGTCGAACTGGTTGAATTCGAGATCGTCAGAACCGAGATATGTGCTGAAGATCAGCCTGTCGTCTGTACCAAAATCCTTATAGAGCTGACCCTGCCCGTCCCAGAAATAGTAAGAAGGGTATTCATCCCCGAGCATCCTTAAAATAGGATCTATATAGCTCCTTCTTGCCGCGATCAGAAATCCGCCGCCGAAAACCGGTCCTGTTACAACTCCCTCTCCGGCAAAAAGCGAGGCTGAGATATTACCCTCGAATTTCTCTTTGTTGCCGTCCCTGCTCCTTATATCGAGTACTGATCCGAGCCTTCCGCCGTATTCCGCGGGGTAAGCTGATTTGATGAGTTTGGAATCCCTTAACGCATCTGTGATAAAAGTTGAGAAAACACCGAAAAGGTGGGAAGGATTATACACAGGAATTTCATCATAAAGAATAAGGTTATGGTCATTATTACCCCCGCGTACATATAATCCTGTAGAATAATCTGATACCGAAACAACCCCGGGAAGCGTCTGGATAGATCTGAAAAGATCAGGCTGTATGAAAGTGGCGGAAGTCTTAATATCCCTCGGTTTGATCTTTAGTTGCCCTGTCCTGATGTTCATTACCTCCTCAGTGTGTTCACCTTCACCTTCGACGACAATATCTATACCTTCAAGCTCAATTGCTTCCGGATATAGCTTGATCTCAACTTTTCTTGACTGATCCCTTTCAAATATAACTTCTTTTGTAAACAATTTGTAGCCCAGAGCGCTTGCTACGAATTTATGTTTGCCCTGCGGAATATTTGATATTACGAAATACCCGTTGATATTTGTTGCCGAACCCAGTGTAGTTCCCTCAATATAAACATTGACATCCGCTACCGCTTCATTTGATGATGAATCCTTAACATGTCCGGATATAGTTGCGGAATTCAATGCGGTGAAAAAAAATATGACTGCCAGAATATTAAATCTCATGCGCCTCCTTTCATACTACCTAATTTAATCTATCCTGACCAAATCATCAATAAAATTTTTCTATATCAGCTTTTACCGGCATTCCGTCCTAAAATATCAGCATTTTATCATAAACTTTCTTCATTTCTTGTACTAAATGTGTTATATTTTCATAAAATTAAAAGGAGGTGTAAATGAAAAAACTGACGCTGATGCTCACTGCATTAATTATTTTTGCAGGATGCTCGAAAAAGGCCGAACTGAGCTATACGGTGACTGAGAAGGACGGTATCAAATATTTTTCGAACCAGAATAAACCTTCCGACCTGACTTTTAAGATCGAACCTAAGCTTCTTTTCAGCATCGAGGGTGATGTAGAAAGTGACGACACTCTCAGAACTTTCACGAATGTGTCGGACATCGAAACAGACAGCCGCGGCAATATATTCCTTTTTGATAATCAGAAAAGCAGCATTAAGAAATTTGATAAGGACGGAAACTATCTATTGAGTTTCGGAGCAAGAGGTAACGGGCCAGGAGAATTTCCCGCAGCATTCGATATAGTAATCCTGAATGATTTTGTTTATGTACAGTCATTCACGAACCTTCAGATGGTCAAGTACGACACGGACGGAAAATATGTTGAGAATATTCCCTATGAAAGCGGGGGACTTGTGGTGGGCGAAGCTTTGAGAAAAGCCGGGAAGAATATTCTCGGTTATATAAATTCCACCGAAAATAAAGAAGGAACATATTATTTCGGAAACAACCTTGTATTGTTCAGCCCTGAATTTAAAAAATTAGCTACGCTTAGGGAGTGGAACGAGAAATTCGACCCTCAGAATGTGGACTTCTTCAAAAGTATATGCAAATATACATCCGACGGAAAAAAAATATTTGTCGCCGAGAACAGTACGACAGAATACGCTGTCAATGTCTTCGATATGGACGGAAACAAGTCTGAGGAAATCAAATTCCCTTACGCAAGAATTCAGAACAATGAAGAGGAAGAGGCATACATAGGCAAAAACCTGCAGCTCGGAGTTGACGGACAGAGGCTTGAACAGAAGAGAACATTTAAAAGATCGGTTAACGATCTTTACACTGACAAGAACGGAAATCTTCTTGTAAGAAGATCATTTGAAAGGACTTCTGAGAACAAAAACGATTTTCTTGTGGATGTATTTAAAGACGGTGTATATCTGAACACAGTAAGCATACCGAACCTGATAAGCGAGGATATTATGGTGAACTTTGCCAATACAGTAAGATTCGACGGAGACAGAATCTATCAGGTCATGAATGATGAAGCTAAAATTATTGTTTACAGCTACTAATAATTTCTGCAGAGGCTGAGAACATCAGCCTCTGTTTTTAATTTTTACCTTTTCTTAAAAGTCCTTTCATGAATTTCCCGATCGATGTTTTATCCAGTTTAATTCTCCGGCTTTATGCGTTTTTTGAACTCTCGTGGTCGGGATATTTTTTCATTGAATAGTACATTATGTAAATGGCGAACAGCATTATAATAGCAGCTATAAGGAATGTCGTGTAAAAACCTATATAGGCATAGATCGCAACGCCTATGAGGGGAAAGAATATGCCTCTGATACCTGTAAGCGTAATATGAATTGACTGATAAACTCCGACTTCATCGCTTTTACAGAAATAGGTGCTTCCAATATCCCATAAAAGCTGCATGCTTGCGTAAAATACGCCCAGAAAACAGTGGGAGATCAGAATTGTATAGTAGATCTTCAGATTCCACATTTCGAAATAATTTCCCAAGAAATAGGTTGAAGCCAGTACGATCAGAAATAGAAACAGCCATGAAAATGTAAGCATGCCGAACTTACGGGGGTCGTTCTTTGAAATATACCTGCCCATATACGGCAAAAAAACCATTGTAAGAAATGTAGCCTGGTTTTTATACAGGGAAATAGATGAATAATTCAGATGCAGTTCTTTTTCAAAGTATATAGTCAGAACAGGCATGAAGATCATGAATGCCAGGCCATAAGTCATAAAACCCCATTCGAAATCACGGTAGGGTTTATTTTTTCTGAATATTTCCGCCATTTCATGATAGGAATTCATCATGCTTTTTATAACAGAAGTTTTCAGATGCACAGATTTGTCTTTATACGGTATTTTTACAAAAACGTATGCAGAGATGATACTTAACACAGCGGATAACGGGTAAAAATATCTGAATGCGAAATTATACCTGTCAAGGATCATTCCGAAAATGAATATCGTGAATAGCGCAGTGATCTTTGTGGTTACCGCCACGTTACTGTACAGCCTTCCGAAATTCTCGCTTCTGTAATTCTGTTTAATTATCATCGAAAGTACCGGCATGATAAGCGGTGTTGTTATACAATACGCAAAATATATACCGAGGAAAAAGTAATGGAAAAAGACCCCGCCCCTTGTATCAGGCGTGAAAAATATCGCAAATACAAGCGGAATTCTTGTTAACCATACAGAAGCAATGAATAATTTTTTTTTATCTTTGAATCTTTTTACGAACTGAGTAAAAACGACGCTGAAAAGCATAACGATAATGCTTATCTGGAAAAGAACGCCTATAAGATATGAAGGCGCATCAAGACTTTTAAGAAAAATAAATTCATTCAGCCCCAGAAACCCGACGGCAATACCTTCAAGCAATGCGCTGATAATATGATACTTTAGAGTAACTTTCTCTTTTAATGTCAGCCCGCTGAAATCTAAAAATGAAGCCATAAAGCATTCCGTTAATTAAGCATGGAATATAATCAAAATATGAGGATTGGCAACGATAAAGAATTATACTTTTTCAAATGCTTTTACAAATCTCTTCTTTACAATGTTTCCTATGAAAAGGAGTACTATCAGAAAAAGTATAACGAAAAAAGTACCTGTTTTAAGCTCTTTAATAGCATTTTCCAGCGCCGGTATATTGTCGCCGAATATTTTTCCGATATAAACCCATAGAGGAACCGAAATCAGCGCGGCAAAACCGTCGATCGCAATAAACAACCAGAAAGGTTTTTTTACCATACCCACAAAAAAGAAAACCGGGGCACGCAAACCGGGAATAAATCTTCCAAAAAATATTATCTTATTTCCGTATTTCTTAAATGCTTTTGACGAGCTTCTCACTACCTTTGGTTTAATTATCCTGGCTGTTATTCTGTGCTCGAATATTCTTGTGCCCCAAAGTCTGCCTGCCCAGTAGATCATTGAGTCGCCTATCAGAACTCCGCTCAGACATACGATAAAAGCATTTTTAAAATTTACCGAACTGTCGGATATCAGCATACCGCTTACCACAATCGGAATATCTTCAGGTATGGGCAATCCTAATCCGCAGGCTATAAGAATAATAAATATTATCCATAAACTGGCTTTATTCCCTTCAGAAACTGTATCGATTATAAAATTAAGCATAGCCGGAACATTCCCCCAATTTGAAAGGAATTTATCCTTAATTTAGCTTTTTGTCAAGCTGAATTTCAATTAGAGCTGATGCGACCCATGTAGGTTTTATCTTTCCGTACATCTCGGCCATGTCGTCAGCTGCCAGACCGAGAATCTTTCCTTTGCACGACCCTATAAGATGTCTTAAAACTTGACCCACATCCCTACCGTCGCTTTTAGCCTTAACGCAATGCTGATTGTAAGCACTGTGATCACCTTTTGACAGAATCTCAAGTCCTTCTTCAATAGAACGCCGAGCAAGGTCAAGCCCCCCTTCTTCCGGTTCAAAAGAGTTCTCAGGCAGATCTCCATAGCCTATCCCGTGATGAAACGGATCCATTGTTGCTACGATTACAGCATCTGCGGCTATAGCTTCCAGTTCCTTCATTCCCGGAATTGTTTCAGGCTTTCCTCCCGCCAGATACGGGTACCGCATGATAAGCGCAGGCGGCCTGATCCCCCGTTTGCGGACGGCATAGTTCCACAGGAACTGAAAGTTAAGAAGCGAAAACTCGTTCTCCCACTCCCCTCTGTCCTTCAGTCCCGGCCCCTGAATTCCCCAGTATTTTTCATTCGCAGGATCTCCCCCGTCAGCCACTCTGACCCTTGCCTGATTGAGCTCGTCGGTGAGAGCGTGAAGAACACCGAGGACCATCAGTCTGTCTGCTTCTGAATCCAGGCAGGCGTTCACTGCCGCAGCTGTAAACGCTCCGCAAACTTCTATCGTCGAATGCGGGAATATTACGGCTCCGCCTTTTTTAAGAGTATCAGAAAGATCCCATTTTTCAGCCTGAATGAAAAAGCTGTCTATCTGAGTTTCGCTCAGCCTTTTATGTCTGTCTGAATGGTCTTTCTTAAAATCGGGAATTATATTAGCCATTTTTCAGTCTCCGTTTGAACTGTATGATACGCTAAATTCATGATTTTATCAACCCGGAACGAGTCATAATTCAGATAAAAGTGAACCCGTAACTCTTTTAAAAATACTGCATAAACTATTTGCAAAAGACTCATAAATTTATTAAATATAGACTACTTTACTTCAGAGCGAGTTGTAGTGAGAATCGAATTGTCGGAATACACCCGCATTTTTATAGCTGAAACACATCAGAACCAAAATACTACCAATACAAATATAAGGAAACCAAAATGAAAAATTCAAAGCGGATAGGTTTTGACAATGAGAAATATCTCAAGGAACAGACAGCCTCGATCTTGGAAAGAGTCAGCAGGTTCAACGACAAACTTTACCTCGAATTCGGCGGAAAGATCATGTATGATTATCATGCTTCGAGAGTCCTTCCCGGTTTCGATCCCAATGTAAAGATGAGATTACTACAGCTTTTAAAAGATAAGACCGACGTGATAATGTGTATTTATGCAGGTGATATTGAAAGAAAAAAGATCAGAGCTGATTTCGGAATAACTTATGACCACGACGCGCTCAAGACCATTGACGATTTCAGGGAATGGGGAATTGACATTAAGGCGGTAGTCATTACACGATACGAGAATCAGCCTTCCGCGAATGCTTTTAAAAACAAGCTTGAAATGAGGGGTATGAAGGTTTACATCCACCGTCCGATAGAGGGTTATCCTGAAAACATCGATCTGATCGTCAGCGATAAAGGCTACGGTTCTAACGAATATGTAAAAACCGACAAACCGATCGTCGTAGTAACAGGCCCCGGCCCCGGAAGCGGAAAGCTGACTACCTGCCTGTGCAGTCTTTACCATGAATATAAAAAAGGCGTAAAAGCCGGATACGCCAAATTTGAAACATTCCCTATCTGGGACATACCTCTCAATCATAAAGTGAACATAGCTTATGAAGCCGCCACGATAGACCTGAAGGACGAAAACCTGATAGATACCCATCACCTTAAAGCATATGGAAAGGAAGTAGTGAACTACAACAGGGACATAGACGCTTTCCCGCTCCTAGAGAAAATGCTTGAAAAGATAACAGGAGAAAAATCAATGTACCTGTCACCGACTGATATGGGTGTCAACCGTGCCAGTGCAGGTATAATAGACCATGACGCTTTGAACGAGGCAGGTCATCAGGAAGTAATACGCAGATATTTCAGATGCGGAGTTGAGTATGCGCTGGGGCTTGCTGAAAAAGATTCTCTCGAGCACGCTCAGATGATAATGAACAAAGTCGGCGCGAAACCTGAAGACCGCCGCGTGGTCATGCCGGCAAGAGAAGCCGCCGGAACAGCAGAAAAAACGGGAAAAGGCAATGCGGGATTTTTTTGTGGAGCGGCCATTGAACTACCTGACGGCACTATTATTTCAGGCAAGAACTCTCACCTTATGCACGCGTCTTCAAGCCTTATACTTAATGCAGTAAAATACCTTGCAGGACTGCCCGACAACATGTTCCTTCTTCCGCAGAGCCTGATAGATTCAGTAACTAAACTTAAAAAAGATATCCTGAACCGCAAAATGGTCAGCCTCGATGTTGATGAAACTCTTATCGTCTTAAGCGTAAGCGCTTTATTCAATCCTGCTGCTCAAATGGCGATGGAGCAGCTCAAACATCTCGCGAACTGCGAAGTTCATCTCACACACATTCCTACTCCGGGTGACGAAGCCGGATGGAGAAAGCTGAGGGTTAACCTGACCTGCGACCCTGAATATTCTAGCAAGAGTTTATTCATAAGCTGATAAATATCGGTATATACCGGGTTATTTCCTCCAATTAAACTCTTGAATTCGGTCTTTTATATTCATATAATACAATTTAGAGAATAAAGTTAGGAGGGATCCATCATGTATGACAAAATTTATACCGAAAGGATCAAGCAGTTCTTAGACAGGCTGTCGAAGCTGAAGTATTCAAAGCCCGTACCGCTTACCGCTGAATTTATTTATGATAAGATCGAGCCGATACCGTATAAAACCACCGTTAAATCCAAATTCAAACCTGTTAAAGTCGGGGACAAATGGGGAAAACTTTGGGGATGCGCATGGTTTAAGTTCACGGGAGTGATCCCTGATGAATTTACAGGTCATGAAGCAGGCGCTCTGATAGATCTTGACGGCGAAGGCTGCGTATTCGTAAAAGGAGTACCCGATCAGGGGCTCACGAACAAAACTGACTGGTATGTAAATTCAGGAAAGTATTATTACCGCCTCGCTGAGAAAGCCGTAAAAGGCCAGAAAGTGGAGATATTGGTCGAAGCCGGAGCTAACGGGCTGTTTGGAAAGAACCTTGATGAATTCAGACTGAAACAGGCTGAAATAGTTTCTGTTGATAAAAAAGTATCCAGGCTTGAAATAGACATGATAGCGCTTTTTGATCTGATGAAAAAGCTTCCTGAGAATACGCTGAGAAAAAAGAAACTGCTCAAAGGCTTAAATGACATTGTAAATCTTTGGGATGACGGCGACGGAATTGATAAAGCTCTTAAGATCACTAAAGAGCTTCTCTCGAAGCAGGCAGATGACAGTTCTATGACAGTTTACTCGATCGGCCACGCCCATATCGACCTCGCATGGCTCTGGCCGGTACGCGAAACAAAGAGAAAAGCCGGAAGAACATTCTCTACCGCGCTTAAGCTGATGGAGGAATATCCCGACTATAAATTCGGATCATCTCAGCCTCAAATGTATGAGTGGGTAAAAGAGAATTACCCCGCCCTGTACAAAAAAATAAAGAAAGCCGTTAAAGATAAACGATGGGAAGTTCAAGGAGCTATGTGGGTCGAGCCTGATATGAACATTACCTCAGGCGAATCGCTTGTAAGGCAGTGCCTGTACGGAAAGAAATTTTTTAAAGATGAATTCGGCACCGATGTCAGAAATCTATGGCTGCCTGATGTATTCGGATATTCCGCCGCGCTTCCGCAGATACTTAAAAAATCCGGCGTGGATATTTTCATGACGCAGAAAATTTCATGGAACGAGACGAACAAATTCCCGCACCATACTTTCTACTGGAAGGGAATTGACGGCACAGATATTTTAACTCACTTTTTACCTACGAACGACTACAATTTTTCTAATATGCCGGGCAAAATGATCGAGAGCGAGGAAAGATACGCGCAGTCCGATGTTTCGGACGAATTTTTAAACCTCTACGGCATCGGTGACGGCGGAGGCGGACCATCTCCAATTCATATAGAGCTGGGGCTGAGGCAGCAGAACCTCGAAGGCGTTCCGAAATTCAAATTCTCGTTCGCGCAGGATTTTTTTGATAAGATCGCTAAGATACCTAAAAAAGATCTGCCGTCATGGGCAGGCGAACTATATCTCGAGCTTCACAGGGGAACCTATACTACACAGGCTCTGATGAAGAAATACAACCGGGATATGGAGATCGCTCTGCATGATATCGAGTTTTTAGGCACAATGATTAAGGACTTCCCGAAAGCGGAGATAGACAGGATATGGAAAGATACGCTTCTGCATCAGTTCCACGATATCCTGCCCGGATCCTCGATCGACTGGGTTTACAAGGATGCGCACGACCTGTCGGAATACAATTTCAATAAACTCCACGACCTGTTCGAAAAGTTCTTCAATCAGCTTTTCAGCGTAAGATATGACGACAAACTTGAAGGATCATATCTGGCGTTCAACGCACTCAGCTGGCCGAGAGATGAGATCGTCAGGTTCCCTGTCAATGGAGATCATCATTACAGGATCACAAGCGCGGAAGGGGATACGATTCCGTGGCTGATCAATCACGGTCACATAGAATTTTTTGTAAAAGTGCCTTCGCTCGGATATACAACTTTCACGATAAAGAAAGAGAAAAAGGCAGTCGAACAGAAGCATTCCGGAAAGGCCGAACTCAAGATCACAGAAGACGGTATCGTGCTTGAAAACAAATACGTTAAAGTTACGATCTGCGACGACGGCGTTATCCACTCCATTTACGATAAGGAAAGGGAATTTGAGACAGTGAAATACGCGAACAAGCTGCTTATGTGGGAAGATCTGCCTATTAACTGGGAGGCATGGGATATCAACCACTATTATAAGGAGACCAAACCTGAACAGGCGCAGAGGGTCAGCCTGATGCTCTTAGGCGACAGCGGGCACCTGGTAGGCATAGAACAGGTGATGTCGGTCGGAAATTCGACAATAGTTCAGACTATCACTCTCGCATCGCATTCAAAAGAGATCAGAATTGACAATAATGTTGACTGGAAAGAGGAAAAGAAATTTTTAAAAGTTACGGCTGATACGAACATCCATTCAGACACCGCGACCTATGAGATCCAGTTCGGAAATATAAAAAGACCTGCTCACTTCAATACAAGCTGGGATCATGCAAGATTTGAAGTTCCGGCGCAGAGATTCGCGGACATCAGCCAGCCTGATGTAGGATTTGCGATCATGAATGACTGCAAATACGGTCATATCATAAATGACGGCAAAGTAGAACTTTCACTCTTGAGAAGCACAAAATCACCCGATGAGAACGCTGACATCGGCGAGCATGAATTCACTTTCTCGTACTATCCGCATATCGGTAACCTTGAATATTCTGATGTGCTGGTAAAGGCACATGAACTCAACGATCCGGTAACGATCATTCCGCTTAAAAAACTTCCGAAAGAAGGTCAAAGAGAGCTTTTCGACATAGATTCAAACACTACCAAGATCGAAACCGTAAAGAAAAGCGAGGACGGAAAAGGGATCATTCTGCGCCTTTATGAAACCATGGGCATGAATGATGATGTAAAACTTTACTTCGATGAAAATTACGAAGTTGAGGAAACGAACCTGATCGAAGAAGGCAGAAAACATCTGAAGAAAAAAAGCCACATGATCGAACTCAGCTTCAAGCCGTTCGAGATCAGAACTTTATATCTTAAAAAATAAATTGACGGAGCTGCCGAAATGAAAGACAGAACACCGCACATCCTTCTCGGAATATACATTCTCGTTTTTATCATCTGCGGAATATCCCCTTACGACAGATCTGTCTGGTGGGCTGAGAATATACCTATCATAGCGATAGTCATTTCAGCTGTGATCATATCAAAATATTTTAAATTCTCACCATTGAGCTATATTATGATGTCTGTGCTTGTGATACTGCACACCATAGGCGGACATTACACATTTGAAAGAGTTCCGTTCGGCTTCATCACTGACATGTTCAGCTTTGAAAGAAATCATTATGACAGAGTAGCGCATTTCACTGTCGGATTCTATGCTTATCCAATAGCTGAAGCTCTTTTGAAAAGAAAGCTCGTGAACACAAAATGGATACTCTATCTCTTCCCCGTCTTCGCGATCCTGTCAACTGCCGCTGTATATGAACTCTTTGAATGGATCTTCGCAATTTCAGCGGATCCGCTGGCCGGAATGACCGTTTTAGGCAGTCAGGGCGACATCTGGGATGCCCAGAAAGATATGCTTGCCGACGGCCTCGGTGCCATCTTCGCAGTCTTCCTGTTCTATTTCATGAACAGAAAAGAAATATCAGAGAAAATAAAACTTTAATTTAATACCAGACCACCCCGATACCGATGCTGAACATGAACGGTGTGCTGTCTGTTTCGGGAAGAATGAACCCGTTTATCGTCAGATGCGCCTCCTGAGCCAAACTTTCGGCATAATCGGAGAATGAACCCCAGTCAACCGACCATTGAAATCCTTTCATATTGAATGAATCATCCCATGATTCTAAAACCCAGTCTTCGCCGGGGTTAAAAGGATCAGCATCAGGTATAGTTGACCTTGAAGCATTATACGAGTATGTCGGTTTCCAAAACAACGCCAGCATCACCCCTTTCCAATCCGAGCGGGAAAAATATTTACCCAGTCCAAAAGTATAACCGACCGGAATTGATGCGTCAATTGCGAGAAGTTCCATATCCATAACCGACATTTCTCCCGTCATATAATTTGCAGACACCGCTAAACCTCCGGTAAAAGCTGTCCAGATATTCATGCTTTTTTCATAATCGGGAGGAGAAATAAATTTTAGCGCTCCCATGTATGATACTCCGAAACCGTTCATTGTGAATTCTACCCCCTCTTCATCCATGCTGGAATATGTGTAGTTCCCAGTAATACCGTTCGATATCAGAAAACCTCCTTTTTCCAACCAGCAGACCCTTGCCGAATCCGAATCAAGTTTCTTGTAGTAATCAACACTTACTTTCCCGGTTTCTTTATCAAGATTGATCTGAGGTTTTTCTGAACCTTTCTCCTGCGCGAGTGAATAAGAAAACAGTAAAACAAAAAACAAGATCATCAGACTTTTGAAGTTTATCCTTACCATAATATCCTCCCGTAATAATTTCATATTTAGAACAATTTACCACAAAATTTCGACCTGAACAAACAAAATAAAAAATATTTATTTGTTAAATTCTGTTGATAATAAACATTAATAATATTACTTTTATTGAGCTTATCAACCAGTGGAAGGCAGACATGAAGATTATCAAAAGATATAAAGTTTTTGACGGCAAATATTCGAACTTCTATATTACAGAATTCGAAGATAAGAACGGCAGCCTTCAAAAATGGGAGTTTCTTGAAAGGGCAAACGACACCAAAGCCGTTGTCGTAAATGCTTATCATAAAGACAAGATCATTCTTGTGAAACAATTCAGATATCCGATAAACATGTTTTCAATAGAATTCCCTGCCGGTCTGATTGACAAGGGCGAAACTCCCGAAACAACAGCAGTCCGTGAGCTTCTTGAGGAAACGGGGTACAGAGGCAAAATAACATCAGTATCACCCCCGCTCTGCACGAGCGCAGGAATAACATCCGAGATCATCTACTCCGTGCAAATGACGATAACATCTGAAAGAAAAGCCCAACAGCTCGAATCGGCTGAAGAGATCGAAGTTCTTGAGTTCAGCAGAGATAATTTCAAAAAAGAAATCATTGAATATCTTCAGATACATCCTGACACTATTCTTGACGCGAGAGTATGGTCTGCTTTCTGCGAAAGAGAAAATAAACCTAATGAATTGTCAGAATGCAAAGCTGTTGGATAATCTGGATATAAGGAAGAAATAAACGCCATATGGCGTATAGCTTCTTGAAATAGGCTCAAACATTCCAGCTAAACGCCACGTGGCGTTTAGCTTATGAAAACAGGCTCAAACGTCGCGGCTAAACGACACATGGCGTTTAGCCGAACGTTGTGGGCAATAGCAATTAGGTCTTGAAAATACTATTGAGTCCTTTATAATTTTGAGATTTAAACGAGAGAAAAAGCTGTTAAATATTGATGCAAATATTATAATTCATGATTATATTTCTTTTCATATAACTTTATTGACACATTGGAGTGAGTAGAAATAATGATAGGAAAACGATATGAGCTATAAAAAAGACACACCGTATAATGATTTACCATTATTGCCACCAGACATTAACAAATGGGAAAGTATAGAAATATATAAATCCCTTTCAGAAGCTCGGGCAGCTCTGGCTGAATTAAAAGGCAGATGCCCTGTAATTCCGAATCCGATGATGTTAATCAATACCCTAGTTTTACAGGAAGCAAAAGATTCATCTTCAATAGAAAACATATTTACAACATCCGATAAATTGTATAGAGCTTTCGCATCTGCCAAACCTGACCCTGATACTCAGACTAAAGAGGTTATCCGTTACAGACAGGCGACACTTGACGCATGGAGTAAGCTTCAGAAAAACGATATTAGTTTAAAGCTGCTTGTAAATATTTTCAAACAAATTAAAGAGGCTAGCGATACGGAAGGGATCCGTGATGAAGTTGTTTATATTGGAAATGCAATGAAAACTATTTACACTCCGCCTTGCTGCAAAAAAATACTTACTTCAAAGCTGGAAAATTGGGTTGAATTTGCAAACAAGAATGACGGACTTGATCCTTTGATTAAAATGGCTATTCTTCACTATCAATTTGAAGCTATTCACCCTTTTACAGATGGAAATGGCAGGACCGGCAGGGTAATGAATGTTCTTTTTATTAGTAAAAAAGGACTATTGGACAAACCTGTTTTGTATCTATCTAAGTATATAAACGAGTATAAAAACGACTATTATCGTCTATTGAAAGAAGTTACAGAAAACGGCAATTGGGCTGACTGGATTCTATTTATGCTTAAAGGCGTAAAAGATACATCCGTTCACACGCTAAAAAAAGTTAACGACATCTATGAACTTTACAAATCAACTGTTGATAAGGTAAAAAAAGAGGCTAATGATATTTACAGCTATGAATTAATCGAGATGCTCTTTAATCAGCCTTATTGCAAAATAAGTTTCCTAGTTGATTCCGGAATAGCTTCCAGGAACACGGCCAGCAAATATCTTGGAAGACTGATAGAAATTGGTGTTTTGAGTAAAGAGCAGTCTGGTAGTGAATCATTGTATTTGAATAAAGAATTGTTTAAAATATTAAGCCAATAGCTTGGCTTGCACAAAATACTTGATATATTGTGCAAACGAGTAATGGGATGCACAACGGTTGTGCATCCAAAACAGGTAATGCACAAAATATGAAGAAATGTGGGCGGGGACTACTCCAATGTGCCAATAAAGTTATCAGAGCCGAAAAGAAGTGTTGAGAGCTTGAAATAAAAGGGAAACAAGCGTAGTAATCTGGAGTGCAAAATTATAAGTGACTCAATAGGCATAGTAACTAATTGCTACAGACCCCTAACATTGGCTACATGACACTGACTGGTTTACTTGGACTGGTGGGTGCTTTTTCCCATGACCGTTATCTGAATCGTTTTTTACAAGGTATGTCATTTCGGTATCTATGGGTCCGAGTCTATGCTCCTGAAGTTCATTGGTATATTTGATCTTAAAGGAATACTTCAAAAGTTACAGTATTTTCAATAAATACGAAAAGAATATCATCCCTGATTCCATAAAAAAAACCGACGCTATAGCTATCGGTTTTTTTACTATATAACTGCTATAAATAAAATTATAGAGCTTTTACATTGTTGGCGCAAGGTCCTTTTTGACCCTGACCAATTTCAAATTCAACTGCCTGACCGTCTTTAAGAGTAGCGAATCCCTCAGCCTGAATTTGTGAGTGATGTACGAATAAATCTTTTCCGTCTTCATCGCTTGTGATAAATCCAAAACCTTTGTCGGCATCGAACCATTTTACTTTACCTTTCATCATGCTTTTCCTTATTTGTGTATGGTGAATTTTATAAGATCTCTACCGTCGCATTCACCGCTGCGACGACGAAATATTTGTTTTTAAATCATATATATAATATCAAAAAAAAACGCAGTTGGAATTATAATGTATTTTTTTCAAATACGCAACAGGTTATTGATAAAAGAAACTTACTTTATTTGTGTGGTATCTATCAGCTAGATCTCCTCTTTCCAGCTCTTGTCTTTGCGGTTATACTGACCTTTCTTGGGTTGAATGACCTTAGATTTCCTGACGCTTGTCCGCCGAAGCTGCTTAATAAGTTCGATACGGTCTATTACGACCGTATCTGAACCTGTATGCCTGATTATTTTATTTTGTTTCTTTTTTTTCATTTTTATCGTGAGTTTCACACTCTTCTGTTTTTATCTGCGGAACTGCTTTTGTTTTCTTCAGCTCGTCATTCTTTTTAACTACTGCGGCAAAACCTTTCACCCTTTCGTAAGGCTTGAACTCCTCTTTCGAAAGATCGATATCGAACACCATATTTTTAGCATGGCCTTCATTCCACAAAGCAACATTTTTGTCATACTGTTTTGTTTTTGTATAAAGTTTTATGAGCGCCGGAAAAATATACCCTAAGTGATGCTCATATTCCGGATTGGCTTTGGCATCTTCATACATTTTTATCGCCTCTAGATCCTTTCCCTGCTTTTCAAGAGCCTGTGCCTGAAACGCTATACTGTTATAGCAGACATGCCCTTTACCTTGAAATGCTTCTTTCTGAACTGCATCTTTATTTTCTGCGGGCACATTATCAGCCGCGTTCACGGCCGCGAAAACTGCCAGGATCATCACCAGTTCGATCATTTTTTTCATTTTATTCTCCTTATCTGATTTTAAATAATTTTTTACTGTTCTCTGTTGTCACTTTTGCAACTTCCTCAACTGAAACACCTTTTATAAGCGCGATCTTTTCCGCAATATACTTCAGATTTGACGGATCATTTCTCTTTCCCCTGTTAGGAACGGGCGTAAGAAAAGGCGAATCAGTTTCCAAAAGTATATTTTCCAGCGGTATCTCTCTGACAACAGCTTCCCTGTCGTTATTTTTATATGTTATACTGCCTGTAAAAGAAATGTAAAAACCTTTTTCTATTAACCTGAATGCGGTATCAATTCCGCCTGCGTAGCAGTGAAATACACCTTTATATTTGTCTGTCACGACATTTATAACATCCATGGTTTCCTGCTCCGAAGCTCTGGAATGAATTATCACAGGAAAATCGTTCTCTAAAGCGATCTCCAGCTGCTTTATAAAAAAACGCTTTTGAATTTCAAGCGGTACTCTGTCCCTGTAAAGGTCGATCCCAGTTTCCCCGATAGCCACGACTTTCTGATGCTGGATCATTGATCTAAGGGAATTCACCTCATCAATATGCAGTTTTTCAAGATCGTTGGGATGAAAACCGCACGCCGCATAAACCTCATGATACTTTTCAGCAAGTGTTATACATTGTTCGTTCGTCCGTATATCCACGCCTACATTGACTATTCCATCGATGTCTGAAGCAAGAATACTTTCAATAAGCTCATCTCTGTCAGGATCAAAATCTTCAAAGTATAAATGGGCATGGCTTTCAAACAATTTCATGATCTATCCTAAAAGTAATCCCAGGAACAGATTGATCACGGGATATATTACCAGATCGAAAATTGAAAATCTGGTATAATTGCCTATGATAAGAATTCCTATCAGAATGAACATGCCGTAACGGCTGAGAGATTCGAATTTTTCAGCCTGCTTGTATGGCAGAAATCCCATAAGAACCTTTGAACCGTCAAGAGGCGGAATGGGGATCAGATTGAACGCCATAAGAACGCTGTTGATCGTTACGCAGAATATAAAAAAAGTGTCAACCAGATTTATATCTCTCGAAGCATACATATTTGATCCTGAAAAATAGATATCTATACTTTGAACAAGACCGGTTAGAGACAGAATTTTATAAACAATTATTGATAATATTATCAGCGTAAGATTAGAAAGAGGACCCGCAGCGGCGGTTATCGCCATATCCCTTTTCGGTCTTCTAAAGTTGAACGGATTAACCGGAACCGGCTTTGCCCCGCCGAACATGAATTGCCAGTTGGTCATAAACCCGAGCATCAGAGGAACCATCACTGTCATAATTGGATCTATATGCGGTATGGGGTTTAAAGTTAATCTTCCCATTCTGTAGGCTGTTCTATCGCCGAGAAGATAAGCAACCCAGCCATGAGCCACTTCGTGGAAAACGACCGAAAAAAGAAGAACAAGTATCATGACGATTATGCCTGCATCCATTTTATCTGAACTCGTAGGTTAATTGAAGTTTGTTTTTAATATGCCCTTCTGAATCAAATGACTGTATGACAGAAGTTTTGACCGCCGATGCTTTTGAAGATGCGTTCAGCCCGGACAGAAAATGGTTGAGCACGATCCCGCCCGCAGTATAATAGAACCATGTATCCGCGTTTTCTGCCGACACCCTGATATCGTTATAGTTCTTTCTTTTTGCATCCGAGACCCAGTCCCACTGGTCGTCCTCGTCTTCATATCGTTCATTAAAGTACCTGCTGATATTCCTCTGCTCATTGAATTCAAGCGTATTGTCGTAATTCGATATATGGACCCAGTAGCTGTCTGATTTTCCGGACGGATTTACTCCGGCGTAAAGCTCGGCGTAATCCTTATATTCATCAGTTCTTATTCCGGAGTAATAATTCAGTCCGGCAGCTGTGCCTATCAAAAAAATATCAGTTATAAAAAACACTGCCGCCTCTTTTTTTAATCCGAGCCTGTATTCTCCCCAACCCGGTACAAGAAGCGATCTCCAGAAATATGAAAATCCGTCGCTGCCTTTCGTTTTTGACTTTGATGTTCTGCCGTAGCGGTCATAGTTGAGTACAAGATCGTTGTCGATCCTGTCAAGATTGTTCATCAGGCCGGTTTCAGCCCATAACGATACGAATGCCGACAGAAACAAAAAGAGCGATATTTTTCTGACATTGCCTTTCATTACCAGTTGACCGAGTATGTTATCTTATAATTATCAAGCCCGATCTTATCGGCTTTATCATTGTTCTCAATCCTGAGCTGAGTATCGATCTGATATCTCTTTTTTATCACATATGAAGCGTCGAATGCCGAAGCAACATGGTTCAATAGAGTCACCATCAGAAAGTTCGATCCCATCTCGTAAGCCTGGTTCGTCTCGTCCCTGAGGTTCTCGTAAAAATCCACATAGGCCAGAGAATTATAGCCGTCATCGCTGTAATCGAAAATAATAATATTGTCAGGATCGCTGTCGTTGTCCTTTAACTTTGGACGCATCACTTTAACATAAGTCCCGTTTGAGGCCATTATTGAATCGGTCAGCATTACAACTGATCCGTCAGGATTGTATTCGTAAGCTGTGAAATCATTCCAGCCGCAGGCAAACTGGTGATATTTACCTATCATTTCATAGTACTGCTGAGTTTTTGTTTCAGGAAGATTATGGGTGAACTGCGATGACCCTCCGTCAAGTGAGATTTCGACTCCGTTCCAGCCGTTAGGCATATCCTTAAAAGATAGTTCAAGCATATCAAAAACCGCAAGACTGTCATCCGTATCCCACGACCAGTTGTCCCTGTTGCTGAAATAATTATAATTCCAGTAGTCCGCGGCATTGAACTCCTCCCCTGCGACCATGCTGTTTTTGCTCTCCAACCAGAATTTAACATTCTGGGTCATTCCTAAAAGACCGCCATAATACAAAGTCTCGTCAAAATTCAGATCCGCATATTCTCTGTACTTATCTCTTTTGTCGTCTCCGTCGCTTTCATAATAATACCACATCGAAAGAGTCAAAGCTTCTATACCGAAAAATATACCGCTTCTAATATAATCCCTGCCGTAGTATTCTCCCGCGCCCGGAACAAGAAGCGACATTCCTGCTGCGACCAGAGGGCTTTTGCCTTCGCTGTATTCGGCTCTTTTCTTAGATTTTATCCTCGGAGTAGAACCCTGTGTCTCCGGAGCTGATCCGGCATCAGTGTCATCCTGAGCCAGAATTATGTTTCCGAAGCCGTTATATTTTATCAAAGGTTCGCCGAAAACGGAGATCAGCATGCCTGTCAATATCAATGCGCCGACCATAAATTTCCTGATTTTCATTTTTCTATCCTTATTTTTATTAAAATTCCGGGAAATCGAATAAAAGTGTAAGATAAGTTCTTATCTCGCGCCCGTATTCTACATTTTCATTTGTGAATTTGTCCAACCCGTATGCCGCAGAAAATTCCAGAGCCATCGGATAACCGTAGAAAAGTGATCCGTACAGCCTTAAATTAACTCCGATATCGGTTTTGAGATCGTCTAAAGCCGTGCTGAAATCTTCTTCCACCCATGCCATTCCGGCTTCGGTGAAAACTCCGGCGAACAGGTTCTTGAAGTTAAAGAAACCGAATCTTTTGTCGGCGCGGCCTACTATCGGAAACCTTAAATACAGCCCGCTGTATGCGGTCTTTGTTCCTCCGATGCTGTAGAACGAATAGCCTTTAAGCCCGGTTATACCTCCGATATAATTATAGTAGAACGGATCGATATCGTCGTCATCGAGCATAGAACCTTTAAACTTTAGTGTCATTCCTGAGCCGAAAGGCAGTTTGAAATGTTCTCTGAGTTCTAAAGAAAATAGGTTGTAGTCATATTTTATATAATCTTCCTGAAGAGTTCCGTAATCTGAATTCAGGCTGAATCCTTTAATAAAATCGGTCTGATGCCTTGAAAAGTGAAGTTCAGCCTGCCTTCCGTAAGTGGGATTTATATAATAATTATAGTCGAATTTAGACCTGTCGATATTGACATTGAAATTGAAGCTTTTTTCTTTAAAATATGTGTATTGCAGAATAAAATCACCGTAATCCCCTTTCGCGTCATTCCTGAGATAAGCGAAATATCCGTCGAAATTGAAATCGCCGATGATCCCTGTTATTTTTTTAGGCATAAATGTCATCGGGGTCTTTATCCCGAAATCAAATTCTTTCAGATTGTAGGTAAAATCAATATCGTTTTCCTGATAGATCGGAATATCGTTGCCGAACTCGTCCTCGTAGGAACCTACGATAATGCTTTCTTCCAAGAATGAGTTATCATCGTGCTTCTCCACATTAATTCCGAGACCGTATAAAGTAGGAAGAAGGAACCTGTATTCGGCCATGGCGAAGAGATCATAGTCGAGATTCATCGCAATGCCGAAACCGCCGAAAAGCGATATCTTTTCTAAAAAATCATTTACCATAAAATACATGCCCGGCTTGAATTTGTTATCGTCGAAAGTGATCCTGGGCATAAGAAGAATGTGTTCAAAGTCGTTGTTGTAATTAACGGCGGTTTTTAAGCGGTCCATGTCAGGTACAAAAACATAAGGCTGAGATTTTATCCGGTAATCAATATATTCCGCTTTTTCCGGCTGAGCTTCCGCTTTCCCTGTAGAAATTGAATATATATTAGTTTTAATTCCTTTATAATTTACATAGACGAGCAGGCTGTCATTCACTTCCGGATTAAATGCTCCGCCCCTTACATTTGTGACCATGATTACATCGCCTGTTTCAGTATCCTTCTTGTAAATATTGAATATACCTGTCTGATCGCTCGAATAATATACATACCTGAAATCTTTTGAGAAAACCGGATCTTTATTATCGAACTCACTGCTTACAATTTCTGTTTCCGCGCCGGTAGTATCAACGAGAACAATATTTCTGCCGAAAGCTGTTCCAGATTTATCAATAAGTATCTTCGATCCGTCTTTATTCCATTCCGGAAGATAGAACTGTGTTCCGTCGTTATATTTAGTGATCTTTTTTGCTGTTTGGGAATCAATGTCATAAATGTAAAGGTTTTTTGTTCCGTCATACGAAGCTACATAAGCTATCTTCTTTCCGTCCGGAGATACGGCCGGATTGGCAGCCCTTAAACCTTCCGTTAGTTTTTCTTCTTTGTCCTTCTCTATATCATAATAGAAAATATCCATATATTGGTTTCCGTAAATGCTGTAGGAATCAAGTCTTGAGAAATAAATGGCTTTACTGTCCGGCGACCATGAGTAAGACGAGAACAGAACTAACGGTACTATCATTTTAATTGAATCTGTTTTTAAATCCTTAATATACAGATTTCTTTTGTAGTATGTAGCCTCCCCGTTGTCCTTTGTTGATAAAAATGCAAGATATTTTCCGTCAGGCGAGAATTTGGGATGCAAATTTACAGAACCGGAATCTGACACATCCCTTCCTTCAATGATATTATCCGATATGATCCTGGTCAGCTCTGAGTAGCGCTGTTTTTCTTTTGAGATAAATTCATTATAAAGTTCTTCAGCATCTTTTTTAAGAACTTTCTTAACAGCCTGTTCAAAAGTAAAAGAAGACCACCTGCTCATTTCTTTGGTCAGATTATATAAAGACTCTTTTCCGTATGTCCTGAAAATATATTGAACGAAGGCAAATCCCGTATTATAGATCGATTCTGCTTCGTGAGATGATTTATTGTTGAAATCTAGAAGCTGTTCATATCGCAGTTCCTGACCTGAAAGCAGCCTTTCTCTAAAAAGCATATCCCTGTTCGCATCCCAGAAATCAAATTTCATTGAATCAAGCGACTGGCTCTGAGCTATACCCTCGGCAAACCACGGCGGAATTATATTGAACGGAAGATTTGCTGAAGCCAGAACATTGGGAAATCCTGTCAGAACATCCTCTCTCTTTTCGCTTTCATATCCCGTCCACTGAAGATATATTCCGGGTATAAGCTGTGATGTTTTTCTTGAGACCTGAAGATGTGTCATGTGCGTCAACTCATGAGCAAATACATTTGAATACCAATAATGACTTCCTCTAAGTTCCAGATCCATTGATGAAGCCCAGAGCACTATCTTGTCAGTATAATAATAAGCTCCGCCGTTTGAATCGTCATCATAATCGGCTACAACAACATGAAGTTTCTTAGGTGGAATATAATTATATAATTCAGTGATCGGTTTATATACTCTTTCTCCCGCATCGGCGAATCTGAGCATGCTTCTTTCTGTACCGTTATGATAATGAAATATAAAATGCTCCGTCTCGTAGGTCTTCCATATTAGCTCGGGATGATTGTAAGAGCCAAGCATCTGAGAAAAGATAATAGCTGGAAGTAATAATATTAAACAGCTGTAATTTCTCATTATTTGATCACCGCAACTTTTACTTTTCTTACTTCCTCATCTGAATCTGATTTAAACCTAAGAATCGCATTATAAATGCCTGAAGGAACATTTCTGATATTCCATACCAGTTCACAATATTCGCCTGTCGTAGTGAAGTTCTGCTTTATATCATCTACCTTATTTCCGTTAATATCATAAATTTCTATCTTAACTCCGCACGGAAAATTCAGGAAGAATCTGAAGTTGGTCTCGTCCCCTTTTGCAGGATTAGGCCAGTTATAAACATTTTTTGATATTATCGTTAACGGCATGCCGCCTTCAATAGGATCTTTCAGCTCCACTACACCTTTTATTGTACTCAAATAATCTTTCAGCCCGCCCGTACTGATCTTGTGATATGTTAATATCCCCGTGCCGTTAAAGTTGTAAAGGAAGATACTTCCGTCGATTTCAAGAAGACCTGAATTCTTCCCGAAACCGTTCATTGTTCTTATATTTTTTGCTTCATAATATCCATCTCTAGTAATTATCGCATAATTTGATGATGAATCGACCACGGCTATATTACCGTCAAAAATATAAGCTTTTGATATCTGTCCGAGATCCGTGCTTAACGGAAATCCGTTCTCATAAACTTCGTTTTCATTTTTCAGTCCTAATACATTTCTATCAGCCGTTATGCTTTCAAGTTTTGAATCACTTTCAATGTCAATCCAGCCAAGCCTGACTGCCTCTTCATTCTCTGCAAATGAAAACACTTTAGCTGACGCCTGAGACGGGGTAATATCTGAAAGAATGAAGCTGTAGTTTACAGAATCCTGCGGAAGAGTTCTTGTTTCAACTGCATAAGGGTTCTGCGACAGGTCAATTGTAAATAGCAGGCTGTCGTTTTCGCCTTTTATGAAAACAGGAAGATCGGAACTGCCCGTTAAAACGGATAATTTTTGAGCGTTCTTGAACTCAGTCGAGATATTTTCCAAAGCAAAACCGTCATTAAGTATAAAAATACCGTTTCCTGTCGGGATGATCCTGTCAACAGGCTGTGAAATTATCTTCGCAGACAAATTCACGGTCTGAGGGGATCCTAATTCTAAATCCGCAACAAAGATCCTTGTCGAGTCGTAGCTGACAGTAAATACATTGTTCCCGATCTGAACAGGCATAAGATCAACTGAAACGGAATCGCCAAAACTTCCTGAATAAATAAGAGAATCTTTATCGAATATTTTATAGTTTCCGCCCTGACTTGCAAAAAAATGTCTTATGTCACCCGAAGTATAAGGAAGACCGTCGTCAAGATAAGCTGGCAGATATATTCCTTTCCCGAGTCCTGCGTCGAGCGTTCTATATAGTAGTGTATCTTCGAAAGTGTAAGAAAAATACATTTCTCTTCCTGACTGGCTGAAATCGTATAGCTTTAATCCGGTTTGTATTCCTGCGTTCGTGTCTGCTCTCGGGTATGACACCGAACTGAATTCTACTTTATCGAGATCTCTATTTGCATAATCAAGCCAAGTTTCGTTTCCGGCGAAAAATGCGTCATCAGCCCATCCGAGTTCGGTCCCGTAACCGTTGTCAAGAAGCCAGTAGTCTTTCCCGATGTCGAACGAACCGTCCCCTTCCTCTATATACACGCCCCTGTGATCGTAATCGTCATTTATGAGATTGTTCTCAATATTGTAAGCTGTAGTTTTCCTTTTATCAATATGCCAAATGAGCATTCCTCTTGCGGGTACTCCGAAATTGAAATCGTTATCTTCCACTCTTACCAGTGTTTTGAAAGAGGGGCTTAGAACTTCGACCTTCTGAAATCCGTCTTCATCGTAATAAAATCTTAAGCTGTCGCCGCTACTGTCATAACCTTTTATAGAATTATTTTCATTTAGGCTCGGATTTTTAGCCGTAATATTTTCTATAAGCAGATATTCATCCGAATTGAGATCTATTTTATAAATAACCGAATCGGCTGTTGACAATATTCTTTTCCGGGGCATCGTTATCTCTGAAATATCATTCCATCCCTTGAGTTCTTTTACCCATGCAGTAACGCCTGCGGGAAGGAGTCCTGAAAAATTCGCGGATCCCTGGTCCATAAGCCCGAACCTTCCTATACAGCTTTGTCCGGTTCCGGAAGAATACATATTAGGTATTCCGAGCCTGTGTGCGAACATCAGGCAGGATATCCCGCTCATGCCTGCGTAGTACCAGCTTTCTTCAAATATCTGCCATTCGCACTCCGGAAGTATAACAGAATTATCAATTACCGTTCCATCATGTGCTGTGATCTTTACGCTTTCAAGATCTTTTTCAGATAAAAAGACTGAAGGTATATCAAAAGGAGTCTCATCATATCCCGGATTGAATTCCTGTCCTGATCCGGCATGAAAAATAACGAAGGTATTATATCCAGCGAAATTTACCGTTGTATCATGAGATACCTTAGACCATGAATGCGCGTAAAGCGAATCAAGCCTTTCGGCAAGTACTTCGTCTCCGTTATTAGGATTGTAATACCACATCGGGTGGGATAACGATATTACGGTATCAACTACTTTTATATCAGAAAATGTAATTTTATTTTTTGATTCAGCTTCAAAATAGTTCTTGGCGAATTGAAGCTGGTCTTCGAAATACTCTTTATCGTGCGGGATTGGATCTATCAGCATGGTGTCGGGATATTCCATATTGAATTTTCCGTTACCTGTAGTATAGCCGAGGCTATCCTCTTCGAACTGAACCATTAAAGCAAGAATTCTTAGATCGTCCGATTTTTCAGCCTTTACTCCTCCCGCTATACCTGTGAGTTCCAGACGGTTTGCGCAATTCAGCGTCAGAGCAATCCCTAACAAAAGTGCAGATAGATATTTCATTTCTGTTCTTATCATCCGGATCCCGAAATTATCCTTTAAAATCCTATATTAAGAGAAAATCTCATAGTGTCGGTAAGCGGATGACCTTTACCTGCGTCAAGGTATGAGAAGTCGAAAATATATGAATCATATCTTAAACTTGTCCCATAAGTGGTCGCGCTTATATCGCCCATGTCATCGTTCCAGAATCCCATCCTAAGAGAGATCATTTTGTTATACCAGTATTCCGCTCCCATTCCGAACACCACATCTTTTACGCCGTCTTCGTCTGTCCATGACGTTAACACAGCTGTCCAGATCGGATCTGTGTAGTTCCACTCGTCCGAAGTGTCTATCCCGTCTTCGCCCTCATCAAGGTCTTTTCCTTTTCTGACGAGAAGCTTGGTCATGTCACCGGTAAGCACAAGTGAATTGAAATCATCGTAAAAAAGGTAATACGCAAGCCCTGCCCTGAAAGTAGTCGGCAGCGGGTCAGCCTGCTCGTAATCAATATAAGATATTTTGGGGCCAATGTTGGTAATAGTAACCCCTATATCTATATCATATTCCGTCTGATAGAGCATTCCGAGATCTAATGCCATGCTGTGTCCGGTTCCCGACCCCTTCTCATTTCCCGCTCCGCTGTCAGATAAATGAGAGTATATGAATTTTGAGTTCAGTCCTATAAAAACATTGTCCGAAAGGTCTGTTCCGTATGAAAGCGAAACAGCCGTTTCATAAGTTCTGAACGTACCCAGTTCAACTCCGTACTCATCAGTTCTTGTCTGTTCACCGAGATAAAAATAAGTTATGTGACCGCCGACAACACCCAATCCGGGTATTTCCTGTTTGTACGCCAGAAAATCATAATACATGTCATTCAGATTGAAACCGGGCAGCCAGTTCGCGTGCATGAAAGTAAGCTCTCTTCCGGATTGTCTAGCCAAACCGGCCGGATTCCACCATGAAGCAGTAGCGTCGTCAGCTATCGCAACGAATGAATCGCCCATTCCTGTCGGTCTTGCGCCCGGAGAAATTGTAAGGAACACGACTCCAGCCTCAGACGGTCTTGCAGTTAATTGAGATACTGCGATCGACAGAAGTAATATTACGACTGCATTTTTTGTATATTGAGTGAAACTCATTTTTATCTCCATTCTATAGATTTCTCTGAGTAGTGTTGAACTGATTATTGAACGCTTTGTTCATTTATCTGATATTTTACCGCTCTGAAGAGATTTTCAAGAAGAGCAGTGTGCGTGAGCGGACTTACTCCGCCCGGTACGGGTGTAATAGCTTTTACATGATCTTTTACATTATCAAAATCCACATCGCCGACAAGTTTTGAATTGCCGTCGGGAAGTTCTATTTCATTCATGCCTACATCTACAATTATCTGCTCAGGATTGGTAAAATCTTTAGTTATAAACATTGGAGATCCTATGGCAGCTACCAGTATATCGGCTGTCCTGCATATTTCTTTCAGGTTTTGCGTTCTTGAATGGCAGACCGTTACGGTCGCGTCAATTCCTTTTTGAATAAGCATGTTCGCAAGAGGTTTTCCGACAATGTTAGACCTGCCGATTATTACGACATGCTTCCCGCTAAATTCTATTCCCGACCTCAGTAAAATATCTTTACAAGCCTGTGCCGTATTAGGAGTGAATGAATCCTCTCCTAAAACTGTTTTTCCGGCGTTATAGGGATTCACGCCGTCAATATCCTTTACAGGCGATATCGCGGCAAGTATTTTCTTTTCATCAAGCTGTTTCCATAACGGAAGCATCACTATTATCCCGTGAACCGATCCGTCAATATTCGACTCTGAGATCAGTCTGAGAACTTCGGAATTGGAAGTTTCCGCGCCTAGTATTTTTTTCTCACTCAGTATCCCGGCTTTTTCGCAGTTTTTGACGATCATGGAGCTGTATGTTTCAATAGCCGTGTCATCTGAAGCTATAATTATCCTAAGCCTGGGATAAATGCCCATCTTCTTTAGATCGTGCGATCTTTTCAAAAAATCCCCGTATAGCTCTTTGGCTATAGGCGTTCCTTTAAGTAATTCTGCCAATTTTTCTCCGAAACCTTTACTTAATCACTTCAACAGAATTTATAACTACTTTTTCAAGAGGCTTATCCATGGGGTTTCGCGGAACATTCTCAATAGTATGAGCCACTTCCATTCCTTCAACCACTTGTCCGAATACAGTATGTTTTCCGTTAAGCCAGTCGCAGCCTGATTTTCTTGTAACTATGAAGAATTGTGAACCATTAGTGCACGGACCCGCATTAGCCATAGCTATCGTTCCGTATGCGACTTTTGCTTTAAGTTTTCCCTCATTATCAAAACATTCGTCCTCGAACTCATATCCCGGCCCGCCGGTTCCGTTACCGATGGGACATCCTGACTGGATCATGAAATCATTTATCACTCTGTGAAAAATAACTCCGTTGTAGAATGGTTTTCTGACAAGCGCATCTGTCTTAGGGTCTGTCCATTCTTTTTCGCCTGTTGCAAGTGTCACGAAATTTTCTACTGTTTCAGGAGCGATCTCCGGCCATAATTCCAGTTTAATGTCGCCTTTGTTTGTTTTTATAACGGCAGATATTGTCTTTGCCATATGCAATTTCCCTTTTTCTAATTCTTTCTTAAACTACTCAACTCTTACTTTTATCATCTTGACATCGGTAACAGGTTTATCCTGAGCACCTTTTTCAACATTCTCGATCTTATGCGCAACATCCATTCCTTCGATTACTCTTCCGAAAACGGTATGTTTTCCGTTAAGCCAGTCACAGCCTTCTTTTTTGGTTACTATAAAAAACTGCGAACCGTTTGTATTCGGTCCTGAATTTGCCATGCAGATAGTTCCGTATGCAACCGGAGCTATAAGATTCCCCTGCTGATAAACCTTACCTGAGAATTTTGTTTTCTCTTTGTAATATTCCACTGGATGCTTCATCATGGGTTTTCCGCTGTTCGTTTTCATGCATTCGTCTGTTATATCCATGATCTCTTTATCTATTTTTGTCTTGTCACCGCCGCTGGACTGAAGGTAAGGAACAAATACTGCCTGAAATACTCGCATTGCTGTGTCTTCGTCTTTGATCTCGCCGGTTATTTCAGATCCATTACTGTAAGTTTCGTCTTCAAATTTATAACCCGGGTCACCGTTACCCTGCCCGAAAGGACATCCGCCCTGGATCATAAATTCCTTGATCACTCTGTGAAAGATCAGACCGTCATAAAAAGGTCTTTGAGTTTTTGTTTTGGTTACCGGATCAGTCCACTCTTTTGTTCCGTTGGCAAGACCTGCAAAATTTGCTACGGTCACAGGAGCTTTATCAGGCCACAATTCTACCTTAATAATCCCCATAGTTGTCTCGATGGTCGCTATAGGTTTTTTCACGGAAGCAGTAGTTTCGGGAGTTTCGGTTTTTACAGCTTTTGGCTCAGCTTCTTTGTTCTGTGTTTCAGTTTTCTGCGCGCATGAAAACAGAAAAAATGTCATAAGTCCGAGTGTAAGTAATTTTTTCATTTTATCCCCTTTTTATTGATTTTTTGCTATATCAAGCAGTTCTACTTCAAATATCAGTGTTGCGTTCGGGGGCACATCCTGTAACCCTTCCTTTCCGTAAGCAAGTTCGGCCGGAACAAAAAATTTATATTTACTTCCGACAGGCATAAGCTTGATCCCCTCCCTCCAGCCTGCTATCACATATTTGAGCATAAATTCAGCCGGCTGACCTTTTTTGTACGAACTGTCAAATTCTCTGCCGTCGATAAACAGTGCCCTGTAATTAACTTTTACCATAGTTGAATCATCCGGAACGTTAGCGCCTGATCCCTCCTTTATTACAGCGTACTGAAGTCCGCTCGGAAGCGTTTTAACTATTTCTCTTTTCGAGTTTTCAACAAGATATTCTTTATAAATCTTCTCTTTTTCCTCCGCTGATAGAGCAGGATCTCCGCTTGACATTATCTTCTCGACCCACTTTCTGCTATATTCCTTCACCGCCCTTATCTCTTCGTCTGACAGCAGCCTTGGAATATTATCGAATTCGTCATTAAACCCTTTTTGAAAAGCTTTGAAATTGAATGTTTCGATGCTGTGAGCTATCATATCCGCATGAAATGCACCGAAAATGTAACTCTGCTTGTCTTTTATCGTATTGTATATGCCTACTTTTACAGTATCCATATTTACAATTACAGAATCCGTTGCAGAGTTCATGATCTTGCGGATTTCTTCTATTCCTATCTGCAGCTCTTGATCTCCAAATCTGTCTGTAAACCCTTTAAAGAACACATCCTTACTGAACTGCTCCTGATAATTGCCTGCAGCTTTGATCATCATTGCAAGGTCCGTCCCGACCACATAACTTTCTTTTTTCTCCCTGTTATTCAGAAAAGACTTATCGATGTCGCTTTCTTTCTTTGAACAACTTGTAAAAACAAGTATAGCGATCAATAAACCGATCAATATTTTTGCGTTTGAAACTGTTTTTATATTCATTGTTACCTCCTTCAGGTTCATTAAGAGCGTAAATATATAAATTCGCATCAAATATAACAAGTTTTTTATTGATTTTGTTCACCAAAAAACGCATTTTTCAGCAATATTTCCGGAATACGAACAAAACGGAGTAACAGATGCTTGAGAAACAGAGAACAATAAAAACTGAAGCCCGAATATCGGGGATCGGCCTCCATACCGGATGCAATTCCAATATGATCTTTAAACCTGCGCCTGAAGACCACGGTATAGTATTCAGAAGGATCGGTCTTGAAAACCTTGTCGATATACCGGCTACTATCGATTATGTTGACAGTATATCACGAGGTACAATTTTAAGCAATAACGGAGTCAAGATACATACTGTTGAACATGTTCTTGCCGCAATTTCAGGGCTTAACATAGACAATATTCTTGTCGAACTTGATGCCGAAGAACCTCCGGTAATGGACGGAAGTTCGATCGATTTTGTGAACATGTTAAAAGATAATATAATCGAGCAGGAAAAGCCGAGACAGTATTTTGAGATCAAGGAGATCATCTCATTCAAGGATGAAGAGAAAGGAATAGAACTTATCGGAATTCCGGCCGAGAAGTTTCAGGTTACTTATATGGTAGATTATCAGAATCCTGCTCTCGGAACGCAGTTCTCTTCGCTTTATGACCTGGAAGAGGAATTCATTAAGGACTATGCGCCTACAAGAACATTCTGCTTTCTTTCTTGGGTCGAGCAGCTTAAGGAACTCGGTCTGATAAAAGGCGGTTCTCTGGACAATTCGGTGGTGATACTCGATCGCGAATTGAACGCGGATGAAAGACAAAAGATAGAAGACAAGCTCGGAATGGGCAAGGGAATAATCCCGGAAACTGAAGGCTTTCTCGGATCTGTAAAGCTTAGGTTCAAAAATGAGCCGGTAAGGCATAAAGTTCTTGATCTGATCGGAGATCTTACCCTGCTCGGTAAACCCATTAAAGCCCATTTTCTTTGCGCGAGGGGCGGACACGAAGCGCATATTGAACTAGTTAAGATGCTGAAAAAAGCAGTTGAGAAACATGAAATTATTAACAAGTTCAAGAGAAGCCCGAATGAAGATTATGTATTTGATGTTAAAGACATTATGAACCTTCTGCAACATAGATATCCGATGTTACTGGTTGACAGATTACTTGAACTGACTCCCAACCAGAGAGTTGTCGGCATGAAAAACGTTTCAATAAACGAAGACTTCTTCAACGGTCACTTTCCCGGTGAGCCTGTAATGCCCGGAGTACTTATCGTAGAAGCTATGGGACAAACCGGAGGCCTTCTGTTAATGAATTCTATTGAAAATCCAAGTAAGAAATTAGTTTACTTTACAGGACTTGATAAAATCAAATTCAGACAGACCGTAGTCCCCGGAGATCAGTTGATCATGCATGTTGAAATTACCAGACCGTTATCTCACGGGATCTGTAAAATGAAAGGCATTGCTTATGTTGACGGGCAGAAATGCGCCGAAGCTGAAATGACCGCAATGGTCATCGATAAGGACGGAGAAAAATAAATTTAAGGATGAACAATGATCCATAATACTGCTATAGTTTCTTCAAAAGCCGAAATAGGAAATAATGTGGATATCGGCCCTTACACTATTATTGAGGATAAAGTCAGGATTGGTGACAACTGCAGGATCGGAGCCCATGTTACACTTGCGTCAGGTACGATCTTAAGTAAAGATGTAAAAATATTCAACGGTGCCGTGCTCGGTACAGTACCCCAGGATCTAAAATTTTCCGGAGAAGAAACCACTCTCGAAATTGGTGAAAGAACTGTCGTCAGGGAGTACGCATTTCTGAACAGAGGGACTAAATACAGTTTTAAAACAGTTGTCGGAAAGGACTGTTTTATAATGGCATTCGTTCATATAGCACACGATTGCGTCGTAGGTGACGGCTGTATTCTGGCGAACGGCACTCAGATCGCCGGCCACTGTTCAGTTGACGGAGGCACAATATTAAGCGGACACGTACTTGTTCATCAGTTCACTCAGATCGGTTCCTATTGTATGGTCGAAGGCGGCGCAAAGATCAAAAGAGATGTTCCTCCGTACCTGATGATTGCAGGAGAACCCGCGAGATTTTCCGGTCTGAACAAAGTAGGTCTTAAACGCAGGGGATATTCAGAAGAGGATATTCAAAAGCTTTCAGATTCGTATAGAACTGTTTACAGAAGCGGACTGACGACGGTGGAGTCAATTGAAAAGCTCGAGAAAGATTATAAAGACGATAAGCAGGTTGCTCTGATCACCGAATTCCTTAAAAGGTCAAAGCGCGGGATCGTCAGATAATGGTTCCCGATGGTATAAGATTTTTAGATACGGGATCGAATCACGGCAGATTCAATATGGCCGTAGATTATTATATTGCCAGGCATATCCTTGACAAGCCTACTTTCAGAGTTTACCGGTGGGATCCTTACTGCGTATCTTTGGGATATCATCAGGAATTGAGTGAGATCGATGCGAAGTTATGCAAAGCCCGGGGTTTCGATATCGTAAGAAGAGAAACGGGCGGAAGAGCTGTTTTCCATTCTGAAGAGCTCACATATTCTATGGTCATCCCGAAAGGCTCAAAATATTATTCAGATTCGATCCTTGAAGTTTATAACAAGATCAGCACTGTGCTTGTGGACGCATTAAAGGCTTCAGGCGTAAAAGGTGCTGACCTTAAAAAGGGAAAAGCTCCTGACTTCAAAGAACTTTATAAGGAAAAATTATCTTCCGTATGCTTCTCTTCGACTTCGACATATGAAGTAGTGATCGGCAATAAAAAACTTGTAGGCAGCGCACAGAAACGACTAAAAGAATCTGTACTTCAGCACGGGTCGATCATCGTGGGAGAAAAACATCTTGAGCTTATCGATTTGTTAAACATAGAGGAAAAACTTAAAAACAGATTTAAAGAGATCACAAAAAGCAAAACCGCTACCGTAAGCGAAATTATTGTTATAAAAGATCACAACGAATTTTACAAGACTTTAAAAAACGAATTAAAAAACTCATTATCTGCAGAATTCGGGGAATCAGTTGAGCAATTCAGCCTCAGTAAAAAAGATTTACTTGAAATTAATGAAATTGAGAGTTATTTTAACCTTTGAGTTTTAACTAAACGGGAGAAACAGAATGAAAAAAATAATAATAACAGCCTTATTCGCGATCATGTATCAGGCTTATGCACTGTTCGGTATAGGCGGTCACATCGGAGTTGATAACACCAGCGTCGATGCAAAAACTATAGATGCTTTTTCTATAAGTATGTCAGGGCTTGACTACAGCTATAGTCTTAAAAGAGACGAGATTAGTAATCCTCTCGCTGTAGGTGCACAGCTTTATTTTGATATCCCGATAGTTCCTATAGGATTCGAGCTCGGATTTGAAGGGGCATGGGCGACTTACAGCTGGAAAGGCAGCAATCATATTACTGGCCCGAGTGGAGACATTCCTCTCGAATTTATTGGCTATGATTATCCGGCTGAAGAATATGACGAACAGTTTGATTTCGCAAAGATAGGTGTAGATGTTACAGCTAAATGGTATGTCTTTTCACTTCCTCCTGTCGTAAAAACCTTCAAATTCTATGTAGGCGGGGGAGCGGGATTCTATTTTATTACTCCGATCGTTTCAGAGAAACTTATCCAGAAAGAACTTGAAAAGAAATATCCTGAGCTCTCAACTCCTCCTGCCGCAGGCAACCCGATAACTTTTGATGTTGATGAATACATTGAAGAGGTAACTGTTATCGGATATCATTTTGTCGGAGGAATGCAGCTAAAATTACCTGCGCTGCCGATAGCTTTCAATGTAGATTATAAGTATGTTTCTACACCTGAAAATGATTACGGTGACACTACAAACAAATTCAGTGTTATCAAGGGAAGTCTCAGCTTTTATCTGTAAATGAGAAAGGCTCTGTTCGGAGCCTTTTTTATTAGTCGTTCAAAAGAAGATCCATAAGTTCTGGGAAACTTATGCCGCTTGCTTTTGCGGATTCGGGAACCAGCGACAGTTCTGTCATGCCCGGCAGCGTGTTTATTTCAAGAAAATAAAATCTGCCATCTTTCTCAGACAGGATAAAATCTATTCTTGCATAATCTCTACATCCTATAGCTTTATAAATTTTCTCAGCGTATGAATTCATTGTTTTAACCTGCTTTTCATCAAGCTTTGCAGGACAGACATGCGTAGTTACGCCCGGTGTATATTTATGCTCGTAATCGTAAAATCCCTTATTCGGGATCAGCTCGATCGAATGAAAAGCATGACCTTTGATTACCGGAATAGACAGCTCTCTTCCTTTGATATATTCTTCTATGAAATAAGTATCTTTTACATCATTCATCATCTTTACTGTTCTGTCTATATCTTTTTCGCTTTGAAGGATCGACACTCCGACAGATGAGCCCTGCGCAAGAGCTTTGACAACAACAGGATAGCCGTAAGGTTTCAAAAGCCTCTTTAAAGCGGTTCTTTTATAATTCTCCTCCGAAATGAACTCCCATTTTGCTGTAGGCACTTTGACACTCTTGGCGATCACTTTAGATATATTCTTATCCATGCACATCGCGCTTGTGCCATGATCTGAACCGACATATTTTATCTGCATAAGCTGTAAAAGCGCTTGAATTTCGCCGTTCTCACCTTCCCCGCCGTGAAGACCGATGAAGATTTTATCCGGATTGAGTTTAACAAGCTGCTTTGAAAGCTCCAAAACATTTTCGGGCGTATTGATTACTTTACCTTTTTCGACATATTTAAAATTCTTATCAGCTTTGAGTATTTCTTTCGGAAAAGCAGTATCTAAAAACCAGCTTTCATATCCGGCATTACTTATACCTCTAGCTACAGCCTGACCAGTCCTTAAGCTGATCTCTCTTTCGGTTGAGAAACCGCCGCATATCGTCAAAATTTTCTTCATAAAAATTCCTTTTACATTTGAATCAAGAATTATAAAAATAAATAAATAAATAAACAAATCTTTTTTGTTTTTTCTATTGACTTTTAAAATATAAATTACTAAATTATAATAATTATAACATAAGAGGAGTAGAAAATGCCTTTCACAAAATACATGAAAACACTGAGGGAAAAAGGTCTTAAAGTTACTCAGCAGAGACTTGAAATACTTAAGTTTCTTGACGAGAACAGAACCCATCCGACTCTTGATGAAGTTTACCTTTATATGATCAAGAAATTCCCCTCGATCTCAAAAATGACTGTATATAATGTAATAGATTCTATGACAGCCAACGGGATCATAAACTCGGTCAGATTCGTTAATTCAACTGAACTTCGTGTTGATTATGACAAAGAAACCCATTTCCATTTCATGTGTAAAAAATGCGGAATGATCTATGACATACCGGACGAGCTGGATGTAATTAAGTCTCTTAAAAACACAGGTCATAAAGTTGATGATTACAAGGTCAATATTTATGGTATTTGCAAAAAATGCCTGAAAAAATAAATAATAACCTTTGACCTGGACTTTGTACTGATATATATTTAATGAAAAGATAAACAGGAAAATAACTTTAAAACGGAGGTATCAAATGAAAAAGTATCAATGTGTGGTTTGCGGTTATATCTACGACCCGAAAGAAGGCGATCCCGACGGCGGAATTAAACCCGGAACAGCTTTTGAAGACATACCTGATGACTGGGTATGCCCCGTATGCGGTGTAGGTAAAGAAGATTTTGAGGAGGTATAATTATGACCGTAAGGTCAATCAATAACGACATTTTCTCCGTCGGAGCTCTACATTGGGACAGAAGGATTTTCGATGAATTAATACCCCTTCCTGAAGGTACCAGCTATAATTGTTATATTATCAAAGGAACAGAGAAGACTGCACTGATAGATTCTGTCGATCCAGAAAAATGGCATGAACTTGAAGTTAATTTATGCGAACTCGGGATAAAAAAGCTTGATTACATAATTACCAATCATGCCGAGCAAGATCATTCAGGTTCGATACCAATGCTCCTGGAGAAATTTCCTGATGCAACCGTCGTAACGAACGAAAAATGTAAAGCATTTGAGATGGATCATCTCCATATTTCAGAAAATAGGTTTTTAGTCGTAAAAGACAATGAAACTTTGTCGTTAGGAAATAAAACATTTCGCTTTCTGCTGACCCCGTGGGTACACTGGCCTGAGACGATGGTTACTTATCTTGAAGAGGATAAGATCCTGTTTTCATGCGATTTTTTCGGTTCGCACTATGCAGGATCAGAAATGTATGCAGGCGAAAATCCCACTGTTGTTCACGGAGCGAAAAGGTATTATGCAGAAATAATGATGCCCTTCAGAACTACTGTAGTAAAGAATATCGATAAAGTAACGCAGTTTGATATTAAAATGATCGCACCGAGTCACGGTCCGATCTATGATAAGCCTGAAATAATAATCGATGCTTACAGGGACTGGACTTCGGATAAAGTTAAGAAAGAAGTTCTCATCCCTTATGTTTCTATGCACGGCAGCACTAAAATATTGGTTGATTACCTTGTTGACAGGCTTATTAAAAAAGGATATACTGTCAAACCCTTCAATCTTCCGGTCACAGATATCGGCGAACTTGCCATGTCGCTTGTTGACGCTTCGACGATCATAATAGGGTCGCCGATGGTTCTTGCAGGAGCGCATCCGGCGGCGGTTTATTCCGCATTTCTTGCAAACGCACTGAGACCTAAAACCAAATTCGTATCGATCGTAGGATCATACGGATGGGGCGGTAAAATGATTGACCAGCTTGCAGGTCTTATCTCTAACCTGAAGGTTGATATCATTGAACCTGTTCTTGTAAAAGGACTTCCTAGGGAAGAAGATTTCAGAAAGCTTGACGCGCTTATAGAATCGCTTGATGAAAAGCACAAAACAATATAGGAGCTTACTATGCTAAAGAAAAAAGTTGAAGATGCTATAAATAAGCAGATCCAGGAAGAGTTATATTCATCTTACCTTTATCTGTCTATGTCGGCTTATTTTGCTAATAAGGGGCTAGCCGGTTTCGCAAACTGGATGGATGTCCAGCAGAAAGAAGAGAGAGACCATGCTATGAAGTTCTACAATTACCTTCTGGCACACGGTTCGCAGGTAAAACTTCTTAAGATAGACGAGCCCGGACACGACTGGAAATCTCCGCTTGAAGTTTTTAAGGCAGGCTTAAAGCATGAGCAGCATATCACTGAGTGCATAAACAATCTCGTTGATATTGCCGAAAAGGAAAAAGACAGAGCGACTTTCAATCTGCTTCAATGGTATATCGACGAGCAGGTGGAAGAAGAAGAGAATGCGAGAACCATAATAGAAAAGCTGAATTTGATAAAAAATGACTCTAACGGAATTTTCATGCTCGATAAAGAGCTTGCCGCAAGAGTTTATGTTCCGTTAATCCCTGCAGTTTAATAAACTAATAAAAGGAGCAATAAAATGGCAAAATTCCAACAGTACTACAAATGCGCATTATGCGGAAATATAGTTGAAGTGGTTCATGAAGGCGGAGGCGAACTGGTTTGCTGCGGTCAGCCTATGAATATGCTTAAAGAAAACTCTGTTGACGCTTCGAACGAAAAACATGTTCCGGTAATTGAGAAAACAGAGAAGGGCATCCTTGTAAAAGTAGGCTCGATAGACCACCCGATGGAAGAAAAACATTATATCGAGTGGATCGAAGTCACGAACGGAGCATGGACTCAAAAAAAATTCCTGAAGCCGGGAGAAAAACCTCAGGCTGAATTCTGCGTTCCTTTCAGCGATAAGCTCGTAGCGAAAGAATACTGTAACTTACACGGACTCTGGAAAAATAAATAAACTTTGTGGAGATCAAAATGAAACTTAAAGGTTCAAAAACAGAAAAGAATTTATTAAAAGCATTCGCCGGTGAATCTCAGGCAAGAATGAGATATGATTATTTTTCAAAACAGGCTAAAAAAGAAGGGCTTGAATCAATTAGCGCACTTTTTGCGGAGACTTCTCTGAACGAGAAAGAACACGCCAAAAGATTTTTCAAATTCCTTGAAGGCGGACCGGTCGAGATCACCGCTATGTATCCCGCAGGAAAGATCGGGACGACTTTGGAAAACCTGAAAGCATCGGCTGACGGTGAGCATGAAGAGTGGACAGACTTGTATCCTGAATTCGCAAAGATAGCCGAGAAAGAAGGATTTAAGGAAATTGCCCTTTGTTTCAAAAAGATCGCTGAAGTAGAGAAAGCGCACGAAAAAAGATACAGAAAACTTTATGAGAACCTCGAAAAAGGCAAAGTCTTTGAAAAAGACGGAAAGATCACCTGGAAATGTTTAAACTGCGGCTATCTTCACGAAGGTAAAAAAGCCCCGGAAAAATGCCCTGCATGTCTGCATCCCCAGGCTTATTTTGAAGTATTTACCGAACCGTATTAATAATCCCATTCAGACAGGAGAAAACTGGAATGAAAAAAGATGATTTTAACGCTATTATAGATTTCGCGGTTGACAGAGAAAAAGAAGCTGTGGAGTTTTATAAAGACCTTCAGAAGAAAACGAAATTTTCAGGCATGATAGAAATGCTGAAAGAGCTTGAGACCATGGAAATAGGTCATATAACAGCTTTGGGCAAGGTAAGAGAAAAAGGACTTGAGAAAGTCGAGATCAATAAAGTAAAAGATCTCCATATTTCCGACTATCTGGCCGATATTGAGCCTACACCGAAAATGGATTATCAGAATATACTGATCGTTGCCATGAAAAGAGAACAGAAGTCGAAAGAGCTCTATGAAGACCTCGCGAAAAGATTTTCGGGAACGGAGATCGAAAAACTGCTTCTAAAAATAGCTGCGGACGAGACCGAACATAAGCTGAAATTTGAAAAAATCTATGACGAACATGTTCTAAAAGAAAATTAAAATTTCGGAGGCTTTTAAAATGATAGACCTATCCGTTGAAGTGGCCGGCCTTAAGCTTAAAAACCCTGTAATTGTAGGTTCATGCGGATTTACGGATTCTGTTGAATCGATAAAAAAGCTTGAAGAAGCCGGAGCAGGCGCTGTAGTGCTGAAATCACTTTTCGAAGAGCAGATCATGAACGATGTTTATGACACAATGGGCGATGTAAATAATGTTTATGCCCATCCTGAACTTGGAGACTATGTCAGATATTTCGAAGAAAAGGATATTGTTGACAAATATCTTAAACTGATCAAAGACGCTAAAAAAACGGTTTCCATACCTGTGATCGCAAGCATCAACTGCGCATCGTTCAACAAATGGGTCGAGTTTTCTTCCGAGATAGAAAAAGCAGGCGCAGACGGATTAGAAATAAACCTGTATTATCTGCCTTCGGATCCGACCGTTACAGAACATACTTATCTGAATACTGCGATGGCCATCGCTAAAGAACTAAAAAAGCACATAAAATTTCCTTTTGCGCTTAAATTAGGCTACTATTCCGATACACTTGCAAAAGACCTTCTTACGATTTCAAGAACCGATGTTTCAGCTCTAGTCCTGTTCAACAAGCCTTTTAATCCCGACATTGATATTGACAAAGAGACTATCATATCAGGATATCCTTACTCCGCACCGTCAGAAATTTCAACATCTCTTCGCTGGATTGCCATACTTTCCGATTTCGTCGAGGCTGATCTTATAGCCACGACAGGAGTTCATCACGGGAAAGATGTTGTAAAGGAGATCTTGGCAGGAGCAAAGGCTGTTCAGATGACTTCTACACTATATCTTAATTCTTTCTCGGTGATCCAGAGATCATTAGATGAGCTTAAATCATGGATGGAGAAGCACAATTATAAAAAATTGTCCGATTTCCGGGGAAAACTGAGCAGGAAAGACCATGTCATTTACGACAGGGTCCAGTTCTTAAAACGCGGAAAGGGTGAATAAAATGGATTTTAGAACGCTTTTTAAGATATCATACGGTATGTATATTGTCAGTTCAAAAAAGGGTGAAAAGCTTAACGCACAGCTTTCAAATACGGTAGTTCAGATATCTCCTGAACCTGCAACAATGCTGATAAGCATTTCCAAGAATAATTTCACACATGAATGTATATCTGAAAGCGGCGTTTTCACAATTTCGATAATATCAGATCAGTGCGATATGAAACAGATAGGCCCTTTCGGATTCAGAACAGGCAGAGATTACGACAAATTCGCTTCATGTTCTTATGAACTTGGAAAGAACGGAGCCCCTTTTATCAGGCATAAAATGTGCGGTTATGTCGAGTGTGAAGTGGTTAACCGCGTTGACTGCTGCACTCATACGGTCTTTATCGGCAGGATAACTGAAGCTGAGATCCTTGATCCTGGTCTTCAGCCCATGACCTACGATTTCTATCATAAAGAACTTAAGGGAAAGCTGTCAAAAAATGCTACGCATTTTCATGCGGAAGAGAATTAAACTACAGGGGAGTGGGAAATGAGAAGATTAATTTTGTTAGCATGTTTAGCTGTTTTATTTGTTTTGCCAGTAAGTGCTCAGGATCTGAACATTGTGAACGGCAACAAGTTGGAATCATGGTACACATACTGGGGATTGGGCTACGGAACATCCCAGTATCCGAACGGGCTGCAGAATTTTCTGGACTGGCTTGAAGATCAGGATGGTGTATCAAGAACAGAAATTGCGATTGATATGTTCGGTTTTTATTTCCCGATTAACGAACATCATACCGCAGTAGGATTTGTAATTGACGGTGTTGCGGATGCTTTCGAAGTCGAAGGTGAAACTTTCCAGATTAACCAGTACATTTATGCGGCAAGCGCAATGCATTTCTTCAATGAAACTATAGGAAAAGGTTTTTTTGTAAGGGGCGACCTCGGTTTTGCATATCTTAATGTCGAAAGTTCTTTTGCAGAACCTGCAACGAGCGACAGCGGCATAGGTCTTCTGATAGGAGTGGGATACGGATTCAACCTCGGCGCGGGTACGAGATGCATGCTGAATCTGAATTACAGCTACAGAGGAGTAGAAGGAGATACCTATACAGCAATCGGTATAACAGCAGGATTTATGTTCTAATAAAAAAACTCCCCGAATTCGGGGAGTTTTGATTTTTACATCAGTTTTTTAAACCTCGGCCTTTTCGGAGAAATGTCTCCGAGTCTTTCTTTTTTCTTCTCTTCGTAATCAGCGAAGTTCCCTTCAAAGAATATCACCTGACCGTCATCCTCAAATGACAGTATATGTGTGGCAAGCCTGTCGATAAACCACCTGTCATGCGATATTACAAGCACGCATCCCGCAAAGTTCTCGATAGCTTCTTCGAGCGCTCTTAAAGTATTGACATCTATATCGTTAGTAGGCTCGTCAAGAAGTATGACATTGCCGCCTTCCTTTAATGTGATCGCAAGATGGAGCCTGTTCCTCTCCCCGCCTGAGATCATATAAACTTTTTTCTGCTGATCAGTGCCCGAAAAATTGAAACGGCTTATATATGCCCTTGCGTTTATCTCAGAACCGTTAACATTCAGTATTTCATTGCCCTGACTTACTACTTCATAGATCGATTTTTCAGGCAGAAGGTCTTTGTGCGACTGATCCACATAAGCCAGCTTTACGGTTTCGCCGATAGTGATCGTACCCTCATCGGGTTTTTCTTCTCCCATTATCATCCGGAACAGAGTTGATTTACCCACGCCGTTCGGACCGATGATTCCGACGATCGCGTTTTTCGGTATGCTCAGGCTAAGCCCGTCGATCAATTCCCTGTTTCCGAAACCTTTTTTCAGATCTTTGATCTCGATCACCTGATCTCCGAGCCTTGGTCCCGGCGGTATAAAAAGCTCAAGTTTCTGTTCTTTCTCTTTTGTCTCGGCGCTGCTTAAGGCTTCATAAGCATTTAACCTTGCTTTACCTTTTGCCTGCCTTGCTTTAGAGCTCATTCTTGTCCATTCGAGCTCGCGTTTCAAAATTTTCTGTCTTTTTGATTCCTGTTTTTCTTCTATAGCAAGTCTCGCTGCTTTCTGTTCCAGCCATGAGCTGTAATTGCCTTTCCACGGTATTCCGTCTCCCCTGTCAAGCTCTAGTATCCAGCCCGCAACATTGTCGAGGAAATACCTGTCGTGAGTTACGGCTATGACCGTTCCCGGATAATTATGCAGGAACTGCTCCAACCAGTAAACACTCTCGGCGTCGAGATGGTTGGTAGGCTCGTCAAGAAGAAGAATGTCGGGTTTGCTTAAAAGCAGCCTGCACAGCGCTACCCTTCTTCTCTCGCCTCCCGAAAGAACTTTGACCGGCATATCATCAGGCGGGCATCTTAACGAGTCCATAGCAACTTCAAGCGTATGATCAAGATCCCAGGCATCGAGATGATCCATTTTCTCCATCAGTTCGCCCTGAAGTTCGATAGCCTTGTTCATCTCGTCGTCTGAAAGCGGCTCCCCTAATTTCGCGCTGACATCCTCGAATGCCTTCACGACATCAACTATGTGCTGAAGCCCTTCCTGAACGACTTCCCTGACGGTCTTTGACTCATCAAGCTCAGGCTCCTGATGCAGATAACCGATCTTGTAATCTTTATCGAAAGTAACCTTTCCCTCGATCTCTTTGTCCAGTCCTGCTATTATCTTTAAAAGACTCGACTTACCGGCACCGTTCAATCCGAGAACTCCTATCTTGGCACCGTAATAAAAAGAGAGCCAGATATTGTTCAGGACTTTTTTCTGCGGAGGATATATCTTACTGACTCCTTCCATCGAAAATATTATCTTGTTGTCTGCCATTCTTTATCCTTAATTATTTTTGATTACTTTATAAAATATGCGAATATACCTGCGAATACAAGTGCCGGAAGAAGGTTCATTATCTTAAGTCTTTTAATCTCAAGAATGTTTATACCCATACCTAAAAGCATCAACCCGCCGACCGCAGAGATCTCTTTTATCATAGGATCGGAAAGATATCCCTGTATTACGCCTGCAGATAGCGTCAGTCCGCCCTGGTATATAAAAAGCGGTACTGCCGAAAACAAAACTCCTATGCCGAGCGTTGAGGCCAAAGCAATAGCCCCGAATCCGTCAAGAAATGATTTCGCCAAAAGCAGTGTCGGTTTTCCGCCCAGCCCTTCTTCGATAGAGCCGAGGATCGTCATTGAACCCATACAGAAGAGCATAAACGCAGTAATGAATCCTTCAGTGAATTTATCATTTTTCGAGCCTACTTTCTTCTTTACCCAGTCACTTACTTTTTCCACTCTTTTTTCAATATCGATCAGCTCGCCTGAAATAGCTCCGAGAACAATACTGAATACAATTATGAGCACATTTTCTGTCTTCATAGCCATTGATAAACCTATGTAAAGCGTAAAAAGCCCTATTCCCTGAAAAGTGGTCTTTGTGATCCTTTCAGGCATCCTTGAATGGATAAGCACACCTATTAGAGCTCCGCCTATTACCGTTCCCGTATTTACTATCGTTCCAAGCATCTAGTACTCATAAACATTTACTTTCATCTCCTTGTGGAGCACTTCATATATCCTGTCGCCGATGAAATATATTTCGCTGTCGAATCTGTGAAGAAAATCCTCCCCTTTGAGCTGCGGGATCATAATAGTTTTAACATATTTGTCATTTTCGAATACGTCAGCTATAAAATCATTCTGATTCTTTTTCGTTCTTTTGATCGAGGGACATACGAGAAGCCTTCCGTATTTATCATAAAACAACTTGTTTATAGATTTTTTATATGACTGTTTCGTTTGTAGAGTATCATACTCGTCTTTGTTCCTTGTAGCTTTCAGCTGCATCGAATTTATCAGTCCGTTTTCATAGCTGTTGTACTCGACTTTGCTATAGTTCTTGGTTATCTCCTTCATTTTATTCCCGTCGAGGTCATATACGCTTATCCTGTATTTGTCCGTTTCGTTTTCCGCCACATAGATCTTTCCGTTGCCGAAAGCATAACGGGTTATATATTCAAAGAATTGAGGATTGCTTTTGTCGAATTTTGCTTTGTACTCTCTTAAAATTGAAGTTTTTTTATATTTTTTATCAAGAATCGCAAGTCTGTTCGTATGAATTATGTCTTCACCTTCTTTTGCGGATTCGCATAGATATCCAACCATTTTATCGTCTGAAACGGCTTTTATGATTTCTCCGAAATGTAATTTGCCGTCCTCATACTGGAAATCGTCAATATATTCTCCGTCTAAACTATATCTTATTATCAGAGGAGTAAAATTGTTCCTTACATAAACAGTGTCATTCAAAATTGTAAAATCAACGGCATTCATCATCTCGCCTTTCCATGTTCCTCTGCTTCCGAAGTATTTTATGTACTGTCCGTTATGCTCTAACTTTAATATCCTTTCCATTCTCGGATTGAACAGATATATATTTCCATCCTTATCCTCTTCAATATCGCTTATTACCGTGAACTTTCTGTCGTATTCAGCCACGGTTTCAGGCTCAAAATTACCGTCAATAGTAAACAAAAGCTTTATATCGGTTCTTTCAACTTTTGAGCATGACATCACCGCTAAAAGTGCGGACACAAGCAAAACGATCTTAAATAATTTCATTTTTAACCTCTTTGTTAATTTTCGGACTGTAAAATAACAAATAATTCTATTTTTATCTATCTTAATTTTTTATATTATTACAAAAATTACGGCGGACGGATTTATGGCTGGACAGAATGAACTTATAAAAAAAACGATAGTGGATTTTTCGCGATCTTCAATACAGGGGAATGTTTTTGTCGGATTCGACGGATTTGTTGATAATATTTTGAAACCTGTGCTTGAAAGAAAGGATAATAAGAATTTTATACCTATGACGGATATAACAACTTTTGCTGAAAGGATAAACAGCGGAGCCGGAAAGAGCATTAATGTGGAAATAGTCAAAGAGAGATCGAGCATGGGCGGCAACGGTCCTATTATGGCTAATTCTTTAGCGCTGCTCGGAAATCAAATTGACATAGTCGGTTCTATGGGTAGAAATGACATCCTGCCGATTTTTAAACCTTTCACTGACCGGTGCAGGACTGCAATATCATTCTGCGATCCCGGCATAACCGACGCTTTCGAGATGAATGACGGAAAGATCATGTTCAATTACCCTCAGAGCGTGCTTGACATCAGTTGGGAAAGCATTACAAGCTCTGTCGGGATTGACAGGTTGAAAAAATTAATCTCTTACAATTCATATTTCGCTTTCGTGAACTGGACGATGATCCCATTAATGAACGATATATTAGTTCATCTTTCCGAGATTTTTTCCGGCACGGGAGAAAGAAAAACAATCTATATTGACCTGACCGATCCGAAAAAGAGATCCCGCAAAGACCTGCGCGACTGCATGGATATCTTTCTTGCCATGAATAGACATGCCGATGTCATTCTCGGACTGAATGAATCCGAAGCTGTGCAAGTATCAGAAGTTATGAATGCAAAACCGGGCTATAATAATATCAGAGAGCTTTCTGAAAATATCTACAAAGAACTTCCGCTGAGATCTATCGTCATCCACAGCATTAAACAGGCTGCAGCATGTTCAGTTGAAGGATCGTTCATTGTTGAAGGAGCATATACACCCGAACCGAAACTTTCAACAGGAGCGGGAGACATTTTCAACGCGGGATTTTATGCGGGTTATATAGCAGGCCTTCCTCTTGATGAGTGCCTGATCACAGGTGTTTCGAATTCGGGATATTATGTCAGAAATGAAAAACCTGCCGACAGGCAGGCTTTAATAAGTTTCATGAAAAACTGGTCTGAATAATTCTTGTGGGGATAACTGGACTTGAACCAGTGATCTCTAGCTTGTCGAGCTAGCGCTTTAAACCAACTAAGCCATACCCCCGATGTACGAACCGCAATTTTAAGAAATTTTCCGTTAAAAGTCAATTAAGATTTTGACATTTAATTTCCCTTTTATATCACTTCGAACCTGACTTCAGATGATTTGCCGCCTGAATCGATCACTTTCAGGACATGATAACCCTTTTCAAGATTTATATACAGACTGTGATCTGATTCCGTCAGACCGTAATATATGCCGTCTATGTACCAGTAAATGATAATATCCTTTTTTGAATGAGCGACATCCAGCTTGATCTTCTGCGGTGCGCCGCCGATATCTGTCGGTATATAAACTCTCGTTCCTGAAAGCGGATATACGATCGTCAGATCGTTCGCTCCTTCAAGCGACGGGCATGATCTTCTGTGTTCGGGAACGCTAAATACATCTGCGCCTGCTTTCTGCATCGTTCTGGATATCAGGGGCGGATACTTAAGTATGATTTTCTCGCTGTAGCCTTCAGTCCAGCAGAGAGAGCATACCTGTTCTTTTCCGTCTTTAGACACAAACAGCTTTTTGTGATACGGGCAAACAGGTAAAGCAAGGCTGTGTTCAGGCATAAATATTTCTTCCGTTTCCTGACAGTTCTCCGAAGGGATATATCCTGTTTCTCTGCATACGCTCACGGTTTTCAACTCTTTAGCCGGCGCATAAAAAGGTGCGCCATTTCCCGAACTTATCCTGTTGAATATATCGAACAGGATCGGTCCTGCAGTCTGTGATCCTGAGATCATTTTATTTGTTTCCCCGTCAAAATTACCTGCCCAGACGCCTATCGTCCATTCAGGAGTAACGCCCAACGCCCATGCGTCTTTATGAGCGTAGCTGGTACCTGTTTTCCATGAGATCGGCCTTGAACTCTCGAACATGTTCCAGAAATATTCGATCCCGGGACGCTTTACATCCTCAAGCATCTTGAGGACTATGTATGATGCGCCTTTCGAAATCGATCTTTCTTTTTTCCCTTCTGATATATCTTCAAATATACTTAACTTTCCGAATTCTCCGTAATTCCCGAGCCCTCTGTAAAGGCTGACAACATCCCAGAGGCTTGTTTCCGATCCGCCTATGATTAGCGACAGACCGTAATCCTCAGCCCTTCTGCTTAGGCTTCTGATGCCCATTGTCTTAAGATCTTCATATAAATGGACAAGACCATATTTTTTTAACAGAATTACAGCAGGTACATTCAGAGAGCTTGTAAGCGCGGTTTTTGCTCTGACCAGTCCGGAAAAAGTGTCATCGGCGTTCTTGGGTGAAAATGATGAAATATTTATCGGAATATCTTCAACAAGAGAATTTTCGCAGATCATTCCTTCATCTATGCATTTGGCGTAGAGAAATGGTTTCAGGATCGAACCTGATGATCTCAGCGCCTGAACGCCGTCAACTTTACCGAATTTGATATTATCCCAGTAATCCTGCGAACCTATATAAGCTCTGACCTTGCCTGATCCGGTTTCGCAGATCAGCACAGACAGATTATATATACCGTCGTTCTTAAGATATTCTTTATGTCTGTTCACGATGCCTTCGACCTGATCCTGGATCTCTGCATCAATGGTCGATCTGATCAGGTCATCGTTCAATTTCCTGACGCAAAACTCTGCCGCGTGAGGTGCTGATTTCGGGAAGCTGAAAGGACTGACAGTAACTTTTTCGATGACAGCCGTTTTATATACTTCGTCTGAAATTATTTCTGCTTCAAGCAGCCTTTTAAGAAGCCTGTTCCTTTTTTTAATAAGCTTTTCGTGATTTAAACCCGGACTCATTCCACCTGGAGAGTTTGGAAGAACGGCAAGAAGAGCGGCTTCTGCCCAGCTGAGTTCTTCGGCGTATTTTCCGAAGTATCTGAGCGATGCTGTCTGATAGCCTATAATGTTCCTTCCGTAGGGGGCACAATTGAGATACTGTATGAGGACTTCATCCTTGCTAAGGAACAGCTCGAGTTTCATACTCTGAAATGATTCGATAATCTTATTTCGGAGTGTTCTCGATTTGGGATCTCTGATCCTCGCGAGCTGCATCGTAATCGTACTCGCGCCGCTTTTCTTTGAACCTGAAATATTCCCGTAAAAAGCTCTGAAAACAGCTATAGGGTCGATCCCGGGATGATAATAGAAACACCCGTCTTCGAAATTTATCACGCACAGCTTAAGCTTTTCAGGAACAGGCATTCCCGTATCGGGATAGACCCACTGCTCGTCTTTGTTAAGAAAGACTCTGAGAAGTTCTCCTTTCTTATCGAGAACGACACGGCTGAAGAATCCTTTTTCAGGTTCAAGATTTATCGGGATCAAAAGTATCGTCAGAAATAATAATAAAACAATACCTGCCGATGCTGTCAGTATGCTTTTCTTCGTTATGAATTTCTTTATATCTAAAATTCTTATACCTATTTCTTAACTTCGACACTCATACCGGGTTCAAGCGCATAATAATCCCTGCTGTACATGGATTCAGCTACAGTTGCAGGCAGATAGAATCTCCCTGTTGAAACCGCCCTCAAACCTATCTCGAATTCCACAACATTAGTATTTTTATCCATATCATAGAACCACATGACCCTGTCGTCCCTTATATCGGTGTATTTGATGTACTGATTTATATTATACGAATTACCGCCGTAGTAAGACCTTGATCCCGAGGCTGAGTTATAAGCGTTCGGATCGTCGATCCTGCTATTCTCGATCTCCCAGCCGGACGTAATTATCTGAACAAGAGCCATGTTCTTAAGCTCGTTCGGAGTAGTTTTCGTTATCTTTATCTTCATGGTAAAAACATCGCCCTGAGTCATCTTTTTCGCATCTGAAAGGGCTGACTTTGAAATAAAAGACCGCTGTATGGTTATTCCTTTGCCTTCCCTTTTTTCAACAGGTTTTAAAGGTACACCGTCATAATTGACGGTGACAAAAGATTTTTCTATCTGGGATGAAATGTCTGCAGAAACAGAAATTTTCTGCTTTGATCCTGCAGGAATATCGACTGAATATGATGCGTCTTTTACGGAGTACTGAATTTCTTTTCCGTTCTCCGCAGTAATCCTGCCCGATAATTTTGAATCCGATCTGAAGTATTCCGGATATTTTTCCATAAATCTTCCGACTGAGAGCATCAAAAATCCCAATGTCTGTGTCGAATGCCATTCATCGGAATTTATCTCGTCAATAAGGTTATTATAAAGCTCGACTGCTTTAGCCTCTTTTCCGGTCTCGCTCAGGGCCGTCAGTATGAATGCCTTATCCCTTTCAAGACAGCCGAAAGAATACCACATCTCTTTGTATTCCTGCACAAGCACACCCGCCTTATCTGATATAGCTTTTGAAGTTTCATCTATGCCGGCGTATTTATAAGCAGACGCGAGAATCCACTTTTCCGCATCGTCGAGATAGCCGAGGTTCGTCTCTTTCATGATATTCATTGCACCGATCTCAGGTTCGCCGGCAAGTGCAAGCACATACAGCCTGTAAATCTGTTCCCTGTTCCTGTAATAAACCTCATAATTGCGGTAATCGTTCCTGCTCCTAAATATTCCCTGCAGACTTTCAGTCCTGTGCTTTATCGCTGCCGAATGCATACTCCTTTTCCAGTTGTCGTACATATCCGCCGGAACGAAATATCCTTTTTTCTTAGCTTCGGTCAGAAAATGGCCCGCATAGATATCTGCCCATGCGCTGTAATGATCCGACTGCTCCGGCCAGTAAGTAAATGAGCCTCCGGCTCTCTGGAATTTTCTTAATTTCGATATGCCCGCATTTATATTTTTATCCAGCTTTTCATACAGTGAGCTGTACTGCTTAAGAAGAGGTTTTACGGATAGCTGCGCGAATGAAGTCGAGACCGTCTGTTCAAGGCATCCGTACGGGTAATCTATAAGGTTATAAATCCTTTTCGAAACATCTGGAAGTTTTATTTTGGAGACTGTAACCGATAAATTAACCGTACCTGCGATATATTCCGGCAGTAAAAAATCGACTTTAGCGCCTTTTCCGCACATTTTTGTTTCCGATCTGAACTCTCTGGGAGCTATGGGATTTACAGCTATCTCTGTATTGCTTTCCGATCTGAAACTTCCTGATACAGCCGTGATCTTTATATGAGCTGTTCCGATCTCATTCTTAGCCTGAATCTTAAAATTAACCGTTTTATTTTCAATACCGCTGAAGCTGACGCTCTGTGTTTTGATCTCTGAAACGACAGGCCCTTTGATCTCAAGGCTGATATCCGCTTTCCTGATCTTTTCGTCCATGCAGAAAACAGTCACAGGAATATCAACAACATCGCCAACAGCCAGCACTCTCGGAACAGAAGGCATAGCTATTATCTCGGTCTTTACCTGAACGCGTTTTTCAAAGTTTCCGTACCTGCCTTTATCCGCACATACAGCCATCACACGAACCGCTCCGATATACTCAGGTATCGTGAACTCTACTTCGGCGTTACCGTTACTGTCGGTTTTTATCGGACCTTTGAACATTGATAAAGGTTTGAACCTGTTCGCTTTGACATCGCTGAGCAATTTTGCTCTTTCGGCTAAACTTCCGCCTATGGAGAAAGTGTTTGATACGGGACCCTTGTTAGCGCCTATGACAAGACCGTAAAGATCATAGAAACTCGTGCCGAGCCTTAATTTTCCCAAAAAATATTTCCATGCGTCAGGCGAAGTAAAATCAGTTATGCTTAAAAGACCTTCATCCACAACAGCTATAGTGAACTGGGATTCCCCGTCGGCTTTGACCCTGCATTTGAACTTCTCATTAGGTCTCAATACGTCCGGTAGTGTAACAATTAAATCTTGTTTTGTACCGGCATCTTCCACTTTTATAGGAATTGTTCCGGATATTCTTACCGGTCTGTCGTTCCCCGCCTCAGAATTAGGCTGAATAAGGCTTATTGTACAGTAAATATTCGGAGCCATATCGCTTTTTACCGGGATCTCTATTTTGGTTTCGCTTCCCTGAGCGATGAAACTGTAGTTATTGATATTGATAGATCCTTTATCTAAAGAAACAAGCACTCTTGAATTTTCCTGTGCGGGAAATTTTATTACAGCCGTTTCTCCTGGTTTGTACACAGATTTATCTGATCGTAAAGCCTGAAAATCCGCGGAATTGATGTCTTCGCCGCTGCCTCCCCAGTATGATGACTGTATAAAGTAAGAAGCGCTGTGAGTCCCTTTCACTTTCTGCGAAACTTCGATCAGGTACAAACCGTCTTCTTTAAAATCATAACTGAATTTGAACGGAACAGAGCCTGAAACAAAATCCTGTTCATGAACAAGCCTTGTTTCAAAGTCCGACCTGTAGTTCATTTTATTGTTCCTTCCGCTGTAATCCCACCACCAGTAGCTTTCATTGAGATATATCTTCACTTTCATTTCTCTTCCCTGAAGAATATATCCGTCTGATGCCAGAAGAACAGTTTTAAAATCCATGCTGCTCCCGGATCTTACAAATCCGTCATCCTTCCTTTCGATCCCCACATACGAATCGTAGAGATCGCAATTGACTGTCATTGCGCTTTTGTTTGGTCTTCCGCCCTCTTCAAGCACCTCGGCTGAAAATCTTACGACAGCCGCTGAAGGGGCGTCAGTTATATCGGGTAATTTGAATTCAGCCGTAGTATTTCCCTGTTTATCAAGAGTCCCTTTAAAAAGATTTCCTTCGTATGTACTAAAATTATTTATCTCGTTGCTGAAGAAATACTTTTTATATTTCGGAAAATATTTATTTCTTGAATAGACCGAATAATTTATATCGGCACGAAGATCCGAAGCCGGATTACCGAATAAATATTTTGATGCGAGCATGACCTGCATATTCTTATCCGATGCGCTAAGACTGTCCTTTTCTGTTTTGATCATAACATCAAGAACTTCTGAAACTATTGTCTCAATACTGATGCTTTTTCTGAAAACTTTTCCGCCGGCTTCGGCAGTAAAAACCCACTGCCCGGTCATATCTTCAGGCGCGGTCTTGAATTTGTAGCTGTAGAAACCGTCCTCGCCTTTCTTTAGCACATCCTCCGCCGCAGTCTTGTTCAAAGGATTCGTGATCTTTATCTTAACCGGATGATCTTTCGGGAAAGTACTGTCGTTGTTCCTGAATATCATAGATATGTTAACATCGTCTCCGGGACGGTAAACTCCTCTTTCGGTGTAGATAAATCCCCTTGTCTGATCTTCCGAATGATCAGACCCGCCTATATCAAATGCGGAGAAATTAGTCTGCATTTCGTTCAGTTTTATTACGGAACGCTCGTCGCCTTTTTCTGCTGTTACGCAGAAAGGTTCTTTTTTCGTTTTACCGAATGCTGCTCTTCCGTTATTGTCGGTCAGAACTTCAGAGATGATCTGATTCTGAAAATCTATGAGTTTGACAGAAACTCCGCTTACAGGCTTTGTCGTTTCAACATCAAATACATATACGGCCCTGGAGTTTTCGGATTTGATCATGCTCATGCCGAGATTTGAAAAAATTATATTTTTCTCAGCTTTACCGGATAACGCCGGATATCTTTCGTCCCACTGATTATATTCAGCCCCCTTTCTAAAAAGCGTGTTTTCATCCTGATAAGTAAGCTCCAGGACGTACAGACCTTTATCGTTCTTGGGTATCAGCCTGCTCAGGTCTAATTCATTTATGGTCATCTCATTAAGCTTGCTTCTTATTTCGAGCGTATCCTTTTTGATCTCCGTACCCACTCTCTCGAACTCGCCGTACTCGTAATAATAATCATAATAACCGTAGCGGTTAACCGACTGGCTTCCCTTTAAATTGATTCTCTGAAGAAATTGGGCGAGGTTAGATTCGTAAACTTTTTTAACTGTCAGCTGTACTCTCTTAATATTCTGCGTGTAGAATCTGATCTTTTTATTGTTCCCTGCGGAAAGAAAGCATCCTTTATCCAGAAAATCAAGCTTTGGAGCTTTGTCCATGAACTCGACTTTAGCCGTATGATCTTTATTCAGAGAAAAACCGTATTTATTCGTCAGTTTTCCGCTTGTTCTGATCTCATATTCCTTTCCGTATTCGAAACTGCCTGACACTATTATGCTTTTACCGATCTTTTTAAGCTCGAACTGCATTTCGGGAGATACCGAGATCAGTCCGTTTATATCCTGATCGGGAGACAGCTCTGATGCGAATTTAATTTCAACTGAAGGATTTTCATCATCAGTTATTCTTGATATTTGAACTATTTCCATCTCTTCTTTTTTTGTGAAAGAAAATTCAAGAAAATAATCGGAAGCGATCTCGATCTTATTCTTGCTGATCTTAAAATTAAATGATTTCTTCTCGTCAGACTGATCAAATTCAGATGTTCTGAATACAAAAGTCGCGCTGTCTTGACCGTATGAAAGTTCAAAAGGAAAATCATTCCCGTTCATCGTGAAATCTATCGCATTTTTAAGCTTTTTCAGATCCGTCTTCAGATTAAAAAATATCTTTGCTTCATAAAATGCTTTACTTCCCTTAGTATCCTGAATATCGCCTGTAAAAAGCTTTACATCTCTTTTTACAACATAAAAATCGAATTCGTAGTCAGGCACATCTTTATAATTTTCGGATAGTGTTCTTATCATAAATTTCGCTTGATATGTCTGTCCCTGCCTGAGATCATCATCGGGAATATATGAAATGGTGCGTTCGTTTTTCCATACAAGAACACCTTCGATATCAGGATCGAAATCCATCAGATCTTTTGAGATTTCGCTTCCGGGTGCGCCTGCACCGGGTACAGGCACGATGAATTCGAGATCAATGCTCTGATCAGGGAATACGCTTAACGGAACATAATTTAAATATCTGGCTATCTCATCTGAACCTGCCTTTCCGTCAGCTCCTTTTTCAAAACATCCTCCAAAAAATAAAAATACAGTAACGCAGACAAACGCCGCAATATTTTTTTTCATACCAACCTCTATACATATTGATATAATATTAAGTCATTTATAATCCTTTTTCAACTTGAAAATAAGATTTGTTTTCGTTATATTCCCGACCGTTTGTGTAAAGGAGTATTTTGTATAATGAAAAATTTATCAAAAAACGCATTTTCCTATTTCATCCAGGGGCTGCTCGCGCTGCTTCCCCTTATAGTTACAGTCTGGGTTATTAAGCTTGCCTACAAATTTGTCGAGGGAATACTTGAGGATATGCTCTTCTTTATCCCGCAGGAATATCTTGAGACTCATCAGTTCATCATAAAGATCGCAACGATAATAGTGATGTTCTTTGCGGTCATGCTCTTCGGTATTCTGATGAGAACTGTCATTGGAAAACTGCTTTTAACGCTGACCGATTCTTTTTTCATGCACATTCCAGGATTGAGACCGATATATAAAGCCGTAAGACAGGTGATCGACTCTTTTTCTTCTAATAAAAAATCGTTTTTCTCAAATCCCGTCCTTATCGAATATCCTTCAAAGGACATCTGGACAATTGGATTCAATACCGGTGAAGTGACTGAAGATTTTAATCCTTCACCCGGGTTAAAGAGATTCTCAGTTTTTATACCGACCACTCCTAACCCTACAAGCGGATTTCTGATGATTGTAGCCGAAGACAAGATCAGACCTCTCAACATGAAAACGGACAGGGCAATGCAGTTTCTGCTTACAGGAGGAGTTGTAAAAGAATAATGTTCTCAGGAATATTCATATCTTTAGTTCTGCTCTCATTTGCTATCTTTATAATACCTAACCGGTTAAAGTACGGTTTCACACTGGCTCTGATCATGTCGGTCTCAGTGATAAGTTCTATTTGGAGCATCGATACGCTCTTTATATCAAAAGTTCCGTCCCTGATAGATGTCGGGCTTGATTATCTGAATTATGATTTCATACTTCGCATCGACGAATTATCGGCATTTTTTATACTGACTGTGAATTTCACTGTAATAACGGGATTCATATATGCATATAAATACCTTGAACCATACTACAGAATAAAATACCCGCTGAGTTTCTCGATCCATTATTTTTCATATTTTTGGCTTTATTTATCCATGATAACGGTAGTAATGCTTCAAAACGGAATAACATTTATTATTCTCTGGGAAATCATGGCGATCTCTTCATTCATGCTCGTAATATTTAATGCCGAGAATAGAGTTATCATGAAAACAGGCATCAGCTACCTTATCCAGATGCATGTGGGAATGTTATTTATTCTGACCGCATTTCTTATAGCTGAAAAAGAGACCGGGATCATGGGTTTCAACGCTCTGACACCTTATTTTTCATCCAATCCGAACATATTTTTGTTTCTGCTGTTCTTTATCGGTTTCGGCATGAAGGCAGGGTTTATTCCCCTCCATACGTGGCTTCCGCTCGCCCATCCATCCGCTCCCTCGCATGTTTCCGGGGTAATGTCAGGCGTGATGATAAAAATGGGTATCTACGGCATATTAAGAGTGATCTCGTCGCTCAGGACAGACCTGTTCACTATCGGAGTCATTATTCTTTCTGTTTCTCTTTTAACCGGAGTTCTGGGAATAATGTCGGCCATTACGCAGCGTGACATAAAAAAAATGCTCGCTTATTCAACTATTGAAAATGCCGGCATAATCGGTATAGGTATTGGACTGGGTGTTATAGGGTTATCTCTGAACGATCAGATACTCACGCTGCTCGGATTCAGCGGAGCTCTGGTACATGTTTTTAATCATTCTCTGTTCAAATCCCTTCTTTTTTATGCGGCAGGATCGGTGAACCATGCTACGCACACCAAAGATATGGAACTTCTGGGAGGCCTTATCAAGAAGATGCCTCACACTGCATTTTTGTTCCTCATCGGATCCCTTGCGATCTGCGGTCTGCCTCCTTTCAACGGATTCATTTCCGAATATCTTATCTATTCAGGCATGTTCAGTTCGCTTTCAGGATCAGGCTTATATGTTTCATTTATAATATTATCCGGGATAGTTGGACTTGCGCTTATCGGCGGTCTTGCTCTTTTCTGTTTTACAAGAGCATTCGGGATAACATTTCTCGGTCAGGAGAGATCGGGAAGAGTGCATGCTTCAGAGGAAGTAAGCAGATTTATGCTTGCGCCTGGATATATCATCGTCGCAGTGATCATGCTGATAGGGCTCGCATCTTCATTTCTTGTTATTCCGGCTTTTGAAACAGCCTCAGCCACATTCACAAATCTTCCCGCCTACAATCCGGTATTAAACAATACACTGCATAATCTTCTGCAGATCAACATTATGAGCAGTGCTTTTATAATAATTATAGCGGCTCTGTTCTCGTTCAGAAGATATATTTTCGCTTCAAAAAAAGTTACTTCCGGTCCTACATGGGGATGCGGATACACAGCCGGCACATCCAGGCACCAATATACAGCCGCCTCATATTCCGATAATTTTATCGGTCTTGCAAATCCTGTTCTAGGTACCGAAAAGATCGCTGATGAAATATCCCCGTCCGATATCTTTCCGGTAGCGAAGAAATTTCATACGGAAAGCAAAGATATCTTTAACGATTATATTATCCGCTATCCGAAAGAATTTCTTCTCAGCCTGCTGAAAAAAATAGCCGTTATGCAGACAGGACAGATCAATCATTACATCCTTTATACGTTCTTATTCATAATAGGCGCGCTTGTATTAACTTATTTTGAGATCATCTGACATGAAAGGATTTGCTTTAATAATATTCGCGGCTTTATTTTTCCCGGGCGTAATACTGAGAGCTAAAAGCATTGTTTCCGGCAGGAAGGGTCCCGGCATATTTCAGCCGTTAAAAGATCTCAATCTTCTTTTTCGGAAAGACAGCGTTTTCAGCAGCACTTCAAGTATAATATTCCAGATAGCTCCGACGATCGGGCTTGCTTCAGTAATATGCGCAATGCTAATGATACCTTTTGCGGATGAGCCGGCTTTTTTTAATTTCGACAGCGATTTTGTGTATTTTTCGTACCTTCTTGCGGCAGGGAAATTCTTTTTGATAATATCCGCTTTGGACACGGGAAGCGGTTTTGAAGGAATGGGTGCCAACCGCGAGGCTTTGTTCTCAATGCTGGTCGAACCGGCTTTCTTTATACTCCTCGCCACACTTGCCATGTTTACCGGATACACTTCATTTTCAGATATTTTTACAAGATTTTATATTACACAAAGTGATTTCGTACTTATCTTCAGCATACTCGGAGCTTATTTATTCATTCAGATAGCCATGATAGAGAACAGCAGGTTCCCCATTGACGACCCCAAGACGCATCTTGAGCTTACTATGATACATGAAGTCATGATTCTTGACAATTGCGGATTCGATAAAGCTCTTATTCATGTTTCCTCGTATCTGAAATTCGCCGTTTACGGCTCAATAATCTATAATCTTTCGGTTCCCGCAGACTGGAATATCTATCTGCAGATTTCTCTGTTCGTAATTATCCAGTTCGTTTTCGCCGTCATTATCGGTCTTCTTGAATCTTTCAGGGCGCGGAATAAAATGGGAAAAAATCCGCATTTCATACTTACACTGACGGCTGTTTCGTTTATTGCTTTCGTCATAATCATAATCATAACGGGAAAAATAGCTTAAATGACAAATTATCTTACAGTTATGTTCGCTATCACCATCGTTTATCTGGCTATAACGGAGAGATTCGCAGTCTATGCCAGGCTTTTAGGGATACAGGGCTTTATTCTATTCGGAATAACTCTGTCCGAACTTCATAAAGTAAGTATCGGCGACCTTCTTTTCGTTTCATCTGAAACTCTCTTCTTTAAAGGTATTGTGGTTCCTTACATGATCACGAGGATCATTAAAAGTACTAATGTCGTTAAAGTCGCGAATGATACTCTTTCAGGATTCTATGAGCTTCTTTTTATAATAATTTCACTTTTGATAAGTATTTTCATGGCCTATACTCTCAAAAACCCGTACATAAATACGGTTTTCCTGACCATAGCGTTCTTCACCATGTTCTCAGGTCTTATAATAATTGTTACACACAGGTTGATAATTTCACATTTAATTGGATTTCTTGTTCTTGAAAATTCCGTTTTTATTTTTTCAATAGCGGTCGGAAATGAAATGCCTATGCTGATCAATATCGGCACGCTTCTGGATATTTTTGTCGGTGTGCTGATACTCGGATTCTTCGGAATGAAGCTTAAACCTAATATTGATGAACTTACTACGCTGAAGGACTGATAAATGATACTGACTCTTTTTTTAATAATATCAGCCTCACTGGGTTTTGCGATTTTCTTTTCGGGAAGCAAGCTTCTTACAAAATTTATTGTTATTATTTTCGGTCTTCTGCACGCGGCGTTCTCGGTTTATTCATGGACAAGGATCGGAAGCACTGAACTTACATATTTCACCTATGATCATCTGGCGGTATTGTTCCTGACTATCCTTTCGGTCATAGGCACTGCAGTGATCTATCATGGATTTATATACGTATCCAAAGACGAATTGCGAAAATACAACATTTATCATTCTTCGCTGATCCTGCTTATAACATGCATCTCGGGCGCTTATCTTTCAAATAACCTTTCGGCTCTGTGGATATTTGCCGAGGCTACGACTCTTGCTGTCGCCGGACTGATATATCACGACAGAACGACTATTTCTCTTGAAGCTACCTGGAAATATGTCTTTCTGAGCTCGGTAGGTATAGCTCTGGCCTTTATCGGGATACTTTTCATTTCGATGACAATGAACGGTACACCATACAACGACCTGTCATTCAATTCTATATCCGCAGTGGCAGCTAATGCAAAGCCTCTTTACCTTAAAATATCTTTTCTTTTCATATTTGTCGGTTTCGCCACAAAAATGGAGATCTTTCCGATGCACACCATCGGTATTGATGCAAATGCGGTCGCCCCTTCACCTGTTGCAGCGCTGATATCATCCGGACTTGTCAACATGGGGTTTATAACTATTTTCCGAATTTACACTTCACTCTGTGGCTCAGCGATCTTCGGATGGATGAATAACCTCCTTATTCTTGTAGGGATCCTATCACTACTTACCGCAGCCGGATATATGCTTAAAGCAAAGCATCTGAAAAGAATGTTCGCATATTCCACCCTTGAAAATATGGGTCTGCTTGCGATCGCCCTCGGAGCAGGCGGCGGCGGTTACTACGCGGCCGTGCTTCTGATAATAATGCATTCATTTATAAAATCCGGTCTGTTCATTCAGATGAATCAGCTTTACAGAGTAATGGGAACATTGTGGCTTGATAAAAGCGGCAGATACCTCAAGATTTTTCCGGCAGGAGCTCTTGTACTGATCGTTGGATCGGTCTGCATAATGGCGATCCCTCCATCAGGATTATTCCTTACGGAAATGATGATATTCAAAGCTCTTGTTCTGAACGGGAACTGGTTCGTTCTGATCACATCGGCTTTTCTTTTGTGCTGCATTATGTATGCCCTTACGATAAGGATAATGCATGTCGTATTCTCAGCTCCGAGAGCTGATACAGGTTTCGTTCCGGACGAAAAAATAAGCGCTGCTGAAACTGTAAGCCAGTTCGTTTTCTTTGTGGTCGTGATCATATTATGTTTTTATCAGCCGCCTTTCTTAAAAGAAATGATCGAACAGAGCATAAGTGTATTACCTAAATAGAGAGATTTATGAAATTATTTCTTGAAACATACAATAATTCAAATTCAGTAGATCTTAAGGATATTCCAGTGCTTAGCTATGAATATTTCGCGAATATGCTTAAATCATATTTCGTGGATTCCGATAATCATTGCCTGTCTTACTTCGCTTTTAAAAAAGACAATAAATTAAAATTTATTTGCGCCGTAGCTAAAGACAGCAACAGTAAAGTATATCTGTCATCGCATGAGTTGAAACCCGGAGTTACATCTCTCAGGTCGCTCACTCCGGAATTTCCCCAACTGCATATCTTTGAAAGAGAGATATCCGAGAATTTCGGGATAGAATTTGAGGGACATCCATGGGCAAAGCCCGTCAGATACCCTTCAGACAGGCAAGACAAAGAAAAGGTCATGAACAATTATCCGTTCTACAGAATGGAAAGCGACGAACTTCATGAAGTCGGCGTTGGACCTATCCATGCAGGTGTTATCGAACCCGGACATTTCAGGTTCATCTGCAACGGGGAAAAAGTTCTTCATCTGGAGATCCATCTGGGATATCAGCACAGAGGTGTTGAAAAATTGATGCTTCAGAACGATAATTCTCTCAAGCTCTGCGTTCTTTCTGAAAGCATAAGCGGAGATACCGCAGTCGGAAATGCGCTCGCTCATGCCCAGCTGATGGAGTCTCTGGCAGATTTTGAAGCTCCCGATGATCTTCAGATCGAAAGATGTATAGCTCTTGAGCTAGAAAGAATAGCGGTTCATATCGGTGACACTGCGGCTTTATGCACGGATGTGGGATATCAGCTCGGTCAGGTCGTATGCGAAGCTCTTAGAACGACCATCATAAACACAACCCAGTTCTGGTGCGGGAACAGGTTCGGAAAAGGTCTTGTCAGGCCCTTCGGAACGAATTATCCGCTTAATGATAGTATTGCTGGAGAAATTAAAAAAATCCTTTCAGATTCCGGAAAAAGATATTTTGACATGGCGGAAAGAATTTATTCTCTGCCTAGTGTTCTTGGAAGATTTGACGGTGTCGGAACCGTCACTAAAGAACAGGCTTATAAGATCGGAGCTGTAGGCATGGCTGCAAGAACTTGCGGTATAAAAAGGGACACGCGTATGAATCATCCGTTCCAGTTCTATAAAAAACACAGCCCTCAGTTCGTTATTCAGGAATCGGGGGATGCTCTCGCAAGAGGAATGCTCCGTTATCTCGAAGTAAAAGAATCTGTTAAATTCGTACTCGAACTTCTACAGAAATGGGAAAGCACGGATAAAACAGCTTTAAAGCCGGTTTATGATCATAAGCTTAAACCGGACGGTTTTGCCGTTTCTGCTGTAGAATCATGGAGAGGCGAGCTTTGTCATTTTGCCGTTACTGATGACAACGGGGCCATTTTACATTACAAAGTAAAAGATCCATCGATGCATAACTGGTTCGCCCTTGCCCTTGCCGTAAGGTATCAGGAGATATCGGACTTCCCTATTTGCAACAAGAGTTTCAATTTAAGCTACTGCGGATATGATCTGTAAAATGGAAAGGTTATGATAAAAGAAATCAAAATATTAAGGCAGCATGGTGTTCAGTATGTTCCTGATCTTAAGGGAGCAGTCCTGAATCCTCTATTCAGAGGAAGGCCAATCATAAAAGAACAGCCTTCGGAAAGTGAAAGAGAAATGCTTATTAAACTATGCCCGTCCGATGCGATAATCACTGAAAGCGGATTCGGTATAGATATCGGTAAATGCGTATTCTGTAAAGAATGCGCTCTCTCATGCCCGGATAAGATCGAATTCACAAACGATTATAAAATTGCATCGAATGATAAAGACCGCCTGATAGTAAGAAAAGGCGATACGGAAATCAGATTCGATGAAGCTTCCGTCCGCCCAGAAGTCAGAAAGCTGTTCAAAAATGCTTTGAAGCTGAGACAGGTTTCGGCAGGAGGCGATAACAGCTGCGAATTTGAATTAAATGCTTCAGGCAATGTCAATTTCGATATGGGCAGATACGGAATTGAATTCGTCGCTTCCCCGAGACATGCGGACGGTATAGTTATAACAGGACCTATTACCGAAAACATGGCTGAAGCTCTTCAGATCTGTTGGGATGCGACACCCGACCCGAAGGTACTTATCCTTGTCGGAACGGACGCTATTTCCGGAGGGATGTTCAAAAACTCGCCCGCTGTCAAAAGAGAATTTCTTGATAAATACCCGGTCGATCTTTATGTACCGGGGAATCCGGCTCATCCTCTAACTTTTATTAACGGAATATTGAGGCTCATCGAAAAATGATAATATGAAAGAAATGATCTTCATAACCCTAATTACTTTATCTCTCGGAATTTTTGCTCTGCCTAAAAGATCCCAATACTACCTTATGCTCGGAATTCAGGTTTTCCTGGCAGCTTTAACCGGTTATCTGATGTATCTGTCTTTCAACCGCATTGAACCTCTTCAGATTTATCTTTTTGATCTGTTCGGAAATGATGTAAGCCTGGTGATAGACAGCCTTTCCGCTTTCTTCATTTTCGTTATTAATATTACTGTGCTCACCGGCGCACTATACGCAAAAGGTTATCTGAAACCCTATCTGCGCGATAAGACCAGACTTGAAATGGCGTGGCACTATTTTAATTTCCTTATTCTGCACATTTCTCTGCTTATGGTCACAATGCTCCGCGAGGGGATCAGCTTTCTTGTATTCTGGGAGCTTATGTCGGTATCAGTTTTCTTTCTGATAATTTTCGAATCTGACAAGCAGGAGAATAAAGATGCCGGAATAAAATTCCTTATTCAGATGCATGTCGCATTTTATTTCATAATCGCGGCTTTTATTATCTGCAGTATTGCGACAGGACAGAATATCGGGTTTGAAAGCTTAGAACAATATTTCAAAGATTACCCCGCATTTCCGGTTTTTCTGCTCTTCTTTATAGGGTTCGGTATAAAAGCCGGATTTATTCCTCTTCACACATGGCTGATACATGCCCATCCATCCGCTCCGTCGCACATATCCGGTATCATGAGCGGAGTAATTATTAAAATGGGTATCTATGGTATAGTCAGGGTACTGACCTACATTCATTCATATCTGATGCCTATAGGCGTATTTATCCTGTTAATCTCCATTATTTCCGGGATATTCGGCGTAACGATCGCCATAGTTCAGCACGATTATAAAAAACTTCTCGCCTACCACAGCATTGAGAATATCGGAATCATCGGAATAGGGATCGGAATAGGCGTGATGGGATTGGCGATAAATAATCCTGTTCTTGCCAGCCTTGGTTTTGCCGGCGGACTGCTTCATGTTCTTAATCATGCGCTTTTCAAGTCGCTTTTATTTTATACTGCGGGCAGTATTTATCAGCAGACGCATACCAGAAATATTGAAAATCTGGGAGGTCTGATGAAGAAAATGCCTGCAACCGCGGTTTTCTTTCTTCTTGGAGCCGCTGCTATTTCCGGGCTTCCTCCCTTCAATGGATTTATATCTGAATTTCTGATATACACCGGATTATTCAAATCACTTATGGTCAGCGATTCTATTTTGAGCGTCACACTGCTGGCCGGTATTGTAGCTCTCGCCGTTATAGGCGGGCTTGCGGTATTCTGCTTTACGAAAGTCTTCAGCATTATATTTCTCGGGACGGCACGAAGCGATAAAACCAGACACAGCCATGAAGTGAGACGATCAATGCTATTTCCTAAATTCATAATCGCAGTTTTTATCATTACGATCGGCATTCTGCCTTTTTTGATGTTGAGACCGATGTCTTTTGTAGCAGGAGTTTTTGTTGATGACACAAGTTCTTTAATAAATATGGCGGGCACAATGTCGGGAATATCGCTGTCGCTCAGCCTTCTTCTTATATTTATCGGAATACTGCTTCTTATAAAATCTAAGCTGTCTAAAGTCAGGCACACAGACATCGGATCTACCTGGGGCTGCGCTTATACGGGTTCTGATCCTGCGCTTCATCAGTATAGTGCTACTTCTTATGCCGAATACATAGTAATGAAGGCAAAAATACTTGTCGGTGTTAAAAAACACTTCCGGTATCTGACAAAGGAGAAGATCTTTCCCTCTGAATCATATTTTAAGACTGGCAGCTCCGATGTTTTTGAAGATAATCTTGTTTCAAGACCGGCAGGCGGACTTTTATCATTTATGGAAAAGATCGCAGTTTTTCAGACCGGAAACATTCAGCATTATCTTTTGTACGCGATCGTGTTTGTGATCGTTATTTCAATAATTTCAATATTCGGGATAATTTAGCATGGGCGTAGGTTTAATTCTAATATTGATCACAAGCCTGATCTTCCCCGGAATAGTGTCCGTTGTAAAAGCTAAGATCGCGGGCAGAAAAGGTCCCCGTATTATGCAGCATTTTTACGATATAATCAGGCTGATGAAAAAAGGTAATGTTTACAGCCGGACGACAGGGTTTTTATTTCAACTGGCTCCGATAATATACTTCTCAACCCTGCTAACAGCTGTATTTTTCATTCCGGTCGGCAACTATAAAGCCCTTTTTTCATTTGAGGGTGACTTTGTAATGTTCGCTTATCTGATGGCATCCGGCAGATTCATTATGATAATCGCCGCTATGGATACCGGAAGCGGATTTGAAGGCATGGGAGCCAATCGCGAGGCATTTTATTCGCTTCTCGCCGAGCCTGTATTCTTTATCATCATGGGCTCAATAGCTCTGCATACGGGTCATAATTCATTCTATGATATATTCAGTAATCTGTATGTCGAATCAGCCCTGACCTATTTTGTTTCCGCTCTGTCAATTTATCTGATTTTCTGGGTCTCGATGATCGAGAACAGCCGGTTACCAGTCGATGATCCTAAAACGCATCTTGAGCTTACGATGGTGCATGAAGTAATGGTGCTTGACCACAGCGGGTTTGAACTGGGTCTTATTCAGCTCGCCGGAGGACTGAAATTCGCGATATTCGGAAGCCTGATCTTTAATCTGGTTCTGCCTATTCAGAACAGTTATTTCCTTCAGCTCACATTCTTCCCTATTGTTCAGGTAATTTATGCTGTTCTCGTGGCATTTGTTGAATCATTCAGAGCCCGTAATAAAATGATGAGGAATGCGCAGTGGATAATCACTTTGTCCGCACTTTCCATAGTTGTATTTCTTACTATCCTGATAATACATGAAAAAGTAGGTATGCTGCCATGATGATCGTACTTCTTATTATATTTGCGTGCACGCTGATATATTTCTTTCTTTCTGAAAGAGTTGAAAAGCATATCAATCTTCTTGCCGTTCAGGGAACGCTGCTGTTTATAATCGCGTTCATAAACCTTATCGAGATAAATGTTCTGGGTTTGATTCTAATTCTTCTTGAGACATTGATAGTAAAGGCTATAATAATTCCCCGGTTTTTAAACAGAATCAGACGGACGAACAACCTGAACAGACTGGTGGAAAATTATATACCTTTCTTTTATTCCGTTTTGATTATCACAGCCATAATCATAGCGAGTTTCTTTACTGCTTATTCCATAAGAAATCACTTTGTTGATGTGAAATTCCTTGCGATAGCTCTTTCAACCATTCTTGGAGGTATATATTTCACAATAGTACACAAGAACATCTTCAATCATATCGTCGGAATTTTGATCGTTGAGAACGGAGCGTTCCTTCTTTCTCTGGCAGTCGGGGGTGAATTTCCGTTTCTGGTAAGTATGGCGGTCCTGATCGATATTTTGATAGCGGTTCTGATCATCGGAATATTTATCGATAAGATCGGCAGCGCATTCGGGAATATGTCAACCTCAAGTTTAAATAAGCTGAAAGATTAAAAAATGGCACTATTGTTTTTCTTTATAATATCTACACTTTTAGCCTTATCGGTCTTTTCTAATAAGAATCGGAGCATAAATTATTCCGCAGCTTCGATCTACAGCCTTCTTCATATTTCGCTTTCAATTTATGCCTATCTGAACTTGAACCATCTCGATTCAGTTTATTTTAAATTCGACAGCCTTGGCGTAATACTTAGCGGGTTGCTGAGCATAATACTTATTCCTGTTTTCTGGCACAGCAGATATTTTCTTGAAAGATATATACCTGATAGAAAAATGAAAGGAAGATTTATAAGCCTGATAATCGTACTTTCTACTGCTCTAAGCAGTATTTATTTTGCGGATAATATCGTTCTTGTCTGGGTCAGCCTTGAGATATCAACTGTCGCAATTACATTTCTTGTCTATCATGAAAGGTATCCTAATGCGCTGGAGGCCGCATGGAAATTCCTTTTTATTTCATCGTTCGGAATCGTTTTGGCCTTTATAGGAATCCTGCTCCTGTCAGTTAAAGTCAGTTACGCTGATGACTCTTCACTGTCTTACACCCATCTTCAGGCTGTAGCTCATTTGATCGATCCGCTTTTTATGAAAGCGGCTTTTCTGCTTTTAGTGACCGGTTACAGTATCAAAATGAATATTTTTCCGCTATATCCGGCCACTGTTGACGCGAAGACCATCGCCCCTTTCCCTGTAAACGCCCTTACTTCAACCGCTGTATTGAACGGCGGCTTTGTTGCGATCTTCCGGCTTTATTGTATAATATGCGGAACAGAGTCAGCAGAATGGGCAAATCGTGTTCTTCTGATCATCGGGATGACCAGTCTCGTAATCATGTCCGTTCAGCTTTTCAAAGTCAAACGGTTCAGCCGAATGTTCGCTTATTCAAGTATGGAACATATGGCTCTTGTAATAATAGCTTTATCACTTGGAAAACCGGGACTGTATGCGGCAATTCTGCATATTATGCTCCACTCGCTCGCAAAAACAGGTATATTTTTACATTACGGACAGATCAGGGCATATTATCTGAGCGGATGGATCCCTGATTCCGGCGACTATATGAAGCAGAACGGATTCAGCGCGCTTGTTTACATCCTCGGGTTGATGACCGCGACAGCCGTGCCTCCGTCAGGTTTGTTCGTAAGCGAATATCTTATTCTGAGGGCTCTCTTTTCTGAAGGTTACAGTTACATAGCTATAGCTATTATAGTTTTACTTTCGGTAGTCATGTATGTGATCTTCAAATATTCTATGCAGCTGCTGTATGGAAAACTGCCGGATAATTTTCAGAAAGATAAGGCAATAATAAATAAATATGAACCTGTTTCGCAGATCATTCTTTTCGGACTGGTCTTCTACCTGGCTTATTTTACTCCAGATTTTATTAAAGATATAATGAATTCGATCGTTCAAAACTTAAATTAGAGAATTATGACTGATAAAAATCAAAATATCTGCAGGGTAAAGAACAATTCGGTGATCAGTCTGAATTCAATACCGGTTTACTCTTACGCAGACTTCAGCGGACTGGCCGTGGAACTGCTGTCTAAAGATGATAATCACTGCGTAACTTATTTCGCATCTCCTTATAAGAACGACTTGAGATTCATCGCCGCGATAGCTGATGATACTGCCGGCGATATTATTTTATTATCGTATATCTTAACCTCTTCTGAACCTAAACAGCTGAACTCGCTGACTCCGAAAATTACTGCGCTGCACATTTTCGAGCGCGAAATTTTTGAAAATTACGGTATAGCTTTCAAAGATCATCCATGGCTGAAACCTGTGCGGTTTCCGCACGATAGATTTGACCGGAATATGAAAGTGAACGATTATCCGTTCTACAAGATCAACAGCCATGAACTGCACGAAGTCGGCGTCGGTCCTGTTCATGCCGGTATAATTGAGCCCGGACATTTCAGGTTCATCTGTAATGGCGAAAATGTGCTTCACCTTGAGATCCAGCTCGGATGGCAGCACCGCGGAGTTGAAGCTCTGATGCTCGAAAAAAAGCAACTTCTCCAGCGTGTTATTCTTTCCGAATCGATCGCCGGAGATACAGCTGTCGGACACAGCCTTGCGTTCACACAGCTAATGGAAGCTTTGGGAGATATCAAAATAAACGAACAACTAATGGTCGAACGGGCTATTGCGCTTGAACTCGAACGATTAGCAATTCATGTGGGTGATATAGCCGCTTTATGTACGGATATTTCTTACGCTCTCGGTGCTAATATTTTCGCAATACTGCGTACGGGAATAATCAATTTTACACAGTCTTGGTGCGGTAACCGTCTCGGGAAAGGAATGATCAGACCGGGCGGAATAAACCTGCCATTCACGAATGAACATAAAGAACGCCTGTTTGATGTACTCTCCAAATTTGAATTTCAATTTGTAGAGTTGGCTCACAGGACTTACAAGCTTTCAAGCGTAGAAAACCGTTTTGATGACATCGGAACCGTAAATGAAGAACTTATAAGAAAAATCGGCGGAGTAGGCATGACAGCCCGTATGGCGAATGTTAAACGTGACATCCGCTCTTCACACCCGTTCGCAGGCTTTATAATATTTCCGATAGAGCCTGTAACATTACCTAAAGGCGATGTTTTCTCGCGTTTTCTTCTGCGCAGGAAAGAAATAAAAAAATCAATAGCATGGATCAGAAATTTGCTGGATAATTATAGTTTCGATACCCCGTCAAAAAAACCGCTGAATGATATTCAATTGAAGCCGGACAGCTTTGCAATTTCTCTTACAGAAGGATGGCGCGGAGAAATATGCCACTGCGCTCTGACTGATGAAACCGGAAACCTGATTTTTTATAAAATAAAAGATCCGTCTATGCACAACTGGAAAGCGCTTGAACTTTCTCTCAGAAATCTGGAAATATCCGATTTCCCGATCAACAATAAAAGCTACAATTTGAGTTACTGCGGCTATGACCTTTAAGGAAAATTATCATGCTTGACGAAATAAAGATAATAATACACAACGGAAAGCAGTTCATCACTGACCCTAGAAATGTAAATATACCCAAACCATTCAGAGGCAGGCCTGAGATCAGCACCGTTAAAGTGGATGAAAATAAACTTGTTGAATTATGCCCGGTATCGGCTATTTCGGCAAATCCTGTCAGGATCGATCTTGGAAAATGTACTTTCTGCGGAGAGTGCTCATTCAGATTTCCTGAAAAAATTACATTTACGACTGATTATAAATTATCTACAAATATACCTGAAAGGCTTATCGTTAAAGAAGGCGAGAATCTTCCGATAGAAATTGATCGGAAGTCGATCAGACCGGAAATAAAAGATATATTCAAAAACTCATTCAAGCTGAGACAGGTGTCAGCAGGCGGAGACAATTCCGCTGAATTTGAATTGAGCGCATGTGGAAACGCCAATTTCGACATCGGAAGATACGGAATAGAATTTGTAGCCTCGCCCCGTCATGCTGACGGAATTCTTGTTACAGGCCCTATTACAGAGAACATGGCTGAAGCTGTCGAAATTGCATGGAAAGCTGTTCCTGAACCTAAAGTTTTCATTCTCTGCGGAACTGATGCCATTTCGGGCGGTATATTTTTCGGCAGTAAAGCTCTGAACAGAGAATTTCTGAACCGCATAAAAGTTGACCTTTATATTTCCGGGAATCCCCCTCATCCGCTCAACATTGTGAACGGACTGCTGAATCTAATAGGAAGATAGTGATACTAAGTATTATCGAAAATCATAACCTGCTTTACGGTTGACATTGAATTTTTCCGCCCGATCCTTAGTATTACAGCTTATTTGCTTTAACTCTGAAAATTATTACACTTTTAGTCCGTACGGCTCAATGACTTTGTTTAAAGCTTCCTCACCCTGAAAGTAAGACAGAAGAACACCGTAATTGGTAAAGCTGACGCCTGATTCTATCAGGTCTTCCATTCTTGATGCGATCGCCTGCTGGTCAAGCATGCATCCGCCGCAGTGAATAACGAGTTTGTATTCTTTGAGCTTATCGTTTTCGGCGAACACTCTTCCGAAATAGTGGTCTATCTGAATTGCGCCTTTTCCGAACAAAGCCTCGATCTTTTTCGGTATCTGAACAGTACCAATGTCCTCAGCTTTCCTGTCGTGATTGCATCCTTCGGCTATCATGACCTTATCTCCCGGTTTGAGTTCTTTGAAAGCCTTCACACCGTTCACAAACAGTTCAAGATTGCCCCTGCTTATATAATTTATCATCATTATTGAGAAAGTAGTAATCATATAAGGTGCATTTTTCGTCCATTTTGATATAATGTCCATAGCCTGTGAATCTGTTACCAGCAGCTGAAGCTTTCCGTTCCTGTTGAGATGGCTTATAAAATCGTCGAACCTTTTCTTTTCCCCCGCGCTTTCATCAGCTATAATACTTCTTGCTTTTCCGAGATCCATCCTGTATGCGAAGGTAGGCACAAATCTACGTACAAGATATTCCTCAGCCATCATCTGAGGACGCAGGAACCGGCCTTCGGGACTTTCATCATCTATCGGAATATTTAAAAATACTACTTTATTTTTGTCCATATCAGGCAGCAGCGGCGTCTTTGCCGGTTGGAGCTTGGAATTAGCCTTCAGAAAATCGACAAGGTCAGTAAAATTCGATCTGTCAGACAGATCAAGTTCTAACGATGGAAAATCGCTTCCGGACACATACTGCAGCTTTTCCTTTGTACCTGAACCGCCTTTGAATTTATTATAGATAACGAATATTTCTTTACCGCGACCCGCCGATGCGGACACAACCTCTTTTTCGGTCAGGAAATTATCTTTAACGATATCTGAATTATTATTGTTAATCACTAAAAGAACTATGTCGGACCTTTTTAAAGCGTTGAATGTTTTCTGCTTTTTCTTTTCCCCGAGAATACCTGTCTCGTCAATGCCTGCTGTATCAAATATCTTGACCGGACCAAGCTCATGAATTTCCATGACGGTCGTTTTGATATCCGCCGTGGTGCCCGGGGTAGGATCAACGATCGAAGTCTCCTGCTGCGTGAGAAGGTTCATCAGCGTTGATTTGCCTGAATTCACTCTTCCGAAAATTCCGATATTTATTCTTTCCATATTTATCCCGCAGGTTATTTTTTTATTCTGTGCCCGTAAGTCGTGCCTATAGTCCTGCCTGACCTTTTCAACAGCGCTTCAAGCTTTCTTTTGTATTCAAAAGGTTCGATGTCCTTTGAATCCTTGTCCGGATAAATAACATATTTATCCCTGTATTCCATCGGAGTGATGTTAGGCATGATGACATTAGCTCCCGATGAAAGCATTTCAAGCTTCCCCTCAAAATCACTGAGCGTCGAATAAGCGGTTGTTACCGGCAGATGAATATCCTTTAACAATATTCTTGTTATCGCTACTGTTTTTCTGACGAGAGCCGGGTCTCCTTTCTTAGCAGCGCCAATAATAGTGTCGCCGTGTGGTATGAACGGACTTATTCCTATCATATCGTAATCCATGCTGAAAAACAGCATAATATCATCCGCTATCGATCCAATCGTCTGCCCGGGCAGCCCGACCATGATGCCTGATCCTACCTGAAAACCGAGCTCTTTCAGATCTTTCTGACATTTTATCCTGTTCGCGAAAGTCATTCCGGGATCAAGATACTCATAAAGCTTCTCTTCTGAAGTTTCATGTTTTAGAAGATACCTGTCCGCACCGGCTTCCCTGTACTTTTTAAAAGTTTCCCTGCTTTTCTCGCCGAATGAAAGCGTAAGGGAAATATCCATCGCTTTTATTTCTCTGATCATCCTGCAGACTGTCTCATCGTCCCATGCATCATCTTCGCCGGACTGAAGCACTACTGAACGATACCCGAGCGGCAGTGACCATCTGACCCTTTCTATAATCTCATCTGGATCCATCCTGTATCTTACTACATTTTTGTTCTGCGCCTGAATACCGCAGTAAAGACAATGCTGTTTACAGTAATTCGATATCTCGATTATCTCTCTGATATGAACTTCATCACCGACATATTCTTTTCTGATCCTGTCGGCAGACGCATACAGCTCTGAAGCTTCATCATGCGTAAGAAGATATTTTATATCCTCTTTTGAAAAATTCCCGCTAACAATATTTAACAACGCCTGATTTATCATTAAAAATACAGATCCCTTTTTCCGTCCTTTACAGCCTGAATGTTCTTTCTTACGCTTGCCTCAAGATTGAGACCGGCTATACTTTCTTTTATTGTTTTTTCGATCTGGGCATATCCTTTTGCTTTTAACCTGTCATTCGCGAAATCCTCAAGATACTCGGTGAATGTGAATATCGCGTTAGGATAGCAGTGAGCTTTGATAAGCCCGGGCTTAGCGAGATCCATAAAGTCCTTGCCTACCCTTCCGAGACGGTAGCACCCTGTGCAGAAGCTTGGAATGTGGTCAAGGTCAACTATATCTTCGATCACTTCAGCCAGCGACCTGTGGTCTCCCAAGGAGAATTGAGCATCCGAATGTTCCTTCTTTGTATATCCTCCAGGATCAGATTTTGATCCTGCGCTTATCTGCGATATACCGAGGCGGAGAGCTTCCCTTCTCATTGAAGCATTTTCCCTGGTGCTTAGGATCATTCCTGTATAAGGCACTGTGATCCTCAGGATAGCTATTATTTTCCTGAAATCTGAATCCGTTACCGGATAAGGAGGATTCGAAGCTATGTCAGAACCTGTTGCCGGTTCAAGCCGCGGAATAGAAATTGTATGCGGCCCGATACCAAATCTGTCCTCAAGATGTTTTATATGCTGAAGAAGGGCAATTATTTCGTATTTATAATCGGTCAGCCCGAAAAGTATTCCGACGCCCACATCACTGATACCGCCTTCCATCGCCCGGTCCATGGCTCCGAGATGATACTCATAATCTGACTTCGGGCCCGATTTATGCATCTGCCTGTATGTTTTCTCGTGATATGTTTCCTGGAACAGCTGATAAGTTCCTATTTTTGCAGCGTTAAGTTTTTTATAATGTTCCACTTCCATCGCGGCGATATTAACATTTATACGTCTGATGTTTCCTTTCGAGAGTTTTACTGCATAAATAGTACCTATAGCTTCGATTGTATAATCAAGCGCGCTTTTGCCGAGACCTTCGCCTGAAACGAGCAGGACTCTTTTATGTCCCTGATTTATCAGAGCTTCGGTTTCCTTTCCGATCTCTTCCATTGTAAGAGTATTTCTTGATATCGACTTATTGCTTTTTCTGAAACCGCAGTACAGGCACTCGTTATTGCACATATTCGACACATACAGCGGTGCGAAAAGAACAAGCCTTTTTCCGTAAATGGCTTCTTTGATGTAATTGGCTGTTTCTGCAAGCTTGTTTATACCTTCAGCCGATTCTACAAGAAGAAGCCTTTCAGCTTCTCTGAAGCTGATCCCTTTAAGTTCGCGGGCATGTGACAATATCTCATCAAGCTCGATAGTGTCGGGAGGAGCCGCTTTCTTCAGGTACTCTTCGATTTTATTATTATCTATTATTCCCATCATCATCTCTTTTATAAATTATAATTCTTACAATTTAATGCTTAATAAATATACATGCTATGAGAATTATCAGTTCAAAATATAAAAGGCGGGTTAATCCCGCCTTTAAATTATTTGACCAGTGCTTCAAATTCATTTCTGAACTTTTCGACCATGGCTTTGATCGGCACAGTAAAAGCTTCGCCGGTGGGACAGACGGTCACGCCTTTTACATTATTGCAGATATGAAGAATAGTTTCGATATCCTTCTTTGTACCTTCTCCGTCAAGCAGTGTCTTTAACAGTTCTTTTATAGAATCTGATCCATATCGGCAGGGAGCGCATCTTCCGCAGCTCTCATGGGCGTAGAATTTTATAGCTCTGTAAGCCAATTCCGGTATTGAAAATTCATCATTTATTACCATTATCCCGCCTGAACCAAGACCGGTACCGTGTTTTATACACGAGTCATAGTCCATATTAAGGCCTTCAAGCTCATTCGCTTTAAGGATAGGCACTGACAATCCGCCGACTATTACAGCTTTCAGTTTTCCTTTAGGTCCGCCTGCGGCTTCAAGAAGTTTTTTGAATGAAACACCCATCGGATATTCATAAACTCCGGGTTTGTTCACATTTCCGCTTATTCCGAAAAGTTTAAAACCTGTGTTGTTCTCATATCCGTATTTTTTGAATTCGGCTGCGCCTTTTTCAATAATGAAAGGAACGCTTGCAAGAGTTTCGACATTGTTTACGATCGTCGGGCATCCGTATAAGCCTGATACGGCAGGGAAAGGAGGTTTTATCCTCGGTTCGCCTCTTTTGCCTTCAATTGATTCGATAAGAGCCGTTTCCTCACCGCAAACATAAGCGCCTGCGCCTCTGTGAACTATTATGTCCAGATCATTCATTTTGCCGTCTGCTTTAGCTTCGTCAACCGCTTTATCCAGTATATCTGCTATCCAGTCAAACTCGCCTCTGATATAAATGAACCCGAGTTTCGCTCCTAAAGCTCTCGCAGATATGACCATACCTTCGATAAGAAGATGCGGATCGTATTCCATGATCTGTCTGTCCTTAAAAGTTCCCGGTTCACCTTCATCCGCATTGCAGATCAGATACACCGGTTTTCCGGTTCCTTTTGCAAGAAATCCCCATTTGACTCCGGCAGGAAATCCCGCTCCGCCCCTGCCTCTGATCGCAGAGTCTTTAACTTCCGCCGCGATAGCCTGAGGTTCCATTTTCAAAGCTTTTTCAAGAGCTTTATATCCGCCGTTCTTTTTATAAACTTCGATCGAAGTTGAATCTTTCACTCTTCTGTTCTTGAGAAGAACATTACATTCCGTACCGCCGAGATATTCCGGAACTTCGGGTTTAGGCATAACGCCTTTTTTAAGAGAAGCCAATAACGCTTTTGTTTTCTCAATCGTCATATTTTCATAGTAAACATCATTAACCTGAATTACTGGACATGTTCCGCATGAAGCGAGACACTCGACTTCGGTCAGAGTGAACATTCCGTCCTTTGTTGTTCTGCCTGCTTCAATTTCAAGCTCTTCAGATACGAAATCTGCAATTTTACGCGCACCGGCTAAAGTAGCCGGAATGTTGGTATCGATCTGAATGTGATATTTACCGATATTTTTTATGTTATACATTGAATAATAAGTAAGTACTCCATAGACATGTGCCTCAGGTACCCCTACGATCTTTGCGGTCTCCGCTGCCAATGCCCGATCCAGATAGTTGTTATTTTCTTTCTGAGCGATCATCAGTGCACTCATCAACGCAGATTCCGGTTTCGGATATTTGGCCGTCAATTTTTTTATTGAAGCTTTAGCTTTATCTGAAAGCATTTTATCTCCCGTTGAATTTTTAGTGTTTGTGAGTTGTTTCTTTAACAACCTTTCCGTCAGTCTGAGATCTTTCAAAATAATGTGTATGCAGAAGTTTGTGTGCTAATTCGGAATTAGGTTTGCCAAGGAAATCTTTATATATCTTAGCGACCATCGGGTTGTCATGAGAATATCTGAGAGGTCTGTTATCGTCTTCTGTATAAAGTCCCTGTCCTCTGATGCCCCTGTCAACAAATTCGCAGCCGAATGGCTGTCCGCCGCCGCCGACGCATCCGCCCGGGCAGGCCATTATTTCGATAAAGTGATATTCGCTCTTTCCTGTTTCAGCTATCTGCGCTTTTACCTTCTCAAGTATCTTTCTGGCATTGCCGAGTCCGTTCGCAACTGCTACTCTGATAGGGAACGGAAGTTTCGGGTGTTCAACTGTAGCTTCAACTATATCGTTGGTTACCCCTCTTAGAACTTTAAGTTCCGGGCTCGGAAGGTTTTCGTTCGTGAGAAGGAAGAATGCTGATCTTACCGCTGCTTCCATAACCCCGCCGGTAGCTCCGAAGATCGTAGCCGCACCGGTATAGTCCCCCATCAGGCTGTCAGCCTTTTCTTCCGGAAGATTTTTGAAATCTATTCCGGCCTCTTTGATCATTCTTACGAATTCTCTAGTCGTAAGAACATAATCAACATCTCTGTAGCCCGAATCGTTCATTTCAGGTCTTCTGGCTTCAAATTTTTTGGCTGTACAGGGCATTATAGAAACAGAAACGATGTTTTTCGGATCAACTCCAGATTCTTTTGCGTAATAAGTTTTTATAAGGGTACCGAGCATCTGCTGAGGCGATTTACAGGTTGAAACATGTTTAGCGAGGTCGGGGAAGAAAGTTTCTGCGAATTTTATCCATCCAGGTGAACACGATGTGATCAGAGGCAGGGTCCCGCCGGTTGTAGCCCTTGAAAGAAGCTCAGTGCCTTCTTCCATGATAGTTAAGTCAGCTGTAAAATTCGTATCGAATACTTTGTCAAAACCCAGTCTTCTCAAAGCGGCATACATTTTTCCGGGCGTAGCAAGTCCTTTTTCCATTCCGAATTCTTCCGCAAGAGCGACTCTGACAGCAGGTGCTTCCTGAACGACAACATGCTTTGTCGGATCTAAAATAGCATCCCACACAAGATCGATCTCGCTTTTTTCGGTTAATGCGCCTGTCGGGCAGAATACAGTACACTGACCGCAATTCACGCACGGACTGTTTCCCATACCTTCATCAAATGCAGTGCTGATAACTACCTTATGGCCTCTTCCGACTTCAGTAAGAGCGTTCACTGTCTGTATGTTTGAACAAACTTCGATACATCTGCCGCATGCGATACATTTATTCGGATCTCTCTGGATCGCGCAGCTGGTATCGTCTATAGGCAGTTTTTTGAGCTTTTTCGGGATGGATCTGGTCGTAACGCTTAAGTTATCGCAGATATCCTGAAGATCGCATTTCCCGTTCGCCAGACATGCAGGGCAGTCCGTGTCATGGTCTGCAAGGATCATTTCTAGAACCAGTTTTCTGGTGTCTCTCAGTCTTTTTGAGTTTGTTGTGATCTCCATACCTTCCAAAACTCTTGTTGTGCAGGCTCTTTCAGGCTGTCTGTGACCCTGAATGTCAACAACACATATTCCGCAGCTTCCTGAAGGTTTCAGATCAGGATGATAGCAAAGCGTGGGAATATATATCCCGTTTTCTTTTGCAGCTTCAACTATTGTGTTGCAAGCACAGGTTTCGATCTTTTTACCGTCTATCACTAGACTTACTTTTTTGTCCATTTAATACTCCGCTTTTTTTATTTCTTAAATTACATTTATTATAATCGTTATACCTTCCTCAGCTGTTGTGATTTTTTTCACGACTAAAAATACAGCTAAATATGCCGGAAATCAAGATTTTTTTATACAATATTTAACGAGGTTTATTTCTAAAAAATTACTCTTTCAAAATGAGAATAAATATTAAAATTCGAGCTTCGTGCAAATCCGATCAGGGTGATCCCGTTCTCTTCGGCCAGCTCAATTGCTTTCTGAGTCGGAGCGCTCCTTGAAATTATCATCTTAATTCCCGCATAGATAACTTTAAGAACGATCTCCGATGATATCCTGCCGCTGGTTAGGATTATTTTATCATTCAATGAATTCTTGCCCAAATACATGTTCCCTATTACTTTGTCAATCGCATTATGCCTGCCGATGTCTTCACGCATGACAAGTATTGAGTTCCCGTCAGAAATCGCCGCGCTATGAACCCCGCCGGTTGAGAGAAACAACTCTGATGATTTATTGAACTCATTCATGATTTCAGAAATCTTTTCTTTTGAAATTGAAATTCTGTCGGAAGTCAAAGGTTTTAAATTATTCTGCGCAAATAATAGATCTCCCGCACCGCATCCGACGGGTTTCAGCTTTGAGAACAGCATATCCTTTATAACCGAATTGTCAGAAAGTTCAATGTGCATAATATTCTTGCTCTCTTCGTACTTTAGTCCTATAAGGTTGTTACTGTCTGAAATTATTCCTGAAGTAATAAGGTACCCGGCTGTCAGTTCTTCAAGATTTTCCGGCGAGCAGGTCATAAAACTTAAATTCTTAAAATTTATCACCAGGTTCAGGATCATTTCACTTACTACCTGATCTTCTATTTCTGATCTTACTCCGTTTCGATATTTTATTATATTTTTAAAAGATGAAATTTCCATTTTATTCTTTGTCCGTTTTTATTTTATGAAGCTCAATCGCATTTTGCAGGTCATACTTTGTATTTATATTGATGAAGCTTTTACGGTTAACTTCGTTATCTTCGAGTTCCCAGAAGTAAACATTCGCTTTCGGGAAAAAACTCCTTACAGAAAGATCCGTTGTGTTTTTTATATGATCTTCAAGTTTATCGATCAAAGAGACTGAATAGATCGAATGCAGAGGTTCGTAAAATTCTTTTATTTTAGGAACAATTATCTCGCATTTTCTTTTGATGAATTCTTCGAGTTCCTTTTTAACAAGCTCTGTATTAATGAACGGCATATCGCACGGGAAAAAAAATACAGCCTTACCTTTTGCATTCTTTAAGGCTGAATGCATTCCGCCCAAAGGGCCGATGTCTGTAAAAATATCTTTAAATATCCTTACACCGGTATGTTCCTGATAGTGCGACGGATGGTTCGATATTATTATTGTTTCACTGAAATATTTTCCTGCAAAAGCAATTATCTTCTCGAGGTTAGATTTTTCACCGACCTTTAAAAGTGCTTTATTCTCGCCATTTAGCCTTTTGCTCTTTCCGCCGGCCAGAACGGCGCAGGATATGTCATTGTTTTTTCTTTTCATATTAAAAAACAAATACCTTCAGCGAGTGAAGGTATTTGTTTTATTCTTAACTCCAATCCGTATGACTAACCTTTGTGGTATTCTTTATTGTTTGTCATAAAAGCAACGATCAGACCTGCAAGCAGGAATGCCGCACCTGTTAAGAAAGTCAAGTTAGCTGCTGTTGCAGGATTATTATCCTTGAAATATGCAGCGATCTGCGGACCAACTAGACCTGCCATTGACCATGCAGTAAGAAGAGTTCCGTAAACAATAGCCATAACTTTCGGTCCAAACACTGTCATTACGAAAGAAGGAGCCGTTCCGAATCCGCCGCCGTAGCAGAGAAGAATATAGCAAACAAGGATGAAGAATATAACCGGACTTGAAACTACTGTAAGAAGCAAAAATACTACAAGTTGTGATCCGAGGATCAGACGGAATGCCTGAGCTCTTCCGATCTTGTCAGAAAGTCCGCCCCAGAAGAAACGGCCTATTCCGTTGAATAGCGAGCTTACTGCGATCAAAGTTGCGCCTGCTGCTGCAAGAGCGGCCTTATCCAGAGAACCGTCCTGTTTTTTCAAAAGGTCCTGAAGAAGTGGAGATTGGAAGCCTATGAACATTATTCCTGCAGTTATATTACAGAAAAAGAAAAACCATATTTTCCAGAAAGGTCCTGACATGATACTTTCTTTTACCGTAAGATTACCCTGTGCGTTTGATGAAGCTGTTGCTACCGGAGGAGTATAACCTTCGGGAACGAATCCGGCCGGAGGATTTTTAAATGTCATACCTGCAATTATGCCGGGGATACCTAGAACGAGACCGATAACGATAAATGCAGTCTGGAAATCCGTAACTCCGTCAGTCGTAAACATAGAAATGATCATTGGCGCAAATACTTTACTCATGAAAAGAGCACCGAGTCCGAATCCCATTACAACCATACCTGTAATAAAACCTTTTCGGTCCGGGAACCATTTAGCTGCAGTGGCAACCGGAGTAACATAACCTAGCCCAAGTCCGAGTCCACCGATCACGCCGAGACCGATGTACAGAAACGGAAGGCTGTTCATTCCAAGAGCAAAACCGCCGAGAATCCATCCGAGACCGTAAAGAACTGCGCCTGTTACTGCAAGTATACGGGGGCCGAATTTGGGAAGAATAAAACCCCCGATCATAGCACCGATACCGAGGAAACAGATAGAAAATGAGAGTATCCATGCAACCTGTTTGTTGTTCCATACTTTTTTATTAGCTTCAACTAAATTCGCTTCTTCTGTTGTTATAGTAGCTTCTGATTCTTTAACTGCAGCCTCTGCAGTTACCTTAGCTGTATTGGCTTCTGTCATGACTGTTTCCGATGCGGAAAGCTGTGCTTCAGCAGCTGTAATCATTTCCAATTTTGATTTTGTCGGTTTTTTACCGGCATCAGCCTTTACAGTTTCAAGATTAGCTGACGAACTTGCATTTAATGCTAATGCATCTGTCAATGCTACTTCCGCAGATTTAAGTGCTTCCTGGTTTGAAACCAGAGATTCTCTTGCCATCTCGATATTCTGGTTGATCGCTGTAACTCCTGCAACTTCTTTTGATCTGTCGATCAGAGGGTTCTGAAAGAAACTCCATGCGTAGATCGTACCGAGAGTGATCTGTAGTACTGTACCCATGATGGCTATCAGCCAACGGTTTCCGCTTTTTTCTGCCATTTTTTCTCCTTGTTTTTAGTTTATTGTATCTCTCTTTAAGCTCTTTCTAATTTACACGCACAGACCTTGTATTCCGGTATCTTTGCAATAGGATCAAGTGCGTTGTTCGTTAAAATATTTGCGGGTGCTTCCCAGAAATGGAAAGGCACATAAGCTGTTCCGTTCGGAATTCTTTTCGTGACGAACGCTTTAGTAGTGATAGTTCCTCTTCTTGTGGTAACTTTAACCATTTCAGAATTCTTAACTCCGATTCTTTCAGCGTCCTCAACCGATATCATGACATGCGGACCTGACAGATTGTTCAGGCCTTCAGATTTTCGTGACATCGTTCCGGTATGAAAGTGCTGCAGTATCCTTCCGGTTGTTAAATATGTAGGATATTCAGCGTCAGGCATCTCGGCAGGATCTTTGAACGGTATTGCGAACATTGTGCCTAGTCCTTTTGTGAACTTTCCGACATGAAGTACCGGTGTTCCTGGATGTTCTTTTGTCGGGCATGGCCAGTGAAGCCCCATCCTTCCGATCCTCTCATAGCTCATTCCTGCGTAAGAAGGCGTAACTGCAGTGATTTCGTTGAAAATATCTTCAGCTTTTGTATAATTCCAGTTCAGACCCATTTTATTTGCTATAAGCTGATGAATCTCCCAGTCGTGCTTAGCACATCCCGGAGCTTTTACAGCCGGATCAAGCTTCTGAACTCTTCTTTCAGTATTCGAGAAAGTTCCTTCTTTTTCCGCAAAAGTTGAAGCGGGTAGAACTACATGAGCGAATTTCGCTGTTTCAGTCATAAAAATATCCTGGACTACAAGAAAATCAAGTTTTTTCAAAGCTTCTTCTGCGTGATGAAGATCAGGGTCGGAGATCATCGGGTTTTCACCCATGATATAGAAAGCTTTCATTTTCCCTTCGTGAGCTTCATCAAAAGCCACGGTCATCGGTTTTCCCGGTTTATTGTTCAGTTTTACCTGCCAGAAATTCTCCATTTTTGCCTGTGCGTCCGCATTTGCTACCTGCTGATAAGCTGTATAGACGTTCGGAAGTCCGCCCATATCGCAGGCACCCTGTACATTGGACTGACCCCTTAACGGATTTACTCCGCCGCCGGGTATCCCCATGTTTCCGCAGAGCATCTGAAGATTAGCTGTAGATTTCACATTGTCAACTCCGGTTGTATGCTGGGTAATACCCATTGCATAATAGATAGCCGCAGCTTTAGCTTTTCCGAAAAGCTCAGCTATTTCTTCCAGTGTTTTTGCCGGAATGCCAGAAATTTTTTCAACATATTCGGGTGTGAATTTTTCTACTTCTTTTTTAAGAGCTTCAAAACCTTCCGGCTCAACTCTTGATGCTATAAATTCCTTATCTTCCCATCCGTTCTTGAGAATGATGTGCATCATTCCGTTGAAAACAGCGACATCTGTACCGGGTCTCTGGCATGCGTATATTTCAGCATAATCAGCCAGTTTGATCTTTTTCGGATCAATAACGATCAGTTTTGTTTTGCCTTCAACAGCTGCCTGTTTCAATCTTGCGGATATTACTGGGTGAGCTTCGGTAGTATCGGAACCTATTATAAGGGCGACATCTGATAATTTAATACCGTTGATATCGTTAGTCATAGCTCCCGAACCGAATGATGCGGCCAGACCGGCCACGGTAGAGCTATGTCAGAGACGGGCGCAGTGATCGACATTGTTCGTTCCGATCCCTGTCCTGATTAATTTCTGGAATGTATAATTCTCTTCATTGGTAACTTTCGCTGACGCCATTCCCATAATTGAATCCGGGCCGTATTTATCTTTAACTTCAGTTAGTTTTGCTACAACCAGTTCGACCGCTTCTTCCCATGAAGCTTCTCTGAACTGCCCGTTCTCTTTGATCAGTGGAGTGGTAAGTCTGTCAGGATGAGCTACAAAATCAAATCCGTATCTTCCTTTAACACAGAGCATACCTTTATTCGTCGGAGCGTCTTCAACACCTCTGACCTTAACTATCTTGTTTATTCTCGGGTCAACATGAAGCTCAAGTTTACAGCCTACGCCGCAGTACGGACAAACGCTTTCGACTTTTTTAAGTTCCCACGGTCTTCCTTTTCCGCGCGCGTTTTTGTCCACAATAGCGCCGACAGGACAGATCTGTGAACATTCACCGCACTGCACACAGGTTGATTCACCCATTTTTTTATCGGTATCAAAAACTATTTCTGTATGATGTCCTCTGTGACCGAAATCAAGTACCTGATTCACTACGGTCGTGTTACATGCCGCAACGCATCTTCCGCAGGATATACATTTGTTCCTTTCGACATAAACGAATTCGGATGAAGTATCGAATTCCCTGTTGATCTCGCCGTACTGAACTGATGCTCTTTCGATTCCCAGAAAGTAAGCGGCATCCTGAAGCTCACAGTTACCGTTCTGCTCGCAGGCCAGACAGTCGTGAGTACCTGATGAAAGCATCAGATCTATCACAAGCTTCTGAGCATTAAGAGCGCTTTGTGAAACTGTATTGACTACCATTCCGTCTCTTACGGGAACTGAACATGATGTCTGCAATCCTCTCATTCCATCTATCTCGACCACGCAGGCACGGCATTTTCCTGCCGCTCCGACTTTTTCATGGTAGCAGAGATGCGGAATGTAAACTCCATTGGCAATAGAAGCCTGAAGAACAGTCTGCCCTTCTATCGCTTCCACTTCTTTGCCGTTAATGGTGATTTTCATACTGACTCCGAATAATTTATTTTAATAATTTTTTGAATTCGTCATTGAATTTTTCATACATGGCTTTGATAGGCATTGCAAATGCCTGTCCGGTCGGACACAGGGTTGATCCCGCTTCGTTAACCGATACGATTATTCTTTCCATGTTGTCAAGATCAGCTTGCGTAGCCTGTCCTTTGAGAAGTTTTCCCAGAATTTTTACGATAGTATGAGATCCTTCCTTGCAGGGAGTACATTTTCCGCAGCTTTCATGTGCATAGAACTTTATAGTTCTGTAAGCTATTTCAGGTATTGAAAATTCATCATTTATTACCATGATGCCGCCGGAACCGAGCATTGTTCCCTTTTTAATGCAGGCGTCATAATCCATGTTAAGGCCTTCAAGCTCATTCGCTTTAAGGATAGGCACTGACAATCCGCCGACTATTACAGCTTTCAGTTTGCCTTTTGGTCCGCCCGCAGCTTCTAGAAGTTTTTTGAATGGAACACCCATCGGATACTCATAAACACCGGGTTTATTTACGCATCCGCTTATCCCGAAAAGTTTAAATCCCGTATTGTTTTCATATCCAAATTTTTTGAACTCATCAGCACCTTTCTCGATGATGAAAGGGACGCTTGCAAGAGTTTCAACATTGTTCACGATGGTCGGACATCCGTACAGACCGGCAACGGCAGGGAACGGAGGTTTCATCCTCGGCTGCCCTCTTTTACCTTCGATCGATTCAATAAGCGCTGTCTCTTCACCGCACACATAAGCTCCGGCTCCTCTATGAACTATTATATCAAAATCGCCCATCTTGTTGTCAGCTTTTGCTTCTTCTACCGCTTTATCGAGAATATCGGCTATCCAGTCAAATTCCCCTCTGATGTAGATAAATCCGAGTTTTGATCCTATTGCTTTTGCGGAAATTATCATTCCCTCGATCAAAAGATGCGGATCGTATTCCATGATCTGCCTGTCCTTAAAAGTTCCCGGTTCGCCTTCGTCAGCATTGCAGACCAGATATACCGGTTTTCCGGTGCCCTTTGCAAGAAATCCCCATTTGACTCCCGCCGGAAATCCCGCTCCTCCTCTGCCCCTTATCGCTGAAGTTTTTACTTCATTCAAAATTACTTGAGGTTCCATTGTAAGGGCTTTTTCAAGAGCTTTATATCCGCCGTTCTTTTTATAAACTTCGATCGAAGTTGAGTTTTTTACTCTTCTGTTTTTGAGAAGAACATTGCACTCCGTACCGCCGAAATAAACCGGTTCGTCAGGTTTCGGCATAACTCCTTTTTTTAATGAATCCAGTAGAGCTTTTGTTTTCTCGATTGTCATATTCTCGAAATAGACATCATTTACCTGAATAACAGGGCAGGTTCCGCATGAAGCGAGGCATTCAACTTCGCTCAATGTAAAAAGTCCGTCCTTTGTAGTTTCACCCGCATTTATACCCAGATCTTTTTTTACAAAATCAAGTACTTTGACCGCACCCATAAGAGTCGCAGGTATGTTCGTGTCGATCTGAATATGATACTTTCCAACTTTTCTTGTGTTGTACATCGTGTAGTAAGTTGCAACTCCGTAAGCTTTTCCGGAAGTCACTCCCACTAATTTTGAAACTTCGTTCATGTCATCTTCTGACAAATAATTTCCGTTAGCTTTCTGAGCGAGCATCATCGCCGGCATCAAAGCCGATTCTTTTCTCGGATATCTGTCTTTAAGTTTAAGTATCCTGTCAATTATTTTTTGTTCAAGCATCGGCGCTCTCCCTTCATAGTGTTTATTTCTATTTTAAAACCTTTTTCTGTAATCATTTGTGAAATGTTTCACATACATAGTAAACATAATATGCGCCTGTAAAATAGCTTTAAAAACCGTGTTTGTCAATTTCAAAATTTATAATCTTTAATTAAAAAAACCCCGGATTCTAATCGGGGTTCTATAGTGGTTATAAATAAAACAAAACCTAATAAATATTCTGAAACTTCTTGCAGGGAATTTACTTAGTCGGATTTGGTGCAGGAACCTGAAAAAGTCCGCGAAGGTCTTCAGAAGAAGAAAGAAGTGTCTGAATGCCTGGGGCTGTATCATCGTCTGCCCAAATTCTCCACTGATAAATTTCACCCGGGACAAGCTCTGACGCCGCCGATCCGTCGAAATTGAATTCAACACTAGTTGCAGCAGCTCCAATAAAAGCGTGATTCACTGATCCGTCCGCTTCATACCCTCCCCATATCCTGTTGCCGTTGATGTCACTTACTTCAAGTATCCACTGTTTTGTGGAAGAATATGATGACATTTTCGTCCAAACAAAAGTCGGAACTATTGAATCAGCCATGAAAGCGTAAATAGAATCAGCAGGATTTGTTGGAGAAATCTGAACTATTGCCCCCGTCAGAGTAAAGTCAAGGACTGTGCCGCTGTCCGCCGGAAAAGTAAGTTCCAGCGCACCGGGATTTTTGAAAAGCCAATCGGGATCAATAACATTATCATCATTTTTAAGTGAAGCCCATATCATAAAATCACCGTCGGGAATACTGTCTATCGTATAATAATTTGATGAATCCGTGCTTACAGTCAAACCTGGTATCGCATCAAGAGTCTTTATGTCCCTGAGCACTATATCTGTAGGTTTGGCAACGGCTCCGGCAATGAAACTTGTCGATCCGGATACTGATGAGCCCGTATAAGGTTCGACAAGAACAGCAACTGAGTCCTGGGGAGCACCTGCGTTAATGGCGGAAGAAACAGCCGCGTTTTGTTTGTATCCCGCCTTAAAAGCTTCAATATTATAGTTTCCAAGAGGCAAGTTAAAGACTACGAAATATCCGTCCGGTCCTGTTACTCCCGAATATCTGCTCAGATCGGCATTATTTTCCGCTATTATCAGCATATTATTTACAGCAGGCTCTACCTTACCCTCAATGTATCCCGCGCCGGCCAACAGATTTTCATTAAGAAATCTGACCTGAGCGGTCGTATCCTGATAAGAAACGAAGAACGGAATAGCAGTAACATTTGGAGCGGGTGAGGGATCGAATCCCTGAGCGGTTACTTCGAGATAATAATTTCCCTCTTCAAGCTCGAAGTAGCATGATCCTTCAGAGTTTGTCAGATCCCTTATAACAGACTGATTTGTTTCTGCGTCGTAAACAACAACATTAGAGTTTGATACATCAATCGTGTCCGGTACGGTGTCCATGTTCACTTTCCCTTTCACAATAACTTTCAGTATCGTGTCCGGTACAGGAGCAGAGGGTTTGTCTTTATCGTCGTCAGAACATCCTGCGATATAAATCGCCGCCATTGCCGCGAGCATTAAAACTAAGCTTAATTTTTTCATAAATATCTCTCCTTTTATTTTGTACCGTAAGCCGTTACCTTATAAAATTTTCTTACATTGACTATGTTCGTGGTCCATTGTGTTCCGTTTATAGTTCCGGTCGTATCTTCAACAAAAGTTCCGTATGGCGTGCTTGAAGAATAGATTTTATAACTTGTAGCGTATGGAACTGCGGTCCAGCTCAGTCTTATAGTAGCTCCAACCAGGGATGTCGTTACATTCTGCGGTGCGGTGAGCTCGATCACATTGAATTTTACCGGAACGGTTACGGTCGGGGTATCAGGGTCGGTTGAGTCAATATTCAAATTTGTATAATGAATTCCGGGAGTAAGATTTGCTGATTTGAAACCGACAGTAACCTCAGTCGTGTCGCTAGGCAGTATATAATCCCATCTCGGTGTAATACTTATCCATGTCGGTGGGTAGAACTCTATAGCAAAGCTGTTCTTAAGATATGCCGAATTGTAAGCAGGCTGTAAACCGGTTGTACCGTCCGAGTTCTCTATTCCGACAGTGCACGAATTCATCAGTCCGTTCAACGCCTTATACTGATATATTATTGTGCCGTCTGAATTTAAAATGATCTCAAAAGTGTTTCCTGCTGTTGTTCCGAACCTTACAATATTATCATACTGAACGATGAATCTTTTGAAAACGCTGTCGTAATAATAATATATGTTTCCCTGAATTGAAGGATCAAGATCATCCCAGAAGGCTGCAATAACATTGTTTGGATCGGTTGCTGAAGGTATAGCCTGATTTGTCGGTGAGCCGGATGATGAAGTGAATGTAAGAAATCCGTTAGCTCCTATCTTAACTGAAGTAAAATTCGTTCCGTAGAAATTGAAAGTAAATCCAAGAGTTGCGGTAAAAAAGCCCTCATCACCCAGAGTCACAGCCGTGCCTTTGTCGGATATCTCTTTCCACAAATATTCAGGACCCCCTGCGCCGTCTGAATCTGCCCATGTATATCCGTATGAGTCCGGGCCTCCGCTTCCTTTACTGATCTGGGATACTCTCAGATTGTACTCAAGATTTCCTGTTCCGTTATTTACTATATTGAAATATTTTTCTGCGTTGCCGCCGACAAACACATCGGCAGTTAGCGTATCTGCCTGTGATACATAAATATTCGGGGCCGCACCTGTCCCGGAAACATAGATCGAATCAGATGCGTTTTGCGTATCTGTTGAAGTAATAATGATATAACCGTTATAAGACTGTGCTGAAACCGGCTGGAAAGCCAGATCGTAAACCATGCTGTCAAGAGGATTTATTTCGAAAGCCAGTACATTCTTCGCCGATTCGGTAACTGAATAACCAGTTATTGTAGTGATCTCCCCTTCTAGAACTTCGGTAGCATGGTTATTGTAGATCGTGAATGGTTTAGTTGATTTCTCATTCAGAGTCACATTACCGTAATTAAGAGTGGTTTCGGAAACTGCAAGTGTGCCGTCAGTTACAACAACTGAAGGATAAATTCTTACGGCAAGGTTGTTCTTTATATATGTTGTGTTGTAAGCTACCTGAAGTCCCACTGTACCTGTTGGGCTTTCAATACCTGCAGTGCAGGCATTAAGCATTGAACCGCCCATTGTTTTATACTGGAAATATGTCTGCCCGTTACTGTAAATAAATATCTGGAAAGTGTTACCGCTCGACTCGCCGTACTGAACTATATTTTCATATTGGATGATAAGCCTGCTGTAGGTGTAATCGTTATAGTAATATATGTTACCCTGAGCAGAAGGGTCAAGATCGCACCAGAAAGGGGCTACAATTCCGTTCGGGTCAGATGTACTCGGAATAGAAGAATTCTGGAACTCACAGAAAGAAGATGTAAAACTGACATAACCGTTCGACATCACTTTAAGCATATTATAGTAACTGCCGTAATAATTCACATAGAACCCCAGATAAACATCCGATGAAGTATCTTCGTCGCCCAGGTTAAGCGGGGTTCCGTATCCGGAAATATCAACCCAGCCGTAAACCGGACCGCCGACTTCGTCGCTGTCGATCCATCTGTATCCGTAAGAGTCCGGTCCGCCCAGACCCTTATCCTGCGGATAAGCAAGAGAAAACAGGCAGACAAGTGCCGCTGCGATCAAAATTCTTACTTTCATAATTATCTCCTGATTTTTTTAATTTTGAGCTGTTAGTATAAGAATATAACAAACGATTTTGATAAAATCAATTTGTAAATTAAGAAACAAAGATAAAACCCTGAAATTATCAACCTCGTGTTACGACCATTTCAGTTTGATATTTTTTAATTGAAAGGATTTATACGACTTTGTCAAATAAGAATGAAAAAAGCGATCAAAAGACCGCTTTTTCCATCATTTAAAGAAACATTATCTTGTCAATACCATTTTTTTTACAAATCTCTTTCCGTCAGTTTCAAGAGTATAAAAATACAACCCTGAGCTTAATGCATTAGCATCAAAATTAACAGAGTGGAACCCTTTGAACAGTTTACCGTTAACCAATTCCCTCACTAACTGTCCGTTGTAGTTGTAAACAAACAGCTTTACATTACTATCATTTTTCAGTGAGAATTTGATCTCTGTAGCTGGATTGAACGGATTAGGATAGTTTTGGAATAAAACCGTTTGGTAAGGTATCATTTCGTCATTACCTGAAGGTACATCTAACACTATTGGGTCTCCTGTACCTTTAATAATTGGTTCAAATCCTCTTAAAGAACTTTCTTCATCATAGCTTGCTAAACTTTTTCCTATCCCCTTAAGTACAACACTCGAATTCTTGCTATTATCTGCAATTTCAATGTTGATTACATCGTTTTCAGCCCACTTATACTTGAAATTTCCCAAGTTTATGTAAACCGTAGAATATAATCCACCTAATTGTTCGAATCCACAGCCATAGTTTTGTTCTGTGAGAATATCCTCTTCTCTATTGGTAATCCATGCTTTGAATGAAATGAACCCATCTACCGGTTGTGTAAATTCAATGTTCGGATTGGTATCATTGAAATTATACTCTTCATTTAATGCGTTAACGACATGAAAATATACAGCTTTCGGAAGGTTGACTTCAGTTACATTTTCGCTTTTATCTATTTTTTGACCTTTTGACTCTTGATCGGGCCAAGTTACATTGCCTGTCATATTAACAAATAAAGGCAACCCGATTTTTGAATAATAATCATTTTCCCATACGCCATCAGTTTTGGTTGTGATATATTCTGTCTGGGTTGTAGGTAACCATTTCTGAACTTTATCACATGCACCTATATCATCTCCTATACCACTACCAGCCATTGTAAGATCATATTCTTTTAACGGATGCATAATGAAATTATAGTCTTCTTCTTCTGGAATAGAATTAGTAATTAAATTATATGGATTTACCTCTGTATAATTACCCTCAGAAATAAAATAGAAATTTGCTGGCAAATTGGCTAATCTGTAACACTGACCGGTATATACTTCAAAGACATTAGACCATACACCTAACCATGTGATATAATTACTAGTTGACCATGATTGTTCCGAAGCGTCCCATTTACTAATCGCTTTGAATTGGCTGCCGTTTGGATTGATTTCATTTGATAATGTGTACCAACCCTCGAAAGCTAGAGAGATATCGTTATAGTCAGGAAATCCCGGATTGTAACAAAGACTTTTTCTGTATCCCACAACACTACTCATTATATTAGTTGTACTTGTAACTGCTTCAATTTTATAAAAATAGATTTCATAGTCAATTTTCTTTGTAATGTCAACATATTCCAATTCTGTCACATTGTCTATTAACGTATAACCGGTATCCGGGTACTCGGATTTGTAAATATTGTACCCTGTTGCTCCAACATACTCATCCCAATATAAAGTTGTAGAGCTATCATCTGTATAAATCCACGGACCTATATAAAATACTTGTTCTTCTGTAAATGCCGAACCAGCAAATTCGTGATCTACAGCCTGCACGCTCCAATAGTAAGTACCGCAAGGTAAATTTTTAATCGTCCATGTAGTATTTTGCCCTGCATTTCCAATATTCACAATTTTTCTGAAGCCATTAGAAGCATCACTCATTGAATTTTTTATATTCTCTTCACCACTCACTGTGCTTACATAAATATTATACGATAATCCGTCAGCAGGAGTTTCAGCATCATAAGCTTGATCCCATGAAAGTGTTGCGCTGTTGAAATTAGTTATGCTTGTTAGGTTTGCTGGTGCGTCTGGTTTTGTATTTACTGCGGATAGATTATTCCTTAGTATTTTTGTTACAGTTGTTGCCATGGGAAAAGGAATTAATCCCGCAATTAAAATATCTAAATCGCCGTTATTGTCAAAATCACCCCACTCAATACAAGCGTTCATAAGATCAATTTCAAGTCCAGTATTTGATTGTAATGTAAAATTATTGTTTGTGTTATTGTATATTGATCCTGTCCCCCCTAAAAGTAAAGCATCAAGGTCACCATCCCCGTCGTAATCGCCCCATGCACATTCAGTACATGGATAGGTGGTAGAGAAAATATTGGTGAAAGTACTTGAATCGTTACGGTAAATCTTACCATTAATATTATCTCCAGATAAAAGAATGTCTAAATCACCATCATTATCATAATCTCCAAAATCAGTTCTACTTCCGTACACTGCAACTATTGGAGCATTAATGTCAGTAAAAGAACCGTTATCATTTCTATAGATTTTTGTGATGGGATTAACAGGAGTTGTTAAATTAGTGCCACCAGTGATTAACACATCAAGATCACCATCATTATCAAGGTCTCCAAAACGAGCAGAACCTCTCACAACACCGACTAAGCCTGCATTCATATCTGTAAAAGAACCTGAATCATTCCGATATATTCGTGATATAACGCTGGTGCCAGTATATCCTGTGATCAAAATATCTAAGTCGCCATCATTATCATAGTCACCCCAGTCTGAAGAACTATCCCATACAGCTGCAATACCAGCATTAAAAGATTCAAAGTCACCTTCATTATTTTTGTATATACCTGATATTATTGCCGAACTAGAAGTTTTTCCAGAATAAAATAAATCAAGATCGCCGTCATTGTCATAATCACCCCATGAAAATGTACAATGATCAACCCCTGTCAATCCTGCATTGATATCAGAGAAAGAACTATTCTGATTATTTTTGTATATTTTAGCGACATAACCAAAACCTATTGAACCACCCGAAACTACACAATCCAAATAGCCGTCATTGTCATAATCTCCCCAAGCTACTGTACCAAGGTTACTGCCAATCAATCCGGCATTTATGTCTGTGAAAATCTGACAGAAAAGTATCCCGTAAATTCCCAGTAATGCGACCAAGACTATTCTTTTCATTTTTGTTCTCCTTAAATTGTTTTGTTTATATAAAACTATAAAACTTAGCTGATTTTCTCAAGCCGTTTCGCTTGTAATGTTTAATTGTATAATTTGTTGGTATAATTTGATTGTATTATATGTTTGTAATAATCTGATTTTTGAAGTCAACGGGAGTTTTGCATTCGTGCTTCTTAAACCATTTTGTGAAGTATGATTCGTCCTTGAAGCCTAATTCGACTGCAATGCAGACACATTTTTGATGCCTTTTAAGGTGTTCTTTTGATTTCTCGAATACAAGTTTGTCGTGAACATGTGAAATTGTCACACCGGTAAATCTTCTGAATAGAGCACGGATCGTGCACCAGTTACAGTCGAGTTCATTTTCAATCAATTTTTTAAGGTCGCAGTCTTTGTACGGGTTCTTTTCAAGGAGACGGATTATCTTTAAGATTTTTTCTTGGTTTTTACTGCTACATTTTGCTAACAGGTTCATTTGTATCATTGCGACTTACCTCGAATTGATTAAATACATAACCAAAAATTTAAATGTTTACTTTGTTCCTATTTCCAAGTCAGGAAAATATAGAAAAGCTATAATAAAATTGCAAGTAGAAAATCAATTGTAAAATGTACTAATCGACTCACGATTCAATGTAAAAAAAAAACTCATTGACTAAATGCGAATACTTTGTTATATTATAAACGGACAGAGGAATATGTCCGGAAAAAAACCGTTAAAAAAGGAGGTGAAAAGGGAAAAATAAAAAAAAAGAAGCTTATTGGTGCTTTGATGGTATCTCGATCAAAGTTTTTTGGTCCGAATGAAGTAACGAAAAAGTGAGGTGAATGAAAATGAAAAAAGGTTTCACGCTTATTGAGGTAATTGTGACAGCAACGATACTGGCGATGGCATTGTCATCAATGCTGTTCAGCTTTGCCCACTGTAGAAAAGCCATGATTAACCATACGCACAGAAACAACGCGGCACTTATGCTTAACCAGCAGCTCGAGAACATCCAGAATCAGGAAACTGACACTGCTCTCGAATCTGCAATAAGCAAATATTACACACCGCAAAGAGTATATACGACATGGAACCAGAATATGACTGAGGAGTACTATCTGTCTATTCAGAAAGAGGGTGTCCTGATTCCTGCTCTCGGATCCGACCTGACCATTTTAACTGCGACAGTCACATGGGAAGGCGGCGGACCGGGTAAATCTCTTTCTATGTCGGTAATTTCTAATGAACCAAACTAGAAGCGGAGGGATTTTATGAAAATTAAAAAAGGTTTCACTTTAATCGAGGTTCTTGTAACCTCGCTCATAGTCGGTATAGTCGGCATAGGAGCCGTAAATGTAGTTGCGGATTCAAATAAAATCTTGAATAACAGCGCAAAAGAGTCACTAATAAATTCAAATGTGAATTTGCTGATGCTTGATATATCAAGAGATATCAAAGCGGGATACAGGATAGATGTTGACAGCCCGAATTACTACTTGAATAAACTCAAGATAACCAGCAGAGATCCCGGTGATGTAACAGACAAAACGGTTACATGGACTAACAAATATGTTTCCGGAACAGGTGATAATTACGGCTGGTTCTGCGTAAGAACAGCCGATGACGGAACTGAAAAAGTCTATAGACTGATCGGCGGCGAATCATTAAAAGGCTACAGATATCTTATAATGTATTTCGGACCTCCGCAAGGTTATTCAACTTACAATCCGAGCAAATATTACGGAGTGAATGTTCGGATCGAAAGCTATAACACTCAGTCGGGGTACGATTATTGGTATTACAGGACCGAGACCACCTTCTTTTGCAGAAGGGAACCGGACAGCATATTAATATAGCAAGATCAAAATTTGAAAAAAAGGAGTCGAACATGAAGATAGTAAATAAAAAAGGATTCGGTCTTATTATGGCTGTCACGATAATAACCGTGCTTCTTATCATGGCGGCTGGTTTCTTCCAGCTTACCGACTATTCGAGAAAATCTGTTTCCTCGAATATAGAGAATTTGAGGATGTACTGGGCGGCTGAAAGCTCTTCCAACTACAATGTCAACTACTGGATAAACCTTCCTGACACAGTCAGAAAAGTATGGCCGAGCATATACATTACTCCATCGTCTAAAGGCAGTGTTTACTATGATACTGACGGAAAAACTACTGACGCTACAAAGTTTGACGGAGCTGCTGGAACCGCTGTCGGGGATAAAATGTTCCTTCACCCTTCATCCCTGTTTGAAGGCAATGCCGGAGATAGTAATGACGAACTTGAGGACTTTAAAGGCCTGAAACTTATTAATGTCAGGTACAAAGGCTCAAGGATTGATGAACCGGATCAGGCTGTCTGGATCCTGGATTCCTACGCTTGGGATCCGAAAACAGGCGCGATGTCGAATATTGTACTTTCTAATGTTTACAACTACATCTCTATGCATGACGGTGAATTCGAGAACTCTGAGCTGATAAACACTACTCTTCTCGGACTTACAGGATTTCACGGTGTAAAAGGAAGGTTCAATGAGCAGGACATCAGGTATGGAAAATGTTATTTCGCCGATATCGTTCACTTTGACTATACTACAGGCGCACAGAAATACGGCCCGACTTTCTACGGGCTTGTACAGTCGGCATCGGAGGATGTTAGTGTTGCTAAAACGGATCCGTTCACAGATCTTTCCAGAGCTTACTCCTTTGGTTTGTATTTAAATGCTGCCGACATAAAATCGCAGGCGGATGCAGAAAAATATGCCGCTATGTCTTTAAAGGGCGGGTATGAAAAACTGGTCGATGCGGAAGATTTGGATGATGTTGTATGGACTTGGGATGATATAGTAAAATACGGTCCCGAGAACGGACTTTATAATTTGGATTCAGAGGGTAAATTTACGGCAGGCGATGTTATAAAAGTTCTGCTAAAGACCACGGAACCCTCTGTCAACTATAAAGTTACTACCTGTGAAATTTACAGGAACGGTAAGCTTGCAAAAACGCTTCCTATAGGAAAAGCGGCCGGAGAATTTACCGGTGTGGCTGTTCCGGAAAAATACGGAACAACCAGCATTTCCGGAGTATCCGCAAAAGACTTCTCTCTTATAACGCAAAAAGATCAGGTTCAGGTGACCGACGATTTTTATCTGTACGAAATGGCCGGTGTAAAGAAAGAACTGGAAGCAATGTCAGATGTAACGACAGTTAAACCTGCTGAAAGTATATTGAAATGGCTGTGGGATTCTATGGAAACGATCAAGCCCGAAGGTCACTTAGCTGTAATAGCGGCAATAGACGTAAAAGCGGCTGACTATGTTAAAGGCTGGGCTCCGATCTACCTTCCGAACGAAACCCTTATATTCTCAAATGCATCTTACCTTACCAACTGCGGTGAACTTAGCGCTAAAGGTACAGGTCAGACCAATCTCAGAATGTACAATATCGGAGCTGTAATGGTACTCGACCAGCAGGAAATAATGTCCGGTCCGGCTGATACCGCACAGAAATGGCCAAAGATATTCATTCAGGACCAGAGGTATCTTGATCCTAACGAGCCTCTGCCGCCTTTCTGCGGCGAAAGCCCCTCTGCTCATCCGGGTGAAAAACTTCAGGGTCTTAACCCGAAACACACCTGGTCAAGAGGCGTTTCCGGTACCAAAACAGACAACTGGGAAAAAGTTGTTTGGAGAAACTTGTAAAATATTACTTGGAAAAAGCCCCGTTCTCGGGGCTTTTTCGATTTTAATATGCAAATTATGTCCATAAAGAAAGCGGAAAGTTTTTAGTTAATAAGGTTAATAAAATGAAAAAACAATTATATGCTGTATTTATTTCAGTTTCTTCAATCTTTTCAATTCTAACGGCAACACCTGACATAGTTATTGATCCTGACAGAGTCTTCGCTTCTGCTTTACCGGGTTCATCAGACACAGAAAGTTATAGCATTGTCAATGCCGGAACGAGCGACTTGACATATAACACAGCAATAAGTTATACAAGTAAGAAAGATACCAAAGGGGGAGGAGGTCCCGATACCTACGGTTATGAATGGCGCGATTCGGATGCTCCGGACGGACCTGTTTACAACTGGATAGAGATAAATACTTTCGGTACAGCAATCATGATGACTGATGATTTCCTGTCTCCTTCAATACCTCTGGGTTTTACATTTAACTTTTACGGGACAGATTTTACCTCGGTGAAGGTGTGCTCCAACGGATTTTTATCATTTACCACTACGACCAACACAGCTTTAAACGAAACAATACCTTCAGCGTCTGAGCCGAATAATCTGCTTGCGCTTATGTGGGACGATCTTAATCCCTCTGCTGTCGGTTCAGGTTTCGTATATTATTATTCCGATACGGTCAACAAAAGGTTTATTGTTGAATACAGCGGCATTCCCCATTACGGTTCGACAAGCTTGAATTACGCTCAGGTAATTCTTTACGAATCCGGAAGGATCGTTTACCAGTATAAAAATGTCGGAGATGTGACTATAACTTCATCTACTGTGGGAATAAAGAATTCGACAGGCCTGGTGGGGCTTCAGGTCGTAAATAACTACTCTTACCTTAAGAACAATCTGGCTATTCAGTTCTCGGCTGTACCTAAGTGGCTGTCGCTGAGCAGCTATTCAGGTGTTGTTCCCGCTTCGTCAAATACGCTGATCAATGCCGTCTGCAGCGCGGCCGGACTTGATTACGGAACCTACACTGCCGATGTAAAGATATTTTCGAACGATCCTGAACAGCCGCTTAAAATACTGCCTGTTACATTTATAGTTTCAGATATTACATCGTGGCCGGATATTGAACTTAATCCGGTGTCTTTAAGCGAATCCGTAATTCCGGGAAATTCAGTCCAGGACACTTTCGGGTTAACCAACAGCGGGGATACCGATCTTAGTTACAGCCTGACGACCTCGTATGAAGTCATACCCGAGAATATAACAGTATCTTCAAATGATTTTAACTCAGGTTTGGGAACCTGGGTAAATTCGGGAGGGATCAACTGGGTCTGGACCACTGATACTAATAATCTTGACGGAACTTCTTATTTACAGGCTCTGGCACACACTTCCGGCGGAGGCACAAAGAGCTCTATTATAACTTCAGCCCCGTTTGACGGCACATCATGCAGTCAGCTGTATCTGAATTTCTATCAGTATGCTGTTTTTACTCAAAGTTCAGGAACGGTTGAATACACTTCGGACGGGACCAACTGGATAACCGTCTATACAAAAGATACCAACATCGGTGGATGGGGCACACCGAACTTTCAGAAGATACTTCTTCCGGTCATAAGCCCGACGATGCAGGTACGATTTACAGGCGTATTTACAAAATTGAGCGGAGATATGTGGAACTTTGATAATGTGAGCGTCTCAGGACCAGAAGTCATAACTCTAAGCTGGTTAAGTATTGACAGCCCTGTTTCGGGTATTGTGGTTCCGGCCAGTGCAAAGGATATACTTTTTACATGCGACTCTTCAGGATTAGCTGAAGGAATATATTACGCAGATATAAAAGTTGAATCCAATGACCCTGATGAAGCGAATGTTATAATTCCGGTCGAATTCATTGTAACAACAGGAACTTCGCTCGGAACTCCGGCAAATGTTTTGACTTCTGTTGCAGGATCAGTTATTAATATTACATGGGATACGGTAGCAGGCGCAGCAAGTTATGATGTTTATTCTTCTGATTATCCTTACGGCACATTCGTTTTTCTTGCTAATGTCAGTACAGAACAGTATTCTTTTACCTATACCGAACCGAGGAAATTTTATTATATCATTGCAAGAAATTAGCTTAGATCAGATCTGTGATTTCCTTAAGATATTTCTCATCTGTTCCGTCGAATAATCCCGGAACAGGTGAGTCTATATCGAATACAGCTACAAGTTCGCTGTTCCTGATAACCGGAAGGACTATTTCTGATCTTGTTTCTGACGAACAGGCAATATGGTAAGGAAGCTTTGAAACATCATTCTCGACCTGAACTCTCTCTTCCCTCGCGCACTTTCCGCATACGCCTCTGTCAAAATCAATAACAAGACAGCCGTGTCCGCCCTGATAAGGGCCTACTTTAAGAGTTCTTTTACCGGTTTTTCTGTAAAAACCCACCCAGCTGAATTCCTCAAATGCGTGAAATACTTCGCAGCTTACGGTTGACATTTTCGATATAAGATCATCCTCTCCGTCCGTCAGGGATTTGATATTATTTATAAGTTCTATATATTTTTTTTCTTTAGGTTCCATATCAATACAGAAAGCCTAACTTGATATACAGCTTGTTTATAGCTGCGGTTTCACTTATATCTTCCGCCGAGATTATCTCATCGGGTGTCAGACTGATTATATCGGATCTGTCTGCAAGAACGGCTTCGTACAATTCATACTTCCAGCCTACTGTCAATTCCAGTTTTCCTTTGAGCATTATATTGCTGAATTCCATGTTGTTATAAAAATAAGGAAGATGTATCTCCGGAGTATCCATTCCCGTACTTAAATTCGTACCGGCAAACGCATTTATTGAGCTTTGAGCTTTTGAAATAAAATATTTATAATTCAGCTCTGCATTTATATAGTTTTTATCCTTCTCTCTGATCTGAGACGCGTCATAGCTGTAGAAGTTAATTGCCGTGCCGAATTTTGAGTTCTCAAAAGGAACAGTATATACTGCGCCGAACTCAGTTACGGGCGAAATATCAGAAATCATACTTAGGCCGCTGGTGATATCAAGGTCACCTGCTGAGCTGAATCCGCAACGGAGAAGAAGGCTTTTTCCTGAAGTATAATCGTGTGAATATTCCCCGCGGATACCGTACTGGACAGTATTTTTGTTCGCTTCATCAATCGAAAAATAGCGTAAACCTGCGAACACACCGAATTTTTTGTTAAAATAGATCCCTGCCTCTGATCTGATATCCTGCAGCGTTATATCCTTAAGATCAGTATTTGTTGTCTGATCCTGAGTTGAGGTTGTATCTATAGTAACCGAGCCTGTTATATTCCTTATAATGTGATCGGCTGTGTAGAGCAAAGCTATATTGTCAATATTGTTTTTTCCGTACAAACCGTATCCGTATCCGAAAACCCCTGATCTGGCGGTAAAATTTTTTCCCATGTCGTAATTTACGCTCCATTCAGTATCGTTCTTCTCAAAATAAAAGACCGCACCTGCCAGGTCTGAAATCTGATCTTTTTTGACCGAATAATCCGTTCCGCTTGAAAATTGAGCAAAGCTTAATGCGGCGGTAAATAAAATGCAGATAAATCTGATCTTCATTTTTCCTCTCCGGGAACAGCTTTTAGATATTTGGTTGAAAGCATGATGGATTCAATAGCTACTTCGAGCTGACTGTCGTCAGGCTCGTTCGTAGTGATGTGCTGAAGCCAGAGGCCAGGCCGGATAAGAAGGGCGACAGGTTTTATCCCGCTGTATTTTTCTGACATTTTTAAAAGTTCAAATGATACTCCGACAGCGACAGGCATGAACAAAAGATGTACCCCTATCCTCGAAATTATATTGGGATAAACATAATACAAATAATACAAGCTGTCGAAAATCGAGAATATTATTATGGTAATTATAGCCGCTATTAATATAAAACTCGTCCCGCATCTGGGGTGAAAGCGCGTCTGGGCTTTTACATTTTCGACATTCATTTCAAGCCCTTTTTCAAATGCGGCTATAGCTTTATGTTCCGCGCCGTGATACTCGAAAAGCCTTTTTACATCTTTCATAAAACTTATCGCATACATATATAATATAATGAATATAGTTCTGATAACCCCTGCCAGCAGATTGAAAATGAACTGATTTGAATTAAACCTTTCTTCAAAGATATCAGTGATCTTATAAGGTATATACATAAATATTCCGAGAGCTATTATCAGGACTGCGGAAGTTCCGAGACCTTCAAGAAGGTTCTGAAAAAAACTGTTCTTACTTTTCTCGATCTTCTCGCCTTTAGCTTTCTTTTCATCCTCGATAGCTTTGTCTGCAGACCAGTTCAAAGTGCCTATCCCGAGTTTCATCATCTCGAAAAGACTCAATGCTCCTCTCAGAACTGGAATATTTAAGTATTTTTTCCTTTTTGAAAGCGGAATAAAGTCCTGCACTTTATTTTCAAGAGTGCCGTCTGCTCTTCTGACTACTGTTGCGACAACTTTCGGCGATCTCATCATCACACCTTCAATTACCGCCTGTCCGCCTACACTGATCTTTTCATCTTTCAATAATGTTCTCCGGTTTTAAATTAAAAAGCGCATAGTATAAATATGCGCTTTAGAAATCGTTATTCAAATGATAAAAGTTACTATTCTTTCTCTTCTTTTTTCTCGATCTTATACTTTTTCATGAACTTGTCAACTCTTCCGGCTGTATCAAGTATCCTTGTTTTTCCTGTATAAAATGGATGGCATTTGGAGCAGATCTCAACTTTTATTTCGCCTATCGTGGTCCTGCTTTCAAAAGAATTTCCGCAGACGCATGAAATCATCGCTTTTTCGTATTTTGGGTGAATTCCTTTTTTCATTATATGACTCCTTAAGTTTCATCATTACCGTTATTTCAACGGGTCGAATATAAGAATAAAATAATTCAAAAGCAAACTGTTTTTCAAATAATTATTCCTTATTTCAGCAGAAGCATTTTATTTACAATGCTTTTTCCTTCAAATTCCAAAGAGTAGAAATATATACCTGAATTCAATTGCTCCGCATTAAAATTATACCTGTGAATTCCGGCGGGAAGATCTCCGGTAAATATTTCTGCAACCAGCTCGCCTTTTGAATTCAGAACCGAAAGTGAAACTTTCTTCGCTCCATCAAGTGAAAAGCTAAGCTCCGTTGAAGGATTGAAAGGATTCGGGTAGTTATTGAAAAGTTCAACTCCTGAAGGTGCGCTTTGATCTTCTATCCCTGTTGTCGTATAAACCCTGACATCGTCAATGAACCAAAGATCCGAATCATCGCCCTGATAATTAAATCCTACATATATTTCCTGCCCCGCGTAAGAAGAGAGATCTATAAAGACCTGCTCCCAGTTGTCGGATGACGGGAGATTTGCATATACCCAGTTATACCTGATCAGATCTTTTGAAACAGCAACTCCGTGTGAAGTGTAGTACATATCGAAATATCCTCTCTGCCAGAAAGAAAGAACAGATTGACCTGTGATCGCAACTTTTGGAGAGTAAATCCAGTCATTCTGAGCTCCAGCGTTTCCGTCGTGAAACGCAGAGAATTCGCCTGATCCCGAGGTAAAAGAGGATTGTGTCCATCCCGCACCCGTAGTCCTGAAAGTCCAGCCTGCAGGCGGCCATGCCGAATCAAAATTTTCATAAAATACCTGATTCACATCCGGGCTGTAAGTCTCGATGTTGAATTTGAAATATGCGGTTCTTGTTCCTGCGGTACCTTTAATGGTTAGTTGTGTTGTATTTATATCACTATTCGTATTCACTGTAAGTATGCCGCCATTGACCGCCGCATCAAGAACCATCGAATTCGAATTGTTTTCAACAGAATAAACTATTGTTTCTCCTGTTTCATTCAAAAACACTCCGGACAGGTCAATATTGTTTTCTGAATTTATCAAAAATCTCTGATCGGCAATTATATTTTGAGGATAGAACTGAAAATTTGCAATAGCCGCGTCAATTGCCGCCCTTGAAGCCGTTTCATCAAATCCCGATTCGATGTTGTAGATCTGATAGCCAGGACCTACGATAACATTAAAAGGAACATATCCGTCACCGAACAGGCCGTATTTTGATCCGAGTTCGGATTTGATCGAAAGCCAGTATGTCAGGTCGGGCTCGAACATTGTTCTCCATCCCGCACTGTTCAAAACCGACCAGTCGTTATTCTGCGTATCTCCGAATACGATATGAAGGTTCGTATCGCCGTATTCATTCCATATTGTTTCAAGTAACGGAGCCTCCGTTGCGCATCCGGGTCAGCCGTTGTAGCCCCATGTGATGAGTACGGCTTTTCCCTGATCTATCAGGTCGTAAAGTGACCTCTGCACGGGCGCACCCCCGTCCGAATCCTGCCATGATATGTCTTCTGAAATATCATATTTATAGTATTCTGCGAACAGACTTACTATTGCCGTCAGGATAATTAATAATAGTTTTTTCATATTTTTACTCCCCTGTTAAAAATCAGATACTAATGTCATTCTAAATCCGTCAAATTCAGGCACCTGTCTGCATGTTCCGCCCGAACATTTTATTCCGGCTCTCTCTCTTCCGTAGAACAGTTCAAGCTTATGGTTCTCCCTGATATTTATCCCCGCCTCTATCCCGAGCCATGAATCCGGAGTATCGCTGCTGTCGAACTCCTGGGATGTTTTTATAAGAGAAACATTGATATATCCGTAAGGCGAATATCCGTATTCGACCGATCCGTAGATGTCGTTGTAATCCTCATCAAGATAATCGTTCTTGATATTCTGGTATTCCCCGCACAAAGCAATTCTCATTTCCTCATTCAGTTTCAGGTTGTATTCACCCATGAATGTAGTTCTTTTATCGGTATAAACGTTCACCCCGCTTTCTTCGCCTGAAACTATCAGCTGGTTCTCGCCCTTTGCGATCGGTGAATCGGACATAAAACCTAAACCTGCCGTGATCCCGTAAAAATCAGTTGTGTAATCCGCGCCTAACCATGAATCAGTGAAAGGCAGGTAGCTGTCATCTGTTTCAGGCATAAAATTATCACCGCTATGCCTTGAAGCAGCGGTGAAAGTTCCATTAAATCCTGTGTTATCATTAAGCTGATACATCGCTGACAGCTTATAACCGATCTCATCGTTGGGATTGACTTCGTGTGGATGATTGTTGAGTAGATGAGAAGCGTGAGCTATAGTAAGCTCAGGCGCATTTTGGTACGGCGTGAAACCTGACGCGGGATCATTGGGATTAGCGGCATACTTGTAATAATCCTTGAATTCGAGTCCGATGCTTAATCCTTCAATGGCATAATTCAGAGCTGAGTAATTTGCCCATCCTGTCTGTGAAGGAGTTCTTTCTGTTGTCTTGATTGCGTATTCGTTATAGAGTTCAAGATCATAACCGCTTATTTCAACGCTTAATCCTCCTACCTGGGATTTCTTTATGAACATCTCTTCGAACAGGTACTGAGATTCAGGAACCTGGTCTCCTTTAATATAGAGATATGAACCGCCGAGATTAAAAATAATATTCTCCGAGCCGAGATAACTGCTTACAGGAAGTATCAGTTCGCTCCCGAGTAAAGAATTGTCCATTTGTTCGACTGTCTGGGCTTCGGGGAAATAATCGTTTATATACTTGAAATAACTTTTCCCTCCAAATGCTTTAAAGCCGAATTCATCACCGCAGTATTCAAACTTTCCGCCTGTAATCTTACTGTCGAAAAAGTCCGCTCTAGATTCTTTAAGCCCCAGAACAAGACCTCTGCCGAACGATCCGTAAAAATCACCGGCCGTAATATTGATCTTGTCATGCGAATAATTAAAAGACAGCTTCGTAATATCGTTTATGGCTTCGTTATGACTGCTTGAGTCTGCCATTTCGTACCTTAAACTGCCGGAGAAATCTCCTTTTGAGGCATGAATGTCTATCCAGTCCTCAAAATACTGTTTAGATACTTCAATATCCTTATCTTCGCCGACCCATTCTTTTCCGGTGCCGAATTTCATCGTATTGGTGGCTGTTATATTCAGTTCCTGAGCCGCTATAGAAGCTGTCAGGGCAATTGTAAGATATATTAAATTTTTCTTCAATTTATCTGTCCTTTTTTTATTTACCGGGGTAAGCAAGGCTGTACATAGAATGTATCCATGTGTTAAAATCGCCTTCAAGATAATTATACTCGATGATCTTACCGTTAGGCAGAACCGCGAACACTTCGTTCTCTATCTGTTTGCCTATAAGACCTTCGAAAAACTCTTTTTCCGATCCTGTTCCGTCCCAGAAACAGTCGAAAGGGAGTTTCTGCTCTCTGGTTTTAAAGCTTAAGAATTCAGCTTCGGTAAAAGTGTCGTTCCCGAAAAGCGAATGAGAGTATTTTGAAAGGTCGTAATTTAGAGTATCGGCATACATCAGCTTCATTGTCTGTGCTTCTTCTACGCAGGAAAGGCATCCCTTTGACATGAACTGGATAAAAGCAAGTTTATTGTTCTTGCTTCTGAAATCAACCGAGTCTCCCTGAATTTCTTTGATCAATCCCAAGTCTTCGTAGAACAGGTTGAAGGGGAACACCTTAACTACCTTGAAACCCAGCTTAGAGGTCATTGCTTTATTCTCGGATTCGTCATTTACTGTCGCGCTTAAATAGAATTCCTGAGGATTCTGTTCCTGAATAACTGGAAAATCCTTATAATCGAATTCGACCGTTATCTCTCCCTCTTCAGGTTCTTTCAGTGATTTTACATCATACGATACTCCTGTAAAAACATCCTCAGCTTTGAGAAATAATTTATACAGCTGCTGATTGTCCGAAAGTCTTAATTTAATATAATGCGTACCTTCAAGTATACTGAGCTGAAAATCAGTAAAAGAAAATAAACTGTCTTCAGCATTGAAGAGCGTATCAGTTTCATTATAGATCATCAATACTTCGGCTGTAGGATTCTGGTTGTCTATACCGAGCGGAGTATCTGTATGGCAGGATATGATGAACATAACCAGCCCCGAAGCAAGAAACGGTAGTCCGTATTTCCACAATTTCATCTCGTTCTCCTTTATATTAAATAGCATTTTTCATATCTATTAATTCTGATACATAAATTTACTGATTTTTTTTTAATTACGCAAATATTATTCGTTGATTTTGGTTTTTTCGCGAATAGGCTGTTTCGGCAATTTTTGGGAATATGTACTCTCGTGTTCGGGATCTTTCTCTATCAGGAATTTTATAAATTTAGGGTCATTTTCGAGCGAAAAAATTTCTCCAAGTGCGTAAAAATTATTCGCGAAGAAATTCATCGGGTATTCCGATGTTCTTGATATTATTTCATGTATCGGTTCGATAAAGAACCTTGCCCTGTCCTTTTTTCCTGAATTGATGAAATAAACCGCATTATAAATGAAAGCGTTAAGTCTCCTTATATCAGCGTTGTTATTCTGCCTGTAATTATTGATTATCTCCAGCCTTTTGTTCCAGCTGATCCTTTCTGTAGCGTTGGTAAGGATGTTCTCGAACTCATATAGTTTCTGAAAATATCTGTCGCCTTCCAGTCTGAAATTCTTCTGGTCGGTATAGGACAGTCTGTCAAAATTTTCACCGAGAACCAGATTAACATAGAACAATACGAGCGTTTCGACAGAGCCCGGATCCATTCTATCTAAAATAGGATCTTTTTCATAATCCATTGTGAATACAATGTCCTGTTCGTTAAGATATATGTCCTTTTTCAAAGCTATTGCCTTAACAGTGGGAGATGCTATTCCGCTGCTTATGTTTATTATGCCTGTGTAAGTTTTATCGGCGGTAGATTTTTCAATGTTGATGCTGATGTTCGTTTCGATCTTGTCAAAGTCATCATGGGGAAACTTCCAGTTGTAATTGTCAAGCTGCTTTTCCAATATTGAAGCGAAGTTGTTTACCTTTAGCCCTATCTCCGCATCAGGTTTAATATATATAAGCTTTACAGAAAAGTCCGCGGTACCGCAAAATAAATTAAAAGCTGTCATCAGTATTATTAACGGTTTCATTTGTCATCCCTGAAAAGTTTTATAAGTTCTTCTACTGCTGCCGCAGGTGATAATTTGCCTGAAAGAACTTCTGATCTGTATCTGTCTATTACTTTGATAATCTTAGGCGAATTGTGAAATTCGTTTTCCAGCGACTGAATGATAGCTGAATTCAGCCACTCCCCTACCTGATCTTTTCTTTTCTTATCGAACCTGCCGTTCTTTTTCATTATTCCGGTATATTTGGATACCATTTCCCATACTTTATCGATCGAGCGGTTTTCATAAGCGGATAAAGTTATAACGGGTACAGTCCAGTCCCTGTCATAGTTGAGAGTGTAATGCAGCGCGGTCTCGATCTCTTTTCTGCATAATTCCGCTTTTTGCATATTATCTCCATCAGCTTTTGTTACCGCTATTCCGTCAGCCATTTCCATGATACCTTTTTTTATTCCCTGAAGTTCATCGCCTGCGCCTGCGATCTGGAGCAGAAGGAAAAAATCAACCATTGAATGAACCAGTATCTCTGACTGCCCCACTCCGACTGTTTCTATCAGTATTACATCATAGCCGGAAGCCTCGGTTAATATGATAGCCTCCCTCGTAGCCCGGTTAACTCCTCCCAGGAAGCCTGAAGTAGCACAAGGTCTGATGAATACATCCTTCATTCCGGAAAGCCTTTCCATCCTGGTTTTATCGCCCATAAGGCTGCCACCCGATTTGCTTGAACTGGGGTCAACCGCCATAACAGCTACTTTTTTGCCTAAAGATATAAGATACAGTCCGAATGATTCTATAAAAGTGCTTTTGCCTGCGCCGGGAACACCCGTTATGCCTATCCTGATCGAATTTCCCGATCGCGGAAGGCATGAATTTATTATAGCTTTAGACAGTTTATTGTCGTCAGGTCTTTTACTTTCTATCAGAGTTAGCGCTCTGCCTAATATAACCCTGTCGCCGGATAAAATTCCGTCAATATAATCCTTGAAAATAAGTTTTCTTCTTTTTTTCTCAAGATAACCGGAAAATCCGTCTGAATTTTTTAACTTTGATTCTTTTCCTGCATTTATCTTCAACGCGGAATTTTCTTCTTCGGACAATTCCTGTATGTTCTTTCCGCAGTCTGATCTTTTCATTTATTTAGTCTCTAGAACCTCTCTGACGGCAAGACCTATTTCTTCTATCGTGAAAGGTTTTTTAATATATTTTTTTACGCCTAAAAATATCGCTTCTTTCACTCTGTCGCTTTCGGAAAATCCGCTAATGATCATCACCTTCAGGTCTTTATATTTATCGTGTATCTTTTTATAAATATCCAATCCGTCTGTATTTTCTGTAAGTATCATATCGAGTATAACAAGGTCAGGAACGAAATCATCAATTTCCCGCATTATCTTTTGAGGATCTGAAACTGTTCTGATCTTATAATTCAGTTCAGTGAACAGAGAATCTGCTATCTCAAGCTGGATATCCTCATCATCAAGCATGAGGATCTTTTCCCCTTTACCCCTCAATGATGTTTTATCCATAATCTCATTCTCGAACGCGGCGGATTCTGCCAGAGCAGGAAGATATATATCGAAAGTTGTTCCTTCATTTAGTTTGCTTTTTAATTCGATATATCCGTTGTGATCCTGAATAGTTCCCCAAACGACCGCCATTCCGAGCCCGGTACCGCTCCTTCCCATAACTTTACTTGTGAAGAAAGGCTCGTATATTTTTTTCTGATCTTCTTTTGAAATACCGACGCCTTCATCGGTTATTGTGATCACGGCATAGTCTCCGTCAGGTATATTCTTGTACCTTATCGATTCATTGATCGAACTTTCAAATTTTGTACTTATGTAGATATTTCCGCCCGTAGGCATCGCTTCGCACGCGTTAGTAAAAAGATTGATCAGAACTTTTGAAATCTGATACTCCGCTCCCGAAACCGGCGGAACGGATTTTCCTTCGCTGAATTTGAACCTTATCTGAGGATGGTAAACTTTCAGTTTCTCAACTTCCGGAGATTCCAGAAGGTCTTTGATGAGCATGTTCATATTAAGAGCAGTAAATTTATTTACGCCTCTTCTTGATAAAGACAGCAGGTCTTCAACAATGGCGGCAGCTTTCTGCCCGCTTTTCTTGATAGCAATTACTTTTTTTCTGAGCGGATCGTCTTCAGGTATCTTCAACAAAAGAAGATCCGGGTACGCAACTATACCTGTAAGAACATTATTCAGGTCGTGTGCCACTCCGCCGGCCAGCCTGCCCAGGGCTTCCATTTTTTCAGACTGGGAAAGTCTGTCTTCAAGAGCTCTGTTCCTGTCATTTGTTAAAATAAAGCTCGTAATATCCCGCCATACTCCTACAAATCCTGAAACAGTACCGTCATCCTCAATCAAGGGATTGATCTTCGCCTCTGCCCATTTTCTTGTTCTGTCAGCGCAGATAAGTTCTGCATTGAATACGACCGGATATGCAACATTTCCGTACCTGTGTTCAGTTCTCGACCTTAATTTCTCTATCTTTTCTAGAGTATCAGGTGAAAAGTATTCATTTTTCGTAAGAAGCATCAGCTGATCAGGAGTGTATCCCAAAAACTTTTCCACAGATCGGGTGACATAAGTGATCTTAAAATCCTTATCAGAAGTCCATATCACATCCGAAACATTCTCAACCAGAAGTCTGTATTGATTTTCACTTTTCTTCAGCTCTTTCTCCATTTCGACTTTTTTGGTAATGTTTGTCGATATCGAGATTACAGCTACCGGAACTTTGTTCTCATCATAATAAAGTTTTGATCTTGTGGCGACGATCCTTCGTCTTCCATCCGGAAGGTAATTTCCGACTATTCCCTCCCAGTGCCCTCTTTCAAGAACCCATTTCATAATATCGTTTTTTGATATATTGAATTCCGGATCCGGAAGCAGAACTGTTTTTGTTTGACCTATAATCTCATCTCTTGTCATTTTAAGGTCGTTCAGCACCGCTTTGTTAACATATATGACTTTTCCGTTGAGGTCGTTTATGTTTACTTCGTCGGAAATATTATAAAGCACATCACTCTGGAACTTGAGTGCCCATTCGTTCTTTCTTCTGACCGTTATATCCCTGAACACACCAAGATACCCCTTTTGTTGCCCGTTCTCTGTAAAGCCTATCATTTTAAGCTCTACCCAAAGTATCTGATTATCCCTGCCGATAAACTCAATCTCATTTGTGGAAACTTCCTTGAATTTCTCAGGATTTTGTCGTCTGAATATTATATCTTTACTCAAAACCCTTACAGATCTTTTAGTAACGAATTCTTCAATCTTTTTGCCGCTAAGATCATCTATAGATTTTCCAAGGTAAGCTTCGATCGAAGGAGTAATGTATGTGATCCTTCCCTGCATGTCCGTTGTGAGAATAACGTCTGATATGTTTTCGGTAATCAGCTTGTATCTTTCATGGATGCTTGAGTATTCATTTGATGACTTTTTAAGCTCCTGGAGTACCTCGTTCATTTCACATGAGTATTCTCTTCTGCGCTGGATAGTATAAAGCAATATGCCGCCGAGTATAATGAGAAGGACTACAAATCCGACAAGTATCATAACCGTATATCCGTAACCCAGACCGAAAAGTAAAGCCTGCTCGGTTCCGCTGTCAGTTTCGACAACTTTGAAGAACTGAAGGTGACTGTTGATCATGATCAGCGTTACTATAAAAGCGACTATTATGCTTATATAGATCGAATATACAGGTCGCCAGTAGCCTGAAATGATTTTTTTTGGATCTGTTTTACTGTCCGTTCCGTTCATTTACTTTGCCTTATTACTTTTTACTTTACCTGACTTCGCTTTACTTTTATTTCGCTTTGCTTTACCTAGAATATCCTGTAGTTCGTTCTGAAATTTATCACAACGCTTCTTTTTCCGTCGTTCATCGGGTCATCAGTTTCTAAAGTTGTTGATACCGGGATTCTTGCACCAAGTACGAATTCAAATAAGCTTATTGAATACCTTACCGATGGATCTATATCCATATATTGCATACCGTTTTTTTGATTGTCGCCTTCTATTTCACTAGCCATATGATTTCCGTAAACGAAATCAAGACCGAATGTCAGTCTGTACTGCCATCTGTAATCTGCACCTGCAGTGAACATTAACAGATCGCCTATATCAACAGCTGGATCTTCTATCGTTTCAGTTCCGTTCCAATAGGAATAAGTTTGTGTGTATTCTCCGTTCATTTTATAAAGAAGATTGCCTTTAAATGTGAAAGCGCCCATGAAATAGTAACCGCCTACTCCTAATGCGACGTCAGTTGATCCGGTTCCGAGCGGAACAAGATAATCCCAACCGTCCTTTGTCTCTGTATTCTCATCATCTCCGGTTGGCAGTTTAACAGAAGCGTTTATATTGAAATAGGTATTATACTGTTCCAGATATTTTCCGTATGCAGCACCGATAGAAATATCACTTAAACCGCTCGACTTAACATTAAAACCCGGTAAAATCAGCATTTTTTTAATATAGTACGGGATTGAAGCGTTGAAGCTGAAATCTCTCCATCTGTACCACAGAGGAACAGAGATCTTTGTCTGATACTCTGTATATGCAGCTTCCATAGATGCTGTCATATCCATTTCAGGTGTAGAATTTGATGCTTCAGTTACAGCAGGGTCGGCAGATCCTGTTATTTCAGCAACCGCGATCGGTTCAGTAGTAATTATCTCTGAAGCTGTTCCATCCGAAGAATGCTGATCGTTTTCAGATGTATAATAATCTTCCTCTCCTGTCTGAGCCTGGATCATAGCAAAAGCCCCGAGTAGTGCAAGAATCAGCAATAATTTTTTCATTTTGTCCTCCAGTGATTTTTTATTTGAATTTTTTCCATAGTTCGTCCGAAAGCTCGCAAATATTATCGATCGTCGGGTTCTTTACGTTCGTGTGTGCATCCATCTCTTTACCGACATTATTGACAATATCGGTAAATTTTATTTTTCCTGCAAGAAATTTATAAACCATAATTTCATTAACTGTATTTAAAACGACAGGCAAAGTCCCTTTTTCTTCAGCTGCTCTGCAGGCAAGATCTAGAGCCGGAAATTTCTTTCTGTCCGGTTTATGGAAAGTCAACTTTCCAATTTCGCCCAGATCAAGCCTGGGCAGTTTAAGTTTTGATCTTTTAGGATAAGTCAGTGCGTATTGAATGGGAAGCATCATGTCGGGAAGTCCGAGCTGCGCTATCACCGACCCGTCTATGAACTGCATAAGCGAATGCACGATGGATTCGGGATGGATCACCACTTCTATCTTTGAGGGTGAAATGTCGAACAGGTGCACAGCTTCGATAAGCTCAAACCCCTTGTTCATAAGTGTTGCAGAATCTATGCTTATTTTTTTACCCATTGACCATTTGGGGTGATTCAAAGCCTCTTCTATCGAAACATTTTCGAGAGATCCTCTTGTTTTTCTAAAAGGCCCGCCAGATGCAGTCAGTATTATTTTTTCAAGTGACGATCTTTCCTCTCCGTTCAGCGCCTGAAGCATAGCGGAATGTTCTGAATCTATCGGAATTATCGAAGCGCTCGTCTTTTTGGATAATTTTTTTATGTATGAACCTGCCATGACGAGAGATTCTTTGTTAGCCAGACAGACTTTTTTACCCTTTTCGAGTGCGTAAACGGTAGGTTTGAGACCGAATGATCCCACTATGGCATTTACAACCGTTCCGACTTCCGGGTCCTGGCAGGATTGTTTTAATCCGTCTGCACCTCCGATCACTTTTACCGGAAACCGCTTCAAAATATCTTTTATTTTTGTGTAATGATCGTCTGATGTAACTACATATTCAGGTTTATATTTTTCAGTCTGTTCGATTAGAAGTTTATAGTTGTTGTATCCTGAAATGTACTTTATTTTGAACTGCCCCTTAAGCTTTTCCGTCACTTTCAGGGTATTCACTCCTATTGAGCCTGTTGAACCTAATATTGAGACGCAGTTTTCCGACATCATCGGTTAATCTCCAAAGATTTGTTTAATATAGTAAAGATTTTTATGCTTGACAAGGCTTTTGTGGAAAATTATTTAAAATAAATACCTGAAATTAAGCTCTGCTTCATGAACTGTACCCGAATCGATAATGTCGTAACCGCTTCCGGTGAAATCTTTATCTTCTTTTGAAAGTTGAGATATGCCTGCGCTTATTTCATAATTATCGGTAATTCGTCCGATCATTATAAAAGATTTTCTTCCAATACCGGAATATGAGGCCATGGAAGGATATTTTCCTATGTCGGATGAGCTTGAGAAAATTAATATACCGTTCACAGTATAATAGATATCGCCGCCGACCCTTACTTTCCAGCAGTCTTTTCTATAATCTATACCTGTACTTAATAAATACCCGTAACCGATGTCTTTGTCTGTATAAGAAACATCGAATCTGGTGGCATACATTTAAAATGGAACCCGTAATTCATATTATCTATTTACCTTTAGGATGTGCCTGTTTATATATTTTTTTTATCCTTTCGAGAGATATATGAGTATAGATCTGGGTAGTTGAAAGACTTTCATGTCCGAGAAGTTCCTTTACCGACATAATATCTGCGCCTTTATCGAGCATGTGCGTAGCGAAAGTATGCCTTAAAATATGCGGCGATGTTTTATGAACAGTTGCAAGAAGATTAAGTTTTTCTCCAATTATCCTTTGTATCTGCCTTTTCGACAAATGTGTTCCCGTTAACGAAATGAAAAGGAATTCGCTTTCTTTTCCAGCTTTTATAAGTGCAGTTTTCCTTTCTTCCGCATACAACTTATATTTTCTTTTGATATGAGCTGATATAGGCAGTATCCTCTGTTTGGAACCTTTACCTATTACCGAAAACACATCCCTGTCAGGATTTATGTCGTTAAGCTTCATGTCATAAAGCTCCGAAAGCCTGATTCCGGTTCCGTAGAACAGTTCGAACATTAGGCTTTCCCTTGAAGTTGCGAAGTCCGTCTCGGTAAAGTGCTCCATAATGTCTATCATCTGATCTTTACCTACGAATTCAGGCAGTCTTGTTTCAGTCCTTATGGAATTTATTGCCGAGCCCACATCTTTTTCAACCTGCATGGTCACAAAAAGGTATTTGAAGAAACTTTTTATCGAAGCAACTCTTCGGTTGTAGGTTTTTTTCGACAGTTTATTCATGACAAGTTCGCGAAGATAGGGTCTGATCTCGTTCCGTGTAACATCTTTTATTGAGAACTTATCACCCATCGATCTTTCGAGATGTCTGCATAAATCTGTCAGATCAGTCCGGTATGAAATGACCGTATTCTGAGAGTAATTTTTCTCCTTCAACAAATGATCAAGAAACTCCTGTATAAGATGTTCCACCATACCTCCGTAGTCCAACAAGGAATATAATTCATCTAAATAAAGAATAACAGCATATTTTCATTTAATTATTCGCTTATCAACATTATATGCAAAGAAGTTTTTTAAGACTTTATCATGCTTCAAAAAAATATTTAGTATATACTTTCATTCTCTACTTTGCAGTTATTCTCGATTTGTCTCTATTAATTAAATAATTTTATACTGAGTATCTTTGTAATGAAAAATCCCTATAAAATATTACTTGTTAAAAAAATGATTTTGCTTATATTTCATTTTGTGTATTATTAACCACATGGAGTATTTATGTCAAAAGCTATAGATGTTTCTTTACTTTTCTTAAAGTGGGCATATAGTGACGGTGATGTAATTACCAACTTAAAAATGCAAAAGTTATTATATTATGCTCAGGCTTGGCATCTTGTATATTTCGATAAACCATTGTTTAATGAGAATATAAAAGCATGGGATCTTGGACCAGTTATACCGTCTGTTTATAATGAATATAAAGAATTTGGAGCAAGTCCGATTATTATTGAAATAAAAGAGCAAATTGAAAACAATTATGATGTACATACTTTAAAATTTTTACTAGCTGTGTATGGTAATTATATAAAATATTCTGCTCATGAATTGGTTAATATAACGCATAATGAGAAGCCATGGATTGAGTCTTACGAAGAAAATAAATCAAATACAATCGATTGTAGATTAATAAAAGAATATTATACAAAACTCCTTAATGACACCAAAAAGAAGCAATAAAAAACTACATTTTCAATTTCCACAAAGTAATAAATCAAAAAATGGAGGTTATTGTTTTCCTTTGCAAGGTGCGGGTTTTTATAATCTACATCCCTACTTTTCTTTTAAAAAATACAATCATGATAATTCGGAATTTAACTTTAGTAATTTTAGTACAAACGAGATTTGTATTTTTTTTCAGGAACTAAAAGACATGTCAAATCATACATGGAAAGAAATATTTCAAGATTATCGTGATTATTATCATGCCCATAAAGTAGAGTGGCACAAAACAGCTTTTATAAATGGTTTCAAACACGATAAATCAATTGAATACCAGCCAGTATACCAATTTAAAGTTTACAAGCAATGGCGTGTATTTGGTTATTTTAATCATCATAACATCTTTAAAATTGTATGGATAGATAAAAATCATCTAGTTTATCCTTGTGACAAATAAATGATTCACATGAGGAAACTGTCGAATTACTTAATAATGATAAAAAACATTTGCTTTTCACTGCTGTTCAAATTAAATTGATATAAATAAAATGCGGGAATGAGGAGGGATAGCTAACGATTTAGAGCAAATCTAAACATAATGCGACTTCAATATAAGAAAGTTGCTCGAACTGAATTGATCTGCCAAAGAACTACCATTTAATTGCACGCAGGCTTGATTTTTGTGAGAGCACCCGTAGCGGGGTGCGATCATTTATATCTTTGCGTGCGGGCTGTGGTAGGCCTTTTGGCGGGATGTTAGATGTGTTGCATCCCGTTTCTATTTTTAGGAAATTAAATACAGGAGGATTATGAGAGTAAAAGATATAACTGAAAAATAATAATAACACAGAAAGGAGGTAGGTAAAAAAATATAATTGACTTGCGCAGGAACAAAAAAAGATTTAGATTGAGGTTAATAAATATTTAAGCAACAGGAGGTATGAAATGAGAAGGAGTATTGCGTTTTTGGCAGTTCTTATAACTGCAATGTTTTTATGGGCAATGTCAGATGCACCGAAAGAAGAACCGAAAGCTTTAAAGGGTACCGGTGTATCAAACGAACAAAAATCCGATAATGGTTTTATTACACAGGATGAACTATATAACATAGTGAACAACTACTACAAGTATTATTTTGAAGAAGAACATGAATGGAAAGGAATAAGAGTTGATTCTAAGGAATCAGTAATAAACAAAATAACACCAGTAATTGATGGGGATTTAACATTAGCGTATCTAGTTGATTACAATCCGGATGGCCTTATAGTACTCAATGCTAATAAATCTTTAGGTGCATTGATAAATTCAGTTGGGTCCGGATCATGGGGCATAAATCCAAACGAAAAATTCATCAGAATTGATGATAAAAGAATAAATTTCTTAACACAGGATTGGTTAAGGCGCATAAAAAAATCTTTTGAAGCAGGTGAAAATCTTACCAAAGAAAAAGAGAAAGAAGTTTGGAAAAAATACAATATACCAACAGATAGTTTTGATTTAAGAAAGGATTACGAGAACAATACATATAAACCCGACTGGTGGCTCGAAAAAAAAAAGCTCAAAAACACTGAAGGAATGATCAAAACAGAGTGGCATCAGAAATATCCTTTCTTTAAAGATTGTCCACCAGCACCTAACGGAGATTCATCATTAGTAGGTTGTGTTCCGCTTGCTATGGCACAACTTATGAAGCATTATAACTATCCGATAAATGGATTAGAGGAGGATTTTTCCTCTAGGACTTATGACTGGGCAAATATGCTTGCCTATGATTCTCTTATGGTAACACCGGCTCAAAGGAATGCAGTAGCCGAAATTTGTTTGGATGCAGGTATATCTGTGAATGCGGTTTACGATTCATTGTCAGGGACTGGAGCAACATTGGTAAGTGCCTCATACGCATTATCAAGGTATTTCGATTACACTGCACAGCTGCCTGCAAACGCAAATTGCTATAACTACCCAGAAGGCTGGATTGATTCATTAAAAATGAGCATATTTAGAAATCAGCCTGTCTTATATGGCGGATTGTTTTCAAACGGTGAATTTTCAGGTTACCATAATTGGATTATTGACCAATATGATAATGACGATGGCGGGCAATTTCACTTTAATGTTGGACTTGAGACATATAGAGATAATCGATTTTATGACCTGTCCTATTTAATACCAGCGCATAATGCAATATTTTATGCGATACCCGATATGTCCAGCAATACTTTAAGTTTACCATATAAAGAAACTTTTGAAAATGTTGTGACTGGTACAGATATTCGCCAGATTCCAAAAAATATAGGAGTATCGCATGCGTTGAATTCAACATCAACTGATTTTTCAATGTACACATCTTTAGAAGAAGCAACACAAAATAAAGCTATGCTTATTCGGAAAGCTGTTGATAACAGTCAGTGGTTCGTACTCAAGAAAATTGATTTGACATGCGAATCATTACCTGTATTAAAATTTAAGTATAGAATTTTAGATGAAAGCGGAATACATAGCACTGACGCAATAACTGTGGAGGTTTCTAACGATAACCGAGTAACATGGACGCCTGTTTATATTCTCGATAAAAATAATTACAACCCCGCTGATTTCAATAAGTATGTTGAAAAAATTATTAGTTTAAAAGCATATGAAGATCAGATAGTTAACATCAGATTTCGCTTCACATACTGGGGTACAACCAATCTTTGCCTTATTGACGACATTGAAGTTTACGAGACTCAGGAGCTGGAATTTACGGAGCTAGCGAACGGGCAAATATTGTCGCCTCAAAATAAGCAGTCTGTAAAGGTGTCTGTGCCGGTTTATACGCCGCAAAAAGGAAAAGGATTTGAGGATAAAGATATTATCGTTGATTTTTATGTTAAAGAAGATATTTCAGAGGCTGAATATGCTCTTGCTTATTCGGATTCTGTACTTGAAGACGGGGTGTTTGAATATCCCGACTGGGAAACATTTCCGCTAAAAGGAAAGAATATAAAGATTCGTGCAGTTGCAAGAACAAAATCAGACGCGACAACCTTAGTCAGCAAAGAAATACTTTTAAAATTAAAAACCTCACTCACTTTTAAATATTTTAAATACAAACAAACTGACGGGCTGGGTAAAGAAAATATGTACACTTCTGTACATGACATTGGAATAATCTGCGAGAAACTGAATGAGGAATCACAATGGGTGGACAGCTATGTGGAACCGGGAGATTTAAAAGTGTATTATAAATTCCCCGGAGAAACGGATTACACTCCGATAAACTCGGAAATCAGCATAACAACTGACGGGCAATATCTTTACAAGCTGGAATGGGACAGCGGCGAAGCACACAAAGATTATGTTACTTTGAAAGCTGAAGCGATAACATTGATCAACGGCACGGAAGTCCTGCTGAGCAATGAAAAGACATTTGAGCTTATAGACAGGTATTTGATAATAGATGAACCGAAGCCTGTAGGATTAGGGTTTGTGGATTTTGAGAGAAAAGATGATGCAAATTACCAAAGTAAAGGTCGGATAAAAGCGGAGACGGGTTTTGATATTAACAGATATCTGAAGAGTTTTATCGATCATAGAACATACAATAACAGTCTGTTGTCAGATTTGCAAACACCGACCGATACAATACCAACTGATATATATAATTGGCCTAAATTCTATGAGGAATCCAAAGAAGTAGAACCGGTAAAAAATCATGTGCCTAAAGAAGACGGAGTCTGTTGTGAGCCTGTTAATTTTACAGGTAAAGACGAGAGCAAGACACTCGAAGTGTACACCGAACAGAATGTTTTTGCCAGTAAAATAATTAATTGCAAACCGGGAAAATATACGGAAAAAGTAAGGAGTTTCGATTACAACTGGGGCACAGAGATTGAGCTTACTCACGGAGAAAAGCAGGACTTTTTGATAC